>Ga0206125_10000018_pt1 | contig 254511 bp, 234 predicted proteins | sample Helgoland_Spring_4_FD_148598 | JGI IMG/M metagenome (GOLD analysis project Ga0206125, IMG submission 148598) | Pelagic subsurface seawater microbial communities from Kabeltonne, Helgoland, North Sea - Helgoland_Spring_Bloom_20160331_1 | ecosystem: Environmental > Aquatic > Marine > Epipelagic...
TGTCACATTTGTTCATGAAAACGATCATGTAAGGGATACCAACTTGGCGACCTAACAAGATGTGCTCACGTGTTTGTGGCATAGGACCATCAGTAGCAGCAACAACTAAGATACCACCATCCATTTGGGCAGCACCAGTGATCATGTTTTTAACATAATCGGCGTGTCCTGGACAATCAACGTGTGCATAGTGACGTGATGGAGTATCGTATTCTACGTGTGACGTAGAAATAGTGATACCGCGCTCGCGTTCTTCTGGAGCATTATCGATTTGATCAAATGCTTGAGCGGAACCGCCGTAAGTCTTTGCTAGTACCGACGTGATTGCCGCTGTAAGAGTTGTTTTACCGTGGTCAACGTGGCCGATAGTACCAACGTTTACGTGTGGCTTGTTACGTTCAAACTTTTGCTTTGCCATTTTAAATATTCCTAGCAAGGTATTAAAAAATAAATTTTCAATGAAGTAATGGAGGAAAATAGGAAGTGGTGCTGATAGGCAGATTCGAACTGCCGACCTCACCCTTACCAAGGGTGCGCTCTACCAACTGAGCCATATCAGCAACGTGATGGAGCGGGCAGCGGGAATCGAACCCGCATCATAAGCTTGGAAGGCTTAGGTAATAGCCATTATACGATGCCCGCGTTCCTAATTCTCGTATCCCCACTTCATGAGAAAGTGGTGGAGGGGGCAGGATTCGAACCTGCGAAGGCTGAGCCGGCAGATTTACAGTCTGCTCCCGTTGACCGCTTGGGTACCCCTCCAGAGATATTGATGATGGTGCCGACTGCCGGAATCGAACTGGCGACCTACTGATTACAAGTCAGTTGCTCTACCAACTGAGCTAAGTCGGCACGTCATCAAGTGGTGCGTATAGTATAGATAACATTTATTCTTGGCAACTGTTTTTTAAAAAAAATATCAATTAAATTGAATTAATAGATGTTTCGTTGTTTTTTTCGACAATCAGGCCTGTTTTAGCCAATTGAATCAGGCCAATAAGCACTAAATTGGCAAAATAATGGATGTTATTTTTTCGCGGAAAGGATAATTTTATTTGATCACCACCTGTAATTAACACAATAAAGTCATCGGTTTGATCATTTAATGTCTCACATGCCAAATTTACCATACCATTTAATTGTGCCAAACACCCCTGTTCGACACAATCGGGTGTATCAGTTCCTAAAATAATAGGCTCTGCGTGTTGTGTTTGGGCTTTGTCATTAGTAAAAACTTGCTCAGTATTACTTAATAAACTGGTTTTTAATGTTTTTAGACCAGGCGCAATCCATCCGCCTTGGTGCTGATGCCGAAAAATTACATCACAAGTAATGGCTGTACCGGCATCCACTACCACAAAATCTGATTTTTGCGGAAACAAGCCCACCGCCGCGATCATGGCTAACCAACGATCAACGCCCATATTAGTAACATTATTATAGCCGTTAATTAAAATACTATGATTTATCCGAGTATGTTTAGCCGAAGTGGCAGTAACAATGGGGATGTTTTGTTGCGCTGCCTCTTGGTGTAATGCATCTAACCATTCGGGCGCTTTGACATAACTCAAATAAATATGACTTACCCGTGGCAGTAATTGCACTGGCGTCAGGGTCTCCGAAAAATATTCAAGCGAAGGATTGATGTCACATAACTCAGTATTTTGTATCTCCGTAGCACGCATACAACAATATTTTGCTAATGAATTGCCCACATCGATAAAAAGGATAGACTTATCTTGCTCTGACACTGATCTCTCCACCATGATATGTTTTTATTTCCCCATCAGCCATGACTCGTAATGCACCTTGTGGATCAATCCCCATACAAACACCCTGCACTGATTGTTGTCCAATTAATAGAGTAATGTCTTTATTAGCAAACACATTAAGTGATTCCCACTCTGATATAAAAGAAGACAATCCTGATTTTTCGAAAATGATTAGTGCGTGTTGAATATCTAAGATTAATTGTGCGGTTAAGTGATTACGATTAATCATTGTTTGCTGACTATGGCTTTGTAAATCAGTAAAAGGTTGTTCAATCCCTGTAATATCATCCGGTAAATTGACATTCAAACCCAAACCAATCACACAATGAACCTCATCACCGACAGAACCTTCAACCTCGATTAATATACCCGCTATTTTTTGCATATTAATATAGATGTCATTTGGCCATTTTAATTGGCCATCCGTGATACCAAAATGATTAAGTGTACGATTGACCGCTAAGCCAACAACCAATGATAGACCCGATAGAGTTTGATAACCGCCAGAAAAGCGCCAATACATAGATAAATAGATACTACTTGCAAACGGTGATATCCATTGTCTACCATGACGTCCTCGACCTGCACTTTGTGCTTCTGCGATACAACTTGCACCTTGGCTTAACTGCGCAATATTTTGTTTAATGTAGGTATTGGTGGAATCAACAACATTTAATACATCTAAATAAAGGGGCTGTGGGATCTGGCGATACTTTTCATGGCTAAGTTGTGCTTGAACATAATCAGATATCTCATCGTACGATAAGAGTGATAATGGCTCACTGAGCTTATAGCCTTTACCGCGCACCGAAAACACATCCAAACCAAGCTGTTTAAAAGCATCGATATGTTTTCCAATAGCCGAACGCGATATACCTAATTGAGCACCCAACTCAGTACCTGAGATAAACTCACTCTGGGCTAATAAATGTAAGAGCTTATTACGAGTGCTATGCATTATAACGTGATCCTATTAATTCGCCCTAACAGTTGGACTTCGTGTTCGAGGGTAATCCCAAATTGTGCTGACACCTCTGCAATAATCTGTCGAGCAAAATTAATCAGTGCGCTCCCTGTACCTGTGGCGATATTGGTTAGCACTAATGCTTGTTGCGGGTGACATTGGATCCCATCCATAATCTTACCTTTGAATCCAAGTGTATCAATTAACCATCCCGCAGGTACTTTTACTAAGTCGTCTGAAACAGGGAAAGAAGGGATCGCCGGAAATCTAGCCTGCAGTGCCGTAAAATGTTGTGTAGAGATAACTGGATTTTTAAAAAAACTACCAGCATTGCCGATTTGTTTAGGATCAGGTAATTTTTGTTGACGTATCTGAATGACTTTTTCGTATATATCAAAAATAGAAGGTGAAGTTAACGTTGCCAATTCACCATATGAGGTGACCGTTGCAACCAATTTAGGGATAGTAAAGTTAACTTTGGTAATAAACACTTTATCTTTAAGTGCATGTTTGAAAATTGAGTCTCGATAACCAAAGGCACAATCACTCCCAGAGATTGTCTGTATAGTACGAGTTGCTAAATCAACGTATTCTACTGAATCTACATATGGACCCACTTCAATACCATACGCCCCAATATTTTGAATCGGTGCGGCACCAACGGTACCTGGTATGAGCGCTAAATTTTCAAAGCCACCAATCCCTCGCTCTACACAAGTGGTCACTAAACTATGCCAATTTTCACCAGAAGCCACTTTAATATAATGATTAGTGGTGTCTTCGCTAAACACCATGCCGTGCAGTTTATTGATCCAAACTTCACCGTAATAATCTTCGGTAAAGACAGTATTAGACCCCTCCCCTAAAATAACAAAGGCATCTTGGTGACATTGATGCGCCATAATATGTTGGATGGCATTAAATTCAATGATAAAAGGCGCATGGGCAACTAACCCAAATGTGTGTAACTGACTAAGCGAATGCAAAGAAGAACCTCTAGATGTAAAACTTAAAATCAGTATACCAGTGACGTAAAAATCTGTTCAATGAATATATTCTTGAATATCATTTTACATACCCTAGATCATATACTTTCGCGTTAAGCTTAGCTTAATAAATCATCAGTATGCTATGTAAATAAAATGTAATGCAATTGAACTTTTTATAATGTATGTTAACTAACTAATGGACAATAATTTTGTTCATATAAGTAATAGGTGTAAACGTGTATAAGAATGTATGTAAAGCAGTAGTCGTATCTGGATGTGTCTTATTTTCACAATTAAGCTATGCAACTAATGACGAAGCGACGGCTGAATGGAAAATCGACCATGATTTTTTTAAGCAACAAGTTCAGCAAAGCATGTCTGCCGGACGTACTGTCAGAACGTTAATCGGTCATTATCCACAAAGTGTCACTGGTATTGTCGATGTTGCATTGGATTTATATCCTGAACAATACAAAGAAATAATTCATAGTGCCGTTTCTGCACAACCTTATTCAGCTGAAGATATTGTTACTATTGCTCTACAAAAAGGGATTACTCAATGTGAAAGTATCGTAGAAGCTGCGATTAGAGCTGAGCCTAGTTATGTTAGTTTTGTTGCTACAGCCGCGGCGAATGCCTCACCGGAGGATTTTGATGATATTTTGCGAGTAGCAGTCATGACTGAACCCGACTCTGCAGACAAAATTGTCCAGCTGATGGCAAAATCGTATCCTGAAAAAATCGCTAAAATTTTATCTAATACAATTAAACATGTACCACTAGTGGGTGAGTATATTGTCGATGCATTATTAGCCGTTTTTCCTAATAAGGCTGAAGAAGTTGTTTCTGTAGCTGTGCGTGAATCATCTCTGCAACGTGAACAAATCCAGCGTATTATTTCTACCGCTTTAGATGCAGGTGTAAATGTTGAAGATGTCACTAGATTTGCAACTATGGGTGGTGCAACGGTGGATGAAATTACTGCAGGTGTAAATAGCGCACCATCACAACAAGACAAGTAGCAAAACCTCAACACTAACTATTGTTAATATTCTTAAATCAAAAAACCGAGCCTAAGCTCGGTTTTTTATGTGGTTAACAATTCACTTAAGTGTACTGTTAACTATGAGAGTATGGTTTACTCTTCAGTTATTTCAACTACTTCTTCAGAAGCAACAACTGGACGGTCAACAAACTCAACATACGCCATAGGCGCTTTATCACCAGTACGGAATCCACATTTTAGAATGCGAATATAACCACCTGGACGAGCTTCGTAGCGAGGCCCTAATTCGTTGAATAGTTTACCAACCACTTCTTTGTCGCCTGTGCGAGCCATAGCTAAACGGCGGTTAGCAACACTATCAACTTTTGATAATGTAATTAACGGCTCGATAACACGGCGAAGTTCTTTTGCTTTAGGCAAAGTAGTTTTAATCACTTCATGCTTAACCATTGAAGATGCCATGTTTTTAAACATTGCTTTTCTATGGCTGCTGTTGCGATTTAACTTTCGACCACTTTTACGATGGCGCATAGCTTAATCCTTCTTTCAAGTAGCGTGTGCTAAACACACGCTAATACATCTTAGTCGGCAATACTTTCTGGTGGCCAATTCTCTAGGCGCATGCCTAAAGATAATCCACGAGATGCAAGCACGTCTTTGATTTCTGTTAATGACTTCTTACCAAGGTTAGGAGTTTTAAGTAACTCTACCTCAGTACGCTGTACAAGGTCACCAATATACTGAACCGCTTCTGCTTTAAGACAGTTAGCTGAACGTACGGTCAACTCTAAATCATCCACTGGACGAAGTAAGATTGGGTCAAATTCTGGCTTCTCTTCTTTCGCTTCTGGCTCAGAAACATCACGTAAATCTACGAATGCGTCTAGCTGTTCAGCTAAAATAGTAGCAGAGCGACGAATCGCTTCTTCAGGATCTAACGTACCGTTAGTTTCCATATCGATAATCAATTTATCTAAATCTGTGCGTTGTTCAACACGAGCAGATTCAACTGAGTATGCAATACGTTCAACAGGGCTGAATGAAGCATCAACCAGTAAACGACCAATTGGGCGATCATCTTCTTCAGAGGAGCGACGAACTGATGCAGGTACATAACCACGGCCAGTTTCAACCTTGATGCGCATGCTAATTTCTGTGTCTCCAGTAAGAGTACAGATAACATGTTCAGGATTGATAATCTCGACGTCACCATCATGCTGGATATCACCAGCGATAACAGTACCCGCTCCAGATTTGACCAAAGTCAGCGTTGCTTCAGTTTTACCTTCTAGACGAACTGCTAAGCCTTTAAGGTTTAGTAATATTTCAATTACGTCTTCTTGCACGCCTTCCTTTGTACTGTACTCATGCAACACACCATCAATTTCGACTTCAGTTACTGCTACGCCAGGCATAGAAGATAAAAGAATACGACGAAGTGCGTTACCTAGAGTGTGGCCAAAACCACGCTCTAATGGCTCAAGTACAACTTTAGCGCGAGTTGGAGAAATATTTTCAATCTCTACCAATCTTGGTTTTAGGAATTCAGTTACAGATCCCATAGCTTCCTCTTTAGTTATCTTTACTTAGAGTAAAGTTCGACGATCAACTGTTCGTTAATTTCTGCAGATAGGTCAGAACGCTCTGGTAAACGTTTAAACGCACCAGTTAGTTTAGCACCATCTACTTCAATCCAGGTTGGCTTCTCGCGTTGGTCGGCTAATTCAATAGCAGCAACGATACGCGCTTGCTTTTTAGCTTTTTCACGAACAGAAACATCAGTCTCTGCAGAAACCTTGAATGAAGGAATATTAACCACTTGTCCGTTAACACAAATTGCTTTGTGACTTACTAACTGACGAGCTTCAGCACGTGTGCTGGCATAACCCATACGATAAACAACGTTATCTAGGCGCTGCTCTAAAAGCTGTAACAAGTTTTCACCTGTGTTGCCTTTAAGACGTGCTGCTTCTTTGTAGTAATTACGGAACTGTTTTTCTAGAACGCCATAAATACGACGAACTTTTTGTTTCTCACGCAACTGAATACCGTAATCAGATAAACGACCGCGACGAGCACCATGCTGGCCTGGGGGTGTATCTAACTTACATTTTGTATCAATTGCACGAACGCCACTTTTAAGGAACAAATCTGTTCCTTCGCGACGACTTAGTTTGAGTTTTGGACCCAAATATCTAGCCATGATCTTTCTCCAACTGTCCGTCGATTAAACGCGACGTTTTTTCGGTGGACGACAACCGTTGTGAGGTATAGGCGTCACATCGGTAATATTAGTGATCTTATACCCAGTAGCATTTAAGGCACGGATTGCAGATTCACGACCTGGACCTGGACCTTTAACAAATACTTCTAAGTTTTTAAGACCGTATTCCTGGGCAGCTTCACCAGCTCTTTCAGCAGCAACCTGTGCAGCGAAAGGAGTTGATTTACGCGAACCGCGGAAACCTGAACCACCAGAAGTAGCCCAAGACAAGGCATTGCCTTGACGATCAGTGATAGTCACAATAGTGTTGTTGAAAGACGCATGGATATGAGCCATACCATCAGCAACTTGACGTTTTGCGCGCTTCTTAGCGCGAGTAGGTGCTTTAGCCATTACTTAATCCTCGCTTACTTTTTAATCGGCTTACGAGGACCTTTACGGGTACGCGCATTAGTTTTAGTGCGCTGACCACGAAGAGGCAAGCTACGACGGTGGCGAATACCACGATAGCAACCTAGGTCCATCAAACGTTTAATACTCATTGATACTTCACGGCGAAGGTCACCCTCAACTGTGAATTTAGCAACTTCATCACGAAGTGTATCAATAGTGGCTTCATCAAGATCTTTGATCTTGGTAGATTCTGCAACACCAGCAGATGCACAAATGCTTTTCGCACGAGTGGCACCTATACCGAAAATTGCTTGGATAGCGATTACGGTGTGCTTGTGTTCAGGAATGTTAATGCCAGCGATACGGGCCATTAACTGTACTCCTCTATAGTTTAAATAAATTTTGGTCGATAGTCTAAAAAGCCCGTAAGGATACTTATCCATCGACTAAATTGCAAATTTAAGGTCAAAAAACACCTAAGAACCAGTATATCGGCTATTAGGTGTTTAAAAACCCAGCTAGATTAGCCCTGCCTTTGCTTATGCTTAGGCTCATCACAAATCACTCTAACAACGCCGTTACGTTTAATGATTTTGCAATTACGGCAAATCTTTTTAACGGATGCACGAACTTTCATGTCATCACTCCGTAGCTGCGAACTTATCGGCCTGAGCCTTTAAGATTCGCTTTTTTAAGAACAGACTCATATTGACTTGACATCAAATGCGTCTGGACCTGCGCCATGAAATCCATTATTACTACCACTATGATGAGTAGTGAAGTACCACCAAAATAGAATGGAACATTCCACGTTAGCAGCAAGAATTCAGGCACCAAACAAACAAAGGTAATATACAGTGCGCCAGCAAGTGTGAGGCGAGTCATTACTTTGTCAAGATAGCGTGAGGTTTGCTCACCTGGGCGAATACCCGGTACAAAAGCACCAGACTTCTTCAAGTTATCTGCCGTCTCGCGAGGATTAAACGTCAACGCGGTGTAGAAGAAACAGAAGAAGATTATCGCCGCGGCGTATAACCCTACATATAACGGTTGACCTGGCGATAATAACAACGCCACATCAGACAACCATGAGGTTGCTTCATTCTGACCAAACCATCCCGCAATTGTACTTGGGAATAGAATAATGCTTGAAGCAAAAATAGGAGGAATAACTCCAGCCATATTTACTTTCAATGGTAAGTGTGAAGTCTGTGCTTGAAAAACCTTACGCCCTTGTTGACGTTTTGCGTAGTTAATAACAATACGACGTTGCGCACGTTCTACGAAAACCACAAGATAAGTAAGACCCATCACTATTGCACCTATAAGCAATAAGAAAAGTAAGTTAATCTCACCTTGTCTTGCTTGCTCAGCTGTCTGACCAATCGCTGTTGGTAGACCTGCCACAATACCTGCAAAAATCAGAATTGAGATACCGTTACCAATACCTCGTTCAGTAATTTGCTCACCTAGCCACATTAGGAACATTGTTCCTGTGACCAAGCTAACTACTGCAGTAAAATAAAATCCAAAGCCAGGATTAATAACCAAACCACTGATCAAGTTAGGCAAACCAGTCGCCACTCCAATAGATTGGAATGTCGCCAACACTAACGTTAAATAACGCGTGTATTGACTAATTTTGCGACGGCCAGCTTCACCTTCCTTCTTCAACTCCATCATCGGCGGATGTACCGCTGTGAGAAGCTGAATAATGATTGATGCAGTGATGTAAGGCATAATCCCAAGCGCTAGTACTGAAGCGCGTTCAAGAGCACCACCGGAGAACATGTTAAACATTTCAACGATAGTACCTTTCTGTTGTTCAAATAATTGAGACAACACCGCAGCATCAATACCAGGGATCGGCACATAAGAGCCAAGACGAAACACAATGATTGCGCCTAATACAAAGAACAATCTGCTTCGTAATTCACTCAAGCCGTTTTTTGCGCCTGAATCTACACCTGGTTTAGCCATTTAGCTTATTCCTCTATTTTGCCGCCAGCAGCTTCAATAGCTTCGCGAGCGCCTTTAGATACCTTCAAACCACTAACTGTTACAGCGCGTGAGATTTCACCACTCTTCATCACTTTTACGAATAAGATCTCTTTTTTCACAAGACCCGCATCTTTAAGTGCTTGAACAGTAACTGTGTCTCCGTCTACCTTAGCTAATTCACACAATGTCACTTGGTCAGAAACCATAGACTTACGTGAAGTAAAACCAAATTTTGGTAAACGACGCTGAATTGGCATTTGACCGCCTTCGAATCCTGGTTTAACCGACCCGCCTGAGCGAGACTTCTGACCTTTGTGACCACGGCCACCAGTCTTACCTAAACCTGAACCGAAACCACGGCCAACGCGCTTAGCTGAACTTTTAGCTCCTGGTGCAGGAGCAAGAGTGTTAAGATGCATCTTCTACTCCTCCACTATCTCAACCATGTAAAATACACGGTTGATCATGCCACGAACGGCAGGGGTATCTTCTAATTCACGAACATGTCCAATCTTACGTAAACCTAAGCCTTTAAGCGTAGCTTTATGCTTAGGAAGACGACCGATCGCACTTTTTGTTTGTTTCACTTTAAGTGTTTTAGTCATGTTCATTACCCCAAAATTTCATCTACAGGTAACCCACGCTTCGCCGCAACAGACTCAGGAGAGTTCATATCAACTAAAGCGTTGATTGTTGCACGTATAACGTTCATTGGGTTAGTAGAGCCGTAACATTTTGAAAGTACGTTTTGTACCCCAGCGACTTCAAGCACTGCACGCATCGCACCACCAGCAATAATACCGGTACCTTCAGATGCTGGCTGCATGTAAACTTTAGAGCCAGAATGACGACCTTTAATCGGATGTTGCAGAGTATTGCCGTTAAGATCGACAGTAACTAAGTTACGACGAGCTTTTTCCATTGCTTTTTGGATAGCAGCAGGCACTTCACGTGCTTTACCGTAACCAAAACCAACGCGGCCATTGCCATCGCCGACAACCGTTAGTGCTGTGAAGCTAAAGATACGACCACCTTTAACAACTTTAGACACACGATTAACAGCAACGAGCTTTTCTAACAAATCACCCTGTTGTTGATTTTCTACTTTAGCCATTTTCTACTCCTAGAACTGTAGACCAGCTTCGCGAGCTGCATCTGCTAAGGCCTTTACACGACCGTGATACTTGAAGCCACTACGGTCAAAAGCAATCTTAGAGATGCCTTTTTCAATAGCGCGTTCTGCGATCGCTTTACCTACAGCTGCAGCTGCTTCTACGTTACCTGTAGATTTAAGACTACCTTTAAGAGTAGTTTCTACAGTCGACGCAGAGGCTAATACTTCAGAACCACTTGGTGCGATTAACTGCGCATAAATGTGGCGTGGTGTGCGGTTAACAACCAAGCGATGCGCGGCCAATTCACTGATCTTCTTACGTGCACGCGTTGCGCGACGTATCCGAGCTGATTTCTTATCCATCGTATCACCCACCTACTTTTTCTTAGCTTCTTTACGACGTACAACTTCATCTGAGTAACGAACACCCTTGCCTTTATAAGGCTCTGGTGGACGATATGCTCGAATGTTAGCTGCAACTTGACCAACCACCTGCTTATCAGCGCCTTTGACGATGATTTCAGTTTGGCTAGGAGTCTCTACGGTAATGCCAGCTGGCATCTCATAGGCTACAGGATGTGAAAAACCTAGAGTTAGGTTTAGTTTGCTACCTTGTGCTTGCGCACGGTAACCAACACCATTTAACTCAAGTTTCTTTTCAAAACCTTTTGATACACCGATAACCATTGCATTTAATAGTGAACGTGCTGTACCCGCTTGCGCCCAACCATTAGTAGATTCCGCTTTAGGAGCGATAACTAATTGGTTTTCTTCTTGCGTGATAGCAACTAAATCATTAAATGTACGGGCTAACGTGCCGTTCTTACCTTTAACTGTAACGTCTTGTCCTGCGATAGATACTTCTACGCCAGATACCAAGTCGACAGGTGCTTTTGCTACTCGTGACATTGTTATCTCCTAGATTACGCTACATAACCGATGATCTCACCACCCATGCCAGCTTTACGCGCTGCACGGTCGGTCATCACACCTTTTGAGGTAGAAACGATTGCTACGCCTAAACCACCCATTACTTTTGGTAACTCATCTTTTTTCTTATAGATGCGTAAACCAGGGCGACTTACTCGAACAATTGTATCGATTACTTGCTTGCCTTCGAAATACTTTAACGTAACTTCTAAAACAGGCTTAACTTCGCCAGTTACTGCAAAGTCTGATACATAACCTTCACTTTTAAGCACAGCTGCAATTGCAACACGTTGCTTAGAAGAAGGCATAGATACCGTGACTTTCGCTGCCATCTGACCATTTCTGATGCGGGTAAACATATCCGCGATAGGATCTTGCATGCTCATATTCTGCTACTCCTTACCAGCTGGCTTTTTTAAGGCCAGGGACTTCACCGCGCATTGCAGCTTCACGAAGCTTAATACGGGAAAGACCAAATTTGCGTAGGAACCCGTGTGGACGACCCGTTATACGACAACGATTTTGTTGACGAGAACGTGAGCTGTCACGCGGAAGTTGTTGTAGCTTAAGAACAGCATTCCAACGGTCTTCTTCCGAAGCGTTGATATCGCTGATAATCGCTTTAAGCTCAGCACGCTTTACAGCATACTTGCTTACTAATTTGGCACGTTTTACTTCGCGTGCCTTCATTGATTCTTTTGCCATAACCCTACACCTTATTTTCTAAATGGGAAGTTGAACGCTGTTAACAACGCTTTCCCTTCTTCATTAGTTTCTGCGCTAGTAGTGATAGTGATATCCATACCACGAACTTTATCAACCTTATCGAAATCAATTTCAGGGAAGATAATTTGTTCTTTAACGCCCATGCTATAGTTACCGCGTCCGTCAAAAGACTTAGCGTTAAGACCACGGAAGTCACGGATACGAGGAATAGTAATAGAAATTAAACGTTCTAAGAATTCCCACATACGCTCACCACGTAGGGTTACTTTACAGCCAATCGGATAACCTTCACGGATTTTAAAACCCGCGACGGATTTTCTCGCCACTGTAACAATTGGTTTTTGTCCTGCAATTGCAGCCATATCGGCCTGCGCAGATTCTAAAACTTTCTTGTCAGCAATCGCCTCACCTAAACCCATGTTCAGAGTGATTTTTTCAATCCGAGGGACTTGCATGACGCTTTTGTACCCGAACTGCTTTGCAAGTTCAGCTACTACTGTTTCTTTATAGAAATCATGCAGTTTCGCCATCGTACTCTCCAATTTATTAAACTAGTTCGCCGTTAGATTTGAAAAAACGTACTTTCTTCTCATCTTCGAAACGGAAACCAACGCGATCTGCTTTACCCGTTGCTGGGTTAACAATCGCTACATTTGACACATGTAGAGAAGCTTCCTTTTCAACAATCCCACCTTGCTCACCCGCTTGAGGGTTAGGCTTAGTGTGCTTCTTGATAAGGTTAATACCTTCTACAACTATACGGTCTTCAGATGCCAGAACGCTAAGCACTTTGCCTTGCTTTCCTTTATCCTTGCCTGCTAATACGACAATTTCATCATCACGACGAATTTTTCTAGCCATTATCGTGACTCCTTATAGTACTTCTGGGGCCAATGAGATGATTTTCATGAATGAATCTCCACGAAGTTCTCTCGTTACCGGGCCAAAAATACGCGTACCAATAGGTTGCTTGTTTGCATTAAGCAAAACAGCTGCGTTGTTATCGAAACGAATGGTTGAACCATCAGCGCGACGAACGCCTTTCCTAGTACGCACCACCACTGCATTCAGGACATCACCTTTTTTTACTTTACCGCGAGGAATTGCTTCCTTGACAGTAACTTTGATGATATCACCGATATGTGCATAACGGCGATGCGAGCCACCAAGAACCTTAATACACTGAACCCTGCGAGCGCCAGAATTATCTGCCACATCCAGGTTAGTTTGCATTTGGATCATGTTAGTGCTCCGCTGTTGAATTAAGACTCATTTTGAGCCATTTAACCGCTATCTACTTAGCTTTCGCTGAATAAATAGCCTATTACCCCATAAAAAGGGTGCGTAAATATATCAAAATTCAGGGGGAGAAGATAGTAATAATTGCAAATAATTTAAAGTTGGCACATTCCATGCGTTTTTATTATTTGTGTACGGATTCGCGAGGTATGCTTGGGGTATATATAATCAGTTTTTTATATAAAGATACAAAGAATGCATTGTCAGGCAGTTGTTATATATCGGACTGGAATAACAAACAGCTTGAATTATCCCAAGCTGTCTGTTGTTCATATTTTAAAATGGTAAAATAACGCCTTTATCTGCTGGGCCATAGTACTGGTTTAAAAATACCTCTATTAGCCGCGTTGACGTAAGATCTCATACAAACATATCCCTGTTGCAACAGATACGTTCAAACTTGATACAGTGCCATGCATTGGCAATTTAATCAGCTCATCACAACGCTCACGAGTTAGACGGCGCATACCTTTACCTTCAGCGCCCATAACCAAGGCAATAGGTCCATTCATTGTACAATCAAAGACACTTTGTTTGGCTTCGCCAGCTGTGCCTACTACCCAAATCGCTTTTTCCTGTAACTCTGCAAGAGTACGAGATAAGTTGGTGACTTGAATTAATGGGATCACATCAGCGGCGCCACAAGCGACTTTACGCACGGTTGCATTAAGTGATGCGGATTTATCTTTGGTCACTATCACAGCATCCACCCCTGCAGCATCGGCACTACGTAACACTGCACCTAAATTATGCGGATCAGTAACGCCATCTAACACTAACAAAAATGGCGCTTTGCCCATATTATGTGCATGCGTAATAATTTCATCTAGATCATTTTCTGATAACGTTTTAGCCGGCTGGGCACGTGCCACCACACCTTGATGAGATTCGCCTTGTGCTTTATCGTCTAATATTTTTTTATTACAAAATTGAATGCCTAAGCCGTTTTTGCGGGCGAGATTGATAAGGGTATGCAAACGCTCATCATCACGCCCTTTGGCGATATAAATTTCCAAAATACGCTGTGGTTCGCGTTCTAATACTGCGGTTAATGCATGGATGCCGTATAACCATTCGTGTGTTTGTGCCATGAAGTTTCTCGTGTGTTAATTTTTGTTTAAATTATTTTTTATTCGTATTGCGGGATTGTTTACGTTTTTTCTTATCACGCGCCGCACCGGGTTTCTTTTTACCTTTAGCTGGCTTATCAGCCTTTGCTTTCCCAGCCCCACCGGCTTTGCCCTTAGGCTTACTGCCCGAAGGTTTATCTGATTGACTAGTTGAACGTTTACTGCGTTTTTTGGCACGCTCTTCATGATCGACGCCGTCTAAAACTAAATCAATCTTGCGATCATCTAAATTAACCGCAGCAACTTTAACATCTAAGCTATCGCCTAATCGAAAGACGCGACCAGTATGTTCACCCTTCAGCGTTTGTGTCACATTATCAAAAACATAATAGTCTTTGCCTAGAGCGGTCACATGAATAAGGCCATCAATGCCGAATTCACCAATACGTACAAACAAACCAAAGTTAGTGACACTGGCTACCACGGCGGGGAAGCTATCGCCGACATGATCTTGCATAAACTCACACTTGAGCCAATCAGAGACATCACGAGTGGCATCATCAGCACGTCGTTCAGTCATAGAACATTGCTCACCGAGACTTTCAACTTCTTCAACTGAGTAGGCTTTACCGCCCGTTTTAGATTTACGCTGGGCTTGTTTATCGACAATCGCTTTAATTGCACGGTGCACAACTAAATCAGGATAGCGACGGATCGGAGAGGTAAAATGTGCATATTCCTCTAACGCTAAACCAAAGTGGCCAATATTTTCATAATCATACACAGCCTGTTTCATACTGCGCAGTAACATGGTTTGGAGTAATTCACTATCGGGACGGTTACGAATTTTATTGACGACTTGTGTAAAGGCATGCGCTGATGTATCGCCTTTTAATTGATGTGAGATCCCTATTTCACCTAAATAGGTGGTAAAAGTCAGTAAACGATCTTCATCTGGCTTGTCATGGACTCGATAGAGTGCTTCGGCATTGTTAGCCAAAATATATTTCGCTGCACAGACATTCGCCATGATCATGCATTCTTCGATAAGTTTGTGTGCATCGTTGCGTTCTATTGGAACCACATTTTCAATTTTGCGTTGCGCATTAAAAACAAATTTCGTTTCTTTGGTTTCAAATTCAATCGCACCGCGGCCATCACGCGCGTATTTTAACGCATTAAATAACTGGTGAAGATTAAATAAATCGGGCACATGAGCTTGATAACGCTCGGTTAATTCTGGATCGTTATCGAGAATTTTGGCTACTTTGGTGTAGGTTAAGCGTGCTTGTGAACGCATTACCGCTTCATAAAACTTATAATCGGTACAGGCACCCATATTATCTATGGTCATTTCACACACCATACATAAGCGGTCTACTTGAGGATTAAGTGAACATAACCCATTCGACAACACCTCAGGTAACATGGGGATCACTTGCTCAGGGAAATACACTGAGTTACCGCGCTCTATCGCTTCAACATCCAGTGCAGTGCCTGGACGTACGTAATGAGATACATCAGCAATGGCAACATACAAGGTGTATCCAACCTTCTGTCCATCTTTGTGAATAGGCCGGCAATAAACGGCATCATCAAAATCTCGGGCATCTTCGCCATCAATCGTGACAAGAGGTAGTTCACGCAAATCTACGCGACCTTCTTTTGCTTGTTCAGGCACATCAGCTTCTAGATTAGCAACTTGCTTTGTCACTGCTTTGGGCCACTCATGTGGAATATCAAATGTGCGCAATGCCATCTCGATTTCCATACCCGGTGCCATGTGTTCACCCAGTACTTCAACAATTTTTCCTGTGGCACTTGCTTGTCGTGAAGGGCGTTTAATAAATTCGACAACAACAATATGTCCTTGCCTTGCACCCTTCGCGTCTTGGGGACCAATATAGATTTCATGGTTTATGCGACTATCATCAGGAATAACCACACCGACACCATGTTCGATGAAATAACGGCCGACAATAGCTTCAGCGCGAGGCGTAATGACTTTAGTCACACGTGCTTCTTCACGACCTTTGCGATCCACGCCTTTACTCACGGCTTGGACAATATCACCGTGTACGACTTGTTTCATTTGTGAAGCGGATAAGTAGAGATCTTTGTCTTCGCGGCTTGTAAATAAGAAACCAAAGCCGTCACGATGCCCGATTACACGTCCCTCGATAACTTCATCAAGTGCTTGTAAATCGTATTTCTTTTGGTTGGTAAACGTTAGTTGGCCTTCTCGTTCCATCGCACGCAGGCGACGTTGTATCCCGATTTTCTGTTCATCAGAATGGGCGTCGGTTAGTTCACACACTTGCATGAACGATAGCGGTTGTTGCTCGGTTTTGAATAAGGTTAGTAAGTGCTCCCGACTAGCGACGGGATTTTCATACTTCTCTTGTTCCCGTTTAAAATGCGGGTCATCACTCATAGAGTTTGGATTTTTTTTATCTGTCATAGCGCTAGTATACAGGTACTCATCGAATTGCGCTAATTCGAAATATTATTGCGTTGTTGATACGCTAAAATTTAATATTGCCGCATGACTGTTCGGGCTGATTTGATCACCGATGGACTCATTTTTTGCTCCAATGCATCCATCCTTGTACTCACTTTATTGCGATAGGTTTTATCTGCGGATACCGTCTGATATAGCCACACATAGACATTTTCATAATCATAAGGAGAACCATGCCCTGCGATTAATAAATCAGCTAATTGTATCAGTGCCGGTTTACTACCTAATGCAGCAGCTTCTTTAAAATAACGCACGGCTAACGGGGTATCTTGCGTCACTAATATACCATTAGCATGATAGCGTCCTAGATGCTCAAATGCAGCTGGTAAACCTTGAGCTGCAGCTAAACGCATATAATCAATCCCCAATTCTGCATCACGATTGACGCACACGCCCCATGCCAGCATATCACCCCATAAAAATTGATAGCTTGGGATCGTGAGAATTTCTGCTCGAGCTTGAATATCACGTACCAGTTGACAACGATCCGCTTGAACTCTTTGCAAATGCGTATTCTGATTAATCATGCGAATTAATTCATCTTGCGAATATAATTGAATGGCACTGATGTCGCCGTTATCGATTTTACCGTCATAACTTGGTTGAGCATTATTGGCTACAGATTCTTCGGCTGGTTGCACTGCCATATATTGATCATCAATGACCCCATCGAACTGCCCTTCGAGACCATCAGTTGCTGTGATCTCTTGAGCTTGAATGTTCGCTATATTGAATATACCGCTTAAACTTAGCATTAAGATAAGCCACAGCAACAAATAACGTAGCCCGATTATCATGTAATTCTCCACTGGTCCTAGTACATCATTATTTGCGTCATTATCTCTAATTACGTTATCGGCACATGAAATATTATATTTAATTTACTCAATAGTGATCAATCTGCCACAGGCTTTGGTATAATTTGCACACATAAACAACCCGGCTAATTTAATATGCAATACAAAGACCTGAGAGATTTTATTCAGCAACTTGAAGCACAAGGTAAATTACTGCGCATCACCCAACCTATTTCGACCGATTTAGAAATGACTGAAATCGCAGATCGTACTTTACGTGCTGGTGGCCCTGCTCTGTTGTTTGAAAATCCAGTCGGTCATACTATGCCGGTGTTAGCGAATTTATTTGGTACACCTGAACGCGTGGCCCTGGGAATGGGTCAGTCCTCCGTTGCAGCACTTCGGGATGTAGGAAAACTTCTGGCTTATCTTAAAGAACCCGAGCCACCGAAAGGATTAAAAGATTTATGGAGTAAAATCCCTGTATTTAAGCAAGTCTTGAATATGCCTGCGAAAGTTGTAAAAAAAGCCCCATGTCAGGAACATGTGATTAGTGGTGATGAGGTTGACCTGTCAAAATTGCCAATCCAACGTTGTTGGCCGGGTGATGCTGCCCCATTGATTACTTGGGGATTAACTGTCACCCGCGGACCTCACAAAAATCGTCAAAATCTGGGTATTTATCGGCAACAAGTCATCGCCAAAAACAAAGTTATTATGCGTTGGTTATCCCATCGCGGTGGGGCATTGGATTTTCGTGAGTGGTGTGAATTGTATCCAGATAAGCCCTATCCAGTATCAGTAGCATTAGGCGCAGACCCGGCTACCATTCTTGGCGCTGTCACCCCCGTTCCTGATACGTTATCAGAATATGCCTTTGCAGGTTTATTACGCGGCAGCAAAACTGAAGTCACCGCGTCTATCAGTAATGATTTACAAGTGCCAGCCAATGCTGAAATCGTCCTAGAAGGCTATATTATGCCGGGCGAAACAGCACCTGAAGGCCCTTATGGCGATCATACTGGCTATTATAATGAAGTTGATGAGTTTCCAGTATTGACGGTCACCCACATTACTCATCGCACCAATCCCATTTATCATTCAACCTATACCGGCCGTCCACCTGATGAGCCTGCTATACTGGGTGTGGCATTAAATGAAGTGTTTGTGCCGATTTTGCAAAAACAATTTCCTGAGATCACCGATTTTTATTTACCACCTGAAGGTTGCTCATACCGAATGGCAATCGTGACGATTAAAAAGCAATATCCCGGTCATGCGAAGCGCGTTATGCTAGGCGTCTGGTCGTTTTTACGTCAATTTATGTACACTAAATTTGTAATTGTTTGCGATGATGATATTGATGCGCGTAACTGGGATGATGTTATTTGGGCGATTACTACCCGAATGGATCCGTCCAGAGACACAACTTTGATAGATCATACACCAATAGACTATTTAGATTTTGCCTCACCTGTGTCAGGCTTAGGGTCTAAGATGGGCATGGATGCAACTAATAAGATGCCTGGCGAGACAGATCGCGAATGGGGTGAACCGATAGTGATGGATCCTCAAGTCATTGCCAAAATAGATGGACTCTGGGATGAACTTGGGATTGATGCGTTAATTCCAACAGGTCAGCCACACACACATACAACTAAAAAGAACTAATTTATGCAAACACAGCAATTACACGTCGAATCCATTAGCACTGTTGCTAACGACGTTTACAAAATCATCCTCACTTGTTCTGAACCTTTACAATATCAAGCAGGTCAGTATTGCATGATCGTGATGGGTGAAGGCGATTGCCGCCCATTTTCAATTGCCTCATCTCCCAGTGAGAGCAACAAGATTGAATTGCATATTGGTGCGGTACCAGCAAACGCTTATGCATGGGATGTGTTGAGTGTGATGCGTGAAACGGGTCTTATTACGGCACAAATTGCCCATGGCGATGCATTCCTTCAACCCACAAGCCAGCCTATTGTGCTCATTGCTGGAGGTACTGGCTACTCTTACGCAAAATCAATTATCCATGAATGTGTTGCTCAGCAATTAACCCAAGATATTCATTTATATTGGGGCGCAAAATCATTAGAACAAATTTACGAAGCTGATGAGTTAAGTGCGCTTGCAAGTCAGCATGCAAACATCCATTTTCACCCTGTGTTGGAACATGGTGGTAAAGATTGGCAGGGAAAAACGGGGTTAGTTCATCAGGCTGTGTTAACAGATATCGCAGATGAAATAGCAGAGTATCAAATTTATATTGCAGGTCCATTTGCAATGGCTAAAGTGGCACGTGATGATTTTGCTGCTGCGGGCTTACCTAGTGATGCATTGTTTGGGGATGCGTACGCATTTTTAGACTAATCCGTATTACCTAGCCCAACTAAATCTTAGGCATAAAAAAACCGTGCATTGAACACGGTTTTTTTTACTATTCTAAACTGAATTAGATAGCGTTTACGTTCGCAGCTTGAAGACCTTTTTGTCCGTCTTCAATTTCGAAAGAAACTTTTTGGCCTTCTGGAAGCGTTTTGTAACCTTCAGACTGGATAGCACGGAAATGTACGAATACATCCTTGCCGCCATTATCTTGAGTAATAAAACCATAACCTTTATCGGCATTGAACCACTTTACAGAACCTGTAACTATAGACATATGTGTAACCTTAAATCTTTAAATATAAATAAAACGCCTTTGCGTATCCTTGCTCTCATTTAGGGTGCTTATAGGCGTTTGTCTTATATATTACTCCAGAATTTACACTCTGTTAAGACCAATAAGGCTCGAACAAATAATCATGCCTAAGCGAGAACAAGGATATAATAACATCGACAATTTATTAATCAAAGGTTTAATTTTAATCAATAAACGTCAATATTGATTTAGATCAGTAAATTTCATTGTTATATTTTTGCTATGGCGTCAGCGACCTTTCGCCACGAGCAAGCCCGCAAACACCAGTTCTAGCTGACTCTACGATAGTTGAACTATTACCTAAAGTGGTAATAAATGCATTTAGTTTTTCAGATGCCCCGGTTAACTCAATAGTATAATTCACCGCACTTACATCTAATATTTTAGCCCTGAATATATCAACATTACGCATAATTTCACTGCGTGCGGCTTCACTATTGGCGACGACCTTAACCAAAACCAGTTCACGTTCTACGTGAGCAGCTTCCGTTAACTCAGTCACTTTTAGGACATCAATAAGTTTGTTCATCTGTTTGATGATTTGCTCTATGACCTTGTTATCGCCTTGCGTTGCAATCGTTAAGCGGGACAGACTCGGATCGTCTGTTTCAGCTACACACAAAGAATCAACGTTATATCCACGTTGTGAAAACACGCCTACAATTCTTGATAATGCTCCAGGTGCATTTTCCATTAATACAGAAATAATTCGTCTCATTAAGTGCGCTCCTGCTTACTAAGGCGCATGTCATCCATCGCCCCATATTTAATTTGCATTGGGTATACGTGCTCGTTTTGGTCTACAGCAATATCCATAAATACCAAACGCTTTTTCTCTGCGAAACAGCGAGCCATTGCATCATCAAGTTCATCGAGGTGATCAACTTTAATGCCTACATGGCCATAGGCTTCTACTAGCTTGACAAAATCAGGCATCGCTTCAACGTAAGAATTAGAATGACGACCCTTATAAATCATATCCTGCCACTGACGCACCATACCCAACGCACTGTTATTCAATAAAATAACTTTTATTGGCAAGTTATATTGCAAACACGTCGAAAGCTCTTGAATATTCATCTGAATACTACCATCACCCGTTACTACAACAGAGGTCGCTTCAGGGTGGGCAAACTGCACGCCCATTGCCGCAGGTAAACCAAAGCCCATAGTGCCTAGACCACCTGAGTTGATCCAGCGACGAGGCTTATCAAACGGGTAATATAAAGCAGCAAACATCTGGTGTTGACCGACATCAGAGCTAACAAAGGCATCGCCGTTGGTATGCTTATATAGTGCTTCAATGACTTTTTGCGGTTTGATTACTTGTGATGACTGATCAAAGTCTAAACAGTTTTGGGTACGCCACTGTTTAATTGACGTCCACCAATCAGCGAGTTTTTCTTCTTGGCCATCGAGTGATTCATGGGCCAATTCTTCAAGTAATTGGTCGACAACCACATCCACACTACCAACGATAGGGATGTGTGCATTAATGGTTTTTGAGATAGATGCAGGATCAATATCGACATGTATGATATCGGCATATGGACAGAACTTATCAACATTATTTGTTACCCGGTCATCAAAACGTGCACCTAGTGCAATAATACAATCAGCATTGTGCATTGTCTTATTGGCCTCAAGTGTACCGTGCATACCGAGCATACCAACGAATTGTTCATGAACGCCTGAGAATGCGCCTAAGCCCATTAACGTACAAGTTACGGGACATTTTAATAGTTCAGCTAGCTGCGTGACTTTGCCGTTAGCTTCAGCAGTAATCGCACCACCACCGACGTATAAGACAGGACGCTTAGCTTTTGCCATAGAAGCAACCGCTTTACGAATTTGTTTGTTGTGCCCTTTTAATACAGGATTATATGAACGCATAGTCACATCAGTAGGAAACTCATACGGATGGCTTTCTGCAACGTTCACAATATCTTTGGGTAAATCAACCACTACAGGGCCAGGACGGCCAGTATTGGCAATATAATAAGCTTGTGCTATCGCTTTGGGTATATCCACAGCACGCTTAACCAAAAAGCTATGTTTAACGATAGGACGTGAACATCCCACCATATCAGTTTCTTGGAATGCATCTTCACCAATTAATGTAGTGGGCACTTGACCCGATAACACGACCATTGGAATGGAATCCATATAAGCCGTTGCAATACCAGTGATGGTGTTAGTCGCTCCGGGACCTGAAGTTACTAGTACTGTACCCGTGATCCCAGTAGAACGCGCATAACCATCAGCCATGTGCGCCGCTGCCTGCTCGTGTCTAACGAGGACATGTTCTACGTCATCCTGAGCAAATAGGGCATCATAAATATCAAGTACTGCACCACCAGGATAGCCAAATACATGTTTAACCCCTAAGTCCTTAAGGGTTTGCACTACCATTGCAGCGCCAGACATCATTTCCACGGTATTCTCCAAGAAAAAAGTTTAAAAACAATTGTGATGATTGTACGATACCAATTAGGAAGTGAAAACCCAAAAAACGCAAAAAGTGAAATTTATATCCTAAAATTATAAATAATTAGGATAAACATCATAAATAATGGGTTTTAATAGCGATAATTAGGATTTTATTTACATTCAGCTAACAATTGAATTCGTATCATAAGCAAATAATACCGATAGTTTACTTGAGTCTCTACGACTTGTCTTTAGACGATGGTCTATTTTCGCTGACCCAAACCGTGATCGTTCCGCAGACCACAATATTATCGTTGGTATCGTATGCGGTTACTTTAATCGGTAGATTACCAGGTTTCCAGGCATCGTCCGTAACCTCTGCGACACAGCGGATATCCGAACCTGCCTTGGCAGGATATGTGAGCTCCATGCCCTTAGGGATCCATCGCAAATGCTTTGGTATAGAAGCTTCACACATAAACCCCATTGCCATTTCAAGTCCATTGCATATCGCGATCACATGAACAGTTCCTATATGATTTTGCACAATTTTGCGTTTTTTAAACACTACTTCACAATGGTTTGGGCGAAGTTCCGTTACTAGTGGCGTGATTGTTTTAAAATAAGGGGCTTTATTAGCCGTAAACCAACTAAACAATCGCTTGCCAAAAGGATGCTTTACAAAGCGCTCGTAAGTAGACAATACATAATTTTTGCTCATATAATTTAAACTGTTGCTGTATGAATTTAGCCAAATTTTATCAGATGCTAGCAGATTTGTCAGATGAGATTATGAGCACTGAGTCTTTTTTGCAACGGTACAGTCGCATTGCCAAATTTTTTCCAACGGCCGATAGATGAGGTGTTAATTGGCTGTCGAACTTGTACTTTACTGGCTGTTGAAACCGGTAATGTGTTGTTTTGTACTTGAACACATTGTGGTTCAAACGGCAATTCACAAAATTCCAGCAACTCACTAACTTGCGTATCCGGTGACTGAGCGAGTGTTTCATATTGCTGCACCCGAATATTAGCAGGGTTATGCTCCACAAATGCGGTCATCAATTGCCTAAACTCTGCATAAAACTCGCCAACAGTATCCAAATTAAATGCGTAATTATAATAGGGCGAATTTAACGAAAATAACTGTCTAAAATTACCAATACAAGTATCCATAGGATCACGCAGCATTATGATGATCTTGGCATCAGGTAGCGCTTGTTGAATCAATTGAATATAAAAAAAGTTAAACGGGAGTTTATCAATAAATCGAGGCTCATTTGGGGCGATGCGCTGGGTTTTGTCTAAGTATAACTGCCCGAGTTGCGCAAAATCTAGCTGCTGTGCTTGCTTAATAGTATCGATATCTAGTACGTTCTGCCCGACACTTTGGGTTAACTGCTTTACCGCAATACCAAAATCTTGCAATTCGCCACCACTGCCGACTTGGCTGTGATGCGATAATATACGCTCCACTAAGGTTGTGCCCGATCGTGGCATGCCGACAATAAATATTGGACGGCTTGGACTATCAGAGCTGACTGATTTTTTTACCTGTGACGATAGCGTGTATCGAACCGCAGCAAATAACGCCTTATCAGCATCAATGCTATAATTTAATGTCGCCGCTTTTACTGCTTTGGCATTAACTAACACAGTAAACGCGTCTTCATGGCGTTTAAGTTGCTGTAATTCTAACGCCAATGCGTGTGCATAATGCATAACATCGTCAACCACTTTACCAGATAGTCCTTCTTGGTTAGTCGCATCAGCTAATAACGTCTCTAGTCTTTCTATATTGTTGTGCTGTTCGGTCGCCTGACCTAAATCAGCCAACGCAAAATGGGATGGCGCATGCTGTGGATATAATGCTAATGCTTTATCATACGCCATCTTCGCTGCACTAAACTGCCCTGCAAACTTTAACGACATGCCATAATTATAAAAATACTGATATCGCGTATTATTCAAGCCGATAGCTTTTTCAAAATAAGGCAACGCGTGATCATGAAAGCCAATTCGACTTAATGAAACACCAGCGGTATCCAAGGCATTGGGCTCAAGCAACTGCTGCATATCAATACGGTCAATGGCTTGCATAGCTAAATTCGTATCACCTAATAACGCATAGCATTTCGCCAAATACGCATCATATTCATCCCGTCTTAGGATCGTATTCGCCTGTTCAATACACTGAGTTGCTTTATTAAACTGACCAATTTCAGCATTGACCATGCCTAATAAAAAATACCCTTCGGCATGAAAATAACGACGTTTAGCAGCAGCTTCATCAGCACCAGCTTGACGAATCAAATTGACAATATGTGGATGTGCTTCGATCCATTGGTTTTGGTTTATTAAACCTAACACACGGTGATGTTGTTGCTCGAGAGTCATGACTTTTTTCCTATAAAAAAACCGGTGCAATGGACATCTACATGCCACTACACCGGTTCAATATAATTAACTTACCGTTACATATCAAACGTATAAGTAAACTTCACACCGATTTTACGTGGCTCTACAACATAACGACCGTAGTTACGTAATATATCAACACGATTAGGCTCAAGGCTGTCAAAACGACCTAAACCTAAGTCCGCGCGATCACGACGGACTGAAGTGTACGCATATTTGTTAAATAAGTTATCAACATATAACGCAACAGACCAGCTGTCATCCGCAATGGTTGCACTGATATTGCTTAATGCAAAACCAGGCAAAAACTCACCATCAGCGCGCCCCCCCACTTTGGTAAGCACATCACTTTGTGCGGTTAAACCATAAACAACATCTAATGCTTTACCATCAAGTACTTCAGTTGAATATTTAAAGCCTACTGATACTTGAGTTTCAGGTGCACCTGATAAACGGTCGCCTGATTTGCCGTCATAGTAGTCTTGAATATCCGTGCCTTGCTCAGCATTAACACCAAACAAATACGGCGCATCTTCAGTCAAGCTTGCATTAACATTAGAGTATGTCGCATACGCTGTTAACTCATCAGAAAGAACACCACGTACAGATAATTCAAAACCATCCGATCCTGCACCACGTGCATTAGCAGTAATAGGTTGTGCACCATTGACGGTGGCACCAGCTACTTGCGCATCTTGCCAATCGATATCAAAGAATGCCGCATTGACGTATAAACGATTACGCAAAAACGATGATTTAACACCAAACTCATAGTTAGTCGTGGTATCAGCAACGTAAACTTGTTCGTTAGACAACGCACATACAATCTGAGATTCAATCGTATCAATATTATCAGGACAAGCTGCTACACCATTTGCACCACCAATACGGAAACCTTCGGATACGGTGAAATACGCCATTAAATCCGGAGTGAATTTATATGAAGTATTAAACTTCATTAACGTACCAGAATCATCCGTCCCTTCAGAATCATAATCTAAAACAATTGAATCAGGACCACGCCCTTCAAAGACCGAATAATACAAAGGTAAATCGATAGCGGAAGTCGCTTCAACATCATACTGATAAGCGCGTAAACCGAGAGTGACATCCCATTTCTCGGTTGCTTGATAAGTCACTTCACCAAATACAGCTGATTCAGTGATAGTTGACTGACCTACTGATAAATATTCTAGTGCATCTGGACGAGAACCACCAAGGAAAGCATCATAACCAGGCGTAAATTCTTCAGAGCGATTATCTGATTCGAATTTGTTATAAAACACACCCGCAATCCAGCTAAAGTCTGACTCATACGTAGATACTAGACGCACTTCACCAGTAGTAACATCAGAGTTATCTTGTTCACGAGTAAATGCTGAGAACGCAGGAAAATCTTCGTAGCTATAGTTTAAGCGAATTAATAAATCCGTTTGATCACGTTGGCCGTCAGCTTCAAATGATGAGACACCTGCAGCAGCCGTTAATTCTGCAAAACCTAGATCAGCCGTCACTTCAAGACTTAACAGCTCATCGATTTTTTCACGTGGCTCCTCATAACGATATGCAGAGTCGTATTGACCCGGCTGACCGCTAAGTGCATTGGATTCAGGTAGTGCATTATAATGTGAAATAGAACGACCTTCCACATCTTGGCTTTGGTAAAAATACGCTAACGTTGCATCGATTTTGTCTGTTGGCGTCCAACGCACAGCTACACGACCGGTTAAAGTCGTTTCGCCATTGGCATCTTTAACTTGACGTAAATTATCTTCTAGCGCTGCAGCATCGTTCCAATCTGGATCGGCTAAGGATACACCACCTTGACGCACGACATAGTTGTAGTCGATAAAGCCTGGGTCGTTGTAATAATTTAATGATGCACGGAAGCCTAATTTATCGTTAATTAATGGCGTATTAAAGACAAAACCGTATTCACCACCTAAAGAATCTGATTCAGATACAGAAAAAATATCGCCATAGACTTCACCAGAAGTCATATCTAACTCGACTTCTTTCGGGATATAACGGATGGCACCGCCTAATGTTCCTGCACCATAAAGCGTACCTTGTGGACCGATTAAGACTTCAACACGTTGAATATCGGTTAAACGCATATTTAAGAATAACGGCAACTCACCTAAATAAGTAGCAACAGTGCCACCATTAGCACCAGGGCCAGTTGAGTTGGTGTTCAAACCACGCACAATAATCGGCGAATCATTACGACCACCTTGATCAACGACCGTCAAACCAGGTACCCAGCGCGCAACATCTTCTAATTGACCGATGTTTTGTTCTGCTAATGTATCAGCCGTTAAGGCTGTGATATTTAACGGCGCATCTTGAACTGTTCCTGAACGACGCGTGGCAGTGATTTCAATTTTCTCAATTTGAGCTTCGTTTATCTGTGCGATAGCTTGCTGCATAGGTACTAAACCTGAGGCAACAGCGATAGCGACTAATGACGCATTAAAACGCGCTTGAGTAGGTGCTTTCATGGAGGTATCCCGTTTATTATTTATAAATGTAATAGTGTGTAATTATTATTATTAGTCAACGTACTTTTAACCGGGCGGATTTTAAGCGTTTCTTTAGTTGGGTACAAGGGGTAGGCGCAAGTAAGTGAATACCGAAAAGCAAAAAACGCCGACTTTAATAAATAAAGACGACGTTTTTTAATGTTTGGAGCGGGAAACGAGATTCGAACTCGCGACCCCAACCTTGGCAAGGTTGTGCTCTACCAGCTGAGCTATTCCCGCAATTGAGGAGCGCATTTTACAAAGATATTTGAGCCTTGCAAGTCTTTTATCAATTAAATTTTAAAAACGTGCGTTCGATAGTATTGTAATTCAGCGATTGATTCTTGGATGTCAGCCAATGCCAAATGCACACCTTTTTTATTAAATCCTTTTAAAACATCAGGTTGCCAGCGAGCAGCCAGTTCTTTAATAGTACTAACATCGATACTACGATAATGACAATAGGCTTCAAGCTCAGGCATATATTTGACCATAAAACGTCGGTCTTGTCCGATTGTGTTACCACACAGTGGTGATTTTCCCGCCGGTACCCACTGAGATAAAAATGCAATCGTCTGTGCTTGTGCATCGATTGCACTTATTTTGCTATCTCGACATCGTTGGGTCAAACCTGTCTTGCCATGCACGTCAATGCACCACTCATTCATATTGGCTAATACTTCATCAGATTGATGTATAGCGAGTACTGGGCCTTCCGCTAATACATTTAATTGTGCATCGGTCACTATCGTGGCGATTTCTAACACGACACAGGTATTTGGATCTAACCCCGTCATTTCCATATCAATCCAAATGAGATTGCTATCATTGCATTGTGGGCTTAATGTTGCTTGACTCATGTCACTCATAAAATATCCTGTCCGTCGTGTGAAATAGATTCGGCGTAATTAATACATGGTAATCCGTATATCTTAACGGTAACATGGGTATTACATTAAGTTTTATTTTACATCGACTAGGCTAAAGTGGCAAAAAAACCAAAACTCACCCATCGACAAAAACGTCAAGTATCAACGAACCGTTCTCTACGTTTAACCAAAACACCGATTGAGCATGATAATCTTGGTACCGCTCAACCCGCTACAGTAGTAGGCCGTTTTGGTAAACATGCAAATGTTGAAGATGCAAATGGGAAGCTACACAAATGCCATATACGTCGCACTATTGAATCAGTGGTGTGTGGTGATAGTGTTATTTTTTGTCCTAGTATTTCTGATGAACCGCGTGATTTAGGCATTATTGAGATCGTCCATGACCGTAAAACAGTCCTGACGCGTCCCGACTATTATGATGGCGTTAAACCCATTGCTGCCAACATCGACCAAATCATAATCGTAAGTTCAATTGTGCCAACCTTATCGCCACATATCATTGACCGTTATTTGGTGGCATGCGAAGACGTACAAATACAACCCGTCATTGTTATTAATAAGATGGAACTGCTCGATGAAGAAGACCGCGAAATGGTCATCGACCTATTATCGGTGTACCACGACATTGGTTACAAAGTCTTGCTGACAAGCTGTGTAACCGGTGAGGGTATTGCAGATTTAGCCCAGTTATTAACCGACAACATTAGTGTGTTCGTCGGTCAATCTGGTGTGGGTAAATCCTCACTAGTCAATCAATTACTGCCAGATGCTGATGAAGTCGTGGGCGATGTCTCGCAAAATTCAGGTTTGGGCACCCATACAACGACTACAGCGAAACTGTTACATTTTACCGAAGGTGGCGATGTAATTGACTCACCTGGGGTACGTGAATTTTCATTATGGCACTTACCTGATGAACAAATTACCCGCGGATTTATTGAGTTTAGAGATTATTTAGGTGGCTGCAAATTTCGTGATTGTAAACATGGTGATGATCCTGGTTGTTTGATCCGCGACGCCGTTGATAATGGCATCATTGATGAAGCAAGATATGAGTCCTATCACAAAATTATCGATGCAATGGAAGAAAAGCGCCCTAGTTATTCTAAAAGCTAATGATTAAGTACGTTTTGATTGCGTACATCTGCGCTTTTTTCCAGTACAATAGCGCCTTATTTTGTCCTTGGAGTATTAGCTTTGATCAACTGGCTAAAAATTAAATTACAGTATATTTTACCTAAACATGCATTATCACGCCTAGTTGGCGCACTTGCTGCTGCCGAATATGGCCGTGTTACTACCAACATCATTCGTGCTTTTATCAAACAATTTAACGTTGATATGAGCGAAGCACAACATGAAAATCCTGAGCATTACTCTTCGTTCAATGCCTTCTTTACCCGTCAATTAAAAGACGGCTTACGTCCTTTTAGTGACGATACACAAGAATTAGGACATGCAGTTGACGGTACTGTCAGTCAGCTAGGTTCCATTAAAGGCGATACCATTTTCCAAGCCAAAGGGCATCACTATAGTTTAACGGCCTTATTAGGCGGAGATGCCACAATAGCTGCGCCGTTTAAAGGTGGCGACTTTGCCACTATTTACTTATCTCCTCGCGATTATCATCGTATTCACATGCCAATGACCGGTAAATTAACCGACATGATTTATGTGCCAGGTGAATTATTCTCTGTCAATCCATTAACCGCACAAAATGTTCCAGGGTTGTTTGCCCGCAATGAACGTGTTGTTGCTATTTTTGATACTGAAATTGGTAAAATGGCGATCGTATTAGTAGGTGCAACCATCGTAGCCAGTATCGAAACGATTTGGGCCGGTAATGTGACGCCTCCTGCAGGTAAGCACGTTACACATTGGCAGTACACTGATGCCTCTGGCGACAGTGTCACATTACAAAAAGGCGAAGAGATGGGCTTATTTAAACTTGGTTCAACCATTGTTGCCTGTTTTGAACCTAACAAAGTCGACTTCGGTCAATTAGCGGCTGATGACGTCACTCGCTTGGGTCAGCCTTTCGCCACGATTAAATCCAACAATTAATGTTCGATTAATAATGGATCCTGTCAAACGTAGTCTCTATTCGTTGCACCTAACTGTCATATTGTTAGGTGGCACCGCATTATTTTCACAAATTATTCCGCTCTCTGCGATGGCGATTACGTTAGGCCGTTCATTTTTTGCTTGTATATTTTTGTACTTGTTAGTGCGAGTTTTGGGCGAATCAATGCGCCTCGACTCTAAGCGTGACTATGTAATGGGCGCTTTACTTGGTGTGGTGATGGCTGCACATTGGGTGACGTACTTTTTAGCTATGCAATTGTCGTCGGTGTCGGTTGGGATCATTGCATTATTTACGTTTCCTGTGATCACGGTGTTATTAGAGCCTATCTTTGAAGGGATCAAACTCGCTTGGCAAGATATCTGTAGTGCATTGGTTGTCTTTATTGGGATTGCGATCATGGTGCCAGATGTGTCATTTGACAATGATGTCACACTCGGCATTGGTGTCGGCGTATTTTCGGCTTTTTTATACTCTATACGTAACCTCATGCACCGTAAGTTCTTTTCCCATTATTCCGGCACTCGGGCTATGGCCTACCAAACCTTAATTGTCACTGGCTGCATTGCCTTATTGGGTATTGAAGAGATCGCAAGCGCAGATGCCAACACATGGGGATTATTGGCCGCCTTGGGCATATTTTTTACTGCTGTTCCGCACACAGCGGTTGCTGCAGCACTGCGCCATTTACGCGCTAAGACCTTTTCACTCGTTGCTTGTATGCAGCCTTTTTATGGTGTGGTTTTTGCCATCATCTTTTTAGGTGAAGATCCCCGTTGGCAAACCATTTTAGGTGGATTAATGGTAATTTCTGCCGCAGTATACGAAACGATTAATACTCAACGCGCTCAGCGTTCTCAGCGAACTGAGCAAGAGACCAAAGCATAAATATCTTTTAGGGCAGTTTTGCTTAGTCTTTAATTTAACATATTCGTTTAGGCTATCCACTATGAAAATCATTGCTCACCGCGGCGCCAGCCAATATGCACCAGAAAACTCATTAGCCGCATTTCAACTCGCGTTAACCCATCCTATTGCAGGAATTGAATTTGACGTTCATTACATCAATGGTCGCGCCTTGGTGATCCATGATCAGACTTTAACTCGCACCCATCAGTTGAATATTCCCATATCGGCACTCACCGCTGAACAACTAATGACATATGAAATACCTACTTTAGAGCAAGTATTGACAGTCGTTTCATCACACAATTTAAGCATCAATATTGAAGTCAAATCTGTCGATGATAATACGTTATTTATTCGCCACTTGTTAGATTTACAACAAAGAAGATTGATTCATTCTGACACAGTATTATCGTCATTTAATCATTGTTTATTAGATACGTATCAAAAGGCTGGAATCAACACTCAATATGGTGGATTAATTGCACATTTACCGAAAGACTTAGCACAGTATGCCGTATTAGGAAGATTTGATATTGTGGCAACAGCTCAGGATATGGTTAGCCCTGAGCTTATAGCTGATGCGCATCGTTTAGGTAAACAAGTGTGGGTTTATACGGTCAATGACTTTGCTACAGCACAGCGCTTAGCACAATGGCAAGTGGATGCGATATTCAGTAATGATACGCTTATGATGCAACCGAGCTAGCACAACTATCTGCTTGGCAGCTGTTACAAGATCTGCATAACTTTATATTTATGTAATGAGCAACTACAATAAGCAACGCCCCAACTGCGATCGTGAATGGTTCATATTCATGTCCAAACACATCTTTATGCCAGTAAATAAGACCACCCATTGTAAGTGAATATAACGGGTAAAGCTGACGGTGATATTTGTAAAAACCGATAAATAAACCAATAAAACCGATTAAAATTGAGATACTTAGGATCATTCGTTCAAACCATACTTCAGCAAAAAAAGAACTCGCAATCAAAGGTACCATAGGCAGCAACACTGGTAATGCTAGACAATGAAATGCACAGATGCTTGAGATCCATATCCCCGCTTTGTCATACAATGTGTTGTCAGTATCTTGCGATACCGAATTAGTATCGGTTGATGTTGTAGTACTAGTTTTGTTCACGCTTTGCTTTCACATTCTGGCTTAACTAAGATGTTATAGTATAACATAAAGTAATCGGTGCGCTAATATTTTCTAAGGAAGAGGGGCAGTCTGTAACGCGGTTTGCTCTGTTTGCATTACAGGATTTGGAGTTTTAGCTTTCGTATCAGTAAGATACAAATAATCTTGAATACCGACTAATTGAATGTTGTGTTGTTTCAATAAGGGTAAATTTTGTAATAAAAACGCCAACGTCTTATCGTGAGGGTGCCCTATCGCTAAGGCATGACCATTACGCTGTGCCTGGCGGATTAATTGCTTAAACTGCCTTTCAATAAAATCAGCCGAAGTGACATGGTCTAAAAATATATTTCTCCTCGCTGTCTCAATGCCCTTTTGTCGCGCTATAGACTCAACTTTAGAAAAAGGCGTTGTGCGACTATCAATGAAAAACAATTGTTGTCGCGCTACCAGATCCATCAACGCATACAAGGGACCGGATAATTGTGTAAATTTACTGCCCATATGATTATTGATGCCAATGGCGTTCGGTACTGAAGCTAAGGCACTAGCAAATGTCTCTTGTAACTCAGCTCGATCCATATACGTCATTAATGCACCATCACCGAGTTGGCCCGAAGGAACAATCGATTCTAAGGGTAAATGCAACATGACATCACGCCCTTGCTCACCCGCCGCTAAACCTAGATCAAACGAATAATGTGCGTGAGGTAATATAGCAAAGGAGATCTCTTTGGGGAGTTGAGTAAAGCGTTTATCACCGTGCTTGTATCCAATATCATCGATAATAATACTGATATAACTTGGCTTTACAAACGTTGTTGCTGAATCATTAGCTGCTGTTGTTGCAGCCTGTGTCATGCCCAGCATTGTGGCTGCTGACACACTCCACCACAACACCCCCATGAAGACGAAACGTGAAATGTTTCGCAAGATATCAGAGATGAATTGAGGGCATATTAGGTACATGTGAACGATTAACCTTCGACAAAGTCTCTAGAGAATAACAACTTACACAGCCATTTGCACTAAAAGTAGACGATTTCTTACACGATTTTTGAAACTGTGTATAACTCAGCGTTGCGATAACCATGCGGTAGGATTCACGGGGATCCCCTTGCGACGAATTTCAAAATACAAGTAAGGACGAGTTTGCCCGCCTGATTGTCCCATTAAGGCAACTGTCTCACCTCGACGGACCGTGTCACCTGGTTGTTTAAGTAATGCTTGATTATAACCATATACCGACATATAGCCTTTGCCATGGTCAATTATCATGACTAGCCCAAATCCCCGTAACCATTCCGAAAACAATACCCGACCCGTTTGTATAGCCTTAATCTCAGATCCTTCTTCCCCTTGAAACAAAATCCCTTTCCAACGCACTTGACCTTGCCTAACTCGTCCGAATAACCGGCGCAAACGCCCTTTTGCTGGGTGTAACAATGCACCTTTATAAGGCAGTAATCCAGCTAAAGATTGTTGTTCTGCACTTTCCCGGCGACCTTGTTCAATCGCTTCGGCGATCCGTAATTCGTCAGCCTCGAGTTGTTCAATTTTGGCTGTATCACTTTGAATTTGTTGTTCTAACTGTTTAATTGATAATTCGCGTTTAGACCGCTGCGTATTAAGCACTAACTGCTGTGCCTGCTGCGTGTCTAACAAATCATTGAGCTCTAGCTCTTTTGCAAAAAGCTCTTGTTCAATTTGGGTCAATTCACTGATATAGGTACGAAACTGATCGATTGTCTGCTTTCGTTGTTTATATAGAAATTGGTAATAAGTCAGTACACGCTCAAACTTAGCTGCATCTTCTTGATTAAATAACATCTTGGCATAATCATAGTTACCCGCGACATAAGATGCTTTGATGTGTTTTGCCATCACGGCTTGTTGTTTTGTTACATTTTGATCAAGGATAATTTTCTGACTGGTTAAATCGTCACGTACTACCTTGTTTTGAATCAACTGTATTCGCGTACTATTGAGTGCTTTGGCTGTATCAGCTATATTCTCTTCTTGTACTTTTAATTCCGAGTAAATAGCGCTTCGGCGTTGTTCTTTTTGTAGTAATTGCGCTTTAGTACTTTTGAGTGCAGATTGTATTTTTTCTAAATCAGCTTCTTGGGCATGCAGCGACGTCAGACAAGCGCACATGCTTGAGCAAAATAACACCCAAGCACCTATCCATTGTTTGATACCGCTCATGTTCAAGTATTTATGCCTTTAAACGCATAATAGGCGACCCTGTCATTTCTTCGGGTTGCGCCATGCCCATCAAATGCAGCATAGTCGGCGCAACATCGCTCAATGTTCCATCGGTACGGAATGTTGCATCACGCCCCACATAAATAAACGGAACTGGTTCGCTTGTATGAGCAGTATGGGCTTGACCCGTCGATGGATCTTGCATTTGTTCAGCATTACCATGATCAGCAGTAATTAAGCATTCCCCACCGACTTCTTTTAACGCTGCAACGACCCGCCCAATACAGGCATCAACCGCTTCACACGCTTTCACAGCAGCGGCAAAATTTCCGGTATGTCCGACCATATCGCCGTTGGGGTAATTACAAATAATGGCATCAAATTCGCGTGAACGAATGGCATTAACTAACTCATCAGTTAATTTTTCAGAGTTCATTTCAGGTTGTAAATCATACGTCGCCACATCAGGAGATGGGATCAATATACGCTTTTCACCAGCAAATTCGTCTTCTTTGCCACCGGAGAAAAAGAACGTTACGTGAGCAAACTTCTCTGTTTCAGAAATACGTAATTGGGTCTTGTTATTATCCTGTAACCACTCACCGAGTACGTTATGAAGGGGCGTAGGAGGATAGGCACATGGTAGAGCTAGATTTTTTTCATATTGAGTCAGCATGACAAATTCAGAAAACGCAATCGCATCCCCGCGGTCAAATCCAGTAAAGGTTTCATCCACGAACGTATGGGCTAATTGACGCGCACGGTCAGCACGGAAATTCATGAAAATGACAGTATCCCCCGCGTCCATCGTAACCGGCTCACCGATAACGGTAGCACCAACAAACTCATCATTTTCATCACGCGCATACGCGGCAGCTAACCCAGCTTCAGCATTGTCGGCGGTATGCAGCCCTTTTCCTTGCGTCATTAATTGGTAAGCTTGCTCAACGCGATCCCAGCGATTATCACGATCCATCGCGTAGTAACGACCAACCATAGTCGCGGTTTTGCCCACACCAGCTTTCGCGAATACCGCATCCGCTTTGGCTAACGAAGCGAGAGCTGAGCGAGGTGGGGTATCACGGCCATCTAAAAATGCGTGTAAATATATCGCTTTTGCACCGCGTGCAGCGGCTAATTCAATCGCAGCAAAAATATGCTCTTCATGGGAATGCACGCCACCAGGAGAAAGTAAGCCTAATAAATGAACAGCTTTACCTGCTGCGACAGCTTTATCAATTGCAGCAACGAGCACTGGATTAGTTTGGAAATCACCATCTGCAATCGCTTTTGTGATTTTGGTAAAGTCTTGGTAAACCACTCGACCCGCGCCTAAATTGACGTGTCCTACTTCTGAGTTGCCCATTTGACCATCGGGTAAACCCACATCTAAGCCTGATCCTGAAATTAATGTATTAGGATATTGCGCACGCAACGCATCTAAATTTGGCGTATTAGCGGCACGTATCGCATTATTTTCAGCTGCTTCTCGATAGCCCCAGCCATCTAAAATAAGTAAGGCTAGTGGGGTTTTACTCTGTGTCATGTGTACCTCAAAGATAGTTAATTTTGCGCTATATAAATTATCATTTTACGCTGCGGGTATAAAGCAAATGTCGCTATTTCATAGATATTTTTTAGCAAATTCATATCAGTACTAGTCAAATCTATGATTTTCGATATACTTTGCACTCTTAAATTTTTAGTGATGGTGTTTTTTCATGGAACAAATTGTCGAGTTTGCACAAAATAACTTTTTCTTATCAGGCGTATGGTTGGCATTAATCATTTTGATTATCTACACCTTTGTTGCCGGCGCATTATCTGCGGTAAAAGAGCTAAACACGCATCAAGCAACACTCAAAATAAACAAAGAGGATGCGGTATTACTGGATATCCGTAAACCGGATGAATTTAAAAAAGGTCATATTGTTGGTGCACGCCAGCTAAAACCGAGTGAAATCGAAAGCGCTGATTTTAGTAAACTTGAAAAACATAAATCACAACCCATTATAGTAGTATGTGCAATGGGTATGAGTGCTAAAAAAACGGCCTCACAACTATTAAAAGCAGGCTTCAGTGAAGCTGCCGTGCTACAAGGCGGCATGAATGCATGGTCTTCAGCTAATTTGCCAACAACGAAATAGGAAGTATTGATGGCTAACGTTGAACTTTATACCAAAGATTACTGCCCGTTTTGCCGACGAGCAGTTGCGTTATTAACGCAAAAAGGTGTCGAATTTTCAAATACCGATATCCTTGACCATCCAGCACAACGCGACGTAATGATTACTCGCGCAAACGGCCATTCAACCGTGCCGCAAATATTTATCAATGACGCCCATATAGGTGGTTGTGATGATTTATTTGCCCTTGAATATCAAGGTAAATTAGACGCACTTTTGGCATAAACCATTTTAACCAATTTATAGGAACTACAGCATGGCTGACGAACAACAAGTAAATGGCGCTGCGCCACAGGAACAATCTGTACAATTTAATATTCAACGTATTTATACTAAAGACATCTCGTTTGAGACTCCTAATTCACCTGCTATTTTTGTGAAAGAGTGGAAGCCTGAAGTTAAACTTGATTTAGATACTAAAACTACCTTAGTTGAAGAAAATTTATTTGAAGTTGTTCTATCTGTAACAGTGACAGCGACAATTGAAAACGAAGTTGCATTTTTATGTGAAGTACAACAAGCTGGTTTATTCCAAATTGGTGCGATGCCTGAAGGAAATCGTGCACAATTATTGGGTGCTTTCTGCCCTAATACATTGTTCCCATATGCACGTGAAGCAATTTCAAACTTAGTCAACCGCGGTACATTCCCTGCGCTGAACCTAGCGCCGGTTAACTTTGATGCCGTGTTCCAAGCATACGTACAAAAACGCGCTGCCGAAGAACAAGGTAAGACACCACAAGCTGACGCATAAGTCACATAAGGTTAAAAACCATGTCAAACGCCATTAGTGTTATCGGTGCAGGTTCATATGGCACTGCATTAGCAATGTGCTTAGCACGCAATGGCGTAGACACGTATCTCTGGGGACGGAATAAACAGCAGCTTGCTGTGATGTCCCAAACCAGAGAAAACCAACAGTACCTTCCCGGTTATCGTTTTCCTGATGCTCTGCAACTTGAACCCGACATTGCCGATGCTATTTCACATAGTGAAGACATTTTAGTTGTTGTGCCTTCTCATGCATTTGCTGAAACCCTGCAATTACTCGCACCGCATTTAACGGCACAACACCGTATTGTTTGGGCTACTAAAGGTCTTGAACCTAAAACGGGTCGTTTGTTAATGGACGTTGCCGCAGATATTGTGGGACCTAATCGCCCTTTTGCTGTGTTATCCGGTCCAACTTTTGCCAAAGAAATGGCTGCAGGCATGCCAACAGCTATTTCTCTTGCGACCACTGATGAAGCATTAGGGCAAGCGATTGCAGCTAAACTGCATTGCGAAAAATCATTTCGAGTCTATCACAACGATGATGTGATTGGGGTGCAACTTGGTGGCGCAGTAAAAAACGTCATTGCGATTGGCGCAGGCTTAGCTGATGGCTTAGGGTTTGGTGCAAATGCGCGTACCGCATTAATTACACGAGGTCTAGCAGAGATGTCTCGCTTAGGTTGTGCGATGCAAGCCAAGCCCGATACGTTTACCGGTATGGCTGGATTAGGTGATTTAGTATTAACGTGTACCGATAACCAATCCCGTAATCGTCGCTTTGGTTTAGCATTAGGTGCAGGTAGTAGTGTGGCCGATGCCATTGCCGAAATAGGCCAAGTCGTTGAAGGATTTCGTAATACCGAAGAAGTCCATGCGCTTTCTGCTCGAATGGGTGTAGAAATGCCGATTTGCGACCAAATTTACCAAGTCTTATACGAAGGCAAAAATGTTAAACTGGCCGCTCAAGCCTTATTAAGCCGTACACCCAAAAACGAATCCGAGTAGTTGCGGGACGAGTTTGTCCTAAAACTTCACCAACTAAACTCCTCCGGCAAAATCCATTTGACGCCATGCTTCATAGATAAATACAGCCACAGAATTAGACAAATTCATACTACGGCTATCGGGTAACATCGGAATACGCACACGCTGCTCAGGTGGTAAACTCATTATAAAATCATGCGGTAAGCCTCGAGTTTCAGGGCCGAAAATCAAGCAATCACCAACTTGATAGCTAGCTTTGGAATGAAACATTGAGCCTTTGGTGGTGCAGGCAAAAACTCGCTTAGGTTGGGCACTTTCCAAATACGCTTCTAAATTGGGATGACGCTGAACATGGGCAAACTCATGATAATCCAATCCCGCTCGACGTACTTTCTTATCATCCCAAGCAAATCCTAATGGCTCAATTAAATGCAAGGCAAAACCCGAGTTCGCGCATAAGCGAATGATATTACCGGTGTTAGGTGGGATCTCAGGTTCGTATAATACAATATCCAGCATAGAAAAAGCCGCCTTCGCAAGTTTAGGTCTATAATAAAAATAGTCCCCTATAATAACCTAAAGCAGGTCTTACAGGCTAATGATCTTGATAAAACGGGCTACTTATCTTGTAAAAAACGCACTAATGTCGTTAATGCCGGATTTCGTATTGCATCTTTTTCAAATAAAATTTCATGCCTAGCGTCAGCTACCACTTCCCACTTTGCACATGGCATTTGCTTAACCAGCGTCTGTTGCAATTGATTATCGACTACGCCATCATCTTGTGCGCTTAAGCATAATACCGGCAGCGTGAGTTGAACAGCTTGGGCATGTAATCGTGCTAATGCAATATTAGCTGCCGCGATCCATTGATAAGTCACCCCACCTAATTGTGTCTCTGGGTATTGCTGCTGAGATTCCCTAAATCGAGCATAACGTAATGAAGATTGCATTAATCGGTTTTGGCTAAAAGCAACAGGTGCATAATCTCCCTGTCCGATAAAATACATTGGTCGACCCAATAACTGACTAGTCAATAGCCCCAACTTCATCACAATATGCGCGAGCCAAATCGGGAGCGGAACGCGTAAACCAAACATCGGTGCACTAAATACGACTTTTGAGAATTGCTGAGGGCGTTGCAAGATCGCTAATGCACCGATCGTGCTGCCCATTGAATGGCATAATAATAATGGTTGGGCACAATACTGATACACTACCTCATCAACAAAGCACAACAAATCATCAACATATTGTTGAAAGTCATCAATATAACCATGCATGGGATTAGGAGAGCTGCGTTGTGATAATCCTTGCCCTCGATGGTCCATAATAAATATATCAAAACCGGCATGATATAAGTCGAATATGACCTCTTTATACTTTACATAACTCTCGACCCGACCACTGCTAATGACAAGAGTTTGTCTTTTTTTTAGCGCTGTACAAGACGCAGAATTAGGTGTTGCAGTCTGACATAGTACTATAGCAAAGGCACATTCAACGCCATCAGCCATACTCAGCATACCTGTTTGTGCGTGGTGCTCAAACCAATCATCAATCTGTGCACCATGCCCCTGCTGTAATTGGGTTTCCGAGTGCCATTGCGGCTGGGAACATTGGCGCAGCGCACACTCCTTAAGTTCTGCTTGCAACTCGTCTTGATTGTTGTTGCCCGAATAATTGATTATGCCATCATTGACTAATTCATCATTCATTAATTCATCTCCGCTAAAATTCGTTTCACAAAAGCACTTTTGGCTTTGCCATAGGCTTGATGCTCTGTAATACCTTGCTCAAGGATATGTTTTTTGTACTGCATATACTCTTGGCGTAGTGCCGGTGAATTCAATAACCGTTGCCGAAAATAGCGTTGTTGTAAATGTTCTTTGGAATGATATTCGATAACATGAATATGCACATTTATAATTTCACCTTGTACAGTGCTGACAGCGATATCTAGACGTGGTCGAAAAGTTGGAAAAAGTGTCTTACCCCACTGCCATTCACAGCCCATAGCTAACAATTTAGGGACGGTTTGATCTACCAGCGTTTGTTTAGCACTAATATCTCCGGCAACATTCGGATATAAACACGCAATATCAATAACAGCTTTGCCATGCACGCCTATGGCAGTAGAACCAAAATGCTCATATTGATAATGTTTTGGTAATTGCTGCATGACCCACTGAGCAATTATTACATAATCACAACGCACTGCTTGAAGAGCTGCAGGTTGGTATTGGTATGGTGCAAAATGCATGGCATATCCTGTATTAAATTGGTTGTGTCACAAAGGGCATAAAACAAAGTATAACGATCTTTTTTATGAATATTTATACATTTTATTTGCATAACTATACATTTATTGTAAAATAATAATTAAATTAGTATTTACACTCTCCCTGCTTGGGCTACTTTCGAGTAAATTTGCGTTGAGTGTGCAAATTTAGAGGTAGCTGCACTTTTTACCTTTACTTACCAATGAGTCGTGTCATTGATAAGTAAGGGTGAAAGTGGTTTTTCTTAATTATTCTATGCAAATACATAATAACAGCATGGACACAGGATCCAAACTAACATGATTAAAACCTGTATTATCGGCGCAAGTGGTTACACAGGCGCAGAATTAGTCAATATTTTAGCCCATCATGAGGGCTTTGCCTTAGACACACTATATGTCTCAGAGCATTCTACTGATGCCGGCTTACCTATAAGCGCGTGTCATGCTAGCTTAATTGGCGTCTGCGATTTACCTTTGGTCCCGATTAATGATGCAATCTTAGCGCAAATGGCGTGGGATTGTGATGCCATTTTTCTGGCTACACCACATGAAGCAAGCCACGATTGGATGCCCGTTTTAGCGGGTAAGCGCGCGGTTATTTATGATTTATCCGGTGCCTTTCGGATCCAAGACAAAGACGTATTTGCCCAATATTATGGCTTTGCTCATACCTGCGGAGAATGGCTTGAACAAGCGGTTTATGGCTTGGCAGAATGGTATCCAGAACAAATTAGCAACGCATCCGTCATTGCTGTACCAGGGTGTTATCCCACAGCCAGCTTATCAGGATTAAAGCCATTAGCTGCAGCTAACTTGCTGACCTCAACCCGCCCTGTCATTAATGCGGTATCCGGTGTCAGCGGCGCAGGTCGTAAAGCCTCTATGACTAACAGTTTTTGTGAGGTGTCACTGCAAGCCTACGGTATTTTGGGTCATCGTCATCAACCAGAAATCGAAGCGTATTTAGGTCAACCTATTATCTTTACCCCGCATTTAGGTAACTTCAAACGTGGTATTTTGGCGACGATCACGGCTCAATTAAAACCGGGAACGACATTAGCCCAAGTGCAACAAGCATTTACCCAAGCGTATGCCAACACTCCGTTTGTGCGTTTACGTGCTAGCGCTCCCAAAATCGATGATGTCGTCAATACTCCCTATTGTGATGTGTATTTTAAATATGATGCAGAAGCAGAATATGTCGTGGTTACTACTGCCATTGATAATGTTTTGAAAGGCGCTGCATCTCAGGCTGTCCAGTGTGCTAATTTAACGCACAACTACCCGATTACTAGTGGCTTAATTGCCCAGCCTGTTGAGAGCAATACATTATGACTAAAGCACCAACACCACTCGTTATAAAAGTGGGAGGTGCATTTATTGATGCGCCTCGGGGTCAAGATGTTTTTTTCCAAAATATCGCTAAATTACAATCCATTAGACCGGTTGTCATCGTTCATGGTGGCGGTGCAGGTGTCCAAAATTTATTGGAAACACTTGGTTTAGAAAGTCATAAAATTAATGGCCTGCGTGTCACGCCTGCAGAATATATGCCCTATGTAGCAGGTGCATTAGCAGGCACGTACAACACCAAAATGTTAAGTTTTGCGATTGCTCAAAGTATTTCAGCCGTTGGCTTAACCTTAGCCGATGGCGGGATGACACAATGTAGTATTATCGACCGTCAGTTAGGTGCCGTAGGCGATGCACAACCGCATGCCGCACACCTACCCAAAACCTTACTACAAATCGGTCAATTACCCATTATTAACTCAGTCGGCGCATTACCCAATGGTCAGTTAGTAAATGTCAATGCAGATCAAGCTGCAACAGCTATTGCATGTTTATTACATGCTGATTTATTATTACTGTCAGATGTACCAGGTGTACTCAATGGTAACAAAGATAAAGTAGAAAGTTTAACGCAAGCGCAAGCCAATCAGTTAACTGATGACGGTGTATTAATTGATGGAATGCGGGTCAAAGTCGATGCCGCTTTTACCGCAGCGAATACGCTTAATCGCCCTGTCGTCATTGGCGCTTGGTCAGATTCAGAAGCATTTTTACGCCCAAACCTTAATGGTGTCGGCACTCATATTTTTCCACAATAACGCACTGACAGGATGACCTATGCAAGATAATCTATTAACGTTCAAAGACACCAGTGTCGAACAAATGCAGGCCTTATTAGCATTAGCCTTGAATGTTAAAAAATCGCCATCCGATTACCGCGACGCCTTAAAAGGTAAATCGTTGGTCGCTTTATTTGAAAAGCCATCATTGCGCACACGCGTTAGCTTTGATATTGGTATTCAAAAATTAGGTGGGCACCTAGTCTATCTCGACAGCCAGTCAAATAACTTAGCCGGTCGTGAAGATACCAAAGACATGGCGTTAAACTTATCTTGCTGGTGTGATGGGATTATTGCCCGCGTATTTAAACACGAAACATTAGAAGAATTAGCCGAACATGCCAGTGTTCCAGTCGTAAATGCGTTGTGTGATTTGTATCACCCCTGCCAAGCATTAGCTGATTATTTGGCGATGGCCGAGATTTTCCATGACGTAAAAGGTCGCACGATGGCATATATTGGTGATGGTAATAATGTCACGCATTCACTATTAATCGTAGGTGCATTACTGGGTGTTAATCAAGTTGTCGTGACACCAGTAGGACATGAAGCCAACCCTGAGATAGTCGCATTAGCCAAAAACCTCGCACAACAAACTGGTGCCAGTATTACTGAACTCACGGATATTACCAAGTTAGTGCAAGCTGATGTAATTTATACTGACACATGGTTATCCATGGGCGATAATACGCCATTGGCACAAATCAAAGAAACCTTTATGCCTTATCAGGTCAATGAAGCGCTCATGCAGCAATGCGGAGCTAAATATGTCATGCATTGCCAACCAGCACATCGTGATCTTGAGATCACCAGCTCGTTGATCGACTCGCCCGCTTCATTATTAATGATGCAAGCAGAAAACCGCATGCACGCACAAAATGCAATTTTAATTACCTTGTTAGGTAACTACGTTAATTAACACTATTGAATAAGAGTACACACGTGAAATCATCTGCAACTAAACCTAATATTAAAAAAGTCGTTTTAGCCTACTCTGGCGGTCTTGATACCTCAGCCATCATTCCATGGTTAAAAGAAAACTATGACTGTGAAGTCATCGCCTTTGCCGCAGATGTTGGCCAAGGTGATGAAGAACTAGAAGGCTTACATGATAAAGCCATCGCTAGTGGTGCAAGTGAATGTTACATCATGGATCTAAAACAAGAATTCGTGAAAGATTTTATCTACCCAACGGTCAAAACCGGTGCGGTATATGAAGGCGAATATTTATTAGGTACATCAATGGCACGTCCTGTTATTGCCAAAGCGCAAGTTGAGATTGCCCGTAAAGTAGGTGCCGATGCCTTATGCCACGGTTGTACCGGTAAAGGTAATGACCAAGTACGTTTTGAAGGCGCATTTGCAGCCCTTGCCCCTGATTTAACCGTTATCGCCCCTTGGCGTGAGTGGGACATGGTCTCACGTGAAGATTTATTAGATTATTTAGCTAAACGTAATATTCAAACCACTGCGTCTGTGACTAAAATTTATAGTCGTGATGCCAATGCTTGGCACATCTCCCACGAAGGTGGTGAGCTAGAAGATCCTTGGTGTGAACCGACTAAAGGTATTTGGACATTAACCACTGATCCAATGGATGCCCCTGATATCCCAGAAAAAATCAGCCTGATCTTTGCTGAAGGTGAGTTAACCCATGTTAACGGACAAGCATTTGGTGCCTATGATGCCTTGGTTGAATTGAACCGCATCGCTGCACCACATGGTGTTGGCCGAATTGATATTGTTGAAAACCGCTTAGTCGGCATGAAGTCACGTGGCTGTTATGAAACTCCTGGTGGTACAGTATTAGTTAAAGCATACAAAGCTTTAGAATCTTTAGTATTAGATAAATCAGCGTTGAAATTCCGCGAGCAGTTAGGTCTTGAGTTTGCTCACGTCATGTATGATGGGCGTTGGTTTACTGCCTTAAATGATGCGTTATTAGCCGGCGCGGATTCATTTGCTAAATTGGTCACAGGTGAAATCGTGATTAAGCTATACAAAGGTTCAGCAACCGTCACGCAGCGTAAATCACCAAACAGCTTATACTCTGAAGATTTTGCAACGTTTGGTGCTGATGATGTTTATGACCAATCTCATGCCGAAGGCTTTATCCGTTTATTTAGTTTATCTAGTCGTATCAAAGCGATGCACGACATGGATAAAAAGGGGTAATACATGGCTTTATGGGGCGGTAGATTTGCCGGCGGAAGCAGTAATATGTTCCGCCAAGTCAATGATTCAATAGGTTTTGACCAAGTCATGGCAACACAAGACATGACAGGTTCAATTGTATGGTCACGTGCATTATGTAAGGCTGGCGTATTAACGCAAGCCGAGCAAGCACAACTCGAAGATGCATTAAACCAACTGATAGCCAAAGCTGAACTAGGTGAATTAGATTATCTAGCAGCGGGTGAAGAAGATATTCATAGCTTCGTCGAAGCAGCATTGACTGAACAATTAGGTGATGTAGCGCGAAAACTACATACTGGCCGCTCTCGTAATGACCAAGTCGCTACTGATTTTAGGTTATGGGTTAAAGATCACATTGTGATGTTGCGCGCTGATTTAGTCGCATTTATCGGCCAACTAGTCAGCGTCGCTCAAGCTAACACGGATGTGATTTTACCGGGTTATACCCACCTGCAACGTGCTCAACCTGTTCGTTTTGCGCATTGGGCATTAGCCTATGTTGAAATGCTCAAGCGTGACTTATCGCGTTTAGATGATTTACATACACGTATGAATCAATGTCCTTTAGGCTCTGGTGCACTGGCAGGAACCACTTATCCGGTTGACCGTCATGAAATCGCAGCACAATTGGGTTTTGACTCTCCTTGTGTCAACAGCTTAGATGCCGTATCTGACCGTGATTTTGTATTAGAATTATTGTTTTGTGCCTCAACTAGTATGATGCATATGTCTCGTTTAGCCGAAGATTTAATTTTTTATAATTCTGGTGAAGCGCAATTCATCAAGTTAGGCGACAGCGTCACGTCTGGCTCATCGTTGATGCCGCAAAAGAAAAACCCCGATGCATTAGAATTAATGCGTGGTAAATGTGGCCGAATATTTGGCGCATTGCAAGGTTTACTGGTCACCATGAAAGGCTTACCGCTTGCCTACAACAAAGACATGCAAGAAGACAAAGAAGGTGCCATTGACGCGGTGACTCAATGGCATATTTGCTTGTCTATTGGTGTCGAAGTCTTACAAACGATTACGTTGGACAAAGCACGTTGTGAACAAGCCGCTCAGCAAGGTTATGCGAATGCCACTGAATTAGCTGACTATCTTGTGAGTAAAGGGATCCCGTTCCGCACAGCTCATGATATTTCCGGTCAAGCAGTTGTGTATGCACTGGGGCAAGGTAAAGCACTCGAAGCCTTGAGCATTCCTGAGTTACAACAATTTTCGGACACCATCCAAGACGATGTGTATCCAATTTTGCAACTAGAGTATTTAGTGGATAAACGTAATATTCTCGGCGGTACCGGCATAGAGCCAGTGACAGCAGCGGTCAAAGCAGCGGCAGAATTTGTCGCCCAACAACTACAGTCTCAACAAAGGTAGTCTCAGTACATGGTGCTTTCTCATCAAGATATGATCACGCTGTTTCGCAATTCAGCACCCTATATCAATGCCCATCGTGGTAAAACGTTTGTGTTGATGATTAGCGGTGAAGCGATAGAAAGCCCGACTCTACCTACGATTATCCACGATATTGCATTGCTCAATACCTTGGGCGTGCGAGTGGTGATCGTGCATGGCGCCCGTCCGCAGATTGACGAGCGCATTGAATTACGCAATATCAAGGGACGGTTTCATGGTGATGTGCGCATCACTGATAAAACCACCTTAGAATGTGTCAAAGACGCGGCCGGTTCGGTACGTTCACAAGTCGAAGCGTTGTTGACCATGGGGCTGGCCAATTCACCGATGCATGGTGCACAAATACGCGTTGCTTCAGGTAATCTAGTTGTCGCAAAGCCAATGGGCGTTCGTGATGGTGTCGATTTTGAAAATACTGGATTTGTGCGCAGAATTGATATTCAAGGGATCAATGACCACCTTAACGATGGCTCTATTGTATTGTTATCGCCAATTGGCTATTCACCAACAGGCGAAGTATTTAATCTATCGCATGAAGAAGTCGCTACACGGGCAGCAGAAGCACTCGGTGCAAATAAGCTGATTGCTTTTTCCGAATTCAAAGGGATCATGGAAAAAGTTACTGGCGATACTGGCGCAGAACTCATTTTACATCGTAATATTGAATTAGCTCGTTTCGAAATGTTGATTGACCAAGGTAACCTCGTCAATGAACCAAGTGTTATTAATGCGCTGCATAACAGTGTAGAACAAGGTATTCCTCGAGCGCATTGTGTCAGTTATGACATCGATGGTGCGCTGATCAAAGAACTGTTTACCCGAGATGGTACCGGTTCACTGGTTATGGAAAACCATTACGAACAACTTCGCCCAGCTGATATTAATGATGTAGGTGGGATCTTAAGCTTAATCAAACCACTCGAAGAATCAGGTGCATTGGTCAAACGTTCACGCGAACGCTTAGAAAATGAAATCGACCAGTTCACGGTAATCGAACGAGACGGTATGATCATCGCCTGTGCCGCGTTATATGCTTATCCCCAAGACCAGCTAGGTGAAATTGCTTGTGTTGCAACCCATGCAGAATATCGTGGCCATAGCCGTGGTGAGCGGGTTTTAGAAGCATTACGTTCACAAGCAATAGAACAAGGCTTGCATACCTTATTTGTGCTCACGACGCTGACAGCGCATTGGTTTTTGGAGCAAGGTTTTGTCCCTGGTGATATTAGTGACTTACCGCAACAAAAACAAGAATTGTATAATTTTACGCGTAAATCAAAAGTATTTAAATTAGCGGTTGAACGCTAGAATACAGGCTGAATATGACATACCTATCATTACGTTAGATAAATTATTCTAGGTATGTCAGGATAGCAACCAATTAAATCCATAGGCACTGGCAATACCAATTACAATAGTGCCGAGCATACCCAAGCGCAGTGCAGCAATAAATGTCACACATAGGGCTAGTATATCACCCAAGGTACCCGTTAAAAACTCAGGCGCAATAATCGCAATAAATACACATCCAGGTGCAATGGACATCATTCGTGTTTGCTTATCGTTTAAGGTTTTATTCCGTAATAACAAAAAGCCAAATACACGAGTAAAATAGGTCACCATTCCCATACCGAGGATCGTCAACAACGTCGGATAATCAAGCATCGCTTTCCCCTTGAAAGTACGCAACCAACATTCCGCTTAACGCTCCTAAAATCACATACCAACCACCCGGCAGATATTGATAGGCAAGCATTGCCACTGCTGCGCTTACTGCCCACGGTAACGCATTATGTTTGCCATTCCACATACTGACCAAAATAACAATAAACAAGGCAGGAAATGCCATATGCAACCCATATTGATGTAAATCTCCTAACATGCCGCCGTAATATGCGCCTAAGCCCGCAAAGGTAGACCAAGTGACATACAATGACAACGCAACCCCGAGATAAAAATCAAACCTAAAGCCCTTTTTAGACGGTGTCAGTTTATGCTGTTTGCTAATGTCTTGTATCGCTAACGCCCACACCTCATCGGCCATAAAAAAAAGCGTCGTCAAAATTTTACGTTTAGGTAGATGTTTAATGTGAGGAGCAAGCGTCGCCCCCATAATGATATGACGGCTGTTCACCATAAAAGTGACAAATATAATAAACAAGACCGTAGGGGGAGACGTCCATAATTCAATGGCCGCGAACTCAGATCCACCGGCAAAATTAACCATTGTCAAAAACATGATTAACACACTGGAAAAGTCTTTTTGCGCAGCTTCAGCACCGAGCATAAATGCCACCGGCACAAATCCTAATAATAATGGAAACGCAGTAATCATCCCCTCAACAAAAGGATGTTGAGGAGTTTTTATGGTACTCATGTAACTAGATCACACGCTTGAGCGTTTGTATTGACGGTACTGCGGCGTCCAAAAATATTTTTCAATACGTTCGCGTAATTCATCATCACTGATGGTCAATGCATGGCCTTGTGTCATCGCAACTTTGGCTACATTAAAGGCAATGGATTTACTTAATTGGGTAATTTGCGTGAGTGGTGGAAGTAAACCACCGGTACCAGTATTTGCCAGTGGTGACACATCTGCCAACGTATTGGAGCTTGCCATAATCATTTCATCTGAAATAGTGCGTGCTTTGGATACAATGACACCTAAACCAATACCAGGAAAAATATAAGAGTTGTTACATTGTGCAACATGAAACGCTTTACCTTCATACAACACATCACCAAATGGACTACCGGTAGCGATAATCACTTTTCCTCTAGTCCAGTTAATGACATCTAATGGATGTGCTTCGACTTGGCGTGAAGGATTAGATAATGGAAAGATAATTGGGTGTTCATGATGCTGTGCCATAGCCTCAACCACATCTTGAGTAAACAATCCTGGCACACCAGATACCCCAATCAAAATATCAGGTTTGGCGTGCTGTACGACTTCTAATAACGTCGCGTATTCTCCATCAATATCCCACTCGACTAGATCTTGAGGTTGTTGCGCTAGTTTTGCTTGAAAATCACGAAGACCCGATTGTCCATCAGTGATTAAACCAAGACGGTCAAGCATATAAATACGACGGCGAGCATCGACATCACTCAAACCTTCGTGACGCATTTGTTGGATCAGCATTTCAGCAATACCACAACCAGCCGAACCGCCTCCAACGAATGCTACGCGCATATCCGACAATTTTTTATCCGTCATACGACATGCCGCTAATAATGTACCTAGTGCTACTGCAGCAGTACCTTGAATATCATCATTGAAGCAACAATAAGTGTCACGGTATTTGTTCAATATTGGCATTGCATTAGGTTGTGCAAAATCTTCAAACTGCACCATCGCATCCGGCCAACGACGTTGCACCGCTTGCATAAACAATTCAACAAACTCATCATATTTATCTTGGCTGATACGCTCATGACGTTCGCCCATATACATAGGATCATCGAGTAGTTTTTGATTATTGGTACCTACATCTAAAGTAATAGGCAAAGTGTAAGCCGGAGAAATCCCCCCACACGCAGTATAAAGTGACAATTTACCAATCGGAATACCCATTCCACCGATGCCTTGATCCCCAAGACCTAAAATGCGCTCTCCGTCAGTGACAACGATCACTTTGACTTTAGGCTTGGTTACATTACGCAAAATATCATCTAAGTTATGGCGCTCTTGATAAGAGATAAACAGACCTCTAGAGCTACGATAAATATCAGAGAATTTTTCACAGGCATCACCGACAGTCGGGGTATAGATGATGGGCATCATTTCTTCGATATTCGCTTGCACGAGTTTGTAAAATAAAGTTTCGTTGGTATCCTGAATATTGCGCAAATAAATGTGTTTATTCAGTGGATCCGTAAAACTCGAATATTGCATATACGCGCGATCAACTTGCTCATCGATAGATTCATAACGCGGGGGTAACAACCCCATCAAGTTAAATGTTTTACGTTCGATTTCGCTAAACGCACTGCCCTTGTTTAATAAAGGGGTTTCTAACAGCGCCGGACCTGAGTAAGGAATATATAAATATGAATTATTATTAGTTGTTTGAGTCATAGTTTTTCTGTTGTTTATTTTGTTTTCATTAAGTATTTAATAACGTTGACGTGATGCCTTTTATACTCCCCTATTTTGTTTAAAAAATAGGGTCTAAAAAATATCGTCAGCTTCTTCTTTTACTGATGTTTTTTGTTCTTCTAACAGGTCAACAATTTGATCTTGGCTCACTTTCGATGTGGGTTGTGTCCCTAATTGAAAATATTCAAACATTGAAGTGTGATCAGTGCGATCCGTCAATTTCCCTGTCGTGCGATCGATACGCACTTGGGTGATCCCATCAGGGACTTGTGTGCTGCCTTCCGGTATGTCCGCTAATGCCACTTGCATAAATCGGATCCAAGCAGGTTGCGCCGCTTTCGCACCGTCTTCGGCACCAATCAGTGCATTACCAATCCAATTAAATTTACTTGGATTTAAATTGATTAAATTTTGATTACGCGAAGTCCGACCAAGCTGTCTTGCACTGTCATCAAAGCCCACCCAGCTAGTTGCCACCAAACCAGGAGCAAAACCACTAAACCACGTATCACGAGAATCATTCGTCGTTCCGGTTTTACCGCCAATATCGGTACGTTGCAATACATTTCGGGCGCGCCAACCTGTACCTAACCAATAGGTTTTATTATTCCAACTGCCATTAGCTCGGACTGCACTGCGCATCATTTGTGACACCAAGAAAGCATTCTGGGCACTGATAACTCGGGGGGCAGAAATCATCTTATCGGTTGCCAAATCAGTAGTATGCTGGGCATTAACGTTGTTAGTCAACTCTTGGGTTAATAACGCTTCAAGCGACGCGATATTACCGTTTTTATTGGTCAATGGGGTAACTTTAACGATTTCAGTAATACAGTCGTCACACGCTCTTGGCATATTAGCTTTAAAAATAATGTCACCGGCTTCATTCGTAATTTTATCGATAAAATAAGGCGTCACGGCGAAGCCGCCATTGGCAATCGTCGCGATCCCCGTTGCTACTTCCAACGGCGTATGCGAGCCAGAACCCAATGATAATGTTTCATCCCGAGGAATATCATCCAAATCAAAGCCAAACTTGGCAATATGACGGGCGGTATTTTCAATCCCGACTGCGCGCAATAAGCGCACCGAGACAACGTTTTTAGATTTACCTAATGCTTGACGCATACGAATAGGCCCATCGTACACCGGTGGGGAATTTTGTGGCCGCCACGCAATACCGCTACTTGCATCCCATTGATTAATTGGGGCATCATTGATGACACTTGCGATGGTATAGCCATTATCTAATGCTGCCGAATAAACAAAGGGTTTTATATTTGAACCCACTTGACGTTTTGCTTGCGTGGCACGGTTAAATTGACTTTGATAAAAGTTATAGCCGCCAACAACGGCTTGCACAGCCCCATCATTTGGATTTAATGCAATAAACGCACTGCTCACTTCAGGTAATTGTGATAAATACAGTCCTTTGTCTGCCACTTGTCGGACATAAACAATGTCGCCGATTTGTACAATATCACTGGCGCTTGTGGGAATCGCACCTTGACGTTGGTCATTGATATAAGGACGTGCCCAAGCTAATCCAGGCCACTCAATTGTGAGCAATACACCTTGTTGATTTAAGACTTGCAGCGATTGATCCTCTAGGGTCATCACAATGGCTGGCTCAAGAGGTGCAATGGGATCAACTTGAGCTAACAAGTCGAGGATCACACTAACGGGCAAGGAGTCGAGTAACAATGCACTCGCGCTGCTAGGTTGCTCAGCACTAACAAGTTTAGTTCGCTCGTTGACAACCGGCACTATCACCATAGACGCATCTGGCACATCAGGCGTATCCGTATCATCAATGTTTTCTTCTTGTGTCTCGTTAAGATCAAGTTCAGCCTGTAGTTCTGGCTTCAGTTCTGGTTTTAGCTCAGGAATAAACTCATCGGTTTGTTCCGTTTCAAATTGCCATAATTGATATAATTGCTCTAGATTAGTAATGACTCCACGATAACCATGGCGCTCATCATAATCATGGATATTTTGGATTAAAGCTTGCTGCGCAGCTTGTTGTAAATTAGCTGGAACGGTTGCATAAACTTTATAGCCCCCTGTTTCAGCTTCTTCTTTACCGTACAATTCGACCATTTCGTTATAAATAATATCGGCTAAATATGGTGCCGAAAAATCAATTTCTGCGCCATGTTTGGATGCAGTAACCGGCTCATCACGTGCGATTTTAAATTCTTCACGGGTAATATAACCTTCATCTAACATGCGCAATAATACTATTCGGCGACGTTCTACAGAGCGCTTAGGACGACTGATGGGGTTAAGTATTGACGGAGCTTGCGGTAATCCCGCTAAGGTTGCAATTTGCGCTAAATTAAGTTCGGTTAAGGTTGAACCATAATACACTTGTGCTGCGGCACCAAAACCAAACGCACGGTGTCCAAGTTCAATTTTATTCAAATATAACGTCAGAATTTCATTCTTCGTTAACGTCTGTTCGATATGCCATGCAATAAATACTTCTTTAATTTTACGTATGTAGGTTTTTTCTCTAGATAAGAAAAATCCACGTGCAATCTGCATAGTTAACGTGCTGCCGCCTTGGCCTTTTTCACCTGTGACAATTAAATTGATTAAGGCACGCACCATACCAATCGGGTCAATGCCATCGTGATCGTAAAAACGAGAATCTTCGGTAGCTAAAATCGCATTGATTAGTTGTTGTGGGACATCATCAAGGGTCACAGGAATGCGTCGCTTCACCCCATATTGGGAAATAAGTTGACCGTCTTGGGTATAAATTTTCATTGGCGTTTGCAAACGCACGTCTTTGAGAGACTCAACCGATGGGAGATCAGTTTTAACATAAAAATATAATGACGCAGTCCCAAGCAGTGCGAGGGTTAGACCCAAGATCCCGAACACGACTAAAGTTCTGATTACACTTTTCAACCGGTTTATCACAACGCAATATGTTCCATTTGTCATATATTTTAATACGTATGTGTCAGAAACAAGACCTTGTTGGAGGTGTTTTTGACCAATAATGTCACTAGCAATAACGCGATTCAACGCATTAAGGAAGTAGATAAAATGAAGTTTACCGTTTTTACACCCAAAACCAAACCTTTATTAGGTGTGGATATTGGCACTACTTTTATTAAAGCGGTGTTGCTTGCTCCGATTGACCAGCACTGGGAATGTCGAGGGGTTGCTTGTGAATTGATCCCAAGCCAAGCATTTACCGAACGCGACATTGTCGATTTCGATAGTGTTTCTAACACCCTCAAAAAAATAATGATGAAACTTAAGCTCAAACATCAACCTACGGTGATTGCTGTATCAGGCACCTCGGTGTTGAGTAAAGTCATTCAAATGCCTTCAGATCTAGATGAACAGCATCTTGAAGAACAAATTGAAATTGAAGCAGACAGTTTAATCCCCTATCCATTAGATGAGGTTTACTGGGATTTTGAAACTCTGGGCGCAACCGTCAATCAGACAGATAAAGCAGATGTATTGTTAACTGCTGCTCATCGTCAATTAGTCGACAACCGCATGACATTGGCACGAGAGGCGGGCATGCTGCCAAAGATAGTCGATACCGAATTAGATGCTTTAGAAAATTTAGCGTTAGCGCAATATACCGACACAGATAGCTCCCTCGAGCAAGTCATGATCCATATTGGGAACGAACTGATGCATATTGTTGTGACACAAGCCAACACAGTCACCTACAGTAAAGAACATCAATTTGGCTTACAACATTTCACTCAAGACATCGCATTAACGATGCGACTTGATGGGCAGACCGTGCTGCAACAATTAAGCGCCGGTACATTAGATACCCAGTGGCAACAACAAGTATTACCTATCATTCATGCTCAGTTACAGCAACATATATTGCGGGCATTACAGTTGATGCAAAATTTATTAAACAATGAATTACCAACATCAATTCACTTGTGTGGTGGTGTTGCTATGCTCCCTAATATCGCAGAGTCACTGACCACTGAAATGGGGATTACATTTACGCTCGTTGATCCCTTTGCACACATTTCGATCCATCCTGAGGTTATGACCGAGCAATTAGTAGCAGCCAAACCGTTACTATGTGTGGCTACTGGTTTAGCAATGCGGAGTGAACAACATGGCGCGCATTAACCTATTACCGTGGCGTGAAGCCCGCCGTCAAGCTCAAAAGAAACACTATATTGGATTACTCAGTGCCATTGCGCTATTGGGGGCGGGGCTGACATGGTTAAGTAGTATGGGAATAGAACAACTTTTAAAGCAGCAACAAAGTCGCAATCAATTTTTACAAACACAAATTGCAGTATTAGATGCCAAGATTGCACAAATTAAAATTCTCAAAACCGATAAACGTGCTCTCGAACAAAAAATGCGCTTGGTGGAGCAATTGCAAATTTCACGTCACGCAACTCCAACGATATTAGATCAACTCGCACAGCTCGTTCCAGCGGGCATGACATTTAACAAAATGAGTCGGACAGGCAATATTATCGAGATTGAAGGGCATTCTGATTCCAACAATCGGTTGGCAACGTTTATGCGTCAGTTACATCAATCACCTGTTTTTTTACAAGAAGAGTTAGCATCAATTAAAGCAGATGTCAGTTCAGCGACCGCCAATAGTCAGTTTCGATTAACCGTGATGATCGCCCCTGAAGTTGCGCCAATGGCGCAACTTAACGATCCCCAGAGCGATTTGGCAACTAGGAGACAACCATGAAATTTGATGTGACTCAGCTAAAACAACTCAATGAATTGGATTTTGAGCAAGTCGCTACCTGGCCCCATGAAGTAAAATGGGTCGTTGCCATCGTCACGGCTTTATTTAGTCTTGGTCTAGGCTGGTTTTTATTAGTGAGTCCCAAATTGCCATTACTCGATTCTGCTACCGCCGAAGAAGCGACATTGAAACATCAGTACGAAGCTAAATATCGTACCGCCGTTAATTTATCGGCCTATCAAGCGCAACTCAAACAAATGCAACAAGATTTTGCGTTTATGCTCAAATCGTTACCCACGAGCAATGAAACACCTGGCTTACTTGATGATATTACCTATGTGGGTACGACCTCGGGACTGACCTTTCGTTTATTACAGTGGCAACCGGAAATAGAGAAAGAGTTTTACACTGAACTGCCGATACAATTAGAAGTGACAGGCCAGTACCATGATTTTGGACAGTTTGTGACAAAAATAGCGACATTACCGCGCATTGTGACTCTGCATGATTTTGCACTGACCAATGAAACCGAAGGCTTACGGTTACAAATGCAAGCAAGGACCTATCGCACCGCTAGTGAAAAAGAGGTCGTTGCATTATGAAAAACCCTAGATTGAAACCCTTTCAAGCATTACTCATAAGTTGTAGTGCGTTACTCATGCTGAGTGGATGCAGTCATTCAACTGACGATTTGGCGCAATTTACCGCCAATGTGCAATCGACGACGCCGGTATCGTTAGAGCCAAGCCCTGAATTTCACGCCCTCCCCAATTATCAATATCAAGCTGCAGCAATGCGCTCTCCATTTATCAGTCCAGTTAATGCTATGCCGACACATGTATCAATGCAACGAGGCAATTGTAGAATGCCAAATTTTGCCCGTCAAACATCAGCATTAGAATCTTATGGTATTGACGCTATCGCAATGTCTGGGATTTTACGGATCAATAACACTGCATTTGCGCTCTTTAAAACTAATGATGGCAAATTACATAAAGCACAAATTGGACATTATTTAGGGTTATTTCACGGCAAAATTACGCATATCGAATCCGACCATGTGTTAGTTGATCAACTCATTCCTGATGGCGCAGGCTGTTACCAATCCAAACAAACTCGCATTGCCATTACGGCAGATGCAGGAGATAACATCCATGCTTAATTTCTTTATCAAAAAAACAATGACGTGGGTATATCTAAGCTTAATCATACTGATGAGTGTGACGCTTATTGCTAAAGCTCAAGCCCAAACAGTCATAATCACAGATGTCGCATTTACCCGAGGTAATAGTAATCAAGGCGTCTTAACCCTATCATTTTCGGCGACTCCGCCCATACTAAACATCATGAGTAATGACATCAATAGTGAAATTACCTTACCCCAGACCAAATTAGCCAAAGACCAACTTGCACAGTTCGATGTCAGCGCATTTGGGGTTCCATTACAATTGATTGAAACGTATCAAGATAATGAGACGACCCGGATCGCACTCACCCATACTCAAAGTATGCTAATAAATAAACAGCGAACCGATTCACAATGGATTGTGACTTTTATTCCCAAACCTGCAAAAAAAACACTCTCCAATGCGACCTATAGTGGCAAGCCCATTAGTTTGGATTTTCAAGACGTTCCGGTGCGTCAGGTTTTACAAATTATTGCCCAGTTAAATGATTTTAATTTAGTGACCACTGATACCGTCTCAGGTAACGTGACCATCAACTTACAAGATGTGCCTTGGGATCAAGCCTTAGCGATGATCTTAAAAATTCGTGGACTAGATCAACGTATCGAAGGGAATATTTTACTGATCGCCCCGCAAGAAGAGCTCGCTGCCCGGGAAAGCGCGGTTCTGCAAGCACAACAACAAGCACAAAATCTAGCGCCATTAGTATCAGAAAATGTGCGCGTTAATTATGCTAAAGCTGAACAAATGGCCACTCTTCTACAATCATCAAACGGGGGCATATTGTCAGCACGAGGCTCAGTTGCCGTAGATGAACGTACCAATACGTTACTATTACGTGATAGTGTGGATTCTATCTCCATGGCAAAAAGACTGCTCAAAGAACTAGATGTTCCGGTCAAACAAGTCCTTATCGAATCACGCATGGTCACAGTAAGAGATAATGTCGATGAACAATTGGGGGTGCGCTGGGGTTTGACTGGGCGTCAAGGAGATGCCGCATTATCAGGCAGTGCAATCGCTGCGAGCAATATTAACTCTGGCGTGATCCCTGAGTTATCAGACCGTCTTAATGTGAATCTTCCGGTTGCCAATGCCGCAGGACGAATCGGAGTGCAAATCGCCAGTTTAATGGATGGGACTATATTAGATTTAGAATTATCCGCATTAGAAACCGAAAATCGAGGTGAAATAATTGCCAGTCCTCGCATCACGGTTGCCAATCAACAAGAAGCATATATTGAACAAGGTACCGAAATCCCTTATGTGCAATCAACTTCGAGTGGCGCAACCTCAGTTGAATTTAAAAAAGCGGTATTAAGTCTCAAAGTTACCCCACATATTACACCGGATAATCGCATTATTTTAGATTTGGTGGTGACCCAAGATACCCGTGGTGAAACCGTGTCCACTTCAACTGGTCCAGCTGTTGCCATTGATACTCAAGAAATTAAAACCCAAGTGTTAGTCGAAAATGGCGAAACCATCGTGTTAGGCGGGATTTTTCAACAAATCAGCACAAACGATGTAACCAAAGTACCTCTACTTGGAGATATTCCTATCGTCGGTGGATTATTCAGAAATAAGGTAAGTATCGAGCAAAAACGTGAATTACTTATCTTTGTTACACCTAAAATAGTCATGGATTAAATGGATTTTAACTTGCTTGACAGGCGCAAGACTGCGATAATCCGCACACTCGAAAATTAGACGAGGTCTGAGGCGTTGTGTTAGTAGCATGCTTGCCTACGATACAACTACGTAATGGGTAGCCTAGGAATTATATATCTCCCCATTAAAAATCAATAACTTAAAAGCGAATTAACCAGATATGGCTGAAAAACGTAATATCTTTTTGGTAGGCCCTATGGGCGCTGGAAAAAGCACCATTGGAAGACACCTAGCAGACGAATTGCATCTAGAATTCTTTGACTCCGATCATGAAATTGAACGTAAAACAGGCGCTGATATCGCTTGGATCTTCGACCTTGAAGGCGAAGACGGATTTCGTAAGCGTGAATTAGAAACTATTAATGAATTGACCGATAAGCAAGGTATTGTCCTAGCTACTGGCGGTGGTTCTATTATTACACCTGCAGTACGCAACCGTTTGTCAGCACGTGGTATCGTAGTTTATTTGCAAACCACGATTGATAAACAAGTCGCCCGCACTCAGCGTGACAAGCGTCGTCCACTTTTACAAAACGACGATCCTGAAGTCGTATTACGCAATTTAGCAGAATCACGTAACCCACTTTACGAAGAAGTGGCAGATTACGTGGTTGATACAGATGATCAAAGTGCACGTTCAGTTGCCAATCAAATCATCCAAAAAATCGGTCTGTAACACTTTTTAAGGAGCTCCCCCATGCCTACACTTAACGTTGATTTGGGGGCAAGAAGCTACCCGATCTACATTCAAGCCGGATTGTTAGCGCAATCTGGCTTGTTTGATCATATTACTAGCGAAAAAATTGTGGTTGTTACCAATGACACTATTGCCCCGCTCTATCTTGATCAATTTATCACTGCATTAAATCATGCCAATGTCTCTCACATTATCTTACCGGATGGTGAGCAATACAAAGATCTGACCCATTTTGAAAAAGTACATAGTTTTTTATTAAGCGAACATGCTTCGCGTGATACTACACTCATTGCTTTAGGTGGTGGCGTTATTGGCGATCTAACCGGTTTTGTTGCAGCGACTTTTCAACGTGGTATTGATTTCATTCAAATTCCAACGACATTATTGTCGCAAGTTGATTCTTCTGTTGGCGGCAAAACGGCAGTCAATCACCCTTTAGGCAAAAATATGATAGGGGCATTCTATCAACCTCAAGCCGTGTATATCGATACTCAGTCGCTAACGACATTACCGCCGCGTGAGTTCGCCGCCGGCATGGCTGAAGTCATTAAGTATGGCATTATTTATGATGCGCAGTTATTTACTTGGCTTGAAGATAATATTGAATCATTACAAGCGCTTGATCCCGAAGCACTCAGCTATGCCATTGAACGCTGCTGTGCTATCAAAGCCGAAATTGTCGCTCAAGATGAACGTGAAAAAGGCTTACGCGCCTTATTGAATTTAGGACACACCTTTGGCCATGCAATCGAAGCTGAAATGGGCTATGGAAATTGGTTACATGGTGAAGCAGTGGCAGCTGGTACTATTATTGCATCGCAAGTAGCAGTGGCACAAAATCGTCTATCCGAAGCCGAACTTCGACGTATTATTGACCTGCATGCAGCGTTTAATTTACCGATTGCAGGACCTAAAAATATGACGATGGCAACCTACATCAAACACATGAGTCATGATAAAAAAGTCCTAGCGGGCAAGATACGGTTTATCATTCCTACCGGTATTGGCTCAGCCATTGTTACCGATGATGTTACGGAGTCAGTGCTTGAACCCATTTTAGGCGCACGTTAACCAGCCAAGCTTGGTGACGAGGCGCGATTAGTTTATTTGAGGCAGGTGCAATGTGGTTTCACAATTACATGAACGCTTAGAGCATTTAGTCAATTATTCGTCACAACTAATTTTTGTCAGTGGTGATACGATTGCGCAACAACATCGTAACTTGGAATCGTTCTTAGCCCAACAAGACGAACAATCCGAAATCGCTTATGTGCAATTAGAAGCAGGTATGGAAGATGCAGATTTGCGCCGTAATGTGTGTCGTCAGTTAGTTGACACATCCATTAATACTTATGTCCGCCCTTTCAATGAACTTTTACATAGTCTAAATCAGTATGACGGCCCAGTATTAATCTGTATTACTCAGGCACAACTGATGTCTGATACGATTTTACATGAACTTTGGGATCTGGTGCTACAAAGCCGTTTTGCTAATAATAAAGCGCATCTCAATGTTATTTTATTTGCAGAAACGGTCTGGGCAGAAACTGCTCAACAATATTTACCCGCCCGTAATTCTAGCCAACCTATATTATTAGCCAATGAATCATTTTCGAGTCTTGATGATAATCAAGGCAGTGAGCTTGAACGCTTAATTGCGGCTAAACGCGCAGCATTTTCTGAGCGTATGAACTCACGAGCAAATGGATTACACCTGCCAGTAAACGCACTTCGTTCACCGTGGTTCATTGGTGTCATGGTGATTTTGTTTTGTGTACTATTCATCAGTTTAGTGACCATGCAATATCCAGAACAAGTACAACGCTTTGCGCAAATATTTAAAACTCTGGATGCCCCCGTGGTCATCGCGGCATCTGAACCTGATGTTAACTCGCTGCAAGACATTCAAGCTTTAGCTGATGTCAGTGGCGTCAATACCCAAGTATTATTAACTGAAATAACACCAATCATTTCTAGCTCAACTGTCGTAGAGGAATCCCCCTTAATCGATAATGTGCCTGGTTTAGTCATGAGTTGGTCTGAATCACAAACACAATTACAAGTTGCTAAGCAAACCTTAGCGGCAGAAACGTTAGTAGCACAACAATCATCGGCGCTAAGCCAAGCTAAGCCGACGAGTCCGGCAACGCTGATTGAAACTCAGATCATGATTGATGCTAGTAGGATTTTTTCTATTTCCGATACACGCTTTGCCATTCAATTAGCGGGGATGTCTAGCGCTGAAACATTGAACGATTTTATTATTGCTAATGCATTGGAAGATCAAAGCTGGCTGTATGAAACCCAACGATATGGCGGTAGTTGGTACGTTGTATTACTAAATAATGATTATTCTTCTATTCAAGAGGCACGTCGCGCGGTAAACTCCTTACCACCTGAAGTGCAAGCCTTATCACCTTTTATTAAATCGATAAGTGCTATCAAGAATGAAATACTCATAGCGGATGACTAATAAAAATAATAATCCTCTCCACCGTTCCTTTTTAAAATGGGCCGGCGGCAAAAAGAAAGTCATTCCACATATTTCATCGATTTTACCCGCCAAAGGTAAACGTCGTTTAGTTGAGCCATTTGTCGGTGGTGGTTCGGTATTTTTAAACTTAGAGTTTGAAGAATACCTGCTCGTCGATATGAATCATGACTTAATTGCACTGTTCAATATCATCAAACATCAATCTGAAGCGTTTATTGCCGCAGCACAACAGTATTTTACTGGTCAACACAACCAACCTGAACAATATTATGCGTTAAGATCACAATTTAATGCCAGTACTGACGCGTTTGAGCGGGCAGTATTATTTGTTTACTTAAATCGACATGGCTATAACGGTTTGTGCCGCTACAATCAAAAAGGGGGATATAATGTCCCTTTTGGTCGTTACAAACACCCTTATTTTCCAGCCGATGAAATCCGATTTTTTGCCCAAAAAGCCCAACGAGCAACGTTTATTCAAGGCGATTTTGCTACGGCATTTACACAGTTACAAACCGATGATGTCGTTTACTGCGATCCGCCTTATTCGCCAATTAATCCGACATCTAACTTCACAGCCTATGCTGGAAATGCGTTTACAGATGAAGACCAAGTCAGACTTGTTGCGTGTGCCTTAACAGCCCAACAACAAGGCATAGCAACGGTCATTTCAAATCATTTTGTTCCGTTTACCAAAGCCCTATATAAAGATGCTTCGAAGCAATCTAAATTTGCAGTACAGCGTAATATTAGCCAAAAAGGGAAAGGAAGAGTCAAGGTTCAAGAAGTACTTGCATTATACAAGTAAACCGTTTGATGTTGTGTTAGGGCACTAACACATTGACCAAAGCCACTAGACTTAAGATCAATACAATCACAAATATCACGCCCACCACCAAATAAGGCACCACACTCTGTGTCGCAAAATCGTCTTGGTAATTTTTGTTTGATTGTACACCTAACATACTCGCACCGACTGCACGAATGACCTGCAATATGGAAGGTTTGGTCGGGGCTGATTTAGAGGTTGTCATAGAAATAATTAACGTTATGACTTAATAGGAGATGATTGACCTGCATTACCATTCGAATCCCCACTTGATGTTAATAATTCTAATAAATCTAAATAATGAAACGTTGGTGAGTCATGCCATGAAAAAACCCAATCCATCCAACTCACTGAATTATCGGATTGTGTTATGCATTGAGAATAGTTGGAAAGTTGTGTTGACTTTAAATTAACAGCATCATTCTTCATTGAATATTGAGATAAGGATGAGCTCAAAGAGCCTTGCGATGATATCGACGCCATATTAGTCAGCGCAAAAACAGAATCATTATCAGCGAGCTGCTGACAATGCGAAGGTGTATCGGATTTTTGATGAGCAAGATAGAAATCAACAGACACCACTGCTAATCCTGTTAATGCAAATATTACAACGTTATTTGAAACTGTCATATCCACTCCTTCTTCGAATTGTAATTAATCCATCCTTGTATTATATGCCTAAATGCAAAAAATACAAATACACGTGAGTGTATTTGTATTTCTATACGTTAAAAAAATGAAATCAGTTTTAGAACGATTTACCTAGTGAGAAATATAATGACTCTTTGTCATTTAAATCACTACCAGATAAGACTAGGCCAACACCTACGTCAAATCCGCCAACTTCAGTTCCGTAACCTAATTCTGCATACTCACCTTCGAAGTCTTTACCCCAAGAGCCGACTGTTGCACTAAAGCCGTCTTTTTCGAAAGATAGCGCAATGAAGTCATAATCCGCATCAACTTCTGCACCTACAGGGCCATCCCACGTACCTACAGAATATTCTACACTAAACATTCCCATACCAGCTGAGAAGTTAAATTCGTTGTAAGCTGAATCAAAATCACCAGTATATTGATAAGTTGTATAGCCTAAACCAAGGGATAAACCGTTATCTAGCTCTACCCCGTAACCACCATAAAGGTCAACTTCTAAACCATCTTCAACTTCAGCAGTCCAAGCACCCGCGTAAAAACCTGCGTTTTCATAATCAACACCTGCAGAGGCTGAAGCTGACTGAGTTTGTTGAATACCGCGGAAATGATAATCAGATACCACTCCTATGTTGGCTGACCATTCAGCCATAACAGAAGTCGAAAGTAATGCAGCAGATAGTGCAGTTAATTTTAGTAGTTTCATGTGTTTCTCCAAATTAAAAATAATGTGTGCTGTTTATTATTATTATTACAGCGATTAAGTATTCCAAATATTAAATCATTGATACAAGGTGTTAGCTTGGTATTCATATTCACGGGTCAGTATGGTTATTTACTCTCGCGTTGCTAAACACTAATACATGATATGTGCCAATTTTTAAAAAAAACACGTAACCCATTGTTTTAAATATCTATATTTAGTCGTAACACGCATTAAAACATGACATTATATGTGCACATTAAGCACCTTATTGCACCATCATGGCGCAGTGGTGCGGCGTCCTGCACTTAAAAAAGTCATTTTCTCTAGTGCGACGTATCGCAAAGCCGTGTAAAATAAGTAAAATACACATGGAGAACGATATGCAATCTTACCTTATTGCCCCATCAATTTTATCAGCTGACTTTGCTCGTTTAGGTGAAGATGTCGCTAACGTAATCAGCGCAGGTGCTGATGTGGTGCATTTTGATGTAATGGATAACCATTATGTACCCAATCTGTCTTTTGGCGCTCCTATCTGTAAAGCATTGCGCGACTATGGCATTATGGCCCCCATTGATGTTCACCTGATGGTGTCACCGGTAGACAGTATGATTGAACAATTTGTCCAAGCCGGTGCAAGCATGATCAGCTTTCACCCTGAAGCGTCGGGGCATGTTGACCGTTCATTACAATTAATTATCGATGGCGGTTGTCAAGCAGGGTTAGTGTTAAACCCTGCAACACCGTTGCATGTCTTGGATCATGTACTGCATAAACTGGACTATATATTACTGATGTCAGTCAATCCTGGCTTCGGTGGTCAATCATTTATTCCTCATACATTAACCAAAATAGCCCAAGTCAAAGCCCTCGTTACTGCCTCTGGTCGTGATATTCGTATTGAAGTCGATGGTGGCATAAATTGTGATAACATCGCTGATATTGCTGCGGCTGGAGCAGATATGTTCGTTGCCGGCTCGGCTATTTTTAATCAACCTAATTATAATGATGTCATCACTACGATGCGTCAAAAATTATCAACTATATAAGATGTACACATGAGCAAACCAATCGTATTAAGTGGCTGTCAGCCTTCTGGACAATTAACCCTAGGTAATTATTTTGGGGCTTTAAAGCAATGGGTAGCAATGCAATCCACACATGATTGTATGTACATGATTGTTGATTTACACGCCATTACGGTGCGCCAAGATCCTCAAGCCCTTAATGCGGCATGTCTTGATGGCTTAGCATTATATCTTGCCTGTGGTATTGACCCTGAGCAAAGCACCATCTTCATGCAGTCTCATGTACCAGAGCATGCGCAACTTGCATGGGTACTTAATTGCTATACGCAAATGGGTGAGCTGAACCGTATGACCCAATTCAAAGACAAGTCTGCGAAACACGAAGCCAATATCAATGTCGGTTTGTATAGCTACCCAGTACTTCAAGCTGCTGATATTTTGTTATATCAAGCCAATGAAGTGCCAGTGGGCGAAGATCAGAAGCAGCATTTAGAGTTAACCCGCGACATCGCGACGCGCTTTAATAATGCTTATGGTGATACGTTAACCATCCCCAATCCGCACATCCCTAAATCAGGTGCGCGTGTGATGAGCCTGCAAGAACCCACTAAAAAGATGTCAAAATCTGATGACAATCCTAATAATTACGTTGGTCTGTTAGAAGATCCAAAAGTACTAACCAAAAAAATAAAACGCGCCGTAACTGATTCTGATGAGCAAGCAAACATCTATTATGATGTTGCTGAAAAGGCAGGTGTCTCTAATCTATTATCGTTATTATCATGCACCACAGGTCAAACGATTGATGAGCTAGTGCCGCAATATACGGATAAAATGTACGGTCATTTAAAAGGGGATGTGGCAACGGCGGTAGTCGATATGTTAACGCCGATTCAAGCCCGTTTTCATGACATTCGTGCCGACCGAGGTTACTTGGATCAGGTCATGCACCAAGGTGCCGAAAAAGCATCTGAACGAGCAGCCAAAACCTTAGCAGCAGTATATAAAGCCGTTGGGTTTATTCCTGCTCGTTAAGACTCAACCTCCACTCTCTTTCCTTGCAGAGAACATATGCTGTTATTGATCGATAACTATGATTCGTTCACGCACAACCTAGCTCGATACTTCGTCGAGTTAGGTCAAGACGTGCGTGTCGTGCGAAACGATGCGATAACTGTCGCGCAGATCACCGCGTTAAATCCCGATTACTTAGTGCTATCACCGGGCCCATGTACCCCAAACGAATCCGGTATTACTCTTGCTGCCATCGCTGAATTTGCAGGTAAGATACCCCTGTTAGGCGTATGTTTAGGGCATCAAGCGATTGCACAAGTATTTGGTGCCACCATCACCAATGCTACCACCATAAAACATGGAAAAACCGCTCAAGTAAATCACATCACCGGCCGATTATTTAAGGGTGTAGCTGATCCTTTTACTGCCACCCGATATCATTCATTGATTATCGAGCCATCCACATTAAGTGCAAACTTTACCGTGACGGCATGGTGTACTCCAGTACAAAGTGATGCTAGCAGTGCCACTCTGAGCAAGGATGATATAGAGATTATGGCGATAGAAGATGAACAACAGCATATCTATGGTGTGCAATTTCATCCTGAATCGTTATTAACCGAACATGGACACGATATTTTAGATAATTTTCTGCGTTGTATGGAAAGTTGCACAGCAGCATAATCGGTTACATCTATACGCATTTTCACGTCAATCAAAAAGGTGTTGCTTAGTGTCCATCCCACAACAAGCATTGTTTGAACAATTTGTCGCTTCGCTTGATCATGCCCGTACTGTATCGCCTTTTTTTAAGGCAAAGCATCCTGAGTTTGGCCATGGTTCGATCGTGAGCAAAAAAGATTTCTTTTTGGATGTGGACAAACAAGCTCATAATTTACGTGAAAAACATAATGCTAATCATGCGCACGTAGTTCAAGCACGTAGTGCAAAATTTCACCAAGTACTTAAGCAAATAGTCTCACAACAAGTCACAGAGAATCCGAGTCAGCTTATTCATATCGCGAATATTGATACGTTCGCTGGACAATGTATGGATATGCTCGCCAAGCCCGCTTGCTCTAACTCGTTATTTGAACCTTTAGCGATGGAAATTCCATGGTTTTATGACCAAATAATCAAAATCGTAAACAATAAACCGTTTCATAAAACAGATAAAAATAATAACCCGATTACTGTAGATACACTCAAAACAGCCATTAACTTCATTGGCTTTGAAAACCTACAAATGTTGCTGCCGGCGTTAATATTTAAACGCACATTGCCACAAATCACCGACCCCTACCCCGAAATTAAACACCGTGTATGGGAGCTGGCAGTGGGGACAGCAAATTGTGCTAAATTTTTGGCGCCCGATTACAAACTCAATCCAGCCTTTATGTTTATGGCCGCCATGTTTCATTATGTTGGCAAAAATACCGTTACTCGGATTTTCTTCAAACAGTTCGATATTCTACATAAAGAACAAATGCAAAGTGCAGAAAAAGCCCTAATGAAAGACGAGTTTGAAAGCTTAAGAGACGTGACACCAGATCCATCTACATTAGCTGAGCTGATTGCACAGCATGCAAGTCACGTCAGTGATGCCATTATTAAGGAAATGACATTTAGCTATTTACCCATTCACACGTTGTTTCATCAATTGGCGCACAATGATTACGAACAATCTGCGCCACAATTAATCAACTCCTGTGAACGCTATGTCCAAACCCGGATGCTCCTAAAACAACATTTGATTTCAGCAGACACCGCTAAGACCCAATTATTACAATTGCAATTTTCAGGCAGACAACTCAGTGCATTGAACAAAATGGCGATAAAACAACTGAAATTTGTTGATTTGAGTTAACCCCTTATTCATTTTTTTTAACATAATTAGTCGAAAAACTCTGCACCAGTAAATTCAGGTCGAAGCTAAGCTGCAAATGGGTCACCTTACTGGCTTCGACCCAATCTACTTACATAGTTATGCGCTTTTTATGCAAGACCTGTCAAAGCCTTGATATACCTAGCTTAAAACCATTTACAAGTGCCGTAAAACCCCCTATTCTTAGAGCATTAATAATGTATTTAAAAGGTATTCCTATGCAAGTCACCCGTGAGTTATTTAATGAAGTGATGGTCCCAAACTACAACCCAGCAGCAATGATCCCAGTGCGCGGTCAAGGCTCTCGCATATGGGACCAAGATGATAACGAATACATTGATTTTGCAGGCGGGATTGCCGTAAACGTATTAGGCCATTGTCACCCTGAACTGGTTAAAGTCTTAAAAGAGCAAGGCGAAAAATTGTGGCATTTATCGAATGTCTATACCAATGAACCGGCTCTGCGTTTAGCTAAAAAACTAACTGAAGCCACGTTTGCTGAACTCGTTTATTTTGCTAACTCCGGCGCTGAAGTAAACGAAGCAGCATTAAAACTTGCTCGTCGTTGGGCATTAGATCATTACGGCCCAGAAAAAGACCAAATCATTGCCTTTAACCAAGGTTTCCATGGTCGTACTTTCTTCACTGTTACCGTGGGCGGACAGGCGGCGTATTCCGATGGTTTTGGTCCTAAGCCCGGGGGTATTGACCATACGCCATATAATGATTTAGCAGCACTTGAAGCGATCATGTCAGATAAAACCTGTGCAGTTATGATGGAACCATTGCAAGGTGAAGGTGGGATCATTTGCCCTGATCCTAAATTTGTTAAAGGCGTGCGTGCATTGTGCGACAAACATAATGCATTATTAATTTTTGATGAAGTCCAATCTGGTATCGGTCGTACCGGTGATTTATTCGCTTATATGGGGTTAGATGTTGTACCTGATATTTTAACCTCAGCTAAATCGTTAGGCGGCGGCATTCCAATTGGCGCTATGCTCACGACTAAAGCGATTGGTGAACATCTAAAAGTCGGTACTCACGGTTCAACCTATGGGGGTAACCCATTGGCTTGTGCCATTGCCGAACGCGCACTAGATATTATTAATACTCCAGAGATTCTAGCCGGTGTAAAGGCCAAAGAAGCGTTATTCCGTGAACACCTAGAACGCATTAATGCCAAGTACCATGTCTTTTCTGAAATTCGAGGAAAAGGGATGTTACTAGGTTGTGCGATGAATGAAAAATACCAAGGTCGTGCACGTGATTTTATGGTTGCTGCCACAGCGAAAGGGACTATGTGCCTTATTGCTGGCATGAACGTCATTCGCTTTGCCCCATCATTAGTGATCCCTGATGAGGATATTATTGAAGGCTTAGCTCGTTTTGAGGCTGGTATTGCTCATGTACTCGAACAAGATGCTCTGCTAGCACAATCTGCTTAATTGTTGATTTGATATGAATATTATCAGACCGATACACACATCTGATTTTACGGCATTGTATGAAATTGCCGAAGAATCAGGTGTGGGGTTTACATCATTACCTGTCAATGACAACTTATTAGCTAAAAAAATCACACGTTCTGAAGCATCTTTTACTAAAGAGGTCAGCAGTCCGAAAAATGAGAGCTATTTATTTGTCATGCAAGACAGCACAACCGAAGCAGTGGTCGGAACTTGTGGTATTGAAGCTTGCGTAGGTATTGAAGATGCTTTTTATCACTACCATTTAGGTAAAGTCGTGCATGCTTCACGGGAGCTTAACATCCATAACACCGTTGAAATATTAACGGTATGTAATGATTACTCAGGGATCAGTGAAATCTGCACGTTGTTTTTACGCGAACCAGCACGACAGCCGAACATGGGTCGATTTTTATCGAAAGTACGTTTTTTGTTTATGGCGGAACATCAGCACCGCTTTACTGATCGCGTTATCGCAGAAATGCGAGGTGTCAGTGATGAAAACGGACGTTCTCCATTTTGGGAATGGTTAGAAAAACACTTCTTCTCTATGGATTTCCCGACTGTAGATTATCTTACTGGCATTGGTAACAAAGTCTTTATTGCTGAGTTAATGCCTAAATATCCGATTTATGTGAATCTGTTATCCCAAGCCGCTCAAGCCGCCATTGGCAAAGTCCATGACAAAACTAAACCGGCATTGGCATTGCTTGAAAAAGAAGGATTTAAATGCCGTGGATATGTAGATATTTTTGATGCAGGTCCGACGATTGAAGCAGAAGTGGATACGTTAAAAACAGTACGTGAATCTATACGTAAACCAGCGTTAATCGCCACTATTAATCCACAAGCCCCACTGCACATTATTATTAATACTCAGGTTGCTGATTTTAGAGCTGTGCTCCAGCCGGTAGAAATCACCGATCATCATATCTTGATCTCGCGTGAAACTGCCAAAGCATTACATGTGCACAACAGCGACATGATCAGAATTGCACCTTTAAGATAAGCCAGCCAACTGGCACGACAACACGACAGGATTTTATTATGCACACCCATTATATTAATGGTCAATGGCTCGCTGGTGAAGGCGCTCAGTTACATTCTATTGACCCTGCAAAAAATACCACCATTTGGAGCGGTCAAGCTGCCTCACCCGCCCAAGTAGACACTGCTATTGCCGCTGCTCGTTCTGCATTTACTCATTGGGGAGCGTTAAGCGTGACCGAGCGTTTGGTATATATCCACGCCTATGAACAACAACTCAAAGACCATCAGGACGAATTAGCCCTCGCGATTGCCCAAGAAACCGGTAAGCCGATGTGGGAAACTAAAACGGAAGCGGCTGCCATGGTGGGTAAAATCGCACTCTCGATCAAATCCTATCAAACTCGCACCGGTGTGACCGAAAATCCAATGCCATTAGGTAAAGCGTTTATCCGCCATAAACCTCACGGTGTTGTCGCGGTATTTGGTCCTTATAATTTTCCAGGTCATTTACCCAATGGGCATATCGTACCGGCTCTAATTGCTGGTAATACGATTGTTTTCAAACCCTCAGATTTAACGCCGATGGTTGCTCAAACTATGGTTAAACTTTGGGACGCAGCAAACTTACCTAAAGGTGTATTAAATTTACTGCAAGGTGATATTACAACTGGTAAAGCCCTTGCTGCGCATGATCATATTGATGGCTTGTTTTTCACAGGATCGTCTAACACAGGTAAATTACTGCATGAACAATTTGCAGGACATCCTGGTAAAATCCTAGCCCTAGAAATGGGCGGGAACAACCCGTTAATCGTCGCACAAGTGAATGATATCGATGCCGCAGTGCATGATATTGTACAATCAGCATTTATAACATCCGGACAACGCTGTACCTGTGCACGTCGTTTATTTATTCCCAATACCGCACAAGGTGATGCGATACTCGCTCGCTTGATTGAGGTAACCCAACGTATCGAAGTCGGTCAATATGATGCCGACGAGCAACCGTTTATGGGCGCGATGATTTCAGCAAAAGCAGCAGCCATGATGGCTCAAGCTCAAGCGGCACTGATTCAATTAGGCGCACAAGTGCTAGTCGAGTTAACGCACTTAGATAGCGACACTGGCTTTGTTAGCCCAGGGATCATTGATGTGACGAATATTCTTGATGTATTACCGGATGAAGAACATTTTGGTCCACTCTTAAAAGTCATTCGTTACAACACATTTATGGACGCGATTGCTGAAGCGAACAACACTAAATTTGGTCTATCGGCAGGTCTGATTGCTGATGATGCACAGTTATATGATCAGTTTTTTCAACAGATCCGCGCAGGCATCGTTAATTGGAACCGTCCTATCACTGGTGCTAGTGGCGCTGCGCCATTTGGTGGGATCGGTGAAAGCGGTAATCACCGTGCCAGTGCATTTTATGCTGCGGATTACTGCGCCTATCCAGTTGCTTCTGTTGAATTAGAAGCCACCACATTACCTGGAACATTAAATCCAGGCTTGCACTTTTAACGCCAAGTCATCACAAGGAATAATGTTATGCATACCAGTATTAGTGATTTATTTGCAGGTTTATGGGCTGATTATGTCACGATTACACCATCAGCTGCGCGGATTCATAAGTTATTGCAGCAACATGATAATAATAATGAGATTATTAATGACCACATTGCGTTGCGTACATTTAACGTATCCGGTTTAGCTGTTGCAGACTTGGCTGTCCATTTTACTCAATTAGGGTATGTCCAGAGCGGTGAATACGACTTTAATAGTAAAAAACTCAACGCGTGGCATTTTCAACATCCTAACCCGAACCAACCCAAAGTATTTATTAGTGAGTTACGCGTAGACGAATTATCTACCGACGCGCAAGCAATTATTCAAAAGATGATGGCTAATATAGATTTGGCCGTTGTGGCGTCTGATAACTTCCTGTACTCAGGTACACATTGGCAAGTCAGTGAAGCCGATTACCGTAAGTTACTAGCAGAGTCTGAATATGCAGCGTGGTTCGCCGCTTGGGGCTTTAGAGCAAATCATTTTACGGTGAGTATTAATCATTTAAGTTCAATACATGAATTGACTGACGTAAATGCGCTGCTCAAAGAAAATGGGTTTGTATTAAATACATCCGGCGGTGAGATAAAAGGCAGTCCAGAGGTGTGTTTAGCGCAATCTTCAACTATGGCGGATAGCATGCCGGTAGCATTTAGTGATACCACGGTGGCAATTCCTAGCTGTTTTTATGAATTTGCGCAACGTTATGCAATGGAGAGTGGTGAACTTTACCAAGGATTTGTGGCGGCTTCTGCGGATAAGATATTCGAAAGTACTAATGTTAACTAATTTACACTAGTGGCAACTAGCCTTCGCTTCCCACATTAAAGAACAAAAAAGGCGCTTAAGATTAAGCGCCTATCTATTATTAGACCGTTATGGTCAAAATCAGCAAACTAGTCTTCACCAAACAAATCATCTGATTGTGGCGCAGTAACATTATTCGACTGCGTATCAGATGCACTCTCTGGATTGAGGCTATGGTCAACTATGCCATCATCTAACGCGTCAACTTGGTGTCCATTTAACACTTCAACCCCATCAACACGTTGTAAACCTCGTGGTAATTTATTGCCTCGACGTCCGCGTTCACCGTAATAATGCTCTAGATCCGCTGCTTTAAGTGTCATACCGCGTTTACCAGCTAAGACTTTGACATCACTGCCAAGAGGCACGACTGCAATCGCTACAACAAACTCTTCACGTGTTTTTGATTTAGCTGACGGAATATTTATAATCTTGTTGCCTTTACCTTTACCTAAACTTGGTAAATCACGTAATGGGAACAACAACATCCGCCCTTCATTCGAAATCGATAAACACAAATCCGTCGCAATATCATTCACTCGAACCGGCGTTAATACTTTGGCTGCATTAGGTAATGATAAATAGGCTTTACCCGCTTTATTTTTACTTAACATATCGGCAAACAAACCCACAAAGCCATATCCAGCGTCACTCGCCATCAAGAATTTCTGTTGTTCCGTCGCCATGATCACATGTTCAAACTTCTCACTTGAGACCATATTAAAGCGACCGGTTAACGGTTCGCCTTGGCTTCTTGCAGACGGTAAAGTATGGGCATCACAACTAAAACTGCGACCCGAGCTATCAATAAAGACCGCCGGTTGATTGCTCCGTCCTGTAGCACTCGCTTGATAAGTGTCATCGCCTTTGTAACTTAAATTAACGACGTCGACATCATGCCCTTTGGCACAACGCGCCCAGCCTTTATCTGATAAAACAACAGTAACCGCTTCCGATGGTACCAACTCTTTTTCTGTTAATGCTTTGGATTCGCCACGCGAAACAATTGGAGAACGACGATCATCACCGTATTTTTCGGCATCAGCTTGTAATTCTTTTTTGATCAGCGTTTTCATTCTGCGATCAGAACCTAATGTGGTTTGCAGATAATCTCGTTCTTTGCTCAATTCATCTTGTTCACCCTGGATCTTCATTTCTTCGAGTTTAGCAAGATGGCGTAATTTCAAATCTAAGATGGCTTCGGCTTGCGTATCTGATAATCCAAACCGTGACATTAATTCATTTTTAGGTTCATCGTGATGACGAATAATTTCAATGACTTCGTCAATATTCAAAAACGCGATCATCAGACCTTCAAGAATATGTAATCGTGCCAATATTTTATCTAAACGGTATTGCAGACGACGTGTAACGGTATCGCGTCTAAACGTTAACCATTCACTTAAAATTGATTTAAGATCTTTGACCTTAGGACGACCGTCCAACCCGATCATATTAATATTTACACGATAGTTTTTTTCTAAGTCGGTGGTCGCGAATAAATGCGCCATCAACTGGTCAATATCCACACGATTAGAACGGGGTGTAACCAATAGGCGAGTCGGATTTTCATGGTCCGATTCATCGCGTAAATCAGTCACCATCGGTAATTTTTTGGCTTGCATTTGAGCTGCAATTTGTTCCAAGATCTTGCCGCCAGAGGCTTGATGAGGCAACGCAGTAATAATGATGTCACCATTTTCTTCGTGATATACCGCACGCATTTTAATCGAGCCACGTCCAGTTTCATAAATTTTTTGAATATCAGCACGAGGCGTAATGATTTCGGCATCGGTTGGATAATCAGGGCCTTGCACATGCTCCAATAGCTCACTTAAATCGGTACGCGAGTTGTCTAATAACAATGAGCAGGCATTGGCTAATTCACGCACATTATGTGGAGGAATATCGGTAGCCATACCTACGGCAATACCGGTAACGCCATTGAGCAAAATATGCGGTAAGCGCGCTGGCAAGACTTTCGGCTCTTTTAGGGTACCATCAAAATTAGGCGACCAATCCGCCGTACCTTGACCCAGCTCAGCTAATAATACTTCGGAAAAACGAGATAAACGCGCTTCGGTATAACGCATTGCAGCAAATGACTTAGGATCATCTGGCGCTCCCCAGTTACCTTGTCCATCCACTAAGGGATAACGGTAAGTAAACGGTTGTGCCATTAATACCATTGCTTCATAACAAGCTGAATCACCATGTGGGTGAAATTTACCCAAGACATCACCGACAGTACGAGCCGATTTTTTATACTTCGCATTATTGCTCAAGCCTAAATCAGACATCGCATAAATAATACGGCGTTGAACAGGTTTTAAGCCATCGCCAATATGCGGTAATGCGCGATCCATGATGACGTACATCGAATAATTAAGATAAGCATCTTCCGTGAAGCGTCGCATGGGGAGTTGCTCTATTCCATCTTGATTAATGGTGACTTCGTTACTCATAGGGATCCAAAAGATTCTTGTTATTGGTCTAGTTTCGAATAATAATACATAATGTTAACTAGTGATACGCTCATGAGGTGTATTGCATTAAAAAATCAAAATATTCATGTCAGATATCCGCGTCACCACATTTTGGAAAGGATTATTGGCGCTAGTGATGCTCGGTTTATCCTTGCCGGCATTAGCGTTAGAGCCGATTTCTATAATACCAACTCAGGATTTAACCGTTTTTTTCTCTGGATTGATTTGTGGTAGTTTAGGCATTTTATCGCTGTATAACTTAAGCCTATTTTTTACACAACGCGACAAGTCTTCATTGGCCTTTTTATCTTATGTTGTCTGTATATTAATTTGGCTGAATATTTCATTAGTCAACTTTACCAGTAAAATGGCTCCGCTGCCTTCCACCGACCTTCATCTCGAATTACCCATTGAACTTATCTTACTGATTCCATTTTCAGCTGGTTTATTTTTAATGACGTTCACCGAGCAAACCTTTCGACGCATTGATAAAAGCAATTTTACCACCGTGGCGATCTTGTTATTATTGTTGCTTACCGGTATCGGTTTATTCAATTTTAGCGTAAGTATTAGTACCAAAAATACTATAATTATCGCACTACTTGCTGTGTCATCGTTAACTTATAGCATAATTAGCTCACAACAAATCAAGACACCTTCATCGCCTATCATCTTTTGTTTTGTCGGTATGATTTTGCCTTTTTCCTACATTATGTACTTATCTATAGAGCAATATTTCAACCCAGATATATCGAGTTTTTTATCGATCACGACTGCATTTATTTTTTTATTACAAGCAATCATGTTTACATTTGCTCTAAACTACAAGGGCAAAAAATTACTCCTTGAAGAAATACATGCAATTACCGACGATTTACATTCAAAAATTGAAGTCATTAATACCCAAAACCACAGTCTCGATATCGCTCGTAAAAAAGCATTAAAAACCAGTAATATTAAATCTCGATTTTTAGCTAATATTTCCCATGAAATACGTACCCCCCTAAACGTGATTCTAGGTTTTAGCCAAGAACTAAAAAACAATTCTCAACCGGAAGAAAGAACCGAGCAAATTAATCTCATCAATATCGCTTCAAAAAATTTATCATCTTTGGTCAATGATGTGTTGGACATTTCTAAAATTGAAGCTGGAAAATTTCAAATTACTAACAGAGAATATCACCCATTAGAATTTTTTGAAGACATTGTAGAAATCAATGCTAAATCGGCACAACTCAAACAGTTAGAATTTAATTTTTATTTAAACAATCTTCCAAGGAAATTAGAAGGTGATTTTTTACGCCTTAAGCAAGTCATTACTAATTTATTGAGTAATGCCCTAAAATTTACCCAATCCGGACACGTATCATTGAGTGTCGAATGCAATAACTTACACAATGAAATAGTTGAACTTATTATTAAGGTTGACGATACAGGATCTGGTATTTCTGAGAACAATATCAAAAAATTGTTTTCTGCTTTTTCACAAGTTGATGATGAAATTAATATAGAGTACCAGGGAAGTGGGCTTGGATTAGCGATCAGCCGAGATATTATTAAAATGATGAAAGGTTCGATCAGTGTCATTTCAGAAGAGCGTATTGGCACTTCATTTGTGGTAAAAGTGCAACAAAAAGTGCTTGATAGCCAAGGAATTTACGATAATCAAGACGTATTTATCGATAAACGAGTCTTAATTGTCGACCCAAAACCCGAGTCTCGCCGCAATACCGCTCGCCTCTTAAAACACGCAGGGATGGTTACTACCAGTGCTGAAAGCTGTGAGTTTTTAGCTTCTTTATCTAACGATACTAGGATACCAAAATTTGATTTTTGTTTCCTCACATTGCCACAAGGTAAATCTTTTGAGCGAGTCGCATTATTAGAACAACTAGAACATATCAATCTCAAAAAAATCATTATTTTATATTCAGGATTGAAGCCTATAGAGCAACACGATCCATTTAGCAGCAAAGTATCCAAGCAAATGACGCTCCCCTTTACGCTGTCCAAATTGCGCAGTATATCCAATTTAGCACAGCGTGAAAACATCAGCCCGATCCAACGAAAACTAGACAATCTCCCGCTCTTATCTGTCCTCGCGGTAGATGACATGCCTATTAATTTAAAATTATTGACGACGTTTTTAAAGAATTCGAAAATCAATTTAACCACTGCCAATAGTGGGTCTGCCGCAATCGAGCAGTGCAAAAAAACAGAGTACGATTTGATATTGATGGATATCCAAATGCCGAATATAGATGGAGTACAAGCAACGCAACATATCCGCAAAATTGCACTCAATATGGGTACACCTATCATCGCGTTAACGGCACATGCTTTTAATGAAGATAAACAACGCTTTTTATCATCTGGCTTTGACGATTTTTTAGCCAAACCGATTGACTTCGAATGCTTAGTCACGGTAATTGAGCTGTGGTGTAAAAGACCTGATAGCCAGGCTTTTTCAGCGCCTAATGTAGTGTCATTAGATATTGCTACGCTAGTATCGCTCGATTGGGAATTAGCGGTTAAACGGGCTAATTATAATGAACATGCCGCCCGAGAATTGCTAAGTGAATTTGTCATCATGCTACCCACAATGATCCTTGAGATTCAAGCCTACCAAGAGATGTCCAAATTCAATTCAGTCCATGATAATGTACACAAGCTCCACGGTGCATGTTGCTATACCGGTGTCCCGCGTTTACAGCGATTGTGTTTTGAGATTGAGACACAATTTAAAACTGACCGCTTAGATGGACTGGAATTAAATTTAGATGCGCTGGCGGAGGAAGCGAATCTAATCGTGAAAGCTGCTCAAGAGTGCATAAACCAGAGCATTGACTAACTATAATTGAGGCGTGTTTTGACATCGTCATGGCATGCGCGAACCAATACCACAAACTCGTCGGCGGTCCGATCTAACTCAGCTTCATTGACATAAATATCGTATCCTAAGCGGTCTCTGAGCTTTTGCATCCTATTAGCAAACATTCCCTGCACGCCAGTCAAAATATCTCCTTCTGGAAGTTTATGCTTATGATTTTCAATTAAATCGCTACTAGGACATTGTCCCGTTTTACAGCTCGGATCGGTATTTTGCATCAATAATGGCCGTTGCTCCATCAGCAAATTGGTCATCAGACGTTGCGAAATATGACCAAACAATGGCGTATACGATTTGATCCTAAACCCCACCATACTCAAGTCAACTTGCTCTAACCCCCGAGTGACTCGTGGTGTATCAATCCGTTGAATATTTTCCCAAGTAATAAACCAAGTGCCATATCGATGATGGTATTTGATGCCGTCAGGATTAATAATTAAAGAATGTTCCGGTTCTTTTAGTTTAAAGAAACCAATAACAAGTGCAATAATGCCAATTGCAATACAAGCAATCGCGACTAGAACAAACTGCTCAGGCACGATCCCTAGCAACACAAATCCAAGTATTATTGCAACGACACCCGCTAGCAAACTAGTTAATCCATTGCCTTTGGAAGCTGCTCGGATCCGAATCGTTTGTTCTTCTGTAACAGAATGCTGTTCAGTCTCAATCACAGTATTGTTCTCACTATTCAAGTCATTAGCCATAGATATAAGAGCATACATATGACACCATATAGAATGATATAGCGCCAACGCATACAATACGCACAGTCAGTATGCCAAATTTGTTTAATTTTGTTCCACATGCGCCATTCTCGCTGCATATTTTGCCGCAATTCGGGCGTTTTTACGCGCTCTAATACGGCATAAGGTGGCTATAATGACTGGTGTATAGAGCAATGATAGCAAGATTGAAAATCCGACGCCACCAGCTAGTACGACCGCCAATGGTGGCCAAAATGAGCCAGATGTAAACAGTAACAACGGTATCAAACCACCAACAGTGGTAAACGTGGTGGATAAAATATGCCGACTACAACTCATCGTTTCAGCAATAATCTCTTCTGTATCGCCGGCTAACGCTTTGGGGTTGGCGTTGATCGCCGCTATCACCACTATCGACCCATTAATGGCAACACCTATTAATCCTGCGCAACCTAAAACAGGATTGAAACCAATCGCGTGACCTGACAACCATAAACTCAACATGCCTAAGCCTACTGATAAAATCATAACTGAGCCAATCACGGCTGCAAAGCGCACACTTTTAAACGTTAGGATCAATGCCGTAATCATCATCACCACTAAGACCGGCGCATACGTCGCTAACTGCCCTATCGCTTCTTGTTGTTTATTGGCATCCCCGGCCATCTTGATCCGGTATCCATCTGGTAATGGATAGTTTTCTAATGCTGCACGAATTTGATTCGATGCGTCCACAGGAGGCACACCTTGCATTAAATAGCCTTGAACACGATTGACACGCTCTCCATCTTTGCGGGTGATACCCGAAATAGCAGGTTGTAAATTAAAGTCGCCTAACGCTGCAACCGGCAACCAAGGGTTACTCGCATTATGCCCTCTTGCGGCTAATGGCAATGCTGCCAAACCAATCAAATCACTGCGCTGCTCATTACCGATCCGCACTTTTATCGGGATCTCTTCTGTTTGTTCGACAATAGAACCACCCAACTGACCATTTAAAGCAAGTTGTAGTTGCCCTGATAGCTCATTCAAGTTTAGTCCTGAATTACTCGCACGGTCTCGTGTGGTATCAATTATAAGCTCAGGCTCAGAGACTGTAATTGACGCAATCGATTGCGATAAGCCTGGAGTATTAGCCATCACTAAACGAATATCTTGACCAATTTGTTCCAGAATCTCCAGATTCGGACCATACACATCCACCTCAACCGGCGCAGGAATAGGGGGTCCTTGTCCAAACGGTTTAACTATCACTTTCGCTTGCGGAAACTCCGATTGTAAATCAAGTTGCAGACGATCAATCATTTTAGCAGCGCGCTCCATCGAGTCGACAGTAATGACGCCATTCGCATATTCAGGAGAATTATCTTTATTCATGAACTGATTGTAATACACCATGGGTGTGGAGCTACCCACCAACCACGTGACTTGTTTGATACCCTCGTACTCATTAATCACTTTGTCCATCGATAAAGCAAGCTGATAAGTGGCATTAATCGAACTGCCTGAGGGTAAATACGCTTCAACGACAAACTGGTCGCGATCTGCCGAAGGAAAAAACACGTTCGCTAACGTCGTCGCCAAACCAAACCCTAACAAACAAATCACAATACATGCAGGTAGGACAAGCAGAGGTTTATGTAACGCCTTACGCAACAATTCTGCAAACGCTGAAGACACTTGAGGTAACTGAAAACCTTGGGCATACCATGGCGCATCCACTGCATGCGATTTAGGTAAAAAGCGCGCAGCTAAAGCCGCGATAACCGTAATCGATAGCCAAAATGACCCAACTAGTGCCATTACCACCGACACGGCAATGGAGCCAATGAAATCACCAATATTACCATTGAGTAAAAATATTGGCATAAAGCCTAAAATCGTCGTTAACGTTGAAGCAAACAATGGCGCAAATAAATGCTGAATACTCTTCGTAAATGCCCCAACTCTAGTGGCATTGTGTTTCAGTAAATTTTGTCTTATCTCGTCGGTCATAACAATGGCATTATCAATCAACAGCCCAATGGCTATAATGATGCCAAATATAGACATTTGATGAATTTGCTCATCAAAAAATGCTAACGAAAATACCGCAAAAAATGCACTCATTGGAAGCGACAATCCTACTATCCACGAAGACTTTATCCCCATGAAAAACAAGACCACCAGCATGACTACCGCAGAGCCCATAATTAAATTACCCGTTAACTCTGTCAAACGCTCTTGGGTGTAACTGTTTTGTTCAAAAATTAAATCAACGTCAACTGAACCACCATAAGTTTGGGTAAAATGCTCCGCTTGTTGTTTAATTTGTTCTGTCCAATGATCGACCCGCACATTATTTTGCATTCGAGCAGCCACAAATACCACTTCATCACCATTCAATATGGCTTTATGCAACATGGGTGTTTGCCAATCTCTCGTGACTTGTGCGACATCAGATACTCGTAAATAATTACCATTTTCTGAAAACACTGGAATGTTATTAATTACATCTAAACTTGCCAGCTCTTGTGCGACTTGGACTCGAATATTAATCTGGTCAGCATACACGACACCCGCCGGTAATTTAGGGTCGGCATTGGAAATTGCTTCAGAAACATCTTGAGCCGTGATACCTATGCTCGCGAGTTTATCTGGGTCGATACTGACTGTGATTTGCTCTGTCGGTTGTCCGAAAATATTAACGATTTCGGTTCCACCAATATTACGGAATTGATCCGATATCTCACTAGCAAAACGCCCCACCATGGCTAATGACGTCGTATCAGGGTACTTAGCTTTCAAGGCAAACAATACAGTAAACGACGTAGCGCCTCGTTTGTCTTCTAATATTGGTGTGCCTGCACCTGGAGGGAAACGGGCAGCAGCATCATTCATGCTGTCACGAATTTTAGAAAATATTTGTTGATTGTTTGAGTTATCAACCGAATCTTGTAGCTCAATTAACAAAGCTGAAAAACCGGCTTTGGAAGTCGATTCTATGAATTTTATTTCAAACAATTCGCGAAGCTCGTCCTCAAGTACATCAGTCACTAACGCCTCAACGCGTTCAGCAGAGGCGCCGGGAAAAGCAGTTAAGATCAATGCATTGCGTAAATCAATACGCGGGTCTTCAAGACGGGGCAACGTTTGAATCGCAGATAACCCTGCCACCAATACGATAATGATTGTTAAAGCAAGTAGATGCCCACTGCGCACAAACATAGTATACCAAGGGTAGGTGTGTTGTTTTTCAGCCATCGCAACGGTTCCTTATTGAGTAATATTAGGAGCAATATCACTCACGCGGGCATTGACATTTTGGCGCGCGACAAATCGATGCGTTCCTCCGATCACTAATAAATCTCCGTCCTGTAATGCCCCCGTAATAAAGGCACGTTCACCATCAGAATAAATAATCTCAACAGCACGTGTCGCAACTTGAGTCGCCCCTTCATTACCCACTACATAGACATTCCACATCCCGCGAACTCCATTAGCCAGTGCTGAAATCGGTACCCACACACCAAATTGATTCAATTCAATCGCCAAATCAACCGCAATTAAATCACCGACTAAGGTGACGGCATTAGCATTAACTGAAAACACAGTATCAACTGTACGTGTGCGTAAATTACGCTGCGATCCAATCGTCAATAACTGACCGCGCACCGCTGCTTCACCAATGCGTAAATCATACAAATCACCAATTTGTAATGTCCCTGCCACTTCAGGAGGGAGGGCAATACGCGCACTCAACGTCGCATTATTAGCAATTTCAAATATCGGCTGTCCGATATTCACCACCGCACCCGCATCAACGACCCGAGCCACGATATCTGCAGTGTAAGGGGCGAGGATTGTGGATTTTTCTAATTCTAAAGTAAGTGTATCTAGCTGAGCCTGAATTTGGGCTAAGCGCGCTTGGGCAATGTTGTTTGCTTCTTTAGCTTCATCTAAACGTTGTGGGGATTCGAGCTTGGAACGAACTAATGACACCACTCGCTTTTCTGAAATGCTAGCTAAACGCGCCTCCGCAGTGGCTAATTCCAATGCAGCTTGAGCTTCTAATAATTGCGCATCGATGCGTTTGGTATCTAGGCGAGCTAAAAGATCGCCGCGGTTTACCCGCTGTCCATCTTCGACTAAAACATCTGCAACGCGACCTGCTCGTTCAAATCCGACCATTGCTTGTGATGTTGATTCCACTCGTCCCATTGCCCTATAGCGTTTTGCAAACGTGTTTTGATATTTCACAGGAAGGACATTCACAGTTTGTTCAACTAAAGCAGGGTTTTCTTGTTGCGCTCGGCCATTGCCAGAAAACATCATCAACACCATTAATAATACGACACACCCCCCAACTAAACCTAAAAGTAGCGGTTGGTTAGGCCGTTGAGAACTTGATGATGACATGGTTTTCCTTAACAAAATACAATGAGATAATTATAGCCTAATGCTAATGTATAAATACTAGTCCGTCCAGTGTGATTATTAAACACCTGCATGCTCAGCGTAAATAATCTAATGCTCATTTGTGCCAACAATCGTATTTGCACACTACCCTTGACACAATTATTTAAGCTAACCCGTTGGTTGACCCTAGGCATACCGGCTTGGTATTTGATATAATCTGACAAATTCTATTCTTGAACACTACTATGAGTGCACAAACCTTTAATTTTGCAGGGCAACATATCCTCTCGGTCAATCAATTTAACCGCGATGCGATTGAGTACATTTTCCACATCGCTAATCAAATGCGACCCTATGCCCAACGCCAAAAACGGACTGAAGTCTTACGTGGTGCTATTTTAGGTAATCTATTTTTTGAACCGAGTACTCGTACACGAGTCAGCTTTGGTACCGCCTTTAACTTACTCGGTGGTGAAGTCCGCGAAACGGTAGGCATGAGTAATTCCGCGCTAGCAAAAGGCGAATCACTGTATGACACCGCGCGTGTATTGAGTGGCTATTCAGACATTATTACAATGCGTCACCCCCAAGCAGGTTCGGTTGCCGAGTTTGCTGCAGGCTCACGTGTTCCTGTAATCAATGGCGGTGACGGTGCCAATGAGCACCCTACTCAAGCTTTGTTAGACTTATACACAATTGAAAAAGAATGCCAATCCCACGGAACGAAAATTGATGGTCTGCACATCGCCATGATTGGTGACTTGAAATACGGTCGTACGGTTCATTCTCTGTGCAAATTATTGAGTCTGTACAACAACATTCATTTTACGCTTATATCACCCACTGAATTAGCTATGCCTGAGTCCATTCTCACTGCAATTACTAATGGCGGGCATAAGCTGACGATCACCGACCAATTATCTGGCAGTGTTGATGCCGACATTTGTTACCAAACTCGCATCCAAGAAGAACGTTTTACCTCGCAGGATGAAGCCGATAAATTCCGTGGTAAATTTCGTCTTGACCAAGCTATTTATACCAAGCACTTTCAGTCCAAGACTGTGATTATGCATCCTTTACCACGTGATTCACGTGCAGAAGCAAACGAACTGGATAATGATTTAAACCAGCACCCTAACCTCGCAATATTCAGACAAACTGATAATGGCGTATTAGTACGTATGGCATTATTTGCCTTAACGTTAGGGGTGGAAACTATTATGCAGCAACATGAAAAGCCAGTTTTATGGCAAACGCCAAAGAGTACTCTATGACTAAATCTGAAGAATTATTTGCCCGCGCCCAATTAACTATTCCTGGTGGCGTTAACTCACCGGTTCGCGCATTTAAAGCCGTGGGTGGCACTCCCCGCTTTATTACCAAGACTGACGGCCCGTATATGTGGGATGCTGATGGCAATCGCTATATTGATTACATTCAGTCATGGGGCCCGATGGTGCTTGGTCACAACAATGAAAAAATCCGTGAGGCGGTCATTGCTGCTAGTTATAACGGGTTGAGTTTTGGCGCGCCGACGGAAGCTGAAATTCACATGGCTGAAAAAGTAAATAAACTCGTCCCATCAATGGAAATGGTGCGCATGGTGAATTCAGGTACCGAAGCAACCATGTCAGCCATTCGCTTAGCTCGTGGCTACACGGCCCGTGACAAAATATTAAAATTTGAAGGCTGTTATCATGGCCACGCCGATGCATTACTTGTTAAAGCAGGTTCAGGCGCCTTAACTATGGGGGTTCCGTCTTCCCCTGGTGTGCCAGAAAGTTTTGCGAAACACACGCTTACGGTTGAATTTAATAACCTGGATAGCGTCCGAGCCGCATTTGCAGAGTACCCTGAAGATATAGCCTGTATTATCGTGGAGCCTGTAGCCGGTAATATGAACTGTATTCCTCCAGTTGAAGGATTCTTACAAGGCTTACGCGATGTCTGTGATGAATATGGCGCGGTATTAATTTTTGATGAAGTCATGACGGGATTTCGTGTATCACGAGGCGGCGCACAAGAGCGTTATGGCGTTAAACCCGATTTAACATGTTTAGGTAAAGTCATTGGTGGCGGCATGCCAGTAGGCTGTTTTGGTGGTAGTAAAGAAATCATCCTTCACATCGCGCCGACCGGTCCTATTTATCAAGCTGGTACGTTATCTGGTAATCCAATTGCTATGGCGGCCGGATTAGTGGCACTCGAGCAACTTGAAGAACCTGATTTATATACTAGTATATTTAATAACACACAAGCACTTGCCGAAGGATTGACTGCACTTGCGCACAAGCATGGCATTCCGATGACGTATAACGTTGCGGGTAGTATGTTTGGGATCTTTTTTACTGATGTAGAAAAAGTCACTAACTATCAACAAGCCATTAATTGTAACACCAAACAGTTTAACGCCTTTTATCACGGCATGTTAGCTGAAGGTGTATACTTTGCTCCAGCCTCTTACGAAGCTGGCTTTGTATCCAAAGCGCACACCATGGAGATTATCGAAGCTACATTAGCTGCTGCTGATAAGGTATTTGCACAAGTCGCCCATATACAATAACGTGACGCTTCTTGATTGAATGCGGACGCATTGTTCACGCATTCAATCAAGCTTATCTTACCAAAGCTTGATAACTTACTAATTAAGGACGGTATGTTTTCAGCTTTAGAGATTTTAAGTACCTTGTTGATTGTGGTTGCTGTCTGCGCATTATTTTTTGCGATAAAATGGCAAATAACACACGCACAGTTAGCTGAAATGCTTCATCAACAAAACCTCGATGCACAACGTGTAGTGCAACCTAAACAAGCGTTCGATCCTGAACTGCAAGATTTATATGCCGCTAAAGCGCAAGAAGCACGTGACTTACACAACACAATAAGACGCTTCATTCCCAAGCAATTTATCCAGCATTTAGCCGCAAAACATGAAAGTGACCTAAAAGTTGGATTTGCTGATGAGGATGATCTTGCCATCTTATTTGTCGATATTTGTCAATTTAGCCATTTAGCAGAAACTCTCAGCCCACAACAAACACTCAATTTTTTGAATTCGTTTTTTTTAAGGATGAACGCGCCGATCCACGCTAACAATGGCTTTATTGATAAGTTTAATGGTGATGCCATTATGGCGTTATTTGATCATCCTGATGGTAGCGAACACGATAAAGTGATGGATGCATTACAAGCAGCTATTGGCTTGCGCCTAGCCTTAAACCTCTATAACGAGCATCTTGAAAACAGTGGCTATCAGCAAATTAATATAGGTATTGGGATACATTATGGTCCCGTTATCATTGGCACCGTTGGGACTGAAGATAGAATGGATACCACCGCGTTAGGGGATAGTGTCAACATTGCTTATCGTTTGGAAGGACTATGTCGAAATTATCACGCTGACATCATTATCTCAGAACAAGTGGTGTTGAATTTGCCCCCTAGACATAGAGTGACGTTCCGGATCTTAGATAATGTTATAGTCAAAGGACGCAGCCAAGGGCAAAAGATCTACGAAGTATTATCCCATTTACCCAAGCAACAACAAATTATTAAGTTAGCACAAGAAAAAGAAATATTAACCTGTTTGTCATTACGTAAACAAAAACGTTTAGCAGAGATGGCAGATATCGCTTCATCTTGTATTGCACGTTACCCGACTGAACCGGTGTTTGCGCAGTTTTTGGCTCAAGCCGAATTCTTGACTAGAAACCCATTCCATGAGAATAAATCAGGGGCGATTAACAGCCCCCTAATATAAACAGGGTGAAATGCTGTTTAGGACTGTGCGCGCTGCTTAATAAAATCAAGCGAAGGAGCAAAATATGCGCCACCAGTTTGCGCACTAGTAAAATCTAAAAAGGCATCATACTCATCGACATTCGTCCCAAAAATCATACTGTGCAACATATGTTTAAAAGGGATCGCAGATTGACAATGACTCACAAAAAACAAACCTTGCTCGCGTATATTAGCATAAGGCATCGATTGTCTAACTAATTGTTGTTTCGCATGTACATCCGACAAATCAGTCACACGAGAGCGTATATAGTGTGAATTAGCATTCGCTTCAGGGCTTGGTAAGTGATGCTCTCGAGTACAGCCCATAACTTGTTCTTGGCGGCGTTGAGATAACAAATTCCAGCGTGCCATATCATGCATATATTTTTGCGTGTGAACATAACAACCACCGGCAAAATCTGGATCGTTGTCACCAATAATAGCCACGGTTTTTTTAGTTAAACCACGAGGATTATCGTCTGCATCAATAAAACCCGTTAAATCACGACCATCGAGATATCTAAATCCACGCAAGTCTTCGACTAACTCGACATGAATGCGCAATAACTCGTGCACTTCAACGCTAATTGCATGAACAATATCCAGGCGGTCTGCACGAATTTGAATAAATAAATCGGTGGTTTGTGATGGTGCTATGCGGTCGTCGCATTGCATATCCGGAAATGGACTAAGCTCAAGTGGACGTAAACCTGGGTACAATTCAGAGAAATAATCAGCACCTATACAGACCACGCCAGAGACCATAGCTTCATAATGTTCGTCATCAAAATGGTCAAAAATTTCAATTACGCGAGCTAATTTAGAGCGGATTGCCTGCTCATCTTCATCAATAACATTATATTGTAAGTATTGAGCATGTAAGTTTGGCTCTGCACAAATACCTTTTTGTGGTTGACTCATCGCAATACCCGCAGTGAAATAGAATTCATGGATTAATAGCCCGCCGCATGCCCGTCTTTACGACTTTCAGATGCACCGAAATAAACCTTAGTATCTGCATCATAACGTATGGCTTGATAACCACCAAATGCACCAGAGACATCGCGCAAAACATGACCTTTTTTCAATAACTCTCGACGCGTTTCAGCACTAAACCCAGATTCCAGTGAAACGTAGCCACCATCGGTCATATCTGTACCCGTAGGTTGAGCTGATCCACTATGTAAAATTCGAGGTGCATCTCCGGCTTCTTGGGTATTCATGCCAAAATCAATCATATTCATGACCACCTGTGCATGCATTTGTGGTTGTGCACCACCACCCATCACACCAAAACTCAAATAAGGTTGATTATTTTTTGTGATAAACGCAGGAATAATCGTTTGAAAAGGACGTTTATTAGGGGCATAAGCATTAAAATGGTTTGGATCTAAGGCAAATAACTCGCCACGATTTTGCAGTACAAAACCTAAACCCGTTGGTGTCATACCGGATCCCATCCCGCGGAAATTACTTTGAATCAACGACACCATATTGCCGTCTTTATCAGCGACGGTAAGATAGATAGTATCACCTTCATTGAGACCGGCATCGACCCGCTTTGCGGCTTTATTTGGATTAATCAATGCTTGGCGCTGCGCGGCATATTGCTTTGAAATTAATGTTGCCACCGGCACGTCATTAAAATCCATATCTGAGTAGAACTTAGCTCGATCAGCAAAAGCTAATTTTTTAGCCTCAACAAATGTATGTACATATTCAGGTGAGCCAAAGCCCATGCCTTCAACATCGTAGCGTTCCATGATATTTAAGATTTGTAGTGCCGCAATCCCCTGGCCATTAGGCGGTAGTTCCCACACATCATAGCCGCGATAGTTGGCCGATACTGGCTCTACCCACGTTGAGCTGTGACTCGCAAAATCATCATAGGATAAAAAGCCGCCTTGCGCTTTAATATAGGTGTCAATGATGCGAGCGATATCACCTTTATAAAATGCATCGCGCCCACCTGTTGCGATTTTTTCATAGGTAGATGCCAACCCAGGATTTTTAAATATGTCACCGGTGTTTGGCATTTTACCCTTAGGCATATAGGTTTCTTTAAATCCGTCATACTGACCAATACGTGCCACTGAGAGATGTAAATAATAGCTAATCAACTCTGAAACTGGAAATCCTTCACGGGCATATTTGATTGCCGGCGCTAGGATTTGCGTCATCGGTTTTGAGCCAAATTTGGCATGCATCTCAAACCAACCATCCACAGCCCCTGGCACAGAAACAGGTAATGCACCAAATTTGGGGATTTCTGTCAAACCTTGCTCTTTAAAATACTCTAGAGTCAGTGTTTGCGGTGAACGACCTGAAGCGTTTAATCCATGTAGTTTTTGATTTTTTGCATCCCAAATAATGGCATACAAATCGCCGCCAATACCACTGCCTGTTGGCTCTACCAATCCTAACATGGCATTGGCTGCAATCGCTGCATCGATAGCATTACCACCCGATTTAAGAATGTCTAAAGCTACCTGTGTTGCTAAGGGCTGGCTGGTCGCTGCCATACCATGCTGCGCTATCACTTCAGAGCGGCTTGCAAAGATTTTTCCAGTTACACGGTCATAGGCGTTAGCTACTGAAAAGTTAGCTAGTACTAACATACTAGTAAGTGTAATTAACCTAAAGATTCGTTTGTAGGTCTTTGTTATTGTTGTTATCACGCGCGTTTTCCTTTAGGTAATCGTTGTAACCCTGAGCATAACTGTCTGTAAGATAAGTAGCAATCGTCGCAAAGAAATGTTTTGGTCTTGTGACCTAAAACGTATCAAGGTAGAGTTGTTCCACTTTGGTGCGTGCCCACTCGGTTTTACGTAAAAACTTCAATGACGATTTAATCGATGGGTCTTTTTTAAAGCAATTGATATTAATCATTATCGCTAAATCTTCCCAGCCATAATGTTCAACTAATTTAGTCACAATAGTTTGTAACGTTAATCCGTGTAACGGGTTATTTTCTTGAGTCATGTGCATACGATACCTAGTGCGTAATTTAATGCTTGATTTTACAAGCGCAGCGAAACTGCGTAGTCTGCTCATCATACCTTGTTCTTCAACAAAAACATAACGAGACCGAACATGAATACCCTTACTGAAAAACAAAAAATGGTGGCTGGCTTAGATTATTTTCCTAGCGACAAAACCTTAGTCGCGGATCGTTTTGCTGCTCGTAAACAACTTGATAAGCTAAATAGCATTCCTCAAGATCAAGTCAAACAACGTGCCAACGTACTCAAATCTTTATTCGGTTCTGCAGGAAAACGCCTTTACATCGAATCCACATTTAAATGTGATTATGGCTACAATATTCATGTGGGTGAAAATTTTTACGCCAATTTTGGTTGTGTTATTTTAGATTGTGCCCCAGTTACTATAGGTCATGATTGTATGTTGGCGCCCAATGTTGGGATATATACCGCAGCGCATCCGTTGGATCCAACTTTACGTAACAGTGGATTAGAATTTGCCAAGCCCATTACCATTGGTGATAACTGTTGGGTAGGAGGCAATGCGGTGATTAATCCTGGGGTGATTCTAGGTGACAATGTCGTGGTCGGTTCAGGTGCAGTCGTGACAAAAAGTTTTGGTGACAACGTAGTGATAGCAGGTAATCCTGCCGTCGTCATTAAAACCATTGAGCTATAAATGCAAAAAGCCCCTCCAAGGAGGGGCAACACACACTTCAAATAAAAGTATTTAGTTTAGAGATTACTTAGCAGTCGTAAAATCAGGATAAGCTTCTAAGCCACACTCACTGATATCGACACCTTGGTACTCTTCTTCTTCAGTAACTCGAATACCCATCGTCGCTTTCAGAGCTAACCACACTACTGTGCTTGCGCCAAATACCCAGACAAATATCGTCGCAGCACCGATTAACTGACCAGAGAAGCTAGCACCATCGTTTGTGATAGGTACTAATAATAGACCTAATAAACCAACAGTACCGTGTACAGAGATTGCACCTACTGGATCATCAATCTTAATCTTATCAAGCGCTAAGATACTTAATACTACTAACACACCGCCTATCGCACCAAATAAGGTTGCTTGTAATGGCGTCGGCGTAGAAGGTTCAGCAGTAATCGCGACTAAACCAGCTAGCGCACCATTTAATGCCATGGTTAAATCCGCTTTACCGAACAAAATACGAGCCAGTAATAATGCACCGATCAAACCACCTGCAGCCGCGGCGTTAGTATTCATGAATACAACAGCCACTGAGTTTGCGCTTTCTACGGTTGCAGTTGCTAATACAGAACCACCGTTGAAACCAAACCAACCCATCCATAAGATAAACGTACCTAATGTGGCCAATGGTAAGTTAGAACCAGGGATTGCGTTGGCTTTACCGTCTTTAGTATATTTACCTTTACGAGCACCTAAGATTAACACACCCGCTATAGCGGCAGATGCACCAGCCATGTGAACGATACCAGAACCTGCGAAATCAGAGAAACCAAGGTCGCCTAATGTATAAAGACCAAATACTGCCTCACCGCCCCAAGTCCATGCACCCGACATAGGATAGATAAACGCAGTCATTACCACCGCGAATGCAAGGAATGCCCATAACTTCATACGCTCAGCAACCGCACCAGATACGATTGACATTGCAGTCGCCACGAATACAACTTGGAAGAAGAAATCAGCTGAAGGTGCATACGTTGCCGCATCTTCAGTTACACCTGTTGCGCCATCAGAAAGGATGCCACTTAGGAATAATGTAAAGTCACCACCACCATACATGATGCTATAACCACAAATCATATACATGGTACAAGCGATCGCATAAAGAGCGACGTTTTTAGTTAAAATTTCAGTTGTGTTTTTAGAACGGACTAAACCCGCTTCTAACATGGCAAAACCGGCTGCCATCCACATTACAAATGCACCACAAATCAAAAAATAAAAGGTATCGAGTGCGTAACTTAGTTCAAATGTCGTTTCCATTGTGATTCTCCTTACAACGCTTCACTATCGGCTTCACCAGTACGGATACGTACAGCTTGCTCTAGGTTATAGACGAATACTTTTCCGTCACCAATTTTGCCTGTTCTGGCATTTTCTGTAATTACCTCGACAAGACGATCAACCTGGTCGTCATTGACGGCAATTTCCAATTTTACTTTCGGTAAAAAGTCGACTTGATATTCTGCACCGCGATAAAGTTCAGTATGTCCTTTTTGACGTCCAAACCCTTTAACTTCGGTTACGGTCAATCCGTCCACACCGATATCAGAGATGGCTTCACGCACATCATCCAATTTAAACGGCTTTATGATTGCTGTGATGAGTTTCATGTATTGCTCCTGAATGTAAAAATTATTATTCAAGAATGCTATTACAATGATTGTGCCACAATATATTTATTCAACAATATCATGAACTTAGATATAATCATTGCTATTTTAGCACGTTTCACATGCACTCTTATATCTCATTAAATGCTCGCGTTGCACTAATTGTGTGCAGGCCGTATTAATGAACTTCCCTAAAACGGTGTTATCATAGGAGTATGCAATTTTTAATTTATCATGACTCGTTTATTGAGTTAACTCCACCTATTCGCCCTCTCCAACCACCACGACTTATCCCGTGGGGTTGGATCATAGTTTCGATTTGTGGGCATATTTTGATGGTGTTACTGTTAGTCCAATTTGCCACCTCACCTGAGGTATCTAAATCCCTCAATACAGCATCAAAGCAGCGTCCCATTATTGCCGCAGAACTAATGGCATACACACGTGTTCCGCCTACAATAAAAACTCCAGTAGTTAACACGATGGTTACTACACCAGTCACGCCACCAGTAATGCCAACCAACCTGCAGCCAATTAAACCAACAGAGAGCCCGAACATTGAGCCTCGTCGTGCGAAATCTTTACCTGCAGAAACCATGAAAGTTCCAGAAAAAAACATAGCGCTACCGCAGCACAGTTTTTCGTTTACCAAATCCAAACCAGCAATACTCACTCCATCGCAATCACAATTACTCTCCAATACGACGACGCGTGCCGAAGTGCAGGCATTTTTTAATACGTTTAACAGCGCTGAAACACAAGAGGATGCGCAGCAAGAGGCAAGTAACTTTGCTACAGCGCAAATAAGTCCAGAGCTATTTGCGGGTGCACCGGCGTTAACCCCTGCACAACAATATGCTAAAGAGATCTATGATGCTAAAATTGATGTGGATTGTTCCAGTGGTGTGAATAAGGTGCTTGCCACCATCAGTCAATTTACGTTGCATGCCGTAGTTTGCCAAGATAAGGGCAATATTGATGTGTTTATTCAGCAGCGTTTGGCTGGAAAAGACAGCCGAGAACGCTTACAAGGACTCCAGCGAAAGCAGCAAAACTAACCAAATATCCGCTCCCACCATGCTTTTTTCTTTGGTTTTATGGGTTTAGGTTTGGCGACAACATTTCCTGAACAACTTAATACTTGTTGACTTAGCTCTGACGAAATCGCAGGTAACGAGACACTACCCGGACAACCTGCTTGCATTTGCGCACCAGTTTGCGCGCTAAAATGGGCAATTTCCAGTCCTTTAGGAAAGCGTCGTGACAATGATTTAGGTTCCATTTGAGCTTGAAAGTCCATGTATACTTGCATTGCGCCGCTACTGCCACTTAATCCTGTTTGCGCATTATTGTCATCACCGACCCAAATACTCGCTAGCAAATTACGGTCAAATCCTGCAAACCAGCTATCTCGATAATCATTGGTTGTGCCTGTTTTACCAGCCAGATTAATGCCTTTAAAGCGCTTTCCTACCTGTCGAGCCGTGCCCTCTTTAGTGACTTTATGTAACGCATAATTCAATAGATAAGCGACCTGGCGATCAATCCGCTGTTCACTATAATCACTGTGCGCCCATAATAATTGATTACGTGGTGATAAGATGGCACTAACAGTGTGCAACGGTCGATAGACCCCTTCATTGGCAAGGGTTTGATACATTTGATTAACTTGTAGCGCAGATAAATTAATCGCCCCCAATGCAATTGCAGGTAAGCTTGGCACGGGCTCATCAATGCCGAGCTCAGCCAGTGTAGCCACTAAATTATCAATCCCAGTATCTAGCGCAACCTTTACCGCTGGTAGATTATAAGATGAAGTTAGCGCATCTAATAAACGCACTTCGCCGCGAAATTGTTTATCCGCGTTTTGTGGTGCCCAGCGTTTACCTCGTTCATCTTCCATTACGATTGGAGCATCAGGAATAATACTCGCCAACTGATAATGGGAGGCATCACGCAGTGCATTATAATAAATCGCGGGTTTAACTAACGAGCCTATGGAGCGTCGGGCATCTAATGCTCGATTAAACCCTTTCGTGTCAGGTACGGCATCCCCGATAATAGCGCGGATCCCCCCACTGCGAATATCACTTAGCACCATCGCACCTTGCAGAGCCGAAATATTTCGAGCCTTAGCGAGATTCTTTACCCGCTGCGATAAGGCTTTTTCTGCACGCCGTTGCGCATTAATATCTAAAGTAGTAAATACTTTTAAGCCAGATTGACGAATATCAGGATCGGCTAAGACTTGAGATAACTCGCGCGATACCTGATCCATAAAAGCAGGATGTTGACCGCTAGCGAGACTATCACCGGCTGCGACTTTTAAGGGTTGATTAATCGCATCAAGATAAGTTGCCTTATCTATTTTGTCCGCTTCAAACAATATCCGTAACACTAAATCACGGCGTTCTTGAGTGCGTTCAGGGGCGCGTTTAGGGTTGTAATAAGAGGGTCCTTTCAACATGCCAACAAGAGTAGCCATTTCGGGTAAATTTAATTCATTAATGGGACGGTCAAAATAAAAATGCGCGCCTAGGCCAAACCCATGTACCGCTTTCCCCCCATTTTGCCCAACAAACACTTCATTCAAATACGCCTGAATAATCGCATCTTTGCTGTATCGAGCATCAATAATTAACGCCATCAATGCTTCTTTAATTTTACGGGTATACGATTGCTCACGCGACAAATATAAGTTTTTAACTAGCTGCTGGGTTAATGTCGACCCACCTTGTACTTTCCGCCCAGCACTAATATTTGCTAATAGCGCGCGTGCGATGGCCAGCGGATTAACGCCCCAATGAGTATAAAAGTCCTTGTCTTCGACCATGACCAGTGCTTCAACTAATAATGGAGGGATATCATCTAGCGTAATTAGCATCCGATCTTCACGATTGCCTGACACTAAACGCGTCACTAGCCAAGGCTCAAAGCGCAATTGCAGTAAAGATTGGTTCGTCGCTAAATCAGTAATCGAGGCAATCCGTGTATCTTCCCAGCGAATTCGAACATGTTGCTCTGAAGCATAACCATCTGCAAAATCAAACGCGCGGCGATAAACAACCACTGAGGTTTGTCCTACCGCATATTCTCCGACACTCTCTACCGTGCGTTGGCGTCGATAGCCGAGTAATTTGAGTTCGTCGATAATTTCTTTTTGAGATATTTCTTCTTTTACTGCAAAAGTTAGCGGTCGGGCATAAACTTGTGCCGGTACTTGCCACTTATTTCCGGAAAAATGAGGCTTAATTTGCGCATCCAAATACACAACATAGGCTGCAATTAACGTCAAAAACGCAATTACAAAAGGTAAAAAATGGGATTTCATCCAAGAGGCAACTTTTTTTAGCAAGTTTTTTTCCTAAAAGTATAGCGACGAATCATTTTGAAAATATTGGCGAGAACCCATATAAAATGGGGTCAGATCCCTTTTTATAAACCGTGAAGTTAAGTTTTTAATAACTTCTTAATATATAGTTAACACACTTATTATAACACTCTAGTCTTAATGATATAGACAATTAGCTGCGCTTATTCTTATTATGGACAAATATTGTACATATAACTTCATAGGCAAGGATCGACCATGGGACAGAATGAACAAGAAGAAATTCTCCAAAGCATTAACAAATATAGTCAGGTATTTAATGCAATGGTTCAAGATATTTTAGCCAAACAAGCATCAGGTGATGAGGGTTTGGCTAGTTCAAATTCTGTTTTTTCTCCTAACAAGCTGATTTCATTAATGTCCGACAAAGTTGAAATCGATTCTGCCAAACTATTACAATCTCAGTTTACCTTCATGGAAAAGCAGTCTGCCTTATGGCAACAAGCTAGCATGGCTATGATGGGAGAGGCGTCGCAAAATATTATAGATGAGCAGCACTCTGATCGCCGTTTTAGTCATGATGAATGGCAAGCCAATCCAGTCTACAGCTATGTAAAGCAAGCCTATTTGTTGAACTCACAAATGCTTGAAAACATTGTTGATGCGATGGACTTTAAAGACTCTAAAACCGCAGAGCAAATTAAATTTTATACCCGACAATATATCAACTCAGTATCGCCTACTAACTATGTCTTAACCAATCCTGAAGTGTGTGAAGATATTTTAAAATCCAAAGGCGAAAGCATTCTTAAAGGCATGCAGAACTTCATGGAAGATTTTGAAAAAAGCCCTATCGAAGCGTTCAAAATCACCCAAACTGATCATGACGCATTTACTGTCGGTGAAAATCTAGCGATGACACCCGGTGAAGTCGTCTTCAAAAACGAACTCATTGAGTTAATTCATTATAATCCCACTGTGGCAAAAACCAACGAACTGCCTTTATTGTTTGTTCCCCCGTTCATCAACAAATTTTACGTATTGGATCTAGATGAAAGAAAATCGGCTATCAAAGCCTTATTAGATGCGGGTAATGATCTATTCGTCATTTCGTGGATTAATCCTGAAGCCGATTTAGCGGCCAATGACTTCACTGACTATATGAAAAAAGGTCCCATCGCTGCGCTTGATGCCGTGTGTGAAATCACTAAAGCAAAGCAAGTTAATTTAACTGGATTCTGTGTGGGCGGGACATTAAGCTCCGTCACCACGGCTTATTTACGTGCGCAAGGCGATACACGTATTGCATCGTTAACCCTACTGACCACCTTACTAGATTTTTCTGAGCCCGGTGAAATTGCTAACTATCTATCTGAAGAAATGTTACCTGTGATTGAAAATAACGCAGACATGAAAGGCATTTTTGATGGTCGAATTTTAGCGCTTTCATTTAGTTTACTTAGAGAAAATAGTTTGTTCTGGTCATTCTTTATTAAAAACTATTTACAGGGCAAAGATCCTGCACCATTTGATATTTTATATTGGAATTCTGATTCGACCAATATCCCTGCTGCATGTTTTAAAGATTACTTGCGCAACACATATTGGGATAATAAATTAAAAGATCCGAATGCTTGGGTCATTGATGGGGTGGGCATAGACCTAGCTAACATCGATGTGCCTGTGTATGTCCTTGCTACGATGGCTGATCATATCGTGTTGTGGCAATCTGCATACTCAGGATTGCAATATATTTCAGGTGAAAAACGTTTCGTACTAGCAGGCTCCGGCCATCTAGCGGGCGTTATCAACCCTATCAAAGGTGGCAAATACCCTCATTGGCTCAATGATAACCTTCCTAACGACGCAGAAGAATGGTTTAGCGGCGCTACCGAACACCCCGGATCGTGGTGGACGGATTGGCATTCGTGGCTTAACCAAAAATCGAGCAAACGAACCAAGGCTCTCGTGCCTGGGGCACATAAAAACTTTCCGGTGCTTTATCCTGCGCCAGGTGAGTATGTGTTAAAACGTTTGTAGACGGCGTCGGCTAGGAAGTAGCTTTCACGACTTCCTGCCCTGTCACTTAAACGACACTGTCAACAGCCTTAATTGAGTTAAGGTTTGCTCACGCCTATTTTTTAGTTAACTAGTATGAGGTAATGATGACAACGATTGCTTTTCCAAAAGAGACCAAACCAGGCGAACAGCGCTGCGCCTTGCTGCCAAGTAATCTCAAAGCATACGGGCTTTTAGGCCTAGATATCGCCGTTGAGAGTGGGATCGGCATTGATATATTTATTTCCGATGAGGCCTATGAAGCAGCAGGGGCGAAAGTCTTATCACGCGCCGAAACACTGGCTGCGGGTGATATTGTGGTGAGTGTTAATAAGCTCGAATTAACCGATATTACGCACTGTCAAAAAGAGGCGGTATTAATCAGTTTTCTTGACCCATTTAACGAAGCTTCATATTTGACTACGTTATCCGAGTCAGGCCAAACCAGTATTAGTGTAGAAATGATCCCCCGCTCCAGTCGTTGCCAAAAAATGGATGCGCTCAGCTCTCAAGCCAGTCTAGCGGGGTATGCCATGGTCGGGATCGGAATGCATCAATTACAAACCATCCTGCCAATGATGATGACCCCTGCAGGGACGATTAAAGCCGCCAAAGTATTTGTGATTGGTGCTGGTGTTGCAGGATTACAAGCCATTGCGACAGCAAAACGTCTCGGTGCTGCCGTAACCGCTTTTGATACCAGAGTAGTCGTCGCTGAACAAGTCCGTTCTCTTGGCGGAAAATTTCTAGATATCGATTTAGGGCAGACGGAACAAACCGCACAAGGCTATGCCACTGAATTAACGCCAGAACAAATGGCGATCCAGCAAGCGGCTCAAGAAGCCTGTATTGCAGATTCCGATATTGTCATTACCACCGCGCAATTATTTGGTCGCAAGCCACCGCGTTTAATTAGTGCTAAGACGGTTGGCAAAATGAAACCAGGTAGCGTGATTGTCGATATGGCAGCTGAGTCAGGCGGTAATGTTGAAGGAACCGTTGCAGGCAAGACAGTATTAAATCAAAACGTCTACCTCGTCGGTAATGGTAATTGGCCATGTTTTGTTGCCAAAGACGCTAGTCAAATGTATGCCAATAATATGTTTAACTTGATTGCTGAGTTTTGTGACAAAGAAACCAAGACATTTACACTCGATATGGAAGATGACATTTTACAAAGCTGTGTGATCACACATGGCGGCAGCATTATTAATCCCGTAATTCGTAAGCACTTAAATCTGACTTCGGAGGCCAGCGCATGATCGCTATATATTTATTATTTATTTTAATGTTAGCCATTTTTGTCGGCTTTGAGCTGATCCAAAAGGTCCCTGCAACTTTGCATACTCCGTTAATGTCAGGGGCAAATGCGATTTCGGGGATCACTGTGTTAGCCGCTATCGTGCTCGCAGGCGGTGAGTCGGGGGAAGCGGCAACGGTATTGGGTATTATTGGGGTGTTCTTTGCGACAATTAACGTCGTGGGTGGCTATTTAGTGACAGACCGCATGCTTGCCATGTTTAAAAAGAAGTAAGGGGACAAGATTGTGGATACCACTATTTTTATTAATATCATATATGTTATTTCAGCTGCGTTATTTATTTATGGACTAAAATTACTCGGCCACCCAAGTACCGCACGCAAAGGCAATCGGCTTTCAGCCATAGCCATGTTAATAGCGATTATTGTGACATTACTTGACCAGCATATCGTGTCATACAGCTGGATTATCATTAGTGTGTTGGCCGGTTCTGCGGTCGGCGTCTATGTGTCGAAAAAAGTCGAAATGACAGGGATGCCAGAACTGGTCTCATTATTTAATGGCGTGGGCGGGTTAGCTAGTGCCGCGGTTGCTATTGCTGCGATGGTAGGCTCTGATTTAACCTCAGGTCTGGCAACCATTAGTGTGATTGCGTTGATTATTGGTGCGGTGACCTTTTCGGGGTCATTGATCGCATGGGGAAAACTATCTGAGCGCATCTCAGGCAAGCCCATTGTATTTAACCAACAAGCTATTGCCAACTACGCATTAATTGGTGTGACAATACTATTTAGTGCTTTATACGTCATTTACCCCTCATCGACGCTGTTTATTTGTGCTGTCATTGCCTTGGCATTAGCCATCGGCGTGATGGTAGTACTACCCATTGGTGGCGCAGATATGCCAGTCGTCATCTCGTTATTAAATAGTTATTCTGGTTTAGCCGCTTGTGCTGCCGGTTTTGCATTAGAAAATAACTTGTTGATTGTAGCAGGTGCATTAGTCGGTGCGAGTGGTATTATCTTAACCAATATCATGTGTAAAGCGATGAACCGTTCATTAGTCAATGTCCTCACGAGTGGCTTTCAAGAAGTGGTTAGCATGGATATTGTGGTCGAAGGTGAAATCAAACCTATCAGTGCCGACGATGCGTTTTATGTGTTAGAGGCTGCACAATCTATTTTGGTCATTCCTGGTTATGGAATGGCTGTGGCACAAGCCCAACATGCAATGAAAGAACTGCAAGAATTACTTGAAAGTAATGATGCTGAAGTCGTCTATGGGATCCACCCCGTTGCGGGTCGTATGCCCGGTCATATGAATGTGTTATTGGCTGAGGCTGATGTATCGTATGATTTATTATTAGAAATGGACGAAGTGAATCAACGTATGGAAAACTTTGATGTTGCAATTGTTATCGGTGCCAACGATGTGGTGAACCCTGCAGCGCGTGAATTAAAAGGCAGTCCGATTTACGGCATGCCAGTCATTAATGCTGATTTAGCCAAAAACGTGTTTGTGATCAAGCGCAGTATGTCGTCAGGCTTTGCTGGTGTTGATAATCCGTTGTTCTTTAAAGATAACACCCGCATGATCTTTGGTGATGCCAAAGAAGTGTTGAATAACATTGTGCGCCAATTTGCTGATTAAGGTCGCATCTAGCCCCTGCTCTACGTTGTTTATTACAGCCATACGCAAGTGTTGCCGATAATAGATAAATACACTAGAGCAGGTTGCTAGGAACTCTAAACTTCTATACAGTGGCTGCTGTACCAAACATTTGGTTTCATTTTAAGGGCAATTTATTCGTGGTCACTATTAAGAAGTACCCCAATCGTCGTTTGTACGATACCTCACAAAGTAAATATATCAATCTTGACCACATTAAAACCTTAATCAATGCACGTACTGAATTTGAAATTGTCGACTCCAAGACAAGCGATGTGATCACAAAATCCATCTTGCTACAAATTATTAGTGAATCAGAAACCAACCAATCCCAATCATTACTAACTGATAAATTACTGCAACAACTTATCCGTTTCTATGATTCAGATATGCAGCCTTATGTAAGGCAATATTTGGAACAATCCTTAGTGCAATTTATCGAGCAACAAGACAAAGTACAAAGCCTAGTTAAAAATATGGTAGATACCTCGCCGGTCGGTATTTTTACTAAGATGATGGAAACCAACATGCAAGCTTGGAATCCCAGCAAAGAAAAGAAATAACAGCCTTAACTTTGCGATAAAGCAGCAAATAAATTAATAAAATTCCGCTTAGTTATACCCAAATACATACTCGGATTAATGACACAGGTCACGCTATGAATAATCGGGATCACAATAGGGATTTGACATAACGTGCCATCAGCCAACTCTTTGGCAAATACATAATCAGGTCCAATACTAAAAAATCCTGAATCAACCACCATTTCAATTAAAAATCTATAATCTGAGCAAATAATGCTGCGCGTCAATTGGTCAATATCGATAGTCAACTCTTCGCGTAAACGCTTGCGATAAAGATCATTCATCATCGGTATTGCAGCTGGGTAGTTAAACAATTCTTGCAGGGTTTCGCATCTTATCATCTCCGTTTGAGTGCGGGCACAAACGGCAATGATAGGATATTGATGGTCTCCAAATTGTTGCAACCCTAAAGCGCTAATTTGAGTCGTATCTTGACAGATAGCAATGTCAATCTTGCCATGTGCCAACAAATGCAATATCGCTTCCATATCATTATGAATAATTTCAATATTTACATTTGGATATACCGTTAAATATTGTTTAATTACCGTCAATAATTGTGTTTTATATGTTACCGGGCCCAGACCAACAACTAATCGGCCTGTTTTTCCACCAGCTAACTGAAGGACTTCATTATTAATCACATCCATTTGGCGAAGCAAAGGTGATGCCTGCTGTGCAATGTAAATAGCTAAATTGGTAGGTTTAGAATGCCCTTTACCACGCTCAAACAATTGCCCACTAATTTTCTTTTCAATCCTTTCAATCCTCGCGCTTAATGTCGGTTGCGTTATGCCTAATTCCTTGGCTGCACGAACAAAACTTCCATGAGAACAAATAGCATTTATATAGTCTACATCTTGCAAATTCATAAAAGGTATAGCTTTTGACTATGATAGTTAACTACAATTTAACATTTTGTTAATACATGTCAAGGAGTACAATACCTTCAATTCTTTGGGAGAAGTATTATATGTCTATAAAAACTCTAATAAAATTAAGTCCGTTATATTTAATGGGTGCGTTTACTTACGCACAGGATATCACCCCTGCCACTAACACAGACGCTGGTGCAAAAGATGTTGAAGTGATTATGGTCACAGCCACTCGTCGTTCTGAAAATATTCAAGACGTGCCAATTTCAATGACACAAATGTCAGGTGATTTTTTAGAACGCTCTGGTCTTAAAAATATTGATGATGTCGCTACGATGGTACCGAATTTTTTGATTGGTAAAAGTAGCCAATCAAACAATGTCCGAATGACTATCCGTGGTGTCGGCTCTGTGGGTAACGCTGCAATTGAAAGTAGTGTTGGTGTGTTCATCGATGGCGTGTATTACGCTCGCCCTGGTAGTGTAATTGGTAACTTAGTTGCCCTAGAATCAATCGAAGTATTGCGCGGTCCACAAGGTACACTATTTGGTCGTAACACACCAATGGGCGCATTAAATATCAATACCTTGGATCCGACCAATGATCCTATGGCCAAAGTTAGTTTTGGGGTAGGCGATTATGGTGCCATCACCGGCACGGGTGTGTTTAGTGGTGCATTAACCGATACCGTTTCAGGATTAATCTCGGTTAATTATTCGACGCGTGATGGTTACGGTTTTAATGAGTATGATGACACAGAAATCGGTGATCGGACTGAAACGGGTGTTCGTGGTAAATTAAATTTCGACCTATCGGATAAGTTGAATGTATTAATTTCTGCTGATACCAACTCTACTGAACATACTGGCGAAGTAGTTGAAATTTTAGAAAACAGCAACACACCGGTCTTTCAAGGCACAACAGCCGCACTATTAGGGACTGCTGCAAATACCGGTAATAGTTACGATGGCATCGTCAATCAATATAATGATGATGAAGTTGAAGATTCGCAATGGGGTGTATCAGCTGAAATCACCTATAAAATGGGTGATTATGAATTAAAGTCCATCACTGCCTTACGTGAATGGGATAATGATTATCTTAACGAAGGGGCGTTACGTTTACCTGCTAATTTATTATCACGTAATACATTTACAACAAATACCTCAACATCACAAGAATTACAGATATTATCACCAGAAGATGATACGTTTGAATATGTCGCAGGGTTGTATTTTTATTCAGAAGATTATGACATTGACCAAAACTTTGACACAGGTACTGCCTATTGCAGTCCCGTTGCTTTTGCGGTTATCCGTGGTCAATTAATTGCTGGTGGAATGGATCCTGCAACAGCGACGGCTACGGCTCAAGGCCAAGCAGCAGCCTGTGGAAGCTTTCCACAAGATGCAGGGACAGCTTCAGTTTTTAATCAAGAATTATCCAGTACCGCTGTATTTTTCCAAGGCACTTACCATGTTAATCCTAAGTTAGATGCGACATTTGGTATTCGTTATTCATCTGATGAGAAAACGGGTTATTTTGAAGAAGTGCTTGCTAATCCATTCTTAGGTTTAGTTCGTGCCGCTGAAAGCATCGATATGGCATTTGAAGATGATAAAGTCACGTATTTAGCCAATTTAAGATATAAGATGTCTGATGACACGATGGTCTTTGCTAATGTATCAACTGGCTTTAAATCAGGTGGATTTAACTCTCAAGGTGGTGGTACCGCCTTACTAGAACGTCGTGTCTTTGGCAGTGAAACAACCACTAACTATGAACTTGGACTAAAAGGCAATTACATGGAAGGGAATTTCTCGACCAATGTGACATTATATCGTACCGATATTGCTGACTTCCAAGACCGTTCATTCGATGGCTTATCGTTTATTACGTCAAATGCAGGTGAACTTCGTCAACAAGGTTTGGAAGTTGATTTCAAAGCCACACCGACTGACAATCTTGCTATTTATGGTGGGTATAGCTACCTTGATTCAGCATTCTTAAGCTATCCAGGTGGATCACCTTTACCTGGTAACACTGGAGTGCAAGATCTAACTGGTCGTCCAAACCATCGTTCACCTAAGCACCAAGGTAACTTAACCTTTGACTATTCAGTTGAAATGGATGGCAAATATACGCTATTTGTTCGTCCTTCGTTGAGCTACATGGGTGAACATTATCAAGGTGGTGATACCAACTTAAATACACAAACAATCCAAGCTGGTTATTCTATTATCAATCTATCTACCGGTATCGAAAACTATGATGCAGGCTGGAGAGTCGAAGCCTATGTGAATAACTTAGCGGATAAAGAGTATTGCACAGGTATGTTTGACCAGCCCCTGGGCTCACAACTTGGTGCGATCAATGCCGCTAATAACACCGTTGTGTTACGTTGTGTTGTGGGTAACCCCAGAACGGCGGGCGTTCGCTTTAGCTACACTTACTAAGTCAATAGCTACGTCTTTACAAAAATAATTAACGGGTACTTGAACAGTTACCCGTTTTTTCTTTTCTGGTAACCTTAACTATTATGTTAATTCTATTAATGTAAACTAAGCGTGATATTTTATGTCCTTGATTAAAGAACCGTTGATTCATTTTTTAGCCATTGGTGGCTTTATTTTTATGCTCTATGCCGGATTGCAAAGTGATACCAGTGACAATATCATTCATGTTGATAAGGGGACCGTCCAATATCTGCAAACCAATTATCAAAAAATATGGAATATCGCGCCTAGCAAAGCAGAACTTGAGGCATTAATCTCAGAATATGCATTAGATGAAATTTATTATCGTCAAGCTAAAGCCCTCGGCATTGATCAACAAGATCCATTGATCCGAAAGCGATTGCGCCAAAAAATGGAATTTATCAGCGAATCAATACGTGCCACTACTCCACCCTCCGATGAAGCATTGAATGCATTTTATCGTGATTATGCTGACCGATATCAAATACCACTAGAAGTGAGTTTTCAGCAACAATTTTTTAATGCTAGTTATACCCGACAAGAACTAGAGCAAGCCATTGCTAGCGACCAATTCCCTCCCAATGATCCTAACTTATTCAACCCTGAATATACCGCAATGAACATCGTTGAAATCAATAAATTATTTGGTCAAGCATTTGGCTCCGAATTATTAGCGGCAGATTTGGCTGCTTCGATGCATATAATTCAATCTGGGCTTGGCTGGCATATTGTTACGCAACTGACTCGAACTGAAGCAACATCCCCTACTTATACAGAGGTTAAAACGCAAGTATTACGAGATTGGCAATATGCACAGCAAGCCGAATTTCGAGCCACTATGAATACAGCGTTATTGGCTGATTATCAGATTATTGTGGAGCCTGTGCAATGAGGTGGGGGCATTATTTTCAACCCACCTTTAGACTCCTTGTACTCTTGCTCGGATTAAGTGTATGCCATGTCAGCTTGGCTGATGAATTACGCCCTGCTTTTTTACAGCTGACACAAATCTCAGCAGATACCATTAAAGTAGATTGGAAAGTCCCAACCAAAGGGGAGCGCAGAATGGCATTAGGGGTCAGCTTTAATAATGCAACCCCACTTGGATCTCAGCCTTTTCTTACTATTTTAGCTGGATCAACTTTGTCTTCATGGCAGATCCAACGTCCACAAGGTTTACTCGGATTAACCACCCAAATTGATAATTTGGTCAATACCAATGCAGAAGTATTGATGCGTGTAGAATTTTTGGATGGACAAAGCATTAGTCATCGCTTTGATCCAACCGATGCACAATTTACGATCCCCAATACAATGACAAATATTGACTCGACATTGACTTATTTTACCTTAGGTGTAGAGCATATTTTAATTGGTTGGGATCATTTGTTATTTGTATTGGGGCTATTTTTAATCGTCGCCAATACCAAACAATTGCTACTAACTATCACCAGTTTCACCTTAGCTCACAGCATTACTCTAGCGCTATCAATTTTTGACATTGTGCGCATTCCTATCAGACCAGTTGAAGCGGTAATTGCATTGAGTATTGTATTTTTGGCGAGTGAAATCGTCAAACACAGTCCCCAAATGCCCAGTTTAAGTTATCGTCAACCATACATTGTGGCCTGGTTATTTGGGCTACTACATGGATTGGGCTTTGCTTCTGTACTGAATGAAATTGGGTTACCACAAACAGATAAAATTTCAGCTCTTGTGTTATTTAATTTAGGTGTGGAGGCAGGCCAGATCTTATTTATTGGTGTCTTAATCGGGATCTTTTATGTTCTCAAGCGTTTGCTAGCGCATCAGCTTCAACAGATGATACATGTTTTCGCTTATGCTATGGGTAGTATGGCATCGTTTTGGTTAATCCAACGCCTACTATCTTTTTAATTAATTGGGAATTTATGATGAACAAATGTATTGTGTTATTTTGGATATGCCTTTTTTTGGGTATCGTCGCTTGTTCTGACGTGACCTCCACAAGTTCAAGTAATAACACAGGTTCTAGTGCGAACAAACTCGATGATATAGCGCCTAACAACGCAGTAACGTTACAAGCTAAATCACAAAGAAACGAAAGTACTGAACTCGGTTTAAAAATACAACGTCCTTTATTTGGTGATACGCATGTGCACACTAGTTATTCATTAGATGCGTTTATTGGTGGTAATCGGATCACCCCGCGTGATGCATATCTATTTGCCCAAGGCTATCCCGTTACGATCATGGGCAACACTAAACAATTAACTCGTCCTTTAGATTTTGCTGCAATCACCGACCATGCCGAATTTTTGGGTGAAATGCACTCCGCGCAATATCCAACAGCTAAAGGTTATGACCATCCTATTTTACAAGAATTACGGGGTCTTGATGGTTACAAAGAGCAGATCAATTGGTTTTTGCAATATGTCGTCAAACCCATGCGTTCGGGGAATGCAAGCCGTCCTGAATTTTTCGCAGGAATAGACACTATCAAAAGTGCATGGCAATTAATCATAAATGCGGCCAATGAACACAACCAACCCAACACATTTACCACTTTAATTGGATATGAATGGACAGCGACTAAGGACCAGGGCAACATGCACCGCGTAGTACTATTTCGCTCGGGTAATGTGCCAGAAGTACCTTATTCCAAACTAGAATCAGATAATCCAGAGGACCTATGGCAATGGCTGGATAGTCAAAATCAACAAGGTATTCAAAGCTTTGCCATTCCACATAATAGCAACGGAAGCAAAGGGTTTATGTTTCGTGAAATCGACTCTTACAACCAACCGATTGATGCGACATACGCAACACTACGTCAACAATATGAACCATTAGTCGAAATGCAGCAAGTGAAAGGAAACTCGGAAGTTAATCAGCAGTTTTGGCCAAATGATGAATTTGCTGATTTTGAAATTAGCCCATCGATGCAAAATTTCTCTAAACGGACATTTGCCAAAGAAAATTATGTTCGCTATGGCATTAGTTTAGGTAATAAGGTGCAAGCGTCAATAGGTGTTAATCCATTAAAAATGGGATTTATCGGAGGTACCGATACTCATAATTCAACACCAGGGGATGTTGCTGAATCGTCATTTACTGGTGGGCATGCCATTGCTGATGCCAACATTATTCAGCGACGCCAAGCAAGTGTGCCACAGTGGCTGTCAGTGAGAGAGTCGAATCCCGGCTCGTTATCTGGCGTATGGGCGACAAGTAATACCCGTAAAGCAATCTTTGACGCGATGCAGGCCAAAGAAACCTTCGCAACTTCAGGTCCTCGAATACAACCTCGTTTATTTGCAGGGATTGATTTACCCGAAGTAACCACATTACCTGAGTTGATTATACAAGGCTATAAACACGGTGTCCCTATGGGTGCGACCCTTAAGCAATTAACTCAATCCCCTTATTTTTATCTTGCTGCACTCAAAGATCCGGATGGGGCTAATCTTGACCGCATTCAAATTATCAAAAACAGTATCGATAAGGATGGGAATATCAGCGAAGTGATTCACAACGTAGTGTGGTCTGATGGACGCGAATTAACTTCAGATTCAATGTTGCCTGCACTTAAATCAACGGTGGAGCTTACTTCTGCCAGTTACACCAATCAATTTGGAGCCACCGTATTAATGTCTCGATGGCAAGATCCTGATTTTGATCCTCAATTACCTGCCTCTTACTACGCTCGGGTAATTGAAATCCCTACTCCTCGCTGGACCACATATGATGCAGTAAAACATAACTTGCCTCTGCTAGAAGATGTCCCGCACACCATTCAAGAACGTGCATGGACATCGCCAATATGGTATGAACCTAATTAGCTTCATACCATATAGGTGAGCCGTAAGCTCGTTCAACAATCGTTGTCGGTGCTCCGTCAGGTACTGCTACATTGAACCGTTTAGCATCAAACGTAGTCCAACGCTGTGTAGGTACTTGTAACACCCGTGCATAATAAAAACTGGCTTGATTGGCTTGCCAATTAGGATCTTGCCAAATAGCCTGAAGTGTTGCAGAGCCTTCCTTTGTAGGACTGGATACGGCATCAATCACAACTTCTTGAGTTTGTCCTTGTGCATCAACCCAACCTTTAATAATTTGAATTTTGGCTAAGGCGCCATCATTAGGATCTTGTTGGGCAAACAAGGCTAATTTAGGTGCTGAACTAAGGTTAGTAATGGTTGAACCCATGGGTTTGCCGAGTTGATAACTCTTAGCAACCCAATCTTGTTGTGCAAATAAATCATCGGGAAAGTCTTGCCCAATAAACATGCGTACAGCGATCCGAGGACCGGTTGTAGCATAAGCTTCACGTCGCTCTAGAGCATCAAAAATTGATTCACGATTGTTAGCATGGGCCCAAACAGCAGTTAATCCAGAGGCTGCCATAGTCGTGCCTTTGTTAACTAATTTAAGATCCATTGAACGACTAACAGGACGCTGCATCCGAGTAGGTGAAGGTTCCATCATGGAATGTTTGCCCATAAAATTAGCTTCAGTTGTCACCGGAATACCCGTATGAGAATCTGACGCGCCTACAAACCCAACCTTAAAAGGATTAATACCTTGGGCTTGTTGCAGCGTTAAACCCATTTTTAGCGCTGAGCGAACATAACTGCCGCGTAACGATCCTATCGTCGTCGCTTGAGTTAACGCTAAATTACCGACATCCCAAGTCTCAAAATCTGCGTACTGATCATCAGGTGATAAATACGGATGCGTTTCGGAATCGCCTTTAATTTGGGTAATTTCAACCATCGGCTCCCATTTTACACGCTCAGTCGCAGTGGCAATAGTATTGACTTCTTCAGGCACAAACATCATCCCACCACTTAAGTTACTATTATGTGGAATGGCTAAGACTTGTCCACCTGTTGATTTTTCATATTCGGCAAGGGCTTGCCACAGTTGCCTTGGGTCATGTGCAGTTTTATTTGAATCCACCGGCAATGTTTTTCTTACTATCGTTGCACCATCTCTAAAAACGACAACACGATGAAGATTATTTCCTTTGTACATCCCAGTCCATTCATAGCCGTACATCGCAGTAAACTTTCCAGGTTCATTATATTTTTCGGTAATCGTAATATAATCTTGCCACAACTTACCAAACGCTTCTGGGTTATCAGTAATTGCTTTAGGTAATTGACCATTGCCTTGCGCAACAATCATTTGCCTTACCGCAGTAAAAGCGGAGCGTTTATCCTGATTGAGCATTTCTGCCCATTTAGCGAGTTGTGGGTCAGAGATTAATTCAGGATCCCGGTTGAACAACTTCTGCATCATGCCATATCCTTCCGCATGATCTGCAATCACTAGAAAGTCGAGCGGTTGGTGCAACGTGACCGAAATGCCTGTTGAGGACGTAATTGTCTCTCCACGAGCGACTTTATATGCATCTTCAGGAGATAATTTGACACCATATCCACGTGCATCACCAGATAAATTAGTATGTAAATGGGTATCACCAAATAACAACTGAGCTGGATATGAGGTGGCAGCATAACTAGTATTCATCATTAAACCGGTTGTTAATGAAAACAATATCGCTTGTTTGAATAGACGTTTCACGCTTTTATCCGTTATTGTAAATATTTTGTTAACTGACAATTTAAAAGGTTTAAATCACAAATGCAAATCAATGATAATGAGTATGCACAATCAGTCTACGTTAGTCGTAAGACCAACTTTTTTTGCAAGACAACATCTTGTAAGTTATTGTTTTATATGTCGAACAAAAATTAATCACTATTTTTATGCTGCGGTGCAACAAAATACTCTTGATCTTTATTTAAACAGTGACTATTATTAAATCAAGCCAATGTTGCAACGCAGCATTAAATTGAAAGTGATTGAGGAAAGAATCATGTTTGGTAAATTTTCAGAGCAAGTTAAAAAATCGTCTCAGCCGGTAAATTCGCTTGTTGCATTAAACGCGAAAAGATTGGAAGCGTTATCGCAAATGCAAACAGAATTTTTTACAGGTTTTATGGCTGATAGCCTTAAGTATGTTGAGTCTATGAGCGTGCAAACCGAAGTGAAAGGTGTTATTGCCGCACAAACTTCGTATGCTGAAGCCTTAAAAGACCGCTTTGCGCATGCATCTAAAGACACATATGGCGCGATGAATAACATCCGCGAAGAATACACAGATTTATTAAAAACTAGCTTAAATGAAAGTGTTGCGAATGTTCCAGCAGCCACTCATGCCGCAGCAACCGCTGCAGCGCCAGTTAAGCCAGTAGCTCCAGCTGACAAGCCTGCAGCGCAAGCTGCGCCGAAGAAAGCTGAAGTTAAACCCGTTGCTAAACCTGCAGCCAAAGCGAAACCAGCTGTAAAAGCAGAAAGCAAACCTGTAGCTAAGCCAATTGCTAAGCCAGCAGTGAAAGCTGAAGCAAAAATCGTTGCAACACCAGCAGCGACAATCGTATCTTCGACTCCAGCGAATGCTGAAGCGAAAAAACTGTAATCACAAATTTTAATTTTATATTTTTATCTTAACTACACGGAGTAACATCATGTTTGAACAATTAAACGATCAACTTAAAGAATCAATGAAGCCAGTAACTGAACTTGCAACGTTAAACATGTCTACTTTACAAGACATCGCTGAAAAGCAAAATGCATTGTTCTCTAGCTTATTAAATGACGGTATGTCTTTTGTAGAAAATGCGAGCAAGCAAAAAGATGTGATGTCTTTAGCTGAAGCGCAAAAAGCATACATCGAAGGTTTACAGGAAACTGTGACTGACGCTGCAAAAGAATCTTATGAAGTCATTACTGCGGCTCAAAAGAAAGCAACTGAACTTGTTAAAGAAGCGTCTGAAGATCTTGGTAGCAAGATGGCAACAGCAGCGACTGCGGCAGTGCCTAAGTAATTAGCACCGCTCACAAGTAATACCAAAACACTTCGTTGCTAGCTACTTATAGTGTTGCATCGGAGTGTTTTTTTGTATCTAATTGATACTTATTTACCTTTAAACAGAGGATACTGCATGAGTCATTATCAAGCATATGAATATCTGTCGCGTTCAGCACAAATCATGCATGAAGGCTTAAGCCTCATGAACGATTTGACAAGTCACCCAGCTAACCTATTTGGAAAAACATGGCCAGGGAAACTCACGAAAGCGTCGTTAGAAACTGCCATGCGCTTAACCCGCCGTTACGATAAGGTTGGGTTTAATATCGATGAAGTTGAAATTGAGGACAAGGTATTTTTAGTTCGTGAAGAAATCGCCTTAGCTAAACCGTTTTGTGATTTAATTCACTTTAACCGCCTAGGTAAAACCGACAGTCACAAAGTATTACTCGTGGCGCCTTTATCGGGTCATTTTGCTACATTATTGAAAGGCACAGTGGAAGCCTTATTGCCCGACCATGAAGTCTATATTACAGACTGGGCAGACGCACGAGAAGTGCCATTATCTGAAGGACCTTTTTCCTTCGATTGTTATGTGACATACCTAATTGAATTTATGCAGTTTTTGGGTGAAGACACCCATTTGATTGCGATATGTCAACCCACCGTTCAAGCGTTGATTGCAACTGCTGTGATGGCCCAAAATAAAGACAAAGCGACACCAACATCATTAACATTAATGGCGGGGCCAATTGATCCCTCACAAAATCCAACGCGAGTGAACGATTTTGCACAAGAAAGACCGATGAGTTGGTTTACCAACGTGGCGATTATGAATGTCCCACACGGATATCCAGGCGAAGGCCGTAAAGTCTACCCAGGGTTTATGCAGTTGGGTGGGTTTATTTCTATGAACCAAGAAAGTCACAACAAAAAATACATGAATTTTTTCCAAAATATGTTAATAGGAGAAACGGAAGATACCGATCGTTTCCGTGCATTTTATGACGAATACATGGCGGTATTAGATATTCCCGCTGAGTTTTATTTGGAAACAATAGAACGGATTTTCAAAAACAATGAAATAGCCAAAGGCACTATTACCTATAAAGGTAAGCCGGTTGACTTTAATGCGATAGATAAGACCGCATTACTGACTGTTGAGGGTGCAGATGATGATATCTGTGGTCTAAAACAAACCGAAGCGGCTCAAGATATTTGTAAAAACGTCCCGAAAAACATGCGTAAACATCATGTACAACAAGGTGCTGGGCATTATGGTATTTTTAGTGGATCGAAATTTCGAAAACACATTCGTCCACTAATCACTGAATTTATCCATAAATACGATAATTCATAAATCTATGTGAAACTTCATGCAAAATCTCGTACTATAATGATACTTTTACGAAATGAGATCGCGCATGAAGTTTTCCCACAGTGTATTAGCACTCGTCACCACCTTAAGCATGAGTTTTGTAAGCCATGCGCAAACTGACTTTTCTCAATGTATTGCGTCGCTATCGCAGCAAGCCTTAAACCAAGGCATCACACAAAACACCTTAGATATCACGTTAAAAACAGCTCAACAACGTGCCCAAGTCGTCAAACTTGATCGCAATCAGCCTGAGTTTTTAGCCACATTTGCCGATTATTACAGCAAGCGAGTCAATGACTGGCGCATCGATACTGGGCAAAAAAAATTCGCAGAGCATAAAGCTTTTTTACGTACGTTAACCGATAAATACGGTGTACCTGGACAATACCTAATGTCGTTTTGGGGCTTAGAAACTAACTTTGGTAATTACAAAGGCAAGATCCCAACCATTGATGCGTTAGCCACTCTCGCGTGCGAACCCCGCCGTAAAACCTTTTTTACTAAAGAATTATTAACCGTACTGGATATCATTCAAACTCAGTCTTTGGATGTTGCGACGATGAAAGGCTCTTGGGCTGGCGCGATGGGTCATACGCAGTTTATGCCCACAACTTATGCTCAATATGCCATTGATGGCGATGGTAATGGCTCTATCGATCTTTTTAATTCCGAACAAGATGCACTGGCATCGGCTGCTAACTTTTTACATCAATTAGGCTGGGAGCCAGGATTTCGCTGGGGACGTGAAATCACTTTACCTGCAAACTTTGATTATGCGTTAGCCGATCGGAAAATTAAAAAACCGTTGTCGTTTTGGCGCACTCAAGGTGTCACTACGATTTATGGTCACGCCTTACCTGATATTGATTATTTAGCCTCTGTGGTGGTACCTTCAGGCTACAATGGACCGGTATTTTTAGCGTATCAAAACTTCAATATCATCATGCGTTGGAATAATTCCCAATCATACGCTATTGCCGTAGGTAAACTTGCTGAGCAAATCAATGATGCACCAGGATTGGTCACTCCATTTCCTGAAAGTCAGCCAATCTTACGTGAACAAGCCAAAACATTGCAGCAGCATTTACAACAGCTTGGATATTCTATTAGTGGAATTGATGGGATTATTGGGTCGGGTACACGCGCTGCGATTAGGGCATTTCAATTGGATAACGATATGATTGCGGATGGGTTTGCTCACCCTGAAGTATTTAAAAAGGCGGCTAAGTTAGCCGCCTCTTAAATGTTGCCAGCAGATAAATGATAAATGGGGTCAGAACCGAATAAATAAATTCGGATCTGACCCCATTTATTTATTCAGCTTAGTACATGTGCTGGCCGCCGTTGATCGACAAAGTAGAGCCGGTAATAAAGCCTGACTCATCATCCACTAAAAATGCAACACTGTTAGCAATGTCTTCTGGACGACCAAGGCGGCCTACAGGTATAGTACGGATGATCTTAGTTAACACTTCTTCAGGCACAGCTCGAACCATATCAGTATCAACATAACCTGGGGCAATCGCATTTACGGTAATCCCTTTAGCCGCACCTTCTAGTGCTAGTGCTTTTGTAAAACCATGAATACCAGACTTAGCAGCCGCATAGTTAACTTGACCGTATTGACCAGCTTGACCGTTGACTGAACCGACATTAACAATACGTCCAAAGTTACGCTCACGCATACCTTCGATAACTGCACGGCAAGTGTTAAAACAAGACGCAAGGTTAGTTTGAATAACTGCATCCCATTGTTCGAACGACATACGGTGCATCGTCCCGTCACGCGTAATCCCCGCGTTGTTGATTAACACTTCAACTGGACCATAATCATTTTCAATTTGTTTAATTGCAGCAGCGGTCGTATCAAAATCTGATACATCAAATTTCATTGCCGCAATACCTGTGCGCTCAGTAAATTCTTTTGCTGCTTGATCATTACCACCGTAATTTGCTATTACAGTGTAACCTAATCCGTTTAATTTAAGGCATATCGCCTCACCAATTCCGCGTGTACCACCTGTAACTAATGCAACTCGTGCCATTTGAACTCTCCTTAACTCAACTAGAATAATGATGACGTAATGCTAAATCATCATTGTAAAAATAACTGACATTCGCAAATCGTTTAATAAGTGTACACCAAGTGAGCGGTGAATTTTTATACGACATTAGTGGAAGTGGGTAAATAAAATTTTGTGTATTATCTATATTTGTAATCATTTACATAAATTTTATCTGTAGGAGATAATAATGCGTTTATTTATTGGTTTGGGATTTTCTCATCAGGTACTAGGACAAATCAGTACTTATCGAAATAAGGCACTATTACCCGACAGCAAAAATGTTGCTGTGAGTAATTTCCACATAACATTGTGCTTTTTGGGTTCGATTGACAATAACCGCTTTCACCAGCTTGAGTCGCTCCACGAGCAATTAAGCCAAATACAAATGCAAGCATTTAGCTTAGAGTTAGATAAAAGCGGCTATTGGGCAAAGCCAAAGATTCAATTTATTGCGCCTAGTGTGGAACCCTTAGCATTAATTAACTTGCAACATACTGTTCAATCTGTCGGACTAGACTTGAATTTTCCTATAGAAAAGCGTCCTTATAGGCCTCATGTCACATTACAACGAAAAGTTAACGCACCCAGTGTTCCTTTGTTTCAACCTAATATCACCTGTGAATTTAATACCTTTAGTTTGTATGAATCAGTTTCAGGAGCGACTGGTGTGAAATATATCAAACGACAAACCTACCCTTGCGCCAACTGAGCCTTAGTCTTATCCATGGATGCATATATGAATCATGAGTCCTTTCTTAATTAGAGCTTACATACAAAGGCTTTTATCTCGTATGAATTTCGTGACCTTTTAATAGGTCATGAGTTTCCTAAGGAAAATTTTGCACCATATTGCAGATAACCAAACTGAGTTAACCGTGCTAACATACGATTAATGTTTATTTAGATTATTGTTTTAATGGAATTTTTACATGCAGCATTCTTTTCGACTCACCATTCAATGTCCGGATCAAGTTGGCCTTGTCGCGCAAGTTTCCCAGTTTTTAGCTCAATACGGCGCCACCATTCTCGAAGCGAATCACCATACCGATTTAACGACTAAACGCTTTTTTATGCGCCATGAAATTCAAGCAGACTCAGTCGACTTAGACATGGCTACCTTTGAAGCCGCATTTACCCCTATTGCTAATAAATTTAATATGGAATGGAAGATATCTGATCCTGCGAGTCTACCTAAGGTCGCTTTATTAGCTAGTCATGAAACTCATTGCTTAGCCGATATTTTGCATCGTTGGCATACCGGTGAACTCAACTGTGACATTCCTTGTATTATCGCTAACCATGAAAAAATCGCCGACATCGCTGCATGGTATAAAGTCCCGTTTGTGTTCGTTGATTTTAAAAATCAGGACAAGGTAAGTGCCTTTGCAAACATCGAAGATACGCTCGCAACTTATAATATTGACACTGTTGTACTCGCACGTTTTATGCAAATTTTGCCGCAACAAATGTGTGAAAAATGGCATGGCAGTGCCATTAATATTCATCACAGTTTCTTACCATCATTTGCAGGCGCAAAACCTTATCAGCAAGCCTATGATCGCGGCGTTAAATTAATCGGCGCAACCTGTCATTATGTCACATCAGACCTTGATGAAGGGCCGATCATTGAGCAACAAGTCATGCGAATTTCGCACAGTGACGCAGCCCAAGATATGGTGCGTAAAGGACGTGATTGCGAAAAAACTGCACTCGCCAATGGCTTGCGCTATCACTTAGAAGATCGCGTTATGATCGACAAAAACAAAACAATCGTTTTTGCTTAAATGCATGGTTAAGCAGAGTTCAAAATGTAGACACCAGCAATTGTCCTAAAAGTTTGCAAATAGGCTCAGTATTTCATATTGTATACCTCGTCAAAAACAATAATATTAACGATGGAAAACCAATATGAACAAACCGTTACTTTCAGTACTTAGTGCTGCGATAGTGATTGGTTTATCAGGCTGTTCTGATAAACCTGATACGACCACCACTACACCCGTGGCCGAGACTGTAATCAGCACTCCAAGTGCTAATGCAGATGTCTCTACATCGATTTTAATGCAAGATTTCCAAGGCCCTTATGAAGGAGTACCTGCGTTTGATAAAATGGATTTGTCCGGATTAACTGCAGCAGTCGAACAAGGCATGGTTTTGCAACTTGCTGAAATCGACGCAATTGCCACTAATCCAGCAACGCCAAACTTTGACAATACGTTTGCAGCGATGGAACGAGCAGGTAAAGCCTTAGATAATGTATTTACCTATTGGGGAATTTGGTCATCCAACATGTCCAGCCCAGAATTTCGTGACATCCAACGCAAATTAAGCCCAAAACTGTCTGAGTTCCGCAGTAAAATCTCTCAAAATAAAGCGTTATTTGAACGCGTGAAAGCGATTTATGAAGGCGCTGAGTACCAAACTTTAAACCTTGAACAGCAGAGAATAGTTAAGTCTTCTTTTGAAGGATTTGTCCGCAGCGGTATTTTATTGGATGAAGCTGGACAAAAACGTACTGCTGAAATTAATAAAAAATTGGCAGAGCTGCATACTAAATTCGGTAATAACGTCTTAAATGACGAAGAAAGTTACGTTACCTATATCAGCAAAGACCAACTATCCGGTTTACCAGATTCGTTTGTTAAAGCATCGGCTGCAGCGGCGGCTCAACGGGGTGAAGAAGGCAAATACGCCATTACCAACACACGTTCGTCAATGGACCCTTTTTTAACGTATTCGGATAATCGTGAACTGCGTGAAAAAGTGTGGAATACCTATTACTCGCGTGGCGATAATGGTGATGAATTCGATAATAGTGACATCATTAAACAAATATTAACGTTACGTCATGAGCGTGTGCAGTTACTCGGTTTTGATAATTATGCACAGTGGCGCTTACAAGATCGCATGGCAAAAACGCCTGAAAACGCCATGGACCTAATGAATAAAGTCTGGCCGGCTGCGCTAGCTAGGGTTGATGAAGAAGTCATGGATATGCAAGATATTGCTGATGCTGAAGGTGCAGATATCACGATTGCCCCTTGGGATTATCGCTATTATGCAGAGAAAGTGCGTAAAGCCAAATATGCGTTGGATTCTGACGAAGTAAAACAATATCTACAATTGGATAAATTACGGGAAGCGATGTTCTATGTCGCCGGTCGTTTATTCAATTTCTCATTTACGCCGGTTGCAGAAGGCAGCGTACCAGTATGGCATGAGGATGTAAAAGTATGGGAAGTCAACGATAAGACCACCGGCGACAATATTGGTTTGTGGTATCTTGACCCGTTTGCTCGTCAAGGTAAACGTTCTGGTGCTTGGGCGACGTATTATCGTTCATATACTACATTCGATGGTGAAACCAATGTCTTATCATCCAACAACTCTAACTTTGTTAAAGGCGCTGAAGGCGAACCGTCATTAATCTCTTGGGATGATGCTGAAACGTATTTCCATGAATTTGGTCATGCATTGCATTTCTTAGCATCGGACGTTGCTTATCCATCTTCTCATAGTGGTGTACGCGATTATACTGAGTTTCAATCGCAGCTACTTGAGCGTTGGTTACTGACCGATGAAGTGATTAACAATTACCTCGTTCATTATGAAACGGGTGAGCCGATCCCTGCTGAGTTAGTTAACAAAATCAAACAAGCGGCGACGTTTAATGAAGGCTTTAAAACCACTGAATATATGGCTTCTGCCATCATGGATTTAAAGTATCACACGACTGACCCAGCGTTAATTGATCTCGACACCTTTGAACGTGAAGAGTTAACTAAACTTGGTATGCCTGAAGAAATCGTGATGCGCCATAGAACCACGCATTTTGGTCATATATTCTCTGGTGAAGGCTATGCAGCTGCCTATTATGGTTACATGTGGGCAGAAGTATTAACCTCTGATGCCGCAGAAGCATTTGCACAAGCGCCAGGTGGCTTTTACGATAAAGACGTCGCCGACCGTTTAGTCAAATATCTATTTGCTGTGCGTAATGCGATGGATCCAGCGGATGCATACCGTGCGTTCCGTGGACGTGATGCCAACGTTGAAGCCTTGATGCGTGATCGTGGATTCCCAGTACCTAAAGCGGATAAAAAATCAGATAAATAGACTGAGCAATAACCTCGCTTTCAACCATACAAAGGCCGCCTAATTAATAGGTGGCTTTTTTTATGCTATTATTTTAAAAAATAACAAGAAGCTACTTATGAAAACTCACGCCAACATTCCCCTATCTGACTTTATCGAATACCCCGTTGACGAAATGATTGCTCGCTCCGCGGAATTTTATACATCAATGCAAAGACGCCATAGTATCCGTCAATTTAGCGACCGAGATGTCCCACAATCAATTATCGAAAACTGTATTAAAGCGGCAGGCACCGCACCTAGTGGCGCTAATCATCAACCTTGGCATTTTGTTGCGATGCAGGATGATGACATTAAACGTCAAGTTAGAGATGCCGCTGAAGCCCACGAACAGGCCTTTTATGCCGGACGCGCTGGAGACGAATGGATCAATGCGTTAAAGCCTTTAGGTACCGATGCGCAAAAACCGTATTTAGCGCATGCTCCTTGGCTCATTGCTATTTTTAGTCAAAAGAAAGGCGGCGTGCAGACAGGTGAAAAACATACGAATTATTATGTTCATGAATCAGTCGGGATTGCTACGGGGATGCTGATCACCGCACTACATCAATCCGGTTTAGTGACGTTAACCCACACCCCAAAACCCATGTCATTTTTAACGAAAATATGTGGACGCCCAGAAGATGAGCGACCTTACATGTTGATTATCGCTGGCTATCCAGCGGCCAATGCAACCGTACCAGAGCATGCAAGGAATAAAAAATCACTAACGCAGATCAGTACGTTTATTTAATTTATTGCCAATTAGCGTGATTCTTATTTAACGTCCCTGCCATTTAACAATGACATCAATCACCCCGTTTTGCACCCATATCGGTGTCAGGCGATTGAGCCATAATGTACATTTTGCTTTGACGCCAGGTACGATCATAAACTGGCGTTTATCAAGGCCTCGGGTAATCCCTTTTATAGCCTGAGGTAGAGTTAAACGACCGGCAAAATCTTTTAAAACCCGTGTCGCCGGATGCATCGTTTTAATTTCTTCGATGACCATAGGCGTATCAATCTCTGGGGGGCAGATCACACTGATACAGATCCCTTTGGGGGCATATTCAGCCCGAATACATTGCGCCATACCAAGTACCGCAAACTTACTACTGCCATAAGCACTGTATCCATAAATTCCGACCGTGCCCGCCATGGATGCGATAAATGCAAAATGGTCGCCAGAGTGCATCAGGGGTAAACAAGCTGCTGCTAAATGTCGCGAACCCAACACATTGATTTGATATGAGGCAGTAAAATCATCCGCACTTAAACTAGCAAAATCGCCAGCACGCAGAATGCCAGCACAATTGACCACCAAATTAGGACGACCTAGTTCAGTTACCATAGTTTTAACGGCGTGTTGTACTTGTTTATTATTGGCGATATTGACTTGAAAATAGCTCACATGTAAACCTGTCATGAGCTGATAAGTAGCTTTGTCACAATGTTCAATTAGTGCATCAGGGGCGACAATATCAAAGACCACAATATGAAAGTTATCACGCAAATAATGTTTTACTAAACCTAAGCCAATACCACTTAATCCACCTGTAATTAAGGCTACTTTTTGTTCTTTGAATGCAGCGGGTACTTGGCTCATATTGTTCCTTCGCAATTGTGTCAATATTACTAAAAATGAATTCGGTTATTGTGGATACAAATCCCATATTTGCGTTAACGTGCGCGCTAAGGCGCCTTGATTGTCGAGGATCACCGCTTGCCCGCACTGCCCAGTCGCATCTGCTAATGCAGGTTCAGACAACCATGTATGGCAAAGCTCTCGCGCACTTGTCGTATCGGTAACAATACGCAATCCACCAGCCGTAATCAAGGTGTCACAAATAACAGGGTTATTATAGGTATGTATCCCCATCATTACCGGCACGCCCATACTCGCTGGCTCTAAGGCATTATGCCCCCCTTTATCCGCGATACTGCCACCGACAAAGGCAATATCCGCACACGTATACAGTGGCGTCAACACCCCCATCGCATCGACCAGCAGGACTTGAGTCTGAGCATTGAGCTTATCTCGGTCAGCCCAGTTAATATAATTAAGTCCGCTGCTCAGTATTTCGGCTTCAACTTGTGCAAATCGTTGTGGGTGACGTGGCACAATAATCAATAACGCTTGAGGAAAATCAGTTTGCAATTGTTTATACACGTCCAGCCAAAAGGTTTCTTCACCTTGATGAGTCGACCCTGCTAGTAACACCTGCTTACCTAACAGCTTGAGTGTGTTGGACAACTCAATAATGGTTTCTGGTACCACTACATCACTGACCTGATCAAATTTCACATTGTGGGTTAACACGAGTTTTTCAGGGGCTAATCCTAAACTCAAATATGCATCAGCATCACGTTGCCCTTGTGCACAAACGGTTGTGACTTGCTGTAACATCGGCATAAACACACCACTAATTTTACGATAAGTCCGCGCAGATTTAGCCGTCATACGGGCATTAACCACGCAGACAGGAATGTGTTTTTGTGCAGTCTTAGCTAATAAATTCGGCCATAACTCTACTTCTGTAATACAAACTAATTTTGGTTGGATATGCGCGAGTAATCGAGACATTAACCAAGGTAAATCGTATGGCAAATAATGATGGGCTAGATTTGCGGATAAGGAACCAGGTAATTTATCAGCTAATTTATCAGGTAGGGACGTACCGAAAATATCCAGTACGCGTTGTGCGCCCGTTGCCGTGGTAGTGGTGATCACAATAGGTAAATCAGGTTGCGTGTTGAGCAATCCTTTAATGACACATGAAGCAGCAACGACTTCCCCAACCGAGACACAATGAAATAAAATACCACCGCGCTGTCTAGGGGTAAGCTGACCTAATGCACCGTAACGTTGCGCGCGTTTACGTTCAAATGTTGCCGAACGAACTAAACCCAAGCAGCACCATCGGAGTATCGCAACTAACCAAATCAACGTCACCAGCACAGTATACGCAAACCGACTAAGTGATTGCGTTACACTAGATCGGTACATAGGTAATGACACAGCAGACTTCATCCATAATAATTATTCATCAGAGGGGCTATCATACCGTAACCTGCGCGTGTGCAACATCCCTAAACATAACATCAATCCACACCAGCCAATTACCCAGACTTTAATCCCCTCATAATCAATACTAAACAGCCCTGCGTAAGCACTACCCAATAGCAATAAAGCACAACCAACAATAGTATTGCCTGCGGCAACATAACGTTGTCGCTTAGGGTGACTAACCATATCGATTAAATAGGTTTTGCGTGCAGTACGGATCCCTGAGTAACATAAATTCATAAGTAAAAATCCTGCACCTGCAGCATATAGTTCCGCTAGCCCCCAAGGCGTTAATAACCACCCAAGACTCAGCATACAACCGGCAGCTGCGATAGCTAAAGTAGTCCGTGCCGAATAATCCGAAAACCAACCCCAAATATAAGAAGACACAAAACTGGCGATAGCAGACGCTAACATCACTAACGCTAAACTCGATATGCCGACATAGCGCTCAGCAATCAACAACACCATTAATGGCAGCACGATTGCGCCATGCATTAATAACACACGACTAATAATCAATTCTCGCAAATCACTTTCATGCGTCACATATTGCCACAAACTCAAAGAAGGAACAGAGGGAACAGAGCTAACCGACACGCCCGAAGGTGTGTTAGGCTCGGGGACAATTGGCTCAGGCATAGACAAATACAGACTAACCCACAAGCCAACCCCGTAGCACAAACAGCCGGCTATCACTAACACTCCAAGAACAGTTTGCTCAGGTGTCTCACTGTCAATGACAGCCGAATCAGCGCTATACTGCCACAACAAGAACGCAACCAAAATAGTCACCAACCCTGCGGCAGAGCCACCAGCCCCAATCAATTTACCTCGTCGCCCTTTTTCCACATTATGTGCTTGAATATCTTTAATCGTAAACGAACATAAAGCCCGTCCCAAACTTAAAACCACCACTGCCAATAACACCAAATAAGCAGCGAATGAAGCCGCCACTAACCACCACATCCCAGCGGTAATTGCGAACAGTGCAGCCCCTTGCATGACCATACCCGTACGCCAAATAGTGGCTGTTGAAAACTTCGCAGCAAGGATTTTTTGGACGCTCCATTGGGGTAATAATGCCCCTGATTCTTTAATGGGAACAATTAATGCAAGCATCCACAAAGGTGCATTTAAGCTTAACAAGATCCACGGCAATACGATCTTAGCCGACACGATTTCATCGGCAAGTTGGGTCAAGGTTGAAATACTCAGTAAGCGGGTAAATTGACTCGGCATAAATAATATTACGTCACAGCATGTTTTACTTGAAACGCATCATCTAAATATGTCTGTGCGTTAATAATGTCAGATAGTACATCGATACTGCGTACAATATCTTGATAACTCACATACAAAGGCGCAAAACCTAAACGCAAAACATCCGGCGCTCGAAAATCTGCCACCACCCCTTTTGCAATCATTGCTTGGCATATTGCATAGGCTTGCGGGTGAGTAAATGCTAACTGACTTCCGCGTACACTGCTGTCTTCAGGGGAAATACATGGCAAATCGGTTAATAATCCTTGCGCTTCAATGCATAACAAACAAAAACGCGTCAGCTGCGCAGATTTATAGCGTACATCTTCCATCGTAACCGCACTAAACACATCTAATGCAGCATCCAAAATTGACATAGAAATGACTGCAGGGGTACCACACAAAAATGCCAACATACCTTTACCTGCGACATATTCTTGGGTAAATGCAAATGGCTGAGCATGCCCCATCCAGCCACTAAGGGGTTGTTTTAATTGCGTATGATGACGAGCTGCCGCATAGACAAACGCAGGTGCCCCAGGCCCACCATTGAGATATTTATAACCGCAGCCAACGGCAAAATCGACATTCCACAATGTACAGTCTATTGGGATCACGCCGGTTGTGTGCGCCAGATCCCAAATGACGACAATACCTAATGCATGAGCTTGCTCTGTAATATAAGCCATATCCAGCATATAACCGGTTTTGTAATTGACATGCGTGAGCATTAAAACAGCCACATCCAAACCCAAGGACTCGACAATCGCTTCTTCGGCCACATAATCCAAGGTTAAATCCTGCGCATAATGCGCCACCAAACCTTGAGCAATATAGCCATCGGTTGGAAAATTACCTTTTTGTGTCACTATGCGAGTGCGTCGTGCAAGTTTTAGATGCTCTGATTGTTCAGTATAGCGGTTCTCTTGGATCGCCAACGCCGCATGCAATAATTTATATAAATTAACCGAAATAGAATCACACGCAATCACTTCATCAGGGTGAGCCCCAATTAACGGTGCAATTTTGGCCCCGACTTGTTGTGGTAAACCAATCCAATTATGTTGATTCCAACTTTTGATTAAATCGGGTTGCCATTGCTGTTCTACCACTTCATGAGCGCGTTGCTTAGCTGCATGCGTTACCGGCCCCAAGGAATTTCCATCCAAATAAATCATATTTTCAGGCAACACAAACTGTCCTTTTACTTCTCGTAATGGATCATGAGCATCTAACTGCTCGGCTTGTTGGTACAAGGATGCAATCATTGTAATACTCCTAATAAAGTTTGAAAGGCAGATGATTGAGGGTGGATCCAATCAAAATGACCGGCACCGGGTTCAATAATGGTGTGAGCATTTGGGTGTCGCGCCTGAGAAATCGGGACTATGGTATCCACATCACCTTGTAGTAACGTGACCTGAGTTAGCGCTTGATCGGTGAGTGCCAGTTTTAGTGGGTTAGCCAAATAGTAGTCACTGATTTTTTCATCTGGCATACCAGCCATAAAATCAGTCGTCGCGGCTTGGCAACTATTTTGGCCTAGTGCGTATTGCTTAATATCAACAATGGCTGCTAAGCCGACGATATTGAGCGTCAGGTCTGAGCGCCCCAACAACGCCAAGTGTCGTTGTATATCTCCCGCAGCCAGAAGTGCTAAATGGCCACCGGCTGAGTGACCGATTAGATTCACTGTGGTGGTACTCTCCGGTAATGATTCAATGATGGAGGTGATCCCTAACATTACATCATTAAATGTTATTGGCCATCCGCCACCCGTTTCGCCACTACGACGATACTCAATAGAATATACCGCGTGCCCCGCATGCGCCAAACCATTTGCTTGAGCAATACTATGAGTAATATCAAACGCACTTAACCAACAACCACCATGGATCATGATCACAGGTGCACGCTTATCATCCTCTAACGCTGGATTATCGTCTACCTGGGCTGGCCAATAATAAAAATATTGTTGCGGATCAATGCCATATTTCACCGTTTTTTCAGCTGGTACTTGGGGCAGTTTGGCGACAGCGGAATAAGGCACATTTACCAATTTTATATTAGGGTCAGATCCGCTTTTATCTTTGGCCTCAACAGCTATGGCAATAGCGTTAACAGCGAATAAAGATATTGAAAGTATCATTAATGAATATAGTAAATAGGTATATGTTAATTTCATCGTTGGCTCATAACTCGCGCATAGTTTTAAGGACAAAATACTAACATACACTGAATAATATCCTAAGTAATACACCATTACCCCTAAACTTTAATCCACTCTCTTGCGTACCTAGATTATAGATTCATGCACCAGAGGCACTGATGCGCACTTATTTTTTATTCTTTATAGGTCTTTTAATGTCAGTATTAACACTTCTTAGTCCACTCGCAGCAGGGCAAACTACCCCTTGGGTATCAGTCAATGACTCAGTTATGGGTGGCGTCTCTACTAGCAGCATGACATATACAGAACAAGGACTGCGATTCTCAGGTAATGTATCTTTAGCCAACAACGGTGGTTTTGCCTCAGTGAGACGTGTAATCTCGTTAAATTTACCCGAGGATCACCATTTAATTTTGACGGTTGCTGGTGATGGTAACACTTATCAATTACGTTTTCGTACCGAGAGAGGATTTGATGGGGTCGCTTACAGTGCAAGCTTTGACACCAAAGCCAATACTACGAATCAGCATGTGTTTAACTTAGCGGATTTCAAACCGGTGTGGCGTGGACGTAGCGTCCCAAACCGCCCTAAACTAACCTGGCAAGATGTGATTCAAATGGGTTTCATGCTCACTGACAAACAAACCGGTGAATTCGTATTAGATATTGTCGATATTGATTTTAAACCAACGATTTAAATTACTGTCTATGTCAAATTAATCGAGGGCAAAAAAAAGGCCGTTCACTTCACGAGAACGACCTGCTACCTTTTTGATACACAGTTTGGTTGTGTTAATACATTATAAACGTATCAGGGAATGCGACGATTAAGCCCAACACAAATATTTGTAATAAAATAAACGGCACGACCCCTTTATAAATCGTCGTGGTCTTCATGGATTTGGGCGCAACGCCTTTGAGATAGAAGAGACTAAACCCAAATGGCGGCGATAAAAACGACGTCTGTAAATTCATCGTAATCAGAATCGCAAACCAAATCATATTAATGTCTAATGCCATTGCTACTGGTGCGATAATCGGCACGACCAAGAATGCAATTTCAATAAAATCAATAAAGAAACCAAGTATCAATATGGCAATCATAACTAATATTATAAAGGTCCACTTTTCACCGGGCAGGCTCAAGAAGAACTCTTCTACCAGATATTCACCACCTGAGTAGCTAAATACCATAGAAAATGCGGTTGCTCCGATCAAGACAGCAAATATCATCGAAGAAACTTTTACGGAATCTTTCGATACGGCAAAAATCGTTTTTAATGATACGCCGCCATAAAACTGCGCTAACACTAAAGCCCCAACAGCACCAATCGCGGAAGACTCGGTCGGTGTCGCAATGCCCGTAAATATCGATCCTAATACCACCACAATTAATAATAACGGTGGGACAATATCTTTGGCAGCTTGCTTCAATATCGTCATTTTGTCTTCTTCTACAGGGATCGGAGGACAAAAATCAGGTTTAACGTAACTCAACACTAAAATATATAGCACGTATGCGCCAATTAGCATCATCCCAGGTATAACCGCAGCTTTAAACAAATCACCCACTGGCAAGCCCATGACATCACCAAGGATAATCAAGATAATCGATGGAGGAATGATTTGTCCTAATGTACCAGAGGCACAAATAACCCCAGCAGCAGTAGGTTGATGATAGTTATTTTTGAGCATCACAGGTAATGAGATAACGCCCATTGCCACTACGGACGCGCCAACTACGCCAGTAGACGCTGCCAATAACGCACCAACAATGATGGTTGAAATCGCTACACCACCAGACATACTTCCAAACAGTTTGGCTGAGGATTCAAGCAATCGCTCTGCCAAGCCAGTTTTTTGTAACACGATCCCCATAAAAATAAACATAGGGATAGACATCAAGGTGGTATTTTCCATGATGCTCATAATGCGATAGGGCATAAACTCAAATAAATCAATACCTAAGAAAAATACCCCAACCAATACCGACACACCCGCAAAGGTAAATGCCACGTAGTAACCCATAAATAATAATATTAGGGCGACGAAAAATAAGACTAAACCTTCCATGCTTACACGCCCTCATTATGGATGTGATCTTCATGTACATTCGGACGTTTTAGCTTTAACAAGTTTTCTAAAATCGTATAAAAAATACATAAAATTAAAAATAGATTCGATAACGGGATGACCGAACGGATAATCCATCGAGACGGTAGACCACCTGGATCAGGACTGCCTTCATTCATTTGATAGGCATCTAGGGTATAGCTATAGCCGTAATACATCACAATGACAGCGATAGGCAGTGCAAATACTAGTGCAGCTAAAATATCCATCTTGGCTTGGGTATGTGGTAGCCATTTTTCATAAAAGATATCGACACGCACGTGTCCATCTTCTTTTAAGGTATAACCGATACCAAACATAAACATCGCTGCAAACAAATGCCATTCTAGCTCTTGCATGCCAATACTGACGTCGTTGAAAAAATACCGCATCAATACATCATAAAAGACATTGGCAACCATTAAGAGCATGAGTATTACGCACATATACCCCATCGCATCGATAAATTTGCGTAATGCATTGTGTAAAAAAATCATGAATATCTTCTTTTTGGTAGGAAAAAAATAGAGGCGCCGGACGCAAATCCGGCTCCTCGTCTTACTATGAATTTAGCTGACTATTGAGCAACTATTTTGCGTCAAAGTTATCTAAATATGCGCGGTCAGAGAAGTTAGTCCACTCACGCGCTTTCTTTTGGTAGCTAGCAATTGAATCTAAAATTTTCTTAGATTGTGGATCCGCAGCCGCAAATTCAACTAACAATTTGTCGTTTTCTGCTTTAATTGCATTCATGATCTCTTTTGAGAATGAACGAATTTTTACATTCGGATACTCTGCTTGAAGTGTCGCTAAGTTCATCGCACTTTCATGTGTGGACTGAGTATACATATCATACGCAGCAGTTTTCATTGCTACCGTTAAGATATGTTGTAAGTCTTCTGGTAATTTATCAAAGGCTTTTTGATTAACCATAAACTGCAACTCAGTTGCCGGCTCATGCCAACCTGTGTAGTAGTAAGGCGCAATTTTGTGGAAACCCATACGTAAATCTAACGAAGGACCTACCCACTCTAACGCATCAATTGTGTTGCGCTCTAGTGCAGTATAAAGCTCAGCTGATGGAATGTTAGTAGGTTTAGCACCTAGTTTTGCCAATACTTCACCAGCAAATCCAGGAATACGCATTTTAAGACCTTTTAAGTCTTCTAATGAGTTGATTTCTTTACGGAACCAACCGCCCATTTGATTACCCGTGTTTCCACCTGGAAATGACATAATACCGTATTTATCATACGTTTCTTTCATCAATTCCATACCACCACCGTGGTAGAACCAGGCATACTGCTCGGCAGTCGTCATACCAAACGGTAATGTTGTGAAGAATAAAGTTTCGATGTCTTTACCTTTCCAGTAATACGACGCCGAGTGACCCATTTGATATTGACCCGTTTTCACGAAATCAAAAATACCTAATGCTGATTTATGTTTGTTTGATGAATCGATGCGGATCTTAAAACGACCACCCGACATTTCATCAACCATTTTGGCCATGTTCTTAGTCGCATCACCAAAAACAGGAAAGTTTGGACCCCATGTTTCAGCAAGGCGCCAATTGACTTTTTCTTGAGCTTGTAAAAATGGACTAACTAGCAAAGAGGTTAATAACAAGGTTTTAACCAGAGTTTTAATTTTCATGTGTGCTTCCTTATTTAAAATGTAACCATAATGTAAATTAATTTAACCCCGAGTACAATCCGTACTACTACCGACATCAAGACTAAGCACAACTACCTACGACCATAGTCTAGAGCCTTTGTTTAATTGATGTTAATTGCTATTATTTGTGAGTAAAGATAGAAATTCGGTCATTTATCTGAGAAAATTAACAACGAATTTACATACACCTTTGGTCTTACCTAATGTCTTTTTCTATCCGTATGCAATTGTTTGCCGTACTCCAAGTGGTGTTAACGGCATTATTAACCTATTTTTTTGTGACCAATGAGTATCGTGATTTATCCCAACAAAATCTGGATGCACTCGAGTCCTTTTTGATTGAACAAAAACAACAAGAACTTAAAAACTACACGACGATTGCCACCTCAGCGATTGACCATATTTATGATGTCGAAAATGAATATGACGCCAAAAGACAGGTTGCGCAGATCATCTCGAGATTAATTTATAATAACAACGACGGGTATTTTTTCGTTTATGACAACCAAGGGACAAATATTGTTCATCCCACGGAGCCGTATCGTGTTGGGCAAAATTATTGGGACCTAGTCAATGATAAAAATGAGCCTACCATTCAGATATTAATTGGTAACGCGCAGAACGGTGGGGATTTTTATCGTTATCCGTGGAATCAACCCACCACCAACACCGTCACCGAGAAACTGAGCTACTCTGCACTTTTGCCTCAATGGCAGTGGATGATCGGTACCGGCGTGTATTTAGATAACGTCAATGACCAGCTTGCGAGTATTCAATCAACGATTGATAAGCACATTGATAACACTCGCTTCATCATTTTATTTGTCGCGTTATCGTCGATATTTGGGATTTTTATCGTTGGTGCTGTGTTGCACTTTACCCAGAAAAAAGAAAGTGATAAGAAGATCCACCAACTCGGGCAAAAAATCGTTAGCCTGAAAGAAGAAGAGCAGCGTCACATATCGCGTGAACTGCATGATGGTATTGTACAAGTATTAGTGTCAATTAAGTATTCGTTAGAGGCGACGTGTAAACATCTCGGCAAACAGGATATTCCTAAACCTCAACCGTTATCTCAAGCGCAACACAACTTGAGTAATGCGATCACCGAGATCCGCCGCATCTCGCATCACTTACATCCTCGAATTTTAGATGAGCTTGGTCTTGCTGCGGCTTTAGATGCATTGGGTTCTGAGTGTAGTGAGCGCACAGGCCTCAATATAACAATCAATAAACCAGCATTGAGTAAGTTGTTACCCGATCATATCAATATAACCTTGTATCGTGTCGTGCAAGAATCATTAATGAACATAGAAAAACACGCACATGCTAGCGATACCATCATCACCTTGACCATTGTTGATAATTGGCTTAATTTGAGTATCGTTGACAATGGCATTGGGATGCAAAAAGCGCAGTTTGAAAACCCATCCGAAAATGGTATAGGCACGCGTAATTTAGCGGAGCGCGTCGAATATCATAGTGGTATATTTGAGATGAAATCCTCTAATAAAGGCACGACTATCTTGGTTAAAATACCCCGTTCGGCATTTGCTAACCACTACAATCCCTCTCACCCTGAGCAAACCACTCCGGAGCCAATATGAATCCCGCGCTAATAAAAGTCATGCTCGTCGATGATCATCCTATGGTGCAAGATGGTTTAAGTGCGTGTTTATCGTTTTATGATGATATTGCTATTGTCGGCAACTGCGGCGATGGCAGTGCGGTACTAGAAACGGCCAAACAATGTCAGCCGGATGTCATTTTAATGGATATCAGCATGCCCAAACTCAATGGCCTTGAGGCAACTGAAATTATCACTGAATCATTGGACAGTGCCAAAGTCTTGATATTCAGCATGCATGAGAGCGCTGAATTTGTGACCAACGCAGTCCAAGCTGGCGCATCTGGGTATATTCTCAAAGACACCAACTCTGAAGAAGTGTACCAAGCGATTAAAAGCATTGCCCAAGGTAAATCTTATTTTAGCAGTAGCATCGCCAAAATGTTAATCGAAAACCCACCGGCACAAGCTAACGCGCGGTTAACTGCGCGCGAACAAATGATTTTATCTTATATAGCCAAGGGACAATCGAGCAAAGATATCGCTCAAACCTTGACGATCAGCGTACGTACCGTCGAAGCCCATAGGCGTAACATCAAGAGTAAACTGAACCTAGATAGCCTAGCTGAATTAGTACGTTATGCGATGAATCAAGGCTTAATCGATAGCTAATGGTAATTGATGATAGTTAGGCAATATACGTACTGCTAATCACATTTTCATCGTCAGCATAACAACTCGGTTCACGTGGGCATTCGGCGCCACGAGAGCAAATCAAGCGCGGATCCGTTAACACGCCGCGTTCGACCCAATTTATATTCAAAATACGCGCGACCGTTTGTAATTTCTTTTTCATTGCAACGGGCAACTGCGCTGAACCGCCACCTTTGACACATAAGTTTTTAATCTCATGGGCTATGGCTTGCGCATCCCCTCCTTGGGCGTTAATCGCAGGATTGAGATCAATACCTGAACATAAAACATGTTTATTTTTGGCTAAATCAACTACATTAGTGGATTCACAACAATAAATCCGCGGTTCATTGCCTACATTCAGAATGGATAATTGTGCCGACGTGCCTTTGACCGGCGTATTGATCATACGAAATACAGCCCAGTGTTGACACGGATCCGCAACTTCTCGCATATTTCCCCAAGGTAACGGAATACCATTGCCTCGATATACAGCTTTGAGCTTGCCCGGCGCATAAGCATCAAAATAATGCCAATGTTTATACGGTGATACCGCTGTCATTCGACGCATCGCGACTGACGCAGATACACCAACCTTCTCATGGGTGGCAATCTCATAGCCATTACGATCCAATAACTGCCTAAATGGCACCTTAGGACACAACAACGCACCCGCAAAAAAACTCGCTTCAAAATCACGCCACGCTTGCAAGATATCTTGGGTATTGATTTGCGAAGATTGGAGTTTTTGGTTATTCCCACCTTGCATCACTGAATATTGGTTTAACCCTGTCACCAATACACTTTTCAACCCATCGTTGTTATGCAAAACACTATGACCAATATGCACAGCGATATCGTACTTTAAGCGTTTTTCGTATTTTTCTAGGATCTTATTGAGATATAGCGTGTTATTCGGACCTAAATATGAAGTCACCACTGACGTTGTGTGCACGCCATATTCAGCGGCAAAGCCCCGTGGTAAACGGCTAAACCACTTAATCGTTAAGCCTTGTTGACGCGCTAACATCATTAGTTCATCAGGGGCTAATGGCATGCGCTTTTGTCCAATTTCCTCAGCAGCTTTTTCTAAATCAGGGAAATGGTTTTGATGATGTTCTTGGTGAGCACGAATTAACAAGTGGGCAAATTGGCGACCACTAATTCCTGTTTGAGAAAGCATTTCAGGGATCGCTATTTGTAAAATATCATTGCTAAATAAAAAGCTCGGTTCCAGTGGCATTCCAGGGATCCCACCATGACTACCTTTATCAATCACGATATCATCTTGCTCGGGTACGTCATCCAAAAACCAATTCGCGTCTTTTTGAAATACCTGTGCAATGACTTCTAACATATCCAAACTAGGAACTCGTTTACCGCGTTCAATCATCGATAAATAAGACACTGAAGGCGCATATTCGGCATTTAAACGAATACATCGTGAAGACAAATCATCCAATGTCAGGTTATTCCGCTTGCGTAGATTTCGCACTTTCGTGCCGAGTAAATGGGTTTTTCTACCTAAACTACCGTTGCCTTTGGTCATGACTGATTTCATATGGATTCTCATTAATCGATGCGCTAAATAGTTAAATCATAATTACACATGTTTTTTGTAAAATTTACACTGTGTAATTTTTATTGTGAAATTATTCACATTTTTATTCTATTATTCTAATCAAGCGCGGTAAAGACATCTTTTAAACTTTATCTCACGCAAACATTATTCAGTGACACATACGGTAAACTGATACACATGACAAACAGATGCTAACCCCATCTAGGAGAAACATTATGAATATGCCAGCAATGAACTTACAACAAGCAAAATCAAATCAACATGCATTAATGGGTCAATTTTCTACTGTAGCCAACATCAGATGGCAGAGTGCTTTTCAAGTCATGGATAACTCAGAAGCCGTTATGAAAATGCTTGATGAACGCTTCCCTCTTGATCATGGTTCACATGCAGACGTTAAAGAGTACGTGGTTTATTTCCGTCATATCATGGCGTATTTTGCAGATGGAACCCATTGTGGTTTAGCACAACCAAAGCAGTTTGTTGCACTATGTGGTCACATTGAATCGCCAGATTCAATCGTTTTAAGAGAAAATGATTTGCATGTTGAAATCAAATTTGACCGTAAAGGCAATCGTGGTTGTGAACAAAATGCAGGGATCCAAGATGTACAAATCGAGTTTCCTACCTCGCGTGAGTTTACCGCTCCGAATGGTGAAGAATACACTATCTAAGTCATCCTACTATAGATGCGGATAGATCTAGATAGTTACAGCAAATAAGACCCTGTGTACCCTACATACACCCTATTTGGGATCGGACAAAGTGTTAACTTGGTATATCCGATCCTTCAATAAATAGGGTCAGAACCAAATTAAAACGTCATCAAATTATAAATGTAGATACAAAAAAGCCGCTAAAGATTGCTCTCTAGCGGCTTTTAAATGCAATATCTAAAACCTAATAAATTAAGCTTTAGTAATTACGTCAACTAACATCCAGTTTTTGGATTTAGAAAGAGGACGACATTCTGTGATAGACACGAAATCGCCTTCATTACATACGTTAGCTTCATCGTGTGCGTGAAGTTTAGTAGTACGTTTGATGAATTTCCCATAAATAGGATGCTTCACTTTGCGTTCTACCGCAACAGTGATGGTTTTATCCATCTTGTTGCTTACTACACGACCCTGTACTGTACGAATAGTTTGTTCAGTCATTATTCACCAGCCTTTTGAGTCATGATGGTTTTAACACGCGCGATGCTACGACGCACTGTTCTTAATTGGTCAGTTTTTTCAAGCTGTCCAGTAGAATATTGCATGCGTAAGTTAAACTGTTCACGAAGAAGTGTTAACAATTCTTCGTTTAATTCAGCTAGACTTTTTGCTTTTAGTTCAGTCGCATTCATTTACATCACCGTTCGAGTTACAAAGGTTGTTTTAAATGGCAGTTTCGCCGCTGCTAATGCAAACGCTTCACGTGCTAGAGACTCAGGAACACCTTCCATCTCATATAACACGCGACCCGGTTGAATTTGGCATACCCAGTACTCAACGTTACCTTTACCTTTACCTTGACGCACTTCTAGAGGCTTCTCAGTAATTGGCTTGTCAGGGAAAACTCGAATCCAAATTTTACCTTGACGTTTAACGTGACGAGTCATAGCACGACGGGCTGCTTCGATTTGACGAGCAGTCATGCGACCACGGCCGACGGATTTCAGACCATATGTTCCGAAGCTTACTTTGCTACCAGCAATAGCAAGACCACGGTTACGGCCTTTATGCATCTTACGAAATTTCGTACGCTTAGGTTGTAACATGATTAGCCCTCTCGCTTAGCGTTTCGGCCTTTCTTCTTAGGTGCTGGAGCAGCAGGCTGCTCTTGAGTAAGTGGTAATCCACCTAATACTTCACCTTTGAAGATCCATACTTTAACGCCAATGATACCGTAAGTAGTATTTGCTTCTGAAGTTGCATAGTCAATATCAGCACGGAAAGTGTGTAATGGAACACGACCTTCACGATACCATTCTGCACGTGCAATTTCAGCGCCGCCTAGACGACCGCTTACTTGTACTTTGATACCTTTAGCGCCTAATCGCATGGCATTTTGTACCGCACGCTTCATAGCGCGACGGAACATAACACGGCGTTCAAGCTGGCTAGAAATACTATCAGCTACTAACTGACCATCTAGCTCGGGTTTACGTACTTCAGCAATGTTGATCTGAGCTGGCACACCGGCTAACTTAGATACGTGATTGCGAAGCTTCTCTACGTCTTCACCTTTCTTACCAATCACAACGCCTGGACGGGCTGTGTGGATTGTTACTTTAATGCTCTTTGCAGGGCGTTCGATAACAATTTTAGAAAGTGACGCGCTTTTTAACTGTTTAGTCAAATATTGACGGACCTGATGGTCGTTAAACAAGTTATCGGCATAGTCTGCTGTATTAGCGTACCAGGTTGATGTCCATGGTTTGCTGATACCCAGGCGTATACCGGTAGGATGAACTTTCTGTCCCATAATCTACTCCTAGTTATCCGCCACAACCACAGTAATGTGACTGCTACGCTTAAAGATACGATCGGCACGGCCTTTGGCACGTGTTTTGATACGCTTCATAGTCGGACCTTCATCAACGAAGATTTTCGCTACAGTTAACTCGTCGATATCAGCGCCGTCATTGTGCTCTGCGTTGGCAATTGCCGACTCAAGTACTTTTTTAACTAAAACAGCAGCTTTCTTATTGCTGTAAGTTAAAACTTCTAACGCTTTTTCTACGTGTAAACCGCGAATTTGATCTGCTACCAAGCGTGCCTTTTGAGCCGATGTACGAGCAAAACGGTGTTTAGCTAATGCTTCCATTTTAATCTCCTATTATCGTTTGGCTTTCTTATCTGCGACATGGCCGCGATAAGTACGCGTTGGTGCAAATTCGCCCAACTTATGGCCGACCATTTCGTCAGAGACGAACACAGGTACATGCTGGCGACCGTTATGGACCGCAATGGTCAACCCAATCATATCTGGGATGATCATAGAACGACGAGACCAAGTCTTAATTGGTTTTTTGTCGCTCTTTTCCACTGCAGCTTCTACCTTCTTCAGCAAGTGTAGGTCAATGAAGGGACCCTTCTTGAGAGAACGTGGCATGGTGAATCCTCGCTGTTATTTATTTCGACGACGTACGATAAGTTTATCGGTACGCTTATTACTTCGGGTTTTCTTACCTTTGGTAGGAACGCCCCAAGGCGATACTGGATGACGGCCACCAGAGGTACGACCTTCACCACCACCGTGCGGGTGATCTACTGGGTTCATGGCAACACCACGAACTGTTGGACGAATCCCGCGCCAGCGAGATGCACCTGCTTTACCTAATGAACGAAGCATATGTTCAGCGTTACCGATTTCACCAATAGTGGCACGGCAATCTGACAATACTTTACGTACTTCACCAGAGCGAAGACGTAATGTTACATATCCTGCATCACGCGCTAAAATTTGCGCGTAAGCACCAGCAGAACGTGCAATTTGTGCACCTTTGCCTGGCTTCATTTCGATGGCATGAACTGTTGAACCAACTGGTATATTAAGCATTGGTAACGTGTTACCTGCTTTAATTGGCGCATCAGCTCCAGATTGAATTGCATCACCTGCTTTTAGACCTTTAGGGGCTAAAATGTAGCGACGCTCACCATCTGCATAAAGCACTAATGCGATATTTGCAGAACGGTTTGGATCATATTCTAGACGCTCGACTTTGGCTGGTATGCCGTCTTTATTACGTTTAAAATCAACCATGCGGTAATGCTGCTTATGACCACCACCGATGTGACGTACCGTAATACGACCATTGTTGTTACGACCACCAGATTTGCTCTTAGTATCAAGTAAAGGTGCATGTGGTGCGCCTTTATGCAAATCATGGTTAACAACTTGGACAACGTGACGACGACCGGCAGAAGTTGGCTTAGCTTTCAATAATGGCATTTCTAATCCCCTTCTTACTCGCCTGCACCGACGAAGTCGATGTCTTGACCTTCTTTAAGCACAACATATGCTTTTTTCCAGTCACTGCGTTTGCCGAAAGACTGACCGTGACGTTTGGTTTTACCCTTACAATTCACAGTACGAACGTTGTTTACTTCAACTTCGAAAAGTTTTTCAACAGCAGCTTTAATTTCTGCTTTGTTCGCGTCTTTAACTACTTTAAATACAACAGTATTATTTGCTTCAGCTGCCATTGTAGACTTTTCTGAAACGTGAGGTGCTAAAAGCACTTTTAATAAACGTTCTTCGTTCATGCTAATGCCTCCTCAAGTTGTTTCAGTGCGTCTGCAGTAATTAACACTTTTTCAAATGCAATTAAGCTAACTGGATCAATACCCTGCACATCGCGTACGTCAACTTTATACAAGTTACGTGACGCTAAGAATAAATTCTCATCGACCTCAGGGGTCACGATTAATACGTCAGTTAAATCATAAGTACTAAGTTGCGTTAATAACGCTTTAGTCTTTGGTGCGTCAACACCGAATTTTTCAACAACGATTAAACGATCTTGACGAATCAATTCAGATAAGATGCTACGGATTGCGCCGCGATACATCTTTTTATTCACTTTTTGTTCAAAGCTACGAGGTTTCGCTGCAAATGCACGACCACCACCAACCCAGATAGGGCTTCGGATAGTACCAGCACGGGCGCGGCCTGTACCTTTTTGGTTCCATGGTTTCTTACCACCACCACGGACTTCAGCACGAGTTTTTTGTGCTTTTGTACCTTGACGCGCGCCAGCACCGAAAGCAACGACTACTTGATGAACAAGTGCTTCGTTGAATTCAAGCCCGAAGGTCGCATCTGATACTTCAAGGATGCTATTCGCATCTTTTAATGTTAATTCCATCAGTTTACTCCCTACACGTTACGCTTTAACAGCTGGACGGATAATAACATTACCGCCAGTTGCGCCAGGAACGGCACCTTTAATTAATAAAAGGTTGTTTTCAACATCAACACGTACCAGTTCTAAAGACATAGTAGTGACGCGTTTGTTGCCCATTTGGCCCGCCATCTTCTTACCTTTAAATACTTTACCTGGTGATTGGTTTTGGCCAATTGAACCAGGCGCACGGTGTGATAATGAGTTACCGTGAGTCATACGCTGTGAGCTGAAGTTCCAACGCTTGATAGCGCCTTGGAAACCTTTACCTTTTGAGGTACCAGCTACGTCGACTTTAGTGACATCATTGAAAAGTTCAACAGTGATTTCACTGCCTACTTCTATACCTTCGCCTTCATTTCCGTCAAGACGGAATTCCCACAAACCACTGCCTGCTTCAACACCGGCTTTAGCAAAATGACCTGCTTCAGCTTTGTTGACACGGCTAGCTTTCTTATCGCCAGCAGTAATTTGTAGAGCACGATAACCGTCTGTTTCCTCAGTACGTAACTGAGTAACACGGTTTGGGGTCGCTTCAATAACGGTCACAGGAATAGACACACCATCTTCAGTGAAGATACGCGTCATACCTACTTTACGACCGACTAGACCAATCGCCATATTAAAACCCTCTCTTGTTAGCCCAGGCTGATTTGAACATCAACACCGGCAGCCAAGTCCAATCTCATTAATGCATCAACTGTTTTATCAGTTGGTTCAATGATATCTACTAAACGTTTATGTGTACGAATTTCATACTGATCACGTGCGTCTTTATTGACGTGCGGAGAAGTAAGAACTGTATAACGCTCTTTGCGCGTTGGTAATGGAATAGGTCCAGATACCTGTGCGCCTGTACGTTTCGCCGTTTCCACGATCTCCGCAGTTGATTGATCAATCAACTTATGGTCGAACGCTTTCAAACGTATGCGAATTCTTTGATTTGGCATCGATTAAGCTCCAATCGAAAGAACAAAAAAAATCACCTTCCCGACCCCTATTAATGGTAGAAAAGATGTGCGTAAACCGATGATCCCATATCGGGATCCTGTTCATAGTACTAGTATGCGCCCTTGCATTAAGCATGTTTGCTGCCGATATACCAATTTAATGTACCTGTTATATCGACTACTAATAACGTTGTCTTCTTAGACAATTCGGCGCAAATTATACATGTAATATGAATTTATGCAAGTGCTGTCTCTGTTTAATTACTACAGGCTTTGTCTCCTGCCCTTAAGCACGGTTTTACTATCATTTATATGTCTGATTACCTTTTTAGCTATTCTTCGACTATCTTTTAAATAACTGAGTTATATCTTTATTTTACGGAGTTTATCTATTAATACCTCAACGAATACTGCGGCCAACATTGCTGACATTCAGGCTATTTTAAATGCTCATGAGAGTCTTTTTGATGCGTTCGAGACATTGCAGCAGGTATTGTTATCCCATTTTTCGGTTGAACGTGTGAGTATTTTTCAGCGCCGAAAACAACAGCAAGACTTGTTAGCACGCTTTAAAACAGGAAAAACGACTCAGCAAATATCAGTTCCCATTTCCCCGCTCTCTATCGCTGGATATGTCGCCTTATCTCAAGAACCCGTAATTATTGATGATCCCTATGACGCCCAAGCATTGTTTGCCATCCATCCTCGCTTACGCTTTGCTGATAAATTTGATAAACAAAATCAATTTACGACGCGTAATATTTTATGTATCCCCATCATACATGCCAACGTGCTACTTGGCGTTATTCAGTTTATTAACCATGTTGATGGCTTTACTGATGCAGATTTACATGCGGGGTTACAATTAGCCACATTGCTCGGTCAACAGTTTAGGTATGAATTAGGTGGAACAGTGCGGCCTTTGGATACATTAGTCCATCGAGAATTAATTAGTGAAAAATCCCTCACTACGCTCCTAGAAGATAAGTATGTCAAAACAGATCCTAAGCTACTTATGCAAAAACTAATCGGTGAGCACCGTATTGCGCCAGCTGATATCGGTCGTTCACTATCTATGCATTATCAAGTTCCTTTTATTCAATATGATCCTGACAAGTATCATGTTTACAGTAATGAACATCGCTTAAATGTGTCTTATCTAAAACGTAATCTCGTTGCTATTATTGCTGATTCGAATGACAAACCCATTATATTAATGTCCCAACCTAATAATGCATCATTGATTATGGAGATTGAGCGCGCATTGAGTATTGATGCTTATGAAATTGCGGTAGGGTTGGCGACTCATATATTGCAGTTTCTTGGTGAATCTGACAGTGGTGTTGGCCCAGGCGAAATGGACGAAATCCTTGATGAGATTGGTACCACTAGCGATGATAGCGATGAACACTTCGAAGAAATGTCTGATGATGCACCGGCTGTCGTTCGCTTGGTATCACGGATATTACATGATGCCAAACGACTTAATGCATCCGATATCCATATTGATCCAGAAAAATCTGCTCCTACACGCGTTCGTATGCGTGTTGATGGTGTATGTCGCGATATTAATCAAGTGCCGGCCTCCCATCATAATGCCGTCATTGCACGGATTAAGATCATGGCTAATTTGAATATCGCAGAAAAACGCACCCCCCAAGATGGTAAGCTTGCATTTAAGTTATCCGGCCAATTAGTTGAAGTTCGGGTTGCGACGATTCCAACTGTCGCCGGTGAAGGGGTGGTCATGCGTATATTGGCAACTGGTGGTGCCATGCCGATTGATAAAATGAACCTTTCTAATCAAAACATGACAATGCTTAAAAACATTGTCCGTCGACCTCATGGTATTATGTTAGTAGTAGGACCAACGGGCTCGGGTAAAACCACAACACTCCACGCGATACTGGGCTATTTGAATACACCAGACAAAAAAATTTGGACAGCTGAAGACCCCGTTGAAATTACCCAAGCAGGATTACAGCAGGTCCAAGTGAATCCCAAAATTGGGTTTACCTTTGCAAACGCCCTGCGTGCATTTTTACGTGCTGATCCTGATATTATATTAATAGGTGAAATGCGTGACAAAGAAACCGCACATGCAGGAATAGAAGCATCACTCACGGGTCATTTAGTGCTTTCTACTCTGCACACCAACTCTGCGCCGGAAACGATTACACGATTATTAGATCTTGGGTTAGATCCGGTTAATTTTTCTGATGCCTGTGTCGGCATTTTAGCCCAGCGGCTTATCCGGACGTTGTGTCCTGAGTGTAAAACGTCCTACACCGCATCTGCTGACGAACTCGCATTTATTGAACGTCAGTATGGTAGTGCCGTCATTAATGAATTGTCGCTTTCACAGCCAGTTACATTATACCAAGCTAACGGTTGTGAACACTGTGGGGATATTGGTTATAAAGGAAGGACCGGCGTCCATGAATTATTGCGGATGACTCCAGAGTTACGTGGTTTGATTTATCATAATTCAAATGTCTCTGAACTGGCTAAACAAGCATCTCAAGACGGGATGCGCACATTAATGCAAGATGGGATCAAAAAAGTATTGTCAGGGATCACTGATATTAAACAGATACAAATTTTGGGTGGCGTGGATTAGGTTTAACTAGATATTTGTTCATAACGTTTGGATATTTAATTGATCAATATCTAATTGTGTAAAGCAATTGAAGTGTAAGTCAATTTGGGATTCAGATTGCTGTGGTAGTTGATATTTATACGACCAAGCTTGCATTTGCGCACGATTAGCTGCTTGAATATCATAAAGGTAATCACCGACATAGGCTAATTCGCTTGGTGCAAAACCCCATTGTTTAGCTATAAAAAGTAATGCTTCAGGATCCGGTTTGCACGTTGCATCTTCTCGTGTCAGTACCAATTTTATTGGAATATTATGATTATCAATTTTAAGTGATGTCGCTACACGGCAATTACGGGTGACAATAGCCATGGGCACATCTTTCATGCGTAACTGCTCAATGAATGCTTCAGCGCCAGGGATCCATTGACAGTTCAAGGCATCTTCAAGTTCCATTTGTTCAACTAATTGTTGCGCGGCGGCCTTCGTTGCAGGATCATCGATGTGTTTGATGTACGCTAAAATGTCTTGGTCATGTGGACAGCCAACCTCGTTTTTTAGCTTTACAAAATCAAGATCACTCGTCACTAACGTGCCATCCAAATCGAAAATAAAGCCTTTTATTAGTTTTTTATACATTCCATAATTACCCAACACATACGATTGCAAGTAATATACATGCTATAGTCGATACTTGCTGTAGATTTAATCACTATTTGCATTCTATTTTCGGGATATCCTTCCACTGAGTCGTATACTGCGGAGATAAATATGCGCGTCGCATGCGCCATTTGGGTTGTATTCCTTTAGCAGCAACGCCTAGTGTATGCGCTCCATATTTACGATTAATATGATCCATACACGCCATTAATTCTGGTCGCTCTGGATTACTATCAAAAAGATCGGTTTGGATGAACTCATTTTGTACTAACTCTATCGCCCCGGCACCTGATTTGTGAAACACAACGCCAAGTTTGAATATTTGCAGCGCAGCCTCAGTAGCAGCCAATACTAACTGTGTGGTATCAGATGTCGGCACGGCAAAACGATGAATACACGATTTATGATAATACTGATCAGGTTGAAAAGGATTGGCGCGCGCAAAAAACTGTATTGCTTTGACCGCGCTCTTTTGCCGCCTGGCTTTCGCACCAACATGCTCAGCATGTAGACATAATGATTGTCTCAAGCTGGTATAGTCTGTTACTTTTTCACCGAACGCACGAGTCGAAAATATTTGTTGTTTCGCTGCTCGGGTTTCCGTCCACGCTAAACAAGTTTCACCATTGAGTTCACGTACTGTACGCTCAACCTCAACTGAAAATTGTTTTCGCATCGCTTTTGGCGAAGCGCATGCTAATTGCCACGCATTGTTAATGCCCATAAATGTCAAACGCTGTGCGATTTTTTTACCCACTCCCCACACGTCTTGGGTCTGCATTTGTTGTAATATTTGTTCACGTACGACAGGAGAATCAATCACCGCAATACCACGATGAAACCCTGGTAGGCGCTTACCTGCATGACTCGCGGCTTTTGCTAATGTTGGCGTACTCGCAATACCGACTCCTACCGGCAAGCGCACTTCACGCCACACTGCTCGGCGAATATCTTGTCCATAGACTTCCCAACCGCTTTCAGGTACAAATCCACTAAACTGCAAAAAACACTCATCAATCGAATAAACATGTTGTTCTGGGGCAAAGCGTGCCACGACATCCATCATTTTCGTAGACAGATCATCATACAATTCATAATTAGAAGAACGTATCACACAGCCAAATTTGGCGAGTTGGTCTTTCACCTCATGATATGGCCCGAACTTCTTTACGCCTGTTTGTTTAGCACGCTCACACATAGCACAAATGCAACCATCATTATTCGTTAAGACCACCACAGGCTTACGTCGAATACTCGGATCAAAAACTTTTTCTGCTGACGCATAAAAACTATTAGCATCCACTAAGGCAAACATTTACTGACCATTTTAGAACTACGGTGCATCCGGATCGAGCGTATAACAATCCCTTCTTCATCAAACACATCACCAGCACTCAGCACATAAGGTACATGCTCATCCGCGCCCGAGAGTAACACTAACGCTTTACGGTCGAATAATTTACAGACAAAAACCCCATTTAAGTTCGCCACAACAATATCGAATGACGCACGGTGTGCTGCGCGATCAACAATCAATAAATCACCATCAAAGATGCCGTATCCAGTCATCGAATCACCTTTCGCCAACCCTATAAACGTGGCTGTAGGGTGATCAATGAGCAGCTCATCTAAGTCCAACCCAAGTTGTTTATATTCCGCTGCTGGGGATTCAAAGCCGGCAATGCCTGCTTGCGCCGCGAGCGGTATCACTTGTAACATGACCTGTACCTCACTCATTAATGTCTATCATTACCCAGCAAAAAAACTGGACATACATACAGTATAGATCATTCTTGAAAAAGTAAATATTAACTGTTAATTTATACAGTATTGAGTATACTTATTAAATAGTAGCAACACTGGAGCGCAATCGTGGCCGTAATTACACAATATGTAGTGCAACATAAAGGGGTAGATAAACTTGTGACTACCGACAAAAAAGAAGCTGACAAATACGATAAAATGTTAAGTATCGCTGATAACTTAGCAGTGTATATAGCAGCTAAAGGTATCGAACTAGATGAAAGTATCTGCGAAGAATTATCGATTGTGCTCGCCAAAAACAAAGAGGGTGTGGCTAAATTATTCCGCGGTTTGGATGCTGATGAAGTCCTAGAATCCGAAAGTGCTGACATCGTCTCAATTAATGAAGCGGCAGGCGAATAGCCTTATAACAATGACATAAAAATTAATACGCAGAGAGCGCTGTGAGTCTTGGTTAATCATCTATACTAACTATTATAATGACTAATTGACAGGTAGATCCGTGAGCCTAAGCACCCAGCAGGCGCTGTTTGAGCGTATTTTTTCGCGCACCTTAACCCATGAAGGTGTCTTTAGCGATCACCCTCAAGACCTTGGCGGGGCGACTAAATATGGTATTACCCAACATACGTTAAACGCATATCAAGACAATCTAAGCGTCACCACTAAAAGCTTAACAGCTGAAGATTCCCCTGACTTAGCAAAAGCCACGATCACGTCGTTAACTCAAGCTCAGGCCATGCAAATATACTGGGTTATGTATTATCAACAACCCAAAATCTATTTACTCTCCAGTGCCATACAACCTGTTATCTTTGATATGGCTGTCAATCATGGTCCCAAGCAAGCTATCAAATTATTGCAACACGTACTCAACCTTAGTGGTCTGGTTAATATCAGTCAAGACGGGCAATTAGGTCCTATTACCGCCCGCGCTTGTGATCAGGTCTATCAACAAATGGGCGACTACTTAATTAATGCATTGTGTGATGAACGAATCGCATTTTATCATCGTATTGTCGCACGGCAGCCGAATCAACAGATTTTTTTAAATGGCTGGCTACGCCGAGCCCAAACATATTATTTAGCGTAATCAATCCCCCCCATTACATTACAAAAAAGACAAGGAGTTAGCATGGGTATATTACACTCTGTTCCAGTCATCGGAGATTTAATCGAAAAACTCTCCAATGGCATCGATGAGCTAGTCACCAGTGATGAAGAAATGGGACAAATCGATATAGAAAAACAACGTATAGCACTACAAACCCTCACCGCTGAACTCAAAGAACAGCACATGCAATTACAGATCAATATGGCACAAGCCAATCATCCTAGTATTTTTGTTGCCGGCGCTCGTCCTGCAATCATTTGGATTGGCGCATTAGGGTTAGCGTATGAAGCTCTACTGAGACCGTTAGGCACTTGGCTTATTATGCTAAGCCTAGATATGAGTGAAATATTAGGCGAAGCCGCATTTCAAGAAGCGACAAGTGAACAAATTCAAACCGTGGCGCAATTTTATCAGCTACCATCAATGAACACTGAGCTGTTTATGCCTATTATTCTGGGTGTGTTAGGGATTGGAGGGTTTAGAACATGGGAAAAAATCAACGGTAAAGCCCGTAATAATATGCAACCCGAATCCGCAGAATTTGAAGCCATGACCAAAATAATGTTAGAAAAGCATAAGTACCAACAACAAAAAGTCAAAGAACAACTCACTGGCAATCCTTCAGTTGACGCATTTAACCAAGCGCGACAAAAAGGTGACTATCGCCCTAAATACACGTTAGAATAATTAGACTAAATAAATAATAGGATAATGACATGCGATATTTACATACAATGGTACGAGTCAAGGATCTAGATGCGTCTTTACACTTTTATTGTGATTTATTAGGATTGGTGAATGTACGCCGTTATGACAGTGAAAAAGGTCGTTTCTCATTGATCTTTTTGGCAGCCCCCGATGATGTTGAACGAGCCAAAGTCGATCAAGCTCCGTTAGTTGAACTGACTTATAACTGGGATCCAGAAGAATACACTGGCGGTCGTAATTTTGGCCATTTAGCATACCGAGTGGAAAACATCTATGATACCTGTCAACGCTTACAAGCTGGTGGTGTACTGATCAGTCGTCCCCCTCGTGATGGCCATATGGCATTTGTACGTTCTCCTGATGGGATCTCAATTGAGCTTCTACAAGAAGGTGACAACCTTGAGCCACAAGAGCCATGGGCAAGTATGTCAAATACTGGTGAGTGGTAGCGGTAATGACGCCTGCGATCAATGCCGCTAAACGCGCTAACGTTGAATTTAGCACACTAAGTTACGCGCATGATCCGCAAGCGGCGTCATATGGCTTAGAAGCAGCCCAAAAGTTAAATATTGACCCACAATCGGTGTACAAAACATTAGTGACCGATTGTGATGGTCAGCTAGTCGTGGCGATTATACCGGTTGCCGAAAAACTCTCGTTAAAACAAGTCGCCAAGGCTGCAAAAGCAAAAAAAGCTAGCATGGCCGACCCGGCATTAGTCGCTAAAAAAACCGGCTATGTCATGGGTGGCGTTAGCCCTTTAGGTCAAAAGTCTCGCCTGACCACAATTATTGCCAACCAAGCACAAACCTTAGTGACCATGCATGTTAGTGCTGGTAAACGAGGGTTAGAAATTGCCCTTGCACCACAATCTTTACAACAGTTAACACAAGCAACATTCGCCGATATCTGTGCATAATCTTTATTATTCGACTAAAATCAGTTAACGTATTCGATATAAGAATAATAAAAATGCGAATGGAGTCATCCTATTGATCGCGATTGCACTTAAGCAACTCACATTTAGTTACGCCACTACCCCCATAATAGACATTGATTCATTGGTCATTGACAATGGTGAGCGAGTCTTTATCGCCGGTCCCTCTGGATGTGGTAAAAGCACGTTACTGAATTTAATCAGTGGCACATTGACGCTACCGCAAAAAGACGACCACATTACCGTACTAGACCAATCTTATGCACAGCTTACTGCACGTCAATTAGATCGGTTTCGAGCGCACAACATGGGAATTGTATTTCAACAATTTAATTTAATTGGCTATTTAAGTGTACGGGAAAATATTGCATTGAGTACGGAGTTTCATCCGTGCAATAAAACGGCATTACTAGCCACTATTCCTGCGCTTATTGCACAATTACAATTACCCGCACATATAATCGATCAGCCCGCTAATACTCTGAGTATCGGCCAACAACAACGCGTTGCAATTGCCCGAGCATTAATCCATAAGCCAAGTATATTGATTGTCGATGAACCTACATCAGCATTAGATGAAACGGCGACAGGTAGTTTTATGCAAACATTATTAGCAATGTGCGATAAACACCACACCACGTTATTATTTGTCAGCCACGACTTACGCCTCGCGAGTTATTTTACGCGCACTATTGCACTTAACGAAATCAATCGTGTTACACATAGCGAGGCACGCTAATATGCGCCTTACATTAGCACTCAAAAGCCTACATTATCGACGCAAATCAGTCGTACTAACATTATTTGCAATTACGATCAGTTTATTCTTGTTATTTGCAGTAGAACATACTCGTCATGCTGCCAAGGCGAGTTTCACACGAACCATATCTGGTACAGATTTAATTGTGGGACCTCGCACAGGCCCAATTAATTTATTACTCTATTCTGTATTTAAAATCGGCGTACCCGCTAATACCATTAGCATGACTAGTTTCGACGTATTAGCCGCAAACAAACAAGTCAAATGGGCCGTGCCTATCGCACTAGGCGATTCTCATCATGGTTTTCCTGTTGTGGGAACGACAGCTGATTTATTTACCTATTTTCAATATGGACAAAAACAACCCCTGAAATTCAGAGCCGGTCAGCCGTTTACGCTTGATACCGATGCAGTAATTGGGGCTGAAGTTGCCACACATCATAACTATGCTATTGGTGATACCCTACATTTACATCACGGTGTCGGACATGTCAGCTTTCATGAACATGACGCTATAAGCTTTACCGTTGCAGGCATATTAGCGCCTACCGGCACACCAATAGATCAAACTGTACATGTCACGTTAGCGGGCTTGACGCTCGCTCATGATAAAGATAAGCGTATTGCGGGCAGCCAAGAATCCAATAATATTTCAGCGATTTATATCGGGCTACAGTCTAAAATTGGGACCTTATTGATGCAACGTGCGGTCAATCAATATCAGGCTGAACCATTAATGTCGATTATCCCTGGTGTGGTGTTGAATGAGTTATGGCAACTCGTCGGTTTTGTTGAAACTCTATTACTAGGGATCGCTTGGCTCATCGTGTTATCCACCTGCATCGGTTTAGCGACTATGTTACTAGCCTCCATGCGCGAACGTACTCAAGAATTAGCCGTACTGCGCAGTGTTGGTGCACCACCAAGTGTTATTTTTTGGTTGATTCAAGCCGAAGCCTTGGTGATCACACTCGTCGCAACGCTCCTCAGTTTGACACTGTTATTTGTCAGTTTGCAGGTAACGAATACTTGGGTCGCAGAAACTTTTGGCATATTTATTGATAGTAATATTTTTACGATACATACGCTATGGATTGCATTGGGCGCAATTAGCGCAACATTTTTGACAGCCTGTGTACCGGCGATATCCGCCTATAAACAAGCACTGCATATGACATTAAACTAATATTTAAGCTATTACTTAAGCTATTACATAAACGATAAAAGAAGAGTAAATAATGAATCAACTCACTGTGAAAGCACTCTTGCCCCTGTTCTTACTTAGCACGACCGTGTTGACTGCACAGGCGCACACTGAACAAGATACCTTATGGCATATCCATACAGCTAACAAAGCAACAAACACAGTGAGTAGCCAGCATTTCACATTAGATGAGTCACGTTTAGCACAAGATCTAACCCAAGCCCAATATGCACAGGTTCAAGTTCCGGGTCCTGATGGGGTTATGCATACTTTTCGTTTGAGCGATGCAGGGATCATGCCTGCTAAATTAGCCGCTAAGTTTCCAAATATACGCGCCTTTACCGGTATTAACATCACTGATCCTAGTCTTACCGGTCGCTTTAACTTTTCGTCCAAAGGCATGAGTGCCATGTTTGATGCACCATTAGATAATGATCTTGAACGGATCTTTATTGATCCCATCATGGACACCGACAATGAATACCGTAGCTACAAAGTTACGCCAGAAGCACAACAACTAGCCCAACAACGTTTTACTAAATATGCGCCAAAAGTAATGGATGTTAACCGCGTATTTGAACCGTCTGTTCGAGCGCAAAAAACCGGACAACCGAACACGACCCAAGATCGTATTACATACCGTCTTGCGATGACTGCGACCGGAGAGTATACCCAATATCATGGCGGAACAGTTGCAGATGCAATGGCTGAAATCGTGATTATGGTCAATCGCTTGAATGACATTTTCGAAGTCGAACTTGGCGTTACATTGCAATTAGTCGATGATAACGATCAGTTGATTTTTACCAATGCGGCCACCGACCCTTTTAACAATGATTCACAAGATGGCGACCTGAATCAAACGGTGACAGATAACCGTATAGGTAGTGCCAATTATGATATTGGCCATATCGTCAATACCAATGGCGGTGGTCTTGCAGTACTAGGTGCATTATGTTGGGATGGGTACAAAGCTGATGGTATTACGGGTAGCGGCTCGCCGACCAACGATGCCTTTTGGGTGGACTTTGTTGCCCATGAACTCGGCCATCAATTTGGTGCTAACCACACATTTAACGCCACTACCGGTAGTTGTGGTGGTGGTAACCGAGAAAGCGAGGCTGCATATGAAGTCGGTGCAGGTACAACTATCATGTCGTACGCTGGGATTTGTGGAGAACAAAATATCACTGGGCAAGTAGATGATTATTACCATGTTCATTCTTTAAATGAAATGGCAGCCGAAATTGAATTTGCGCGCCAAAACACCCCCAATTGCGGGATCAGAATTGCGTCTCAGAACACCCATCCTCAAGCGAATGCAGGGAATGATTATATTATCCCTGCAAATACCCCCTTTATCCTGACGGGTGAAGCAACAGATGCAAACACTACCGACACATTAACCTATTCTTGGGAGCAGTATGATTTAGGCACTGCAACAAGCAGTAAATTAGATGATGAAACCGATAATGGCGATGGCCCGTTGTTTCGTTCTTTGAGTCCAAGTAATGGACCACAACGTTATTTTCCGAAAAAAATCAGTGCGCTGCAACGTTTAACTAGCAATGGAGAAACATTGCCAACGACCAACCGAGACCTAAATTTTCAGTTTACCGTTCGCGATAATCAAGGCGGGAGTGCATCTGACCAAATGCAGCTAACCGTCATTGATACTGGCACTGCATTTGAAGTGACGTCTCCAGCTCGTAATGATGTTTATACATCAAATCCGATTACCGTAGCATGGACTGTTGCAGGCACTGATCAAGCACCGATTAATTGCACGACGGTTGATATTGAATTATCGAATAACACCGGTGGAACTTATCCGCTAAGGCTTGCAGCGAACGTCCCTAATAATGGCAGTGCATTGGTTAATTTACCAAACACCGATGGTGAGCAACGTTTCCAAAATATTCGCGTAGTATGCAGTAACAATATCTTTTATAGTCCTTCGGAAGGTGTGTTTTCGTCGAATATCACAGCACCACCAGCAGTCATTGTCACAGGACAAAACACTTTATCTGTAGCTGAAGACACTTCGTTAACACTGGTAATTAACAACTTTACCTTTAGTGAAACTCCTGAACTCATCACAGTTCAACCCGGTGAAAATTACGCTATCGCAAATAATACCATTACCCCTGCGAGTAATTTCACCGGCCCTTTGGCGGTCAATATAGTCGCAACATTAAATGGACAAACCAGCAACGTATTTATTGCTAACGTGACAGTCACACCGGTGAACGACGCCCCCATTGCCAACGAAGATGTCGCTATCATCATGCAAAACTCCACAGATAATGTCATTGCTGTGTTGAATAATGACACGGATGTAGATACAAATGACATCCTTACCGTTGTTAGCACCCAGCTATCCGCTGAAGGTACGGCGACGATTGTGCCAACAGGAATTAGCTACACACCTGCTGTTGGCTTTTTGGGTACCGAAACAATCAATTACACGATCAGTGATGGTACAGCACAAGCTTCAACAACCTTGACGATCACAGTAGAAGAGCCTGCGCCAAATTTACCGCCGGTTACCACCGCCGACACTGCAACAACCACAACAGGCACCACCATTAATGTGTTGGTATTAGCCAATGATACCGACACTGAAGGAGATACATTGACGCTCTCTTCGGCAGTCACCAATGGTTCAGGTGCTGTTAGCGTGGTAGGAAACAACGTACGTTATGTTAGTGCGGCTAATTTTACTGGTAACGAGGTGATTACCTATACTATTAGCGATGGATCTAACACTGCAACTGGCACCCTGACAGTGACAGTTAACGCAGCGCCAACCCAGGCACCTACTCCACCATCAACTGGTGGAAGTTCTGGTGGTAGCATGAGCTTTTTTGCATTATTATCGCTGCTGATCATCGCCACGCGTCGTGGTTTACGTTTACAACAAGGATAATAAGTATGAAATTATACGGTTCGTATACCTCGCCTTATGTGCGCCGTTTACGCTTAATATTAATGGACGTCAAATATGACATGATTGATGCACCAACCTCATCAGCCGAGGGTCGAGCTATATTACGCAAACTCAATCCGACGATGAAAATTCCAATGTTTGAAGATAATGGATTGGTATTATGTGATTCAACAGTCATTGCTCAATACTTACATGAAAAATTAGCGCGCCCGTATTTATCTATACCACAGCTCAATTTACTCAAAATCATTGATGGTATTACTGACTCTTATATTCAATTATTTTTGTTGGATAAATCGGGATTTGATACCACTGATGATAAAATGTATTTCAACTTGCAACATGAGCGCATTGAGCGTTCGTTTAAATACTTAGAAAATGTTGTGGCAGATAAACACATTTCTGCGACGGAATGGAACTATCTAAGTATCAGTTTATATACGTCTTTGGATTGGGTAAAAGTGCGTAAGCTGCATGATTTTTCTCATTTAGAGGCCATCCAATCATTCTACACAGCGGTTTCACACCGAAAAGATGTCAAATCGACTGGTATTCCAGCCTGATCTAAGAATATTTCCTATATCTACTCAAAATTGCACTTGCTAAAATAGCAATATCTTATTCAAGTGCAAGAGTGATATATGAAACATCTATGTGCGTTGACACTACTTCTACTTAGTGTTGACACTATGGCAAATACTTCACCGTTTTCTGCTGGGCAAATTCCAAATTTTCAACAATTGTTTGATAACACAGGAACCGTGCTCAACAACATCACCAACAAAACAGGCTCGTACTATGGCACTCGCGTAAATGGTATGGATATACATGTTACTTTTGATTGCACTGTAGATAGTCGCAAGACATTCCCGATGGGGCTCCTCATTAATGCCGAGCAAAATCTTCAGTATCAAGCTAATTTTATGGAGCCAAATTTTGGTATCATTCAATTAGAATATGCGATTAATGATGAGAGCTTTCGCAGCATCGCCCATCAAGGTGCTAATGATATGATGTCATCACAAGACCATCTATTAAAGCCTGATAGATTATCAAGGTTTAACTTACCATCTGGGCACAGCATATTGAATCAAGCCATGCGTGATCGTGAGCAATATGTACAGAATAATCAGGCTGGGCATGATAGTCATAGTATAACTATCATGCTACCGGTTAGTGCAGATCAAGACAGTATTGCTGTAACGTTTAACCCGTTTCATATTAGCTGGTTAAATGCTTATACAACAACCTGTCAAAATGAAATATAGCGAAGCTAAGGAGAGTTAAAACTCTCCTCTTAATCCTAATACCACATTACGTCCTGGTAAAGGGGTCACATCCCTTAGAAATGACTGGTGAACATAAGCAAGTTCATCAGTCATATTTTCAATTTTCAGATACGCAACCCAATCCCATTTTCCTTGTGACAAATACAAATTACTGTTTAGATCTAGCATGGTGTAACCTGGAGTTTGAGTCTCAAAAGAACTGATTTGATTTTGGTTAAATACACGTTTGACCGCGACACTCGCATCCCAGTTACTACCAGAATAAGTAATCGTAGAACTCACTCGCTTAGGTGGAATTCGCGCTAGATTTCCACCGTCTTGCAAACGACCACGGATCCAATCACCTTGTGCGGCTAGCTGCCACTGACTATTCAGCGCATAATTGACTTGTGCCTCAATCCCATATAACTCAACATCTTGAGGAGTGAATAAGAACACCGGTGCCATTTCTTCATCCGCATGCGCTTGATCTGCAATGGGTTCATCAGCATGATCTTCATGACCGGCTTCGATGCTAATACCTAAATCATTTTCAAAATAGTAATTGTCGACGCGATTGTAAAACACATTTAATACCAAGCCTAAATCGCCAGAGAATTTACGGAAAGTAAAGTCTATATTATTAGATGTTTCTAACTGTGCGTCTGTTTCACGCAATTCCAGTTCAGTTTCACCATCATGCTCATGTAATGCATACACGGCACCAATTTCATAGTTACCGGTACCAATGTGCAAGCCATTTGCCAACAACTCCGCTGAACTTGGTGCGCGCTGAGCTCGTGCTACAGAGACCCCAAGATTATAGCCTTCGGTAAATTCCCATACTGCACCAAGAGAAATACTGGTAGGGGTAAACGTCTGGTCAAAATCAAATTCTTGTAAATGATCTGTATGGTCGTCTTCTGCACCTGCAATCTCTTCACCCACAATCTCATCATGATGCCCTTCGACAAAGATCTCAGGATCGAATTCAATATGATCAGACGTAACAGTGACGCGTTCAACGCGAGCACCAAATTGAATTAACACATCACCAACATGTTTTTCTTCCATCAACGCTAAACCAAGCATCTTTGTAGATGACGCAGGCGTAAACGCTTCTGCACCAATCGCATCAAAATCAGAATTTTTGCTATGTAAACTAATACCGCCTTTCCAACCGGATGTAGGTTGATGCAGTAGCGTTATTTTTGCTTCGGAGGTTTTGTTATTAAAACGCGTACCGACCATGCCGTCTTCTATTTCAGCATGGGTGTAATCGGTATAAGCTAGTTTGGTCGATATTTTACTAAAAAATTGGTCATCGAAATACAGATCGCTGAGGAATTGTAACCTGTCTTGCTGCATATCACTATAAACAGAACCCCCGTCTGCAGCTTGGTCATCTGCATGATCTTCATCATGAGCATGTCCTGGGATACCGTACTGGCGGTCGCTATTTTCATATGACAAGCCGACAAAACCGTTATCTAATAAATAACTCGCCCCTAATGTAAATCCAGTGCCTTCATATTGAGTTTCTTCGATAACGTTTCGAGCTTTATATGCATCCGCATCTCGCCATACACCATCGGCATATAGCACAACATTACCTAAACCAAGCTGACCGGCACCTGAGACATTTTTGCCAGAGTTAACCGAGCCATTAGACACTAATACGCGTGCTTTTGAATCGCTGTTTTGAGGAATACGCTCATCAACGACGTTAACGACACCACCAATCGCACCGCTACCATAAAATAACGTAGCAGGCCCGCGCAACACTTCGATTTGTTGAGCCGTCGCACTTTCAGCAGCAACAATATGATCAGCGCCTACTCGTGATACATCTGACGCATCTAAGCCATTTTGGGTGATCATTACACGGGGGCCATCTAAACCACGAATAATTGGGCTGCTCGCCACACCACCAAAGAAAGTCGAATGTACACCGACTTGATTATTGAGAGTTTCACCGAGTGTAGAGGTTTGTGCTAAACGTAACGCATCACCGGCTAGAACAGTAACCGGTAAGGAGGATTCAATAACAGAAGCATGAAAGGGAGAAGCGTAAACATCAATGACTTCTAAGCTACTCGGCATTAATTGCACACTGACATTGGTCACGTCACCATTTAAATCAAAATCCAAGTTTTTATGTACGAAATCAGGCGCAGTAATGTGTAATTCAAGTGCCCCTGCGGACAAATCAGTCAACGTAAACTGACCAGCAGCATTGGAGGTAACACTTTTTTGCGTATTGACAATTTCTACAGTGGCATTCGAGATGGGTTGATTTTGGGCATCAACAATCACACCTGAAATATCATTGGCTAAAACGGTAACTGGCGCTAATATTAGGCCAGATGCGAGTAATTTAACAAGACGAGAAGACATGTACAACATTTCCTTAAGTGACGATTTAAGGAAATGTTATATTATCACATAACATTTATCAAGCCTGATAAATGAATTTTTTATGACATTAGCGGGCTAAAAAATCTGCTTGGATTTGCTCTAGGGATTTTCCTTTGGTTTCTGGCAGGTATTTACTGACAAAAATCAAACCGATAAGCGCGAAAATCGCATAAGTCAAAAAGGTAAACCCAGCACCAAATGTGGCTAACTCCCAAGGAAACAAAAATTGCATTAAGAAGCTACACAAGCTATTGAATACCGTCACAAATGAAATCGCCACTCCTCGGTATTCAGTTGGGAATATCTCAGCAAATAACACCCACATTACCGGGCCAAGGGACATCGCAAAAAATGCCACAAAACTTAAAATTGCTACTAATATCAAGGTCGCATTTAGATGCGTCCCTTGTTGTAGCAACACACCTTGGAATGTCTGAAAATCACTATTGCCTAAAAGAGTAATCAAGGCTGACTTAAATTCTACGTCGGAGTAATACACCACATCGAGGATAGGCATCAGTTGCGCTGCCGCTAAAGAGGTTTCTTGTGAAATGGTATGTAATGCCACCACATCCAAATAATATTCAGCTTGATAAAATCCGTAAGCACACACCACCATACTGACTAAAATACCGCTCAAACCAATCAATAGCAGCGGACGACGACCAAATCTATCTATTGCAAACATCGCCACAATCGTGAATATCACATTAATTACACCAACACCTATGGCCTGAATAAACGACGCATCAGTCCCCACACCACTTTGTTCAAAAATCGTTGGCGCATAAAAGAAAATCACATTAATTCCAGTTAATTGCTGAACGATACCAATCACTAAACCAATCACGATAGGCCAACGTAAACGCGATGACCACAACCCTTGGATACGTTTTCCTAACGACAATGTCGTTTCGCTGAGCGTGGCTTTAATACTATCCAGTTCAGAATCAACATCCGCGTAATGTAATCGGGCTAAATTAAGCTTAGCTTCATCAAAACGGCCTTTAGTGCTTAACCAGCGGGGACTTTCAGGGATCCCAAACAATAGAATAAACCACAATAAGGCAGGAATGATTTCTAAAGCTAACATCCAGCGCCACACATCCGAATCAATCATTAACTGTACAACCCAAGGCGCATCGGATTGGCTGAGTGTGAGTAAGCCATAATTAGTAAAATAAGACGCTGACAGCCCCAGAACAATATTGAATTGATTGACCGAGACCAACTTGCCTCGGTGCTGTGCAGAACTTATTTCAGCAATATACATAGGCGCAATCATCAAAGAACAAAACGCCAAACCACCCACAAATCGTGCGGTTAACAGCATCTCAAAACTCGTCGCGAGAGCCGAAAAAATCGCAGATACGACGTATAACAATGAGACAAATAATAATGTTTGTTTGCGTCCATACTGGTCGCTCACCGCACCAGCAAAAAACATCGCGATCAACGCACCTAATGTTGGCGCGCTCACTACCATTCCTTGTTGCCATGGCGATAAATCAAATTCTTGAGTAATAAAATTAACCGTACCGGCGATAACTGACGCATCAAAACCAAAAACAAATCCACCTAATGCGACGACTATCGTGATAAACAACGTACTAGTTGGAAGTGACTTCATTAAATATTCTCTTCTATTGAATTACGAATGATGAGTTTAGGTTCGAACGTGTTGTGGATGATTTCAGATGTGTTGATATTATATACTTCTTTGAGTACCCATTTGGCTGCCATGCTACCCATTTCGGCAATCGGATTTTTAATTGTGGTTAACGTCGGATAGGTATATCGAGCAAACACCTGGTCATCGTAGCCCACAATTGACAAATCATGAGGAAGATCCAAACCGTGTTTGCGCGCCGAATACATCGCTCCTGTGGCCATTTCATCATTAGCACAGACTAATGCGGTAAATTTCTGTTCCGATAACTTATCAAAGCCTATTTTACCGCCATCTTCGTTATAGTTACCACGATAATGCAACGCGTCTTCAAATACTAATCCCGCCTCCGCTAAGGCACGTTTATGCCCATCAAGACGCATGCGCGCATCTTCTTTAAATTCTGGACCTGATATATATGCAATCTTGGTGTGACCCATGTCGATCACTGCTTTTGCTGCTAGGTAGCCACCTTGTTCATTATCAACGGTAAAACAACAGTCAGCGATTTCATCAATACGATGGTTAATTAATGAAAAAGGTATTTTCCGCTCTTTTAACTTGAGTAAGTATTCATCAGATACGGCATCAATATGTAATATCAGCGCATCACAGCGACATCCGAGAAGAAACTCAATACCTTCTTGTTCTTTAGCTACATCTGAGTGACCCGCTGTGATGATTGCATGCTTGCCTTCTTCACGCAGCGCACTTTCCACGACCGCCAACATATAACTAAAAAACGGACCACTTAATTCAGATACCAAAACCCCAACCCGATTAGTCCGGTTAGACGCAAGAGACTGCGCGATAATATTAGGTTGGTAGCCTAATTCTTTCATGGCGGATTGAACTTTAGCTCGGCTTTTATCACTCACCTTAACATTACCGTTCATCACCCTTGAAACAGTTGCTAGAGAAACACCGGCAAGATCTGCTACTTGATATATTGTGGCCATATTTTGCTTATTCTGACGTGACTAATGCACGTGATGTTAGCATATTTTTATAAGCAATAGCGCTATCTTTCCATATCCGCTCTTGTGTTTCATAGTCAATATAAATCAAGCCAAAACGCTTACTGTAACCTTCTGCCCATTCAAAGTTGTCTAACAAACTCCATGCAAAATAGCCTTTGATATTGACGCCTTGTTCCATTGCATTGTGTACTGCTAAAAAATGCGACTGGAAGTAATCAATCCGGTCTTGATCGTGCACCTGGTTACCAACAAGCTTATCCGGCATGGCCGCACCATTCTCAGTAATAAACATCGGTGGTAAGGTATACTCATTATGTAATGATACTAACATATCGGTCATGGCACCAGGCACTATCTCCCACCCCATCTCAGTTAAATTACCTTGCGGTGGAGGGACGATGCTAAACCAGCCATTAGCGTCCATCGTATAAACGTTACGGGTGTAATAGTTCATGCCAATAAAATCCAGTGGCTGTCCGATGATAGCCATGTCGCCATCTTGGATATCGGGTTTTTCTGCATCCGTTAATTTATCCATGACACTCGGATAGCACTGTTTTAACAAGGGATCTAGATACCAATAAAACAGATATTCCCCACCCATTTTAGTGGCTTCAATATCTGCAGCAGAATCCGTTTGTGGATAACCTGGATGGATATTAATCACAATCCCTAAATCAGCATCAGGGCAGTTTTTACGTAGCACTTGCATGGCTAAGCCATGAGCAAGTAACAAATGGTGAGACGCTTGACGACCGTTCTTTTTGCCGGTTAAGCCAGGAGCGTGAATGCCGAGTTCATAGCTTAAATAACCTGCGCAAAACGGCTCATTTAATGTAGTGTAAGCATCCACTTTAGAGCCTAATCGGGCAGAAATGGCATCACAATACTTGGCAAATTCAACAGCTGTGTTTCGATTTAACCAACCACCCTCATCTTCAAGGTACTGAGGTAAATCCCAATGATATAAAGTGACAAATACTTTTTTACCTTGTTCTTTTAAGGCATCGACAAGATGATCATAAAAAGCGAACCCGGCTTCATTGACTGAACCGTCTTGATGCATGACGCGCGGCCAAGAAATCGAAAAACGATAAGCGTCAACACCAAGATCACAAATCAACTGTACATCTTCCTGCCACCGGTTAATGTGATCACAGGCTACATCGCCATGAGAATGATCAGATATGGTATTTTCTTGTGCGCAAAAAGTATCCCAAATTGAGTCCAAACGACTAGCGCGAGCTCCCTCTATTTGAAATGAAGACGTCGCGACGCCAAAGATAAATTCCTCATCTAACATTTTAGAGTCGTAAGGTAGGGCAAGTTTTGTCATGGGGTTACCAATTATTCGATAGTTCGGTGTAATACAAAATTAACAATGTTGTTTAATTAAATGAAAAAAGTTATCAAACAAACAATGAAAGCGCTTTCATTAATGTTAATTTAATGTTTATAATAAAAAAAATCAACACCTTTGGAGAATTTATTGTGGCCTTTGTAACACCAACAACGTCAAATACTGGGGAACAACCTCAAGGAAACTTTAAGTTTGCGCTATATGCACTGACTTCGTTATTTTTTATGTGGGGGTTTATCACCTGCTTAAACGACATACTTATCCCATATCTTAAAGGTGCATTTAATTTAAATTTCACCCAAGCAATGCTGATCCAGTTTTGTTTTTTTGGAGCATATTTCATTGTATCACTACCAGCAGGTCGCTTGGTATCTAAGATCGGTTATCAAAAAGGTATCGTTTTAGGATTGACCATTGCAGCTATTGGTTGCGGTTTGTTTTACCCCGCTGCAACAGCCGGCATTTATGGGTTGTTTTTAGCCGCATTATTCATCCTAGCCTCTGGAATTACCATCCTACAAGTTTCTGCTAACCCGTATGTGAGCGCACTAGGTGACCCTAAAACCGCTTCTTCGCGCTTAACCATGACCCAAGCGTTCAACTCTTTTGGAACGACTATCGCGCCATTTTTTGGTGCTTCATTGTTATTTGCAGGTGGTCATGAGCCTGTTGCAGGCGATGCCTCCGCGGTACAACTGCCTTATGTGATGTTAGCTTTAGCATTGGTTGTGTTAGCGGCGATATTTGCGTACTTAAAATTACCAAACATACAAGATACTAGTGAAGATGGCCAAGGTAATTTAGCTGCGGTATTAAAGTACCCGCATCTGATATTAGGTGCAGTGGGTATTTTTGTCTATGTGGGAGCAGAAGTCGCAATCGGTAGTTTTTTAGTCAATTTCTTTAGCTTGCCAGAAATAGCAGGTATCGGTGAAGCCGAAGCGTCCAAATTAATCGCCTTTTACTGGGGTGGCGCTATGGTGGGTCGTTTTGTCGGTGCATACGTCATGCAGTATGTTGCTGCGGGTAAAGTATTAGCATTTAACGCTTTTATGGCAGTAGTTCTCATTATACTTGCTGTAACGACAACGGGGCATTTTGCAATGTGGGCAATATTACTTGTCGGCTTATGTAATTCAATTATGTTCCCAACTATTTTCTCTCTGGCAGTAACCGGTTTAGGTAAACATGCCGCACAAGGTTCTGGTGTACTATGTTTGGCTATCGTAGGTGGCGCATTATTACCATTGCTACAAGGTGTATTAGCAGATAACATTGGCGTGCAGCTCGCATTCTTATTACCGGCAATCTGTTATATCTACATCGCATTCTATGGTTTATCTGGCCATAAAGTTAAGACCGACATTTAAAGGATAGGAACAAGACACATGTTTATTAATATGCCTCGTGCACTTTTAGGAACCTTAATCGCATTGAACTTAGCAGCCTGCGGTACTGCTAATGAATCGGCGCAAGAAGCGGTTACAACAGTAAGTAACGTAGCAAATCCAATTTGGCCTCAGCTTGATATTGAAGTCAAAAAAGACGCAGCTATTGAAGCACAAGTTGCCAAAATGCTTAGCACAATGACGCTAGAACAAAAAATCGGGCAAATGATCCAACCGGAAATTAGAGATATTACACTTGAAGATATGCGTAAATACGGCTTTGGTTCATTTTTAAATGGCGGTGGGGCATATCCAGATAACAATAAACAAGCAACACCTCAAGATTGGATTGATTTAGCTGAGTCTATGTATCAAGCCTCGATTGATGATTCAATAGATGGCTCTACTATCCCGACCATTTGGGGCACAGATGCCGTTCATGGTCATAATAATGTGGTAGGAGCTACGTTATTTCCACATAACATTGGTCTTGGTGCAGCAAACGATCCAGACTTAATTGAACGTGTTGCTCAAGCTACTGCTAAAGAAGTCCTTGCAACCGGTATTGATTGGATTTTTGCTCCCACAGTTGCAGTCGTTCGCAATGACCGTTGGGGACGTACTTACGAAGGCTATTCAGAAGATCCGGAAATCGTAAAAGCCTACTCAACGGCTATCGTGCATGGTTTACAAGGCACGGCTGGTGAAAACTTTTTAGCTGAAGATAAAGTACTCAGTACCGTTAAACACTTTGTCGGTGATGGTGGCACACTTGATGGTGTAGACCAAGGCGATAATATCAGCACAGAAGAAGACTTATATAATATACATGCTCAAGGCTATGTCGGTGGTTTGACTGCTGGCGCTCAGTCAGTCATGGCCTCGTTTAACCGTTGGCAAGGTGACAAGATCCACGGTTCTGAATATTTGTTAACGCAAGTACTAAAAGACCGTATGGGTTTTGATGGCTTTGTCGTAGGTGATTGGAATGGTCACGGCCAAGTAGCCGGTTGTTCTAATGAAAGCTGCCCACAAGCAATTAATGCTGGTTTAGATATTTTCATGGCACCTACCCAATCATGGCAACCATTGTTTGCCAATACCATTGCTCAAGTTGAAGATGGTACGATCCCTATGAGCCGAATTGATGACGCAGTAACCCGAATTTTAAGAGTCAAAGCTCGTGCGGGTATATTTGACCGCCCAAGCCCAGAAAAACGTGCTTACTCAGGTAAAATGGAGCTCATTGGCCATCCTGATCACCGTGCAGTTGCGCGTGAAGCAGTACGTAAATCTTTGGTATTGTTAAAAAATAACAATGTGTTACCGATTAACCCTAAGTCAAATATTTTAGTTGCTGGTGACGCTGCTGATAATATTGGCAAGCAATCTGGCGGCTGGACTATCACGTGGCAAGGTACCAATAACACCAATGCGGATTTCCCAGGTGGTAGTTCTATTTACTCTGGTATCGCCGACTCGGTTAATGCCGCTGGCGGTAAAGTCACATTGAGCGTTGATGGTAGTTTTGATGCGAGTGCGGGTAATAAACCTGATGTTGCGATAGTCGTATTTGGTGAAGAGCCTTACGCTGAAGGTGTGGGTGACCGTCCATCAGTAGAATATCAACCGGGCAATAAAACTGATTTAGCATTATTAAAATCATTGCAAGACCAAGGGATCCCAGTGGTATCAATATTTATTAGTGGTCGTGCTATGTGGGTAAATCCAGAATTAAACGCCTCTGATGCGTTTGTGGCAGCATGGTTACCTGGCTCTGAAGGTGTCGGTGTTGCTGATGTCATTATGGCGAACGCAGATGGCAGTGTGAATTATGATTTTCATGGTAAATTATCTTATTCTTGGCCTAAAAGTCCTGACCAAGTCGTTAACCGTGGTGATGAAAATTACGCGCCGTTATTACCTTATGGTTTTGGCTTAACATATGGTGCAGAAGAAGTCTTAGCAGCCCAACTAGACGAGTTAAACATTGATACCTCTGCCAATGCATCAAACATGGTTTACAATCGCTCAGTTGTCTCTCCGTGGAATCTAGCATTAGTGTCTAATGGTCAAGCTGCATCGGTTATGTCTAATACACTTGTGTTACCAAGCGTTCAATACCGTACTTTTGACCGCAACGTTCAAGAAGACAGTTTTCAGTTAACCTTCAATGGCACTGGAACTGGCGCGGTATTATTTAATGCGCCTAAAGCAGTCAATCTCAGTGGCGTCGCAAATAACAAAGCGTTAAGCATGTGGGTTAATCTAGTGACTAAACCTACTGGTGCAGTCAATGTCGGTATTAATTGCGAAAACGACAGTAACTGCGCCAGCAATGTTAATATCAGCCCTGCATTAAATGCAATCGGTGTGGACGCTTGGTCACAAGTTTCTGTTGCAACGAGCTGCTTTACACAAGCCGGTGTAGATTTATCTGCAATTACCAATGCGTTTAGTCTAAGTAGCGCTGCTAGTGTCAATATTATCCTTTCAGAAATTGGTTATACGGATTTGACCGACAACACGATTACTTGTCAGTAAACGTGAAAATTGCAATAAGGATATTGCCAATAGGTGTGTGTCTGTTTGCGCCGCTAAGTTTTGCTGATTTAGCGGATGCAAACAAACCTTCTCCTGTTAATGCAAGTAATTTGACTTCTATTACGGTTCACCCTAACTGGCAACTCGTCTGGAAGGATGAATTTTCTGATCCTACCCTAGACACGAGTAAATGGTCCGTCGAACATAGTTGTTGGGGCGGTGGTAATGAAGAAAAACAATGCTATACCCCGAATAAAAATAATGTCTTTATTCAAAGCGGTAATCTTGTTCTACAAGCACTATATGGTTCATCAACCGGTCCTGCATTATATCCAACTCATCCAGATTATTTATTATCTCACACTAAAACCTTACCCTTTTCATCTGGTAAAGTCCTCAGTAAAGGTAAAGGCGATTGGCGTTATGGGCGCATGGAGATTCGTGCCAAACTACCCCAAGGACAAGGTACATGGCCTGCGATTTGGATGCTTCCGACGGATCATATATATGGCACTTGGGCTGCGTCAGGCGAGATTGATATTATGGAAGCGGTTAATTTGGGCACAATATCCGATGCGCTGTTTGACCCAGCAGTCCCACAATCACTTCACACTTTAGAAACAAGGGTGCATGGCACTCTTCATTATGGTGCAACATGGCCAGACAATATATACACTGGTAGCGGTGTTATATTGCCCAATAAAATTAATCCTGCAGATAACTTTCATACTTACGCAATCGAATGGGAGCAAGGTGAGATCCGCTGGTACGTGGACAATTATCATTTTTTGACCCAACGCAGTAGTCACTGGTACAGCCGTAGTAAAAATGCCAACGGTGAATGGATTACTGCAGAGTCTGACGCTCCATTTAATGAACGTTTTTACCTTATACTTAATCTTGCTATTGGTGGCGTATGGCCTGAAAATACTAACGAGAAAGGTATTAATACTTCGAATTATCCAAAGCAGTTATTAATTGATTATGTTCGGGTATATGAGTGCAGCGATACTATTAACACCGGAAAAGGCTGTGCAGCCATTGATCCAAAAGCACGTATACTGCTCACACAATAGCTTATCTTTACATTATTCTTTCTATTGCGATCCAAAGGTAATTTGCTGATCTCGTCTATCCTATCATGTTTAATTTTCTTATAAATGAGCTGATACATTTATGAAATATATCGACTTTGACAAGGAGTCATCAAACAGAGATACACACTGCATCAAATAAAAAAAAACCACTACAGGGTCGACCTATAGTGGTTTTTATCATTTAAGAATTAATGTATTAAAGAGATTTAATACGGAATCCTAAAGTATAACGAGGTGCATATTGAGCTGCACTTAAGAATTGTCTTTCAAATCGTCCAAATGAACGTTCTGTTTCGTTTGTCAGGTTAACCCCTTCAAAAAATACAGTAACGTGCTCATTAACATCGTAGTTGACACTAACGTCCCATTGTAAGAACTCTTCTACATATACAGGAGGTGCATCACTCGTATCCGGCTGACCTTGTCCAGCTAGATACTCATCACGCCAAGCAGCAGTAAGCTTCACCGACAAACCATCTTTTTCATAGAATGTTTGAAAGTTAGCTGAGTTACTTAGACCGGGTAAGATAGCTTGAGACGCGAGAATAAAGTTATCATATTCAACGTCACCTTGAACAACAGTACCATTCAGACCAGCACCAAAACCACTGTCACCAAATAAATGTTGTATAGCGAATTCAGCACCATTTACACTTCGTGTGCCAACGTTTTCTGGCGAATTGATTGTCCAATCAATCAACGGATCAGTTGCAGAATCAGGTAAAATACGATTATTTTCACCAATACCAACACCGTTACTGACTAATTCTTGATAAATCGCAGTATCTGTAGCTTGCTCACCACGACCAGTGATAGCAGATACAGCAGCATTCCAACGTTGACCTTCATAAACATCATATAGGCCAGGGAAGGTTGTCGTTACCTGAGAATTATCAATCCAATCTTCAACTTCTTTCCAGAACAAACCAACAGCCGCATAACTCGCTTCGTCATAATAATATTCTAATGATATATCTAAATTATTAGACTTAAACGGTTTTAAGTTTGGATTACCACGACTACCAGTACGCGAACCAATCTTAGGTGAAGGTGTTAGGCTTAAATTACCTAACATATTACCAAGACCTGGACGTGTAATCGTTGTACCTACTGACATACGACCTACTAAGTCATCAGATAAATCAACTTTAAGATCTAACATAGGTAATACTAAATCGTATTCACCAGTAAAATCTACTTCTATTGCAGCACCGCCACCAGCAAATTGAGTGATCCATTCAGAACCACCAGCCCAGTAAACAAGTTCTGGTACACGACTTTTTGCAGGTGAAACGACTTCAGTATGCTCATAACGAAGACCAAAATTAGCATCAACAATATAATCAGAAACTTCAAATTCCCATGCAGTAGATACATACAAGCTTGTGGTTTCTTCGGTTATCTTGTTCACTGGAAATTGATCAAAAGTACCAATTTCATACACATCGCTTCCTACAACATCTTCAGTTAAAAAAGCAAGTTGACGTGCAATGGCTTCATCAAAATTAAACGCATAAGCATAGCCAGGTGACAATCCCATAGAACCTCGAGCAAACTCGTCTAAGAACGAAGACAAATCCACTTGTTCAAACATGCTATCAGGGAAAATCTCTGCAAATGTACCATTATTAAAACCTGGTGCATTGGCGTTATTTGAACCACCTGAGCCACTCAAAGATTGCTCAGTGAAAGCGGCTCCAAATTTCACACCAGTAAGACCGTAACCAATATCAGGTAACCACTCACCTTTTAATTGATATTGACTCACTTCTGACTGGCCCGGTGTGCGTGTAAATATACTGAAATTTGAACCAATTTCACTTGGGTCTAGTGTTGTTGAACCATTATCCCAGTTAATCGCAAAACCTGGAATATCACCATCACGGAAAAAATATTCTTTTGTCGTTAATGCTGCAGAACCAAGAATGACTCGACCTTGGGCATTCATACCTGAATCTAAGCCATTATCTGTGGTAGTTTTAGAACGATGCATATCAAATTCAAAATTCAACGAATCCGAATAATCAAAATCAATATTAAAACCTGTTGCACTTGAATCAACTTCTGTTGTTTCACGGAAAGCAGTATAAGAACCATCATCACCAGATGAGTTATAGTATATAGCTGTACCATTTTCATCTAACTCGTAAGAGTTCGCGTTACCACCAAATGAACCATTCCATACACCCCAAGATAAAGAGTTATTTCCTGTTGTTGCTTTCGAGCTAGTATGATCTAGTGTGTAGGTTAGTTGGTCGGTTGCTGCAAATTGTAATGTAATATTGCTGTTTAAGCGCTCACGTTGAATATCATCACGAGCAAAGCTAATTTCCTGCGGGAAAAATGCACCTGACGCAGACTCTAGTACACCATCTGCATTTGGAGCCATAAATTGATTAATTACATTTCCATCCGCATCAACAGCTCTACCATCAGTAACAACTGCACTGTCAGATAAATTTGGATTTAACTGCCAAGAACGTATATTCGCTGATTGACGTTGAAAGTCACGACGCTGATGTGAAAAGTTGACTGAAACACCAATTCGGTCATCGGCAAAAGTATTACTGTATATCCCAGCAATCTCTGGAGTCACATCTTTACCAGTAACATTAGACGAATCATATATTCCTTTAGTCATAAAGGAGAATTTTTGACCTGGACTATTAAGTGGTTTTGTTGTCACAATATTGACAGAAGCACCTAAGCCACCAGTAGGGACATCAGCACGTGCAGTTTTATAAACTTCTAATGCACTTACCCCTTCAGAGGATAAGTTTTCAAAGTTAAATGAACGTGTGAAACCCGTGCCTGACATTTGGCGACCATTTAAGGTGACTAAGTTAAACTCAGGACCGAAACCACGAACCGTAATCTGGCTTCCTTCACCATTGGCACGTGATACAGATACACCTGTAATACGCTGTAATGATTCCGCTAAGTTAGTATCTGGGAATTTACCCATTTCTTCTGCAGTAATCGCGTCTACGACACCGCTAGAATCGCGTTTCAAAGCACTAGAGCTAATTAAGCTGGCTTTAATACCGCGAACGGCGATGACTTCAACATCATCATTTGCATTTACATCTGCTGTTTCTTGAGCTACTACTGGTAGCGCTAATGCTACTCCCAGTAACATAGAGATACTGGCAGCAATTTTTGTTTTATTGAAATTATAGTTTTTCATCATTTAATACTCTCTTTGCTATACCAGTTATTGAGCTGCAGTTTCAGACACAACAATGTCAGTAATTGTAACAGGCGCATCACGCGTATCAACATACATCAATAATGAGCTATAGTTGTTAGCCGCATCTTGAGCAGGAATGGTGATCGTGTACGTTGTTGCTATGCTTGAATTGACAATCGCTGTACCAGCATCAAATGCAGGATTCACATCAGGATACGGAGCTTTTTCAAATCTAAAGCGAACTGTCGTATCTACCCCACCATCTGGAATAGCAGCTGTAAAGGTAATCGTGCCACCATTTGCAAAGTTAAACGGATAAATAGTTGCATTATCATTCGCAAAACCTGCCCAATCTACTGCACTAGCAGGGACAGTAAAGGTTGTCCCGTCAAGCGCGGCGCCTGAGCCATCGAAAGGCACCATGACTACTGCATCAGATGTAGCAGGAGGCGTTACTGTAGCACTTCCTTCTGTTACTATTATATCAGTAATTGTAACAGGCGCATCACGCGTATCAACATACATCAACAAAGAGCTAAAGTTGTTAGCCGCATCTTGAGCAGGAATGGTAATCGTGTACGTTGTCGCTGTGCTTGAATTGACAATCGCTGTACCAGCATCAAATGCAGGATTCACATCAGGGTACGGAGCGTTTTCAAATCTAAAGCGAACTGACGTATCCACTCCACCTTCTGGAATAGCAGCTGTAAAGGTAATCGTGCCACCATCTGCAAAGTTAAACGGATAAATAGTTGCATTATCATTTGCAAAACCTGCCCAATCTACTGCACTAGCTGGGACAGTAAAGGTTGTCCCGTCAAGCGCGGCGCCTGAGCCATCGAAAGGCACCATGACTACAGCATCAGATGTAGCAGGAGGCGTTACTGTAGCACTTCCTTCAGTCACTACTATATCAGTAATTGTAACAGGCGCATCACGCGTATCAACATACATCAACAAGGAGCTAAAGTTGTTAGCCGCATCTTGAGCAGGAATGGTAATCGTGTACGTTGTCGCGGTGCTTGAATTGACAATCGCTGTACCCGCATCAAATGCAGGATTTACATCAGGATACGGAGCGTTTTCAAATCTAAAGCGAACTGACGTATCCACTCCACCTTCTGGAATAGCAGCTGTAAAGGTAATCGTGCCACCATCTGCAAAGTTAAACGGATAAATAGTTGCATTATCATTCGCAAAACCTGCCCAATCTACTGCACTAGCTGGGACAGTAAAGGTTGTCCCGTCAAGCGCGGCGCCTGAGCCATCGAAAGGTACCATTACTACTGCATCCGAAGAAACTGTTGTACTTGAACTCTCTTTGTTAATTTGCAGGTTATCTATTTGATACACTGCACCACCGCCTGTAGTCCATGCAGGAGATACAAGGACAACATCGATACCAGTGATATCTAAACCAGCATTCGTTAAGTCAATTAAATCAAACGTAAATGTCTGCCATTGACCCAGTACTGGATCTAGACCTTCATTTGATGTATTGATATTCAATTCGACTGCTTCACCTGTTCCACCATTATCAACACCGCCATTGGATTCAATCTTAATCATCCAAGCCGTTGCTGTTGTTGGAGCTGATACCACCTTTAAATCAAAAGACAAAGAACCCGTCATTTCGTATGCAGAAACATCTAACAAGGCGTCTGAACCACCTACTGCAGCACGGGTGGTAAAACCTTGTACCGTTTCACCTGAAGCAACTACAGTAAACTCTGCAACCTGCCCACGATCTGTATCTGCAACGATTGCAGGTGTAGAGCCACCACAACAATCCCAAACAATCCAACCTGTACGAGCACTATCAGTAAATAACGGTGCTAGGGATGCAGTATCACTTGGGCCTTCTGGTGTAGTTGGAGTAGTCGGCTCTGATGGCTCACCACCGTTGTCTGGAGTAGTCGGCGTTGTTGGTACACTAGAACCTGCTGCACCATCAATGATTTCCATGTTGTCTACGCGGAAGACAGAATCAGCACCACTTCCCCATGCTGGGAATAACATGATAACGTCAATGTCACTTGGATCTAAAGTACCCGCATCAAATAAGTCAATCAAGTTAAACGTAAATGTCTGCCAAGCATCTGAAGGGTTAACACCTTCATTACTTGTATTAACATTTATTTCTACAGCACCAGCTGCGCCACCTGACTCTATTTTCAACATCCACGCTTCATTACCTGCGGCTGGAGCGGTCATGACCTTCAGGTCAAAACGGAATACGCCAGTTGCTAGTAAGCTCGTTGCATCAACTGAAACACCTGTACCACCATCAGTAGTGCGAGAGTTTAAGCCAAGTACAGTACCTGAGTTACCGTTTAATACTTTGAACTCAGCAACTTGACCATTAGTATCGTCATTAACAAACTCTGGTGTTGAACCACCACAACAATCCCATAACGCCCAGTTCTCATTAACAGAACCTGAATCAATGAACGTTGCAAGTGGTGCTATTGGAGCCGCTGCACCCGAGCCAGGGACATGAAACTTAACATCCGCTACGCGGAATACTGTATCAGCACCTGAACCCCAAGCTGGGAACAACATAATGACATCTAACGCACTTGGATCAATTGAACCTGCATCCATTAAATCAGCAATCGGGAAGGTGAATGTTTGCCATACATCTGATGGATTAACACCTTCAGAACTGGTATTTAAGTTAACTTCTGTTGCACCTGTTGCACCAGCCGATTCAACTTTCAACATCCAAGCTTCATTTCCTGCCGCAGGAGCATTAATTACTTTTAAATCAAAAGATAACACGCCATTAGCTGCAATTTCAGTTACATTTAAAGGTGCATCGTTACCGCCGCTGTCACTGCGAGTATTAAAACCAAGCACTGTGCCCGAATTACCATTCAATACAGCAAATTCGACTACTTGACCTTTTTCGGCATCCGTTACTAGTGCAGGTGTTGAACCACCACAACAATCCCACAATGCCCAATCTGTATTAGTTGAAACAGGGAATTCAGGGTAAGAAACACCGGCGGTATCTTGTAATATTGCGATGTTGTCTAAACGGAATACTGCATCTGCACCGGTCATCCATGCAGGGAATACCATTAGGACATCAATTAACGAAATATCAACACCATTATCAGCAACATCTTGCAATGGTATGCGATATGTTGTCCATTGACCGACTACTGGCGCATCGCCAAATGTCGTTAGATCAGCTTCCCAAGCTCCACCTGCGGCTTCATCAGCTTCAATTTTGAACTTCCAAACAGAATCTGGACCAGTCGGAGCAGTGATCACTTTCATATCAAAGGTAATGTAACCACCATCAATCATGCCTAAGGCATTATGAGGGGTTGCTCTTGATGGAGAAGTTGGATCTGAAGATAAAAATGCCGAACGTGTAATCACACCAAATACAGTGCCATCGTTACCGTTTTGCACTGCAAATTCATACACATTTCCGCGTTCAGCATCATCAGCTACTAAGCCAGGAGTAGAACCGCCACAACAATCCCAAGCAACCCAGTTAATGTTGATTTCGTCGTCAAAAATAGTAATAGGATTCGGTGCGCCAGCAACTAATGTTGGGGCAGGTGCACGACCTTCGACTAACATGCCGCCATCAGCTGTATCAATATCATACCCTGGTGCAACGGTTTCACATCCACGACCCGTATCTGGATCGGCTGAACATTTGTACACACGAACATAATCAACTTCTAAAGTCTGACCTTCCGCAAATGCGCTAGCATCAATACCACCTTCATTAACACCTTCAGGCCACTGTCCACCGACTGCGACATTTAATATCATGAAAAAGTCTTGATCAAATGGAGCCGGAGAATAATCAGTACCTAATTGACCCGTTGCTATATCATATAGCTCTGCATACCAACCACGGTGACTTAGACCTAATACAGTTCCATCACCCGTCGTACGAAGTTTAGACTGACGTTGAGTTGCATAAAGGACATTATTGAAATACCAACGTATCTCACCTTCCTGCCACTCAATTGCATAGGTATTAAATGAATCTGCTGGACTCGTCGTTGGCGAATGAGAGTTACCTGAGAAATCACTTCCAGGACCTGCGCCGTAATGAATGGTACCGTAAATACTTTTTTCTTCAGTACCATCTGCACGCGCAGCACCTAAATTGACCGCTTCCATAATGTCAATTTCACCTGATTTAGGCCAACCGCCATATACTGAATCAGTCGGCATCATCCAAAATGCAGGCCAAGAACCTTGACCTTTTGGTAATTTAGCTCTCATCTCAACACGGCCGTATTGGATATCGACTTTATTTTGAGTTGTCATTCGAGCTGAGGTATAAGGCTGACTCGAACCTTCTGGAGCTGCTTTAGCTACAATTTTGAGCATACCATCACTTACGGATGAATTCTCCGCAGTATCTGTATAGCACTGTTTTTCCTGGTTGCCGCCACCAAGACAATTGACTTCATGTGTCCAATTGTCGGCATTAATGGCAGTCCCATCGAATTCGTCACTCCAGACAAGACGCCAGTCATCGACTGGTGCTGAAGGATTGACTGCGTTTAAATCAGTCTTTGTTTCCGTTCCACCGCCACAGGCAGTCAACGTTAGTACAGATAATACTGCACCTAATTTGGTGAAATTTGTCATTCTGTTTTTCATGTGTTCAACCCTATTAAGAAAAACGCGCCTAGTTAATGTAAGCGCTTACATCTATTTTCCAAAAAATAGAAACGTAAATGTAAGCGCTTCCACAGCCAGTATAAATATTTAACAAAAAATATCAACTGTTTGTTAAAAAAAAGTAACCAACAATTAATATAACTTGTTTTGTCGCCAATATATACTCATCTACAATGTCTGATATGCGTAAGTGTAAAGGATAAATTACTATGTAAAGGGCCGACAAGGCAGGTTTTACTTATAGAGGGTTGGTGAGATATTAAGCCTAGCGAGATAATTAACAATTGAAAATAAAAAAGGCCACGACATTACTGGCGTGACCTTTTGTTAACATTTATCTAAAACTTATTGTTGTTTTTATTGTTGAAAGACAACTTTATACATCATAAGTGGTTGATGCCGTATCACCACCGCGCCCCGTCCAATTTGTGTGATGAAACTGGCCACGAGGGCCATCTAAGCGTTCATAAGTATGTGCACCAAAATAGTCACGCTGTGCTTGTAATAAGTTAGCTGGCAAGCGTGCCGTACGTAAGCTATCAAAATACGTTAGCGCTGCACTTAAACATGGTACAGGGATACCAGCTATTGTTGCATTGCCGATAACCTGACGAATACCAGATTGTGCATTAACTACTGTGTTACTAAAATACGGGTCAAGTAACAAGTTAGATAACTCAGGATTGTTATCATAAGCTGTTTTGATATTATCTAGGAACGCAGAACGAATAATACATCCACCACGCCACATCAATGCAATGCCGCCGTAATTTAATTCCCAACCAAATTCTTTTGCCGCTTCGGTCATTAAATCATAACCTTGAGCATAAGAGATCATTTTTGCCATTAACAAGGCTTGGCGTAATGCTTCAATAAACTGGGTTTTATCGCCCACAAACTCTGGGACACTGGGTCCCTTAAGAATGCTAGATGCATGCACTCGTGCGTCTTTTTGTGCAGAGATACAACGAGCGAATACTGATTCCGTGATCAATGTCAGTGGCACACCTAATTCTAGAGCAGTAACCCCCGTCCACTTACCCGTCCCTTTTTGGCCAGCAGTATCTAAGATCTTTTCAATTAATGGCGCGCCATCAGTGTCTTTATAACGGAAAATATCAATCGAAATATCGACTAAATAGCTATCTAGTTCGGTTTTGCTCCATGCTTCAAACACATCACCGATTTCATCCGCGTTTAAGCCAATGAGATCATGTAGGATATGATACGCTTCACAAATCAATTGCATATCACCGTATTCAATACCGTTATGAACCATCTTCACAAAATGGCCAGCACCGTCATCACCGACCCAATCACAACAAGGTACAGTTAAGTCACCGTTGCTGTCCGCGACTTTTGCAGAGATTGACTGGAAAATATCTTTCACATGTGGCCATGCTGCACTCGCACCACCTGGCATGATAGATGGGCCCTTTAAAGCGCCCTCTTCACCACCTGAAACACCAGTTCCAATGTAATATAAGCCTTTTTCAGCGAGATAAGCAGTTCGACGATTTGAATCTGGGTAATGCGTATTACCACCATCGATAATTATATCACCAGCGTCGAGATGAGGAATTAACTGCTCAATGAAATCATCCACTGGCTGACCCGCTTTAACCATTAACATGATTTTACGAGGGCTAGATAGGGATGCAACTAGCTCAGGGATATCTTTGGCACCGCGAATACTTTCACCTTGAGCTCGACCGTTGAGAAATTTTTCAACTTTGTCATAGCTACGGTTAAACGCCGTGACAGTAAAGCCTTTGGACGCCATATTTAGGATGAGATTTTCTCCCATCACGGCCAAACCAACTAAACCAATATCCGATAATTCTTTCATGAGAAGCCCTAAAATAAAATATTGCGCGTATAATACTTTTTTTGCTCACACAATGCTATGGTCTAACACTATCTCAGGGGTAAAATACTGACCAAATATTCGATTTTGGTTATATTATTCGGGTGCGTATGTCTACATTGTTCAAAGAAGTGTTTAATTCGTTATCCATCACGCAAATGGGAGCCGCTATTTTTCACACCTGGTCTAAATTTGACCAAGGTACATTTTTTGCTTTAGCAACACATGATTTATCTGCTTTAGAAATGAAAGCTCGTTCTAATCAAATTGTCTCTGCGTTGACCTTAACACTCCCCGATGACTTTACTCATGCCGCGCACATTTTAGTGCAATCATTAGCACCCGTTCATGCCATAGATAAATCATCATCCGGCTGGACCAATAATACCGCTGCAGAACAAGGTATTGGCAATTGGTTGATTATGCCTAGCGCTGATTACATCGCTCTCCATGGTAATACTCCAGAACACTTTGACCTTAGTATGGCTGCGTTACACGCGATGACGAAACGGTTTTCTGCTGAATTTGCTATACGTAAATTTATTATTACCCAACCCACGAAGACCTTTAACATTTTACAGCAATGGACTCGGGATCCTGACAAACATGTCCGCAGATTAGTTAGCGAGGGCTCTCGCCCCCGTTTGCCTTGGGGAATAAGACTCCAAGGACTAGTGCTTGATCCGTCACCTACACTTGCGTTACTGGAGAGCCTGAAAAATGATCCAGAAGATTATGTCCGGTTATCGGTTGCCAACCACCTTAACGATATCGCCAAAGATCATCCTGCGTTAGTCAATAACCTAGTCACTGACTGGCTTAATGAAGTAGCAATGGGAGATGAGTCAGCTACATAATCCAACAGACACTGAACAATTGCTGTTAATCGATTACATTGTGCACCACCAAAAAAGTAACGGTAGTACCCGTCCCAAAGTGTTTAAATGGAAAACCCTCAAAATAAACCCGCACTGCACAGTAACATTTACCAAACCACACTCATTTAAACCCATCACAACTCGCAAATATTACCCTGGTGAGCATCGTTTTACGCTGCAGATTAATGGCAAAGCAACAGCCTATGCGAGCACCACACTAATACCATAACTAGCATCAATACCAGAAAAAAGTTCGATAAAGTAGAATGTTTAACCTTATTTTATGCACTTTAATACTATTTAATTAACAATTATAGTCTTTGCATCAACCCACTATTAGGAAGTGAACATGCAAAAAATATTAGTTATTCATTCATCATTAAACCAAGACGAAGGCAATTCAGCTCAACTAGCCAGCCATTTGGGACAGCATTTAGCAAGCAAGTATTCAGCACAACTTCATTCTGAACACCTTTATGCACAAGATCTGCCGCATTTAACAAGCAACGAAATGCAGGCGTGGATGACATCGACAGACGATAGAACCCAAACACAACAAGAGTTAGCCGCTATTTCCGATGCCTATATTGCACAGGTCATGACGGCGGATACGATTGTCATTGGTATGCCGATGTATAATTTTGGTGTCCCTTCCGCATTTAAAGCTTGGATCGATCGCATTGCCAGAGCCGGTGTCACTTTTAAATATACAGATCAAGGCCCCGTCGGTTTACTAAAAGATAAGAAAATTATCGTTGTTGCTGCAAGAGGGGGGATGTATCAAGGGACACCACTCGATACACAAACCAAGTATTTACAAGATTTCTTTGGATTTTTAGGATTACAAGATGTCGATTTTATCTATGCAGAAGGCTTAGCGATGCCAGATAAAGAACAGAGTATTGCGTCAGCGATGACTCAGATTGAGAAATATTAATCTCACTTTTGCCAGTAAGTCTTTATAGGTAGTTTTAGACAAACTCGCAGTTATAGGCAAAAAAAAGCCCTGAAAAACTTCAGGGCTAACTTACATAGGAACACACTATAAAACACATACACCTTAATAGACTGAGGGTTTCGTCGTTAGTTCAAAGTTTTTTATTAATTATGCAAATTTTTTCAAACTTATTGTTTTTTGCTTCATACATTGCTTCATCAGCTTGTTGTTTAAGCTCATTAAACGTGTTGCCATTTTTAGGATATAAGGTGATACCAACACTTAACACAGGTGTAATATGCGGAGGATTTGTCGAAGTGACTTCAAGTTTATTAATTAGCCGTTCACTAATTTCTAATACGTCCTCAGTGGAGGTTACATCATTCAACAATACAATAAATTCATCTCCACCAATGCGCATCGCATAGTCATATTCGCGAAGTTGTTTTTGCAAATTAGTCGCTATATCTACCAATATTTGATCACCTACAGCATGACCATGAACATCATTTATTTGTTTAAATTTATCAATATCTATAAACAGCATAGCCATTAAACTTTTTTTACGCTTAGCTCTTGCCAGAGAAGTGCTAAATGCCTCTAGACCTGCACGCAAATTTAATAATCCGGTTAAAGGATCTTTACTAGCCAACTGTGCTAATTGTTGTTTTTGCTCATAAACTTCTAATAACATCGCGTCAAACGCCCGATAAAACGCCGAGCCCATAATTAAAATAAACAATGCAGTGATCAATGTACCTATAATTACAATAGCCCATGCAGAGGGCATGTAAGCGTAGATAGCAGGTTCAATTTGGTATTGGATAATATTTTGCGTAAACAGATATCCTAAGCCAATAATAAACAGACACCACACACTCAAATAAATAATCGCAGGGATGAGTCCCCAAACAAATGCAATAATAAATATCGTAAAAATGCCAAAGCTAACCGTGCCACTTTGTAGGCCAAACGTAGCAGCACCAGAAAACGACATGGTCGTTAAAATGACGACGACCAGAATAATGAGGTGTATTGCTTTGATTCGTTTTTTGCATATAGCAGCAATAAAAACAATCAAACTTAAGACAATATGATGGATGAAAATGGGCTGAAATCCGAGCTCAAACCACCGATACAAAGAAACCGGTAATCCCACCGCGCAAATTAATGCAAATGTGTTGATTAACCGGTCCGCTAATACTTGTTGTAAATGTTGAAATGTCTCGTGCTGATGTAATTTCACATAAATCCTTTCCCAACGTCCTTATATAAAGATAGTCAGAAAAGGATATTTTGCAATTAATCGAACCAATGTTGTGTGCGATTGGCGAACCAAACCAATGACAACATGACTGGCACTTCCACTAATACACCAACGACGGTTGCTAAGGCAGCACCTGAATGAAGGCCAAACAGTGAAATCGCAACGGCAACGGCGAGTTCAAAGAAATTAGAAGTCCCAATCATACACGCTGGTGCCGCAATATTATGAGCTAGTTTCATTCTCTTTGCTGCAAAATAGGCAATAAAGAAGATCCCGTAGGTTTGGATCAACAGCGGTATAGCAATCAATACTATCGCTTCAGGATTTGCTAAAATGGTGTTAGCTTGAAACCCAAACAACAACACCACGGTTGTTAATAAGCCAATGATGGACCAGGGTTTGAGTTTTGCAAGCAACTTATTTACCTGGGTTTCATCGCCATTACGATTGAGCTGTTTTCGGGTTAACACGCCGGCTAATAATGGGATCAAGACATACAGCACTACCGACAATACCAAGGTATCCCAAGGCACGGTGATATCCGTCATCCCTAATAATAATCCTGCTAGAGGCGCAAAAGCAAAGATCATGATCACATCATTAATCGATACTTGTACTAAGGTATAATTCGCATCGCCTTTGGTCATTTGACTCCATACAAATACCATCGCTGTGCACGGTGCAACTCCTAATAAAATCATGCCGGCAATATATTCACTGGCAGTTTGCGGATCAACCCAGGGTGCAAATAGCACCTTAAAAAATAACCAACCTAAAAACGCCATTGAAAACGGTTTGATTAACCAATTAATGACCAGGGTTAAGACCAATCCTTGTGGTTTTTTGCCAATGTCTTTGATTGACGTAAAATCAATTTGCACCATCATCGGATAAATCATTAACCAAATCAGTACTGCGATAACCACATTTACATGGGCATATTCCCATTCAGCAATAACAGCAAATGCATCTGGGGCCACATAACCCAATGCGATCCCTAGCAATATCGCTAAAGCAACCCAAACCGATAAATAGCGTTCAAATAATCCCATTATTTCGTCTCTCCACTAGAAGCTTGATTAACCCGTTTACTGACTTGTTCAGCGGTTTCAACGCGCTCCGAATAACGATCTACTAAATACTCTTTGTTATCACGAAGCAACAACGTAAATTTCATTAACTCTTCCATCACATCCACAATTCGGTTGTAATAAGGAGAAGGTTTCATGCGTCCGGTTTCATCAAACTCTAAAAATGCTTTGGCTACAGATGATTGATTAGGGATCGTCACCATACGCATCCAGCGACCTAAAATTCGCATTTGATTCACTGCATTAAAAGATTGTGAGCCACCACAAACTTGCATAATGGCTAAGGTTTTTCCCTGCGTTGGACGCACTCCGCCCATATTTAATGGCACCCAGTCAATTTGGCTTTTCATAATACCAGTCATTGCACCATGACGTTCAGGTGAGCACCACACTTGCCCTTCTGACCAAATCATTAATTCGCGTAATTCTTTGACCTTAGGGTGAGATCCGTCATCCGAATCTGGTTGAGGTAAGCCCGTCGGATCAAAGATCCGTGTTTCCGCACCATAAGCTTCGAGTAAACGCGCGGACTCCTCTATAGCCAAACGACTAAATGAGCGTTCACGTAATGAACCATATAACAACAAGATACGAGGCTTGTGAGTCCCACTATCCGGCTGTAATGACGCACTGTTAGGAATGCTAAATTCATTCGTATCAATGTTGGGCAGCTCGCTATAAGTAATATCCGTTACTGACATGCTGTATTTCCTTGAGACTGAGTTAATTTTTCCAATGCATCCTGTAATGCAGCAGGCGTTAACTGTTGCTTTGCTATACTCACTAGTTGATCAACTCGCTCAGTAATCAGTGCAATACATGCTAAAAATGCCGCTTCGATTTCCTCATCGGAGCCTTCAAGTTTAGATGGATCGCTCAGACCCCAATGAATTTTGATGCTGTTACCAAAATACACCGGACAAGTTTCACCAGCGGCAGAATCACACACAGTGACCACAACATCTGGCGAAAATGCCTCAAATTCGTCCCATGACTGACTCGTTAAACCGCTGGTGGCAATCCCAGATTGGGCCAAATATTTAATGGATAAAGGATGGACCTCTCCAACGGGTTGGCTACCGGCACTTTTCGCTTCAATAACACCTTGAGAGGCATGATTGGTAATCGCTTCAGATAAAATACTGCGACAACGGTTATGGGTACAGATGTATAAAATTTTCATATGGGGTTACTCGCAACAAGGTTGTTTATTAATAAAAGAAAAAGGTTTTAGAATATGTTTAAGCTCATCTTTTTGCTGTTCAGCGGTGTTTAAGATGATGCTTCTAGCCCAATCAGGTAGTTGCGGATGCAACGAATAATACATCCACTTGCCCCGTCGTTCATCTTGAACAATGCCGGCTTGACGCAATTGCGCTAAGTTACGGGATGTTTTTGGTTGGTTTAGCGATAAGGCGTGCATCAAGTCACACACGCATGCCTCTTCAACTGTCGCAATAATCAAAAGCAGCTGCAATCGCGTTGCATCAGACATACATTTGAACAAATTTAAAGGTGTCATTACGCCGCCTGTATATAAAAATAGGGTTGAAAAATACCAGAATTCATAAGGTAAATAATTGATAAGAGTATAGATCGAAAATTTACATATGTGAAATTAAACATATGTATTAAATAATATATGTTAAGTCTTAGGTAACAGTCAATGTCGTCATAAACTGGCTATTCATGCATCAAATGAGGATTAATATGTCCTATATTGTTAATAATTAGCCCGACTAAAGCATCAAAAATAACCGCTAAACCGTCTAGTATTATGGCCTATCAGTGCGAATATCTTATTGCTGCTTAAGCAACAGTATTATTTATTAAAAGGCTATAAATGAATAACTCACAAACACAAACATTTGATTTTATTATTGTTGGGGCAGGCTCTGCCGGATGCGTATTAGCAAATCGATTATCTGAATCCGGAAAATATAGTGTGTGTGTATTAGAAGCTGGTCCTGCAGATAAAACCCCATTTATCAAAATCCCTGCGGCCTTTGGATATTTTATGTTTTCCAAAAAATATAACTGGGATTATGATGCCCAAATAGTCGACGATATTCGACAAGGCAAAGCACTGAATGTGCCAAGGGGTAAAACACTTGGTGGCAGCTCATCAACGAATGCCATGCTTTATATTCGTGGACAACAAGAAGATTATGATGAATGGCAACAATTAGGTAACAACGGTTGGTCATATCAAGATTTACTGCCTTACTTTAAAAAATCAGAAAATAATTCTCGCGGTGAAAGTGAATTTCATGGTGCTAATGGACCATTGCATGTTAGTGATCGTGAAATACATTATCCATTAAGTAAAACCTTTATTACCGCGTCAGCACAAGCTGGGTTTAACATTACCGATGACTTTAATAGTGCAGTGCAAGAAGGTGCCGGCTATTTCCAATGTACGATCAACGAGGGGCAACGCTGTAGTAGTGCAAAAGCCTATTTATTACCCGCATTACAACGCAACAATGTTACCGTTATTGTTGAAGCATTGACTACCAAAATAGTGATTGAAGATCTGAAAGCGGTCGCGGTTGTTTATAGTAAGAAAGGCAAAACCAGTACGATCAGAGCCAATAAAGAAGTTATCTTAAGTAGTGGTGCGATTAATTCTCCACAGCTATTGATGTTGTCTGGTATTGGTGAAAAATCACAATTAGAGCAACATGGCATTGAATGTATTCATTCACTCGCTGGTGTAGGACAAAATTTGCAAGAACATGTCGATGCTTGTGTATTCGTTAACAGTAAAAAGCATGATGGAATCAGCACCTCTGTAGGTGGTTTATTTAGAATGATACCTGACCTATTTAAGTACTTAACGAAAAGAGAAGGCAAACTTTCTAATTCTATTTCCGAAGCTGGCGCATTTTTAAAATCAGAAAATAGCGTTGCAAGACCTGACATTCAATTACATATGGTTCCACTGTTATATGACGATAATGGGCGAGACCTAAAATTAATGGCTAAAGATGGCTATTCTTGTCACGTCTGTATATTACGCCCCAAAAGTACTGGTACTGTAAGATTAAGCTCAGCCGATCCATTTGCAGCACCTGAAATTAATTTTAATTTTTTCTCTCATCCAGAAGATAAAAAGATATTGGTTAACGGTATTAAACAGGTACGAAAAATTCTTGCTTCGACTGCTTTTGATGATTATCGTGGAGAAGAAGTACACCCTGGTATAAGTGCACAATCCGATGAGGAAATTTTTGCTAAAGCCAAAGAGCGTTTAGGTACGGTTTTTCATCCGGTTGGTACCTGTAAAATGGGTAGTGATGACATGGCGGTGGTAGATACTCAATTAAAAGTGCATGGGATTGATAATCTTCGCGTTGTTGATGCTTCAATTATGCCACGCTTAGTTAGTGGTAATACTAATGCTCCGACTATTGCAATTGCAGAGAAAGCTGCTGATATGATTTTGGCGTTTTACCGGTCCAACGCTTAAATGCGTTGATAAAACTAGCCGATTCACTATATCCTAAACGCACCGATATTTGCTCAATATTTAAAGTGGATGTTGATAGATAATGAATCGCTTTTTTACTTAACTCTTCATTAACTATTTGTTGAAAAGTGGTTCCTTTTTCTTTTAATTTACGTCTCATTGTACGTGGAGTCATGAAGTGCATTTTAGCTATCGCCTCCAAATTAGGTATTTCATTGTCCATAACTTGGATTATTTCTCGTACTTTGCCTACAAAACTGTCATGACCAAATAGTGCTATCTCTTGCATTTTGCACTGTTCTTCTAATAATTCCCGGGTCATTGCACTGGCTAAGGGTAAATGTAAATCTAGATACCTTTCGTCAAATAACATTTCATTATAAGGCATCGAGAAAAAAACAGGGCATTCATATAATGCTTGATAGTGTTCAACTGTGGTAGGACATGGGAAATCGAAGTGGATGGTTTTAGGTTTTTGACCGACAATAGAACGTGGAAACATATCGCGTGTCGATAAGAAAGCAAACGAAAAATCTCTTTCTAAATAAAATCGTCTTAAATTCCCTAATTCAAATTGATCACTAAACCTCAGTATTGCATTACCCTCTTTTTTATAAAAATTCAGTTCAAAATGGATATAGGAAAGACGTATATATTTAAGAAAGAATAAAATAGCATCTCCCACCGTTTCACTTAAACCTGCGGCTAAACCAATCAGACCATAGCCATTAAGTCGATAATATTGTCCTGCTTTAAAACCTAGATCATTATCGGCTAAGGTATTTATTAATTCCCGAGTAAATGCGACCTCTTGTTGAAAAGAAATGGTCGCTTTAGGATCACTCAATAAACCCTCTGAAATATTCGCTTTTTCAAGCATCTCTTTAGGGTTATAACCATTACTCTGGATTAATTTAGTTAGTAATGAAATACCAATCACCGATTGAGGAGCCTTGACATCGTCTATAGCAATAAGCTTCTTATTCATGCGTATATCATCAGTAATTATGTCCTAAATTATTAACAATCAGCCCCATTAAAGCATGAAAATATATTGAGGTTAAGTTTAATATATCAAAATACTAAATGAATGCAAAAGAGATATGATATGAAACGCTGGAATGGTTGGGGCGATGAAAAAAACAATTTAGATTTTGAATTATCGACAACATCGCAAAATTATATTGAGAATATATTAGGTAAAAGCACAGCGTTGCCAGAAATTACACTTGATGAAGCCATAGCCAAAGTACCAACATCGAAAGCTCCATACCATAAGTTAATTAATACCGATGCAGAAGTGCGTTTACGTCATTGTCGTGGGCAAAGTATTCCTGATTGGATAGCGACTCATAGTGGTCAGTTTGAAGCCTTTCCTGACGGGGTAGCATTGCCAAATTCAACACGAGAAGTGCAAGAGCTATTACAATTTGCCAAGCAAGAAAATTTAATCCTCATCCCTTATGGTGGCGGTACTTCTGTGTGTGGGCATATTAACCCATTAGCAAGTCGACGACCGATAATAACGGTTGCTATGAGTAATATGAATAAGCTCATCGATTTTGATCAAAAAAGTCAGATAGCAACGTTTGGTGCTGGGACATTAGGCCCTGATGTTGAAAAGCAACTCTCTGCGCATGGTTATACGTTAGGACATTTTCCACAATCGTGGGAGTTATCAACCATTGGCGGTTGGGTGGCTAGTCGTTCTAGTGGTCAACAATCATTGCGCTATGGACGCATCGAAAAAATGTTTGCTGGTGGAAATATAGAAACGTTACAAGGCTCACTTGATATACCTACCTTTCCTGCATCATCTGCGGGACCAGATGTGCGTGAAATGATTTTAGGTAGCGAAGGTCGAATGGGAATAATTACCGAAGTTAAAATGCGAGTGACCAAAATAGCTGAGGAAGAAAATTTTTATGTGGCTTTTTTTCCTAACTGGGAAATAGGCATGGAGGCGACCAGAGAAATTGTACAAAGTGGCACTCAGCTTTCAATGATGCGGTTGAGTAACGAAGTTGAAACGGCTTCTCATTTAAAACTTTCAGGTCACGACAGAGGGGTTAAATATTTAGAAAAATATTTAACCCTACGAGGTATTTCCTCCACTCATAATGAAAAAACCATGTTTACTTTTGGTATCACAGGCACCAAAATACAATGTCAATCAGCTCTAAAAATGACTAAGCAGTTTCTCCGTAAACATAAAGGTATTTATATCGGTACGGGGTTAGGAAAGCACTGGGAACATAGCCGTTTTCGTAGTCCGTATTTACGCCAAGGTTTTTGGGATGCTGGTATCGTTGTTGATACTATGGAAACGTGTCTTGACTGGTCTCTCGTACCTGCTGCTGTTAAATGTATGGAATCAGATATTGCCAATGCACTTAAATCTGATAGTAACACTTCTGCAGATACTGATGAACATATTCATGTCTTTACGCATTTATCACACTTTTATGGACAAGGATGTAGTGTTTATACGACGTTCCTTTTTCGTATGGATCAAGACTACGAAAAAACGTTACAACGATGGATGAAATTAAAAGCTGCTGGCGCTGAAGCCATCGTCAAAAATGGTGGAACTATTAGTCATCAACATGGTGTTGGCAAAGATCACGCCCCTTACTTGGCATCCGAAAAAGGAAAACTAGGTATTAAAGCAATTACTAAATTGTGTAATGTCTTTGACCCTGAGCAACAAATGAATCCCGGCACTTTGGTGTAGTGAAATGACACATATATCTAAAGTGCCAACTTCAATCACAGATCGGAATGATCTGTTAGCGCAATTATCTGAAAATTGTAATGCTAATTCAGAACAACAATGGGACGTAATCGTTATTGGTGGGGGTATTGTAGGTGCAGGAATATTACAAGAGGCCACCCGTCGCGGTTTAAAGTCACTGCTCATCGAACAAAAAGATTTTGCTTGGGGAACATCCAGTCGTTCATCCAAGATGGTGCATGGTGGACTGCGTTATATCGCACAAGGCGATGTCAAATTGACTAAACACTCATTACAAGAACGTGAGCGTTTGTTTAAAGAAGCGCCCGGTCTTATCAACCGAATGGGATATTATTTTATAATTAGACAAAAGCAATTCCCTGGTCGTTTTGTTATGAGTACTTTACTAAATATTTATGATTGGTTGGCTGGTATTAAAGATCATAGATTTTTAAGCGTACGAGATACTATCAATAAATTCCCCACATTAAGGACGGAGAAGTTGAAGGGGGCTTGCTATTACACTGACACGGTTGTTGATGATTCTCGATTAGTCATGCGTGTTATACATGAATCTGTGCAAGCCGGCGCTCAAGTTATCAACTATACCAAAGCCAAAACATTACTGAAGGATCCAAAAACTGAGCAAGTTATTGGTGTTGTCATTACTGATACTTCAAGTGATGTAACCACTGCTCAAGCATCTGAAATAACAATAAAATCATCGGTTGTTATTAATGCCACAGGCGCGTGGGCGGATATGCTGCGGAGTGAAGTTATTGATGAAAAGCGAGTTAGACCATTACGAGGCAGCCATATAGTCGTAGATCAAGAACGGTTATTTGTTGATGCTTGCTTAACAATACTGCATCCAGAAGACCAACGACCTGTATTTATTTATCCTTGGGAAGGTGTCACCGTCATTGGAACAACCGATTTAGATCATCACGAAAGTTTAGATAATGAAGCAACAATCAGCACAATTGAAATTGACTATTTACTCCAAGCTGTTAACCAAAACTTCCCAGACAACCCGTTGACGGTTAAGGATATCGTCTCTACCTGGTCGGGGGTTAGACCCGTTATTGCTTCAGATAAAGATTTTTCTAAACATGCTTCAAAAGAGCGGCGCGATCATGCCGTTTGGGCTAATAACGCCTTAATTACGGCAAGTGGTGGTAAGTTAACCACTTTTCGTTTAACTGCAATTGAAGCGATTGATGCAGCATTACCTTGGTTGACACTGAAGCAACCAAACCAAAACTATTCAGACAATGTGTTTACTAATCAATCCTTTGAACAAATTTTTAACCATAAACGATATATCAGTCCAGATGACAAATTATGGTTAGAACGGTTGATCGGTAGATACGGTAATAATGCCGCTTTACTCCTTGAACAAGGAACTGAAGAAGAACAACGGACAATCGCCAAAACAAAATTTTGTTTGGCTGAATGCCGCTGGGCAATTAGACACGAAGCAGTTATCCACCTTGATGATTTATTATTAAGACGAACCCGTTTGGGCTTGTTATTAAAAAATGGAGCAGCAGAATTGTTTGCGCCATTATCGATTATCTTTTTACAAGAGCTTGGCTGGGAAACCAAAAAATGGCGAGATGAAGTAACACGCTATAATGCGATTTGGCAACAATATTACTCCTTACCCAAAACAGTTAAAAACACAGAGTGAGAAAGTCATGAGCAACAATAATACACAGCATCAAGACCAACAAAACTATATATTAGCACTTGATAATGGTACACAAAGCATTCGCGCTTTACTGTTTGATCTTAAAGGCCAGTTAGTCGCTAAAAGTAAGGTGGAAATAGAACCATACTTTTCAAAACAACCCGGCTGGGCGGAACAAGAACCTGCTTATTATTGGGAAATGTTAGCAAAAACGTGTAATGAATTATGGCCTGAACTTGAATTATTGAACATAAAAAAATCCCAAATAAAAGGTGTTTCCTTAACTTGTCAACGAGCCACCATGGTTAATTTAGATAAGCAAGGTCGACCGCTAAGACCTGCCTTTGTTTGGCTAGATCAACGAGAACAAAATACACTTGATAAGATGAGTTGGTATTGGCGTTTACTTTTTATCCTCGCCGGTGAAAAGTCAACGGTTGACTATTTTAGAAAACAATCTGAAGCGAATTGGATCAAGCATCATCAGCCTGACATTTGGAAAAAAACCCATAAATTTATGTTACTTTCTGGTTTTCATAGTTTTAAGTTAACCGGTAATTATGTAGATTCAATATCAAGTCAAGTAGGTTACCTGCCTTTTGATTTTAAAAATCATACATGGTGCAAACCATCAGATTGGCGCTGGCAAGCACTGCCAATCACTAGAGAAATGTTACCTGAACTGGTTCCTTGTGGGCAAGAGTTAGGCACAATATCTGAACAAGCTTCTAGTGATACAGGTATTCCTTGCGGTTTACCATTAATTTCTGCCGGTTCAGATAAAGCTTGTGAGGTATTAGGATCAGGCTGTTTAACGCCACAAATGGGAAGTTTAAGTTATGGTACAACCGCAACTTATAACATCACCAATACAAAATATGTTGAAGCGATTAAAAGTTCACCGGCCTATCCGGCAGCAATGCCCAATGTCTATAACACCGAGATTATTGTACCACGTGGCTATTGGATGGTTAGTTGGTTCAAACGAGAGTTTGGCTTAAAAGAACAACAAATTGCAGAAAAAGAAGGTGTAATTGTTGAGAGTCTATTTGATGATTTATTGAAACAAGTACCAGCAGGCTCTATGGGCCTAGTATTACAACCTTACTGGAACCCTGGAATACGAAAACCAGGTCCTGAAGCGAAAGGAGCCATTATTGGCTTTGGTGATGTCCATACCCGAGCACATATTTATCGAGCCATTATTGAAGGTATTGGTTACGCCCTGCGTGAAGGGAAGGAATTATCTGAACAAAAATCAGGCGTTAACATAACCAAGTTAATAGTCTCAGGGGGCGGGTCACAAAGTGATCAAGCAATGCAAATAACGGCCGACATCTTTGGCATGCCCGCACAACGCCCGCATACATTTGAAACATCCGGATTAGGTGCTGCCATTAATGCAGCTGTTGGCATTGGTCTTTATGATAACTATGAAAATGCAATTGAAAACATGACTCATACTGGAGATATATTTATGCCAATAGAAAGTAATACCAAATTATACGATACGCTATATCAGGAAGTTTACAAAAAAATGTATTCTCGGCTAAGCCCATTATATAAAGCCATTCGTAAAATAACGAGTTATCCAAAATAAATAATTGATTTAAAAATAAAGTAATATTATAAACAAATCATGAGATAAATATGAAAAAAATACTTTTATCATTCTTGTTCATCCTGATAGTTGTGATCAGTTTCTTTTCAGGAAAAATGCCCGATTCGGTATATAAAATTCTTCCTGGATATTTTGCAGATCCCAATTTATATTGGCAAGAGTCTCCTTTTAATAAAAATAAAGTAACTCAACAAAAATTACCCTTAGATCAAGTCGCATTGCGTCAGGCAGGCCAAGTTAATGTTCTAGCAGCCTTGGGTATTGACAGTGATACGCAAATTCTCTTTGGTGATACCCACGTACATACGACTAATTCCTCTGATGCATTTATGTATTCACTGCCATTAATGCATGGCGCTCAAGGCGCCTTCCCCCCGGGCTACGCCTGTGATTACGCACGCTTCATATCACAATTAGATTTCTATTTTTTAACTGACCACTCAGAGTCTTACACGCCAGAACGTTGGCATGATGCCATTGAGTCTATTGATAAATGCAACCAAGCTAGTCAAAATGGTGAGTACCAAGATACCTATGCATTTATGGGTTACGAATGGACTCAAATTGGCGAAACTAAGGCAGAGCATTATGGTCATCATAATGTGTTATTCAAAGATACCTCTGAAGGAAATCTACCGAGCCGCCCCATTGGCGCTAAAGTTAAATTATCAACGACAGCCAAGCGTGACTCATCAAGCAAATTATCAAAAGTATTAGAAATATTAGATCCACGGCATAAAGATTATTATGCCTCCTACAATAGCCTTATAAACCAAATGTCAGAGACGCCAAATTGCGCTACTGATGTTCCCTCAAATGAATTACCTGCTGATTGCTATGAACAAGCATCCACTACAGGAGAACTTTATAAGAAGCTCAAGGAATGGGGTATAGATACTATTGTAGCGCCACATGGAATGACCTGGGGATTCTATACCCCACCGGATGCTAGCTGGGAAACCCACTTAAATGCTAAAGACGTTGATAATAACTTAGCCTCATTAATTGAAGTCTATTCCGGGCATGGCGCCTCAGAGCAATATCGCAATTTTGACCCTAGACCGGTAAATGATGCAGGTCAATATTATTGTCCCGAACCACAACAAAACTATTTACCTGGCTGCTGGCAGGCCGGTGAAATTATTCGTCAACGCTGTTTAGATGAAAACAACACCACCGAAGAATGTGACAGCAGAGCCATTATTGCGCGCCAAAACTTCGTCAATACCGATGACACAACCGGCTTCTTAACCGTGCCATCACACCAGCCAACAGCATGGTTAGATGCTGAACAAGCCAGAGACGTGTTTAATCCCGCCTTTAATTATCGTCCCAAAAAATCCGCTCAATACGGTCTAGCTTTACGTAATTTTGACGACCCTGAAAATCCGTTAGGTTTTGAATGGGGGTTTATTGCGGCGACTGATACGCATACCGCTAGAGCGGGACATGGTTTTAAACAAGTCGGTCGAATATTTGTCAGTGACAGTAATGGCCCCCGTGAGGAATTCTGGGGAAATCTATTACTACCTGATGATGGTGAATTAAAATCATCATCTCGTACTCGTGATGAATATGATACCGCTAAATTAAAGCTTAGAGCAGCGCAGGTAGAAAGGGTAGGATCATTTTTATATCTTGGTGGACTTGCTGCGATACACGTTGATGAACGCAACCGTGAAGGCATTTGGCAAGCGATGAAAAACAAACGTGTGTACGGTACTAGCGGCCATAAAATCATGTTATGGTTTGATATGATCAATGAAGATAATCAGTTAACGGCACCAATGGGCAGCTCTGTAAACCGTCAAAAAAACCCTATATTTAAAGTCACCGCCGTTGGTTCTCCGATTCAAGAAAAAGGGTGTCCCGAACATGTTATCGCGAGTTTAGACAGCCATCAATTAGAAAAAATGTCCCTAGGTGAGTGCTTCAATCCAACTGATAAACGCCATTCAATTCAACGCATTGAAATAACCCGTATTAAGCCACAAGCATACAAAGATGAACCTGTTGAATCGTTGATCGAGAATACCTGGAAAGTATTTCAGTGTCCGCAAGATACCCCAAAATGTGAAATCACGTTTACTGATGAAGAATATAGTACTGGTGCTAGAGATACTTTTTATTATGCCCGTGTTATTGAGCAAGCAATACCCATGATCAATGCTGATACGTTACGCACTCAATTTGATGAAAATGGTCAAGCTATCGCAGTAACGATATGCCAAGGATCTTTTGAAACAGCTCAAGATGAGGATTGCTTAGCCAATAAAGGTCATCGAGCATGGTCATCACCCATTTACGTAAACTATAAATAAGGCGAGTCATGGCAAGTTTGGCACACTCAAAAAAATTACTGTTGGTATTATTTATTACCGGGGTTGTCCTGGCAGTGATGGGCTCAGGTGTGCAGAGCAGCATTAATATTAGTGGTGATAATATTATCACTATCGATGGTCATGGAATTAGCCATGACCAACTCGCTGACGCACAAACACAAAATCCCAATGTATCAAAAAATGAATTACTTAATTTGTTAATAGATAATAAATTATTACTACTACGAGCAGAAGAACTAGGATTAGTGCAATCTGACAAGGTTATCCGAAAAGCAATAGTGCAACGAATCGTTGAGCAAGAAGTACACAAGGTCTTGCAAGCACAGCCCGATGAAACAGACTTAGTATCGTTTTACCAAGCTCAGCAAACTAGGTTTACTTCTCCCAGTCAATTTCAAGTTAAAATTGCGCGTTTTAATCATGATGACAATCAGTGCAGTCAAGCTAAAACAGTAAAACGCATATGGGACGAATCAACAACTTTATCGGCTGACTGGCATCACAACATCTTCAACCAACCACTAGAGAGCAGTTTACACAGCGAAACCTTAGTTTACCGCCAGCTAGGTAATCAATTGGCACAGCAGTTAAGTACACTGCAGGCACAAGAGATGTCAGTGCCTATTTACACTCATCAAGGTTGTATATTAATGCTACTAGTAAACAAACTTGAACCTCAGGTGCCACCCTATATTAAGGTTAAAGATCAGGTTTTGGCTGAATATAGAATCACATTACGCCGAAAAGCCCTCTCTGACTTGCTCAACAGATTACGCAACGATGCCGACATTCATATCGCACCAGATTTACACGAGTGGTTACCAAGTGAGTAAATATCAATATAGTTATACTATTAGCCTTATTATAGCTACCTTTATTGCCCTTTTTGCAGTGAATTACACTCCTCAAATTTTTACTGCCGATTATAACGACAACGCTATTCTTGTTAACGATGGTGCGATCAAACGCATCGACTATTTAACAGCAGTCAGCATGATGGAAGATGAAAAAACCTATCCAATGCAACGGGTTGATTATCAACTTATTGTGGATCGCTTAACTGAGGAGGAATTGTTATTTCAATACGGCGTTTCTCAAGGAATTATTTTTCAACCGCAAATTAGCCAACTAATAGTCAATAATTTACTGGAAACTATCTCAATTCAACACACGAGTAAAGAATACAGTGATGCGGAGCTATACAACCTATATCAACAAAAGATCGCCAGTCAAGTCACGGATGATCAGCAATTAGGTGATTTAGCATTCGAAAATATCAAAGATGATTTTGCCAATGCTTTAAGGCAAATAGCACGTAATAAGGCAGTACGTGACTATTTACTCTGGCTAAGAAACCGAAGCGCGATAACTGAAACAGACAACATCAATAGTGAAAAAACAAAATGACTTATCAAAGAATTTTTATTTTGTTAATACTCTGCTGGACATGTTTTTATCAAGCGTCTGCATCTGCTCACACCCGTAGCCAGTCCTTTTCTCAATGGCAAATAAATGAAGGGAAATTGTCACTTAGTTTTAATATTTTATCTCGTGAGATTACTCGTCTAGCGGCTGATCCCGGTATTGATGCCAGTAAACAATTATCACAATTATTAATCGAGCATCTTGATGGCAACATAAAAGCCAGCATTGACGATAAAATTTGTCAGGTAAATAAACCTTTATATTCATTACCTGCAAGTAAAGGTTTTACTCGGCTAGAAGCCTCATTCGATTGCCAAATTGGGGAGTCGTTACAGATACAGATGAATGGATTTTTTGACATAATACCGTCTCATTTGCACTATGCACGACTCATTATAGTTTCAGGAGAAACTAGTGAGATTGTTTTAAGCGATGCTAGCAGACAAAAAACGCTAAACCTAACCCATAAAAATGAAAGTTATTGGCATACTGCAAAAACCTATATTGCACTAGGCGTTGAACATATTCTTATCGGCGCTGATCACCTCGTTTTTTTGCTCGCGTTGTTATTGCTTTGCCGTAAATTATCACAAGCATTGATCCTTATTACTGGCTTCACCCTTGGCCACAGTATTACCTTGTCACTCTCTGTGCTCGGTTGGATACAACCCAACATGATAACTATAGAGGCCCTAATCGGGTTTAGTATTGTTTTAGTGGCTTTAGAGAAAATTCAAACGCTACACAATAAAAGTGTCGTTATTTATGTTGTCGCTGCTATGTTTGTTTTGATTCTCTTAAAACTAATAACGAATATGGGTTTGCCACTTCTTTCATTAGTCGGTATCAGCTTGGTTGCCATCCCTTATTTATTGTTAGTTAACAATCATAACAACCACTCAACGCGATTTTTATTAACCACTACCTTTGGTTTTATTCATGGTTTTGGTTTTGCTGAGGTGTTACGAGAGATTGGCTTACCTTCAGCTAAATTAGGATTAGCCTTGTTCTCTTTCAATATTGGTGTTGAATTAGGACAGTTACTTGCACTTTGCTTAATGGCAAGTGTCGCTTTTATTTTTATGACGTTATTGAATGCCAAATTACAGAAAATAGCCACAGTGGCAACAGTCAATGTCGTCATTGCTTTAGGTTGTTATTGGTTTGTACTTCGCAGTTTTAATTAAACACGTCCAAAACCAGGCTATGAATAAGATCAGTTTTAGACTTAATTCATCCGCTAGACATTTAAATATACATGTGAAATTTCACATATATAATATGTATTAATCAGAAATTGAAGTGATCCAAAGATGAATATTGATTTTGAAGATGGGGCGCAACAAGAATTAATTGCACTGATAAATACGCCGATGCCATTTGGCAAATATGCCGGCACTAAATTACTACATTTACCCGAACCGTATTTGGTATGGTTTAATAAAAAAGGCTACCCTAAAGGTAAGCTAGGCGAACAATTAGCTCAAATGTATGAGATAAAATTAAATGGGCTGGAACCAATGCTCCAGCCACTAATACGATAACAATTAGGCAGGTTACTTAGGAGTACCTGGACGTAACTGCATTTGTATGCCTTTAAGGAAATTACGTAACACCTGATCTTTACACTCACGATAATGTCTATTGTCTGGTTTACGGAAAAAAGCACCCAGCTCATGCTTGCTAAAACGCAATTCAGCTAGCAACAAAATATCAATGATATCTTCTGATTTCAAATTCAACGCTATGCGTAATTTCTGAAAGACGATGTTGTTATTCAATTGTGATTCAGGTAGTGGCTGCTCACCTTCACGCTTGCCACGTTTAAGGTTAATGAACCCGTTTAAAAATGTCGCAAACTCAGTATCTGTGATGGCGATAAAGGCTTCATCATCATCTTTTTTGAGCCAGCCGTTGATCTGCGCATCAGTCACAGTCAAATCCGCTAACGCAAAAATTTTGATCATAGTGGCGTTATATAAATCAAAGGTGTAACGTAAACGGCGTAAAATATCATTATTAGTCAAAGTAATTCCTAGTCTTAGGTCAAGCCAATGCAATCGACGTGATTGCTGGTCAGGCGGGATTATAACAGACTTATCCAAATAGTTAACTTTTGAGTGCTAGAAGACACTGTGCGACCAACCTTCGCGCTAGCGGTTGACCTAAAAATATTCAATGGACGATTTACAAATGTCATTTCCACCAGCCTACCTTTATTCATGTCTTAAGGCCTCAATAGGATCGAGTTGTGCTGCTTTACGAGCGGGAAAATAACCAAAGATGACTCCTACCGCAGCAGAAAACAAAAATGAAATGACAACGATCCCAAGATTAAATACAAAGGGGATCTGCATCAAATCAGTCAGCGCAAATGACCCAGCTAACGCCAGTATGATCCCCACGACGCCACCCAATGAAGACAGCATCACCGCTTCGACTAAAAACTGTAACAGCACCTCACGCTCCGTGGCACCAATGGCTAAACGAATACCTATTTCACGAGTCCGCTCAGTAACAGATACCAGCATAATATTCATAATGCCTATGCCTCCTACCAGTAAACTCACGGCAGCAACCGCGCCTAATAACATGGTTAACACTTTAGTCGTGCCACTAAGCATATTAGCAATCTCTTTCATGTCCATTACCGAAAAGTCATCCTCTTCATTACTAGATATGTGACGACGCTCGCGCAAAAGTTGAGTAACGGCCTGTTCGACCTTTTCAGTGGATGCCCCATCTTCAACTGAGATTTGAATAAGTCGGACGTCTTGATTGCCTGCTAAGCGACGCTGAAAAGTGCGCAGCGGCACTATTACAAGATCATCTTGATCCGAGCCCATCGTTGACTGCCCCTTTGCATCAAGTAAACCAATGACTTCACAAGCAAATTTACCGAGTCGGATTTTTTGTCCGAGTGGAATTTGTTCACCAAACAGTTCTTTTCGAACCGTTTCACCAACAACACATAGGGCTTTTCCAGCGCGTATTTCATTTTCAGTAAACTCTCGCCCACTTTTAAATACCCAATTGCCCGCACTAAAAAATTGATTAGTAGAGCCGACCACACTCGTACTCCAATTTTCATTGCCATAAACAATGGTGGCTGTCTGCGACGAGGAGGGGGCGACAGCACTAATATTTCCTATCTCTCTAAATATAGCTTCAGCATCATTCACGCGAAATGCCGACGCAGACGAGCGTTGCCCCATACCCATTCGTTGGCCTGGAGATACCATTAATAGATTACTGCCCAGACTGGCAATTTGTTCGGTCACCTGCACCGTGGCACCACCGCCAATGGTTACCATAATAATTACCGCTGCGACGCCAATAACAATCCCCAGAACCGTGAGAAACGACCGCATCACATTGCGACGTATTTCGCGCATGGCTAGCAATAAGGCATTCCATAACATCAGACTTGCCCTTTATAGCTTGCATCGCTAGCCAACAAACCATCTAGAAAGTGAATTTGACGTTTTGCAAATGCAGCCATATCTGGTTCGTGAGTCACCATTACAATGGTAATGCCTTGCTCGCTATTAAACGAACTTAGTAATTCCATAATTTCTCTGCTTCGCGATGAGTCTAAATTGCCCGTAGGTTCGTCGGCTAACAATACAGAGGGTTTAGTCACAATCGCCCTAGCAATCGCAACCCGTTGTTGTTGCCCGCCAGACAACTCTCCAGGCGTGTGATCTTCCCAACCATTTAAGCCAACCAGTTTAAGCGCGTCTAAGGCATGCGCACGACGTTCACGTGCTGCCATACCTCTATATATCAATGGTAGTTCAACATTTTCTAATGCAGAAGTTCGATTGAGCAGATTAAAGCCCTGGAACACGAAACCGAGGTAATAACGGCGCAGCAAAGCTCGCTGATCACGCGTTAAAGTACCTACATCTACGCCATCAAATAAGTAATTACCTGCGGTAGGGGTATCTAAACAACCTAATACATTCATGCAGGTCGATTTGCCAGAACCACTTGGCCCCATTACAGCGACAAAATCGCCGCGTTCAATGACTAAGTCGATGCCACCCAGTGCTTGCATTTTGGCCTGTCCTTTACCATACACTTTGCTGACTTTTTTGAGCTCTATCAAGATTTGTTGTTCACTCTGCATTCTATTTTTCGCTACTGATGGTATCGATGATCAATGTCAAACCACTCTCAATTTGACCACTAGTAATTTCAGTATATATCCCGTTACTAGCGCCCGTACTTAACGATATTGCAGTTGGTTGACCATCTTGCAGTAACCACACTTGTTGTTCATTTTGATTACTAGCTGCCACAATATCACGAGCTTTAGACGCGTTTGGAGGGCGAGGTATTAAACTTCTCATTAAGCCACCATTACTAGATGTTTGTTCTACCATGACGGGAGGGGTAAAACGTAAGGCAGCATTGGGAACCAACAGCACATCTTCTAGGTATTTAACCAAAATATCTGCTGTCGCAGTCATTCCTGGGCGCAATAATAAAGCGGAATTGTCCACACTAAGCACAGTTTCATAGGTTACCACTCCATCTACCGTCTGCGATGCAAAGTGCACTTGAGTTATGGTGGCTGGAAAGGTTTTGTTAGCGTAAGCATCTACCGTAAACGAAGCCTGCTGGCCAACCGCAATTTGTCCAACGTCAGCTTCATCTACATCTACATGTAATTCCATTTGGGTAAGATTTTCGGCTAAGGTAAACATTACCGGAGTTTGAAAAGAAGCGGCCATCGTCTGACCCGGTTCAACATCGCGGATCAAAACAATACCGTCTATGGGTGAATGTATGGTGGCTTTTGCCAGCGTTGTTAATTCAGCATCAAGTGCAGCTTGGGACTGAACAGTCTGTGCTTTTGCGCTTGCTAAATTAGCCACCGCCCGATCGTAAGACGCCTGCGCAGCATCACAATCCTGTTGTGAACACATCCCAGTTTTAGCCAGTTCCCGAGAACGAAATAATATTTTTTGGGTTTCGGTAATCGTCGCTTCAACCTGTTTAACTTGTGCGTTAGCCGAATCAAGAGAGGCCTTTGCTTGGTTAACTTTGGCCTGCAACTGATCGGTATTCATCCGCGCTAGCACTTGGCCCTGTTTAACATAATCGTTAAAATCTACCAACACCGTTTTGATCGTGCCAGAAATTTCAGAGCCCACCTCTACCTGATTAACCGGTTGCAATGTTCCGGTGGCCGTCACCGTTATACTCAATGAGCCACGACTTACATTAGTGGTTTTGTATTGTGCAGTGTGTGCCTTTCCATCGCCTATTATTTGCCATGTAACTATGATAATACTCAACAGCCCCACAGCAACCAACAACCATTTCCAGAAAAAGCGCTGAGTAACATTTGCGCGATTAATACCCAAGGTTTGACGAATATCGGCTTCGTGTCGACCAACCACTTTTTGCTTATCTGATGACATTGAACAAGTCTCTATTTTTTGCTTATAGAAGGTGAAATTTGGCTGTATCGGCATAGCTAGCAACTTTTGTCGCGAGGACAGTAATCGATGTACAAACATATCCGAACATACATAAACCATAGGCTTGTTATGTACAGTAGGTCAATTTTTTTTCTGTATATTTAGTTGCGCACTGTGACTGTGCAAATTTGCGCTATGCATTTTTTTACACGTATTTTTTGGACTATCATTTACCAGGAGACCAGATGAATATTCGCCGTTTTAGAGTCTGATTAGATTGCTAAGTAATGAACTTGAATTATACTATTTGTGTACGAATCTTTGCCATGCAATATGCATTTATTACCTTCAAAGATGCAACGTATACACGCTGCAAATTTAAAGCTATTTTCTTAACTCACATATCAGCACTTTTTAGTCCCCATATGAAAAATAAGTTATTACAAGGAGAATTAAAACCATGATGCTAGCAGTCACATTTTTAGTGCTTGGTTTTATCCTGTTAATTTATAGCGCTAGCAGATTCGTAGAAGGTTCTGCTGTTGTCGCTCGCTATTTAGGTATGCCACCTTTGTTAATAGGGATGGTGGTGGTTGGGTTCGGCACATCGTCGCCAGAATTAGTCGTTTCGGTGACAGCCGCAGCAAATGGTAATTCGACATTAGCATTAGGCAACGCTTTTGGTTCGAATATTGCGAACATAGCCTTAATAATCGGTTTGGTGGCGCTAATTAATCCTATAATAGTAAGGTCTGAAGTTATCAAAAAAGAACTTCCAATTCTATTTGGGATTACTATGCTCGTCGGCTGGCTAATATCAGATAACCAACTCAGTCGCTTCGATGCATGTTATTTATTAGTAGCTTTTATATTAGTGATCCTATGGTCTATATTTCAAGGTATGCGTAACCCACAAGACCAAATCGCTAATGATTTAAAGAATGAGTTAAATAACAATATTATTAGCATAAAAAAAGCGATCATGTGGTTAGTAATAGGCTTGATATTGCTAATAGCTGCGTCAAGAATGCTTGTATATGGCGCCGTTTATATAGCTCAAGGGTTAGGTATAAGTGATTTAGTTATTGGGTTAACCGTAGTTGCCATTGGTACGTCGTTGCCCGAACTTGCATCATCCTTAGTCGCAATTAAAAAAGGCGAGAACGATATGGCATTAGGCAATATCATTGGCTCAAATTTATTTAATACGCTCGCTGTGATAGGTTTGGCAGCACTTGTTCAGCCCATGGAAATTACTCCAGAAGTAATAAGTCGTGACTGGACACTAATGATGGCTCTAACACTCTCCTTGCTAATATTAGGTATTGGTATCAAAAAACAAGGAAGAATTAACCGATTTGAAGGAGCATTGTTGCTAATAACATTCTTTATTTATACAACGTATTTATACTACGCTTCTTTTTAAAAGTATTTAATTATTAGCAGAGCGCCTTAAACCGGTCGAAAGAAGCACCCTTCGGTGCATCAATTCTTACTCCACCGTAACGGACTTCGCCAAATTCCGAGGCTGATCCACATCCGTGCCTTTAATCAATGCCACATAGTATGACAACAACTGCAACGGGATAGTGTAGATAATCGGTGCAACCGACTCAGCACAATGGGGCACATTAATGACTCGCATTGTTTCATCTGACTCAAAATGCGCATCTTTGTCAGCAAACACATACATGATCCCACCGCGAGCACGCACTTCTTCAACGTTTGATTTAAGTTTTTCTAGTAGTTCGTTATTCGGCGCCACGACTATCACTGGCATCTCATCATCAATTAACGCCAAAGGGCCATGTTTTAACTCACCAGAGGCATAGGCTTCGGCATGAATATAAGAGATTTCTTTAAGTTTCAGTGCCCCTTCCATTGCGATAGGATATTGCTCTCCACGTCCCAAAAACAATGAATGATGTTTATCGGCAAACTCTTCCGCTAAATCTGCGATTTCGTCTGCTAACGCTAAGGTTTCTTCGAGTTTAGATGGCAAACTTTGCAAACCCGCTAAAATATCTGTTCGCGCCACATCACTCATACCATTGTGTTGTCCTAGTGCTAATGTCAGCATTAAGAACGCACCCAACTGTGTCGTAAATGCTTTGGTCGATGCAACACCAATTTCAGCGCCCGCTTTGGTCATAAACGCCATATCAGATTCACGCACTAATGATGAACCCGCCACATTACAAATGGTTAAGCTGGCGGTATAACCCAATTCTTTGGCTAAACGCAGTGCTGCTAATGTATCCGCCGTTTCACCGGATTGGGAAATCGTGACCAATAAGCTATTCGGGTGGACAACTGATTTGCGGTATCTAAATTCAGACGCTATTTCAACATTACACGACACATTCGCGTATTGCTCTAACCAATAACGAGCAGTCATGCCTGCATGGTATGACGTACCACAGGCTATGATCTGTACATGTTTGATTTTACTCAGCAGTTCATCTGCGTTTTCACCAAAAATACCTGGCGCTAAACCATCCAAACTGACGCGCCCAGCTAACGCATTACGCAATACCGTTGGCTGTTCATAGATTTCTTTAAGCATATAATGACGATAACCGGCTTTATCGCCTGCATCGTGCTCTACCGTTGATTCTACGATCTCGCGAACAACAGGAAGACCATCCACATCAAAAATATTAACTTCACGACGTGTGATTTCAGCCACATCACCTTCTTCAAGGAAAATAAAACGACGTGTAACAGGTAACAACGCCATCTGATCTGAAGCGATAAAGTTTTCACCCACACCCAAACCAATCACCAACGGACTACCTGAACGCGCAACAATAACGCGTGAAGGATCTTCACGATCCATGATCACCGTGCCATACGCCCCTGTAAACTGAGTCACGGCCTCTTGTACCGCAGCTAACAACGTATCGTTAGTGTCTAATAACGAATGCACCGTATGGGCAATCGTTTCTGTGTCAGTATCAGTGCTGATAGTGTAGCCTTTGTCACGCAAACGCATGCGCAAGTCTGCAAAGTTTTCGATAATACCGTTGTGGACTACCGCAATACGATCAGATGAAGCATGAGGATGGGCGTTGTTTTCGGTAACACCACCATGCGTCGCCCAACGTGTGTGTGCAATCCCTGTTGAACCCACACCATTTTCATCGGTAATGGCATCCGCTAAGGCTTGCACTTTACCAATACGACGGACACGAGAAAATTCGCCATTCGGGCTTAATAATGCCACCCCAGCAGAATCATAACCGCGGTATTCAAGACGTCTTAAGCCTTCAATTAAAATTTCAACAACATTACGTTCGGCAACAGCGCCCACTATTCCACACATGCTTATTTCTCCATTGGTGGTGTACAGATGACCTGTACACCATAGTTTTGTATATGATGCTGCGCATCATCATTTAATAGGTTATCGGTCACTAACGTCGAGATCTTGCCCCACGATAGTTCAATATTTGGCATTTTTTTGAATAACTTATCCGATTGTGCCAACACAATGGTTTGTTCAGATGAATCACTCATGACTTGGCTAAGTTTCGTTAACTCATGAAATGTCGTCGTGCCTTTAACAAGGTCAAGACCCGAAGCACCCACAAACGCCATTTCAAAATTATATGACGCAATCATCTTTTCAGACATTTGCCCTTGGAAAGATTGGGATAACGGATCCCAAGTACCGCCGCTCATTAGCACAGTCGCATTATTACTTTTTTGAGTTAACGCCGTCGCAATCGGTAAGGAATTAGTCATGACGACCAATCCTTCAATGGTTTGTAAATAAGGTAAAAGATGCGCCGTAGTACTGCCACTATCCACCACAATTCTCGAAAAAGGCGAAATCAACTTTGCAGCTGTCGCCGCAATCGCGCGCTTGCAAGGATCGTTATCAACAATCGCCGGTTGGGATAAAGATGATGCTTGCTCGGTATTGAGGTTGTAATTAGCAGTAGGCTGAACATTAGAACTGGCATTCGCCACAGCGCCACCATGAGTTCGGATCAATACACCTTGTTGCTCTAACGTGGTTAGATACTTTCGAATCGAAACTTCCGAGACAGATAGTGAGCTTGCCAGCTGCACCACACTAACGCGACCTTTTAATAGGATCGCATCAGTAATGTGGCGTAAATTGGCAGTAGCGCGCTGTGGATTGCGTGACATTTATAAGTTTCATATTGATAATTAGGTTTCGAATTATAACTTATGATATCAAAAACACAATATTAATTTTCTAAGTCATTTTCTTAGTTGGACGTTCCCAGCCAGTCAAATGGCGTTGCTTCGCACGGGCAATTGCCAACGCGTTATCTTCGACATCCTTAGTCACTACAGAGCCGGCACCAATTGTGGCCGTATCGCCAATCGTAACCGGTGCGACCAACGAGCTATTTGACCCAATAAAAGCATTGGCACCAATAATTGTTTGAGATTTATTGACCCCATCATAATTACAAGTGATTGTCCCAGCCCCGATATTGGCATTCGCACCCACTATCGCATCACCCAAATACGTCAAGTGATTGGCTTTTGCCCCTTCGCCTAATGTGGTTTTTTTCATTTCAACAAAGTTACCGACTTTGGCCTTTTTCGATAGCACTGAGCCAGGACGTAAACGGGCATATGGCCCTACTTGGCAAGCCTCGCCAACCTGTGCTTCTTGAATAATAGAATTAGCTTCAATAACGGTATCATCAGCAACGGTACAATTTTGTAATAGACAGTTTTGGCCGATACGGACATTGTTGCCGAGGGTCACTGTGCCTTCAAACACGCAATTAACATCAATAAAGACATCATTACCGACCGTTAAATCACCGCGTACATCGAAGCGCGCAGGATCAGCTAATGTCGCTCCTGCCAACATCGCTTGTTGTGCATTTTCTAATTGCAGCGCACGTTCTAGTTTTGCCAAATGCACACGATTATTCACTCCTTCTACTTCGACCGCAGACTCAGGCTGCGCAGAATGAATGGATTTACCTTGTGCTGCCGCCATCGCAATCACATCAGTAAGATAAAACTCGCCTTGGGCATTGTTGTTTTCTAATCCGTCCAACCAACCGAGTAAATCAGCCCCATTTAGGATCATGACACCGGTATTGATTTCAGCAATCTCTCGCTGCGCATCGGTCGCATCTTTATGTTCCACAATGGCAGTAATATTGTCACCACTGGCATCGCGGATAATGCGTCCCATGCCTGTAGGATCGGCTAAATCAACAGTCAGTAACGCCACATCTGCATTCGCTTTCACCGCGTACAGTTTGCGTAAAGTCTCAGCTTTAATTAATGGCGCATCACCAACTAATACCAAGACATCATCTTGTGGGTTGATGAACTCAGCAGCTTGTTGTACGGCATGCCCTGTCCCTAATTGCTCCGCCTGTAAACACCAGTTTAATGTATTGTCCGATAGCGCTGTTTTTAGCAAATCAGCACCGTGACCATAGACCAGATTAATCGAATCAATCTTAATTGGTTTAATTGGATCTGACCCTAATTTATTGACCGTGTTGATAATGCGCTGCACCATCGGCACACCGCCAATTGGGTGAAGTACCTTGGGAAGAGAAGATTGCATTCTTGTGCCTTTACCAGCAGCAAGAATCACGACAGACAATGCCATAATAAGTCCTTTATAAAATAGTTGGCGAAAATATACCAAAAAGCAGCGTTAACGGCTATTGATTTACCACAGTTTTTCTTCGGAAACGAGAAACCGATATAGCCCCAGACGTCAAACCAATACCTAATAAAATGGTTAATCCACCGGCAATCATATAGCCCGAAATTATTTCATCTAATATCAATGCGCCCCAAATTAAGCCAAACATAGGAACCAAATAGCCCACAGAAATCGCTTTGGAAGGGCCAATATTAACAATCAAATGAAAATACATCATATAGGCGAGACCAGTACACACGATCGCTAAAAATCCAACCGCTAGCCAACTGTTCAGATCGGGGGTTCCAGGCATCGGAAAATACAACGCCATCGGTAACAACACTAATGCGGATATCGCTTGGCTGCCAGCAGCAATAGCAAGCGGTTTAGCTTGTGCTAAATGGCGTTTGATATAACAAATCGCATAGCCATAACCAAACGTCGCCGCTAAACAAGCCAACACAGGTACTAGACTCACCCCCTGAAAATTCAAGGTCTCGTAGCTTAGTAAGTACACACCAACAAAGCCACAGACAAAGCCTAACTTGGCTAAATTAGTCATGGACTCTTTGAGCCACAACCATGCGAGTAACGCACCAAACATAGGCGCAGTGCCATTTAATAAAGCCGTCAGCGCAGAAGGTAAATGCAGACTACCATAGGTAAACAAACTAAAGGGGATCGCAGTATTAGTCAGCGCCACCACAAAAATCGGTTTAGCAAATACACGGATATCCCCAAGCTGACGCTTAGCGATAACAAACGGTAATAGCACCAATGTCGCGAGCAGTGCACGCAATTCAACCACCGCCCAAATACCAAAATCTGGCGACGTAATGCGCATCAACATAAAAGACGATCCCCAGATCGCCCCTAACAACAATAATTCGACTAAATATTTAATTGGCAAAAGACATCAACCTACTAATGTGAAAGCGGCTTGCTCATGTTGCAGCAGCCATGATTTTTTATCTAACCCACCGGCATAACCGGTTAACGTTCCATTTTTTCCAATCACGCGATGACACGGGATCACAATCGCTATCGGATTTTTACTATTCGCCATGCCCACCGCTCGTGCAGCCGTAGGTTGATGAATATGCTTAGCAATATCACCATAACTACACGAGACCCCAAACTCAATGGTCTGTAATGCAGTCCAGATTTTGTGTTGAAACTCCGTTCCTTGTGGTGCTAATGGCAAAGCAAAGATCTGTCGTTCTCCGGCAAAATATTCGCTGAGCTGCTCGATACCTAATGCGGTGATCGCATTGCCGTGCTCTTTATTGCCACTTCGCTCAATGTCTGTCGCAACCAAAAACTGAACCTGTGTGATCCCAGACTCACTCGCCCTAACAGCCAATTCGCCTAAAGGCGTCATTAAGGATTGTTGATACATCATGTATTAGCATGCTCCCATAGTTGAATGCACACATAACTCTGCCAAGGCGCAGCCTGCTGAGGGTCGATAGCAAAGCGTTTTAGCTGATTTTTAACCACCAAATCATTATGCAAAAACACATCCGGTGCAGATAAACCGCGCATCAACACGTAATTAACCGTCCAAGGCCCAATGCCCTTGAGCGCTAACAATGCGTGTACATTATTGACACTCAATAATGCATTATTCTGAGCAAAGGTACCAGCAACATTCAACGTCTGCTGGCGCGCTTTAGGCATGGGTAGGTTAGACGTATCATACGTTGATATTTCATGAGGATTCGGAAAATGATACTGCTGCAACGCATGGCTTGTTGCACCCGTTGACGTCATAGACTTCTCACTGCGGATATCACCCACCCACCGATTAAGGATATTTACCGCACCTGTAACACTAATTTGTTGACCCACGATTGCTCGGATCAACGCTTCAAAAGGAGACCAGGTTGCAGGTAGGCGAATGCCCGGCGTAAGTTCATTTGCAGCAAATCCGGCGGTTAACAGCGCCTTGGTAATCACCGGCATAGCTTGGTGTGCATCTAATACACGCGTAATATTAGCAATAACGGCATCGGCACACTCAGCCTTATGCAAATGTAATTCGACAGTAAATCGGGCTAGCTCAGGTTCATAAGTGGCACAAAACCAACTTGAGGGTTGATCCACGCCTGCAGAATGATTTTCTTTAGTAGAATCATCGGTAGTAACCGAATAGAAAGGACGTTCATCAAAATAGCGAGCATAACTCAATGGCCCACACGTTTCGACACCAGCAATGGCACGACGTGATAAAAACGCCTGCACCATTGCCCAGTTATACGGTTGGGTCACATTGATATGGGTGATCATTGGGTTTTTAGGTAGGTATACCCTTTGAGGCAATCTTCATAAAAATCCGTCCACTTAACCCCTTCACGAGGCTTCATCACCCCTTGAGCGACGCGACGGTCGATTTCACGTTTAACATCAATCGCCATAGAATGAGGGTTGTACTGCATCACCGATAATACATTTTCTACCGACGATCCATGCACAACTTCTTCAATATAAAAATCCTGCGGATCATCATCATAACTAAAAATATGCACTTCATTTAAACGACCAAATAAGTTATGCATATCACCCATTACATCTTGATAAGCGCCTGTTAAAAACAGCCCTAAATGATATTTTTCATCTTTTCTCAACGGATGCATCGGTAAAACATTAGAGATCTCACGTCCCACAGCAAATTGATCGATTTTGCCATCAGAGTCACAGGTAATATCAACCAATGAGCAATTTACTGTTGGCTCTTCATCTAATCGGGTCAGTGGTACAACCGGTAAAATCTGATCAATCGCCCACGTATCTGCGGCAGATTGAAAAACAGAGAAATTACATAAATACTGACTGGATAAGTTAAAGGCCAACGCTTGGATTTCTTCTGGAATAAACTCCGCTCCAGCATAACGCAGATGTAGCTTTTGCATGATCTGCCAGTACAATGTTTCGACTTGAGCTAATTCTGTTAAGCCAATGACTCGAAATTTAAATGCATCATTGGCTTGTTCTTTATATTGAGACGCATCATTAAAGACTTCTTGTAGATTGGTCGCCGCATCCATCGAAGACGCTAATTCACGCATATTAGTCAAGATAACATGCTCATCATGACCAATCGTCAAATCAGCTTGAGACGAATCAGGTCGAATTTCGCCCATAATTTCGGTGATCACACAGCTGTGATGTGCTGTAATCGCACGTCCTGATTCACTGACTAAGGTTGGGTGCGGGACTTTTTCTAAATCGCACACTTCTTTCATGCCGTAAACCACATCCGCGACATATTCTTCAATCGAATAGTTACGTGATGAGTCATTCGTCGATTTGGTACCATCATAATCAATACCTAAACCACCACCGATATCGACATACTCTAAATTAAAGCCAAGATGGCGTAACTCAGAATAAATTAATGCGCCTTCATTAATGGCTTCTTTTACTGCACGTATATCAGTTAGCTGGCTACCGATGTGAAAATGTAATAATTTTAAGCAATCACCCATGCCTTCTTCCGCAAGGTACTTGCCAGCATTAATAATTTCACTAATAGTGAGTCCAAATTTTGCACGATCACCACCACTGCCTTCCCACTTACCACGACCTTTCACGCTCATTTTAGCGCGTAAACCAATCATCGGAGATTCGCCAAGTTCTTTGGCAATACGGACAATCATTTTAATTTCTGAGAATTTCTCAACCACGATCAATACGTTACGACCTAGTTTTTGCGCTAAAAATGCCAGTTGCACAAATTCTTCATCCTTGTAACCATTAAGGACGGTCAAGGCTTCAGGTGTCGTGTTATAAGCCATAATAGTCAATAACTCAGCTTTAGAACCGGCCTCCAAACCATAATGGTAGGCCTTACCCGCATCAACAATTTCTTCAACCACTTCACGCATCTGGTTAACTTTTACGGGATAGACACCACGGTATATACCTTGGTATTCCGCTTCAACCATACAGTCATTAAAGGCTTTATTTAAATGCACAACTTGTGCACGCAGTACATCATGAAAACGCACAACAACTGGAAACTGAATTTTTTGTTGTTGAATTTCAGCAATCACGGACGCAAAATCGATTTGCATATGCGGCTTTTCTACATCGGGTGTTACACATAAATTACCGTTATCACTTATGGCGAAATAACCAGCACCCCATTTAGAAATACCATACAAGGCATCAGCGGCTTCGCGATCCCATTTTACCGAAGATTGTGTCGAAGAATTGAGAAAATTAGTCATCGAGTCTGCTCAGTTGAATGACAAAAATCTTATTATAATCCTACCTAGCCCAATATCGAAATTATTTATTCGATAACGTTGCGATTACTTGAGATTTTCCTAATATTAATAATAGATAACGTGACATTTACTAGGAAAAACGCTATTAGTTATGATGGATCAACAAACAACGTCTCACCAATCTAAATTTAAAGTCTTGTATATCGATGACAATCCATTGGATTTGCAAATCATATTAAATCAGCTCTCTGATCAGTTTGAGTTCACATTTGCCAACAATGGTCGAGAAGCCCTTATTTATGGTTTTCAACAGCCACAACCCGATATTTTTTTAATCGATATTCATATGCCTAGTATGAATGGGTTTGAGTTGTGTGAAAAATTTACCAAGGCACCCGAAACGTCACATATTCCGATTATATTTTTAACCGGAAACAACACACTTAACTGCAAAACTCGCGCATTTAATATTGGTTGTGTCGATTATGTAGTCAAACCGATTGATCCACGAGAACTCCGTTTACGGATTAATAATCACGTCAAGATATCGCGCCAATCGAATGCAATCAAAACACTTGCCGCCTTAGAATCTGAGACGAAAATCAATAACTATTATAAATATTTGCAAGAACTGCAAACCGAATGGAATTTATGCAAGCGTTACGATTATCCCTTAACATTGCTCCATTGTGAAATCGATAATCTGCAAGATATATTAGCCCCCTTAAACGCGAAGCAATCATCTCAGATCATGTTGGCGGTGGCGAATGCGATTCGTGATCTCGGTAATCGTCCAGGAGACTCCGTTGCCCATATTAATCCAGCAACGTTTGCGATATTACTATCCGATTCACAGATTTCCCATGCGGTTAATTGTGCCAAAGAGCTCGTAGCAAGAATATCGGCTTTGCAGATTAAAGTTCTATCCGAAGATTTGCCAATCCAAGTCACCATGAGTATTGGCGTGGCCTCATTATATCCTGAGGGCAATACGACGATGATGACCCTTCATGACAATGCGAATACAGCGTTAATAGAAGCAAAGCTCAATGGTGGTAATAATTGGTGTATGTATAGTGTTAGCCATATTCTGACTACATAGATTTTTGTCGCTTAGTCACTTAGTTAGGCATCAACATGTGGCCGGTTTTGACCCATATAACCGTTTCCTCTTCTACAAAGGGATGATGTGCACTCATGTGTGGACTTCGCAGCCAACTGCCTTGTGGATACGCACCGTGTTCATCCATAAACGTCCCTGAGATCACATATATCTCTTCTCCGCCAAAATGCCGATGGGGTTGAAAACGCTCACCCGCAGGCCATTTAACTAACGCGCAACCCTCGTTACCATATTCACTATGATGTTGATGTAAGGGCATGACTTGTAAGCCTCCTTGCCCTGGTAGCCATGCGGTAGTATTGGTATCAACCCTTACCGTCGCCATATCGTCCGCAGCAAACTGACATAATTTAACGAATAACTCGCAGCCATCTTGGCTAAATGGGGCGTGCGATGACCCTGGTGGATTACGCAAATACGTACCTGCAGGATAATCGCCATGTTCATCACTGAAAATACCTGCCAAAACCAATATTTCTTCACCTTTTGGGTGAAAATGCGTGTTGAAATGTGAGTTGGGGGCATATCGGACAATACTAGTGGCATGTCCTGATTCGGTATCTTCACGGGCTAAGGGTTTACGATCAACGCCAGCCATTGGACTCGGTTGCCATGGTTGGGTTTGGGTATTGATGAAAAGTTGTTGTGCAAAATCCATGTTGAGCATGGGCATTCCTATTCGGCAAAAGTAGTCTTATTACATATAGTTCAAATTTTAGTGAGCGTGATCTTGCTAGCTTAACCACCTCGCCTCAGCACCTGATTCTTCACTATCAAAGGTAACATGCTGCTTGGCATTTTTGAGTAATATCCCCGCTGTAAACAAGGATTGTTGAATGTCTTTAATTAAGCGCTGATCCAAGCCTTGAGCTTGTGCGGCAATAAGTTGTGCATCCGAAGCAAATACACAGATAACGCGTAACGATCCTGGAAAGCGCGAATAATCGGCCGTGTGCGTCAGCCAGACAAAGCCATCTATATCCTCTTTTGCACTGTCGCAAACTAAGGTTAAGGCTTTGATGACGTTATTATCGAGCTTTTTGGTGGTCTTATTCATACGCGTAGTCATAGGTGAAATAATAAGTAAATCATTCTACTATGATAATTGTCTCATCCCAAATCCGATGTGGGGACGCATGGTATTTGTTGTCTGTGCGATTTTAACTATTGGCTTGCTCCTCAAACGGAGTGCGAAAGTAATGACATGATCTAGAATAATTAAGTTATTGAATTGTTAACAGCTTGTTGCTACATTGATTCATCAATCGAATACTCATCATTCAGTATCATAATAAATAAAGAGAAGGTTCTTGTGAATCACAAAGTTAGGCTTGCCGCCATACTGGTGCTCGTGTGGATGTTATTGTCCGGAATGCTTGAGCCACTCATGCTCACTTTTGGGTTGTTTTCTGTGGTTTTTTCGTTATGGATCACAGGGCGCATGCTTAAAATTGATCAAGAAAGATACACTTTTTTTGTCACCCGCAATTTTATACGTTTTTTATATCAACTGGCGATCAAGGTCGTACAATCCAATATTGATGTGAGCTTGCGTATTTTGGGTTTTCGCCCCGTAGAGTCGACCTTTATTACCATTCCTATGCCTTATAAAGACGATGTCGCCAAAGTATTATATGCCAATGCAATTACCCTCACACCTGGATCATCCAGCATTGCCTTATCCGATGACACATTATTGGTTCATACCATTAGCAATCAAGGCGCCGAAGATTTAGCAAACAACGACATGCTTAATATCATGCCCAAACAATATGCCATTACTGAAATTGAGGTTGATCCAGTATGACCATTTATTTTCTTGTCGCCGGTTTAGCCATATTAATTGCGATGGCGTTAGGCGTGTGCCGAGCGTTGCTTGGTCCAAGTGTCTTTGACCGTATTTTAGCCGTGAATATGTTTGGTACTAAAGCCGTATTACTCATTGCGCTTTACGCATTTTTCAGCGGAAGGCATGATTTACTCGATATATCGTTACTCTATTCATTACTCAATTTTGTCGGCGTTATTGCAGCACTGCGCCTAGTCGAGCGCGGTAAATTCTTTGCTAATGATGCACGAGTTGACGCCGCTGATCCGGAGGCTTCAGATGATAATTGAGACCATTAGTTTTATCTTAATCGGGATTGGCTGTGCCCTAGGGGTAATCGGTGCGATTGGTATTATTACTCTGCCAGACACTTATGCTCGCTTACATGCAGTAGGGGTAACCGATACTCTGTGTACATTTTTAATCTTATTCGGACTAGGCTTACAAGCTGACTCTTATACCGCAGTCGCCAAACTCATTTTGATTTTTATGTTTCTCGCGTTTACTAGCCCAGCTTCGTCTTATGCCTTAGCTAATAGTGCATGGCGTTGGGGTCTTCGCCATAACCAAAAAATCCATATCCAAACCATTGAACGTGACACACCCTCTCAATCAACTAATTCAACACAAGGAGCTGACCAATGAGTTTGATGTTAAACCTTGTTCTATTAGTGTTTTTATTAGTCATGGCAATTGCAGTACTTAAAACCAAACATCTATTTGCCATGGCGATGTTATTTGGCTTATACAGTTTATTGGTTGCAGGGTTGTTTGTGGTGTTAGATGCACCGGATGTCGCCTTTACAGAAGCCGCAGTCGGTACTGGTATTTCAACTGTATTGATGCTCGTGACATTAGCGTCAATTAAAGATGGGCATGAAGCGGTCAGTTCGACAAAGCGTAAAATCGGTCCACTTATTATTTGTTTAGTGATGGGTGGATTATTAATTTTTGGCACACATGATATCGCTAAATTAGGTGAGATCCACAGTCCCCCTAATGATCAAGTCGCTGCCTATTACATTACCCAAGGACAAGCTGAAACGGGTGTTCCTAACTTAGTGACTGCGGTATTAGCCAGCTATCGCGGCTTTGATACCTTAGGTGAAGTTACAGTGGTATTAACTGCAGGGATTGGCGTGCTGTTATTACTCGGACAACGACGTAAGATCCACGTCAAAAAACGAGGGCAAACACATGATGACCAATGATTTAATTCTGCGGGTTGTCACCAAGTGGCTATCCCCTATCATTATTCTGTTCGCTTTATATGTGCAATTTCACGGTGACTATAGTCCCGGTGGCGGCTTTCAAGCCGGCGTTATATTTTCTACTGCCATATTACTGTATGCCTTGACCTATGGGTTAGATGCGGCATTAAAAGTCATCCCAGAAACGGCGCTTAGAGTCGCAGCGAGCTTTGGTGTGTTGTTATATGGTGGCGTAGGAGTTGTCTCAATGTTGTTAGGGGGAAATTTTTTGAATTACAGCGTGTTAGCTGACACTCCATTAGCAGGGCAACATATAGGGATTATCGTCATTGAACTAGGGGTCGGGATCACTGTTGCTGCCGTGATGATTTTACTCTTTTTTACCTTTTCTCGGAGAGTCGATCCAGAATGATTGAGTATATTTTAGGACATATTAATTACTGGTTCATCATTGCAGTCATGATGGTGGGATTGTATACCTTGATTAGCCGTGCGAATTTAATCAAAAAACTGGCTGGCTTAGCAATATTTCAAACTGCGGTAATTTTGTTTTATGTCAGTTTAGGCAAAGTCACTGGCGGTACTGTACCGATTGTCGACGAAGCCTACACCTTATATTCCAACCCATTACCTCAAGTACTGATGCTGACTGCCATCGTGGTAGGAGTAGCCACCACTGCATTAGGATTTGCGTTAGTCATTCGCATCAAAGAAGCCTACAACACCATAGAAGAAGACGCGATATTTACTTTGGATCAAAAAGATCATGAATGAGCAGTTAACGATTTTGTTGGTGGTGGTGCCGTTAATGATCGCCCCTATTACCGCGTTATTTAAATCCCACACGATCAGCTGGATATTGACTGCTATTGTGTCGTTTACCTCCCTGATCTTATCTTTTATTATCTTGTTTGATGTCATTGATGGCTCGCATGTAATCTATGAATTAGGTGGCTGGCGCCCTCCTTGGGGAATTGAATACAAAATAGATTCACTCAATGCCTTTATTGCGCTGATCGTCAGTGCGATTGCCTGTTTATCAACTATATTTGCATGGCAAAGTGTGCCCAAAGAAATTAATGAAAACAATTACGGCCTATTTTATGCTGCTTTGCAACTATGTTTATTAGGCTTATTAGGTATTGCCTTGACCGGTGATATTTTTAACTTATTTGTCTTTTTAGAGATCTCATCATTATCAAGCTATGCCCTGATTAGTATGGGCCGCTCACGTAAAGCCTTAACTGCAGCGTTCTCTTATTTGATTTTGGGTACCATAGGCGCCACATTTTTTTTGATTGGTGTTGGCTTTTTATATGCCGCGTCAGGCAGTTTAAATATCGCCGATATTGCAACACGATTTTCGACCTTTGCGGACATGCAATTGGTAATGACTGGTTTTATCTTTATCTTGTTAGGTCTAGGGCTAAAAGCAGCGATTTTTCCAATGCATAGCTGGTTGCCCAATGCCTATGGACATGCGCCATCAGTTGTTAGCATCTTTTTATCCGCAACCGCCACCAAAGTATCGATTTATGTGTTGATCCGTGTGCTCTTTGACCTCTATCCCGTGGCATATTGGCAAGCGTTGTTACTGCCTCAAATCTTACTAGTATTAGGTTGTGTCGGTGTGATTTATGGGTCGTTTCGGGCTTGGCAACAAGTGGAGCTCAAACGCTTATTGGCGTTTTCCAGTGTTGCGCAAATCGGCTACATCATAATCGGAATTTCATTACTCAATAATGATGGGATCACCGCCTCCGTGATGCATTTATTTAACCATGCCCTAATCAAAGCGACATTATTTATGGGGGCGGGAATTATTTTATATCGTACCAACACTACCAAGCTGTCTGAACTTAGAGGGTTTGGCGGCAGTATGCCGTGGACGTTTGCCGCAATTGTCTTAGCAGGTTTAAGTTTGATTGGCGTACCGGGTACCGTTGGTTTTGTAACTAAATGGTACTTGTTAAGCGGCGCGATTGCTCAAGGTAAATGGATTGTCGTGGTGGCGATATTAGCTGGTTCAGTTTTAGCTATCGCTTATGTGTGGAAAATTGTCGAAGCGATGTATTTTAATTCTAAACGCAAAATGGTCATTCAAAACGTAAAAAGTGGCGATATCAATCTAGCAAAAGCCCCAATTAGCTTATCATTGGCGTTGTGGATTGGTGCTGCTGGTTGTTTGTATTTTGGTTTATATACGGAGCTGCCTTATCAATCGGCACAGTCTATTGCGACCGCATTGCTAAGTAGCGAGGTGGCACAATGATCCCGTTAACATATTGGTTAATGGCGGCAATGTTGACGCCACTACTCGGCGCGCTGGTTATTTCCAGATTAGATAAATTACCCGACTATCGAGAAGCAGTCACTCTTGTCACCGCCAGCATTTTGTTTAGCATTAATGTGTATTTGTTTAATCACCTTGATGCAGCTAGCTCGGCTCAGTTTACTATTGCAGAACCTATTGAAGGATTGGCGATATCTTTTGTTCTCAATCAATTTGGATTGATGTTTGCGTTGATTGCCAGTGGTTTATGGATCGCCACATCCATCTATGCCATTGGCTATATGCGTGCGCATCATGAAAAAAATCAAACCCGCTTTTTTACGCTTTTCGCCGTCGCAATTGCCGGTGTCATGGCTGTCGCGTTTTCTGAAAACTTATTTACGTTGTTTATTTTTTATGAGTTCTTAACCGTTTCAACCTATCCATTAGTGACTCATGCTGGCACACGAGAAGCCAAACGTGGTGGTCGCAAATATATCCTGATATTGATGGGCACCTCCATATTGTTCTTTTTGCCCGCCATGATTTGGGTGTATTACCTAGCTGATACCCTCACTTTTACTTCTGGTGGTATTTTAGCTGGGCATGCTGATCCTAAATGGGTATTACCGCTGCTGTTAATGTTTATTTTAGGGATCAGTAAAGCCGGTGTCATGCCGTTTCACAAATGGCTACCAGCAGCAATGGTTGCTCCTACCCCAGTTAGTGCATTATTGCATGCAGTCGCGGTCGTCAAAGCAGGTGTGTTCTCATTGGTGAAAGTCGTGGTGTTTATCTTTGGTACGGATTTTATCACCGAGTCAGGGGCCAATAAGATTTTACTGTGGTTCCCAATTATCACCATCGTCCTAGCGTCGCTCATAGCCTTGAGTAAAGATAACCTAAAAGAACGTCTTGCCTATTCTACTATCAGTCAACTCAGCTATATCGTATTGGGCGCGTTACTCGCCACTCAACAAGCGGTGATAGGTGCAGGGATGCATATCGCCATGCATGCCTTTGGCAAAATTGCGCTGTTTTTTGCTGCGGGCGCTATATTAGTCACGATGCATAAAAAACTCGTCAGTGATCTCAATGGCATGGGCCGGGCAATGCCGTTAACGTTTACCGTATTTACCATCGGCACGTTAAGTATCATAGGGATCCCATTATTTGGTGGTATGTGGAGCAAGTGGTATTTGCTATCTGGCGCATTAGGCTTTGAACAAAATGCTGTACTCTATTGGACGGTATTGGGGGCATTAACCTTAAGCACCTTATTAAATGTGTATTACTTGTTGAGCATTCCTGTCAGAGCTTTCTTTTTCACAAACCCGAGTTACACCGTAATTAAAGAAGCACCCAAAGCTTGCTTGATTGGCATGGCGATCCCGACATTCGTCACGCTGTACTTATTTTTTGACCCGTCTATTTTTTATGGCTTGTCGTTATCGTTGACGGGATCATAGGTGCCTTATGAATAATAATAATCACTCTGATGCCGTTGATTCTTGTGACGCTGCTGACATTTCTAACACTAAACGCGAAGTCACGTTTTTTGATCAACCGCGCAACGTCGCTTTGATTTTAAAGACGTTTTATGCATTGTGCATTATTTTGGTCTTGCTGGATTTCTTTGTGCATCGACATATTTATGTGTATTTTGAAACAATCCCCGCCTTTTATGCCATTTATGGCTTTGTCGCTTGTGTGGTGTTAGTCGTGTTAGCCAAAATCATGCGCAAAGGGTTAATGCGTGATGAGCATTATTATGATGCGCGAGTTGATGAGCAAGATACGCCAACGCTTAACGACAGCCCTCAAGCTACTGCAACCAAAGAGGCGCAATCATGAGTTATGCTATCCCTGCCTTTTTACCGTTTTTCTTAGCAGCTATTTTTGCTTGGGTCGCCCCAATTAAGTGGCGTTATGCACTCGTACTTGTGCCATTGATTAATGGTTTATGGTTATTCTTTTCGCCATCACCGAGCCCTATTATGCTCGATGTACACGTGTTTCAGTTACAACTTGTCGCCGTAGACCAACTCAGTTTATTATTCGCCTATTTGTTTCATATTGCATGCTTTATCTGTTTGATTTATGGCTTACACAGCAAAGATAAAGTGCAACTTGTGGCGGGCTTAGCTTACGCAGGCAGTGCTGTCGGCGCAGTATTTGCCGGTGATTTTATTACACTGTTTATTTTCTGGGAATTACTGGCATTAACGTCGGCATTTTTAGTCTTCGCTCGACGCACTGAAGCAGCTCGTAATGCAGGTATTCGCTACTTAATGATGCATATTTTATCAGGCGTCGCATTATTGATCGCGGCCATTATGCATTATCGTGCCACCGGTAGCTTAGACATTACTTATATTGGCTTAGACTCAGCAGCTTCATATTTGTTCTTATTTGCATTTGGGATCAAAGCGGCATTCCCATTTTTACATGGTTGGTTAGCCGATGCATACCCCGAAGCCACACCCGTCGGTACCGTTTTTTTATCAGCATTCACCACCAAAGTGGCTATATATATGCTTGCTAGGACATTTCCTGGAGAAGAAGTATTAGTGTATATAGGTGCAGCCATGACCTGTTTCCCGATTTTTTATGCCGTTATCGAAAATGACTTACGCAAAGTACTCGCGTATAGCTTAATCAACCAATTGGGTTTCATGGTTTGTGGTATAGGAATTGGTACAGCCTTAGCACTCAATGGGGCTGTTGCTCATGCCTTTAACGATGTTATTTTTAAAGGCTTGTTGTTCATGTCGATGGGGGCGGTGTTGCATCGAGTAGGACATGTCAATGGATCTGATCTTGGCGGATTAGTCAAAACGATGCCTAAAACAGCCTTATTCTGCATTGTTGGTGCCGCTTCAATTTCCGCGTTTCCATTATTCAGCGGCTTTGTGAGTAAAAGTATGGTCATGGCAGCGATGATTGAAGCCGGTCACGAATATTTATGGCTGATGCTACTTTTTGCTTCCGCAGGTGTATTTCACCATGCAGGGATCAAAATTCCGTTCTTCGCTTTTTTTGCCCACGACAGTGGCTTGCGCCCCAAAGAAGCGCCAACCAATATGCTTGTAGCAATGGGTCTGGCCTCGGTATTATGTATTTTGATAGGTAGTTTTCCAGAGCTACTGTATCAAATGCTACCATGGGAAAATACCTACATGCCGTATGACTTGACACATACGTTGACGCAATTGCAGTTATTGTTTTTCTCAGCACTGGCATTTGTATGGCTTAACAAAATGGGCTTATACCCTCCAGAGCTCAAGTCGGTCAATCTCGACGTTGAATATCTGTATCGCAAAGTATTGCCAGCGATGGGTAATAAGTGCCAAGCTGCGGGCGACTTTATCACCCAGAACATCTTACACGCTGCCACATCAGCACTGAATCTTATCCCTAAAATGAACCGTGATGCAGATGCCAGCGCAGCAACGCTGACCCTACGTATGGCAATTGGCTTTGTGTTGTTAGCATTAGTCGCCTTGGTTACGGAATTAATGTAATGACTCATCAATATCATACACTCACCCCATTCATAAAACCGGTGGCGGCTTATCTAGCATGCTAGATGTTGATGGTGATAGGCTTTGGCCGTAGAAAAAAAAAGGCCCCTAAAGAGGAGCCAAGACACTATGAAAACATAAATAACTAAACTTTAAGTACAAACACACTCTGTACAATTTAATTAACATTATTAAAACAATTAACCTGACCACTGTCAACCAATTTGGTTAACTATTTTCGATAAATGGTATACCAAAAGGTAAACCCATTTAATATTGTCTTATATCGTCGCTATAATTAACTGCCATACGCCTTTCACACCAATGAAAGAAGTAAATATAGAGAACACTAAGATTGCAGCTAAAATACTATTGGCGACCCATGTGTTAGTGTGCGATTTCATCAAGTCTTTACGATTTCCTAAATAAAATATACAGGCAACGGTAATCGGTAGGATCACAGCATTGAATGCTTGTGAAATAATCATAACCAACACCGGGCGTGCATCAAATATTGGCACGACAAGACCCAATAAAGAAATCGCAAACACAATAATACGATACTTCGCTAAAGTCATATCTCGTTGTGTACCATTGTAATCACACAATAACCAAGGCAGCATCAATACATTAGGAAACTGCGACGACACCCCTGCCGCAACTAAACCAAAGGCAAAAATAGCCGTGGCCAATGAGCCTGCTAACGGCTCTAGAATACCAATCATCTGTGATGCGTTAGTCAAACCTATACCTTCAACGTGCAATGTTCCGGCAGCAGCAGCCATAATCGAGGCACTGATGATAAACATCAAACATACCGAAAATATCGCATCATTACGTTGTCTCGAGTAATCTGCCAAAGTCCATCCCGCTTCTTTTACCAGCGTCGTTCTAATAATAAATAATCCAGAAAACACAGTCGTACCAATCATCGATGCAATGACCAAAAATGGCCCTTTACCGGTTGCAGTTGAGACTTCAGGAATACTCGGGATCATGCCTTTAATAATATCAATCGGAGGCGGCATCATGATGAAGAAATTCACCAAAAAACACGCAGACATAATAGCCACGACGATCGCTAAACTGCGTTCAAAGAACTGGGTTTTACCATTCCAAAAAATGTAATACACCAAAGCCACAAAAAACGCTGCAAAATAAATCGGAGCAATACCACCTTCTACCGCTGACTTTGACCACTCATAACATATATCAGCCACGATCCCCATGACGCCCATAACACTGCCGCACACGCCTGTGGTTAACGCGACTAAAAAGAAAATACCGACGCCAGGGTGAATGTGTTTACGAAACGCTTCAAGCGCAGTCTCCCCCGTTACTAACGTATAGCGTCCATACAGGTTGATCATAAAGAACGTACATAAGCAAGACGCGACAATCGTCCATAGCAATGTCATACCATAATCTGCACCCGCTTTCGCCATGGCAGTGACACTTCCAGTGCCAATATTAAAACCAAGTAAAAAAATACCGGGTAAAAATAATGCTAATCCTTGGGCAAATTTTTGTTTAAATGATTGTGCCTCTGCTTGTTCCATGTGTTGCTCCATGTGCGACGGTGCGACGACCGCCAAAGTTATTATTGTTTTCGTTATTAATAAGGGGTTATTAGTGTTGTATGATTATCAACGCAGTATTTGATTGGCGCTAAGCGCTTGCTCAACCCCGAGTCGCTCGATACTGATGTGACATTGAGTAACCTTATCCATGAACGCCCGATGATGATAAAAATCAAATCTTTGTGCTCCCGCCAAGCGCAAATAACTGTGCATGCGTGCTGGGTAATCTGTAGTATCTGTATTGTCTATAGCACTAGAATGAGCGAACGCTTCAGCTAATGGATCATTCAAATCATTTTGTTCGAGTGCTTTACGGATAAAACTAGCCCATGTAGCAACCGCAAACGCCATATAATTGCTAGCACCGCCAACTCGTAAGGCATCATCAATGGCAGGAAACCAACGTTGTTGAATTTTTTGCGAGCTATCAGTGCCCACCTGTAATACCGCATACGGTAAATTGTGATTGCGAAAACGCGCTAAGACTTCATCAATATAAGTAGTACCTGACATAGTGCTAGGCACATGGGTCACGGGTAATACATTGAGCTTTAACGCTTGTTCAGCAAATAACGCTAGTGAAGAACGGCGTAGTGCCTCGTGAATAAACTGATCACCTGCCAAATAGCCCATCGCAGCAAGCATGGAATGACTGGCATTTAAGAAGCGTAATTTTACTTTTTCAAAAGGGGTAATATCATCAACAAATAATGCCCCGACGCGATCAAATGGCGGGCGTTCACCAGCAAAATTATCTTCAATAATCCATTGAGTAAATGGCTCTGCAGCAACTGGCGCGGCATCGAGCAATCCTAATTTTTGTGCGACATCATGTTTGAGCTGTTCACTGGTAGCAGGCGTAACACGATCGACCATTGAAGAAGCAAACGCAACGTTAGCCTCAACCCAAGCGAGAGTCTGAGGACTATGCTGTGCTAACAAAAGTTTGACACCAGCTTTAACAAACTCACCACCGGCATGCATATTGTCACAACATAACACGGTTAACTTCGCGCCTTGTTGAGCGCCGCGCTGGATAAGTCCCGCGGCAATATATCCATAAATAGTGCGAGGCTGCGACAGATCATTAAGATCATGTGCAACCCCTGACGCAGACACATCTAGCTCGCCATTAGCCAGATCATAACCTTTTTCGGTAATCGTCATGGTGATTAATTGAGTTGTATTTTTGGCAACCGCTGCAATGACTGCTTGCAGATTTTCGGGTGCAACCAATATGTCCTGCAACGCACCCACAACTTGATATTGGGTTTGCTCACCCAATGTCGCCTGAGTATATAAATAATCTTGTGGCGCTAAATGATCACGCATATCTGGAGAACGCATAGAAACACCAGTAATGCCCCACTTTAACTCACCTTTTTTAAGCAACGCATCACAGTACATGGCTTGATGAGCGCGATGAAAATTACCTACACCGAAATGCACAATACCATTTCCCACCGTCACCGGAGCATATTTTGGCGCTAGAATATTCGCAGGAAGTTGCGTTAAATTAGCCTGATTAAGACGTTGCATGTTGATATTTCCCCTACTGCTGTGTCGGTAGCACTTGTGTTAGTTCGCTACCTGGATAACATTCTAATATTGTCATACCCGTAGTCGATTCATACACGAAGTCGGTTACCCCTGCTGGGCAAAAAAAGCGCTCCCACTGTTGCAAGGTAATGACTTCATCGCTAATGCGCATCGTACCCGAACCGGCAGTCATCACGCCAAAGAAAAACTCGTTTTCATTACGTGCATACTGACCTTGAACCGTTGCCCGCTTAACGGTAAAACATGATGTTTTATCTGGGCCAATAAGTAGCTCTAAGGTGTTGCCGTTGCCATCTTGGTTTAACATAGTGGGGATGCAGCGAAATTCAGCATCGATTTGCGATGGAGGGACAGGATCAAAATTAAACACATCTAATGCTGTTTCAATACCACGATCCATAAAACGCGCCTTTTCGGGGATCACGTAACCACAACGTTCAAACTCAAAGCGAACAGCTAAATCAGAAGGCTCCATAATTTCGAGCATCAAGATCCCTTCGCCTAGCGCATGAGGACGGCCGCCGGGTAATAAAAATACATCTCCAGGTTTGACCGGAATTTTATCAAAACACTGTTCAATAGCAGTGATGTTTTGCATCTCGATCCACTCTTTTAATTCAGCACGACTCGGCGAACGCTGAAATCCAGCATATATATAAGGTTCAGTGACATCGTCTCGAATTTCAAGGATCACGTAGGCTTCAGTTTTACCGCGTGGCGAATCTAAACGCGCTTGCGCAAATTCACGGGTAGGATGTGCTTGAAAATGTAAACGCGTTGCACTGTCTAAATATTTCACTAACGGAATATCATCCATGGTGCGCCCACCGTCAGTGGTTGCGCCTAGATAATAGTCTTGATTCTGTTGTATTACGTCTCTAAATGACACAGATTGCCCAGCATCATCGGTAACTAATGCTAACCCTTCCGAAATATGCTCTCGGCCGATGTTTTTAGCCGCAACTGTTGAGCCAATCCAATCTTCAGGAAAGCTTGAGTCTTGCGGATCATCTTTGCCTTCAATGATGTCTAATTGCTTACCACCTTGATAAGTGCGCCACACCCGATTCGCACCAAACTTGATTATTTGACTCATGCTTGATTACCTTTGTTCGTTACCGCAGATAGCTGCGCGGAAAGGGCACGGATCACACCACGCACTTCGGCTAAGCCTTTCATACGACCAATCCCTGAATAACCTGGATTAACGGTTTTGCCAATATCATCCATCATTTGATGACCATGATCTGGACGAATAAAGATTTCGTCGATGCCATCAGCCTTGGAACCGTTATTATCATTAGCGATAGCAGCAACATCATTCCGGCGACGCTGTTCTTCTAATAACAATTCTTGTACTACTTGAATCATATCGATGTCACTGTCTAAATGACTCGCTTCATAAAAAGAACGTTGTTCTTGCGGATCGCGACTGACACCACGTAAATGAGAAAAATGAATACGAGGCCCAAATTGCTTTGCCATTTCCGGTAGATTGTTGTCAGGTCGACTACTATAAGTACCAACACACAAAGTGATACCATTTGCCGGACTAGGTAAGGCTGCGAATAAAATATCCAAATCCGCTGCCGTACAAATAATACGAGGTAAACCCAACATATCCCTAGGCGGATCATCTGGATGAATCGCTAATTTAACCCCTAACGCTTCTGCTCGTGGCAACACTTGGGCTAAAAATGCAAACAGGTTTTTACGTAAGCCTGCACTATCCATGTTTTTATAGTTACCCAACATCTGACGGAAATCGTCAAGGCCATAGGCGTTAGTCATTTTCCCAGGTAACCCTGCAATTATATTATTGGTAAGTTGCGTACGCTCGGCATCATCCATCGCATCAAATACCGCTTGGGCTTCAACAATTTCTTCCGCACTATATTCCGCTTGAGCATTGTCGCGCTGCAAAATAAACAAATCAAATGCTGCAAACTTAGACTGATCAAAGCGTAACGCATAAGCGCCATTGGGAAGTTTGTAATTAAGATCGGTTCGCGTCCAATCAATGACTGGCATAAAATTATAACAAATGGTTTTAATGCCACATTGTGCAAGATTCTCCATTGAAGCAATCCAGCTATCAATATACTGCTGGTGACCTGGGCGGCCTAATTTAATATCTTCATGTACCGGAATGCTCTCTACGACACTCCAAGTCAAAGGTGACAAATCTGCAGCGCAATCTTCGATTAAAGCCTGATGCTCTTGAATCGCTGCTAACGGCCATGCTTGACCCGTCGGAATATTATGCAGCGCACTGACAATATCGGTCGCACCGGTTTGTCTTATATCAGCTATTGTTACTGGGTCGTTCGGACCAAACCATCTCCAAGATTCACGCATTTTTCATCTCTCTAAGTTAAATTTTTATATAGTTAAGCTATAATTTCTTTATTTAAGTCTATCTGTATGGACCACAAAACTGTACCCAAAAACCAATGAAACAGAAATTGGTCGACCAATTTAAAGATTAAAAATCTTATTTATTTTTGTTTTTTATTCTATAAACATCATTCAGTCAATACTTTATATGCATACTTCACTAGCGGTAAAAACGAGCCAACCTCAGTAAAACCGACATTCAAAAGACTTAATTACGACTTTAACACGGCAGAAAAAAACCAATCCCAAACACTCCACTCGCATCATTGTAAGACCATAATAGCACACAACATTCATATTTATTTTACCAAAGTGGTTGACCTTTTAGTAATTAATTGTAAAGATAGCGTTAATTCCTTGCATACGTTTGCAATATATATGTAACGAATACAGAAACACATTACATACAATACACACGTTAACAAATGATGCGGTTGTCATGACATATTAATGCCAGCAGCCACACAGGAGAACACACCATGAGTCATAGACTTTCTAAAATTACTTTAACAGTATTATCTGCTTCAGCGTTAAATCTGGCTGCTCCAGTATATGCACAAGATGCAGCTGCTGATGTTGAAGTCATCGAAGTATCGGGCATTCGTAGTTCATTAACTAATGCACTTGCAGAAAAGCGTTCATCTACTAACTTAGTAGAAATCATAGAAGCTGAAGATATCGGTAAATTACCTGATCAAAACTTAGCTGAAGTATTAGAAAACATTACAGGTATTCAAATCACACGTACAGCGGGTGTTGGTACAGGTGTTCAAATCCGTGGTTCTAACTCAAACAATGTACTTATCAACGGTGTTCAAACTGTTGGTGCTGGTACTGGCCGTGGCGGTATTAGCTTTGAAGATGTATCTGCATCAATCATTGCTGGTGTTGAAGTAACCAAAGCGTCAGAAGCCAAAACGATCGAAGGCTCTGTTGGTGGTACTGTTAACTTACGTACAATTCGTCCTTTAGAGCTTGATGACCGTTTAATTAACGTTCGTGTGCAAGGCGAAGACAGCAGCTTAACCACTGACGGTGTTATGCCACGTTTCTCTGCGGCATTCGGTGATAACTGGGATACGGATAACGGTAAGTTCGGTTTTGTTATGTCTGGAAGTGTTACTCAACAAGAAGCGTCTTCTTTCCGTCCACGTGTTGACCGCGACGGTAGTTTAGTAGAAAACTGTGATGCCGTTGTTGTTCGTAGTGGCAACACTGAAGATGTATCTAATCGTCCAGTATGTCAAGATTTTGATTTCCTCGGTATTCAATTCTTAAACCAAGAATATGAAAACTTCGAATATGAAACAACAAACATCTCAACGACGTTTGAGTTTGCGCCAACCGATAACACTAAGTTTTTCTTAGATGTCGTATTAACTGACCAAGAACGTCGTCAAGACAGTACTCGTGTACAAGGTTCAGGTACAAGTTCAGTACTTAACCAAAATTTACCGACTCAGTTTGAAACCGTAAACTACGGTTCATTAGACGGTGTTGCTCTAGGTAGCATCCAAGCTGCAGTTCGTGGGACCATTCAGCCATTTTTGGACAAGGATGACGATGATCCTAACTTACGTTTCAGCAGTGATACTGGTGCACGATTGACTGACACCTCTCTTTTCCGCTTTGGTGGTGAATGGCAGGGTGATAACTTGTTTGCTAGTGTTGAAATTTCTTCAGCTAGTTCAGATACAACTAATCCAAACCTAAGCACAACGTTAAATTTCATCAATCCGAACCCTAATACGCCTTTAGATGGTTCAAGCAACGATAATGCGGTTCCATTTATTTATGATTTAACAGGTGGTGCGTTAACATTTGGTATCGATTTTGATTCAATCTATGCTCCTACAGTTGCACAGTTATTAGATCCAAATAACGTAGTTTTAGACCAAGTTGATGTTGGTGCAAACGAAACTAATAACTCACTAGACGCTATTCGTGCTGATTTCACCTACTTCTTAGAAGATTCACCAGTAACTTCTGTTGATTTTGGTTTCCGCGTAAGCAAACGTGAAAGTACTTACAACCAAATCACCGACCGTATTGGTGGCTTTAGCAAAATGGTTGATAGCCCGAATGGATCTCTATTTGCTGATTTATTAGTTGCAGGCCCAAGTAACTTTGGTGATGCCGATGGTCGCGAACTTGCTATGCGCAATTTCTTAATCATTAATCCTGATATGGCATTTAGTAATCCTGATCAAGTGATTGATACTCTAGAAGCAGCGTTAATTGCACATGATCCGACGCCGGATTTATTATCTCTATCTCCTTCAGCATCTGCTTTCTTTAATATTGCAGAAGAAACTCAAGCATTGTATGCACAAGCTAACTTTGAGTTTGAAAATGTAGTAGGTAACGTTGGTGTTCGTCATATTAAAACAACCGTAGATTCTACTGGTAACACCAATATTGATGGTAATGACACACTAACCACTATTTCTGGTGATTATTCGTTTACTTTACCTAAAATTAATATTGTTGCTACACCGCATGATGATGTTGTACTTCGTTTAGGTTGGGGACAAGATATTCGTCGTCCAGACTTTTCAGATTTGAACACATCTGTATCGTTCCCAGCGAACATTAACCAAGCGGTTTCTTTAGGTAATCCTGGTCTAGAGCCACAAGAAATCACTACTTTAGATTTATCTGCTGAGTGGTATTTTGCTGAAGCGGCTGTTGTTAGTATCGGTTATTTTGATAAAGAAATCGGTAACTTGTTCGTATCGACTTTAGAATCTGCACCAACTGATGCCAATGGCTTCGTTGCGACGAATGACACAACTTGTGCTGCTGGTGGTGTTTATAACCCTGCTGCTCAAGGTGATGATTTCCGTGCACCTTTAGGTGTGACTGGTGCTTGTGCTGATTTAAATACACAAGTTAATGATCCAGCAACCACTACTCAAACTGGTATTGAGATGGCTGTACAGTATGACCTATCAAGTTTCGAAAAAGACTTAGGTTGGGCATCTGGTTTTGGTTTCATCGCTAACTACACGATCCAAGAGTACAAAGGCGGTTCAGTTGTTAACGAATCTGCAGGTCGTGGTACTGATATCTTCAATGCTATCAACGGTATTTATGACGATGCAGACTTTGTTAAAGTTTCAGCGGTTCAAGGTCTATTAGACTTCTCTGAAAATGCATACAACGTGACAGCTTACTATGAAAAGTATGGTATCAGTGCTCGTGTTCGTTACACATGGCGTGAAGCGTTCCGTACAGATGATACTGCAGGTGGTGCATCACGTAACTCTACTTTAGGTTTCCCAGTTTATACGCATGACCGTGGTCAGCTTAATGCGAGCTTCAGCTATGATGTAAACGAACAGCTTAACGTAGGTGTTGAAGCAGTTAACCTAACCAAAGAAGGCATAACTCAGTCTTGTGTTAACGAAGGCGCAATCCTTTGTTTCCAAGGTCTAGCTGACCGTCGTATCACTTTCGGTGCTAGCTACACGTTCTAAGCAATTAGCTTAAAACTAAAATAGTATAGAAAATAATAAGGCATGCCATCTTAGATGACATGCCTTTTTTATTTAGATTGACGGAATTGATAAGCTAAAAATAAACCACTCACAAAACCAAACAAATGTGACTCCCACGAAATATAAGACTGTGTGGGTAACACGCCCCAAATCAACCCGCCGTAAAAAAACACAACCCCAACAGAAATCAGCGCTAACCAAACCCGTTTACTGAGCCATCCCGCCAAGACTAAGTAGCCAAAATAACCATATACAACACCACTTGCACCAAGATGCTGACCATCTCGACCGAAAATCCACACAAACAATCCCGTACTGAGCATCAGTAACAGGCTCACCAGCGCATAACGTTTTAAACCAAACACCAGTAACAAAAAAGATAAGATAACGAACGTTAAAAAATTTGACCAAAAATGGGCAATACTGATATGCAGCCAAGGCGCAGTCATAATATAAGGTAGTGTTGATATGTCGCGTGGCACAATACTAAACTGATTGAGCCAGCGACCAGACAGTACATTGATGATCTCAATGACAAATAAAATAGCACTAACCAGAACAAGGTAGTGCCAATCGGGACGAGTTTTAAGTAATTTCATCGCATGATAGTAAACTATAATGCCTATAAACAGAAAATTTATACCTACACACTTTGTAACGAGTTACGTCTCAGCTAACGACCCTCCCACTCCGAACGCGGATTCTCACTCTCTAATGCCGCTAGTTGCTGCCATAATTGATGCGCTTCATCTGACTGTTTTGTTGGGATTTCAATATTGAGGATGGCGACCATATCACCTTGTGTGCTTTTGGTTTTTAGCCCTTTGCCTTTAATTCTTAGTTTTTTACCCGACTGACTATTGGCTGGAATATTAAGCTTAATTTTGCCATACAATGTGGGAACTTCTAACGCCGTGCCTAACGCTGCCTCCCACGGTAGTAAAGGTACCGTTAACAATATATTTGATCCATCGACATCAAACAAAGGATGCGGAACCAACCTAATATGTAAGTATAAATCACCATGTAAACGCTGTTGGCTCCCTAACCCGCCTTGCCCTTTCAAACGGATCCGCTCACCATCCTTAGTGCCTTGAGGAATTTTGACGTTGAGTGATTTTTTAATCTGCTGGGGATGACCCGATGAATGATCCGTTAACATATACTCAATATGCTTGCTAATACCCACGGCTGAATCTTCTAAAAACAAGGGCACTTCTAACTCGACGTCCTGGCCTTTAAACATATCAGGTTCAGACTGGTAGTTGCGATTAAAGCCATTTGAATGACCGCCAAATACTTGCCGAAAAAAATCAGAATAATCACCTTGGGCGTGTTCAAAGCCGCCACTATAAGCATGCTGACCTCGACCAGAAAACGGAGAGCCGGATTGCTGTCTGGGCGCACCATATTTTTTGATATGATCATATTCAGCGCGTTTTTCTTGATCTTTTAATACCTCGTAAGCTTCTGCTACTTCTTTAAATTTTTCTGTGGCATCAGCCTCTGCATTTACATCAGGGTGTAATTTTAATGCTAATTTACGATAGGCTTTTTTTATCGCCTTGATATCAGCATCTTCGGCTACTCCTAAGATCTGATAATAATCTTTAAAGTCCATATCTATCCTATTAGGCGAGGGTGCTATTGGGCATCGGTCCAGTTAAGCAAAGGCAACTACATATCCATCATACGATCATAATTCATTGTAATTTTCTTTTGTTTTTGAACCTGCATATCCGCTAAATTGTGAAAAATTGCTTTTACTTTATCTTCGTCTATTTGCTCCTCTACTTGCGCGTATAAGCTAAGCAACTCATCACTCATTTGTGTTGAAATGTTTAAAATATCTTCATCGGTATGAATCTCTTTCGATATGGCTATATCCGGCAATTGTAATATTTCACTGTCATTAGTATATTGCAGCCATGTGTCCAACACTCCTTTGGGTGAGCTGGACTCAAAAGCGGATAAGGCATCAACCAACGACCTTTCTTGGTGAATAATATAGTCGAGTAATAATTTAGCTTTTGGCTGAGTAACTTGCGGAGATAATGAGTGATAAAAATCACCTAATTGTTGATGAAAGTTTTTTGCGTGCTGCAAGGCTGCTCTGGCATTTTCGAATCGCATCATAATCCCTAATTTATTAGTCAGTCATATTAAATTTTATAGCACACCACACTAATCAGATATAAGAGGATACGCGTAGCATAATGTGGGTAGTACGTATTGTCAATTTGCTCAAGCAATACTTTGGTAACACAAATTGGTAATATTTAATGCCAAAAAAGACTGAATTTTGGTTAGTTTATATTAGATAACTTTGCCTTGTCCTGTTAGTATTAAGGAAGAATTTTTAAACACATTTACACGCAAGGAACTACCTATCATGCCAATCAAAATGATGAAAAGTTTATTACTGATGATGTTGGTATTTATCAACATACCGTCACTTTCAGCGAAGGAGCATCCTAATCTGATTTTAACCCAAGAAGGGGTTGAACAAATCCGCAAAAACCTTGGGAAAGTCCCGTTATTTGACGCCAGTTTAGCTAAGGTAAAAGCAATCGTAGATGCCGAAATTGCAGACGGAATTGACACTCCTATTCCGAAAGACTTCTCTGGTGGTTACACGCATTATCGTCATAAACAAAATTTCATCATTGCACAGCAAGCAGGTGTGTTATATCAAATTTTACAAGACGATAAATATGCCGTTTATGTGCGTGATATGTTGTTTCAATACGAAGCTATGTACAAAAACCTCCCAATTCATCCTATGGTTCGTTCATATGCACCGGGTAAGTTATTCTGGCAATGCTTGAATGACAGCAACTGGTTAGTTTATATGAGTCAAGCGTACGATACGGTGTATAATTTTTTATCCGCGCAAGAACGTTCTACTTTAGAAAATAACTTATTCCGCCCATTTGCAGATTATATTTCTTTAGCTAATCCCGCGTTTTATAACCGTATACACAACCACAGTACTTGGGGTAATGCTGCGGTAGGTATGATTGGTCTAGTAATGGATGACGAAGAACTGATTCAACGTGCATTACGTGGCATCGTTGACGATGGCCTTGAAGTTGGTGGGATCGACAATGATGGCGGTACGATCAAAGTTGAAGGTCAAAAACGCGGCTTCTTAGCTAATTTGCAAGAACCGTTTTCTCCAGATGGTTACTATACCGAAGGTCCATATTATCAGCGTTATGCGATGTATCCATTCTTAATCTTTGCATTAGGAATGGAAAACGCCAAGCCAGAATTAGGTGTAATGCAACATAAAGATAATGTATTACTTAAAGGTGTGAATGCGTTACTTAATTTGACTGATGCAGATGGCGAGTTTTTCCCACTCAATGATGGCCAAAAAGGCATGTCATACTTCACGCCATCATTAGTTACCGCAGTGAATGTCGCCTATCATTATGGTGACCAAAACCCACAATTACTGAGTATCGCACAGACTCAAAACGAAGTATTACTCGACCAAGCCGGTCTTGCAGTAGCAATGGGTATACGTGATAACAAAGCCCTGCCTTTTGCAAAAACATCAGTTAATCTTACTGATGGTGCTAACGGTGATGAAGGCGGCGTTGCAGTATTACGTTATGGCAACGAAGAGCTGACCAATGTATTTAAATATGCTGCACAAGGGTTAAGCCACGGTCATTATGACAAGTTATCCTTTTCATTATATGCAAAAGGTGCTGAAGTATTGCAAGATTACGGGTTATCGCGTTTTGTTAATATAGGTCAAAAAGGCGGTGGTAACTACCTCAAAGAAAACACAACTTGGGCAAAAACAACCATTGCTCACAACACGTTATCATTAAACCAAGAAATGCATTTTAAAGGTCAGTATGCAGTAGGTAGTCAGCATCATTCGGAATTATATGTTTATGATGACTCACGCCCTGAAGTACAAGTGGTGAGTGCAACTGAAACCAATGCATATCCAGGTACCAAAATGCATCGTACGATGGTGATGATAAAAGATGAAAACTTCACTAAGCCGTTTTTACTCGACATCATGAAAGTTGCCACAAATGCTAAGCAAGACTATGATTTACCTTATTATTTTTTAGGACAAGTCATTTCTACTAACTTTGAATATGCATCACAGAGTACCCTAGTCCCACTGGGTAAGAAAAACGGTTATCAGCATTTATACTTGGAAGGTCAAGGTCAACCTTCTATAGATAACACCAAATTATCTTGGTTAAATGAAGGCAAGTTCTATACGCTAACGTCTGCCACTAACACGACTGATGAGTTGTTATTTACGCGCATGGGAGCGAATGATCCTGAGTTTAATATCCGTCGTGAAGCGGCACTTATTATTCGTCGTAATGACACGCAAGATACTACCTTTGCAACTGTGATTGAACCGCATGGCAGCTATAGCCCGGTAACGGAAGCCTCATTAGACTCATCAAGTAATATTGCTAACCTTGCAGTCGTGCACGATGATGAACAATATACTGCAATTCAGATTACAGACCTAAGCGGTAACGTTCAGTTGTTTATCTTAGCAAATTTAGATGCCAAAGCGTCGACGACGCATCGCTTAAAAATTGCTGACACGACTTATGATTGGACTGGTGCGTTTTATTACCACTAAGCGTTTCTCATAAAAGCACGATAAGCTCAAAAATAGACAACCCCATTACCTGCAAAGTTAATGGGGTTTTTACTTACCTTGCCGCAACAGTGTCACCTGCGTTTAAGGTGCTACTTGGATATCGACGATGTCTAATTTAATAATAAATGATAGCTTATCTTTACTAAAATAATTGTCGTATTTTTTTACACTTCCAGCAATCACCTCACCACACCACACCCTAAATCACTGATAGAAAACATATATTTTTATATGGCATAAATACTGCTGTATGAATAGGCATTTGCAAAAACTGTTAAATCCCTAACATTATTAGCAACAGCAACCCCACTATCATATTGAGACGAGTTATGAACAACGCAACGTCATTATCTACATTATTTGATCAACTTGGTTTAAAGTCTGATTCCATTAGCATCACCGAATTCACCTCAAAGCACACTGTAGCAGATCCCAAACTGCCATTATATAAAGCTAGTTTTTGGAATCACTCGCAAGCCGAATTTCTCAAAGAAGCCATTGATTCTGATTCTACTGGTCAAATGTTGTCGACGAATTAGACCGAATGCTCAGATAATATATAGTTGTGAGGAATCACGTGTTTAGAAGATGTAAATACACAAGTAAATAACCTTCACCTTTTCCGGCAAAAGAGTACCTCATTACTAACCAAGGAGCTCGACATGAGCATGATGAAATCACTGATATTTGTTGCACCAGGTAAAATTGAAATTACTGACAAAAAGATCCCCGATGTTGGTCCCAATGATGCTTTAATCAAAATAACCACCACCACCATCTGCGGTACTGATATTCATATTTTCAAAGGTGAATACCCTGTAGCAAAAGGCTTAACCATTGGCCATGAACCAGTAGGTACGATTGAGAAATTAGGCAGTGCTGTAATGGGTTATACAGAAAGTCAACGGGTGGTTGCAGGCGCTATTTGCCCATCATACACCTCGTATGCCACTCAAGACGGCTTTCCTGCACAAGATGGTGGTTATCTTGATGCTGATGGTAAATGCTCGTGCCATGGCTACAAGGCAACTGGCGGCTGGCGTTTTGGCAATCATATCGACGGAACCCAAGCCGAATACGTGTTAGTCCCAGATGCACAAGCTAATTTATGCCCTGTACCTGATGGACTGACAGATGAACAAGTGTTGATGTGTCCTGATATTATGTCCACAGGCTTTAAAGGTGCCGAAAACGCCAATATTCAGATTGGCGATGTGGTCGCAATATTTGCCCAAGGGCCGATTGGTTTATGTGCCACCGCCGGCGCAAAATTAAAAGGTGCTTCACTGATTATTGCTATTGATGCCAACAGTGAACGTTTAGCGATGGCAAAAAAACTCGGCGCGGACATCACTCTTAACTATACAAAAATCGATGTCGTTGATGAAATAATGAAAATCACTGGTGGCCGGGGTGTAGATAGCAGCATTGAGGCATTGGGCTTACAATCGACCTTTAACCAATGTATCAAAGTATTAAAACCTGGCGGCACGTTTTCTAGTTTAGGCGTTTATTCTGAAGATTTGGTCATTCCCATCGCCAACTTTGCAGCGGGACTTGGCGACCATACGATCCGAACTGCGCTATGCCCAGGCGGCAAAGAACGCATGCGTCGATTGATGAATGTGATTGAGACCGGAAGAGTCGATTTATCCGAAATGGTCACTCATACCTATGCGCTAGATGACATCGTTGATGCATATGATTTGTTTATGCATCAGCGTGATGGCGTCTTGAAAATCGCAATTAAACCATAGTATCAGTTAATATTATTATGATGGGATTAATCTGAGCACCGTCACAAAAATGTCATAAACTTGTCATATACTCATCCCGTCCTTATTAACTAAGCATGTGGAACAAAAATATGAAAAAGTTTTTAACTTCAGCATCTGTAATATTATCTTCGCTATTAGTTGCTAATGTCGCGCACGCATCTCGTGATTATATAAACGTTGTCGGGTCGTCTACGGTCTATCCATTTTCAACAGTTGTGGCTGAGCGTTTTGGCAAGTCCACACAATTTAAAACCCCTAAAGTAGAATCCACTGGCTCAGGCGGTGGATTAAAATTATTTTGCCAGGGCGTTGGAGTTCAATTCCCTGATATCACTAACGCTTCTCGTCGAATCAAACCATCTGAACTACAATTATGTGCCGAGAACGGTGTTACTGGTGTGGTTGAAGTGTTAATTGGCTTTGATGGTATTGTCATTGGTAATTCTAATCAAGCTGAGCAAATGACCATTTCACTTAAAGAGTTATTTTTAGCTTTGGGTAAAGAAGTGCCTAACCCAGATGGCACGCAAACCTTAGTAACCAATCCTTATCAAACTTGGAATGAAATCAATCCTAGTCTGCCAAAGTATAAAATTGAAGTCCTTGGCCCACCACCGACTTCAGGTACGCGTGATGCATTTTCTGAATTAGCCTTAGAAGGTGGTTGTAAAAAAATCGACTGGATAGCCGATATTAGCAATCAATCTAAAGCGGCAGGCAAAGCAGGTGATGCAGCATTATCCAAAGACCTTAAGCATAAATTCAAATCAATCTGTCACAGTGTCCGTGATGATGGTGCATTTATTGAAGCCGGTGAAAACGACAATTTGATCGTACAAAAATTAAATGCGAATCCCAATGCGTTTGGCATATTTGGTTTTAGTTTCCTAGACCAAAACTCAGATACAATTCAAGGCACTAAAATTAACAGCTTTGAACCGAGTTTCGACAATATTGCTGATGGTTCTTACCCTGTTTCACGTCCATTATATTTCTATGTGAAAAAAGACCATGTAGGTGTGGTACCAGGTATTGAAGAGTTTCTTGCTGAATTTATTAGTAATAAAGCGTCTGGTCAGGAAGGTTACTTGGCTGACAAAGGCATGATCCCTTTAAGCGACGATCTGCGTAAGCAAGTCAAAGCTGATGTGCAGTCTTTAACTCCAATAAAGCTTTAACTGCGCACAGCGATAGAGGCAATATGAATACATCAATGTTATTAATCCTCGCCTTGTTGTTAATGGCGATGGCTTTTACTTTGGGTCGCAAGCGCTCTATCGCTGTTGCCGGTGGTAGCCAAGGGATACGCAATCTTAATTCTTTACCTGGCTATTATGGCACCCTATCAGCATTGTGGTGCGGTATCCCTAGCATTTTAATACTCGTGGTATGGGTACTATTTGATGATTACATTATCCAACAAGTTATCATCCAAGAATTGCCCTCCAGCACACAAGCATTGTCTGAATCAGAGTTAGGTTTGTTGCTCAATACCGTGAGTAACATGGCAATAAATGATACTTCTACGTTATCAGCCGAACCTTACATCATTGCAGCAGCCGAGCGTTTAAATGGCTTACAACATATTAGCCAAATGGCACTGACAGTCGTCTTTATTTGTGTTGCTATGGGCCTAAGTTTGTTTTCATGGATGCGAGTAAGTCCTGATCTGAAAGCGCGAGTTAAAGTCGAGAATGTATTTAAAATTGCATTGTTGATGTGTGCCAGCATTGCTGTCTTTACTACCGCAGGGATTGTATTTTCAGTCATATTTGAATCGATAAAATTCTTTCAAAGTGTGCCCTTTTTTGACTTCATTTTTGGCCTTCAGTGGAGTCCTCAAATGGCTATTCGAGAAGGTCAAATTGGTGGTTCAGGTGCGTTTGGCTCTGTGCCATTATTTGCTGGCACCATGTTGATATCTGCTATTGCGATGATTATTGCAGTCCCAGCTGGGTTAATGGCTGCGATTTATTTGTCTGAATACGCCTCTCCCAAAGTCAGAACGTTCGTTAAGCCTGCACTAGAGGTATTAGCAGGCGTGCCAACAGTAGTGTATGGATTTTTTGCAGCACTCACCGTTGCTCCTTACTTACGTGAAACCGGCAGTATGTTTGGTTTGAGTGTATCTTCAGAAAGTGCATTAGCAGCCGGCTTAGTCATGGGCGTAATGATTATTCCGTTTGTGTCATCTCTATCAGATGATGTTATTAATGCGGTACCTCAGTCCTTGAGAGATGGCTCGTTTGGTCTAGGCGCCACACATTCTGAAACCATTAAACAAGTGATAATCCCAGCTGCATTACCAGGCATTGTCGGCGGTATTTTGCTTGCTGTTTCACGCGCCATTGGCGAAACCATGATCGTGGTAATGGCAGCAGGGCTAGCAGCCAATCTTACAGCCAATCCTATGGAGTCGGTGACTACTGTGACAGTACAAATTGTGACGTTATTAGTCGGCGATCAAGAATTTAATAGCCCTAAAACTCTGTCAGCATTTGCCCTTGGACTGATGTTGTTTGTGATCACCTTGATCCTCAATAGTGTCGCCTTAATGGTAGTCAAAAAATATCGTGAGCAGTACGAGTAATAATGATGAAAAACGAATCTATACAAAATAAAGACGGCGCGGCGAAACCTAGCACAATTGACTTAGTTAATAAAAATCTCGCCAAGCGTTATCGCGCCGAAAAACGCTTTAAAGCTTATGGAGTTGCAGCGATCCTGTTTGGTTTAGCATGTTTGGTGATATTGTTTACGGATATTATTGGCAAAGGTCATTCTGCTTTTTTACAAACCTATGTGTATGTAGAAGTAAATTATGATGCTGATGCGTTAGACATTAGCAATGTGAATGATCCTCAGCAATTAGCAATAGCCGATTACTCAGCAATCGTCAAAAGCGCATTGCGTGAGCAATTTACCGATGCAAAAAGCCGTAAGCAACGCCGTAACCTGTATGGCTTAGTCAGTAATGGCGCTAGCTTCACCTTACGCGAATCATTAGAAAACAACCCCGCGTTATTGAATCAAACAGTGGGATTATGGTTGTTAGCCGACGATGACATCGATACTTATTATAAAAGCCGCGGTGATAACAAAGACGATGCCTTTGTCGGTCGATTAAATCCCCAGCAAGTTGCATGGGTAGAAACATGGATTGACAAGCAACAAATTAAAAAGCGTTTCAACACCACATTTTTCACTTCTGGTGATTCACGTGAACCTGAGCAAGCTGGTATTTTGGGTGCAATGGCGGGTTCGTTGTTCACTTTATTGGTGACGATTGCGCTGTCGTTTCCTATTGGTGTTGCTGCCGCTGTTTATTTGGAAGAGTACGCACCAAAAAATAGAATCACCGACTTTATAGAAGTGAACATTAATAACCTAGCTGCTGTGCCATCAATCATATTTGGTTTGCTCGGTTTAGCTATTTTTATTGGCTACTTTGAGATGCACCGCTCCATTCCCTTGGTTGGTGGTTTAGTATTGTCCTTAATGACTCTACCGACTATTATTATTTCAAGCCGTGCCGCTATTAAGTCAGTACCGCCGTCAATACGCGATGCAGCACTTGGCTTAGGCGCATCTAAGATGCAAGTTATTTTACACCATGTTTTACCCCTTGCGATGCCAGGTATGTTAACCGGAGCAATTATTGGGTTTGCACAAGCCTTGGGTGAAACAGCTCCGTTGTTAATGATTGGTATGGTGGCGTTTATCGTGGATATTCCAGGCGGAGTATCAGATCCAGCAACAGCCTTGCCGGTCCAGATTTTCTTGTGGTCAGACAGCCCTGAACGCGCATTTGTAGAGCGTACTTCAGCGGCAATTATGGTGCTGTTAGCGTTTCTTATAACTATGAACACAGCAGCAATATGGCTACGTAAACGCCTTGAGCGTCGTTGGTAAGAACAGGAATAATGATAATGAAAACAAAAACAAATGAAAACGATCCGCAGATCGCTCAAGATGTATCTACCTTACAAACCGTCGGAAACGTTTTTTCTGATAATGCAAAAATGTCGATGCGTAACGTCAATGTATTTTATGATGACAAACAAGCGATTCATGACGTCAGTTTAGATATTGGCAAAAATGAAGTAGTGGCAATGATCGGTCCATCCGGTTGTGGTAAATCTACTTTTTTACGCTGTATGAACCGCATGAACGACACCATTGATTCGTGTCGTATAGAGGGTGATTTTAGACTTGAGAAAGATGATATTTATCATCCTAAGCAAGATGTGGTGGCACTTCGTGCTCGCGTTGGGATTGTATTTCAAAAGCCAAATCCGTTTCCTAAATCTATTTACGACAACGTCGCTTATGGCCCTAAAGTACATGGTTTAGCCTCTAGCAAGACAGACTTAGACGAAATTGTAGAAGTCAGTTTACGCAAAGCCGGCCTATGGGCTGAAGTTAAGGACAGACTTACCGCTCCGGGTACTGGCCTATCTGGTGGTCAACAACAACGTTTATGTATCGCACGCACTATTGCGGTAGGTCCAGAAGTGATATTAATGGATGAGCCATGCTCGGCACTTGATCCGATTGCCACGGCTAAAATTGAAGAGCTCATGGCGGAGCTAAGTCAAAATTTCACCATTGCAATTGTGACTCACTCCATGCAGCAGGCGGCACGTGTATCACAGCGCACAGCCTATTTCCATATGGGTAAACTGATTGAGGTAAATGATACTAAACGCGTATTTACTAATCCAGAGCATGAACTGACTGAAGCGTACATTACGGGTCGCTTTGGCTAATTCAAATATATTTACGAATACAAGTATTACGCAGCACACCTATCACTTTATACCTTAAACAGGCAAAGCAGGAACGTAAAATGGATAAGAAGTATCTAGAAAGACATATCTCAAATAGTTTTGATACAGAGATCAAAACTATCATCAGCCAAATATTAGAAATGGGCAACATTGTTGAACAACAAATTCAAGATTCGGTTACCGCAATAGTCTCAACCAATAAAGCGCTCGCAGAAAAAGTAATCGAAGTTGAAAATGATGTAGATATGCGTGAAGTACGCTTAGATGAAATATGCACCGAAGTACTGGCGTGTCGCCAACCTGCTGCGTTTGATTTACGCATGATTTTATCCGCAACTCGCATTATTCGTGATCTTGAGCACATCGGTGATGAAGCACAAAAAGTCGCTAAAATGGCGTTACGACTTAAGAAGAAAGGTGCTGCACCGGGCGGATATAACGAAATTGAGCATATGGGCGCACTGGTTCAAGGCATGCTACATTCTGCTTTGCATGCGTTTACTCAATTAGATGTAACGCAAGCCCTCGCTGTAGCAAAGTCGGATAAAAAAGTAGACCGCGAATTTAAGAGTGCAATGCGCACCATAGTGACGCACATGATTGACGATCCAAAATCTATCAAACGGGCCATGAATATCCTATCGGCATTACGCTCACTAGAGCGAATGGGCAATCACAACCGTAATATTGCGGAGCATATTATCTATTTGGTTAAAGGGTTGGATGTCAGGCATTCATCAATCAAAGAGATGGAGAGTAAATTAGGGAATTAAGCACTTTGAAATCAGAGCAATCGAACTTCATGACTGCTACTTTGCTGGTACTTTCTCCAGTCAGCTTATTCGATTCATTGGTAGGCAGCCAATAAAAAAGCCTGAATATTACTATCCAGGCTTTCGTTTAAATGGTTAGAGCTTCAGTAATAGATTTAAAATCTATTACATCATGCCGCCCATACCACCCATACCGCCCATATCAGGCATTGCAGGAGCTGAAGCAGCAACAGGTGCATCTGCAACCATCGCTTCGGTCGTAATCATTAAGCTAGCGATAGACGCTGCAAACTGTAACGCACTTCGAGTGACTTTAGTTGGGTCAAGGATACCCATTTCTAACATATCACCGTAAGTATCGTTACCAGCATTATAACCGTAGTTCGCATCACCCGCTTTTACGTTGTTAACGACAACAGATGCTTCTGCACCGGCATTCGATGCGATTTGACGCATTGGTGCTTCCATTGCACGAAGGGCAAGTTTAATACCTAACGTCTGTTCTTCATTTTCGCCTTTCATGTCTGCTAATTTAGCAGCAACACGAACTAGTGCAACACCACCACCAGGGACAACACCTTCTTCCACTGCGGCGCGAGTTGCATGTAATGCATCTTCAACACGCGCTTTCTTCTCTTTCATTTCAACTTCAGTCGCTGCGCCAACTTTAATAACCGCAACACCGCCAGCTAATTTAGCTAGACGCTCTTGTAGTTTTTCTTTGTCGTAGTCTGAAGATGAATCTTCAACTTGTGCACGGATTTGTGAACAACGCGCTTCGATGCTTGCTTGCTCGCCTGCACCATCAACAATCGTCGTGTTATCTTTGTTGATAACAACACGTTTTGCAGTACCTAGGTCTTCTAAAGTAACTTTTTCAAGATCCAAACCAATTTCTTCAGAGATCACAGTACCGCCAGTAAGGATAGCGATATCTTGTAACATCGCTTTGCGACGATCACCAAAACCAGGTGCTTTAACCGCTGCAACTTTAACGATACCACGCATGTTGTTTACAACTAGTGTTGCTAAGGCTTCGCCTTCAACATCTTCAGCAATAATCAATAACGGCTTAGATGACTTAGCAACCGCTTCTAATGTTGGTAATAACTCACGGATATTAGAGATTTTTTTATCTACCAATAAAATGTACGGCGAATCTACTTCAATCGTGCCATTTTCTTGATTGTTGATGAAATAAGGTGATAAGTAACCACGGTCAAACTGCATCCCCTCAACAACGTCTAATTCGTTTTGCAAGGCTTGACCTTCTTCAACTGTAATAACGCCTTCTTTACCAACACGCTCCATCGCTTCAGCGATGATGTCACCTACAACAGTGTCAGAGTTAGCTGAAATCGTGCCGACTTGCGCGATAGATTTAGTATCAGCACATGGTGTAGATAACGCTTTAAGTTCTTCTACAGCTGCTAAAACCGCTTTGTCGATACCACGTTTAAGATCCATTGGGTTAATACCCGCAGCAACAGATTTAAGGCCTTCAGTTACAATCGCCTGGGCTAAAACTGTCGCAGTTGTCGTTCCGTCACCGGCTTCATCATTGGCTTTAGAAGCAACTTCTTTAACCATCTGTGCGCCCATGTTTTCGAATTTATCTTCTAATTCGATTTCTTTGGCAACAGATACACCATCTTTGGTGATCGTTGGCGCGCCGAATGATTTGTCTAATACAACGTGACGCCCTTTTGGACCTAATGTTACTTTTACTGCATTAGCGAGAATATTGACACCGTTAAGCATTTTGCTACGTGCGTCATCAGAAAAACGTACTTCTTTTGCTGACATAATAAATTTCCTTTAAAAATAAGCTTACGTGCGATTACGAATCGTCACGACAAAAATGAATGAATAAGTATTATTCAACGATGGCTAGGATATCGCCTTCACTTAGGATCAGGACTTCTTCGCCGTCGATTTTTTCAGACTTCACGCCGTAACCTTCACTGAAGATAACCGTATCGCCAACTTTAACAGCAAGTGCTTGCACGTCACCATTTTCTAAAATACGACCATTACCCACAGCGATAACTTCACCACGAGTTGATTTTTCAGCAGCAGAACCCGTTAATACAATACCACCGGCTGACTTACTTTCGTGTTCAGCACGTTTGATAATAACGCGATCATGTAAAGGACGAATTGCCATTTTTATTTCTCCGATTTTCAATTATTTAATGATAATAACAAACCCACAATTAGGCTGGCTTTGATCGCTAAATAGATAATTACTTAGCTATGTTCGTTGATATGGCGTTAATAGAAAATGTTTCAAGGGAGGGAGGTGAAAAATTTTCCCTTTTTTTATCAAAAATGACGCCAAAAGGGAAAATTACGAGATAAGGGCATCCTTGGTTACAAATTAGCTTCCACCGGCTGGCCATTGTGCTTATACAAAATACCGTCTTTCATCACCATGTCGACATTTTGCAACAGGTTAATATAGCGGAGCACATCGCCTTTAACAGCAATAATATCAGCGAGTTTTCCTTTAGAAATCGTACCTGTCTGATCCGCTACGCCCATCATCACTGATGGCCAATATGTTGCAGCACGAATGGTGTACATAGGATCAAAACCAAAATCATCTACCCACACCGCTAATTCATTCCACGTGCTTTGGCAATGGAACTTAGTCGGAATACCGCTATCGGTGCCCACAAGTAATATCACACCCGCGTCTTTTAACTGTTTGACCTTATGCTCCAACGTCGGTTGACGCATGGGTGTCAGTTGCATGTATTCCAGTTGACCAGGATTAGTTAATGATGCTTTGATATCCGCAATTGTGTCTTGTTTCAAGCCGCGCTGCCAACACGTGTTATCAAGTTTTTCTGGATTAGCGACCGTCCGAGAATAATTAAATAACCCCTCGACAGTAGGTGTCCAATACAAAGGCCCACCGGCAATCCGGCCCTTAGCGGTGCGCTCTTTAAGCATAACCATGATGTCTTCCGGGTATTCTGGCGCAGTGGTTAAGCCCGTATGTTCAAAGTTATCAATACCGATCTCTAGTCCTCGTCGGATTTCATCCGGTTTATGGGAATGACCCACGACTTTAAGCCCGTGCTTATGGGCTTCATCAACAACGGCTTGCGCAACTTCCAATGACATCACATCATGATCAATCAATTTGATCACATCCACACCCGCTTTTGCTAACTGACTGACTTTGGCTTGTGCTTGAGCCACATCCGCCACTCCCCAGCGATAACGTTCAGTGCCAGGATAAGGTTCGTGTTGAATAAATGGGCCGGAGATATACAAACGTGGGCCTGGGATTTCTCCGTTATTGATTCGGCGTTTAACTGATAATGAAGGCTCTAGAGGCGCACCTAGATCACGCGTACTGGTGACGCCAGCTAACAACAGTTGCACGGCACTAGCCGGCATAATTTCATCGGCTAATCGGTCTTTGTACGTTGGATGCCAATGGGCGTAATCAGCATGACCATTTAGCATTAAGTGTGCATGCGCTTCCCATAAGCCGGGCAGCACATCCATCCCTTCAGTGGAAATAACGGTATAACCATCGGGCACCGGTAATGTAGCTACCGTGCCCACAGATTGGATGACATTATCTTTAATTAAAATGACGCTGTTAGCTAGGGGTTGATGACCGAAACCATCGATTAATCGACCTCCCACTAACGCTTTGTACTCTTGGGCTGAGGCAACAAAGCTGGAGGCAAATAAAGTAGAACAGAATAAAGACATTCGACAGATATTACGAACATTCATATAAGACTCTTTATAGTTAGTATCTAAGAAACTCTAGATTATCAATTCAGCGCCAGTTTGCAACTATTTGTCATTTCGTCCTGAGTCAGACGTGTTTTCAGGTTTATTTGTGTCGTCGGCTTGCAGAGGTATTTGCACAGAATCTGCTTGCCCAGTCTCCCGAAACTCACCATCAATAATATCATCATTTTGCGCATAGGTTTGACTAAAACCGGACTGAGAAAAATGCGCCGATGCATGCATTTTGCCGTTAAGTGCATGAAACAACACGCCACCAATTTTTTTACGCGTATATGGCAATGTTAGCAATAATCCAAACACGTCAGTAATGAAACCTGGCGTCACAAGCAAAACCCCCGCTACCAATAATAGCAACCCTGAACCAATTTCTTCGGCAGGGACTTGTCCTTGCTGCATTTTTAACTGTGCTTGTGCCAACGTTGATACGCCTTCACGCTTCACCAAATACGCACCGATCATGGCTGAGAGAATGACGAGCAATACCGTATTCCATCCACCAATAATTTCTCCCACGTTAATGAGAACAGCGATTTCTGCGATCGGCATGATCACAAACAACAAAAATAATTTACCCAAAAGACTTCCTTAAGTTTCGTTTAATCCACACTTGCTAAAGTTATGTTACTGTAATTGATTGAAAGCCGATATGAAAGCGAGGTAGACTTTTATCGGTCTTTTAATTTAATCCATCTTTTTTAATCTGAGAATCAATTAACATTATGCCTAAATCACTTTATATTCGCGCATTACATGTCTTGCTCATTGGCATGTTAAGTCTTACAGCAGTGTTTACTACCTCGATAGTTGCCGCGCAAACTCAGGCTCTTAATTCTATATTTGATGACGAACCGCAATTTCTCAAGGTTGACGAAGCCTTTAACATGGATTTCTCGCAAAAAAATGGCCAATTAAGCGTTAACTGGTCGATTGCTGATGGTTATTATTTGTACAAAAAACAATTTAAGACGGTCACTAAAAACGCGACAATCGGTGAGCCTAATTACAGCCCTGCTCCGACCCAAATAGAAGATGAATTTTTTGGCATTTCTGATGTGTTTTTTAACCACGTTGATGTTACTTATCCTATTATCGAATCCATTACGGACGGCGTCGTTAAAATTCGTTTCCAAGGCTGTGCAGAAGCTGGCCTATGTTACCCGCCAACCACCAAAGTGATCTATCTATCGGCAGTGACAAATAATGAGCAATCCTCCGCAGCTCAATTCGCAGCAAGCTCTATCGCTAGCGACACGCCATCTTCATCAGAGCAATACAAACTACTCGATATATTATTAGCTGAAGGCAACCTCGGCTATAAATTAGCATTGTTTTTGCTGGTTGGGATCGCACTAGCCTTTACGCCTTGTGTCTTTCCCATGTATCCGATTTTATCGGGTTTGGTGATCGGACAAGGCACTAATATGTCGTTGTCGCGCGCATTTGTACTATCTTTTGTTTATGTACAAGGTATGGCAATCACCTATTCTATTCTAGGCCTGGTGGTGGCTTCCGCTGGCGTTCAGTTTCAAGCAGCACTACAATCTCCGTTACTACTCAGTGTTTTTATCGGATTATTCGTCATTCTCTCCGTAGCATTATTTGGTGGATTTGAAATCCAACTTCCCTCCGCTTGGCAAGCAAAACTCAATGGAATTGCTAATAAACAAAGCGGTGGCAATCTTGTCGGTGTCTTTGTAATGGGCGTTATTTCTGGATTAGTCGCCTCTCCATGTACTACCGCACCGCTAACGGGAATTTTATTATTTATCGCTCAAAGCGGAGATTTGTTACTCGGATTTTCGGCTCTGTATGCGTTGAGTTTGGGCATGGGTATTCCATTGATTATCTTTGGCATGACCGGGGGCAAATTATTACCTAAAGCCGGTCATTGGATGAACATCGTCAAAGTAACCTTTGGCTTCATGATGCTCACCGTTGCGATCTTATTTGTTGAACGTATTATTATCCATCCGCTAACCGATTTATTGTGGGCGGGCGTCGGTCTGGCATTGTTTGTGTATTATTTCACTTTAAACCAAGCAACTGAAACTACATTTGCCAAAGGAGTGCGCAATGCTGTAATCATTACTGGCATATTGTTGTCCTTTAGCTATGGTTATCAAGCTATAGTCCCGCCATCGATGCAAACTCATATCGAACAAGGACAAAGCTCAACACCGTTATCAGCCAAAGGTCACCCTGAATTTATGGTGGTAAAGGATCTCGGTGACTTAGCGGCCAAAATAGAACAAGCCAATGTCGCCGGTAAAACTGTCATGGTCGATTTGTATGCCGATTGGTGTGTCGCCTGTAAAGAATTCGAAAAATATGTTTTCCCCGATAGCGCAGTGCAAGCAGCACTCGCTAACACAGTGTGGATGCAAATAGACATGACCGATAACACGCCAACTAACTTAGAGTTTCAAGAAGCATTTGATGTGATGGGACTGCCAACTATCTTATTTTTTGACCACCAAGGCAGTGAACTTACCAAAGCACGGATAACAGGCATGTTACCTGCTGCAAAATTTGCCGCTCACATAAATGGAATATTTGCCGATAAAAACAAACAACTTGGTGTGCGGTAAAAACAACAATTAATCAATAAGGGCAAACATGTTAGGGATAATATTTACAAATCTTGTGGAAATGATTGAAACCAGGGTGTCTTATGAAATGGCTGATGAGATATTACAAGAAGCTAACTTGTCATCTGATGGCATATTTACTTCAGTGGGACATTATCCATTGGAAGATGTGGTAGAAATTGTGACATTACTATCAAAAAAACCGATATTCCTCCCGATGATTTGATCTTTGCCTTTGGAAAATATCTGTTTGCCAAGCTCATGGAAGGACATAAACATATCGTCTCTGCTGACGTGACGTTATTCGAATTACTCGCTCAATTGGATTCAAAGATCCATGTGGAAGTCTTAAAATTATATCCAAACGCGACATTACCCACATTCAGTATATTGAATGTGGGTCCAGGAATGATTCAAATGCTTTATCAATCTCCGCGTCAATTAGAAACGTTAGCCTCAGGTTTGATCCAAGGTGGAGCTGAATATTTCAACACTAAGGTGGATGTAGACATGGTTATTGTGCAAACTGACCCGTATAAAGTGAAAATAACCGTCAAACAGGCATAAACTTCGCTTAAAAAGCGGTTATTCACCAATATTCCACCTGATAAGACCAGTAATTTACTGCGTAATCTAAAAAAATCACTATAATCCGTTATATCTTGCACGTTAAACACAAGATATAAGGATTATCGTGAATATTCTCATCTTAAATGGACCAAACTTAAATCTTCTAGGTAAACGCGAGCCAGGCTTATATGGCTCCCAAACTCTAGAGGATGTCATGACCTATTGCGGGCTTTATGGCAAACAACTAGGTCATTCGATCAGTCATTTTCAGTCTAACGCTGAACATGAGCTCATTAATGCTATTCATAATGCAATGAATTCCGTGGATTTTATTATTATCAATCCAGCTGCCTTTACGCATACCAGTGTTGCTCTGCGCGATGCATTATTAGGGGTTAATATTCCATTCATTGAAGTCCATATTTCCAACGTGCATGCCCGCGAAGAGTTTCGCCAACATTCTTATTTATCCGATGTCGCCGCAGGGGTTATCGTCGGTTGTGGTACTTATGGCTATCAACTCGCTATTAATAGTGCCGATCATCAATTTAGTCATCAACAGAAAAACAGGTAGAACGTCATGGACATTAGAAAAATTAAAAAACTCATCGAGCTTGTCGAAGAATCTGGTATCTCAGAATTAGAAATCACTGAAGGTGAAGAATCAGTAAGAATCCACCGTGGTGGTGTTGCGCCGATTGCGCCAGTCTATGCACAACAACCTGCACAATTTGCTGCACCAGCACCTTTGGCAGCTGCAGTAGCTCCTATTGCTGAAGCGGCGCCTGCTGCACCAGCAGGTCACACAGTAAAATCACCAATGGTAGGGAGTTTCTACCGTGCTTCATCTCCAGAAGCTAAATCATTCGTTGAAGTTGGCTCAAAAGTCAGTGTAGGTGATACCTTATGTATCATCGAAGCAATGAAGATGATGAACCAAATCGAGTCTGATAAAGCCGGTGTGGTAACAGCGATTTTAGTCAATAATCAAGATGCTATTGAATTTGACCAACCTTTATTTGTGATCGAATAAAACGGGATTGCTAACATGTTAGATAAAGTCTTAATTGCTAACCGTGGTGAGATTGCATTACGCATCTTACGCGCGTGTAAAGAACTTGGTATCAAAACGGTCGCCGTACATTCTACTGCTGACGCCCAACTCAAGCACGTATTACTCGCTGATGAATCTATCTGCATAGGTAGTGCTTCAGCCAAAGAAAGTTATTTGAATATCCCCCGCATTATTGCTGCGGCAGAAGTCACCAACTCAGTGGCGATTCACCCTGGATACGGTTTTTTAGCTGAAAGTGCCGAATTTGCTGAAGCCGTTGAAAAAAGTGGTTTTATATTCATCGGTCCAAAACCTGAAACCATCAATTTGATGGGCGACAAAGTATCTGCGATCAACTCTATGAAAAAAGCTGGCGTACCATGTGTACCAGGCTCTGATGGTCCATTGACAGCAGATACTGAGCGCAATAAAGCCATCGCTAAACGCATTGGTTATCCTATCATTGTCAAAGCCTCCGGTGGCGGTGGTGGTCGTGGTATGCGTGTGGTTCGCAGCGAAGCCGATTTAGAAGAATCAATTTTGATGACCAAAGCGGAAGCGGGTGCGGCGTTTAATAATGACGTGGTGTACATGGAAAAATTCCTTGAAAACCCTCGTCACATTGAAATCCAAGTATTAGCTGATGGTCAAGGCGGTGCGATCCATTTAGGCGAGCGCGATTGCTCCATGCAACGTCGTCACCAAAAAGTGGTTGAAGAAGCTCCTGCGCCAGGTATTTCAGACCAAATGCGGGAAAAAATCGGTGAACGCTGTCGTAAAGCCTGTATTGAAATTGGCTATCGTGGTGCTGGAACGTTTGAGTTTTTATATGAAAACGGCGAGTTCTATTTCATCGAAATGAACACTCGTATTCAAGTAGAGCATCCGGTATCAGAAATGATCACTGGCGTTGATCTGATTAAAGAACAATTACGTGTTGCTGCTGGTCAGCCTTTATCACTTGATCAATCTCAAATAAAAATCAAAGGTCATTCGATTGAGTGTCGAATCAATGCCGAAGATCCTGAAACATTTATGCCTAGTCCAGGTAAAATCAACATGTTTCATGCTCCAGGTGGTTTAGGTATTCGTTGGGAATCACATATTTATTCGGGTTATTCTGTACCGCCTTTTTATGATTCCATGATCGGTAAACTGATCACTTACGGTGAAAGCCGCGATGAAGCCATCACGCGTATGCGACACGCGTTAGATGAGTTAGTCATTGATGGGATTAAAACTAATATCCCACTCCAAAAATCGATTATGGCTGATGAAAACTTCTTTGCTGGTGGCACTAATATCCACTACTTAGAGAAAAAACTCGGACTAATCTAACTGTCCAGCTTCATTGAACGATATCGTTTGCTTAACCATGTGTTAATCATCTCTTTATCGTTTGGATGAGCGACTGACTGACAGGCAAGTACATAACCTTGTGCTTGCTCTGTCGCTGTTAGTGTATTGTTCGCATCCTCCGTGCTAGCATACTCCCCCACCTCGATTTTAATTTTACATTTTCCACAGATGCCTTTTTTACATAAATGTGGCAGTGCAATGTTATGTCTTAATGCCGACTCTAATATCGTTTCTTGCTCTAATTGAGTGTGGGCATGTTGGATTTCACCCAGATGCTGATCATAACGGTGCCATGCAATACGCGGATTAACATGGTGTACCACATGACTGTTTTGCCCCAGTGTCAGCCATTTTGCTCCCATAAAATCATAGGCATTGGTTCCAGTATAACTATCTTGTTCTGTGTGCGGATGATGCACGATATGATCAAATACCCATGCCAAAATAATACTCGTTATCCAAGCAGGTAACACTGCATATAATGCTAATTCAGTCAGCCACTCAAATCTAACACATGACCCTATAATAAGAGCCCACACACAAAAATACAGACTAGATGACAAGATATTAGTAATCGCTAATTGTTCTTTACAGAGTAGCCGGGTGTACCAAACTAAATAATGAAAATTCAAAATAGTGCATTTGCCCAATGCGATGAGTGGGTTGCGGGCGTGACAAAAATAATCTGGATCGCGTTTGGGCTCATTTAAAAATGCATGATGCTGCAAGTGAAGTGTCTTAAATAGTGAACTAGGAATAATCACAAACGGTAATGCCGCGACCCATCCAATGCTATCGTTAAGCCATGTGCGCTGCTCATCGCCTGAGAATAAATTGTTATGGACAGATTCGTGCACGACGGTAAACGCAACATAGACTAAGCCAATACTGAGCATAATATTTATTACTGCCGGCAGGATATGGAATATGACACTGGCGAGTAGCAAACAATACCCCACCATACCAACACCAAACAATGCCAACGTTAGCCAGTCATAACGTAGCCAACGGTCTGGTAAGAAGTGTTTATAGCTTAATATGCTTGGTTTGAGAGTAAATAAGTTCATATATACCTGAAATTTTCATGGTTTCGTTTGTTTATTTGTAGAAATTATAGGCATTTAATACGGTTAAGTTTGACTTATGGTGACAGGCTTTTGATTTTTAACGACATAAAATTGATTTATTACGACGATTTATTGATTTATTGCGTCAACATGAATGGTTTTATGTCCACAGTGAGCATACATAGTGTATTTTATCCTTAGGATTTTTAAGCCCTCTTAACAGGACATGAAAATCATAGGGAAAAAAATTGGAGGATAGTATCTATGCAGCATTATATTTCTAATCATTTTTTACGGCATTTTGTAAAGTTAACGCGTCAGAATAATCTCGATCCTGTTGAATTATTAAAAGCCGTAGGCTTATCTAAAAAAGTAGTTACCCAAGAGTACTCCGTACTTCCTCTAAGGCAATTTGTGACATTGCTCACCCATACACGGAACCAGCCTCGTGGTAAGTCCATCGCGCTGCTCTTAGCACAACAACAAGATATATCGGTGTTTGGTCCATTGATCCCTAAATTAGAAGACTGTCACAACATACAAGCATTATTAGACGTGTTGCAAACCTATGTACAAAGTGTCATTCCAGGCTTAAGTATCAGCCAACAGCAGCATCTTGATAACTTCATGGTAAGTTTTTCTCATGATGATCCTAATATCATGCATAACAGCGCTTTTTGTGAATATGCCGTGTCATTTGCTTTTCATTTATTACAACAGATTATTGAAATGCCGTTGAGTATTCGCAGTATATTTTTTCCAACGGCGGAACCGAGCCCTAGCTTTATAAAGCATTACCAAGGCTTGTTTCATTGCTCGATTGCTTTTAATCAAACACAACTAGCACTGTGCTTTCATCCTGATATTCTGTCATTGAAGGTGAATAATATTGCGCAACCGCTCAAGACCAAAATATCGCAACAAGCGCCTCAAAACCAACATATCGGCACTAAAATAGAAGAGTTAATCTCGATGGGACTGGCCAGTGGCAATGTCAGTATTGATGTGATTGGGCATAGTTTAGGATTACATCCGCGGAAGCTTCAGCGGCTTCTGGCCAAAGAAAGACTAAGCTATTCGCAGATCCTCGACAACGTCAGGCAACAACATGCTTGGCAATATATTACGCACACGCAATTTGATATGTCGAGTATTGCTTATATGTTGGGGTATAAAAACTTGGCAACATTTAGCCGTGAATGCAAAAAATGGTTCGGGGGAAGTCCAAGTCAACTACGTAAAATGACAGATCAATAACCAAAGGAAACAACCATTACCACTTTATGGATATCTTACTCGCCATCTTAACTCATAAAAGACTCTACATATCGATTTACCCACGATTATTGTTAATAAATATGGTATAAATTAACATAGATTTAATCATTTTTTGTGGTATGTATTTTGAAAAATTTTGTTTCCGTTGCTGCTTGGCTCGTTATTTTACTAACCTTAAGCGCTTGTGGCGGTGGAGGAAGTACTGAACCTACACCAGCACCACCGTCTAACCCTACCCCGGTTATTGAGCCTACAGATCTAGGTACCGATTTAAGCAAAATCAAACCACTTTATGATGCAAATTCCATATTAGAGTCAGGTAGTCGTTTTGTGCGAGACGATGGCGTGTTAGTGACCCGTATCGGCGATCGGGGTCGTGACCGCCATGCTAAAGACAATAGCTTAAATGATCATTATGATCATTACTTAGCCCATTATTGGCAATACCGTACCGCGCGGATCCAGTTAGAAGATTATGTACTTACTGGTAAAAGCCTGATACGTGCTACTTTTATAACAGAAGCACAGCTAGGCGCAAGAGAGTTTAGAGTATGGTTTTGGGGTCGCAACACCACCGGACAATTTCATTTCAATCCACAAAAAGATGAATCGAAAGTCAGCCCTGACGAATCGGGTGTTGTGTTTGTAGACAAAGGTACTTTTAACGAAAATTTCGAAAAAATAAGTGATGAAGGGATCCAACATAAATATAGCTTGAATATTGTTAATCAATGGAAAAATGGCGGACAATTTCAGCCTGAGCTTAGTCCGGGCACCAATATGGAATTTGAAGTAAGCCAATTTTTATTGAATCCACCGGCTGGTAGTCGATTAAATTATTACGGTACTTCTTTTGTTTATGTTGTCGGTCAGCTAGGAGTCGCGCCTTTTGAATGGCAACGAGGTGTTGAAAACGACGGTGGTTCTAACGATGGAACTCCTATTCCAAAAAAAGGCTTATTAGGTGGTCAAACATCACTGGGCTATAACTACACTAATGAACCTGCAGGCCGTTTTATGCAGATGGCCACAAACTTAAGTCATGAAAATGCTCAGCCCTTTGTCGAAGGTCGGCGTGTCCATCACACCAATTTTGAAGATGGAAGCCACGATGAACGTCACGACAACCCTATATGGGAAGAACAGGTCGGTAAATTAGGTGGCCGATATATTAACCATTCTTGTGCGGCTTGCCATGTGAGAAACGGCAAGGCGCTTGTTGCTGATGTTGGCGAGCCACTTAATTCATGGGTTTTTTTAGTGGGTGATGAAAACGGTGATCCCCATCCTGATCTAGGTAACGTATTACAAATCGATCAAACTGGTGCAATTACCCACGAAGGTTCGGTAGCCTTAGGCCCTTGGACTGAGCTTGATAACGGCTTGCGCACGCCAAATTATGTTTTTTCAAATGCTCAGCCAGCTCAATTTTCAGCCCGTATTGCTCCACAATTGGTTGGCCTAGGTTTGTTAGAAGCAGTATCCGAAGCGACAATATTAGAATGGCTCGATGAGAATGATGCTAATAATGATGGCATATCGGGCAGAGCTTCGGTCGTCATAGATCCTGAAACTGATGAGCAGAGGCTTGGCCGCTTTGGTTATAAAGCTGCTACCTTTAGTGTTAAGCATCAAGCTGCCAGCGCCTTCAATACTGACATGGGCGTTATGACGAGTATGTTACCTAATCCTGACTGCGGCTCACAGCAAACTGATTGTGGTGAAACAGGGGTAGAATTAGGTGATAATGAGGTCAATAAATTAGTTAAATACTTAAGTTTATTAGGTGTTGGTGCTCGTCGTGACTACGACAACTTGGCTGGAGAAACTTTATTCAGTGATGCCGGTTGTGCACAATGCCATCGCCCTACTATGACGACTAGTGAATATCATCCGCTTGAAGAGTTGCGTAATCAAACCATTTATCCTTATACCGATATGTTACTGCATGACATGGGGCCGGGTTTAGCTGATAACCTTGCTCAAGGCTCGGCATCTGGTGCCGAGTGGCGTACAGCAGCATTGTGGGGTTTAGGTCATGCAGAAAATGTCATGCTTGGCGATAGCAAGGGTAATGACACCATCTCATTATCGCGAAACATCAACGATATTAATCGTATTGGATATTTGCATGACGGTCGAGCGCGTTCAATCGAAGAAGCTATCTTGTGGCACGGTGGCGAGGCGCAAGCTTCTAAACTATTTTATGAGAATATGCCACAAGATGATAAAGATGAGTTATTGGCATTTTTAAGAAGTTTGTAATTTTAACCGATACTGTTTCCTCTCTATCAGACTGATTGTAGTGTTTGCATTTCAATCAGTCTAGTCAAGCTAGATACATCACATTTGTTGGCAATCGAGTAGGAGGAGAGTTTACACTCTCCGTCCTCTCACACCACCGGACATACGGTTCCGTATCACGGCGGTTCATGGTAGATACTTGAGGCGCTGATAATAATCGATTAACGATACTAACCTAAGGTTATCGAAGAACTTTTTTGGTAACGCTTGGTTTATGTGTGAAGCGCCTGAGTTAAACCAAGGTCCTCTTCCATTTACCGCGCTCATTGCTGCTCTCGTTTCATCTATACCCAACGCGATTAAACGCTTGATACGCGTATAAACACGTTTCCATTGTCGCCATAGTATTTTGCGGAGATGGCGGCGGAGCCAACCATCTAAGTCCAACAATATATTTTTGACGTTAATGTAGCGGAAGTACGTTATCCACCCTCGTAGTTTCAGGTTGAGCTTTTCCACCGTGCGGTTTATAGACCATCCTTTCGCGCTACGAAGCGTCTGTTTTACGTCCTTCTTAAACCGTATTAACACCGCAGGCGCTATTCGCAGTCGGATATTTTGTTTTCGATTGCACACACTGTACCCCAAGAACTTTCGTTGCCAAGGCCGACCCACATCACTTTTCTCTTGGTTTACCTTGAGTTTCAAGGTGTTTTCCAAGAAAGTCGTGACACTTTGCAATACACGCTGCCCTGCACGCTCACTTTTGACATAAATATTACAGTCATCCGCATAACGGCAGAACTTATGCCCTCGGTCTTCAAGCTCGTTATCTAAGTCGGTCAGTATAATATTTGATAGTAATGGTGACAACGGCCCACCTTGCGGTGTGCCCATTGTTCTCATATTGACCTGTCCATTATCCGATATGCCCGCCACCAGATATCCACGGATTAACTTCAATACCGCTTTATCTTTCACATGACGCGCTATTCGCGACATCAAAATGTCGTGATTGACCTTATCGAAGAACTTCTCTAGGTCGATGTCCACTACCCATCTATTACCTGCTTCCATATACCTACGAGCTTGCTGGACAGCTTGTCCAGCGCTGCGATTTGGCCTAAATCCATAACTGCTGTCCGAGAACTGCTCCTCGAATATAGGACTTAGCACCTGATGTATCGCTTGCTGAATGAGCCTATCCAACACCGTGGGAATGCCTAGTTCGCGTTGCCCACCTCCTGCTTTGGGGATACTCACCTTTAACACAGCTTGTGGACGGTAGTTGCCACGCAATAACCGTTTCTGCCCCTACCGTGTCATCGAACGTTCGGCTCTCAATCCATCTACCATGTTCAGCCCTTCAGTTAACGGTAATCAACCTACTATGGCCTCTGCTGACTTCTATTGCCCCATCCTGATATCTCGCGATAACAGTAGCCAATGGCAGGCCAATAGACCTCCCAAGGTAATGCGCGTGACCTTCACACTTATGCCTGCCGTATCTACGTCCGCAGTGTCTGGACAAGTATTGGGCTTTGAAGATATTGGCCTTCTCACCCACTGCGACCGCCTAATATACGATTTCTGTTCGTCAGGCCAGTGCTTTGCTTTCAGCTTTCTTCAGATTTCACCTCACGATGAACACCCTTGCCGTTCAGCTAATTATTCCCCTTGTCGGGCTAATAGTGGACTTTCACCACCAAGTCATCTGACCGCCACCACGCGTGTCAGAACAGCACCCAGAACGGGCGCTACGCGCCATACTTGGCGCACCAATAAAAAAGGGTTCACAATTTATATTGTGAACCCTTGTAGGTTTTTTAATAATTATCCCATACCGTTAAGTATGATTATGTCATTATTGAGCTGTTATGGTAACTTCATCAAAATAAGCCGTAACTTCACAACCTTGCACTGCCCCACAAACAGGTTGCAATAGTATAGCTAACCCAAACTCTGTATCGGAGCCAGCAGTAGTATTAAAGGTATACTTCGTCCATTCTGCGTTAGGCACTACGGATGCAAGTTGATCTGTTTTACTAACCCCAGCTGACGATTCGCTGAACAACAATGCATTTACTACACCACCGTCGCCTGCAGCATTACCCCTCATGTAAAATGATACAGTTAACGCTTGTCCCGGAGTGATTACACCTCGACCAATTGAATCTTGTTTAATGAACGGATTTTGCGCTTCCGGTGCTACCAGTTTAGCTAACCAATTACCATCTGCATCTTGCTCAGCTGCTATATTAGCACCCTCTACAATCCATCCATTCAGACTACCAAGCTCAAAATCTCCATTAGTCACTAAGCCCGTATCACCACTTACTCCAGGCAATGGTGAAGGTTCTGGTGATGGTGTTGGAACGACACCATTACCACCACTTGAACCACCCGCTGCAGTAATCTTGATATTATCAAAATAAGCTGTTACTTCACAACCTGCCACCGCACCGCAAGCTGGTTGTAGTTTTAGAT
>Ga0206125_10000023_pt1 | contig 242032 bp, 194 predicted proteins | sample Helgoland_Spring_4_FD_148598 | JGI IMG/M metagenome (GOLD analysis project Ga0206125, IMG submission 148598) | Pelagic subsurface seawater microbial communities from Kabeltonne, Helgoland, North Sea - Helgoland_Spring_Bloom_20160331_1 | ecosystem: Environmental > Aquatic > Marine > Epipelagic...
AACCCAGGGCAGGGTTAACGCTTGCAAATGAGCTTGAGAGTAAATCATTATTCTCTTCAAATCTGATGTTTAAATCAAGTTCAGTTCTCAAGGTGTAATCATAGCTAAAATTAAATAATTTAGAAACACCAAATTGTATTTTAGGAATGGTGATTTCTGTTCCCTCGGGAATGTCTTGGTTTTGCCCCTCAACAGCTTCTTGTATTTGGGAGAACTTATCTTCATTTATAGACCACGCATTAAATGTTGTTGTAATATCTCGAATCATGAGACCAACATTCCAATTATTGTTACTTTGAAATTGAATACCTAAGTCGAGTCCAAATCCCCATGAAGATGCAAAATCACCAATAATTCTTCGAATTACCTTTGCATTGACACCATAATTGATGCCGGTAATTGGTAATTTTCTGGCGTAAGAAAATGTGAGCGCATAATCAGCAGCTGAAAACAAATTAATACGATCATAATTCACATTGCCTTGCTCATCGATAAGTTGTGTTGTATCTAATATGTCGTCAACTCCAAAACGAATAAAAGAGACCGCAATAGCACTTCTGCTATCTAAAGGTTTGGCAAAGGCGATGTAATTATAATTAGCAATATTTGCAAAATAACTGGAGTGCATCAAGGAAAGTTGGTTGTCTTCAATTTGAACAAGCCCAGCAGGATTCCAATAGCTTGAATTTACATCTGAAGTATGACCTACTACCGCACTACTCATACCAAGGGAGGCTGCATCAACTCCAATATTCATAAACTCATTGGAGTATTTTCTGGCAGTTTGAGCAAAAAGCATCGAAGTACTCAGCATTAATAAAATGAGTAAGCGCGATTTCAATGGCAAAATTTTTTACAAAGATGCATAATTCACATTATAAACTCTAATTTTTAGCACTTATTGTGAATGATCAGTTTTAATCTGAAATAGTTTATTATTTTTACGCTACTCAAAATTATTTATCTTGAAAAAGCACATTCCAAATTTTATTACTTTATTAAATTTATTTTGTGGTTGTATAGCAACATTACATGCTGTAAATGGTAATATGATTTATGCTGTATTTTTTGTGTTTTTAGGGATCTTTTTTGACTTTTTTGATGGATTGCTTGCACGTCAACTTAATGTGAAAAGCGAATTGGGTTTACAATTGGACTCCTTAGCAGATATGGTGACAAGTGGGTTGGTACCAGGTCTAGTCATGTTTCATTTAATAAGTCTAACTGTAGATGAGGAGGTAATGCATACAAACTTGACATTATCTGAGCTGGTCAGTGGTAATGTTTCATTTTTACCTTATGTAGGATTATTCATTACGTTGGCATCAGCCTATCGCTTAGCAAAATTTAATATTGCTACGAATCAAACCAATAATTTTATTGGGTTACCAACTCCAGCAAATGCACTCTTAATTTTATCGCTACCATTAATACTTGAATTTCAGAATAATGATTTTATAAACAGTATTATTTTAAATCAATGGTTTTTAATTTTTATCACTTTATTGAGTAGTTTTTTATTGAATGCAAATTTGAAATTAATAGCCTTTAAGAAATTGACCACGACTAGTTTTCGAGAAAATATTATTAGCTATTTATTCCTTTTTTTAGCTGTAATAGTATTGGTTGTTTTTAAATTTGTGGGCATCCCTTTAGTAATTGTAATATACATTGCTTTTTCTATTCTTTCGTATCATTACTTTAACAATAAGTAGCATTTATGGCCTCTGGACTCTTTGCATTACTCGATGATATCTCAGCCTTGATGGATGATGTTGTGGTTATGAGTAAAATAACAACAAAGAAAACTGCTGGGATTTTAGGAGACGACTTAGCCGTGAATGCCGAAAAAGCGTCAGGATTTGTATCTTCAAGGGAAATTCCTGTTCTATGGTCTATTACAAAAGGTTCCTTTCTCAATAAATTAATCATATTACCAATTGCTTTTCTACTAAGTGCATTTATACCCTCAGCGGTCACAGTTATTCTTGTTTGTGGTGGGATTTATTTAGCTTACGAAGGTTCTGAAAAAATTTATGACTTCTTCATAGGTCATCACCACGAATTTGATACAAAATCTAATGAGCAACATTTACTAACTAATCTAGACTTAGATGCAGAGCAAAAAAAGATTAAGTCAGCAATCATAACAGATTTTATTCTATCAGTAGAAATTGTCATTATTGCTTTAGGAACGGTTATAGAAGAGCCCTTATTGTTTCAAATTATTGTGGTAAGTGTAGTGGCCTGTATTGCTACGATTGGTGTTTATGGCATTGTGGCATTAATAGTTAGAATGGATGATTTAGGATTAAAATTAATTCGAATGAGTTCAGGAAAGCATACGGTCTTATTTACCGTTGGTAATTTATTGGTCAACGCTTTACCATTGATCATTAAATTGCTTTCAGTAGTTGGCACTATCGCTTTATTACTAGTCGCAGGCGGTATATTTAACCACCATATCGAATTTTTGCATTCATTTCTTGAAAATTTTCCAGGATTTGTAAGAGATTTTCTTGTAGGTTTTGGTGTTGGAATGGCAGCGGTGTTGTTTGTGTTACTTTTTAAAAAACTTCTGAAAAAATAGGATTTTACCAAAGACGGGCTCAAATTTAGTTGAACGAAATGTGGATTATTCTTGGTTTACTTTTTAGAGAAGGTTAGTAAGGTTGTGAAGAAAATTAATTTAATGGGAGTTATAAAATCTTTAGAATTCTAATTTCTTTTTTCTTAATTCAAAATTTTGTCCTAAGTATACCTTTCGTACCATGTCATCAGTGGCTAATTCTTCCGGTTTTCCCGCTTTTAGGATACTTCCCTCAAACATTAAATATGTTCGGTCTGTAATGGCAAGCGTTTCCTGTACATTGTGGTCGGTAATCAATATTCCTATATTTTTTTTAGTCAGTTTAGCGACGATACGCTGAATGTCTTCAACAGCGACAGGGTCAACACCAGCAAATGGTTCGTCGAGTAAAATAAAACTAGGATCTGTTGCCAAAGCGCGAGCAATTTCAGTTCGCCGACGTTCACCACCTGATAACAAATCCCCTCTATTCTTTCTAATATGACTTAAACCGAATTCCTCGATTAGTGACTCCATTTTGTCATGTTGTTCTTTTTTAGAAAGTTTCGTCATTTGAAGAACACTTAAAATATTATCCTCAATACTCAATTTACGAAAAACTGAAGCTTCCTGAGCAAGATATCCAATACCACTTTGAGCTCTTTTGTACATGGGATAGGTGGTTATTTCTTTATTTTCCAAAAATATTTTTCCGCCATTTGGTTTGATAAGTCCAACGATCATGTAAAACGAGGTTGTTTTTCCTGCCCCATTGGGACCTAGTAATCCAACAATTTCTCCTTGTTTTACTTCAAGGGAGACGTCTTTTACCACTTTTCGCCCACTGTAGGACTTCATTAAATTATCTGCTCTTAATATCATATGTTTTTAATGTTTCATAAAAATAATAAAATCATGACACCTTATTTATGACTAAATGAAATTTATACAAAATTTAACCTTGTTGCTCCAAGGTATCCCAATATTCGTAAGCCCGTCTTAAGTGAGGAATAACAATGGTGCCACCAACTAATGTTGCAATACTGAGAGTCTCAGCGAGTTCTTCTTTTTTTACGCCTTCTTTGTAACACGTTTCAAGATGGTACTTGACACAATCATCACACCTTAACACCATCGAGGCAACTAAACCAAGAAGTTCTTTTGTTTTTACATCTAGAGAACCCGACTGAAAAGCATTGGTATCCAGGTTAAAAATACGTTTGATAATTTTGTTATTGTCTTCGAGAATTCTATCATTCATTTTTTCTCGATACGCGTTAAATTCTTCTACCAGATTAGACATGCTTCTGCTCTTTACGTTGTTGATTTTTAATAACAAGGCTTGATATGTATATGCTTACTTGATATAAAATTAAAATTGGAATGGCAACAATGACTTGACTCGCAATGTCGGGAGGGGTAATAATTGCTGATAATATTAATACAATAACTAAGGCGTATTTTCTGTAAGTCTTTAAAAACTGCGGTGTTACTAATCCTATTTTAGTTAAAAAGTAAATGATGATTGGCAATTCAAAAACAAGACCAGAGGCTAGTGCTGCAGATCGTATTAGACTGATATAGGAGCTGATATCTATTTGATTATCAACCACCTCAGAGATACTGTAGTTGGCTAAAAAATTAATTGACAATGGGGTCACGATGTAGTAACCAAAAAGAACACCAGTAAAAAATAGAAAAGAGCATATAATAATGAAACCTCGTGAATGTCGCCGCTCATTGGGATGCATTCCTGGACTAATAAATTTCCATAATTGATAAATTACATAAGGAAATGCGATGATAAAGCCTGCAAATATTGCCGTCCAAATATCGGCCGAAAACTGACCAGCCATGGTACGATTTTGAATGATCATTGGTAAGGTTTCTCCACAGAAAGTTGTGTCAACCTTAATTAATTGTCCTGCCTTACAGAGTAAACTGTAGGTTGGAAAATCCATTTTTAATGGAGCAAAAATAATTAATTTAAAAATTGACCTACTGAAGATAAAAGCAATCGTCGCCACAATCATGATAGCAGAAACTGCTCTAATCAGATGCCATCTCAAGTCTTCAAGATGGTCTAAAAATGACATTTCGTTTATATTTTTTGTTGAACCCATTAAATGATACCTTCTTTGACAAGATCATGTAGATGTACAATTCCTGCATAATTGCCACCGTCTTCAACTAATAATTGAGAAATCCCATAGGTTTCCATGTGTTCCATTGCTTCAATAGCCATAGCATCAACATTGATACTCTTTGGGTTTTCACTCATGATGTCTTTTGCAGTATAGTGGTTGAAATCGTCTGTTTTTCTTAACATTCTTCTTAAATCACCATCGGTAATGATGCCTAAAACTTTGTTGTTTTCCACGACTGCAGTTACTCCGAGCATCTTTTCTGAAATTTCGATAATAACATCTTTAACACTAGTTTCTAAATTAACCTGAGGTTTTTCATTGAGTGAAGATAAATCATGAACTCTCAAATATAGTTTTTTTCCTAAAGAACCCCCCGGATGGTATTTAGCAAAATCTTTACTACTAAACCCTCGTAATTCTAACAAACAAACAGCCATGGCGTCACCCAAGACTAATTGAGCCGTTGTACTCGTTGTTGGAGCTAGATTGTTGGGACAAGCTTCCTTTTCAACGTAAGAATTTAAGACATAATCTGCTTGTTTCCCTAAAAAAGACTCCTCATTGGCAGTGATGGCTATCATGCTATTTGGACCATTCTTAATTAGTTGAACTAAAACCTTAATTTCAGGTGTGTTGCCACTTTTTGAAATACATACAACAACATCATCTTTTAGAATCAATCCTAAATCACCGTGAATAGCATCAGCAGCATGCATAAAAACTGCAGGAGTTCCTGTTGAATTTAAGGTTGCTACAATTTTATTTGCAATGATAGCACTTTTACCAATACCTGTAATTATGACACGGCCCTTTGAATTGTAAATTAGTTGTATGGCGTCGGCAAAGTCATCAGTTAGCAAGTTTGCTAAATTTGCAATAGCTTTACTTTCAGTTGTAATGGTTGTTTTGGCAATATTTAGAATAGACTGCTTTCCGTTCAAAATAACTAATTTTAGGTTTGATGCATTTAAAGAATTTACTATCTTTAAAATATTAGTACAAAAAAACAAAAAAAAATCTTGTGAGGTCTCTCATAAATGAGAAAAAGAATAAATAATTGTTTATTAATGGAGTTTGTAAAGATTTACAATATCAATTTATACCTGAATGAGTATTAAACAAAATAGCTTACAAGAAGCTCTTAAACATTTTTTTGGTTTCTCAACATTTAAAGGACTGCAGGAGCCTGTAATTGAGAGTATCATGTCTGGTACAAATACGTTTGTAATCATGCCTACAGGAGGAGGTAAGTCTTTGTGTTATCAATTACCTGCTCTAATGCAATCTGGAACAGCGATTGTTGTTTCTCCGCTCATTGCATTGATGAAAAATCAAGTCGACGCCATCAGAGGAGTTTCACAACATGACGGTATTGCACATGTTTTAAACTCATCTTTGAACAAAACTGAGATAAAGCAAGTAAAGTTAGACATCACAAATGGGATTACAAAATTACTTTATGTAGCCCCAGAATCTTTGACTAAAGAAGACAATGTTGAGTTTCTAAGAACTGTAGAAATTTCATTTATGGCGATTGACGAAGCGCATTGTATCAGTGAGTGGGGTCATGATTTTAGACCAGAATATAGAAATTTACGTCATATTATCAAACGTATTGGTGATGGTATTCCGATGATTGGTTTGACGGCTACCGCTACTCCTAAGGTTCAAGAAGATATTTTAAAGAATTTGGGAATGAATGACGCCAATACGTTTAAGGCCTCATTCAATCGTCCAAATTTATTTTATGAAATAAGGCCAAAAACAAAAAATGTCGATGCAGATATCATTCGATTTGTCAAGAAAAATGATGGTAAATCTGGCATTGTTTATTGTCTCAGCAGAAAACGTGTTGAAGAATTGGCCCAAGTACTTCAGGTCAATGATGTCAAAGCAGTCCCATATCATGCTGGTTTAGATGCAAAGACGAGAGCTAGACACCAAGACATGTTTTTAATGGAAGACTGTGACGTGGTTGTTGCGACGATTGCATTTGGAATGGGAATAGATAAGCCTGATGTTAGATTTGTAGTACACCACGATATTCCTAAAAGTATCGAAAGTTATTATCAAGAAACTGGTCGCGCAGGAAGAGATGGAGGTGAAGGTCATTGTTTAGCGTATTACGCATATAAAGATATTGAAAAGCTTGAAAAATTTATGTCAGGAAAACCAGTAGCCGAACAAGAAATCGGGCATGCTTTATTACAAGAAGTTGTGGCCTTTGCAGAAACATCAATTTCGAGGCGTAAATTTATTTTGCATTATTTCGGTGAGGATTTTGATAATGAGACAGGTGATGGGGGTGATCTTGACGATAACATGAGAAATCCCAAAAATCGAATTGAAGCACAAGATCAAGTAGTGACACTTATCAATATTGTTACTAAAACAAATGAAAAATATAAAAGTAGGGATTTGGTCAATGTTATCATTGGAACAGAGAATGCATTAATTAATTCTCATAAAACTAACGAACAACCATTTTTTGGCAGTGGTAAAGATTTTTCAGATAAATATTGGATGGCGCTAATACGTCAGGTACTTGTTTCAGGAATGTTAAGAAAAGATATAGAGACTTATGGCGTGTTGAAAGTGACTGATTTGGGTAAAGATTTCGTACAAAAACCAAAATCATATTTGATGACCGAGGATCATATATTCGATGCTGAAAATGATGAAAGCATTATGACAGCGTCCAAAAGTGGTGCGGCCGTTGCAGATGAAACGTTAATGAAAATGCTTAAAGATTTACGTAAACAAAATGCAAAAAAGATAGGAGTTCCACCGTTTGTTATATTTCAAGATCCATCTTTAGAAGATATGGCATTGAAATATCCTGTAAGTTTTGAGGAACTGAGTAACGTTCATGGCGTAGGTGATGGTAAGGCAAAGCGATATGGGAAGGATTTCATCGAACTTATAGGTCGTTATGTAAAAGAACACGATATTGAGCGCTTGGATGATTTTATTGTTAAATCAACAGGTTTAAATTCAGCCTTAAAGCTATACATAATACAAAATATTGATAGAAAACTTCCACTTGATGATATAGCTTCAGCGAAGGGAATGGACATGTCCGATTTTATAAAAGAAATGGAAGCTATTGTATTTTCAGGAACAAAACTCAATATTGATTATTGGATTGATGAGGTTTTAGACGAGGAACAACAAGAAGAAATTCATGACTATTTTATGGAATCAGAAACTGATAAGATTGATGATGCCATGGAGGAATTTGATGGAGAATATGATGATGAAGAGCTACGCTTATACCGTATTAAATTTATTAGTGAAGTTGCAAATTAGTAAATGATGTTTGTTGATTACCTCATAGAGGCAATGTTTACATATAAATCTTACAAAAACTATTCGTTCTAGCATGGTAAATGGCAAATCCTTTATATATTTGCCAATCTTAAAACTAAAACAATGCAAGACGGTTTATACGCAAAACTCAATACTTCAAAAGGGACAATCTTAATTGCTCTTGAATTTAAAAAGACACCAGGAACAGTAGGCAATTTTGTTGCCTTGGCTGAAGGTGATTTAGAAAACTCAGTGAAGCCACAAGGAACTCCATATTATGATGGGTTGAAATTTCATCGAGTAATTCCAGATTTTATGATTCAGGGCGGATGTCCTCAAGGGAGTGGTACAGGAAATCCCGGGTATAAATTTGATGATGAATTCCATCCAGAATTAAAACATGATACCCCAGGAATTTTATCCATGGCAAATGCAGGTCCTGGGACTAACGGAAGTCAGTTTTTTATAACACATATTGAGACTCCTTGGTTAGATAATAAGCATACTGTTTTTGGAAAGGTCCAAGAAGGACAAGATGTGGTTGATATGATTGCCCAAGAAGATGTAATTAATACTTTGGAGATACTTAGGGTTGGTAATGAGGCCGAGCAGTTTAACGCGATCGAGGCATTCAGAACTTTTGAAGGTTCTAGAGAACAGCGTTTAGTAGAAGAGAATGCAGAGAAAGAAGCCCTGTTAGATAAAGTTGCTGCTGGATTTGAATCTACCGAAAGTGGTTTGAGATATCAAATTATTCAAAAAGGTACGGGTGAAATGGCTGTGAAAGGAAAAACAGTATCAGTTCATTATAAAGGGCAATTACTTGACGGCACTGTATTTGATTCTTCTTACAAGCGCAACCAGCCTATTGATTTTCCGTTAGGTATGGGACAAGTTATTCCAGGTTGGGATGAAGGTATAAGTTTATTGCATGTTGGAGATAAAGCGCGTTTTGTAATACCAAGTGATTTGGCTTATGGTTCAGCGGGTGCAGGTGGTGTCATACCACCAAATGCGATTCTTATATTTGATGTTGAATTGATGGGTGTAAAATAAAGCAACTACCAATAAATACTTTACAGACGAGTTAGATGTTTTATGCGTTTAACTTGTCTTTTTTTTTAGAGCATAAAATGTCAATATTGTACTTAGCAACATCAATAACGCAGCTAAGATAAAAGGTGCGCCTGCAAAAATAATATCTGCCTCTTTATGAGTAAAATAAAAAAACACCCCCGTCATAAGAGGCGGCCCAACAATAGCTGATGCACTCATGACACTTGTAAGCGTACCTTGTATTTCACCTTGTTCGTTTGCAGGGACTTGATTTGAAATAACTGCTTGAAATGCTGGTCCAGCAATACCACCCAAACAATAGGGGATAAGGAAGATAAACATCATCCAACTTTCTGTCGCCAAACCAAATAAAAACATTCCAATAGTGTAGAGAATCATTCCGATATAAATACTTTTTTCATTTCCCAAAATTGGATTTATCCATCGAATAAGAACTCCTTGCACCAAACCTACTAATAGGCCCACTACCCCGAGAGAAATCCCAACCATTTTTTCATCCCAATTAAATTGATACATTGTGAAATAACTCCAATTACTTTGAATAGCGTGGGAAGCAGTATACAAAACAAATACTGCTAAAACCAAGCCAGTTAATGATGGGTATTTTTTTAAATGCAAAAAACTTCCAATAGGATTAGCTCTTCTTATATCAAATGCTCTTCTATGTTCTTTTGGAAGTGATTCTGGTAATATAAAGTAACCATATAAAAAATTAAGCATGCATAATACGGCTGTCGCATAAAATGGTATTCTAGACCCATATTGCCCTAAAAATCCACCGATAACAGGTCCAATTATGAAACCTAAGCCAAATGCAGCACCTATCAAACCAAAGTTTTTTGCTCTGTTTTCAGGCGTACTAACATCTGCAATGTAGGCACTTGCAGTAGTGATACTAGCACCTGTAATTCCAGCAATAATACGTCCAATAAATAGCCAAGTAATTGTTGGCGCAAAAGCCAATAATAAATAATCCAAAGAAAATCCAAATAAAGAAGCCAATATAATCGGTCTTCTTCCATATTTATCACTTAAATTCCCTATGATTGGTGCAAAAATAAATTGTATTAGAGCATAAGAAAAGGTTAGCCAACCACCCACTTTTGCAGCATCACTGATATCACCCTGAATAAGTTCTTCGATAAGTTTTGGAATTACAGGTATAATAATACCCCATCCAATAACATCCAAAAGCATGGTGATAAATATAAAACCGACGGCAGCTTGATTTTTTGTGTTGTTCATGTATTACTTGTCTGATGCAAATAAAACAAAAAGTCAATCAAATTTGATTTTATTTCCATTTTATATTACATCCAATACTCGGTTTTTGTTTTCGGGTGTTATTATCTTCCTTGAGTAGACACTCTAAAGCGTGTATAACGTCACTTCCTGTAACAGGAATATCATTATTAGGTCGGGAATCATCTAGTTGTCCTCGATATATTAACTGAGATAAGTTGTTGAAAATAAAAATATCAGGAGTACATGCTGCATCAAACGCTTTGGCAACAGTCTGCGCTTTATCAAATAAATAAGGAAAGGGATAATGGTTTATTTTTGCGTGATATTTCATGTTTTCGGGACCATCCTCAGGATATGATACTGGGTCATTGCTTGAAATTGCTATAAAATTAACTCCTTTGTTTTGATAGTTTACTGCAATGGAAACCAGCATTTTATTGACGTGAATTACAAATGGACAATGATTGCAAATGAACATGACAACAGTCCCATTGACCCCTTTATTTTCAGCGATATGAAAAGGTTTATTGTTGACGGTATTTATTAACTCAAAAGTTGGGAGGATGGTGCCAATTGGCAACATGTTAGAGGGTGTTAATGACATGCCTAGGATTTTTAGAATAAAAATAAAGAAAGAGTCACTAATCTCTGTAATTTTAATTAAAATTTTTATATTCATGAGCTACTAACTGTATGGACATATGAGTGACACTATAAATTTTGAAGATTTCACCAAGGTTGATTTGCGCATCGGAACAATTATAGATGTTGATGATTTTCCAAAAGCGCAAAACCCGTCCTTTAAATTAACCATTGATTTTGGAGATTTGGGAATAAAAAAATCATCAGCACAGATTACAATGTTATATGGTAAAAAAGAACTTATTGGAAAACAGATTGTGGCAGTTGTCAATTTTCCTAAAAAGCAAATTGCTAACTTTATGAGCGAATGTTTGATTCTTGGGGCAGTAGACAGTCAAGGTGTAATTTTATTAAATCCAGAGGGTCCAGTAATTAATGGATCAACAGTGTCATAATGCTATGCAAGAAATTGACAATGTTCAAATAAATTTTGATGCAAATGGGCTATTATTGCTCAATGTTGCTTTAGCTTTAGTCATGTTTGGTGTCGCACTGGGTATTACCATTAACGATTTTAAAAATTTATTTAAGCAGCCTAAAATTATTTTAGCAGGAATTCTTTCACAATTTTTTTTATTACCATTATTAACTTTTGGGTTGGTAGTGCTTTTAGAACCTGAACCAAGTATTGCACTGGGAATGATTATGGTAGCAGCTTGTCCTGGAGGAAATATTTCAAATTTCATGACGCACCTGGCTAAAGGGAACACTGCACTGTCAATCAGTTTAACGGCGTGTGCTACTTTTTTTGCTTTATTTATGACTCCTTTTAACTTTCAATTCTACGGTAATCTATACGAACCAACTTCAAGTATTTTAAAAACAATTAATTTAGATTTTTTTGAGTTAGTTAAAGTGGTTATTTTAATTCTCGGGATTCCATTAATCTGTGGTATGTATATCAGGTCTAGTCGAGAGAGGATTGCTTTGAGGCTCTCTAAATTGCTTAAGCCGATTTCCATTTTTGTTTTTTTAATTATTGTTGTTGTGGCACTTTTGAACAACATGGATATATTTTTTGAGCACATCCATTATGTATTTTTTATTGTTTTGGGGCATAACTTTTTAGCTCTATTACTCGGTTATACTATTGCACGTTTGTTTAATTTATCATTGAGAGACCAAAAAACATTGGCTATTGAAACCGGCATTCAAAATTCAGGATTGGGTTTATTACTCATATTTACTTTTTTTAATGGCTTAGGAGGTATGGCAATCTTAGCTGCATTTTGGGGTATATGGCATATTATTTCTGGATTAATAATTGCAACTTATTGGTCAAAACAAACATTAAAAAAATATTGAAAAATTTATGGTTACATACTGTCAGAGCCTACATAAGTATTGGAATGTTTTTTTACTTCAAACGTATTGAAGTATTCGATGTTCACAATGTTCCTAAAGACAAACCAGTTTTATTTCTTGGGAACCATCAAAACGCACTTCTAGATCCATTGTTAATCGCAGTAAAATGTGGGCGATTTTCTTATTTTTTAACGCGGGCATCCGTGTTTAAAAAAGAATTAATTCGCAAATTATTAATGAGTTTACAAATGCTTCCGGTGTATCGTGTAAGAGATGGCTGGAATAACATAACAAACAATACTACCATTTTCAACACATGTACAGAATTGCTTAATAAAAATCAAGCGATAGTTATGTTTCCTGAGGGCAATCATAATTTAGCAAGACGTGTAAGACCACTAAGCAAAGGTTTTACAAGAATTGTTTTTGATTCGATAGAAAAACACCCCAATTTAGATTTACAAATAGTGCCTGTTGGCCTAAACTTTGTCAATGCCCCTCAATTTGCAGACAGTGCGGCCTTGTATTTTGGAGAGCCTATTGATGCTCAATCCTTTGTCCAAAAGAACAGACATGTCGCAGTAGCAAGTTTGAAGAAGAAAATCAAGACTGAACTGTCTCAATTAACCACAGATATCCCTTTGGACAAGTATGAGGAAATAATCGCGCTATTAGATTTGAAAAAAGTAAATTATTTAAGGCCTAAAGAAATAAACGCTTGTATCAAATCAGGTTCCTTACCTTGTGATTTGTCCAGAAAAGATAAAAATAAATTGTTAAAAAAATGTTTGAAGTTATTGATGATAATTTCTGTGATATTACCTTACGTAATCTGGAAGTTTTTAATTGAATCAAAAATTGAAGAAGCGGAATTTATTGCAACATTCAGATTTGCAGTGGCCATTACTTTAGTCCCATTTTATTTAGTTGGTCTGGGGATCTTTTTATCTTTATCAATATCGCTGCTCGCAGGTTTCTTATATGTCTCTATTGCTGCGCTTCTCGTATTGGCTGCTATAAAGTTGTAATGTAGAGTATTGAAAATTATTTAATTCGTATTATCATAACAAATTAAACACACAAAAAAGCCAATACTTTTTAATGAGTATCGGCTTCATATAGATTTACATAGTTTATTTAAATATCTTCAAAGTTCACATCGGTGAAACTTTCTGGTGCGCTCGGTGAATCATCAGACGATTCTGTATTGTATTCCTCTTTCTTAAAATCTTTTTGATGACGTTCACTAATAACTTCTTCACCTTTCTCATCAATAATATAGTCGGTCATTTCAGCTAAAATACTATTGAATTCAGAAAAGTCCTCTTTGTAAAGGTAAATTTTATGCTTTTTGTAATGAAACGAGCCATCATCATTTGTGAATTTTTTACTTTCAGTGATTGTAAGGTAATAATCACCTGCTTTTGTCGCTCTTACATCAAAAAAGTAAGTACGTCTACCTGCTCTTAATACTTTCGAAAAAATTTCCTCTTTCTCCATCATATCATTGTGACCCATAATATTGTTATTTTTTTAGAATTTATTACTTCTCAAAAATCTAAAAAAAATATATAGCAACCAACTAATTTGCGCATTACTTTTAACTCTTAACGTTTCCACATCCTTTAAAAACTGAATATTAGGAAATCTTTATTTTAAATTAGTTGTTTCACTTAGTTGATTTAAGTATAAATCTTTGTAGTAACCACCTTCATTTAATAGTGATTCATGCGTTCCTTCCTGAACAACGCTTCCTTTATCCAATACAATAATTTTATCTGCATTTTTTGCAGAAGAAATTCTATGGCTAACAATAATTGTTGTTTTACCCTTGGTGACCGAAGCTAAATTATTAAGTATTTTCTCCTCTGTTTCAGTATCAACAGCCGATAAACAATCATCAAGTAAAAGTAGTTTTGGATTTTTGATGATCGCACGAGCAATGGACACACGCTGCTTTTGTCCACCGGAAAGAGTAATGCCACGTTCTCCTAAAACCGTATCATAGCCCTTATTGAATTTTTTGACATTGTCGTGTACTACTGCGTTTTTGGCCGCATTAATGACATCTTGGTCAGTTGCATCGACTAATCCAAATTTAATATTATTCTTTATACTGTCGGAAAATAAAAAAGCATCTTGAGGTACATAGCCTATGTTTTCTCTCAAGCTTCTAAGGTGTACTTTGTCTATGTTGATACCATCTACGAGTAGTGAGCCGGATTTAATATCATAAAGTCTTCCAATAAGATCAAGTATGGTAGATTTTCCAGAACCAGTTTTCCCAAGAATTGCTAATGTATCGCCTTGTTTCACTTTAAAACTAACCTCATTTAATGCTTGAATATTAGTATCCTCATAGGTAAAAGAAACATTGTTAAATTCTATATTTCCATTGATTTGAGTTGGAGTAATTGACGTGTTTTGTATTTCAGGTTCCTCTTGTAAAAATTCATTAATTCTTTTTTGAGATGCCTCAGCCTGTTGAATAATGGATGTTACCCAACCTAAAACGGCAACAGGCCATGTAAGCATATTGACATAAATTATAAATTCTGCAATTGTACCAAAATCTGTTATGACACCATTAATATATTGCAGCCCACCAACATAAATTACAAGCAAGTTACTAATACCAATTAGTAGTATCATCATAGGAAAGAATAGAGCTTGCACTTGGGTTAGCTGGATTTGTTTTTGTCTGTTTTCGTTAGATAGATTTAAAAATGCTAAATTTATTCTACTTTCTACCCCGTAGGCTTTTATCACAGAAATACCACTGAAGGACTCTTGTGTAAAAGTAGAAAGCTTGGATAAGTATTCTTGGACAATTGTACTTCTCCTGTGTATTTGTTTGCTTAAAAGGTAGATTGTTATTGAAAGAACTGGTAATGGAATAATGGTATACCATGCAAGTGTTGGGGCTTTATTAAACATATAAAACATAGCCACTATAAAAAGGGTAATCATATTTAACGAATACATGATTGCAGGGCCAACATACATGCGAACTTTACCTACATCTTCACTGATACGATTCATTAAGTCTCCTGTCCTATTTTTTTTGTAAAAATTTAATGACAATCTTTGATATTGCTGATATACTTCGTTTTTAAGGTCAAACTCGACAAGTCGAGATACCTTAATGATGGTTTGTCTCATTAAAAAAGTGAGTATACCGGCGATAACTGTCGCGCCTATGAGCAATAAAATATTTTGAAGAAGTGCTTTTCGGAATAACTCATCAGATAACTGACCATCAATATTTTGTGAAATTACGGTGATAGATTCACCAATAAGTCGGGGAGTAAATAATGCGAATATTTTGGCACCAATGGTAATTAATACACCAAATAAAATACTGAATCTATACTTGTAAAAGTACTTATTAATGTGTTGCAATTCTTTCATTTACAAAATTTAGTTCCTTTACTATGTTGTTGTTGATTTCGTAATTTATAATCTATTTTTTTGTAAATACTACAATAAAATGTTAATTTTGAAACCTAATATTATCGTATTCTTAATTTAAACTTTTTTAAACCATTTCAAAATAATGATAGCTGACGTTATAAATGCCACAGAATTAAAAAAAATCGATCCAGTTTTTGGTCAATTATCTTTTGATAATCATGAACAGATCGTTTTTTGCAATGACAAAGATACAGGTTTAAAGGCAATTATTGGAATTCACAATACCGTTTTAGGACCTGCATTAGGAGGAACAAGAATGTGGAATTATAATAATGAATGGGAAGCTTTAAATGATGTGTTAAGGCTGTCTAGAGGAATGACATACAAAGCTGCGATTACTGGCTTGAATCTAGGAGGTGGAAAAGCGGTTATATTAGGAGATGCAAAAACTCAAAAAACTCCTGAATTAATGAAACGATTTGGAGAGTTTGTTCATACACTTAGTGGCAAATATATTACAGCTGAGGATGTGGGAATGGAAACGGCTGACATGGATTTAGTACGTAAGGTGACTCCCTATGTCACAGGTATATCTGAGTCTATGGGGGGTGCAGGTAATCCTTCTCCAATCACAGCTTACGGTGTGTTCATGGGAATGAAAGCTGCGGCAAAATTTAAATTTGGTAGTGATCTTTTAGAGGATAAAGTAATTTATGTGCAAGGTATTGGTCATGTGGGAGAAAGTTTAGTTGAGCACTTAACCAATGAGGGCGCGAAAGTTGTTATTTCAGATATTAATCATGAACGATTGGATCAGGTCAGCACTAAATATGGCGCTTCGATATATACTGGAACTGATATATACTCTGAAAAAATGGATATTTATGCCCCATGTGCTCTTGGAGCAACGATTAATGATGATACTGTGTTCAACATGAAAGCTAAAGTCATTGCTGGTGCCGCAAATAACCAATTAGCTACAGAAGAGAGACATGGTGTTTTGTTGAGAGAAAGAGGCATCGTTTATGCTCCTGATTTCCTTATCAATGCCGGAGGTATTATCAATGTTTACGCCGAACTAGAGGGTTACGACAAGCAAGAAATAATGCGTAAAACAGAAAATATTTATAACACAACTTTAGAAATTTTAGAGACTGCAAATCGTGAAGTATTAACAACAAATCGAGCTGCACTAAATATCGCAAAACAAAGAATAGAAGACCGAAAAAAAGTAAATTTTAAATAATCATTTAAAAATAATCTTATTTTTGCAGGCGAAAGACACATGTTTTTCGCCTTATTCATTAAAAATGTTCTTTAATATGTTGAATAGACGCCATATTCGTATCAAAGTAATGCAAATTATATACTCCTTTAAAGGTACTGAAAGTGATGATTTGATGAGGTATGATCGTTTTTTACTAAAGAGTATAGACAGCATGTTAGATTTATATTTTGTACTAATGTCATTAATGATTGAAGTACATAAACAAGCGGAATCTTTTATTGATAAATCTCAACAAAAGCATTTGGCTACGAAAGAAGACAAGAATCCCAATCGAAAATTTTTAAATAACGAGGTATTGTTACAATTAAAAACCAACGAAACGTTGGTTGATATTATTAAAGATCGTTCTCTAAATTTTTGGGAGTTGGACAATGAATACGTTGATTTAATTTTTAAAACATTATTGAATAGTGATTTGTATAAAGATTACATGTCTACAAAGACATCAACGTTTAAAGAAGATAAGGATTTTGTAGTTGATTTTTTTAAGGAAATAATTGCTCCTAACGATAAACTTTATGACTACCTCGAAGATAAAAACATAACTTGGGTCGACGACTTACCTGTAGTAAATACAGCACTCGTGAAATTATTACGAAAAAATAAATTAAATGTTTCTAATCAGTATTTTATACCAACCTTACTAAAAGATGATGAAGATAAAGACTTCGCGTTAGCTTTGTTAAAGAAAACAATACTCAATCTGAGTCTTTATTCTGAGGAAATTGAAAATAAAACACAAAATTGGGATAAAGATAGGATTGCAAATATTGATTTTGTTTTACTTCAAATGGCGATATGTGAATTTCAGAAATTTCCATCGATACCAGTAAAAGTAACAATTAATGAATACATTGAAATTGCAAAAGAATACTCAACTCCTAAAAGTAGTATTTTTATTAATGGCGTTTTGGATAAAATTGTGAAAGAATACACTGAGAAAAGAATATTAAATAAAGTAGGTAGAGGATTAATGTAATAAATTTTTTAGTACATTTATGCCTTCAAAAAATAAATAATAACCCAACTACTCATATTTAATGAGTCAAAAAAATGAATGACATGAAAAAATTAATTTTAGGATTATCTGCACTATGTATGATGACCGTTACCTCATGTAAAGAAGATGCAACAACAAAAATCAAATCAGAAAATGTTACTGAGGCAGCTGATAGAGACGCCGTAAACGTAGATTTCCCGGTATTAGCCTTTGCTGAAACTGAACATGACTTTGGTGAGATTGCAGACGGAACTCCAGTAGAAACAGTATTTTCTTACACAAATGAAGGAAAAGCTCCATTGGTAATTACAGACATAAAAAGTACTTGTGGTTGTACTGTGCCTAAAGACTGGAGTAAAGAGCCTTTAGCTCCAGGCGCATCATCTCAATTTACAGTGAAATTTAACGGAAAAGGCAACGGTGTTACATCCAAAACCATCACAGTCACTTCAAACACAGAATCTGGATCTGATAAAGTAAAAATAAAAGCGTTTGTGAAAAAGGACGGCAGTACTGCAGTTAATAAAGCGGCATTGCCATCTGGTGCAACTCCTGCAGTTAAATCAAGTACACAACCTGGCCATGAAGGTCATAACCATAATTAATAACTAATATGGAAGGATTAGGGCAATTTGCACCCTTTATTTTAATGTTTGCTGTTGTGTATTTTTTCATGATTGCACCTCAAATGAAACGGGCTAAACAAGAGAAAAAATTTGGTGCCGAATTAAAACGGGGAGATAAAGTTATAACTAAGAGTGGGATGCATGGAAAGATATTCGAACTCACGGATTCTGGATGTGTGATTGAAACACAAGCAGGGAAGATAAAATTTGAACGCTCGGCCATCTCCATGGAAATGAGTAAAAAGCTCAATGCACCACCAAAGAAAAAATAATTGTTATATCAAAAGCAGCTCATTGAGCTGCTTTTTTATTGGTTGTATTTTACAGCTGTTATCTCGACAATTTTACAAATAACATCAACGGCCTTCACCATGCTTTCAAGTGGTACGTATTCATACCTTCCATGGAAATTGTGTCCCCCTGCAAAGATATTTGGACATGGTAATCCCATGTAAGATAATTGAGAGCCATCAGTACCACCTCTAATAGGTTTTATTAATGGTTTAATGCCAAGTGTCAGCATTGCTTCTTCAGCAATATCAACAATATGCATGTTTGGCTCAACTTTTTCCCTCATATTAAAATACTGATCGTTGATTACTATTTCAACTACATTCTTATGATATTTGGTATTCATGTCATGAACAATTTTTTTCATAAGAGCTTTCTTATTCTCAAACTTATTAAAATCATGATCACGAATGATGTATTGTAAATTGGTTTCTTCAACGTTACCATTCATACTGCACAAATGAAAAAAACCTTGATATCCCTCTGTGTTTTCAGGTGTTTCCTTTCTTGGTAGGGCATTGATGAATTCTGTCGCATAATACATAGAATTTATCATTTTTTCTTTTGCATATCCTGGATGTACTATTTTGCCATTAAATTTTATAAGAGCTTCAGCAGCATTAAAATTTTCGTATTCTAGTTCACCAATTTGACTCCCATCCATAGTGTAGGCCCAATCAGCACCAAACTTTTCAACATCAAATTTGTGAGCGCCTCTTCCTATTTCTTCATCAGGTGTAAACCCTACTTTAATGGTGCCATGCTTAATTTGTGGATTCTTAATAAGATGTTCCATCGCTGAAATTATTTCAGTGATTCCAGCTTTATCATCAGCACCGAGAAGTGTTGTGCCGTCAGTAGTAATTAAGGTTTGGCCCTTGTACATCAATAAATCACTAAAATAGTCTGGTGATAAAACAATATTTTGCTCTTTATTTAGAATGATATCTTGACCATCGTAGTTTTCAATTATTTGAGGCTTGACATTGGCCCCTGTGAAATCTGGGGAGGTATCAAAATGTGAAATAAAACCTATAATTGGTACTTTATGAGTCACATTACTAGGCAGTGTCGCCATAATATAAGCGTTCTCATCCATAGAGACGTTTGACATTCCAATAGACTTTAGTTCTTGATATAATTTATTCGCTAATTCCCATTGTTTTGATGTACTCGGTGTAGTGTCACTTGTGGGGTCACTTTCAGTGTCTACAGTGACATAGCTTACAAATCGATTAAGTAGATGCTTTTTATCAAACATGTTTCATGACTTTTTTCAAAAATAATGAACACATTTTTAAGTGACAAGAGTTCAGTTATATACTTTTGTATTAGTACATTTTACCTTATTTTTGCAACCAAATTGTCACTATGTACAAAGCGATTATTAGGCCGATACTCTTTTGCTTTGATCCTGAATGGGTGCATTATTTTACATTTTCATTAATTCGATTGTTCTCGAAATTTCCAGGGTGTTCAGCTGTTCTTCGAAAAATATATTCTTTTCATGACAAAAAACTAGAAACTCACTTGTTTGGATTGACGTTCAAGAATCGAGTAGGATTGGCAGCAGGTTTTGATAAAAATGCAGTCCTCTACAACGAATTAGCTAATTTTGGATTTGGATTCATTGAAATAGGGACAATTACTCCAAAAGCACAAACAGGTAATCCTAAAAAACGATTATTTAGATTAAAAAATGATCAAGGTATTATTAATCGTATGGGGTTTAATAACGATGGAATTGAAGCAGCTGTTACACAGTTAAAAAATAGAAAAGGCTCCCTTATTATTGGAGGAAATATTGGTAAAAACACACTTACAGCGCCCGAAGATTATACAAAAGATTATTTGGAATGTTTCAACGCATTACATCCTTATGTTGATTATTTTGTGCTTAATGTTAGTTGCCCAAATGTAAATAGTCATGCAAAATTAAATGATCGAGATTACTTAGAAGATTTAGTTAAAACAATACAGAACTCCAATGAAAACTTTAACAAGCAAAAACCCATTTTGTTAAAAATTGCCCCAGATTTAAATCATGGTCAGCTTGATGAAATTATTGATTTGATGAGTGTCACGAAACTCGATGGAGTCATAGCGAGTAATACCTCTGTTGACAGATCAGACTTAAAAGCATCTCAGGATTTATTAACACGGATTGGTCATGGCGGTTTAAGTGGTCAACCCATAAAGGATAAAAGTACTAAAGTAATTCAATATTTATCTGACAGGAGCAATAAAGCCTTTCCAATTATTGGTGTAGGAGGGATACATTCAGCGCAAGACGCTCTAGAGAAACTACAAGCAGGTGCTGATTTAATTCAGCTCTATACAGGATTTATTTACGAGGGACCAAGTCTTATAAGTAAAATTAATAAAGCACTTCTAAAACAAACCTAATAATGAAACGAATAGAAGTTGAAATAGGCGACTTTGTTTAGATAGTTAAGAAAAGTTTTACCTAAGTTATTTTGACATCAAGCTCTTCATGAAAATTATAAAAAGAATACGTAAGAGGCTATAATTAATATTGTATTTTTAACTATTGTCTTATTTAATACCATGATTAATAACGTAAAAATCATAGAATGCCCAAGAGATGCTATGCAAGGTATAAAAAGATTTATACCTACTGAAGATAAAGTGCATTATGTCCAGGCATTATTGAGGGTGGGTTTTGATACCATTGATTTTGGTAGTTTTGTATCTCCGAAAGCCATTCCTCAAATGATTGATTCGGCCGAGGTTCTAAGACAGATTGATTTAGAAAATACAGCCAGTAAGTTACTTGCGATTGTCGCTAACACAAGAGGCGCTAGGGAGGCAGCACAATTTAAAGATATTGATTATTTAGGATATCCTTTTTCTATTTCTGAAAATTTTCAAATGCGTAATACCCACAAAACTATTGCACAATCAATCGTTATTCTACAAGATATTTTGAATTTGGCCGCGCAAAAAAATAAAGAGGTTGTGGCTTATTTGTCAATGGGTTTTGGAAATCCTTACGGAGATCCATGGAGTGTAGATATAGTTGGCGAGTGGACAGAGCGATTAAGTAATATGGGTGTTAAAATTTTGTCATTAAGTGATACTATTGGAACATCGACTCCTGAGATAATTGATTATCTTTTTACACATCTTATTCGTCATTACAAGAACATAGAGTTTGGAGCACATTTGCATACTAATCCGCTCACTTGGTATGAGAAAGTTGAGGCAGCTTATGCTTCAGGATGTCGTCGCTTTGACGGAGCAATTCAAGGGTTTGGCGGCTGTCCCATGGCCAAAGATGACTTAACGGGAAATATGCCTACCGAAAAACTATTATCTTTTTTCACATCAAAAAACACTGCACACCACCTAAATCCTCTAAGCTTTGAAAGTGCTTATAATGAGGCATCTAAGATTTTCCATCAGTATCATTAAAATTATTTAAAATAATTCTAAATAACATTTGTTTTTTTCATTTTCATGTTTATTTTTGCAGTGAATTAACTCACTATTTATAATAAGTCTAAATTAAAATAAATCTAAAATAATGAAAAAATTAATCGTTTTAATAATTTTGGTAATGGTCTCTGTAGTGGATGCACAAACAGCTCAGGATACCATTACATTTGACCCACAAAAACAATTGAACGCTGCACAGCGATTGCTCTCTGGTAATTATGGAAAAGCTGTTACATTAGGTGCTTATGGAGAGATGACCTACAACCAACCAGAATCAAATAATGGAGAATTAGACGTTCAGCGCTTGGTTTTATTAGTAGGGTATAAGTTTTCTGATCAGGTGCAGTTTGTTACTGAAATTGAATTTGAACATGTTGAAGAAGTGTATGTTGAGCAAGCGTTTGTAAATTATGCAATAGCACCTAATGTCAGTTTAAGAGGAGGGTTAATGCTCGTTCCAATGGGAATTGTTAACGAATTTCATGAACCTACAACATTTAATGGTGTCGAACGACCTGCTGTTGATAATGTTATTGTTCCCACAACTTGGCGAGAAATTGGTTTCGGAGTTACGGGAAGATCTAATGAATTATCTATAGGATACCAAGCCTACGTGTTCAACGGATTTAAATCAACATCTTTTGGAGGTGATGGTGGTGTTAATGGCTTTCTAAAAGGATCTAATGGATTGCGAAGTGGTCGTCAAAAAGGAATCAAATCAACAATTGATAGTCCAACGTTGTCCTTAAAAATTGACTACTATGGTATTCCTGGTTTACGTTTAGGTGTCTCTAGCTACTTTGGAAAAACTCAAGCTGAAGATGACGTAGAGGCAATCGATGGATCTAATATTGGTATTTCGATGTTAGGTCTTGATGCGCGTTATGCTTTTAGGAGGTTTGCTGCACGAGGACAATATATTCATGCATCATTATCAGATACAGAAAATTACAATGATTTAACTGGTCGTGACTTGGGATCCGCTTTAAAAGGATGGTACATAGAAACTTCATATAATCTCTTGGCTCAAGAAAAGAGTCAACGTTTATTTGCCTTTGCTCGCTATGAAAAGTATGATACTCATGCTGATACAGAAGGTGATTTGCTCCGAAACGATAACTATAATAGGAATGATTTAACGATGGGACTAAGTTATCACATTGCACCTGGTGTTGTGTTAAAGGGAGATTACCAATTCAGAGATAATGCCAATGCTGATAATGATGTTCAAAACAGATTAAATATGGGAATAGGTGTCTGGTTTTAAAGTAATTAGCACATGGCTACTAATGCATTGAATTTGTCTTTATAAAGAGGTGAAACAAACGTTGTTTTGCCTCTTTATTATTGTTATTTAGACTAATTCTAATATATTTGCACTATGAAAATAAAATTGATTATTGCTGTCTTTTTATCCTTTAATTTTTTTGGGTTCGAAGTTCCTAACCCTTCACTGAAAAAGGTAAACAAAACAATACAAAGCACTTACAATATTGAAAAATTCTCACTGAAGTCAGTTTCTTTAAGCAAATCGATAAATGAACAACTTTCAAGGAAAATAAACAATGAAAGTTTGTTTAAAATTATTTCAGATAATGAGCTTATTGGTTACGTTTATTTGGACAACGCACCGAGTAAAACAGCAACATTTGATTTTTTTGTTCTATTTGATGCCAATCTCATCATAACCAAAAGTAAAGTCCTTAGATATCGAGAGGAATATGGCGGAGAAATAGGGAGTAAGCGTTGGTTAAAACAATTCATTGGAGGTACTGCAAGTGATGCGTTTATTCCAAATAACAACATTATGGCAATTGCTGGTGCTACAATTTCTGTAAACTCCATGACGAAAGCTATTAACGAGATACTAGTAAACATTGGTAAGCTAGAGGAATTAAACGTAATCTAATGCAGTTAGATGGCTTAATATACCGTGCTCCAAAAGAAATTAAGGTTTTGATAGGTGCTTTTATTTTTGTCTTGAGTGTTGGGTTTTACACAGGACTTCTTTTTGTGAAAGAAACATCATCAGCAAATCCAAATGGTATTGAGGAACAATATCTAGGAAATGAAAACCAAGAACATATTCAAGTCATGAAATTTAAAAAAAGTGATCGTGAAATGTTAACGATGATTCATGGTCATATCTTATCCATGTCGATAATTTTCTTTTTAGTGGGATTAATTGTAAGTATCACAAGGTTACCCATTAAATTAAAATTATTTTTACTTATCGAGCCTTTTGTCTCTGTAGTTTTAACTTTTGGAGGTATATACCTTTTGTGGAAAGGTATACTTTGGATGAAATATGTTATTATGTTTTCAGGAACTCTGATGTCTTTAACCTACACCATATCCGCTGTTCTTATTATAAAGCAACTATTTAAAAAGCCCTCAAACAATGTTTAAGGGCCTATTTACTGTTAGTCAATAGTTATATTGTTCACTTAAGCTGTAATATTTGTTAAACTTTCACGTTTCATTCGATTATCATTTTTAATGATTCTGTAGCCTATATATATAAATATTAGACCAATAAATTCTGTAATGAACAGAACTTCAACATGACCTAATCGGGTAAATGTGCCTCCAATTCCTGGAAGTAAAGCACCAAATGCAATAAAAATATTACCTTTAAAATGAGCTTTTTTATCTTTACTCCCATAATATTTTGTAGCACTATATATAGCACCCCCAAATAGAAAAATGAACGAATAAATATTAATGATAGGCGAAAATTGTCTTACCCAAGTCCATTTAAATACGCGTCCTGTTAATTGATAATCAAAATCCAAAGGAACTTCAAATGGTGTTTGAGTGACATAATAGGAAGCAACAAGTATCAATACAATAAAAAATACAGAGCTGACATGTGCGAACCATCTACTCATCAATAGATAAACAGAACCTTGTGCTAAAGGAAAGCCACCTAGTAAAGCACCGACTATATACCACAACCTTACATTGACTTCATTCCAGCCAAATAAAGCGTGAATACTTTCTGCAAAGGTTCCAAGACCGAATGCAAAAACACCAATAGACCACCATAAAAGATAAGATGTATTTCTTTTTTTATAGTGACGGGTTATTTCAACAATAAAATAGATGGCGAAAACGGTTGTAAAAATAGGTATGTATGCTACTATTGGTTGCATTCCTTTAATTAAAGCTCAATTCCCCTTCATTTGGTTGATACACATAATTAAACGAGTAGTATCTCGAGTCATTGATAGCAATTTCTGGTGTGATTTCAGTTGGTGCATCTTTGTAATAACTTAAAATTTCAACTTTTGCATAGCGTCCGTCACGTGTTTTGAATACCAAAATTTTGCCGGGTGTTGGGGCAATGGTGTTATTCGCAGGGTTGTAAGTATACCACCCATTACCACTGCCTGTTACAATAGCATAGCCTTCTGTCGAATCCTGAGAAATTAAGGATGGATTAGCAGTCTCTATGTCTGAAAGCGTTCCTGCAGCAACATACGCCCCTCCTTCACCTGACCTATCAGGCTCATCTGTAGCGCCAAATGAAACACCTCCATTTACAATAATAGTGGATCCTCGGAATGCAATGTCCCAATCTGTTTCACTTGTTGTTTCATCTCCCAAGTTAAAATCAAATTTAGTAAAAGCTCCCGATACGGGAAGAGGTTGACCTGTATTTGGATCAATACCTCCTTGTTGTGGGGCAAATAAATTGGTAATCGTGTTCGTTTCAATCGCTAGTGGTGTCGGTGTGTTGTCATCATCATTTGAACATGAGCTAAATGAAATAACAAGTACGATTAGTGTAATTAAATTAAAATTTTTCATAGTTTTTGTGTTATTGATTTAAAATTGAATATTAAGTTTTCCGTATATAATTCTTCCCGCTATATTGCTGATGTTTTGTGAGTCTTTAAAGTCGAATAGGTTGTCAATGCCAAAGCCCAATTGATAGTTGTCTAAAAAGGTTTTATTGATAGCAAAATCAATAACTACGAAGCCGTCAACAAAGTTGTCATAGGTGTCTAAAAAGGTGTTTCCGTTGGTGTCAATTAAGCCGTATTTACTGCGATAAGTGCCTCTTAAACTCGTATCCATTTTCAATGGCTCAAAAGAATAAAACATTTTTAAATTAGACATGTGTCTTGACCTGTTGTACAATCCAAAATAATCTTCCTTTTTTAATCTGAAAGATGGAGAACTTGAGTTGAGTCTTGCATACACTTCTCCATTTTCAAAAGCTTTAATCGCATTTTTATCGAAAGCATATAACAACTGATACCCTCCTGAAATCTTAAGATTTTGCGTGATTTTCCAAGAAGTATTGAACTCAAGCCCTTGGGTGTAAACTTTATTGACGTTGTAATAGCTGAATATGTTTTGTCCGTTTGTTTTATTGGCAATGACACGTGTATCAATTAAATCATCAATATTATTTCTAAAAAGATTGACACTGAATTTAAGTCCTGAGGGTAAGTTTAAGTCAACTCCAAAATTAATACTTATCGAATTTTCAGGATTTAACTCATTATTAAACTCAGATATAGGAACTATTATATTGGCTATTTGTCCTTGTTCATTTAGTTTTGGAATGGCTGTTACGACAGCATTATAACCGAGTACAGTATAGCCAACGGTTGCGTTAGTGAAATCAAAATAAAGCTGTCTAAAGTCAGGTGCTTTAAATCCATAACCAACAGAACCTTTAATGGCTAAATAATCACTTAGTTCATAGCGTGCTGCTACTTTTGGACTAAATTGAGATTGATATTTATTGTGGCTATCTAAACGAGCCCCTACAATAAGATTGAGTTTTGGAGTAATGTGACCATCATACTGCAGATAAACATAAGGTGAATTAAATTCAGGGCTTTCGGTGAAGTCTGTTCTGTTTAATGTTTCATGGTTAAATCCAATACCACCGATGAAACTGTTATTATCGTTTAAGGTAAAGGTGGCACGCGTTTCAGGTCTTACAAGTAATTGATTAAAAAAACTTGTACTAAAGCGATTTCCATCAAGATTATTTAGAAAATCCTTTGCTTTATATCTCGTTGCATAAAATTCAAAATAACTACTCCATTTGTCACTGTAACGGTGGCGTAACTTTAAATGTGTATTCCATTCATTGACGTCACTTTCTCCAGCTAAACTACTAGAAGCGACGTATTCTTGATTTTGAGAAAAATACTTTCCTGCCACCAAAAGATGTGTTGCTTCATTAAAATCGTAAGTAAATTTTGAATTTAAGGTATAATTACTAAAAGGCTCGACAGTATTTAAGGCATCAGTTGTGTTTAAATCGTAACCATTACTTCGATAATGATTAAAAAAAGTTTGAATACTTAGTTTGTTCTTTTTAAAATTTATGTTATTGTTAAAATCTGTGGTATTAAAAGATCCAATTCTGTAGTTCACATCTCCTTTAAACCCATTTTTAGGACGTTCTGTAATAATATTAATAACTCCACCAAGAGCTTCACTACCGTATAAACTGGAAGATGCTCCTTTAACAATTTCTATTTGTTTGATATTTCCAACAGCAATTCTCGTGATATCTAATGTGCCGGCTGATCGACCAATTAAAGGCACCCCATCAATTAGAATTAAAGTGTATTGTGAATCTAACCCTTGCACTTGAATGCCTTCACCACCACCAAAATCAGGCACAGTAATTAAACCCGTTTGCTCGTTTAAAATATCATTTAATCGTAGTGAATTAGAGCTTTTAATATCCTTTGATGAGATGATTTGGGCAGGCATCGGTAATGACGAAAGTTGTCTTAGTGTTCTGGTTGCTGTAATAATAACTTCGTTTAATTCCTGAGTTAGAAGGCTGTCCTGAGCACGAGTGTTATTTATGTAAAATAACGTAATAAGAATCAGTATTAAATTTTTTATAAACACTTGATATTGTTTAAAATCGGGGCAAAATTAGAAGATATAAAGATGAATAAATAACGCTCAAAGAACTTTTAATAACGCAAGGAGAACTTTGTATTTTTTTTAACAAATTCACTTAAGGGTAGGACTTTTAAACTTTTACTTGTTTTATTTATATCTGCGCACAATTACATAATATCATGTCACATATCTTGGTATTTGGGTAATACACATAATTCAACAACTATTCTATTAATACATTAGTTTTTTTGCAATGGTTGTTCTGAGTTTTTTTCAAAAAAGGCAAAATAGCAAGTTCCTAAAAATGTAACACTAAAAATAGCGACCATAAAATTGTTACTGTTTGGCATATAATTAGAAAGACCAAACCAATCGTTGGAATTATTGATAACGAAAAGACCCAAACCAGAAAAGAGCGAAACTGCTAAAATCGATATGTTATCTTTATCCATTAAGGAAGTGTATCCATAAATACCGAAAAATATAACGCTACCATAAATTAAGGCCTCTGAAGTTTCTAAATAGCTAAAGTTGTAAAATAAAAAAAGCATTAGAAATAAGGATGTAATTAATTGCAAAAACGACCAAACAATTAATGATTTTGATGGGTTGGTTTTATATTTCTTTTGATTTTCAGGGAAGTCAATAATTGCAATTGGATATTTTTCTACGACATCTTGTGGTCTCCAACCCGTAGGCATAAACCATAATTTTAATTTGTCTGGCCAATGCTTTGTGCGGTAAGCGTCTTTTGTTAGTTGCCAAAGATGTTGGAAGTTTATTATAATGGGATTCCAACTACGTACAGGTTTTAACACGCCGTAAACAGGTGTTACTGACTCTAGTTCTTCTTGAAACGTTCCAAACATTCGATCCCAAACGCAAAAAATAGCACCTAAATTTTTATCAATGTATTCTTTGTTAATAGCATGATGCACACGGTGCTGCGAAGGTGTAACAATGATAAATTCTAAAAAGCCTAATTTTCCTATATGTTTCGTATGATACCAAAATTGAGAAAAGAGGTGTATAGGAGCAAGTACCACAATGACTTTGTGAGGTACCCCCGCGATGGCCGCTGGAATTAATAAAATAGAAAAATAACCTAGTAGAGTAGATATTGATTGCCTTAAAGCGCAAGCTAAATTGAATTCCTCACTGCTATGATGAATGACGTGCTGATTCCAGAAAAAGTTAATTTTATGGCAGAGTCTATGATTCCAGTAACTGGCAAAATCGATACAGATAAACGCAATAAGATAGACAATCCAAGAGGAGGTAATGTCAAACACAGCAAGGTGATTAAATAATAAAGGGTAGGAAATGATGACAACTATTAACCCAAGAGAATCTTTAATGATGTTCGTTATGCCGGAGCTTAAACTCGAAATTGTATCTAAGGCTCTATGGGTTTGTTTATTTGTGAAATGACCATAACCAATTTCAATCAACATTAAAATAATAAAACAGGGGATAGCATATAATAAGACAGTTGTGTAATCTTCCATGTATTATAATAAAGTGTAAAAGTAAATATTAATATTTATTTTTAAAAAGAGGGACATCTCTTAACGTATCTTAATATGATTATCTGATACAGTCTGAGTTGATTTCAGTCTTTTAAATGAAATAAAATGTGTAATTTTGCATGCAATTAAAAGCTAAGGCGATGATTGCACATCAAAACAAAATTGTTGGAGAAGGTCTTACCTATGACGACGTTCTATTGGTTCCAGCGTATTCCGAAACTTTACCTCGTGAAGTAAGCATAAAGACAAAATTTACAAAAAATATTGCTATCAATATTCCAATTATTTCTGCAGCAATGGATACTGTTACAGAGAGCAGAATGGCTATAGCCATGGCGCAGGAGGGAGGTATTGGTGTATTACATAAGAATATGTCTATAAAGGAACAAGCTGACAAAGTACGTAAAGTTAAGCGAGCTGAAAGTGGTATGATTATGGATCCTGTAACACTACCATTATCAGCAACAGTTCTAGATGCAAATCAATACATGAAGGAGTACCGTATTGGAGGAATTCCAATTGTAGATGATTCAGGGACTCTGAAAGGGATAGTAACCAATAGAGATTTGCGTTTTGAGCATGACAAAAAGCGTCCAATTGTTGAGGTAATGACAAGCGATAATCTGGTGACTGCCGCAGTTGGAACATCCTTAAAAGATGCAGAAGCTATTCTTCAGAAGCATAAAATAGAAAAGCTTCTCATTGTTAATGACAACAACAAATTAGTTGGATTAATTACGTTTAGAGATATTACAAAAGTAACACTAAAACCAATCGCAAATAAAGATCAGTTTGGTAGATTAAGAGTAGCTGCAGCAATTGGTGTCACAAGTGATGCGGTAGATAGGGCCTCAGCTTTAGTGAATTCTGGTGTTGATGCCGTTATCATAGACACCGCTCATGGACATACGAAAGGAGTAGTTGATGTATTAAAGCAAATTAAAACAAGTTTTCCAACGTTGGATGTTATTGTAGGGAATATCGCAACTGGAGAAGCTGCAAAATATTTAGTAGAAGCAGGAGCTGACGCAGTCAAGGTAGGAATTGGTCCTGGTTCAATTTGTACAACTCGAGTTGTTGCAGGAGTAGGTTTTCCTCAATTTTCAGCAGTACTTGAAGTCGCTGACGCAATAAAAGGCTCAGGAGTTCCTGTCATTGCTGATGGAGGGATTAGATACACAGGTGATATTCCAAAAGCCATTGCTGCAGGTGCCGATTGTGTAATGTTAGGATCATTACTGGCTGGCACAAAAGAGTCACCGGGTGAAACTATTATCTATGAAGGTAGAAAATTTAAGTCTTACAGGGGTATGGGATCTGTTGAAGCAATGAAAGAAGGTAGTAAGGATCGTTATTTTCAGGATATTGAGGATGATATTAAAAAGTTAGTACCCGAGGGAATTGTTGGCAGAGTCCCTTACAAAGGAGAATTATTTGAAAGTATTCATCAGTTTGTTGGTGGTCTTAGAGCAGGAATGGGATATTGTGGTGCAAAAGACATCAATACATTGAAAGAAACGGGTCGTTTTGTAAAAATAACTTCTTCAGGGATAAACGAAAGCCATCCTCATGATGTGATGATAACAAAAGAAGCTCCAAATTACTCAAGATAACTTTAGCGAGTCATATTCATGACGGTGTAGCTTCTAGACCATGACGAGATTTCTCCCGGTTTGAGTTGAATTTGATGAAACAATTCTGGACTTATAACATGATTACATCCCCATAAATTTATTTTCTTTGTAAAAAAGTCTCCTACTTCTTTGATGGCTATTTGGTTTTTTATGTTTTGTATTTCCCATTGTGCTCTTACTTTTTTTCCTCCTGAAAGATTACTGAAAAAAAAAGGTGTGGAGGGGGATTTTATAAATTCAAAAGAATTTTGACTCAACTTTATAAGTTTTTCTGGATTTACAACTTCATCAAATAGTTCTTGATGTAGAACGTTTGGAAATTTTAAGTCGTAGGCAGATCCAATCTTCGTGTTGTTGATGGCAATGAAATTATGCGTATACTCATCGGTAATAATATCCTTGCTACCTCTGTTTTCTAATTCATATGAAATTAAAAAACCAGAATTGAGTAACGAAATATTCTTTTTTAGTACATAGGCGTATCCGTTATAAATATCAGATTTACACCTAATCGTAATATTGTTTAAGGATGGTTTTACACTAAATTGTGCTGGCTTAATGTCGTAAGGTTTTTCAAAGTGATAGCTTGAGTCAGTTTTTTTTAATAGTCCAATTCCAATTTTATGAAACCATCCGCCAATGTCAGTATCATCAAAGCCCAAAGCTTCATTAATACCAAATTCATTATAGCACCCTTTACCTTTAACATGTTCGTTTGATCCGTTAAATTTTTCGGTCTGTGTTAGAGGGATGTTTTTAAAAAGAACTTCAGCTATTTTTCCACTCCAATCAAATCGTGAAAATTTATAATTTTTAGCTGGATGATCGATATGAATTTCTAAATTTTTATTTTTCAGTATAAACGTCATGAATTTTTAAAATCGTTTTTTTAGGCTTGAGGTATTACCATGTAAATTATCAAACAAGCTGTCTTTAATATTATGGTCATACCTTGAAGCTACATTAATGTGATTGATAGATCATGATCTCTAAATGATTAAATATTATGCATTTCATACTTATCATCAGTCTTTTAAAAAAATGACATCTTTGATACCGCTCCCAATATATAATTTTAAAATATCATCATTACATAGCTCGTTAAGGATTGGTAAGTATTTAGACTGCGTTCCGTACACAATACTTTTTATTTTTTTAACACCATTCGCATGTGTGTCACTCGTTGGTTTTGGGTCAACACTAAAGTATGTCATCATGAATGGAATTTGTTCATCATAAGGAAAAAGTAATTGCCATTTTAGTAACCTATCATATGGATCTAAACGGTTGCTTTTTGTAATCCAATACTTTTTGCCATTCTTTCTTAATATGGTTTCTTCTTTTTTAAATTGTGCTGCTTTCGTTTCTAAGCATATTTCGAAAAACCCCTCAGAGACGTCATCCCAAAGTTCAAAACGTTTAACAATACTACTTTTGCCTAAAAGTCTTAAAAATAGTTTTTGAAAAAAAGAGACAGGTGATTTTTCCAATAACTCAATATAGGGCCCCTCTGAAAAGTAAATTAAAGCATTATGAGGATTGTATTTAGAGCCGTATTCCACGTTGTACCCCATGCCTCTAAATAGTTCAATAGTTTTATTTAAATCATTGGCTTTGTAAATAACATGACTAATTTTCATAACAAATTATTTTAACATGTTGCTTAAAATCAAAGCATTCTTCGAAGAAAAGCAATAAATTAAATTTAACATTTACACATCAATAAATAAAAAATAATGATAGTTATTTGGATAAAAAATCTTTCACAATTTTCACACTTTGAAAGGGGCTTTCTTCCATGGGGACATGACCAACTTTCTGCATGATAACAAGTGTGTCATTTAATAAATCTTCATGAAATTGTTGTGCATGCGCTGTTGGTATTAATTGGTCTTGTGCACCCCATAAGATTAATGTTTTCTGTTTTATGAGTTTGATGTTTTTGTAATCATATGTAATTTGGCTTGATGCTAGTTTGTCAACAAAAGCTTGACGGTTTCCTTCACTCAGTGTTAATTCAAAATACCGATCAATTAATTCATTGTTGACTTTACTTTTATCATAGTAGACATTCTCAATACTTGATTTTGCCAAAGCTCGAGGGGTTATAAATTTGAATAAATTTTTAACGAGAGGTATTTTCGCAAGTTTAAAAGCAATTGGAATACTTTGTGCTGTTGAAGGGTAACCCGAGGCGTCAATTAGAATTAATTTATCAACAGAAGTTGGGTGCTTAAGAGTATAATTCCATGCAATGTTACCTCCCAATGAGTTCCCTGCAAGAATACACTGTTTTATGTTTAGTTTCGATAGAAAGGTGTTGATAAAATCAACATAGTTGGTAATGGTATATGTTCGATTTAAAAAAGGACCAGTAAGTCCGTATGCTGGTAAATCCATTCTAATTACACGATACTCTGAAATTAATTCTTGCGTCCATGTATCAAAAGTATGTAAACTAGAGCCCGTTCCATGAATCAAAACAATAGGAGTGCTGTCTTTAGGATTACCTTCGTCGCGATAATGAACATCCATACCATCAATTGTCACAAAGGCTGAGGCTTCAGTTCCATATTTTGTCTTCAATATTTGTCTTGAGATGTCTTTGTGGCCATAAAACACAGACATAAGTATAAGGAGTATTACTACAATAAGCATGATTATTTTTATACTCTTGATTAGAATTCGCATGACATTAATGAATGTTGATGAAAAATTTTAAATGTAGCATTTGTCCAAGACATAAGCAATGATAAATGACATAAGAAAGGATAATATATTTTGGTATGACTTGGTATTTGATGTCAGTCGCAATCTAAGGCGTATTCATCATCAATATCTGTTTCCCAGTTTATCGGTATGTTATTAAGTTGTTCTGGGCTTACTTGGATACAGGTGAGTGGATTACTACTTGTTTTAAGTGTAAATAACTCATTATTGGAAGACACATCTAAATTTAAAATATTGTTTCCACTAATTTCAAGAATTTGTAAATTCGGGTTAGCACTAACGTTGATTGACTGCACATTATTATTTACAAAACTCAACTTTTCAAGCGAGCTTAATCTACTTACGTCAATATTGGATATGTTATTATTATCAAAATAAAGAAATTTTAAAAGGATATTATTAGAAACATTAAGGTTTGTTAAGTTGGTGTTTTGGAGCCATAAATTATCAAGGTTTACAAAGTCCTCAATGCCCGAAAGATTGGTGATGTTTAAATCGTCTAAAATAACCGTTACCACTGACGCAAGAGATGCTGTCGTAACTTCTCCATCAATTACATCATCTATGGAGTTATCAACCAAATATTGCTCAAATACTGGATCTGGAATTGCTGTTTTTGCCACTGGATTAGTGGAGTTGTCATTATTGTTATTAGTTGAGTTATCATCAGAAGAACAACTGAAACCAAAGCTCAATAACAACACCATAGATAGATAATTATAAGGTTTCATAAAATTGTTTTTTACCAATGTAAAGGAAATACTGTGTTCTTTTGTAAAGCTTATCATAAGTTTAACACGATTTCCATTTTTTTTAAATTTTTATTTTTAATCATTAAAATCTATGGTTTTGTTTGTAGGAATTATCCATACGTCGTTTTCATGATTTACACGGCCGCCCATTTCTTTGGTAACAACTTCATCGATAACCAACAAGCCGTTTGAAGCCATATTACTAAAGGTATCAATGCCGTCATTTTTAAAATTTTGTCGTGTTCTGTGTATATTGAATCGATTAGAAAATTGTCTTAAAAAAGCATTTTCAATGCCCTTTTTACCTATTATAAAACCAATTAATCCCCCCCAAGTAGCTGTTGGATTATCGGAGTCCCATCCACACAAAGTTCCAATTTTTATTGTTTCTTTAAAATTACCTTCTCCATAAAAAAGGCTGACTAAGCTTGCTGCGAAATTTATCCCAGAAGCAAAACAACCATTACAATAAAGATTTTGGCCTGTGATATCGTAGCCATCTTTTTGATTTATTTGATATCTCTGATAAATAGAGTCTCTAGTTTGCTCCCAGGGAATTCCAGATAGATATAATTGTTTTGTATAATCATACATAAGGGCAGGATAAGTGCTTTCGTCAAGTATTTTTCTTGATTCATCTGCCATCCATAAAATACGGTTTTTAAGAGTTTCTTCTGTTTGTAATGATGCTAATGAATGCATCGTTACATAAAATTTTGAAATGGACTCTGCTTCAAATCTTGCAGTTGTTTGAATTGGTAATTTTGCTATTTTTCTGGCTATATCTGGCCTTGCTGGGGAAAACAAACCAAATATTTCAGTTGTCAATTGTGCATCAATCATTTCAAAGAAAGCATTTTGATTTGGATGTCCTGTTTGAGGGGGTAACACTCCTTGTTTCATCAAATCAAAAGCTCTTTGATTGGATACCCACAAATAATTTTCCTCTTCATGTCGAATATGGGTTAACCAGCCATTTTTTATCTGTTCAGGTGTTAATTTTGTTGTTTTATGCTTGACTAGCAGGTATTGGTACATGTACTCAATATCTGTATCGTCATCAGCACCCCAAACTTCACTTGAATCTCTGAAAACAAAGTCAATGTTTTCTGATAAATCACTTGGAACTCCTTCACCCCAAATACTAGGTTTGTCAGGTTGTCCCCAATCATCTCTCGTGTAAAAAGAACCTGTTTTTAAATTCCCAATATTACCAATTTTATCCATCTCTGTTACTAAGCCTGTCCAATTTGCGATACATTGCCCCAACCAAAAGCCATATAATTTATTCTCGTAGTCTTGTCTTGAAATTATAATTGAATCTTCTTCAACGTTAGTGCTTTGAGTATTTGAATTTGAGCTACAGGAAACAAAGAGTGCAGTGAAATATAAAAAGAGGTACGCTACTCTCATCTTAGTTAAGAAGTTTTTTAATAAATTCTGATAGTTCTTTTTCTTTTTGCGTTCCAATTAATACTTTTTTCCCATTTTTAAACTCAAGGGCTAAGCCATACTTACCATTAACATTGTAAACGGTTCCATATTTGGTGCCTATTCTTATACCCCAACCTCCAACAAAGCCATAATTAACAACCTTTGCACTTTTAATATCAATCCATGAGACATGCTTTCTTACAAAAGGAAAAAAAATAAAATGCACCTCCTTGTTATCGATGTGTATTTCGAGTTTCATAGCTAGAAATAATCCTAATAAACAAAAGGTTAAAAGGGTAAATAATACCAGTCCTTCATCAGACATTGGATTATTACCTAAGCTGTTATTCCCAATAAATTGTTGGTAACCAAAAATGATTGGCAATAATCCAATACCTATCAAAATGAGCCAAAGCCACCATTGCCTAAATTTTTGTTTTTCGCTGAAGGATTTCATGTTATTGTGCCGTTAAATCTTTAGTAATAACCATCGCATTGCTATAAAAATAGAAAAACCAACTAATGATTCCAATCATTTTAGAGCTATCTTCGAGTAAGTAAGGATTTACTTGCGGGATTTTAAACATATCTAAAAAAATTGAGAGGCCAAAAAAACATAAGGCTAGAACAAGAAGAATATAATCTGTTTTTAAAATGACAAAGTAAAAATTACTAAGTAATGATAACGTAATAATTCCATAAGTGATGAGTACAACTTTCTGTGGAATACCTATGGAAGGAAAAAGTTGTTCATGCATTAAAAACATGTCATCAAAGCAAAGAAGTAGTGTCAATAGCCCAGCGAGAAACATGAATTTCTTGAGATGTTTTGCACCGTACACTGTTCGCTTCATCAATGAACTAAACAAGCATAAAGTCGCTGTTGCAATCCAAAACAGAAAACCAGTTTGTGAAAAAAAACCTATGTAGGCAGGGACCTCAGCAATGGTTGTTACATCTCGAGTTAAATGACCTATTGGAACACCTTTCCATATATGTAGTATCACGACAAGACTTACAAGAAAGCAAGATGTGAATAGTATCATTAAAATTTTATAGCGATTAATCTTTAATTGATTTGAAAATTTCATAATAATATATCTTATTAATTTAGCTGAGATGTCAGAAAGCGATTTAAATTTTTATTCGCTAAAATGATTTCTTTAATGAGATGCTTTTTACAAGGCGATTACAATTTAAAAGGCGTGTGGTGCTTGTATTATTCAATTTTAAATTTCACAGAAACTTCTGTCATTATTTTAATGGGTTTAAACTCTATATCAACAGGCTCTAATTCAGTTTGTTTCTTTGAGTAGCCTCGAATGACTACTTCATCCGACACGCTATAGCTAGAGGAATTCCTGTTGTATTTACTATCACTAATAAATAAGACAGTACTTATTTTTTGATTTAATGGTTTTATTAAAAAATTAGCCTGCTTTTTAGCTTTTAAAACAGCTCTAGATCTTAGTTCGAATTTTAACTCTTCCATTTTTGAGTATTCAGTTTTATCAATTGAAACGTTAGAAATGCCAATACTTTCTAGTTTTATGAGTACTTTACCGGCCGTTTGAGCATCGTAAAGTTTTAAGGTATATGCCTTACTTTTAAGAACATCTTTTTGTTTGAGAAAATATTTTTTAAAGTTACTAGCGAGATCCGATAAAGTCAATTGCTTTTTCAATTCGATACCAATGGATTCTAATGTGTTGGCCATTTTATTTTCTAATTCTTCAACTGAAATCCGATTTTTATTGTCTTTCTCTCGCAGTAAGATGTCTAAATAAATAATATCTGGCTTGACAATAGTATCAATGGTTGCGGTTGTTTCAAGGTAAGGTTGATCAATAAAATTTTTAGTCTGTCCCTTGATTAATTGACAACTAAGCATAATCATTAACGTAGTAAATAACTTTTTCATTTTTTTCTGTTTTGTAGTATTTATGTGTTTCTCAATATTATTTATAGGTGGCATTGTATTTGGATTATAACAACGTGTTTCTTTAATCGCAACAGGTTAATTGGTTTCTTTCTGCTAAAGTATTTGGCTCTTAAAATTACACAATTATCTTTCTTAAACTTAAGAATAGCACTATGTTATTTTGCGTTAAGTAAAGATTTCTATTGCTAACTTATTTCAAAATACTTATTCAATTAATATGCCAAAACTACCAACTCAGTTAAAATAGGGTACAACAAAGAAATTATTTTCACTTTGTTATAAAGTATTGTTGGTTATTTTACCAAGTTGCCATTTACAAACGTTTTTAGACATTTTATTGTACTTAGTTTATGAGTTTGAATCTTCAATGGATTTTTATCTATTATAATGAAATCTGCATACTTCCCTTTTTCTAACGATCCAATTTTGTTTTCCATATTAATTTGCCAAGCGGCATTGCGCGTCAATGACTTAATGGCCTCAAGAACGCTTAATTTTTGTTTATCACCAAGCGTATCACCCGAAAGAGTTTTACGCTCGACAGAGGTCTGTATAAGTCTAAAGGGATCACTTTCAAACATTGGCTGGTCAGAATGTAAGGAATACTTAATACCACTATTTTTTACAAATCCTATTGGTAACATATTGTCTGCTCTTTTGCGTCCTATTAATTGTTGTTTTAAGGCATCGCCATAGTAGAATAAATGATTTATGTGAAAACTAGGAGTGAGGTTTAATTTCTTTAGTTGAATTATTTTATCTTTAGGGAAAAGCAGACAATGTTCTAAGCGATGTCTTGAATTAGAGAAATCAAGCTCGTTTGCCAGCTCATCAAATATGTCAATAACTTGACTTATTGCTGCATCTCCTTGTGTATGAAGCGCTATTTGCCAACCATTTTTATGATATGATCTTATAAAAGATTTTAAGGTATCTTTTTCAATTAAAGCATGACCTTTATGGTTTTTTGGTATATGTAGCTTATTATTTGATAATTCCGTATTAAGGTAGGGTTCATTTAAATACATGGAGCCGATGTAAGGAGAACCGTCATACCAATGCTTAATACCTATGATACCATAGAAATCATTTCCTCCGTTAGGTTTTTTTGGTAACAAATGTGCCATGTCGTGTCGCATGTATATAAAATGCCTTGGATTCTGTCTTCGTTTTGGTAAATAATTCAATTTTGATAGTAATCCTCCGAGCACCGTAATTTGATTATTAGATAAATGTTTAAAAAGTATGAAAGGTCTTTTATCTTCAGCAGTAATTCCTGCCGATACAATGGTTGTATTTCCTTTCTTTGCGTATTCTTTCATCACTTTAGAAGAAATTTTACTTAATTTTTTTGGAGTTAATACCTCCGTTTTTATGATATCAAAAAAAGGTTTTATGGCTTCTTGTTCTACAATCAATCCATTTAAATTTCCATGTTTGTCTTTGCTGTAATAACTATGCTTTGATGGGTCTAAAGTTTTATTGTTAATACCTACACTTTCAAATGCTTTGGAGTTTGCCCAATAATTGTGTAAACTTTGACTAAAAAATAAGACTGGGTTTTCTGGAGCAACTGCGTTGAGGTAGTCAATTGATGGGGGAATCAAATCACTTACTAATACAGGATCAATACCTTTGCAAATAATCCATTTTCCTTTTTCTGTATTTTTTACGATGTTTTCAAAAGCATTCCAAATGTCTTTATTTGACTTAAAAGTAAATCCTGATAGATCATGCATTTCAGACAAAAACATACTTATTGCAAAATGTGTGTGAGGGTCAATAAAACCAGGTAATACGCTGTGTCCTTCAAGATCTACAACGATTGTGTTGCTTGATACATGTTTTTCTAAATGTTCATTAGTCCCTATTTCTGAAATTTTCCCATTAATAATTAGCATAGCCTCTGCAAATGGCTGTTCATCATTTAGAGTGATGATGTGTCCGTTTTTGTAAAGTGTGGGAGGTGTGATGTCAAAATCTTGGATTAAAAAGATAATGGCCATACAAATTAAGCTGAGACAAATGAGGCTTATTGTTATGGCTTTCTTCATAAATAATCTTTTGAGCAATAGAAAAAAATGGTAACTAACTGCTTGTTAATTATTTTTTTAAACACTCATTATTTAATAGTTGTTATCCTGCAATGGTTTTTAAGGCATCAACTAAATAGTCAATATCCTTTTTGGTGATGAAAATTGCAAATGAAATCCTTACCCCATTTAACTCGTATGCACTCATTGGACGTGTATCAATACCATAATAATCTATTAATTCTTTTTGCACTGAAACAACATTTTTCCCAACAACTTCTAAAGTTTGTATCGCACAGGATAGACGGTCGTCCTCTGGAGTTTTGAGATTTAGTTTTGGAATAGCGTTTATTTGCTCTCTAAAGTAATGCTTTAAAGCATAAGACCGATTTGAAATCTTTTCCTTTCCAATATTATTGATGAAATCAATCGCACTCCCCAATCCGAGTAACTCAGGTAAATTTCTTGTATTATAATTTTCTAATCTTCTAATAGATTGGTCTTTATATCCTTTGGCAACAATTAAAGGTTTAAGATAATTTTGACTTGATTTTTTTGCATAAAACACAGCTATTCCTTTAGGTGCAAATAGCCATTTGTGTGCACTAACTGCGTAAAAGTCGCATTTTAACTCCTTTAAATTTATATCAAACATACCTGCGGCCTGCGCACCGTCTACAGCAACGAGAATTCCTTTTTTATGAGCCATTTCTGAAACCTCCTTAACAGGTAAAACCATACCATTGGTGTTGATGCTATGACACATGGAAATAACTTTTGTTTTTGGAGTAATTGCTGCTTCATAAATGGCCACAATCTCTTCTACTGTTTTTGGGAGTATTGGTATAACAGGTCGTACCAATATCACACCTTTTTCAGCTTGAAAAACAGTCCAAGGAATGACGCTACTTTTATGCTCATGATTTATAAGAATGACTTCATCACCGGGCGCCAAATCAAAACTTTTTGCAATGAGGTTCATGCCTTCAGTGGTATTGTGAGTTAACGCAATTTCTTCATTGGAAACGGAAAACAAATCTGCTACTTTTTGCCTTACAGCTTCTTTTTCATCATTCCAGCCACCCCACATATATTTTGAAGGAAAGGCATCTAAAGTTGCTCTATAGGCGTTGGTGTCATTTTGAACAGACAAAGGACAAGAACCTAAGGAGCCATTATTAAAATAACGAAGGTTTGGTGCAAATTTAAATTGCGCTTTTACACTTTCCCAAAAAGCCTCACTATTATCATCAACTTTTAGATTAATTTTTAAATTTTGTGGATCATTAGATTTATAAGAGGAAAGTAGTAATGCCCCTGAAACTCCTGTAAATAATTGTTTCACAAAGGATCTACGATATAAATTTTTCATTGTTGTTGTTGTATCTTTAAAGCTGTGTTTTGTAAATAGTACGTATTGTAATTGCACTAAGTTAGGTAAAACACAGTAGATTCAATTTAATTTAGCAGAACTTTTTTGAGCTTTTTATTGGATGAAATTTAAAAATTTTAATCCAAAAATCACAGCACCACTTTGATAACCATCTTGATAAGACCTAACGTAATCTAATCGTAAAAAACGCAACTTTTTAAAACCAATATTATCGATACCAACACTGTATTCTTGATAGAGCTTTTGTTCTGGTGTAGCTAGAGTGTGTACTCCAAAAACAAGGTTGTAATTTAACTTTTTAACTAAAGGTATTTTATTTAATATAAAGCCTTTAAAATCATACTCAATATGTGTCTCTATATACTGCCTATTAGTACTTAATGAGTAGTAAGGGAGATTGTTAAATATATTAATATAAGTATTTGATGTGCCAATTTTTGTTTGATTGCCATTAAAATGTTGGAAGTCCATAAACGCAATATCATCGGCGTTAAAAAAATGGCCTGCTTTAAGTTGATATTTTAAATCTCCTTTATTGCCAAGGGTGATGTTTTGCGATAACCGCAATTGTATATGATCGTAGTGATATTGTTTTTTAGAGGCAGCAAATCCTTTTTGATAATTCAAATAGATAGTTGGAATACGCTTATTGGGTGTATTAAACTTACTTTTAGGGTAGCTAAAATAACGCTGGCCAAATCTTATTCGTGTGGATATGTCAAAAGTCAAAATTTGATGTGATTTGAATGGAGAAACCCCATTTAAATTAGTGTCTAATGGATTATTACTGGTGTATTTATCTCCTGACTCATTTAGAAAAGTATAATCTGTGGTGTTAAACAAGGGAGATCTATACTGATAAGTCAAGCTTGAATAAAAATTAAAACCATTCATAATTTCTCTTGAAAATGTAAATTGAACAAATTGCTTTTCATATAATTTCATATAATTATCTTCAAAAAACAAGGTGCTTATTGAATTGATAAACGGTGAGATGGCGCCGCGATTAAACTGTTCTGTAGTTATTCCACCAGTCATTTGTATTGTTTGGTCATCGATGTCATTAAACTTGTAGGAGGCGTAAATAACACCACGAAATTGTTTGTCACTCAGGCCATAACTCAACTTAGCGTTTATTGACAAAAAGTGTTTGAACTCATCAATTTTTTTTGTAAAATTAAAACGCATGTTGTTGTTGAAGCCTTGGACGGTATTATAATTTAGTCCTGCAAGTAACCCACTAGCACTAAAAGAAGTTTTTTTGTAGGAATTATTAAAGTCATAACCTGATATCAAATTGATTATTTTAAAACGATTATTTTTAGTATCAATTGAGTCTAAGTATGTCTTTGACTGTCTCACGACTTGTAAGCTGTCTTTTCTAATATAATCTCCAGACTCCTCATTTGTTAATGGAATTGGTCTAAGAGTTTTCCAAAACAAAGAATCTTTTTTATTAGCAGATTGTTCAAAACTTAAAACTTCAGGTCCAAATTGAGAGCTTTCAAATTGTGGATTAAAATCATAGTTGCTGTAAACACCGTTAAAACGTCCCTTACCTTTTACTTTAAAGATACCAAAGGTGAAATCAATTTGTTGAGAAATTAATGCCCAAAGCTGCTCATCTTTTGCATAGCTGTGCGTCTGGGTCAAAACAATGTTATCAGCAATTGGAATTTGCGCCTGCTGCCCAGTAATATTTAATTCTAAAGCATAGATACTCCATTGATCTTCAACGATATAAATGGAACCTGAAAAGACGCGATCATTGCTGCGCTTCGGAATGACGGTGACCTTATTTATTAGGTGACCTTTGTCGTCATAAAAAACACCATCTAGTTCATATTGATAGTAATTAAAGGCGTAATCTGAAATTGGAGAGACTATTTGGTTACCAAGTTCTACGGTATTTTTATAGAAATTAAAATCTACATCCATGGCAGTATTAAAACTAAAACCATTGTCATCACCACTTACTTTTGAAGCTATAATACGTTCTTTAAAGTCATCTGGCGCTCTAAAATTAATTTTGGAAAAGGTCTCAGATAAATAAATAATACCACTTCGAGTTGAGTCAAGACTACCATCAAGATCACCAACTTCACGACCCATGATTGTTTTTGGAACGTTGTTTAGTTTTATAAAGCCCCGAGAATAGAAATCTGTCTTGTATTCTTTAATGCTTGCGAGTATCTTTTTTCTGTTGCTTATCGCTGCTTTTATGATACGATTTGCAGGATTGACGTCGCTATTTAGGATTACCTCATCAAGTGAAACACGTTCTTCTTGAAGAGTTATATTTAACGTGCTAGGTTCTGAGGATAATGTAATTAACCTCTTTTCAGTTTGATATCCTAAATATTTAAAAACAATTGTTTGTTGTTTAGCGCTTGAAATCTGAAGTGTGTAATTTCCTTCCGCATTACTTGTGGTTCCATTATAACTGTTTTCAACATATATATTGACATTTGCTAGTGGTTTGTTATTAATGTCTGTGATACGGCCTGTAATCTGACTATAGATTGAAAAGCTAAGAAAATTAAAAATGAGTACTACAACTAGTGTTTTGTAATAAATGGATTTAATCATAAGTGTAACAATAGGCAATAATGTGATATTTTTTAAATTACGACCTACTCATATAAGCCGCGTAAAGTTGTTAGAAGAGTCTTTTAGTTATTTGAAATTTTTCTTGATTCTATCAAGGTGACGTTTGTTATCTCGATCTTTAATAACTTCACGTTTGTCGTATAGTTTTTTACCTTTGGCTAAAGCAATATCAAGTTTAGCGTAGCCATTGTCATTAATATATAATTTTAAGGGAACTATCGTTAAGCCAACATTTCGCACCTCTTTCTCTAATTTTCGAAGTTCTCGCTTATTCAATAGCAACTTGCGCTCAGCTTTAGGATTATGGTTGTAATAATTGCCATAAACGTATTCTTCAACAGTCATATTTATAATAAAAAGCTCTCCAGCTTGATTAAACTCACAAAAGCTCTCCGATATAGATGCCTTACTGCTACGTATCGATTTTATTTCTGTCCCTGATAAGACAATACCGGCAGAATATGTATCTAATATATCAAACTCAAATCGTGCTTTTTTATTTTTGATGTTGACCGAATTTTTCATGATATATTTAACTAATTACTGATGGTATTAAGGCGTCTCTTTTAGCAACGTTTCAGCATTACTAATACTTGAAAGCACCATCTTTTTCATGAGATTAACTTTGCTTTCTTCCTCAATTAACCATATTTTTTTTTCATTGCTTAACATTTTACCATCAAGAATTTCATCAGAATTAAAACGTTCTCCAAATCCTTTCATCCAATCCATCATGTAAGTGTAAGCTTCTTTTAAATCATGTTGAGCAGTATTATAGGGATTGCCAGTATCCATGCTATCTGTTTTTGATTCCAAGGCATTGATAAGTTGGCCGATTTTCCCCATTTTTGGCATGACGTCGTCATGAACAGCAATGACACGCTCCATTTGTGTCATTTCTGTAGCTTGAGAAGCTGACTTTTTACACGAAGTTGTTATGGTTAGTAAAATTAAAATTGTAGAGAAAAGGTATTTCATATTTGTGGTTATTTACTAAGATTTGTTGATTACAAAAGTACAATCTTAAAGCCTGATATCAAATGTAATCAACATCTTTACGCACTTACGCTAACAATAAATTTAGAGAACTTTAGTTTTTAGCTCCTAAATAAAGGGCATTAAATATAAGTTTATAGGTTCCTCTCGGCTGTCCTCTAAATTGTGGTCTAAATCCATATAAGATAATATGACCATCACCACGTGGTATGTGCATCATAGCACTTTTATTTTTCAGATAACGCTCTTCACCCATGGCCCATCCACTCATAAGTAAATTTTTTGACCCATAGGTCGTTATGTCTATAACATTTGCTTTTGGAGCGTCAGCAATATTTTCAGTACCACCTTCTCCATATTTACGTTGTTTTATAGTTTGAAAAGCTCTACTTCGATTAAAAGAAGCTGCGACCTCTTTTTGCATGCCATATCCCAAAGAATTCAATGTGTCAACACGCATTTTTATTAAGGAACCTGGAATAAAAAAATCACTTGTTGAAATTCCTGACACAACATTACGAATGGGTAATCCTAGTTGTTCAATTGCTAAATCACTAGCAGCATCAAAACAAAGTAATGTGCCTCCAGAGCTTACATAATTATCAAGAGCCGTCATTCCACTCAATTCAATACCTCCAGTAAATTTGCTGGGCATACTGTTTTCAAGGTGTCCATGTAAAATATTTTCTGGTCTTTGAGAGGGAATTATAATGGCACTGTACTTGGATAAACTACTATTTTGTATGTCTTTGTTGTGCAGGGTATCAATGTCAAATTCAAATTGTTCGAGCATCCATCGAGTCCAGCCCTCATCCATATTGGCCTGCCAAGATTTATAAATACCTACTTTTATTGGTTTTAAAGTATTATATGTTTTAGTACTCAAGGATTTTATTCCTTTAAAATTTATTCCAAATTGCTTGCTTAGCTGTGACAATTCATTTTTGAGTGATACAGCACTCTCAACAACAAAAGATCCCTGCGTAAATCCTGCTTGATTTGCATGTAATTGACCGACAATAAATCCAGCTTTTTGAAGTCTATTAACTACAAGTGCACTTAAATTGTCTTTGTTTGAAAATAAATAATGTCCAGCTCCTGACACCTTGCCTGTATCGTACTGTAATTTTGATGTAATTAGTCTTGACTGTACTTCAAATGACTTGTTAATTCTATCCACTTCGACTCCCATTTGTAGAGGTAATGTCCAACCTGCAAGATCATATGGAGGTTGGGGTGGACCACCTGGATATAAAAATTGATCAGGATAGTTTTGCTTTTCCATCAAATCTACGAGGTAAGGTCTAAACGATTGTGCTCCATAAATTATAATACTTTCTTTTTCATATGTTTTATCATCAATTGTAAGAGGTTTTGTTGTTTGATGAATCCGAATCCCTCCTTGCATTAAAATATTGGCAAGGTTAATAGCTTCGCTTGGGTTCCACTGATTTTTTGGAATGATATAGGCAAATGCTTCGTCAGAATTATTGATAGCATCTCTACCCATCGAATAGATATTATACAAAAATTCATCTTTTTTATCGGCAGCAAGATCCAAAATCCCTATTGAAGCAGTCATCATATAATTTACGGCATCTCTAAAATGAGATTCACCACCTTTCCAAGGGTATGGATAAAAAATTTCCGTTCCATCTGAAGGTTTTCTTCCCACATTTTTGGGTTTCTTTTTTGGATCATAATAGCGTGGGGTAGGTGTTGCATGCGCAACCTCTGTAAGAATACCGATTTGATTATGATAATAGGGAGTTGTTCGCATACCACCATTCCAAAACATACTAAAGGAAGTCCCCGAAATCACACCAGGCATTTTTTTCATAGCAAAGCGTTGTGCCATTGCAGTTCCAACTAAATTAACACTTGTCGTAACACCTGGATGAATATTAGGGTTTACGGGGCTTCTAAAAGGGGGTAGAAAAATTCTGGCCCAGGAAGGTGAGGTTTGATGATGATTGTGTACTATCTGAGGATACCATTCATTAAACAATATATTAGTCGCTGCTTTTGTTTCTGGCATATTATTCATAAACCAATCTCGATTATTGTCGTGGCCAACATATTTCTGATACAGAATGGGTGGGCCAGTGGTTTCAAATGGGGTTCCAATGTTTTTCTTATACCAATCAACTACGATGTCAACACCATCTGGATTAATGACAGGAACTATCAATGTGATGACATTATCTCTAATTTTTTTCATTTCATCAGATTCTTCTGCTGCAATACGCCACATGAGTTCTGAAGTCATTTGAGCATGTGCCCTTTCTGTGGCATGCATACCACCGTCAATCCAGACGACAGCTTTACCTTCAACAGATAATGTTCGAGCTTTTTTATCTGAAATGGTCGCACGCGACAACTGTTCACTAATGAGGCGCCATTTCTCTAGAGATTTCATATTCTCTGCACTCGAAATAAATAGTAACTTTATCGGGCGATTCATGACAGATTTTCCGATATCAATCATTTGAACACGATCTGTTGCGTTGGCTAGCTTTTCGTAATAGCTTAGCATTTGGTCATAATCAGCTAATTTGTAATCTGCTCCTACCTCAAATCCAAAAATATCCGAGGGTTTAGGTATTTGAGCGTTTATAATGCTACTTAAAAAGATAAAAATAATCGCAAAACGATAAGAACAATTAATCATATGAGTGTGTTGAATAAAATTATTAGCCTAAAACCTAAAGTTAGAAATTATTTATTGTTCTCAAGACAGTTTTAACATGATAAATGATAACTTTTAAAAAAGTATGGTAAAATTGAGAAAATCAAAAGACAGCTTTTTGTTATAAAAATTGAGGCGCAATGACCACAGTTTAAGAAGATTTTTTGACTATTTTATCGATGAAATGTTTTTTTTATCGTTATATTGCATAAATTTATCTTTTTAACCCCAAAATAAAGATTATGAAAAATCTTGTCTTATACCTTTTTTTCTGCTGTGTTTCAACTGTGTTTGCTCAAACAAAGAACGTTTCACCAAGTATCATTAGTGATGATGTTAGTATCAAGAAATACCATAATAAAAGTGAGCTTAACAAAATGGATAAAGGAGAGCTGTTAACATTATACATTGAGCGTATTGAAAGTCTTGTGAAAACATTACCTTACATCGCTTTTGCCACAAAACCAGGAAAAACTTTATCTACTTTTGGCATACCTAATTCCAAATTAAATACCAAGGCTTTAAAAGATAAAGAAAATGCTACTGTTGATTTTATTGAGACAACATCAGATTTTCATAAAAAAATGTTGCCTTATGCCGACAAGAGTAATTTGATTGCTGGGATTCTTTTCTATGAAGAAACAATGAAATTATTGCATGAATATAATGAAGTCATTGAGTAACCTTTACTACTTCACCCATCAAAACACATATGATCGCTGTTTGAAATCCTCTGATCAATAGATAGAATTCTATGATATAGTCTTCATTAACTCCATTATTTATAATCTGTAGAAATTCTCTATAATGTAAGAAAAAACGTATTTAAAAATGTTGTTCATCGAATATAATTGCATTTTATGGATATAAATTCTAAATTTGACTTTGGTATATACAATAATTTTTAAATCTTAGTTATGAAAAACATCATCTTGAGTATGTGTCTTATTCTTTTTGCTTTAATGACTATTTCTGGACAGCAAGAAAAAGGTATGGTAGGTATTAACAATTGGTTAAACAATTGGACCGAATTTAATACGCACAAAATTGATTATGGAGAAGCAACACAGATAATTGCAGGAAATATTACCAGTAATATCTTTTTAGAGAAAAAACATGTGTATTTGTTGGTGGGAAGCGTGTTTGTCACGAACAATGCCGTCATGACCATTGAACCCGGAACTGTGATTATTGGAGATTATGATTCCAAAGCCTCATTAACCATTACACGTGGTGCTAGATTAATAGCAGAGGGAGAAGCAACAGATCCCATTGTTTTTACTTCAAACCGTGGCTTGAAAAGAGCTGGTGATTGGGGAGGTGTTATCATGCTAGGGGATGCTCCGAGTAATCAATTTGGTGAAGGCTCTGTTGCATCTTACTATCCAGATTTAAAGCCTTTAGATTACATATTTACAAATTTTGGTGGTAATGATAGTACGAGTAATTCAGGGATTCTTAAATACGTGAGAATTGAATATGCAGGAAAAAACATTAAAGGATTTGGTCACTTTAATGGTTTGATGTTAGCTGGTGTAGGTAATCAAACGGTCTTGGAAAATATCATGATTAGTCATTCTGCTGGAAATTCTTTTGAGCTATTAGGGGGAGAGGTTTTTCTTGAAAAAGTAGTGTCATTTAAAACACATGAAAACGATTTTGAGTTTAACCACGGCGCACAAGCACACCTTTATAATTCATTAGCAGTTCGTTCACCCTATGTGTCAAGTAGTGATGGTTCGAGATGTTTATTAGTAAAATCTTTTGACAAAAAAAACACAAATGATTTTTCTAAGAACGGGACCTCAGTGATTGCGCAGAATATTACTTTTATTAATACAAGTAATAATTTAAAGTCTGACATGGAATCTGGACTTATCAATGAAGCCATTTTAGTTGGCGAATATGCAGCATTAGATATGAGTAAAAGTGTCTTGTCTGGTTTTAGTCCTGCAGTCCTATTAGATAAGAACGTAGAGTTGAATCAAGATAATCTAGAGAAAATACAATTTACTAGCATGTATTTTAATAATTGTAATGGTAATATTTTTACTGAAAATAATTCAAATAACGATGATCTTGAAAACTGGTATGGAAATCAAGTTTTTTTTAATGTCTATTCAAAAGGAGATAATATTGAGACATTCATTGCCTCAGACAACTTAAAAAGGCCTGATTTTAGATTACAAATCAATAAGATTTTAGCATCAAACGATGATTGATTGAACAAACAAAAAAGATAAAACCTGCGATGATGACAAAAAATTAACCTTCGTTTATAACGAAAATTAGCATGAAAAAAATTACACATATTTGTAGCTTGTTAACTTGTTTTTTAATAACAGTAAGTTCACTGAATGCTCAAATTGTAATCAGTGCACCGAACTTAGGGTTTAGTCAAGCGTGCGCAAGTGAATCATTTAATATCTTCTTCACAACATTTACTTTTTCTCCAGAAGCAGCTCTAAATAATTCTAACCAATTTATTGTTGAACTTTCAAATGCTCTAGGTGATTTTTCTGATGCAACAATTGTTTATTCATCCGAGGAAGGTGAAATTTTAACATCACCGGCAACTGTTGGATTTTCTTTACCTGATACGACAGCAGGAGAATCTTATAAAATTAGAATTAAGAGTACAGCACCCGAAACAATGAGTTCAAATTCGGTATCATTTGCTGCCTACTTCAAGATACATGATGAACCTTTTTCAATCAATAATTTAATTGAAAATGTTGTGTTCTGTTCAGGTAGTAGCTATCTTTTGAGTATTGATGATCCTGGAAATGAAAATAATAATTCTCCTTTGCAATACGAATCGTTGTCTTTCAATTGGTATAGAGAAACCAGTGCCACAACATCAATTTTTTTGGAAACAAGCGAGGCGCTTTCAGTAACCGAACCCGGTACCTATTTTGTAGAAACGAATTATGGAACTTGTACTTCTAATTCGTTCTCTAACAGAGTAACGTTGTCTGAGGCAGCTTCTGGTGTAATATCAGCATCCGTAAATTCAAGCCTTGGAAATCCTTATTGTGTTACAGAGGGACCTACTACTTTGAGCACTATTAGTGGAAATAGCTATCAATGGTATAAAGATAGTAATGAAATTTCAGGGGCAACAAATCAAGAATATACAACAAATGAATCTGGGTTTTATGAGGTAAATGTGAGTTTAGGAGACTGTTCTGTTTTAGCAGACATTAATTTAGAAAATAAAGATTTTATAAGTAGCATCAATGTTTCTGACACCATTCAGCTTGAAAATGATGAGGCAATTCAAGTTATTGTTTCTACAACTGCTGATAATCCCGAGTATGTTTGGTACTTAAATGGAATAGAAATTACTGATGAAATATCAAATTCATACGATATTTATGAGCCAGGAAATTATGTGGTAATAGTGACGCAAACATTGGGATGTAATGCGTCGGATGATTTTAGCTTTGTGGTAGTTGAACAATTCCCTGATGTCACTAAAATTCCAAACTTAATTAGTCCAAACGGTGATGGTATTAATGATACATGGGTGCTTCCTCAACAATATGCTACAGGATCTAATACAGAGGTGCTCATTTTAGATAGTAATGGCACCTACGTGCTGAAAACTACAGAATATCAAAATGATTGGCCTCAAAACCAAATCAATAATAACAATACCAATCCAGTGTACTATTATGTAATTATATCTCAAGATGATGACATAAGAAAGGGTTCAATTACGGTCATAAAATAATATGAAGCTTCCTTTAATTCTAATGTTTTTCTTTGTCAATTGTGTAGCACATATTGAGGCACAAGAGTTTGGAACAGTTGCTTTAAATATTCCTGACAGAAGTTCATTAAAATTTAATAAGTTTTTAATACATCCTACATTTAGTTTTGTAAGAGAACAGAACAAATATTTGAGTATTACGAATCAAAGACAATGGGTCCAGTTTGATGATGCCCCCTCTAGTTATATAGCAAGCTATTCAGGGAGGTTTAATGAGAAAGTTGGTCTAGGAATGAGTGTATTTCAGCAAAATTATGGTGTGTTGACGTCTTTTGGAGCTATTGTTAATATGGCTTATAACGCGAGACTGCAATATGAGCAAAATTTAACCTTTGGTTTAAATTTAGAGTTTATTAAAAGTGGTGTTAATGATGGAAATATTATTACAAATATTCCTGATCCTGTAATTAATAATATTCCATCAAATGCGATTGCATTTATTAGTCCAGGAATTAATTATGGCTTGGAATTTATAGATGTTGGTTTGGTTATAAATAATTTGATTCAATATAATTTAACTTCCTCCGAGCTCATAAACGAGGATGCCCAGCGAAGTATTCAAGCTCATGTGATGTACACAGGTTACATGGATGTTCGTGGTTTTTTTGATGACACTAAATTCTCAACACTAATTAGATCTGAGTTTAAAACAAATAAAACGGAAGTCTCAGGTTTGGCAATACTCCAAGTTCCAAAGGGTATTTGGGGGCAAATTGGCTACCACTCACGTTATGGTGTTTCAGCGGGTATTGGTCTAAACATAACAGAGCAAATTGCGATTGAGTATAATTTTGAAAAAGCAATAGGTAAACTTGACTTTTTTGGTAATTCTCATAACATCACAATTGCATATCGTTTTAAAAATGGCACTAACGACAGGAGAAATGATGAGGAATCTGCTTTTGTTATTCCAAGAAGAAAAAGACGAGTATTGGCAACATCAAGTACAAAAAGAGCTAAAACAAAGAAATCTGTCCTAACCGAAATAAGTGGTGTTAAACCGTTGGATGAAGGAGAAAAAATCTTAAAAAATCAAGCGAATGTAAAAATTGAGTCAAAAATAGAAGTTTTGGAGCATGCAAGTCAGCCTAATATCAAAACAGAGATTACGACTGAAAAATCACCTCCAAACACCAAAATCGCTGAAGAGAAATTAGATGAAATTGAATTGACTGCCAAAGCGGAAAAACAACGAATTTTAGCACAAAAGGCAATTTTATTTGAAATCACTCATAAAGATGACCTTGCAGCTGCTATGTTTGAGATGGTTGAGAAAGCTAAGACAGCGAAGCAACAAGAAGAAAATTTATTGATAGAATTAGATGTCCTAGTAGACGCAAAAAACAATGATTTAAAGGCTTTAAAAGAAGAAAATGATTTGAGTGAGCAAGGGGTTTATCAAAAACCAACATCTTTTAAAAGTATATCGAAACAGAAAAAAATATTAGAAAATTTGAAGACCAACATAGATACATCCATAAAAATGAGAGAGAATGGGATGTCAGATCTTGAATTGACTTATCAGAGACGTCTCAAAAAAATGACAGATGAGGCTGATAAAACAAATAAATATTATCTATCAGCCATAAAAACATTAAAGGAAGATCACAAGCAGCTTTTTGCATCCAAACAAGCACTCATGTTGCGCTTAAAAGCTATAAATACCGGTCTTGAATTTGAAAGAAAAAGACGTATTAAAAAAGCAATTTATGACAATGAAAGTGATCGCTATAAAAAAGATACAGCAACACTAAATTCGATAAAAAAGTTGACAAAAATCGGAAGTAACACAAACTTAAAAATTGAAGATTTTGATTTTGGCAACAAATTTTCTGCAAATAATATTCAAATAATTAAGGGGGTAACATATGCCAAAAAAGGGTATTACCTCATTTTGGCAGTCCATAGTGATATCAAAAGAAGAGATGAATTCATTACTAAGGTCGTTTTATTTGGTGAACCAAATATCGATTTCTTTTATGATGTCAAAACAAGTATGTATTACATTTTCTCACAGAAATTTAATTCACTTAACGCAGCAAAAATATTCATGCAATTGAACAAACAATTACCCTTTATGAGTGAGGTTTCCATTATAAAAGTTGAAAATTAAAGAAGAAGTTAAAGATGTTTCATCAAAGCCAATCATTTGAATTATTTCATAAATGAGTGTTGATAAAAATTTTCAAGCTTGCGTGAAATTATTTATGTTTCAACTAAAAAGTTAAAGTTTTATGTATTACATCGATTAATTAATATATTTCATCGATAATTTTATATTTTTGATAGTACAATTCAATCTCTGTACATTGAAGTCATCTCTTGTAAATATTAAATTTCTTCTTAGCCTTAATTTAAAGGATTTAGCACTTATTTTTTCTAAATGTTATTTAGTGAAGCTTTGCCACTTAATCATAAATCTTTTTGACTTTGAAACGAATTATTTGGTTAATCACTTCAGTGATATTTTTAGGATAATGTATGTTCAGAATTATTATAAAATTTCACAAAAAATAGTATGAACAGAATTACGTATTTTAAACATAGTTTTTTTCTAATATGTATCATTTTAGGATGTTCTTCTTTTGCTCAAAATTATATTCCTTTTACACCGCGATTTGATCAGGATGTACGAGGTGATATCATTCTTATTGGAAATAATATTTTAGGTCCAAATAATGAAGCCTTTAATGAGAATTCTGTTTATAATCATAACGTAGATATGAGATATGTGGATATTGATAATGATATATCAACATACAGTTCTTCGAGTGCAGACTTAGAAATACCAAATCCCAATTGTTATCAAATTATATACGCAGGATTGTATTGGGGTGCAGTCACAAGTGGTGCTGAATCTATTACTGAAGTTCAACTAAAAGGGCCATCTGGGGAGTATATCAATGTGACGGGAACCGTTATTTACAGTGCTGATGGCACTGTCACAGGAAACTCTTTTCCTTATTCATGTTATGCAGATGTGACGGATATCATTTCAAATTTGGAGAATGATTTAGGAACATATACTGTGGCAAATGTATCAAGCGCTCAAGGCGAAACGAGTTCCTTAAACCCCTACAATGGTACAGGGTATTCAGCGGGTTGGTCACTATTTATTGTGTATGAGGATCCCACCATGCCTGGTAAGTCCATAACAAGTTTTGACGGATTCAGCGCCATTAGTAGTTCTGTGAATCTAGATGTTCCTATCTCTGGATTTCGAACAGTACCAGCTCCAGCGCCAGTACGAGCAAATTTTGCATTTGCAGCTTTAGAAGGGGATAAGCCAATTAGAAATGATCGCATGTTAATTAATGATGTTAATTTATCAACAGTCGATCGTCCTGAGAATAATTTTTTCAATAGTTCAGTGACTCGATTAGATGCGACTCCTGTAACAAACAGAAATCCCAATAGTACGAATACTTTAGGATTTGATACAGGTGTTATGGTTGTCCCTAATCCCAACAATACAGTCATTGCGAATGATGCCACCAATGCAACAGTCCGCTTAGAGAGTAATCAAGATACTTATTTCGAATATTTTTTTGCTTTTGCTGTTGAAATTATCGAACCAAACATAGTACTAACGAAAATTGTTGAAGACGCTAACGGCAATAACATTGGTGGTCAAATAGTAAATCTTGGTGATGAACTTAATTATGTCATTGGTTTTCAGAATACTGGAAATGACGGTGCTACTAACATTACTGTGAGAGATATTTTACCAACAAATATAGTTTTTAATTACCCTGAAGATATAATTTCATTACCACTGGGTGTAAGTGTTGAGAGTTTTAACTCTGAAACGCGTGAAATTATTTTTAGAATTGAAGAGTCTATTGTTGAGGAAAATGACCCTCTCTCTGAAATTAGATTTAAAGTAGAAGTTGTTTCTACATGCAGCCTGTTAAATGACGCCTGTTCAAATATCGTTACAAATCAGGCATTTGCAACCTATTATGGAACTTTAAATCCTTCATTTGTAATTACAGATGATCCTAGTATCAGCACAAATGTTGGTTGTTTGTTGACACCTGCAGCAACTAATTTTCTGGCCGATATAAATTGTGTTTTCTCTGAGGAAGTTATTTTATGCGGAGATAGCGTTCAATTAACAGCAGCAGATGGATATGATACTTATTCATGGTCAACAAATCCCACTGGAACACCTGAAATCGGTACAACACAAATTATCACGGTCACAACTACGGGAACTTATTATTCATTTAACACCGCTGTAGCACCTTGTCAATCCATTGAACAAGAATATGAAGTTATTACGTTTGGGGCAAATGTGCCCAATCCTGTTATTCCATATGCCGATCAGATTGTTGTTTGTCCAAATGATGGTAAAGATTTACCAAATATCTTTTTATGTGGCTCCAATGATACACGCTTAATCCAAACGGGTATTACAGACGCCAATTCAATTATATGGGAGAAATTAGATGAATCTAGCTGTCCTCCTGTTTCTAATCAAGACTGTGCAAATGAAAATAGTACTTGTATTTGGAATGAGGTAAACTCAGGGCCAGATTTTCTGATTGACACATCCGGTCAATATAGACTTACATTAAATTATGATGGAGGTTGTTTTAATCAATTTTATTTTAATGTGTTCACAAACTTACTCAGCCCAAGTGCAGTCACAAAAGATATTATTTGTGATACGCCTGGAGAAATTGTTGTCAATGATGTTCCAAATGGTTACGAGTATAGCATTGATGGTGTCAATTACCAAGACAGTAATGTGTTTTCAGTAGCAACTCCAGGAATTTATACAATTTTTATTAGGCAAATTGGAATAACTCCTAACCCATGTATTTTTACGGTACCAGAGGTTCAAGTTCGAAAACGCACCTTTACCGTTTCTACAATCATTACGCAGCCTTATTGTCATGGTGATTTGGGAAGCGTTCACATCGCTGCCAATGACGCTAATCCACAATATTTTTTCTCAATTTATCAAGAATCAACCTTGGTCAACAGTGTTGGGCCAATACTTCCAAACGATTATTCTTTTAATAATTTAAACCCGGGAATCTATACTGTTAAAGTATCAACCGAAGATGGATGTGAATTTACTGGGGATATTGAAATTATTACCCCACCGATACTTACTGCGACGGCAGCTATTACTAAACCAATCACTTGCACAGCTGGAGAGATTACAGTATATCCAAATGGAGGGACAGCACCATATTTTTATTTTGTAAATAGTGACACTACATTTCAAACAACACCTGTTATACCTGTTTTAAACCCAGGGCAATACAATATTACAGTCACAGATTCAAATAACTGTTCGGTTGACCTATCCATTACAATTGAAACCACACCGAGTCCAGAGTTTTATATTGAAACTTCAAATATTTTATGCTCAGATACAGGTGCTCTCGGAATTATTGATATTAATGTGACTAATCCACATGGCAACACTTTAAAATTTAGTATTGATGGTGGAAATACATTTTATGATTCATCAACTTTTAATGATCTGTCTGAAGGTAATTATGATGTCGTTATTCAGTATGTGATGGGTATGGATACTTGTTTGACCCCACCGCAAACAGTGACAATTACAGCAGTTCCTGAAATACAGGGTATTGCTGAGGTGACGACACAGTTTTCTTGCGATTCTTATGGTATTATTGCAGTTTCGAACGTTAGTGGAGGCACACCACCTTATACTTACAGCCTCGACGGCACTACATTTCAAACAGGAAACATATTTAATGGATTAACATCAGGAACTTTTACCGTAACAATTAAAGACGCTAATAACTGTGGATCTTTTACGCTGCCGGTAACAATAGATCCTTTGAATCCACCAACAGATTTAGATTTTAATAATACACCGTTAACCTGTCCTGAATTAAAGTCGGATGTGACAATTACATCAACGACTGGAGGAACAGGAATGTTAGAGTACAGAATATTGGCTCCAGTTGGATATGAAACGACCTATCAAGCTTCAAATGTTTTTTTAAGTTTGGATCCAGGGACCTATACGTTTAAGGTAAAAGATTTTTTAGAATGCACATACATTGAATCTCATACCATAGCGCCAATACCTCCAATTACGATATCTACAATTTTGACAAAAGATTTAGATTGTTCAGGGACACCTAATGCCATAATTTCTGGTATAATTTTAGAAGGTTTAGCACCATTTACTTATGAGGTATCATACAATAGCGGCGTTTACACCACTGTTGGTAGTACCAATACAAATTTTGAGTATAGCGCATCTAATTCAGGTAGTTATCAATTTAAAGTGACGGATTCAAATGGATGTTCTGCTGAATCAAATATTCAAAATATTTCTGCACTTTCATTACCTGAAATAGTATCCGTTACGTCGACACCAAATTTATGCTTAGGAGACTCAAATGGATCCCTTCAAATCACTTTAAATACGTCTGTTGGAACACCTTTTTATACCATCAATGTTTTTAACACCACAACAGGGACAGATTATGGGAGTCAAACAACAGGATTGCCATCCGGGAATTACACAATTACATTGACAGATGCCAAATTTTGTACTGACACAAAAATGATTACTATTTTTGAACCAGATCCATTAGAGGTGAATTTCCATGTTATAGATATTTCTTGTGTTGAAACTGGGCTTTCTCAGGGTTCTATTATTATTGATAATGTTATTGGAGGAACCGCTCCATACACCTATTATGTCACTGGATCAAATGGCTATTCTGAAAATGAATCTAATGCCTTAGGTACGGCATCAACTACTTTTAGTAATATTGATTTTGGACTGTATCAAATAAACATTGTAGACTTCAATGGATGTTCTACACTAATCCAGGACGTTTTAGTAGCTTCCCCTCCAAATGATTTAGACATCACGATAAATACAACATCAAATTGTTTGATAGGAGGAGAGGCTGATGTGAGTATTGGAACTACCTTAGCAGGAACAGGGCCCTTTTATTTTGATATTTACAGGGGAGAAACACCTCCACCTCCACCAGGTGGAACATGGTTGTCTGAAGATTCACCAGGCAGTCAATCGGCAACATTCTTGGGCTTAACACCAGGAATTACTTATACATTTATCGTGTATGATTCCTCAAGTGGATGTAGTTATTATGAACAAGCAACAACGCCAACATCATCAAGTTCTACATTGATTGTAAATACATCAACTGTTAACAATATTAGTTGTGTTGGAAATGCAGATGGTAATGTGTCTTTCACTGCAAATAGCTCGTATAATGTTTCTGTGGATATAGACTATGAGGTGTTTAATTCATTATCATTGTTACCAGTGGGAATCTCTGGATCCAATACAATTTTATCAAATGGAAGTATCTCTGTTGAAAATTTAGGGCCATTGGAACTCGGAACCTATTTTATTTTAGTTAAGGAGACCAGTGGGGCTAACTCAGGATGTGGCGCTGTGACTGTTCCGTTTAATATTTTAGAATCGTCATTAGAATTATCCCTATCGGCGAAGGTTGAAAAAAATGCAAATTGCAATCCTAACTCGGGAATTATCAATGCCACAGCCAGCCATGGTACAGCTCCATATTTATATCAACTAACAACATCGGAGATTCCTCCATCTATTTCAGACATAAACTGGTTAGATCAGCATGTTTTTAATGTCGATGCGAACAGTTATTATGTACATGCTCTTGATGCCTTTGGGTGCATAAAATCAACTCCAGTAATTGTACTAATGTCAGATTCTGAACCAATTATTGCTGCAACATCAAGTAATCAATGTTTTGTATCAGAAGGGAACTATGAAATAAATGTTTCATTAATGTCACCTGGAGTACCACCTTATACATTTAGTATAAATGATGGTGCATTTCAAACAAAGGAAATACCATTTGTTATGACAAATTTAGCTGCAGGAAATCATACAATTGAAATTAAGGATGCTAATGGTTGTGGAAATTTTGTAACCGTTACACTAGAGTCTTCTCTAGTATTGTCACCAAATCTCTCTGCAGTGCCATCATGCAACAATAATGATGGTCAAATATCCATGACAACTAATGGTGGAAGTGGCTTATTTGACTATAATATTAGTCCAAGTCCAGCTTCAATTTATTTAAATGGCAATTCGTTTTTTGGTGTGCCTGCAGGGTGGTATACCATCACTGCAATTGATACCACTACATTGTGTTCTGTTGAAGCTGAAATATTTGTACCAAACGCAACATCACCTTCATTATCAATTGTGTCAGATGCCTTAGAATGTTTTGGAGATAATTCTGGTGTATTTGAATTGCGAGTCGCAGGCTACTCAGGGACCTATAATTACGAAGTTTTTGATGTGAATAACAATTCAGTTTTTGGACTAATGGCGGCCTCAACAACCACAAATCCTGAAATAATTACAGGATTAGATTCCGGAACCTTTACAGTTCAAGTGAGTGAAACAGAATTTCCATTCTGTACTAGCGAAACAGAGGTTGTTATTTTATCTCCAATAAATGAACTAACCCTAGATATATTAGAGACTTCAAATGTTACATGTGATAATATTGGAGGGACACTAATAGCGATGGCGAGCAATGGTTGGGGAGATTACGAATATGAATTAACAGGTGACCTCGTACTCCCGTATTCTAATAATGGAACCTTTGCAAATTTAAGCTCAGGAACCTACACAATAAATGTGAAAGATGCCGGTGGTTGTGTAGTTTCAGAGACGGTGGTATTGTCCATGCCTAATCCAATAGAAGCCACGTTCGCTACAAATTCAAATGTACTGTCTTGCTTTGGTGACACCAATGGGACTATTATTGTTGAAAATGTTACAGGGGGACAAGAATTTAACTATAATTACACGCTTTACATGTCCTCCCCACAAAACACTTCCTCAGGGCCTCAAACTTCAAACATATTTACAGATTTAAGTCCAGGTACGTATCATGTTATAATTAACGATGGGTTTAATTGTGAATTTATATCACCTGATATTATAATTACAGAACCAGAGGCAATGACAGTAAATTTAGTAGCTGATTCGTTACCGACATGTACTTTGGATGCAACACTAACGCTGAGTGCTTCAGGCGGTACAGGAATTTATACATATAGTGATCATATTGATTTCACGACAATTCTCGGATCATTTGCAGCCTCAATATCATTCTCTGTTGCTCCTGGAACGTATAGGTATTACATAAAAGATGTCAATGGATGCATATCATCAGTTTCGAATGAAATTACGATAGATTCATTACCTGAGTTATATATTGATTTAGAAAGAACCGACATTACGATTAATTGTGCTGGAGATAATTCGGGTGTGATTGTAGCCAATGCTTACGGAGGTTTAGGGTTTTATATATATACATTGCAAGACGATTTAGGTAATGATATTTTACCTGAACCGAGTCAAACAACACCCGGAGTCTTTTCAGATTTGTCTGCAGGTAATTATCGCGTTAGAGTTGAAAGTGGTGATTGTTTAATGCAATCAGAAATAATTAATATTAGAGAGCCTTCAGCACCACTGATTGCAAATTATACAGTATCTAATATTGTATGTAGTGGTGCTAATAATGGGAGTGTTGAAATTCTAGCTACAGGGGGTACAGGCTCCATTAAATATGCTATTTCTCCACAATTGAATCAATTTTTTGAGGGTTCAGTTTTTGAAAATCTTGCGCCTGGCTCATATCAAGCAATGGCTCAGGATGAACTTGGTTGTTTTTCTGTCATTGATTTTACAATTGATGATCCTGTTCCGGTACAATTAGAAATCGTAGAAGACTCATTGTTTCCTGAGGTGTGTGAGGGTGTCAATGATGGCGAGTTTAGTATCGACATATCGGGCGGAAGCTTACCTTACAGTGTAAGCTTAGATGACAGCACAGGTATTTATAACACTGGAACTGAAATACAAACTCAATTTGATTTTTATGAGTTGTCTGGTGGAAATCATGTTGTTTATATACGTGATGCTTTGGGATGTGAATCTGAGTGGAATATTTCTTTTCCAAATTCTGTAGTGATAAACCCTCAAGTTAATATCGAATATAGTTGTACAAACAATTTACAATCGAATCAGGTAATTGTCAGTGTCGATACTAGTATTTTAGATTTAGCAGATGTTGATTATTCGTTAGATGGAGGTGTGTATCAGTCAAATTATATATTTGATAACGTATCAACAAGCATGGATCATTACATCGATGTAAGGCATACAAATGGCTGTATTCAAAGAACAGCAATATTTAATATTCCTAATTATCAGCCATTAGATTTAGTACTTCAGGAAGGTGAAATTAATGAAATTATAGCCCAAATATCTGGTGGTTCTTCACCTTACGAATTGTCATTAAATGGTAATTATTTTGGTGCTGTTCATACGTTTCAAATCGAAGAATCTGGAACTTATTTTGTCACAGTTACAGATAGTGCGGGCTGTTCCGTTAGTGCCTCGATAGATGTCGAATTTACTGATGTTTGTATTTCCAATTATTTCACTCCAAATGATGATGGAGTTCTTGATACCTGGGGGCCTAGCTGTGCTCAACAATATCCAAATCTCACGGTTGATATTTTTGACAGATATGGTCGTGTAGTAGCGACTTTAAGCCAGGGTCTGAAGTGGGATGGTAAATATCAAGGTAACGATTTGCCAACAGGGGATTATTGGTATGTGGTAAAATTAAACGATGCGGTTGAACAACGAGATTTTGTGGGTCATTTTACGCTCTACCGATAAAGATCCTATTTTTCTTAACTTTATAATCTTTCCACAGAGTAATTGGTTGAACTAAGTTTGAATTTCTTTTTAAGACTTTATGTTTAAAGGATGCCTGTCCTAATTCAAAAAAATGAGGTAAAATGATTATAATGTTAAATTTTTATGCTTTATATCGATTAAATAATGTATTACGTCGATTTTTTTAGTATTTTTATAAACAGAACCCAAACCTATTAAATTGAACTCAGAAGGAATTATTTTAAATTGATACGAGCGAACTAAAAACTCCAAGTTTAAACACAAAACGCTCTGTATTTTTCTTAACTAAATCGCAAAAGTTCATTAAAAATTCACAAAGACTGTAAATGGTTTTTTACGCAATGAAAAAACTTCACCTACTTACTTTATTTTTGTCTTTATCCTACAGTTATTCTCAGGAGTTAAACTTACCCGTGTTTACGCAATATCTTGCTGATAATAATTTTGTGATCTCACCAACTTATGCAGGAATTGGTGATAATTTAAAGCTTCGTGCCAATGGACTTACGCAATGGGTTGGAATTAAAGATGCCCCTGATAACCAATCCTTTTATGGCGATTTTAGACTAGGAGACCGCTCAGGAATTGGCTTGTCGCTTTACAATGATAAAAATGGTAATACCATCCAAACTGGTGCTAAATTTTCTTTTGCTCACCATCTTATTCTTGATATTCCTACCGAACAATTTTTATCATTAGGTTTGTCATACAATATCAATACGTTTCGAATTGACATTGATAACTTTAACACAACTTATGACAATCCTGTAATCGATCCATTTATAACAGATGACCGCAAGGCAAACAATAATAATTTTGATGTGGGACTACTTTACAGGTTTAAAAATTATTTTTTGAGTATTAATGCAAATAACATTTTACCAAAAAAAATTGATCAGAGTCTCAGAATATTTGAACCCAATATGCTCTTTAATATGCAAGTTTTTACAGGTTTAACTTTTGGAGGTTATTCAAAAAAAAATGAGTTTGAATTCGAGTCATCTTTGTTTTTTCAATATTTTGCTAGTGACAGTAGATCAAGTAGTGATTTAAATATTAAAATTAAAAAATATGGTCGAGATGAAAATTATTTTTGGGGAGGTATTTCGTATAGGTTTTTAAACGATCAATTTTTCAAACCTTTAAATATCGGTCCTATGGTTGGGTTTAAACAATCTATTTTTTATTTTGGTTATGCCTATCAATTAACGACAAACGCATTGTCTGCATATAACTCTGGAACACACGTGGTAACTGTTGGAGTAGATCTTTTAAGAGGTGTCAGTAATTGTGCATGTACAAAAAGTAGAGTAAAATATTAAAATACTCTTCTTTATTTTTAATTAATTTTGTCCTTTAAAAAAAATAAATTTTATCATGCGCTCCATTGTCTTTTATGCTCTCTTGATTGTGATAACGTCATGTCATATTGACGAGAAATTATCTGCTCAAAAGATAATAGATAAAACTATAAATGTTTCAGGTGGAGACCACTATCTAAATGTCAATATAAAATTTGATTTTAGAGACAAGCATTATCGATCTTCTCGCAACAATGGTATGTTTCAATATGAGCGTTATTTCAAGGACTCTCTTGGGGCAGTGAAAGACGTCTTAAGCAATGACGGAATTCAGCGATTTATCAATAATAAAGTAATTACAATATCGGATACTTTGGCTAAAAGCATTGCCAGTTCTGTGAATTCTGTCCATTATTTTGCGTTTTTGCCTTTTGGATTGAACGATTCCTCTGTGAATAAGCATTATATTGGAGATGTTGAGATGTTCGGCAAGTCCTATTATAAAATAAAAATTTGGTTTAATAAGGAGGGTGGAGGTGAAGATTACGAAGATGAATTTATTTATTGGATTAATAAGAAAAATTTTATGGTTGATTACCTAGCGTATTCTTATAACGAAGCTAATGACATTGGAATACGTTTTAGAGTTGCAAATAATGAGCGTTTTATTGGAGGTTTACGATTTGTAGATTATTTAAATTTTAAACCAAAAAGTAGCGAAATCGATTTATTAAACATAGAAGAATCATATCTAAGAAATCATCTAGAATTAGTCTCTAAAATCGTTCTTCATAATATTGAAACCTACTAGTCATAAATCAATCAATTACTAAAAGGGAATCATTTATTTTCCCATCTGGAGTGAACGTTAAAATGTATAAATTAGCATTGTTGTTATCATCAATATTTGGATATTTTTCTGTTTCTAGAAGCATATTGACTAATTGAGGTGTGGTGTTGCTATGTCCAACCACTAATACAGTCTTGCCAGTATTTGAGAAAAGAAAGTTTTTTCGATTTATTTCTGATGGATTGTAGTAAGATAATTTGAGACCGTTTTTTTCAGCGGTTGGTAAAGCTGTTTGCCTCGTACGTTGATAAGTTGTGGTGTATACCGCATCAAAGTTTATGTTTTGAAAAACTAAGCTCCATTTGGCAGCTCTTAAAACACCTTTCTGTGTTAAATTTGGATTTTTATTTTCCTTGTCACTTCGATTTTTTTCAGCATGACGAATAAAATAAAATGTGGTTGATGTGTCTTTTTTTTCTGTATTCTGAGCGAGAGTAGGTGCTGTTAAAATCAAAGATAAAATAAGAAGGGTAAAATGTTTCATATTGTGTTAAATTTAAAAATATTTTGAGTTATGTTATTATTTTAACAAGAAAACTAGGCAAGTTCTAAGGCTATTTCAATCATTCCTATAAAAGTGGTCTCTCGTTCTTTACTCGTTGTCTTTTCTCCAGACACTAATGAATCTGAAATTGTTAAAATCGCGAGTGCATTCACATTATGCTTTGCGGCAACAGTGTACAAGCCAGCAGCTTCCATCTCTACGCACAAAATACCAAATTTTGACCATTTTTTGTAACTTTCAAATGCATCTGCATAAAATTCATCACTAGTAAAAACATTACCAGCTTTGATATCAATATTTTTTTCTCTCGCGATATCCACAGCTTTCATAAATAATTCAAAACTCGCAGTGGGAGCATAATCTGCACCTCCAAATCTTAATTCATTAAGACCAGAATTTGAAGAAGCAGCCATCGCAATAACAATATCTCGAATTTTAATACTTTCATTATATGACCCTGCAGAACCAACTCTAATTAAATTTTTTACGCCGTAGTCATTAATTAACTCATGAGCATAAATCGAAATACTTGGAACTCCCATGCCAGTGCCCATAACTGATATTTTTTTACCGTTAAAAAAACCGGTATAACCAAGCATGTTTCTGACTCTATTAAAACAAACAGCGTTCTTTAAAAATGTTTCAGCAATCCATTTTGCTCTTAAGGGGTCGCCCGGAAGTAGAATTGTTTCAGCAATGTCGCCTCTTTTGGCTTCGATATGTAAACTCATATTTTAAACTATTAATAATCAGATGTACCTGTTGAGCCATCGACAATGGCTATGCTCGATGAAAGTCCTAAGCGGTCTACTCCTAGGTCAATAAATTCTTTGGCAATATTGTAATTTCTGATACCTCCAGAGGCTTTTAATTTTGTGTTTGATTTATGTGCCGCATACTTCATAAGACGAATATTTTTTACAGTGGCTCCTTCAGTACCAAACCCAGTAGACGTTTTGATAAAGTCTGCACCACATTCAATAGCAATACTGCTCGCTTTAATAATTTCATCATCATCCAAATAACATGTTTCTAAAATTACTTTTAAAACTTTATTTGGCATAATTTTTTTGATCGCTCTAATGTCCTCTGCGAAGGCATCATAATCATGACTTTTCAATAAACCGATATTCATCACCATATCGATTTCATCTGCACCATCTGAAAGTGCTGATTGCGCTTCAAATAATTTGGATTCTGAACTCATTGCTCCAAGTGGAAAACCAACAACACCACAAATTTTAACTTCTGATTTTTGAAGTTCCTTTTTAGCTAATTTTATATAACTGCTGTTGACACAAACAGAGAAAAAATGGTGCTCTTTTGCTTCTTGACATAATAATTTAATATCCTGCTTTGTTGCCGTTGGCTTTAAAAGGGTATGGTCAATGTATTTTTGAATTGGTTTCATCTCTATTCACTCTTGGATAAAGTTAAGTTATTTTAGTTAAAACATTAGGTATTAAAAGACAATTTTACCTAAACAAGATGCATTTAAAAATGTATTTGAAACAATGATATTAATCAGTTTTTAAGATTGCTTTCAGGATTATTTTTGTTAAAATTATAAATCAATTTAATCATGAAAAAAACATTTTTCACATTTTTAGTAGCGAGTTTACTTGTATTTAATGGTGCCTTTGCACAAGACTCGGAGGAAAGTCAAGGTTTAAAAGGAGCTTGGTGGGCTCTGGGTCAATTAGAATTTAATGATAACGATGTAAATGATGTCAGTACCTTTACGGTTTTACCTGTCGTTGGAACTTTTATAAGTCCAACGATTACGTTAGGCTTAGGTGCTGGTTACACAACTACAACATCAGGAGATTCGGACGCTGTTAGTGCGCTTATTATAATGCCATTAGTTCGAAACTATTGGAGTCTTAATGAGAAATTTTACATTTTTGGGCAAGCCGATGTTCCTCTCATTTTCGGTGATGGATATACGGGATATGGTTTTAATTTAAGTCCAGGTATTGACTATTTTGTATCGAGTAAAGTGACTATTGAAGCAACTTTTGGCCAATTTGGATATAATGCCGTAAAACCTGAGAATGGTGACACCTTGGGTAGCACATCGTTAGGTGTAAATTTAATGGAAATAAATTTTGGAATTAAATTAATACTTTAAAACTGGAAATAGTGAACAACAAAGAGTCATTTTTATTGAAGTGAGTCTCTTGTTTTAGCCTGTGGTAATCAAAAAAGCAACACTCGGTAAAATAAAAGTGTTGCTTTTTAACTAACTAATCAAACTATAACATATATTTTCAAAGCCCCTCCACAAGATCCGCTTGATTTCTAAAGATTAAAGTGGTGTCAAACACATCGAGTAAAATGATGCTGTCTCCTGAGACTTTTCCGGCTAGTATTTGTTTGCTCAATTCATTTAAAACATCTTTTTGAATAACTCTTTTAACAGGTCTAGCTCCGTATTCTGGGTGGTATCCTTTTTTAGCTAAATGTGCAATAGATTCCTGTGTAGCATCAAATGTGATTCCCTGAAGTGAAAGCATTCTTGTTAACGATTTTAATTGGAGTTCCACGATTTCTGCAATATTGTCTTTACTTAAAGGAGTAAACATCACAGTGTCGTCAATCCGATTTAAAAATTCTGGTCTTAGATGTTGTTTTAAGGAGTTAAGGACGTCCTTCTTTGCAGATTCTGCAGCAGATTGGATGTTTTTTGATTTTTCAAAATGTTCCTGAATAAGTTGACTTCCTATATTTGAGGTCATGATAATAATACTATTCTTAAAATCAGCAATCCGGCCTTTGTTATCTGTTAATCTCCCTTCATCTAGAACTTGTAGTAAAATATTAAAGGTGTCTGGATGTGCTTTTTCAATTTCATCAAGCAATACAACTGAATAAGGCTTTCGTCTAACTGCTTCGGTCAATTGGCCGCCTTCATCATAACCGACGTATCCTGGAGGTGCTCCAACTAATCTACTCACTGAGTGACGCTCTTGGTACTCGCTCATGTCAATCCTGGTCATTGCATTATCATCATCAAATAGATACTCTGCAAGTGCTTTGGCTAGCTCAGTTTTACCAACACCAGTAGTCCCTAAAAATAAAAAAGTCCCTATGGGTTTATTTGGATTTTGTAATCCAGCTCGACTTCTTCTTACGGCATCACTAACAGCTGTGATAGCCTCATCTTGACCAATAACTCTTTTATGTATATCATCTTCAAGCTTTAAGAGTTTTTCTCGTTCACTTTGAATCATTTTTGTGACTGGAATTCCTGTCCATTTTGCAACGACTTCTGCGATGTCTTCTGAGGTCACTTCTTCTTTAATTAAAGTATTCCCTTGTTGGTTCGATAGGGTTTCTTGATGCATTTCGAGAGCTTCTTGAGCTTCTTTTATTTTGCCATAACGAATTTCAGCAACTTTTCCATAATTTCCATCTCTCTCAGCGCGTTCTGCCTCAAGCTTATAATTTTCAATAGCTCCTTTTACTGATTGAATGTTATCCACTACTTCTTTTTCACTTCTCCATTTTGCGCTAATTTCATTTCTTTCTTCTTTTAAATTAGCTAAATCCGAACGAAGAGCTTTGAGTTTAATATCGTCTTTTTCACGCTTGATCGCTTCAATTTCAATTTCTAACTGCATAACTTTTCTATCTAAAACATCTAATTCTTCTGGTTTTGAATTTATTTCCATTCTAAGTTTTGATGCAGCTTCGTCCATGAGATCAATGGCCTTATCTGGTAAAAAACGATTAGTAATATAGCGCTCAGAAAGTTTAACTGCTCCAATAATAGCTTCATCTTTAATACGTACTTTATGGTGAGTTTCATATTTTTCTTTGATACCTCTTAAAATTGAGATGGCACTCTCAGTGTCGGGTTCATTCACCATGACCTTTTGAAATCTACGTTCTAACGCCTTGTCTTTTTCAAAATATTTTTGATACTCATCGAGTGTTGTGGCTCCAATTGCTCTGAGTTCACCTCGAGCTAAAGCGGGTTTCAATATATTAGCTGCGTCCATCGCTCCCTGTCCACCACCAGCTCCCACCAATGTGTGAATTTCATCTATGAATAACACAACATCTCCATTACTTGTCGTCACCTCTTTAATGACTGCTTTTAAGCGTTCTTCAAATTCTCCCTTAAATTTCGCTCCAGCTATGAGGGCCCCCATGTCTAATGCGAAAATTTGTTTGTCTTTTAAGTTTTCTGGAATATCACCATCAATAATTCGGTGTGCTAATCCTTCCGCAATAGCAGTTTTCCCTGTGCCTGGTTCGCCAACTAAAATAGGATTGTTCTTGGTTCGTCTTGATAATATTTGTAAAATTCTTCTTATTTCTTCATCACGACCAATAACGGGATCTAACTTACCATCTTTAGCTAATTGATTTAAGTTTTTAGCATATTTTTCTAGCGAATTGTATGTGTCCTCTTGACTTTGGGAGGTCACTCGATTACCTTTCCGTAATTCGTGAATAGCTGAAAGTAAACTCTTTTCTGTGACTCCTTGGTCTTTTAACATTTGAGAAATATTCGTATTTGATTTAAAAATAGCAAGAATAAGGTGTTCAACAGATACATACTCATCTTTCATTTTTTTTGCAATAATAGCGGCTTCATTCAATGTTTTTCCTGTTTTCTGGGACCACATAATGTCAGTACCAGAAACTTTCGAGATACTTTTTAATTGATTGTTTAGTGCGTGTTTGAGAGTTTCAATCTTAACATTAAGTTTTTTAAGTAAAAAAGGGAGTACATATTTGTCAGTGTCAAAAATAGCTTTAAAAAGATGTTCATTTTCAATTGTCTGATGTTCGTTTTCTTGAGCTATTAATTGTGCTCTTTGCAATGACTCTTGAGATTTGATTGTATAATTGTTTGGGTTCATAATGTTGTGTTTTTTTTATTTATTGTCAATTACCTTACCATTACAGGTCATCAGACAAAATGTCTTAAAAAACAGAAGTTTACATGACTTTTTGTCTTATTTTGTAATTTACCTTGATTATCGAGAATTGTGTATAGTCGATGTATTGGTAACATTTTGGGTTATTGATTTTTAAATGATAATTTTGGCTGAAATTGTTACAAATGAACAGAGTTAGTTATTCCATAATTTCAATGCTGCTATGTTGCTGTGCAGGATTTACGCAAAATTATGACGGATTTGAGCCTTTTGATGCATTAACAACAAATGAATTCTTAGATGATAATGGTTCGACATTCGCCTCTGTGGAAAGTATATCCTTAGGTGGTGAGAATGGTGTAAATTCAGAGGGTGAATATGGATACGTGGTGACCAAGGCAACTTCTGATCCTTGGCAAGCAGCCGCTTTAGTGTTACAAGATAATTATATGGATTTAACGAACGTTAGGACCATTGAAGTTGATATTTATTCGAATGAGTCAACTTTTATACTTGCGAAGGCAGTTGATGGGGTTAACGGAGGAACCGAGGGAGCAACAGATGCTCAACACCCTGGTGGTGGGTGGGCTACTTTGATTTTTAACTTTGATATCCCAAAAGATGGTGGTGTTGCTGCTTTTGATGAGTTTTCAAAACTTTTTTTCTTTCCCCTATGGAATGGTGACGGATGGGATGGTTCTGTTGGCAACAGTGCCGTTACAGCTACTGCCTATGACAATGTGAAATATTCGGCTGGTGCTGAAATTAATTCAAATCCTGACTCTGACCCGTCTTTTGACAACCTAGTATGGTACGATGAGTTTGATGGTAACGGAGCAATTGATGGTTCTAAATGGCATCATCAAACACAGTTGATAGCGGGTGATAGTTGGGCCAATAACGAAAAACAGCACTATACAAATAGGACCACTAATTCATATGTTAATAACGGAACTTTGAAAATTGTCGCTAGAGAAGAGTCTTACACTGATCAAGGAGTTACGAAACAATATACATCTGCAAGACTTAATTCAAAATATGCTTTTCAAAATGGGCGTGTTGAGGTGAGAGCAAAATTACCCTCTTTCGCTGGAACTTGGCCAGCAATTTGGCTTTTAGGACAAAATATAAATGAAGATGGTTCTTATTGGGATAATTTAGGGTTTGGAACTACCTCTTGGCCTTTTTGTGGTGAAATAGACATTATGGAACCAAACATTCCTAAAACAGAAATTCTAGCCACATGGCATTGGGATAATGGAAGTGGTTATACGATGAACAGTGACTTTATTGAAGTATCAAATAGTGAAACTTCTCAAAATTTTCATCTTTATGCTCTTGAATGGACCTCCAATACAATGAAAATATATTTTGACGATATTTTGGTTAATGAAATGAACACGTTTGCGCCATTTAATCAAGATTTTTTTATTTTACTGAATCTAGCTATGGGAGGTAATTTGGGCGGCAATATTGATCCTAATTTTTCACAAGATAGAATGGAAATTGATTATGTAAGAGTCTACCAGCAAAGTACATTGAGCGATGCAGAATTTAGTTTCGATAATCAACGAATAAATATTTCACCTAACCCAGTCGAAGAAGTGTTGACTATTGTCACTTCTTTTAAAAATGAAACAGTAAAGTTAATTATTTCCGACGTCACTGGTCGAGAGGTTATGAATCAAGTTGTTCACATGAAAGACGGGATGATTCAAGTAGATGCGACGTCTTTTTTATCTGGTTTGTATTTCGGAAGGTTATATTTTGGAGATACTAAAAATAAGGTGATTAAATTCATAAAAAAATAATCTTAATTAAGATGATTTAAAAATATGGGACTATTTACGAAACTTTTTAAACAGCAAGATCAAACCATAACGGATCTGCAAGTGCCATGGATTCATTTATCAAATGTAGATCAGTTGGCTGAAATAGAAGAGCACTCAATATTAAAAACGCAACTTATTTTCAAACACTCAACACGTTGTGGAATCAGTAGAATGGTAAAGAAACAATTTGAAAATGATTTTGATCCATCGCTCAATATTGATTTATTTTATCTTGATTTATTAAAATTTCGTGATGTTTCTAACGAAATTGAATCAAAGTTTCAAATTAGTCATGAGTCACCACAAATAATAATTATTAAAAATGGTAATGCAGTCACTCATGCCAGTCATAGTGATATAAATAATGTAGAACTTATTAGATTTATTTTGTGATAAAAAAAGAGCTTCCATTTATTTCAAATGGAAGCTCTTTTTTTTAATTTAATTTATTGTACCTCATAACGTCAATGAGTTGTAATCTCAAGTCTTCGCTTGAATCAAAAATCATTTGTTCGTTTGTTGGAAAGTAAACACTTTTTTCTCTTGTTAAAGCTCTGTCAAAGCGTGTTAAAGCCCTAAAGTCTCCGCTGTAAGTCCCAAAATTATTTTCAAATACCAACTTACTATCTATCGGAATCGTTTTCAGAATAGTGTTTGTTTTTAAATTTACAAAAGTAACCTCAGCAAGGATTTCACTTGTTTTAAATTGATTAAACGCAAAAAATCGCGCCCTAACTTGTTTTATTTTATCAATTTTCACATCGTTCCCTAGAGAATCCTTCAGAACGTTTCCATCGATATCTAGCTGATATTCCCAACCGTCAACAATATTTTTATTTCGGATAAATTGTTTTTCAGTTAATGCTTCAGGAGATATTAATATTTGTTTAATATCAACATTCATTTCAAAATCATATCTCATAGACTCTTTTGCAAAATTATGATACTGAATCCACTGATGATTAATGGTAGCATCCTTTATATTAGCAACTTCCTCTTTTATATATTTTGGAATAATTTGATCAGTGGTATCAAAAAGATTAATTATAACATGATCAATACCTTTCAGATGAGCATTTTTTATCAGTTCTCTAGTGTTTTTAAAGTTTGGATTTATGTCTTCCACGTATGTAAATAGCTTGTGAGCCTTTCTAGCGTCATACTTGTCCTCAGAGGATAATAATATTAAACCATTGTTAAACATATGATTGGAGACCTTAAATTGATATTCTTGAATATCCTTTGAGTAATCTATAAAAGTTAAATTAACAATATGATTTCCAATTTTCATTGGAAGATATGGCTTGATAGCTTCTTGGCGATAGTCCAGTTTCACATATAATTCAAAAATTGACTTTAATAATTCTGGATTATCACCCTTTTTGAAGTGATTAATCCTTTTTATATCTCTTTTAACAACTTGTTCGTAAGCATCTTTCAGCAATAGTACATAGTGCTGCTTCCTTTTGTCACTCTTGTTTTTATTGAGTTTTTTTAGAGCGTTACTAATAACGGCGTCATAATTACCTAATTGTAACTGTTTTTCAATTTGCTTTCTTCCACCACAAGACAGAAGTCCTGAAAGAAGCACTAATAATAGGAGTAGTTTTTTCATCATCTTGAGTTTTAAATTATACATATAAAACGCTTTTCAAAGATAATGCCAAACTGAATTTTGAAATGAATATTAATAAGATCTTAAAGCAAAATTCGTACCCACACAAGATTATAGGAATACGTACTTGAACCCTTTAGGCTTTTAAGAAGTTATCCAATAAGCAGATAAAATATTACTTTTCGTAAACAGGAAGTAATTTTGTTTTAACTTCCCCAAATCCGATTCTCACATCATCATTCTCACTGAAAGCTCTCATGATTACAGTGTCATTGTCTTGAATGAATTTTCGTTCTGATCCGTCTTTCATTTTTAATGGCTTTTCACCTCGCCAGGTTAACTCCAACATCGATCCATATGAATCTTCCGTTGGCCCTGAAATTGTTCCACTACCCATCATATCCCCAGAATTAACAGGACATCCGTTGACAGTGTGGTGTGCTAGTTGTTGTGCCATATTCCAATACATGTACCTGAAATTAGATCGACAAACAATTGTTTCTTTTGCCTCCTGAGGTTTAATCGAAGCTTCCAAGTTAATATCGTAACTGTTCTTTCCTCCCAATTGCAAATATGGAAGTGGCTGCGGGTGCTGTTTTGGAGATTCAACACGAAATGGCTCAAGAGCGTCCAAAGTGACAATCCACGGTGATATTGTCGATGCAAAATTTTTCCCTAAAAAAGGGCCTAAGGGCACATACTCCCATTTTTGTATGTCGCGAGCGCTCCAATCATTAAATAACACCAATCCAAAAATATATTCTTCTGCTTCGGAAATCGGAATAGGCTCACCTAAATCATTGGCATCAGTTGTAATAAATGCCATCTCTAACTCAAAATCTACCAGATTACTTGGGCCAAACGTCGGGACTGTGGCCCCTGCTGGTAATGTTTGACCTTGTGGTCTATGAATTGGAATTCCAGAGGGAATAATGGAAGAGCTTCTACCGTGATAGCCAACTGGAAGATGAAGCCAATTAGGCATCAAGGCATTATCTTTGCCTCTAAACATGGTTCCAACGTTCGTAGCATGTTCTTTACTTGCATAAAAGTCAGTGTAATCACCGATTTGTACAGGTAACTGCATCTCAATTTCATCAAGTCGAAATAAAACTATTTCTTTATTTTTTTTATTGTTTTTTAGGGTATCGTCAGTGTCATCAAATATGTCTGCAATTCTGTTTCTAACCAAGCGCCAAGTTTTGCGACCATCGGCTATAAAGTCATTCAATGTGTCTTGAAGAAAAATATCATCTGTTAAAGGAATGCCATCAAAATACCCTAATTGATGCAGGGCACCTAAATCAATTGCTGTATCACCGATTCTAGTTCCAATCGTAACAATATCATCACGAGTTAAAAACACACCAAATGGTATATTTTGAATTGGAAAATCAGAATTTTTATCTACATGTAGCCAAGATGCTCTGTCAGGATTATTTGCTGAAATAGACATAATATATTGTTGATTAATTGTTATTAAATTCTCTGTAAATATATGTTTTTTGACTTATTAAACTAATCAATTCACTATTTTTGATAAATATTTAACCTTAAGAGTATTTTATGCAACGAGACAGACAAATATTTGAATTAATTCAAGCTGAAAAACAACGTCAACTCAATGGATTAGAGTTGATTGCCTCTGAAAATTTTGTAAGCGATCAAGTGATGGAAGCTGCTGGCTCAGTTCTGACCAATAAATATGCTGAAGGCTATCCTGGCAAGCGTTATTATGGAGGATGTGAAATTGTTGATGAAGTTGAAGAATTGGCAATAGAAAGGGCTAAGACACTATTTAATGCAGAATTTGTAAACGTTCAACCGCACTCAGGGAGTCAAGCGAACACTGCGGTATTTCATGCGTGCTTAAATCCAGGAGATAAAATTTTAGGATTTGATTTGTCTCATGGTGGTCATTTGACACACGGTTCTCCAGTTAATTTCTCGGGGCGTTTGTACAATCCTTGTTTTTATGGAGTTGATGAAGCTACAGGTGTTTTAAACTATGATAGGATAGAGGAGATTGCAAAAAAGGAACGTCCAAAATTAATTATTGCAGGAGCTTCTGCCTATTCACGCGATATGGACTTTAAGCGATTCAGGACTATTGCAGATAGCGTTAATGCAATCTTGTTAGCAGATATTTCTCATCCATCAGGGTTAATTGCAAAAGGAATATTAAATGATCCTTTACCTCATTGTCATATCGTTACTACCACCACTCATAAAACCCTTCGTGGTCCAAGAGGTGGTATGATTCTGATGGGACAAGATTTTGAAAACCCTTTTGGTTTAACACTAAAAAGTGGTAAACTACGTTCAATGTCTTCTTTGCTTAATTCAGGTGTTTTTCCAGGAAATCAGGGTGGTCCTTTAGAACATATAATCGCTGCAAAGGCCATTGCTTTTGAGGAAGCCTTAACAGATGATTTTATGCATTACATTTTGCAGGTAAAAAACAATGCTGATGCGATGGCGAGAGCCTTTGTAACTAAAGATTATAATATTATTTCAGGTGGTACTGATAACCATATGATGTTAATTGATTTAAGAAATAAAAATATTACAGGTAAAGATGCGGAGCAGGCATTGGTTAAAGCAGATATTACTGTGAATAAAAACATGGTTCCTTTCGATGATAAAAGTCCTTTCGTCACCTCAGGTATTCGTGTTGGGACTCCAGCAATTACAACACGTGGACTTAAGGAAACTGACATGGAAATTATCGTATCACTAATTGATGAGGTTATCAGAAACTATGAAGATGACTCTACTCTGGCCGAGGTTGCTAACAAAGTAAATTCGCTGATGTCAGATAGGCCTCTGTTTTCTTGACGGATGACTTAATTGTCAAAAACTGTGCTTTCGTAGGCGCCTAAATCTGGAGGGTCACTTCGAGTTGTCCCTAAAATATCTAAAAATAAATTTCCTGAAATGATTCCTGCCCCGTCCGAAGGTGAGAGGTTAGGAATTTGTAATTTATTTTGAAATGGATCTAAAAATTCAGGATCTTCATTAACTCTTATATTCTCATAATAGTTTGTATTATCAAAATCATACTCCTCAGTATTGAAATTATTGTTTGGATCACTAAACTTGATTAGACAATTTGTGAATTTGAAGTTAAAAGTAGCGTCATTGTTGTTGTCTAGAAGTAGTTCTAGGTTGTCATTTCCAAAAATTATAGTGTTGGTAAAATCAGCTGTTTCCAAGGCGTTTAATTGCACTGAGTTATCTTCATTAATAATGTAATTGTTTAATAAAATCGCAGGAAATTGTCTAAAGCTTTTATTCCAATAATTTGTAATGGTAGAATGCACGAAATTATATCTTCCTCCATATGTTCCTGCAAAGGAAGATTGTCCACTACTGTTAATTACTAAGTTTTCTCCAAATATAGAGGTTGCTCTTCCCAGAATGCCAAAATTGCTAGAATTATAAATTTGGGTATTCGTGATATTTAATTTTGAAAAATCTTCTTGATTACCTTCACACAATATCCCAACCGTGCTATTTTTTATGGTGACATGCTTGAAAATATTATTGATACTTCCATTAAATAACCAAATAGTTTCCCATTGCCCGGGAATGTCTGCGAATCCTGGTTCTAATCGATCTCCTTCAAAAATAATTTCACCCTCCATAAGGTCTGAGTTTGCACTCAAGGCTCCTTGCGCATTGATTGAGCCACCTGTGGCAACTAACAAACCAGATTTCGAATGAAAGTGTATCCTAGCTCCTGGTTCAATGTGAAGTGTTTGAGCATCACCAACAGCGGCGTAACCGTAAATCACATAAGGTTTTTCGTTCGTAAAGGTAAGTTCACTTTGTGTCAGAAAACGTCCTTCAATAGCAGTTTCGTCATCGATTCCGTCACCATCGATATCAAAACTTAATGTCTCTTTGATGTAAGCACCTTCCTCATTTATAAAACGTTGTGGATATATAAAAACTGCATCTTTTACAAGTGTAACGAGTTCAACTTTTTGAAGATTCGAACCTGAATCAAACTCGATAGCATCTGTGTACAAGAATTGATTGTTATTCTCCACTAGTTGTTGAATGTCGATTGTAGTTTCAATAAAAATATACATGCTGTCTTTGGCAAGTATTTCAATATTTTGAAATTCTCTTCCAGATGTTGTGCCAACGCCGGTCTGGCCATCGACATTTAGACGATACATCGAGTTTTGGCCTTGACTCAGTCTTAACGTTGGAATTACAATGTCATTATCACTGGTATTGAATACTTTTAAATTATAGGTGCTCGAACCAATATTACTAAATACAGTGTCAAGATATACTGTGTCTTTGGAAAATTCTAAGTTTCCGGAACTTAAATCAAATTCAAAATCTTTTCTACAAGAACTCCAAAAGATTAATATGGCAGTGGTGAAAACAAAATATAGATTTTTTTTCATGTATAAGCTAACAGGTTTGTAAAAAAAATTGAACCCTAAAAATATAACTTTTAACGCTATATTTTGTTATTGTTCAATAATTTTAACCTCAAAAAGTTTATCCCAACGCTTTCCTGTCACGAACAACGTTTGAGAAGTTGGATTCCAAGCCAATCCGTTTAGCACGTCTAAACCTTGATGTTGTGTTACTTTTTTCTTCAAAGCTCTAAAGTCGATAACGCCTTCTATAGCTCCATTTAAAGGATTGATAATTGCAACGCCATCGAGTTGATAGCGATTAGCAAATATTTTACCGTTAACCCATTCCAATTCGTTGATGCCAACAATTTTCCCCTTATTTGTGTATGTTTGTATATAATCTGTCTCTTTCAAACTTTTAGGATTTAAAAGCCAAATCTTTTCAGTGCCATCTGATTTATAAATGTTTTCTCCGTTATTACAGAGCCCCCAACCTTCTTTACTTTTTTCAAAATAAAATTCATCTAATTTATTAAATGTGTCTCGGTCATAAATAAAACCTTTGCCTCCTTGCCAAGTTAGCTGTAATATTCGATTGCCTTTTATTGTTAGACCCTCACCAAAAAATTGAGGTTTTAAGGCTATATTTTTGAGAACCTCTCCAGTTTTGTAATTAACCTTTCTCAGCTTAGATTCTCCTCGCTGCCCGGTACTTTCATATAATTCACCATTGTAAAATTCGAGTCCTTGCGTGTAGGAAGTTATATCGTGAGGGTATTCGTTTATTATGTCAAACGTGAATAGTTTTGGTGGCTTATCATTGAGTATTTGTATTGCTTGATTAATTGATGTCGAGTCTCCTTGAAAATAAATTGTAGCTTTTATTTGTTGTATCCCTAATTTAAAGTCATTCAATATTGTTTGTGATCCAATAGTCGTTTTATTGTATTGATAGACCACAGAATCTATTGGAATATTATTAGGATTGGTAATGCTTAGTTTTAGAAGTTTGTTTTTTGCAATGGTGTGCATTTTTAATTTTTTATCGTATGATCCATTGGTAGATATAGAAAAGGCACTTTTTTTTGCATTCGAATTGGATCCGCATGAACTCAATAAATGAAGCGTAATAATAAGGATTATAAACCTGTAAAATTGCATAAAAATCGAAATTAGTGAGCAAGTTATTTATTTAAATACAATTAAAAAAATCATTGTGAAAATATTAAAAGATTGTATATTTACACCCGGCAAGTCCTACACAACCAGCTCCTGTTGAATCCTCCAGGGCGGGAACGCAGCAAAGGTAAATGGTCGTAGCGGTGTGATGTAGGTAGCTTGCCTTTTTTTGTACTTGAAACTTTCCTTTTTTATTGTACTTTTAAAGACTAAATTTCTTTTTATGGCTAAAGTTATTTTAATAACCGGAGGTTCGTCTGGTATTGGCAAATCAATAGGTGAATTTTTATTAGGCAAAGGATATTGTGTTTATGGCACGAGTAGAGATCCATCTAAATATCCAAATAGTAAATTTTCACTTCTACCTCTTGATGTTACGGATCGTAACTCTATCAAAAAATGTATAAGTGATGTTTTAAATCTTCAAGGTAGATTGGATGTGCTAGTAAATAATGCTGGAGCAGGGATTACAGGACCAATTGAGGAAATTCCTCACAAGGAAATTCAAAGAAATTTTGATATTAACTTTTTCGGGCCTGTGAGCATGATTCAAACAACTTTACCTGCAATGAGAGCACAAAATTCAGGTTTAATTATTAACATTACCTCCATAGCGGGCTATATGGGGTTGCCTTATCGTGGTGTTTATTGTGCGAGCAAAGGAGCCCTAGAAATAATTACTGAGGCCTTTAGAATGGAAATTAAAGATTTTAATATAAAAATGACCAATATTGCACCCGGAGATTTTGCTACCAACATTGCTTCAGGGCGTTACCATGCTCCTTTGTTGGATAATTCTGCCTACAAAACTCCTTACGGAAACACATTGAAATTAATGGATACGCACGTTGATGACGGCAGTGACCCCCGAATAATGGCAAATGCAGTTTATAAAATTATCGAAACAGATAACCCTAAAATTCATTATAAGGTTGGAAAGTTTTTACAAAAGTTTTCCATTGTGTTAAAGCGAATTCTTCCTGATCGGGCATATGAGTACATGTTAGAAAAGCACTATAAAATTTAGAAAAAATATTTTTATTAGTTGTTAATATATTTTCATCAATTATTACTAATTAAGACTGTTTTAGTTGTAAGTTTGTTTGATAATTTTTACTTAATTATTCTGAACAAATGAAGTTTTTTATTGACACAGCCAACCTAGACCAAATTAAAGAGGCACAAGATCTTGGTGTTTTAGATGGTGTAACTACAAACCCATCCTTAATGGCTAAGGAAGGTATTACAGGAAAAGAAAATATCATTAACCATTACAAGACTATTTGTGAGATTGTCGATGGAGATGTATCGGCAGAGGTAATTTCTACAGACTTTGAGGGAATGATAAAAGAAGGCGAGGAGTTGGCAGCATTAAACTCTCAAATTGTTGTTAAACTGCCAATGATAAGAGATGGTGTTAAAGCAGCAAAGTATTTTAGTGATAAAGGCATTAAAACCAATGTAACTCTCGTGTTTTCTGCTGGACAAGCCTTATTAGCAGCCAAGGCAGGAGCGACATACGTATCGCCCTTTCTAGGTCGTTTGGATGACATTTCTACTGATGGTTTGAATTTAATTGCAGAAATTCGTCTTATTTATGATAACTATGGTTTTGATACACAAATTTTATCAGCATCTGTAAGACACACCATGCACATTATTGATTGTGCTAAATTAGGTTCTGATGTTATGACAGGACCGCTCAGTGCTATTGAAGGTTTATTAAAGCATCCTCTAACCGATATTGGTTTGGCTAAATTCCTTGCCGATTACAAAAAAGGAAATTGAGGATATCTAAGAAGAAAAAAGCACCATCAGTATTGAATGACTAGTGCTTGTAGTCAGCCTTTGAGAATTAGAGTTCGTTGAGTAACCCTTTAAACTCATTACTGAACATATTTGCATTTGACGTAATGATTTGATTGTTTTGACCTACGACCATGACTTTATTAATATAATGAATCGCGAGGATTTTTTTTGCCGCCTCGGCATCCCTAAATCTATATTCACCATCTAATGAGAAATTATGTTGATACAACAAGCGCTTCCACATCGTTAACTTATCTGCATTTATATTTATCGAAACAAATTTAATATCAGGGAACGCCTTTTTTAAATTTGCTGCTTTTAAATGACTATTTTTAAAGTGATTCTTGATAGCATGAGACCAAAAGTAGACGACAGTAGGCCCCTCAAACATAGCATTCATGTTATGGACTTGGTTCTTGAAATCAAGTACTTCAATCGCCGGAAATGTATTTCCTGGACGCAATTTTAGTATGGTTTGGTAAAGACCTGATATATAATCTAAATGTTCTTGGTTCGAACTTTTCGCTTCGAAGGATTGAAACATGGCATCACAATCCTCATCAGAGTTATTGTACGACAAAAAATTTCTGGTTGCATATTTTAAAAGATTATTTTTGATGTCTTTATGTTGCACTAATTTATCCATTAAATCCAGCTTATTTAGATGGTATTCAATGGCATTTTTATCAAATACAGTGTCTTTGGTCGCCTCAAAATAACGATCCAAAGCAAGGTTGTTAAAATGTGGAAATAAAAAATTGTAGTAAGGATAAAAGTCCTTTAACATTTCATCATTATAATTGACATTTTTTCTGAAATTATAAAAGTTCTCTGGTAATTGGGATCTGTTTCTCAAGTCGTTTTTACCAAAATATCGGAATGGATACAATTCTTTATGTGTTGCATATGAGTAGTTGATGTTGGCATTTGCGACTAGATTAAACAATGAAGAACTTTCATATTTTGACTTAAAGGATTCGAGTCTATTTATTTTTTCATTTTTCAAAGAATCAATACTGGTTAAAAACACATCAGGTTTAGACTTCGAAAATTTGTAAACCTGTTGACTTTCGCTTTCTAACGTATTGGATAAATTTATAAGATAGTTATTTTTTTTTGCACCGACACCTGTAAAAACTAATGACTCGTCAAAATCTAAAGTGTTTAATCGCAGCATAAGACTGTCATTTGCTTCTAAAAGAATGACCTGATACTCTCCGCCGTGAACTAATGAATGTAATCCAGGGTTGAGACTTTCAATTTCAAAAGAAAAGCGATTGTCATCGTCGAGGTAAAGTGTATCTATGGGCGCAATATTGTCATACAGAACGAGATGGTCGTTGATGGGATTGACAATTTCACCACCAACAAAAGCGTATCCACAACTGTTATTATTTGTTGTGTTGCACCCTAAAAGTGATAAAGTTACGAGTATAACTAGTGAAAATCGTTTCATTGTATCTACCTCATGTTGTGCTTTATAACGCAAGCACACATAACAAAAATATACCTTGAGTATGAAAAGCAATGTTAAGGCGTTGTTAAATGTTTTAGAATACCTTTTATTTGAGTTCTAGTTAGATTTTTCTACTTTTGCGCCAACTTAAAAAAACAACATGCTCTCAGTTTCTAATTTATCTGTACAATTTGGTAAACGCGTCTTATTTGACGAAGTCAATACAACCTTTAATAACGGAAATTGCTACGGAATAATTGGGGCAAATGGTGCGGGAAAATCTACTTTTTTAAAAATTCTAGCTGGAAAGCAAGATCCAACTTCTGGTCATGTTCATTTGGAACCTACCAAACGTATGTCAGTTTTAGAACAAAATCACAATCTATATGATGACCATACAGTGCTAGAGACAATTATCATTGGGAATAAGCCTTTGTTTAAATTAAAGTCAGAAATAGATGCTCTTTATGCTGATTATTCTGATGAAAATGCTGATAAAATCGGAGAACTTCAAGTTAGGTTTGAGGAAATGAATGGTTGGAATGCAGAAAGTGATGCAGCAGCTATGCTGTCTAACTTGGGCATAAAAGAAGAATTTCATTACACATTAATGAAAGACTTAGATGGAAAACAGAAAGTTCGTGTTCTTTTGGCTCAAGCACTGTTTGGAAGTCCAGATGTTCTAATTATGGATGAGCCTACCAATGACTTAGATTATGAAACCATTGCATGGTTAGAAAGTTTTTTGGCAAATTATGATAATTGCGTTATTGTTGTTTCACACGACAGACACTTTTTAGATGCTGTTTGTACGCACATATCTGATATTGATTTCGGAAAAATCAATCATTTTTCGGGTAATTATACCTTTTGGTATGAATCATCGCAGTTAGCAGCGCGACAACATGCTCAACAAAACAAGAAAGCTGAAGAAAAGAAAAAAGAATTAGAAGAATTTATAAGACGTTTTTCTGCTAACGTCGCAAAGTCCAAACAAGCAACTAGTAGAAAAAAAATGATAGAAAAATTAAATATTGCAGATATTAAACGTTCAAGTAGACGGTATCCTGCAATCATTTTTGAACGAGAAAGGGAAGCTGGAGATCAAATTTTGAATATTGAAGGGTTATCCGGTGTTATTGACGGTGAGTCTGTATTTAGCAATATTCACATAAATTTATCAAAAGGTGATAAGGTTGTCTTATATTCAAAAGATTCAAGAGCTACTTCATTATTTTACGATATCGTCAATAATAATGTGACAGCTAATTCAGGTAAGTTTTCCTGGGGAATTACAACGTCACAATCGTATTTGCCCTTAGATAATGATAGTTTTTTTCAAAATAAATTAAGTCTTGTTGATTGGTTGCGACAGTGGGCAACAACAGAAGAGGAGCGCGAAGAGGTTTACGTTCGTGGATTTTTGGGTAAAATGATTTTTAGTGGAGAAGAAGCCTTGAAGACATCCGATGTCCTGTCTGGAGGTGAAAAAGTGAGATGTATGTTGTCAAGAATGATGATGATTCGGGCGAACGTGTTAATGCTCGATGAGCCAACAAATCACTTAGATCTTGAAAGTATCACAGCGTTTAACAATTCTTTAAAAAACTTTAAAGGGACAGTGATATTCACCACTCATGATCATGAATTTGCACAGACTGTCGCAAACCGTGTCATTGAGATTACTCCTAAAGGCGTGATTGATCGGTATACCACATTCGATGAGTACATGCAAGATTCAAAAATAAAAGACTTGCGTCACAAAATGTATTCTTAAATAGCCAAGAATTATAATTGTTAGTCGTCTGAATTAGAAGCATTGCTTTCATCCACGATACTTTCGATTACAAAAGTAGCCTTTTCTATTTCATCTTGTCGTACATAAATTTCTTGAAAATATTGTATTGCAGAGCCAAAACCAGCAAGTCTTCCAGATTCTGATTCATCTTTGATAACGGGTATTATCCCCACTTTCTCGAGTTTAGCAACGATATTTGTGACGATAATCATGCTTCCTGAATAGACTTTTTTGTACAATGAATCCATGGGTTCAATTTTATAAACTTAAGATACAAAAATTCAAGGGATTTTGTACTTTTAAATGTCAAATAGAATCTAATTTTATTCAAATTGTAAATGAACCATATTTTAAAACGAATTAATGAATTACATGCTATTTCAGAAGCTTTGGAGCCCAGTAATTTAGAGCGTGTAAACTATATAGAGCAAGTCAGTTCTTATGCAAATAATTTTATTGACGGTTTGGAACAAACAAAGGCGTATTCTGCAGACCAGGAAAACCTTAAATCTTTGAAATTATTTACCGGAAAAAAATCATTACCCGAAATCTTAAAAATTTACAATAATGAAATTGCTTCTAAAGGAATTAAACCGGCATCTGGAGGTCATATTGGCTATATCCCGGGCGGAGGTATTTACTCCTCGGGTATTGCAGATTTCCTAGCGGATATTACAAATGAGTATGTTGGAATGCATTTTTCTAGTCCTGGAGGAGTGGCAGTTGAACAGGTGCTTTTAGATTGGATGAAAGATATTTTTTCATTTCCCATTAATGCTGTTGGTAATTTGACCTCTGGTGGTTCTATTGCAAATTTAATAGCAATGACTGCTGCTCGAGATAAATATCAAATTAAAAACGAAGTTATTTCAAAAAGTGTTGTTTATCTCAGTCATCAAGTACATCATTGTATTCAAAAAGCATTAAAAATAATTGGCCTTGAAGATGTCATAATAAACTACCTAGAGCTTGATGATTATTCAAAAATTAATATTCGAGACCTAAAATCAAAGATAGCGTTAGATAAAGAAAATGGCCTTGTTCCGTTTTTGATAGTTGCCTCGGCAGGAACAACAGATACTGGAGCTATTGATCCTCTGAATGCTATTGGAGTAGTTGCGAAAGAAAATAATTTGTGGTATCATGTCGATGCTGCATATGGAGGCTTTTTTATTTTGATAGATCACCTCAAGCATAAATTTATAGGGATTGAAATGGCTGATTCTTTGGTGGTTGATCCACATAAAGGTCTTTTTTTACCTTACGGTTTAGGAGCAGTCCTTGTGAAAGATGAAAAAGCAGTTTTTCATTCTCATATGTTAAGCGCCAATTATATGCAGGACGCTAGAACTCAAGTAACAGCAATAAATCCAGCGGATGTTTCACCAGAATTATCGAAACATTTTAGAGGCTTACGATTATGGCTACCGCTTCAATTGCACGGGATTGAGCCCTTTATTGCATGTCTTGAAGAAAAAATATTGTTAACAAAGTATTTTAGAGAGCAACTAGTGACAATTGGTTTTAGAGTAGGACCAGAACCAGATTTATCTGTGAGTTACTTTTGGTATCCATCAAGTAATCAGAGTAGCAATAAATTTAACCAATCACTATTAAAGGAATTACATAAAGACGGAGAGATTTTTTTTAGCTCGACAGTAATTAAGGAAAAGTTTGTCATACGAATGGCTCTATTGTCTTTTAGAACAAAACTAATTACCATTGATAAAGCCTTAGAGATGCTTAAACGAGCGTTAGAAAAAATCAACCTAAAAAATTAATATTTATTGATAAAAAAGAGCTTGTGCAGTATTCTTTCTTTTCAAAAAGTTAATAAACGACCAAGGTGATATTGAATTGAATTTCTTACAATTGAAAAATTGATAACTTAATTGAAGTAATACAATGAACTAAATAATTAATCTCTAAATTTTTTATTAGCGTAATTCAGCACCTAATTGCTTTTCAAAATTCAATTGTAATTTGTTCATTATTTTTTCAATCTGCTTATCGGTCAGTGTTTTGCGCTCATCTTGCAGCGTAAAACTTATGGCATAACTTTTTTTACCTTTTGGTAAACTGTCTCCTTCGTAAACATCAAATAAGTTTAAGTTTTTCAATAATTTCTTTTCGGTTTGCATTGCAATTTCATAAATATCTTTGAAATGAATTGATTCGTCAATCATCAACGCAAAGTCACGCCTAACCTCAGGATATTTTGTAATGTCACTAAACTTAATAGTCTTATTTTTAATCTCGTTTAAAATTAAATCCCAATTAAAATCTGCATAAAAAACTTTTTGAGAGATACCAAAGGATTTTAGAACTGAAGTCTTGATTATGCCATAATCTACAAGGCTATTGTTTTTGAACATCAAACTCAAGCCATCACTGAACAAATCATTGATTACTGGTAAAATACGATCATGTGAAAGACCTAATCTCTGTAATAAGGAGTGAACAAATCCCTTTAAGAAAAAGAAGTCGCTTTCGCTATTGTTTGAACTCCAATGCTCTGCATGTTTATTGCCGGTAATAATCAGTGATAAGTGCTTTCGCTCCTCTCGAGAGCCATTTAAACTATGGTAAGTTTTACCAAATTCAAATAATTTCAAGTTGGATTGTTTCCTGTTGATATTGTGTGCAATGACCTCAAGACCTGAGAAGAGTAATGATTGTCTGAGTACGGATAAGTCGTTACTTAAAGAATTTAAAATAAAAACGTTTTCATTTTCAACTAATTGTTCACTTAATTTGATGTAATCTGGTGTGGTTAACGAATTGGACATGATTTCATAAAATCCTTGAGATACAAGTTGATTTCCAATTGTATTCTGAATTTTATGGTCCTCAAACTTGGAGGATTTTGAAATAGAAGCGTTTAGTTTTTCAGTTGTGCCAATATTGTTGTATCCATAAACACGTAAAATTTCTTCAATGATATCCGCTTCCCTTTGTACATCATTTCTGTAAGCAGGTACGGTTAATCCAAGACCGGTTTCAGTAACATTGTTTATGGTGATATCAAGCGACATCAGAATACGTTTGATGATTTCTCTAGGAATTTCCTCTCCGATTAGCTTTTGAGCATTTTCAAAGCTTAATCTTACTTGGAAGTCTTCAATTTTTAAAGGGTACTCATCAATAATATCAGACGTTATTTTACCCCCAGCTATTTCAGTTATAAGTAATACAGCGCGTTTTAAAGCATATCTAGTAATATTAGGATCAATACCTCTTTCAAATCTAAACGACGCATCTGTATTGAGTCCATGGCGCTTGGCTGTTTTTCTTATCGAGACAGAATCAAAAAATGCACTTTCAAGGAAAATATTCGTTGTTTCTTCACTAACACCTGATTTTAAACCACCAAATACTCCTGCAATACACATGGGTTGTTCTTTGCCATCACAAATCACTAAATCATCTTCGTGCAATTCTCGATCCACCCCATCAAGGGTCGTAAATTTCGTTCCTTTTGGAAGTGTTTTTACAATTATTTTTTTGTCAAAAATTTTGTCTGCATCAAAAGCGTGTAGCGGTTGCCCCAATTCATGTAAGACGTAATTGGTTGCATCGACAACATTGTTAATAGGGGATAAGCCTATAGCGTTTAAGCGGTTTTTTAACCAAAGAGGGGACTCACTAACCTTGAGACCAGAAATAGTAACACCACAGTATCTTGGCGCCCTTAATTTATCTTTGATGTCGATATCGATTCTGTTTGAACGATTATCAACATGAAAAGCACTTACTGATGGTGTAATTAACTCTATATGTTGTTCTTGTTGAATTAAACCAGCCTTTAAATCTCTTGCAACACCATAATGACTCATGGCGTCTGCTCTATTTGGCGTTAATCCAATATCAAAAACTTCATCGTTTTCAATTTCAAAAATATCTGATGCACTGGTTCCTGGTATAACGGCATTGTCTAGGACCATTATGCCTTCATGTGATGATCCTAAGCCTAATTCATCCTCAGCACAAATCATTCCGTGACTCTCTGCACCTCTAATTTTACCTTTTTTAATAGACCAAGATTCCCCTTCAGATGTATACAATGTTGTTCCAATGGTTGCCACGAGTACTTTTTGACCAACAGCTACATTTGGTGCTCCACATATTATTTGTAAAGGATTGCTTTTTCCAATGTCAACGTTTGTAATTTTAAGTCTATCAGCATTTTGGTGTTGCTCACAACTCAAGACTTCTCCAACCACAACACCTGATAAACTGCCTTTTACAGACTCAAAGGTGTCAATGCCTTCAATTTCTAGCCCTAGATCTGTTAAAAGGTTTCCTGTTTTTTCAGCGTTCCAGTCAATTTTGATGAATTGCTTTAACCAATTGTATGAAATCTTCATTATTTCGCGTCTTTACAAGCCACAAATATACTAAACCTCCTCTTTTACCAATAGTTTATGTTTGTTTTTTTCGACGTGAAAAATATCAAAAATATATTTAAATTAATAGATCTAATTTTATTTAAAGCTTCTATTGTTAGCTAATGTAATTCCAAATATTTTTGTACTTCGATAATTCGTTATAAGTTCTTAAAATAGGATCATTCTCTTTGTTTGTTAGCGTGGGATCTTTTTTTAATATACGTTTTGCAACATACCGAGCTTGCTGCAAAATGTCTTTGTCTCTCGTGATATCTGCAATTTTTAGATTTAAAACACCGCTTTGTTGCGTTCCCATAAGATCTCCAGGACCTCTTAAGCGTAAATCTACTTCAGCAATATCAAAACCGTCGTTCGTTTCAACCATCGTAGCTAATCTCGTTTTACTGTCGCTGCTCAGTTTGTGACTGGTCATTAAAATACAATAACTTTGCTCTGCTCCCCGTCCAACACGACCTCTAAGTTGATGTAATTGAGATAATCCAAAACGCTCTGCACTTTCAATTACCATCACAGATGCATTTGGCACATTAACCCCAACTTCAATAACGGTTGTTGCAACCATAATTTGGGTTTCTCCATGCACAAATCGTTGCATTTCAAAATCTTTATCAGCAGCCTTCATTTTGCCGTGAACGATTGATATTTGATAATTTGATTTTGGAAATTCTCTTTCGATACTTGCATATCCGTCCATTAAATCTTTGTAATCCATATTAGCACTTTCTTGTATTAGAGGATATACAATATAAACCTGACGCCCTTTATGTATCTCGTCTTTCATAAAGCGGAATACTTTTAGCCGGTTACTGTCATAACGATGAACCGTTTTTATATTTTTTCTACCAGGGGGCAACTCGTCAATGACAGAGACATCTAAATCACCGTAAACCGACATGGCTAATGTTCTGGGTATTGGAGTGGCGGTCATCACTAACACATGAGGAGGAATGGTGTTTTTTTTCCATAATTTACTTCTTTGAGCGACACCAAAACGGTGTTGTTCGTCAATAATAGCTAGTCCTAAATTTTTAAATTTCACTTTTTCTTCGAGAAGAGCATGAGTGCCAATTAAAATGTCTAACTCACCATTTTCAAGTAAATCATGAATTTCTTTTCTTTCTAAAGTTTTAGTTGAGCTATTAAGTAGTTTTATACTGATTTTTAGTTTGTTACAGTATATTTTTAACTCATTATAATGTTGAACTGACAAAATAGCAGTTGGAGCCATCAAGCAGGTCTGGAAGTTGTTGTCAAGCCCCATCAGTATTGACATGAAGGCTACGATGGTTTTTCCGGAACCTACATCACCCTGTAATAGCCTGTTCATTTGTGCATTACTACCCATGTCACTTCTTATTTCTTTTAAAACTCGTTTTTGAGCATTGGTTAATTCGAAAGGTAGATGTGTTTGGTAAAAAGTATTGAAATAGGTTCCAATTGATTTGAAGAGAAACCCTTTAATTTTTGATTTATGAAGTAGATTTTTCAGAATCAGCTGTATTTGAATATAAAATAATTCTTCAAATTTGAGTCTGAATTTTGATTTGGAGAGTAAGGATTGTGATTTTGGAAAATGAATATTAAAAACAGCTAAGTTTTTGGATAATAATTTTTGTTCATCAATAAGATGCGCCGGTAGTGTTTCTTTAAAATTTAAACTAGTTTCGGTAAAAAGTTGTTGTAGCATTTTAATCATGACTCTATTGGAGATGCCTTTATTGGAAAGCTTTTCAGTCGACGGATATATGGCTTGCATCGCTGTACTGAGACTTTTTTCGTGATCCTTTAGCAGTTCCATTTCTGGATGTGGAATACTAAAGGCGTGATTAAACCAATTTATTTTTCCAAAAACGACATATTTTGTATTTAATTTAATGCTTTCACGTATCCATTTATGACCTCTAAACCAAACGAGTTCCATAGTTCCTGTTGCATCTTGAAAGGTTGCGACTAAACGTTTGCCACGTTTTTGACTCACTTCTTTGAGATGTGTGAATTCACCAATAATTTGAACCTCAGATGAATGGCGTTGAAGTTCATTTATTTGGTAATATTTAGTCTTGTCAATATAACGAATTGGGAATAAGTTTAATAAATCTTGGTACGTATGAATGCTTAATTCTTGACGCAGAAGTTTTGCGCGGTTTGGACCAACGCCTTTAAGGTAGTCAATCGGTGTTTGTAGATTTAAGCTCATTCTTACAAGATATTTTTCTGAAAAAACTATTTAAATTGACTTGGCTTTAATTTAAAAACACTGTTGATTTACCACAACTCACTGACCTCATTTTTTATATATGACAGAGCGGCGTCACTTGGAGCTCTTTTTTCCATCATTTCGGTAAGAATAACTTCTCTAAGTTTGTTTGCTGAATTGGTTTTTTCGAGTAAAGATGCTTTTCTAATAAGCTGAATTGTTGCATTTTTAGCAGCGCATATAATGTTCCAGCATTCGTCAGTTAAATAAATTTGTTGAGATAAATTATGTTCAAATTCTTCTTCAATTTTTGATATAAGTAAAGATTCATAACTATCTTTGTTTGAATTAATTGGAGTTATTCTTACAATTAATTTATTAGGCGAAATCCGCTCTAAAAATAATGCCATTCTTTCATACGCTTGAAGCCGAATGGGTAAGGTGTTTACTTGAATATCCTTATGTAGTAAAAAGCGTCTTCGACCTGCTTCATTCTTTGTGTGTTCTTTAAAAAAATAATAAGCTATTATTCCTGTAATTAGTGCAGGTACTGCATATAAAAAAACTTCAAATACTTTTTCAACTTCCATTAATTTATTTTTATTTGTTTAAATAATCTAGGGACATCTGGGCAAATGTTTTAACTCCCAATAGTAACCCTGACTCATCTATAAAGAAATCAGGTGTATGGTGGGGATACGCTTCCATCTCACCAACTGTCATTCCTCCCAGAAAAAAAAACACCCCTGGTATTTCTTTTTGAAAAAATGAAAAATCTTCTGCCCCTGTAATTGCTTTAATTTTTAAAACATTTTCTTTACCTGCTGCTTTTTCAAAAGAGGGAACTATTTGTTTTGTTAATGCCGGATCATTATAGGTTATTTCTGCTCCCTCGTCAATTTTAACTGTCGCATCAGCTCTGTAGGCTTTGGCGATAGCTGGAACCATCTCTCTCATACGATCATTGATTTGTTGTTGCATATCATAATCTAGAGTACGAATTGTTCCAATGATTTGTGCTGATTCTGGAATTATATTGCTTCTCACTCCACTTGTTATTTTCCCAACAGATATGACCACTGCTTCATTGGTTAGAGCAGCTTCTCGACTTACCAAAGTTTGTAATCCATCTATAATTTTTACACTTGCCATAATTGGATCAATACCTCCCCAAGGTAATGAGCCATGCGTTTGCTTTCCAGTGACATTAATTTCAAATCTTTGTGCTGCAGCCATGATGCCTCCAGATTTATAGGCTATGGTGTTGACAGGCTGGCCGGAACTGATGTGCAAACCAAAAATTGCATCAACGTTAGGATTTGTCAAAACACCTTCTTTAATCATAAGTTTTGCACCACCTTCTTCACCCTGAGGAGCTCCTTCTTCTGCGGGTTGAAAAATAAATTTAATGGTGCCATTGAATTTATCAGTATTTTTAGACATAATTTCAGCAACTCCCATTAAAATAGCAATGTGTGTGTCATGGCCACAGGCATGCATCACAGGTACTTCCTCACCATTAAAAATCCCTGTAGCCTTTGATTTAAAAGGAAGATCAGTTCTCTCATATACCGGAAGTGCATCCATATCTGCTCTTAATCCGAGGACTTTTCCTGGGTTATCACCCTCTAGAACACCCACAACACCGGTAAAAGCAACATCTGTTTGTACTTTTATACCTAATGATTTTAAGTGTAATTCAATTTTTTTTGCAGTATTAAATTCACGATTAGAAAGTTCCGGGTTTTGATGAAAATGTTGCCTCCATTCAATAACCTTATCTTCGATATTAGCAATTTGATCATCCAATGACATTTGGCTAAATCCCCAAGAGAATATAAATAGAGATATCGTGAAAAGTGTTGATTTCATTTGACGTTTGGTTTAGTTAATTAGTATGTCTAAAGATATTTAAAATTTTAATAATAAATAGATTTCCAATTGTTTATAATTATTCGATATTTGGTTTAGATAACCGTTCTACAATGGTTAAATTCACAGTTCAAAAAAATCAGTGTATTGGAAAAATATTTAAGTCAACTTAATGAGGCACAATTAGCACCTACAATACAGAAGGAGGGACCAATGATTGTCATTGCAGGTGCAGGATCAGGTAAAACGCGAGTGCTAACATTTCGCATAGCTTATTTAATGAGTCAAAATATAGATCCATTCAATATTCTTGCCTTAACATTTACAAACAAAGCTGCACGTGAAATGAAGAGCAGAATTGCTCATATTGTAGGGGATAGTGAGGCAAAAAATCTTTGGATGGGAACTTTTCACTCTGTTTTTGCTAAAATTTTACGCAGTGAAGCAGACCGTCTCGGATATCCAAGTAATTTTACAATTTACGACACTCAAGATTCCGATCGCTTAATTTCTGCAATAATAAAGGAATTGAGATTGGACAAGGACCTCTACAAGTTTAAACAAATAAGATCGCGAATTTCATCCTATAAAAATAGTCTCATAACTGTAAAAGCATATTTTCAAAATCCAGAACTTATGGAAGCTGACGCAGCTGCCAGAAGGCCGCAATTAGGCGAAATATATAAGCATTATGTTGACCGTTGTTTTAAAGCTGGGGCTATGGATTTTGATGATTTATTATTGAAAACTAATGAACTGCTAACCCGTTTTCCTGATGTATTAGCAAAATATCAGAACCGATTTAGATATATTTTAGTAGATGAGTATCAAGATACAAATCACTCTCAATATTTAATTGTTCGTGCCTTGAGTGATAGATTTCAGAATATTTGTGTGGTAGGAGATGATGCGCAAAGTATTTATGCCTTTAGAGGTGCAAATATCAATAATATTTTAAATTTTCAGCGTGATTATGACCATGTAAAAGTCTTTAGACTTGAGCAAAATTATCGATCAACAAAAAATATTGTCAACGCAGCAAATTCCATCATTGATAAAAATGAAACAAAGCTGGATAAAATTGTATGGACAGCCAATGAAGAAGGAAAAAAAATAAAGGTACATCGTTCTCTTACTGATGGGGATGAAGGTCGTTATGTTGCGAGTACAATATGGGAGACCAAAATGCAAAATCAACTCAAAAATAGTGATTTTGCTGTATTGTACAGAACTAATGCTCAATCTAGAGCTATCGAAGATGCTTTGAGAAAAAGAGATATTCCATATAGAATTTACGGAGGGTTATCTTTTTATCAACGCAAGGAAATAAAAGATGTTTTGTCTTACTTGAGACTGATTATAAATCCAAATGATGAAGAAGCGCTGAAGCGTATTATTAATTTTCCTGCACGTGGTATTGGACAAACAACTATTGATAAGTTAATAGTTGCAGCAAATAATTATAACAAATCAATTTTTGAAATTATTTCTAATTTAGATAAAGTTGACATCAAATTAAATTCTGGAACAAGAACTAAGCTTGATAATTTTGCAACAATGATTGTTAGTTTTCAGGTTATGAATGCGTCTGTAAACGTATTTGAGCTGGCTGAACATGTTACCAAAGCATCAGGACTCATTCGATTGTTCAATAGTGATGGTACGCAGGAAGGCATTGCTAGAATGGAAAATATTGAAGAACTTTTAAACGGAATGAAAGACTTCGTTGAAGGTCAACAAGAGTTGGCTGACGCTACTGCATCACTGGCAGAATTTCTTGAAGACGTTGCCTTGGCAACAGATTTAGATGCCGATAAGGGAGATTCAGATCATGTAGCTCTTATGACAATTCATCTCGCTAAAGGCCTCGAATTCCCCAATGTCTTTATTGTTGGTTTAGAAGAGGATTTGTTTCCAAGTGCCATGAGCATGAATACCAGAAGTGAATTAGAAGAAGAACGACGCTTGTTTTACGTGGCTCTTACAAGAGCTGAAAAAGAAGCTTATTTAACGTATTCACTATCCCGCTATCGCTGGGGTAAATTAATTGACTCAGAACCTAGTAGATTTATTGAGGAAATTGATGACACCTATTTGGAAGTGTTAACACCACCCAAAGAATATCGTACAAATCCCATGCTAAATGCAGATATTTTTGGTGACGTACCAGCTAATAAAATTCGCTATAAGCCAGCAAATTCAAAGGGCAGTTATAAAAAAAAGACGGAAAAATCAAAAACTACATCCTTTAAGTTAAGCACTCCTAAAAATTTAAAACCAGTATCGAGTAGTTCCAAAAGTGTCAATTTATTCGATAGCAAACTAACTGTTGGTCATATTGTCAAACATTTAAGATTTGGTAAAGGAGAGGTTTTGAAAATTGAAGGACAGGGCTCAGATGTTAAGGCTGAGATTAATTTTGAAAATGGCGGATTAAAAAAATTATTGCTTCGATTTGCCAAATTGGAAATTATTGGATAATGGCAAAGTTTATCAGGATATATGAAGAAAACCCCAATCCTAAGGACGTTGATTTGGTAGTAGATATTCTCAAATCAGGAGGACTTATCATATATCCAACGGATACTGTCTATGGCCTAGGCTGTGATATTTTAAATGTAAAGGCTTTGGAACGAGTTGCAAAAATTAAAGGGGTAAAGTTAGAAAAAGCAAACTTTTCATTTATATGTCACGATTTAAGCAACTTGAGTGATTACGTAAAACAAATTGATAACAGTACTTTTAAGCTTTTAAAACGTGCTTTACCGGGACCTTACACATTTATTCTTCCAAGTGCAAAGAGTTTACCAAATCCATTTAAAAAGAAGAAAACAGTTGGGATTCGTATTCCAAAAAACAATATAGCGTTGGACATAGTCAAAAAATTAGGAAGACCAATTATTTCGACCTCAATTAGAGATGACGATGAAATTATTGAATATACTACTGATCCGGAATTGATTAAGGAAAAATGGAATAATTTGGTGGAACTTGTGATAAATGGAGGATTTGGAGACAATGAACCATCTACTATTATTGACATGTCAAGCAATGAGCCCTTAGTTATTAGGGAAGGTAAAGGGACACTAGAGATACTATAAAAAAAGGTCCAACGATGAGTTGAACCTTTTTTTAAGCTGGAATAATGTAAATGTTAATTCCCTCCTTGTGCTAAATTCTTCATTTCTTGTTCAATCATATCATAAAATTGATCAATTTTAGGTAGAACAATGATTCTGGTTCTTCTGTTTTTAGCTCTATTTTCAGACGTATCATTATCGACTAGCGGTACAAATTCACTTCTACCAGCAGCTATTAATTGTGCAGGATTTACACCCAATGTTTGAAGAACTCTTATAATGGAAGTTGATCGTTTAACACTCAAATCCCAATTATCTAAGAGCACCCCCTTTTGATAAGACTTTGAGTCTGTGTGTCCCTCAACCATTGCTTCAAAGTCAGGTTTACTTTTGACTACTTTAGCAACTTTGGCAAGAACTTCCTTGGCGCGCGAAGTAACATTGTAGCTACCACTTTTAAATAGTAATTTATCAGCAATAGATATGAAAACTACACCTTTTTCTACATTCACTTCGATATCAGGATCATTAATTCCTACTTCTTTTTTAAGACTAGTAACTAAGGCAAGCATAACACTATCTTTCTTTGTAACGGCATCTTGTAAGCGTGATATTTTTAAATCCTTTTCTTTTAGACTTTCTAATGTTTTCTCAACATTACTAGCACCTTTAGAAGTGAGCATGGTAAGGTCTTTATTACTCTGTATTAAATTGTCATTTGTTTTTCTTAAATCAGCTAGTTGGTCTTTTAAAGCATTTGATAATGCATTAGCTGCTGCAGCATCCGATAAACAGCTGTTAAGCTTAACGGTTGCAGAATTTAATAGGTCTTGTGTTTCTTTTTGTTTTGCTTCTAGCTCTGAGTATTGCTTTTGTGAAACGCAAGAACTAAGGATGAACATAATTGAAAATCCAAATAAAAGTACTTTTTTCATGAGTTTTAGATTGTATAAACATTGTTAGTAAACAAAAATAAAAAAAAACATGGCGTTTAGGAAGAATAAACAAAACTTTTACTAACGAGGTTATAAACTATTATAAAATTTTTTCCTCAGGATAAAATAGCACCAAATGATAGACCTTCGGTGAAAATAATGGGGTTTTTGAATTAGTTGTTTTCTTTTACTCAAAAGTTGAGGTAAATGCTGATAGTAGGAGAGATGTGCATGAATTATTGCAAAGGTGTGGGAAGGTTTTAACTGCAATAAATAATAAAGACCTGCGATACCATCTAAAAAAAGACGGACAGCAACTAATGCGAGCAAATTTCCATTTGCATTTTTAGTAATATTAAATAAGCTATTTCTAAAATTTAAAAATGTTTTTCGTGAATTTTGAGCATTTAATGTACCTCCTCCTAAGTGATAAACATGAGAGCTACTCAGGTATTTAATTGTATGACCTGAATTTTTTGCACGCCAACAGAGGTCAATTTCTTCGTGGTGCGCGAAAAAACTTTCATCAAAACCATTTAATTCATTAAAAACAGATTTTCTGATAAAAAGACAAGCTCCCGAAGCCCAGAAAATATCAGAAACACCCTCATATTGAAGTTCATCTTTTTCGATAGTATCAAAAATGCGCCCTCTGCAATATGGATAGCCATATTTGTCAATAAATCCCCCTGCAGCTCCAGCGTATTCAAAAGAATCTTGACGATTAAAATCTAAGATTTTTGGTTGAATAATTGCTGTGTTTATATCTTGTTTAAATAAAGTAATAATATCATCAAGCCAATTTTCGCTAACCTTGACGTCGTTGTTGAGAAGACAAAATATATCAGCTTGAACTTGCTTTAAACCCTCGTTGTAACCCTGTGCATATCCTTTATTAGAGTTGTTTTGGATAATATGAATACTTGGGTAGTTTTTAGACACAAACTTTACAGAACCATCATTTGAAGCATTATCGATAAGATATAAATTTGCTCCACTAGAGTTATTTATTAATGAGGGTAAAAATTTACTTAGAAGTTTTTCACCATTCCAGTTTAAGATGACAATCGCTAGTTTCATTTGCTGTAATCTGGGATGTCAGTTAAAAAATGATATTGTTTTGCACTAAAGTCCATACTACAATAATAATGATTTAATCCGTTAGTAACCATGAGGTAAGAGGCATTTAAAACAGAATTGTAGCGTGCTATTTGGTCAAATGTGTTTTGGCCAATTATAATATTAGGAGATTTACATTCAATAATTAAGTGAATCGTTCCATCTGTGTTAAATACCACAATGTCATATCTTTTTGTAAGGCCATTGATGACTAATTTTTTTTCAATATTTATCAGTGATTTTGGATATTTTTTTATCGTCATTAAGAATCTAACACAGTGTTGTCTGACCCATTCTTCTGGTTGTAGGACAACAAATTTTTTACGTATCTCGTCAAAGATAAAACGTTTATTTTCTCTATTTTTGAAATGAAATCTATATGTGGGAAAATTTAATTTTTGCACAACACAAATTTGGTGATTTTTTTTTAATGGACGAAGTAAAACAAATAGTTGCAGAGATAAAGTCAAGAAACTTTAGACCGATTTATTTTTTGATGGGAGAGGAGCCTTATTACATTGATAAGATATCTAGCTTTATTGAGGAAAATATATTGGAAGTTGCCGAGCAGGAATTTAATCAAACCATACTTTACGGTCGTGACACTTCTATTGACGATATAGTATCTCATGCGAAACGTTATCCAATGATGGCAGATTTTCAAGTAATCATTGTTAAAGAAGCTCAAGATCTCTCAAGATCCATCGAAAAGTTAGTACCGTATGTTCAAAATCCACAAACATCTACTGTTTTGGTAGTCAATTATAAATATAAAAAAATTGACAAAAGAAAGGCCTTATACAAAGCGTTAAGAAAAAACTGTGTGGTTTTTGAAAGTAAGAAATTATATGAAAATCAAGTAGTTGATTGGGTTAGAAGAATTTTATCTCCAAGAAGTTATACTATGTCTCCAAAAGCTGCGCAAATGCTCGTGGAATTTTTAGGAAATGATTTAAGTAAAATCAATAATGAAATAGAAAAATTGACTCTGGTTGTTCCTAAAGATTCAGAGATTACTCCTGAGTTAATCGAGGAACATATTGGTATTTCAAAAGATTATAACAACTTTGAGTTACGGAAAGCTATTGGTAATAAAAACATGCAAAAGGCGGTAAAAATTATAAATTATTTTTCGGATAATTCAAAGGATAATCCCATTGTTGTCACGGTAGCACTATTATTCAGTTTTTTTTCTCAGTTACTACGGTTACACGGATTACATGACAAATCTCCAAGGGCTGTGGCGTCAGCCCTAAAAGTGAGTCCTTATTTTGTGAATGAATATATTGTTGCTTCTCGAAACTACCCCATGAAAAAGGTAAGTCAGGTTATCACGATACTCAGAGAGTTCGATCTTAAGAGTAAGGGAGTTGGATCGAGTGCAATTCCACAGAGTGAATTATTAAAAGAATTGATTATTCGAATATTGAATTAAAATATCAATGTTTATCTAAAGAAATTTTTCCTGCTCCTGAAATTGCAATCACTAAAAAGCAAATCGCGTATAAAACAGCCATTTCTTTTTTTCCAAATGGATCACTTGCATGGACAACAAATGCCGCAACTAGCATGGTAATTAAAGGAAATAGTGTCGCTATTTTAGTTTTGTACCCAACAATAACAAACAATGGTGCAATAAATTCACCAAGTACAACGAGTAGAAGTGAAATGGTAGCACCTAATCCAATGGGGTCACCAAAATCTGTCGGATCATTAATTAGCCTTTGAAGTTTTCCGTAGCCATGGGTAAGCATGCATAATGATACACCAACTCTAAGTATTAATAATCCTAAGTCTTTGTTCGTTTTAAACATATTATTAAAATTTATATATTCATGAATTTTTGTCAATTAGGCCCTTAACTAACGTTATGTAATTATAGTGAAAGTAATTAAATAAAACAAAATTGCTTTTAATGACATAAAAAACTGAGTCATTTGAGATACAAAAAACCTATTTCAATTTTTCAAATCATATTCCTTTGAGTAAATTGACACTTACAGTCGCTAAATCATTGTTTGGAAATTTAGTGAAATAATTAGTGTCTAAATACAGTCCCGCTTTCTCAATAATAGCATTAAAAACATCAATTTCTAAAATATATTGATCAGAGTAACCATGCGTTGCATCATAAGCAGTCGCAGCAGTTTTTCCAATATTTTTTGCCGCAATTTCTGGGCTAATTGTATGTAATTCAATAATTAAAAGGCCAAATTTTTCAACAAATGGCTTCCAGTTTTTTAAATGCTCAACTAATGAAACTTCAACGATAGCATTGTTTAATCGTTGACCATTAAACGCATAGGCTCCTGATGATTTGCTGACGGATAATGTTTTTTGAACGGGTGATTCCCAAATTCTGTTATGATCTAAAAAAGTTCTAACATTGAGTAAATCTTTTAAATCAATGTCATAATCTTCTTTTAAATCTTTTGCCAAAATCTCAGGTTTGCCAATATCACCCCAAATGACTTTAGCCCAAATATCAGATTTTATTAGGTTTCCTCTCGTTACTTTTAAGGCGGCTTGATTAAAATCAGCTCCAACAAGCAATAAGGGGTATTCATCAAGAATCTTTCCACGAAGGGTATGGTATTCAATTACTTCAAATATGTGCTTAATAAATGCACCATTGCCACAGCCCATGTCTAAAATTCCCTTTGGTTGTTCTTCAATTGGCTTATTAAAAATATTAATTATGATATCATCAATTACTTTAAAGTATGTGGAATGAGCTCCTCCGCTACCCCAAACATTCATTTCCCTGTGAACATGTTTTTCAGGATCCGTTACTAATTTTGGCTTCAGTATGAAAGGATTTGTGAAAATTAAATGGTCTAAATTAGTGAATGTTGGTAAGTAGGAAACAGTAACACCATATGCAGTTGCGCGCTTTGCGAAAAATAGTCCTTTTTCTGTAAAACGATATGTATCTCTATTTTTTTGAAACCATCCCAAGAAAACAAAAAAATCAAGTACTTGTTTAAAATTCTCAGGATTTTTATGAAATTCTTGAGCTCTAAAAGATGCTTCCATGAAATATTTATGAAATAAACCATTAACCCCAAGTAAAACAATAATTGGGGCTACAATAGCACCTTCAATATGTTTTAGGACTTGGTATTCGATTGAATTTGGTGTGATATTCTTTATTCCGTAGTTACGCTTATAATCTTTAAAGTTATTATCTAAAACATAAAAAGCGTCTGAAGTTATACCTTCAATTGGAAATTTAACTGAATATGTCAACAGGTTTACGACGTCATCATACAAGGTTGCATATCCAAAGGCTAATTTGCTGTTTTCATTGATTTCGTATAACACCGTATTTTCAGTATTATTTTGAATTTGAGTTAACCAACCTTGCGAGCACAGTGTTCTTAAAGCAACATTCAAATATCCTTCACTTGCACTAAACTTTTTGGATATAATTCCAATATCAACTTTTTTTTGTTGTATTAAATAATCGAGAATTCCTCTTTTATTTAAGGTGTGCATTGCAGATGCAGTCGCAATTCCATTTAGATGACGAAAAATCGTAGAGCGAAGAGCTGTTTTATCTGATTTTGAAAGCATATTATAGCTAATATACTTTAAAAATATAGATATAGGTAAACTAACTAAATTGAAAATTCAATATTCAACATGACTTTCAATATAAATTAAAGGCAATGATATTTAGTAAACTTATGAAAACTTAAATTCTAAGAAGGTGTAATGTTTGAAAAGATTACCTCAACCTAGGAAAGTCCTCTGGATTAACCTCATGCATGATTGCATAAACGTATTCAAAAATATCCTCATTTGATGGCTTACTAAAATAATCGCCGTCAGAGCCATACGCTGGACGATGTTCATTTGCCGTAAGTGTATGTGGGCGACTGTCTAAATATTCATAAGCATTTTGAATATTCAAAATTTCATTTAAAATATAAGAAGAGCATCCTCCTGGGACATCCTCATCAATGACAACAACACGGTTTGTTTTCTTTATACTTTTTAAAATATCATGATTTAAATCAAAAGGAATTAAAGATTGTATGTCAATAACTTCAGCTTCAATTCCAACTTCTTGAAGTTCTTTTGCAGTTTCTTCAACAATTCTTAGTGTCGAACCGTAAGACACTAAAGTGATATCAGAACCTTCCTTTAAGAGCTCAACTTGACCAACAGCAGTTTTAAACTTTCCAAAATTATTTGGAATTTTTTCTTTTAAGCGATAGCCATTTAAACATTCAATGATAAGTGCTGGCTGATCGCTTTTTAGCATGGTATTATAAAATCCGGCAGCAATGGTCATATTTCTTGGAACTAATACAAAAACACCTCTAATTAAGTTGATAATTCCACCAAGCTGTGAACCTGAATGCCAAATACCTTCCAGTCTATGACCTCTTGTTCTAATAATCATCGGCGCTTTTTGTTTACCCAGAGTTCGGTAATGTAGTGTAGCTAAGTCATCACTTATTATTTGAAGCGCATACATTAAATAATCTAAGTATTGAATTTCTGCAATTGGTCTTAGTCCTCGCATCGCCATTCCTATACCTTGACCAATTATTGTTGCCTCTCGTATCCCAGTATCAGAAATTCGTAAGGTTCCATATTTCTCTTGAAGTCCCTCAAGACCTTGATTGACATCACCAATTTTCCCTGCATCTTCACCAAAAATTAGTGCCTCAGGATATTGATTGAATATAGCATCAAAATTTTCTCTTATGATGATACGTCCGTCAACAAACTTTGCATCCTTATCAAAAGTAGGCTTTAAGGCATCTATTGAGATTGCATTTTTAACAGATTCACTATACAAATGTGAACTGTATTTCGATTGATTTAATTCAAAATACGCGTTAATCCATGATTGTAGATCTGTTTTTGCTTGGAAATCCTCAAATGTGAGATATTTTAAGCATTTTCTTGCAGTAGAAATTAGATTTTTTTTTATCGGCTCGTCTATGAGAATTAGATCGTTTAAAAGTTTCTGAATAAATGCTTTGTTTGAGCTTGAAGATATCACGCTATTTAAAATTGAAACAAGCTCCGTACGCTCTTTTTTAATAGGATTAATAAAAGCACTCCAAGCATCGTTTTTGCCTTTTCTAACACGTTTTTTTAAATCCTTATCTATAGTCGATAGTTCTTCCTCAGTTGCTATCTCATTACTAATAATCCAATTTCGCATTTTTAACAGGCAGTCGTGCTGTCGTTCCCAATTGAGTCGTTCACTCGATTTGTAGCGCTCATGAGATCCAGATGTAGAATGCCCTTGAGGTTGTGTTAGTTCAGTAACATGAATTAAAACCGGAACATGTTCTTCACGTGCAATTTTTGATGCAATTAAATAAGTATCGATTAAAGCAGCATAGTCCCAACCTTTCACTTTTAGAATTTCATATCCTTTCTGTTGATCATCTCGTTGAAAACCTTTTAAAATTTCTGATATACTTTCTTTAGTAGTTTGTTGTTTTGCATGCACAGATATACCGTATTCGTCATCCCAAACACTCACTACCATCGGTACTTGAAGAACGCCTGCAGCGTTTATTGTTTCGAAAAAAACTCCTTCGCTAGTACTTGCATTCCCAATAGTACCCCATGCTACTTCATTACCTTTATTTGAAAAATGAGTGGCATCAATCGTATGAACATGTCTGTAAATTTTTGACGCTTGTGCCAGTCCTAACAGTCTTGGCATTTGTGCCGCTGTTGGAGATACATCTGCACTTGAATTGCGTTGTTGAGTAAGATCTTTCCAATTATAATCTGTGTCTAAGCTATGTGTTCCAAAATGCCCTCCCATTTGTCGACCGGCACTCATCGGGTCAGCTTTGATGTCTGTGTGCGCGTAAAGACCAGCAAAAAATTGCTCAATAGTGAGTGAATCGATTGCCATCATAAAGGTTTGATCTCGATAGTAGCCTGATCTAAAGTCTCCGTTTTGGAAGGCTTTAGCCATGGCTAATTGAGGTAGTTCTTTACCATCTCCAAAAATCCCAAATTTCGCTTTTCCAGTTAAAACTTCACGACGTCCAAGTAAGCTGCATTCTCTGCTCGTTACAGCAATGGTGTAGTCGTTGATGATTTCATTTTTAAAATCAACGTATGACATCGCTTTGGATATGTCGGAATTTGTTTGCATTAATCAAGTTTAAGAAAACGCGAAGGTAGTGAATTACGCATGGTTTTGCAATCAAGAATGTTATTTATAAGAAGGCGCTTTCGAAGCGATTAGAACAGGATATATGGTTAAAGGGCTTTTATAAAATTAGAGATAAAAGTTAATACCATTTTCTACGAAATAGACCAAGTAAAGATTGAGGATCTACAGTAAAAATAAAACGGATTTTTTCATCGTAATTTCGATTGCCAACTTCCCAACCAAGATTGGAATAAACAGGGAAATATATTTCAAAATAATCAGTGACTAAGTTTAACCTAATCCCCGAGTCATAAACAAACTTCATATCAGAAAATTTATTTTTAATAACACCAAGATCTGTATATCCTTGAATATATTTCCAGATGGTAGTGCTAAAATTCATTGTTGACATCCATTGATTTGCAAATGGAGTTTCTAGTTTTGATTTAAACCCGCCTTCAGCGATAATGAGCTGTTGACTAAATATTCCAGAATCCTCAGAGCGCCCTAAGTAGTTATAATCAAATAGGTAATCAGTGGGTCTGTCTAAAGCAAAACTAAAGTAATCTGATGAGGGATCATTTTTATTATATAAAAAAGTACCAAAATAAAACCTCAAATTTATTTGACGATTACTTTGAAATAATTTTCTGTATTCATAGTTGAATGATATTTTTCCAAAATCTTTTGACAATTGAAAATCGGCAAAAAATTTGTAAAAATTAATTAAGCCAGGGTTTGTATCTATAAATTGAGCATTAAAAACACTGTATTCTGGTTCGTTATTGTTAGTAATGTTATTGATGTCTGGATCTTTATTTATATCTATATATCTAAAGTTTAAAGCTTGAAATTTGTTTGATCTTAAGTTAGTGTTGTCCCTGAAACTAAATCTTAAATTAGGAGAAATAACTCGAGCGAATAAATTTGGCCCATAGGCACCATATTTTCCAGATATTCCATAGCTCATATTGTATAAACTACCACTATTGGTGTTTTGTTCAATATAGACAGATGCTGAGCCAGTTAATTTTTTTGATTTCACTCCATATTTTGGTGAAAATTTATAATTAAATTTTTTTCTAAGAAGCGTTTTGTTATAAATTTTACCGCCAAGGGATAAGCCGTCATAGATATTGTTAAATTCAATCAAAGGCATTAAAAAAACTTGGCTATAGTTGGGATCTTCGATATCTTTAAATACTCTAAATTGAATAGGTTTGTTGTTGGAAAGAAAACCTTTTAAGGACTTCCAGTTATCTCTCAAATTATATTCTGGAATTATTTGATCATAATTTAACGTGAGCTTGGTCTCTTTATTATTTGCAATGGTAAAAGTTTCTTTCATCGAAACACCATCAATCCAAACTTTTGAAACGATTGAATCTTCACTTAAAGAAAACAAAGAGATAGGCATGTTATTTTGATGCTTATTTTTAATGGTAACTTCAATAGAGTCCTTGGAGGCTTTCACTTTGGTAATTTTAAAATCAATCTTACCTCTCGTTCCTAAATAGTCTTTTGTAAACCATTCAATATTTTTTGAGGTGTTTCTTTTGAGTTCTTCAATGAATGTTTTGGTTGAGATTTGTTGAGCTTTGTTTTTTTTCAAAAAGGATTTTATACTTTTTTCAATAACCTTATTTCCAAGGTAACTATCGAGGTATTTAAGTCCAATTCCTGCTTTGTATTTGTTTGCTAATTCTGCATTAAATCTTAGAAGACTATCCTTTGTAACTAGTAATGGCTGATCTCTGTTTGTTCTAGCCATGTGCATGTAGGTAAGATTATACTGATCATTAAATTTTAAATCTGCTGCGTGAAACGCTCTAATTCCCCAAATATTTGCAAGCGTACCAAGAAGTTTTGTGTCTGGATAAAATTCATCCACATAGGCCATTAAATAATATATTTGGATACCATCTTTGAGCCAAGCATCATTTCTTGGATTTAGCAGTAGTGTGTTATCTAAATAATTACCAAGAACATTTTTTAGTAGTTGCAGCTCAAATTGAAAATTTTTTGGGAAAGGGCGAATAAAATTTGGTAGTTGGTTAAGACCATATATGGGATCTTTTTTCGAATCAACTTGTGATATAATAAGTTTTTGGTGTGGATATTTACCTAAATGATCTGTTACAAACCTCGTAATTCGATCTGTAATAATTGCTTTTTCAGTGGCTTTTAATCCAGATCCAGTTAAGTTGGATATGATGGTGAAATCATCTGTTTGAATCGTTTTAAATGATGGTAAATTTGTTAAAAATAATTTACTATCAATCCTGTTTTTACCTGAGTAAAAAGCAGTTTGTGATGTTTCATGTTGAATAATATTGATTAAATCTAATTCAGAAATAAGAGTGTAGTTTTTTGGAAAGTTGGCTTCAAGTGTAATATTCGATTTTGGAATGTAGGCATCATTAAGATCTAAATTGCTGTAATAATTCCATTGACCATTGTATACAGAAGGGGTGATATACCAATATTTTAATTTCAATTGATCGTTGGTTGAAACCCCATAACGGGTAAATTTATCTGAAGGCAAATGTATGTTGTAAATGAGGTCTATATGATATGATTCTTGTGGTAAAAGAGCTTTTGCTAAATCGACAGAAATGATATCTTGTTGAGTGTCCAACCGATTAAAATTAAGTATTTGTTGCTCTTTGTTTTTGACAGATAAAATAACGGTATAACCACGATCTTCATTTCCAGCAAAATGAAAATTTGTATCGTATTCTTCGGTAAATCTATTGGCTAAAGGTGTATTTTTTGCAGAAAAACTATTACTCCAATCGTTTAGATAAATAGTTTTTAAGGTGTCTTTCGACGTGTTTTTGTAACTGATAGATTGATTTACAACAATCGTTTTAGTATCAATATTAAATGAAGCTTTGAGATCTATCTCATTTTGTCCAAGACAAAATTGTATTGACAGAAAAAAAGCAAGGTGATATAAGACGTTATTATTCAATTATAAATTTTAGAATTGACGACAAATTAGTTTTTGATGTTAAGTAATAAATACCACTTGATAATTTCGAAACATCAATAATTGCAACACCTAATTGATCAATTTTTAGAGTTGTGACAACTTGTCCGAGTGTATTATAAATCACTAAAAATTGTGCTTGATTAGTTGTAATTTTAACATTCAGTTGTTCAGAAATTAAATTAGGACCCATAATTTGAAATCCGATATCATCTGATACGTCTTTATTATTCAATGTTTCATTTAATTGTAATTCCAAGGTGACTGGTAAATGATCACTCATATTGTACAAAGCATTTCGAATTATTTGATTGTAATCATCACCGTCACAATTACTGGAGTTTATGCTTTGGTTGTAACAATTAAAATTGGCATTATTCCCATAAACCTCATAACTATTATCAACGTAATAAATATCTGAATTTGTTAGCATATTACTTGAGGTAAGGACAAAATCAAATCGATCATCAAATCCTCCTGACGCACCTCCTAATCCTGATTGAGTTCTCGTAGATTGTGTAAACATGTCGATGAAACTCGAGTTGTTATGCCAATTACCCAATCGATTCGCTGGATCTGCAAACACGATGTTATTACTGGTATCTAATAACTCCAGAAACGCAGGTTCATTGAAGGTGTAAACATTTAAATCGCCTCCAAAAACAATATTACTATCGGAGGGCATGGTATTTACATAATCAAGGAGGTCATTTACCATTGTAAGACGCAATTGTTCGTTTGTTTCGCCACTGGAGGCCTTTAAATGTCCCACCAAAACTTCAATAAAAACTGAATCTATCTCTTCAGTATTTGTTGTTGATTTTAGACGATAATGGTTAAAGTCTCGGTAGATAGAAGGAATTATAAATTGTTCTTCTAAGGTGAATTTGGAACTGTTAAAAAATATCAAGTTTTGAAAATTATTTGAATTTCCAATAGAATTATCTGAGGAATTTAATTCAAAATCTGCTCGTTCATAATCATCATTGATTTCTTTCATAATATTCAAAATATTATCAGCACCCTCCTCATTATTTAATTCACAAATCATAAAAATGTCAGGACGATAGTCATCAAGTATTGTTTGAAGATATTGAATTCTGTTTGCAGGCTCTTGAATAGGGTAATTTAAAACATTATAAAACATAAGTTTGTAGTTACCCTGCGAGACTAACAAATTAATAAATACAAAAGTTATAGCGAGTGTTATAAAAACTCTTTTTCTCATAGCCTTAATTGCAATCGAAAATTAATTTAATTAAAAGTTCGGACTGAGCTGATATTTTTTATAAAAACCATCCAAAATTTCAATCACTTGATCTTCGGTATCTACTAGATGTATTAAGTCTAAATCGGTTGCGCTAATATTTTGAAATTTGTCTAATAAGGTCTTTTTAATCCAATCTAATAGTCCTTCCCAATAATCAGTTCCCACTAAAATAATTGGAAATTTTTCAATTTTTTTTGTCTGTATTAGTGTGATGGCTTCAAATAACTCATCGAGCGTACCAAAACCACCAGGCATTACCACAAAACCCTGAGAGTATTTAACAAACATGACTTTTCTTACAAAAAAATAATCAAAATCAAGACTCTTATCGTTATCTATATAAGGATTATCGTGCTGTTCAAAAGGTAATTCAATGTTAAGGCCTACAGAGGTGCCTCCTGCTAAGTGTGCGCCTTTGTTTCCAGCTTCCATAATACCTGGCCCACCCCCAGTGATAACACCATATCCAGAATTCACAATAGCATTAGCTACGCGTTGCGCTAACAAATAGTATTTATTATTTTCTTTAGTTCTTGCAGAACCAAAGATGGATATACACGGACCAATTCTACTTAATTTTTCATAACCATTTACAAATTCCCCCATGATTTTGAAAATTGCCCAAGAGTCATTTGTTTTAATCGCGTTCCATCCTTTTGAATGTGATTCCTTCTTCATAATTATTTTTTTATACTGAGCTAATGTAATTCTTTTCTTAAAAACTTAGCTGTGTAGCTTGTTTGATGTTTGATTATTTCTTCGGGGCTCCCTTCAACGACTATCTGACCACCTCCTTTTCCTCCTTCAAATCCAATATCGATAATATGGTCTACAGTTTTAATTACATCCAAATTATGTTCGATGATTAAAACAGTATTTCCTTTATTAGCTAATTTATTCAATACCTGCATCAGAACTCTGATATCCTCAAAATGCAAACCTGTCGTCGGTTCATCCAAAATATAAAATGTATTTCCCGTATCCCTTTTAGAAAGCTCTGAAGCGAGCTTGATTCGTTGTGCTTCACCTCCTGAAAGTGTAGTGCTTTGTTGTCCTAATGAAATGTACCCCAATCCAACATCTTGTATGGTCTTTAGTTTTTTATAAATTTTAGGAATTAATTCAAAAAATAAAACAGCTTCATTGATTGTCATACTCAAGACATCACTGATGCTTTTTCCTTTATAACGAATTTCAAGGGTTTCTCTGTTAAATCGTTTACCTTGACATGTTTCACAGTCTACATAGACATCGGGTAAAAAATTCATCTCTATAACTCTTAGCCCACCTCCCTTGCAAGTTTCGCAACGTCCACCGCTAACATTAAAACTAAATCTTCCAGGTTTATAACCTCGAATCATGGCTTCAGGTATTTTGGCAAATAAACTCCGTATTTCACTAAAAGTGCCAGTATAAGTAGCAGGGTTACTTCTTGGAGTTCGCCCGATGGGTGATTGATTTATATCGATAACTTTATCAATATGATTAAGACCCTCAATACTCTTAAAGGGCATAATTTGCTTTACACCATTGAAATAGTGATTATTTAAAATTGGATATAAAGTTTGATTTATTAACGTGCTTTTACCACTGCCAGAAACTCCTGTTATACCAATCATTTTTCCAAGTGGAAAACTAACAGAGATGTTTTTTAGATTATTTCCTGTGCATCCGGAAAGAGTTATTTTTTTACCATTGCCCTTACGTCGTTTTTTTGGAATATCAATATGCTTTGTTCCATTAATGTAGGCTGCTGTCAATGTTTGATGTGTCAATAACTCTTTAAAAGTGCCTTTACTTATAATTTTTCCTCCGTGTTTTCCGGCAAAAGGTCCGATATCAATAACGTAATCAGCTCGCTTAATCATATCCTTGTCATGTTCTACGACTAACACAGAATTACCGATATCTCTTAAAGCTATGAGTGAGTTTATCAATCTCTCGTTGTCTCTTTGGTGTAAACCGATGCTCGGTTCATCTAAAATGTAGAGAACTCCAACTAATTGAGAACCAATTTGTGTTGCGAGTCTAATTCGCTGTGCTTCTCCACCAGATAATGATTTCGAACTACGGTTTAGTGAAAGATATGTGAGTCCAACGTCAACTAAAAATTGAATTCTATTTTTTATTTCTTTTATAATTTCGTTCGCAATGATATTCTGTTTTTTTGACAGGAAATTGTCTAAATTATGAAACCAATCATTGAGTTCAACGACATCCATGCGTGCTAAGTCTGAAATATTTTTATTGTTAAGTTTAAAATACAGAGATTCTTTTTTCAGTCTGGAGCCCTCGCATGATGGGCATACTACCTTATCCATATATTCTTTGGCCCATCTTTTAAGTGATTTAGAGTCGGCATGTTGATGTTGATTTTTTATAAAATTTGCAATCCCTTCGAAATCAATATTGTAATTTCTTGTTATTCCTAAGGTTTTACTATCAACTGTAAACTTGTCTTTGCCACCGAAAAATATGATATCGAGAGCCTCTTTCGGAATCTTTTTTATTGGATCACTTAAATTAAAATTAAAACGTTTCGCTATTAATTCTAATTGTTTGAAAATCCATGTATTTTTTTGAGGTCCTTGAGGGGCAAGGCCTCCGGCTGTTATAGAAATATTATCATCAGGTACAATTTTTTCCAAATTAACTTCATAAAGGGTTCCAATACCATTACATTTTGGACAAGCACCTTTTGGAGAATTAAAGGAAAAATTATTAGGTTCAGGATTTGGGTATGAAATGCCAGTTTTAGGACACATAAGATCTCTACTAAAGTACCGAGCTTCATGTGTTTCATGGTCCATCACTATGAGGACATTATTACCGTGATACATAGCGGTTTTTATGGTTTCAGAAAGACGTTTTTGGTCCTCAACTGAATCCTCAATTTTAAGTCTATCAATAACGATCTCTATATCATGAGTCTTATAGCGATCTAATTTCATCCCTTTTACCAAATCTCTTACTTCACCATCCACTCGTACTTTTACAAAGCCTTGTTTTGCTATTTGTTCAAAAAGCTCTCTGTAATGCCCTTTTCGCGACCGAATAATCGGAGCAAGTATAATAATTCTTTTATTTTTAAAGCTTTGAAGAATAAGCGATTCAATTTGTGAATCACTGTAGCTTACCATTTTCAATCCTGTATTAAAACTATAGGCATCACTGGCTCTAGCATATAACAAACGCAAAAAATCATAAATTTCTGTGATAGTACCCACAGTAGAACGTGGCGATTTATTGGTTGTTTTTTGTTCAATGGCAATTACAGGTGAAAGACCATCAATTTTGTCAACATCAGGACGTTCTAAACCTCCCAGAAATTGTCGTGCATACGCTGAGAAGGTTTCTATATACCGCCGCTGACCTTCGGCATAAATGGTGTCAAATGCCAATGATGATTTGCCGCTTCCGGACAACCCAGTTATTACGACTAACTGTTCTCTAGGTATAGAAATATCGATATTTTGTAAGTTGTGAACGCGCGCACCTTTCACTTCAATGTACTCTTCGAATTGACCCATAGCTTTTGAAAGATGTAAAGGTACTGTTTTGGTCCATAAAAGGAAAGAAATCAATCATCATAGAAAATGATTTATAAACGGACTTAAAAAAAAGAACTTTTTATGTCTCATCAGCTTATGTTACAACAGAATACTTGTGTATTTATTCCATTGAAGTCATTAGATTTAGTTATTTTAGACTCCATTCAAGATAAATAGTGTTATGAAAAATAATTCTTCCAGATTCGCATCAAAATTATTTGCTTGTTGGCATCCGGTAAGTTATTGTTCTGAAGTAACAAAAAAGCCGTTTGCAACAAAACTTTTAGACGAGCCTCTTGTTATTTGGCGAGGAAAGGATGGTCAAGTACATGCGATGAAAGATTTATGTATTCATCGGGGAACGGCCTTATCATTAGGTTGGGTGAAAAATGACTGTATTGTATGCCCATATCATGCCTGGGAATACGATAAATCAGGGAGTTGCGTTCGTATACCTCAAGCTCCAAACACACCAATTCCAAAAAAAGCAAAAATATCTGTGTATTGGTGTGTGGAAAAATATGGGCTCATATGGGTTGCTTTAAAGGAGCCGGAGTATCAATTGCCTGTCATACCTGAGTTTAATGATTCCAATTACAAATTTGTTAATACAGGTCCTTTTGATTGGGAAAGTGATGCGTCTAGGCAAGTTGAAAATTTTACAGATTTGGGACATTTTCCTTGGGTTCATCCAGGTTTACTTGGTGAGCCTGATCGTCCTGAGGTACCTGCTTGTAATGTGAAGATTGACAAGGCAGTATTGCATTATACCATTGTAAGACCAGAATCAATAAACTCGAAAGAGTTTCCAATTTTTGGAAATAAAATTGTAGTAAATCCTGTGCGGAAAAGTACATATCAACTCCATTTGCCTTACACTATCGTTTTACGAGTTGGTTGGGGAGGGACAGAATGTATTTTAGATTTATTTGTTTCTCAGCCTATTTCAAAAAATAAGTGTAGAGGATTTTGTATTGTGGGACGAAACTTCAATCATCATATCTCAGATAAAGTATACAAGGACTTTGAAAAGGTTATTTTTGGTCAAGATAAGCGTATTGTGGAGTCACAGAGACCTGAACAAGTTCCTTTTGATTTCACAGAGGAACTTCACTTGAAGTTTGACGCGGTTGCGATGAACTATAGGAAAGCCATGAAAAAGGAACGTCTAAATGATTAATGTGACATCAATAGTCATCAAAAATCAATTTTCAGAATTTAGTGATTTTTCACCTTTTATGTTTCTTAATTCTAATCCCAAAAACAACAATTTGTGGAATGTTGGCAATTGAGCGCCACTTTTAGTTTTTATCCAATCAGACCAAGTCGCTTCAATACCGTCAATCGGTAACAAGGCTGTCCACATTTTAAAACTTTTAGGTTTACCAGTAGAATCAAAGGACCAAAGATATGAATCTCCTGGAGTTGAGCCTCCCATTGTATAGGTAACTAGTAGTCCTTCATTACCATTTGCTAGGGTTACTACAGAACGCTTCACTCCGTCGTCAAAAACTTTGTATGGTGCTACCAACCAAAAAGAGTCGTTGTTAAAATAAGACAACGCTTTATCTACAAGCTCATCACGTTTTTCATCGACAACATTAAAATTGTGAACGGATGCTAAACTTCGCTCAATGTAATTTAAGTGCAGATCTACTTTAAAATCTTTCCATTGAACTGTACAAATGTTTTCGCGTTTATTCCATTTGTATTGACGAGTATTTCGAAAGGACCATTCGATATAATCGGTTTCTTTATAAGATTCGTAATCAAGTGAATTAAGCATGTTTTGCGCTAATAAATCAGCTTTTTCACCCTCTTGACCGGTGGGTAAATCCTCATTGTACTTTAGATATAAAACTCCAAAAAACAAAGAGGTAGGTAGGGTTAGGAAAATAATGATTCCTAAAATTATTTTAAATATTTTCTTCATGAGCAACGCTTTTGTAAAAGGAAATACAAATACTGATCTTAATACTAATTTTTAAAAGCATAAACTTCAACACCGGAATAATGACAAAGAAGTTCGTTTTTTATTAGTAAAAATATCATACGCGCAGCTGGATGGTTACGATAAAAAACAAACATGACTCAATTTTAATTAGTTGCTTGTGAAGATAAGATTTTTAGTTCGTTTTTAGAATAAAAAAATAAATCTTTAAAGAAGAGTTTGAATTCTGATTCAAAGTCATGGTAGTAGTAACTTAAATCATTAATTGCTAAATTCATTTTAGATTGATACCTGGTTCTTTTATTCATACCCTGTAATACTTCTTGAATACCATCCATGGAGGCATAATTTAAAAGCCAATTGTCAGAAATCATGTAAGGAATGAATTTTTGCACTTTCAAGGGTAATAAATCGTGAAATTCATTTAAATAATTATAAAAATTATCACAATAAAGCGGTAAGGGGATGTTTGAATAATCATACCAGTTTTTTGCTAAAAAATGATCGTAAAAAATATCGACAATGACACCTGAGTAATGACTATATTTTTTATGTAGACGTTTTGTACTTTGTCTTACAATATGATGATTGTCTGTGAATGTGTCAATATGTCTATGCAAAAGCACCCCTATTTGAACTTGTTCGGGATATATTTTGTATTGTTTTCCTTTGATGCTATCTGCCATAAAATTACCAATGATAATTTCAGGGTTATCTCCCGATAATAATATGTGGGCTAAATAATTCATTGTTGTAATTTACAAAATGTGATAAAAGAATTACGATTTTGAAATGTTATATTTGCGTTCTAAAAATTAATTATGACTCTAATAAAATCGATATCAGGAATTAGAGGTACCATTGGTGGTACTGTTGGTGATAATCTCACACCTGTTGATGTTGTCAAATTTGCCTCGGCCTATGGAATTTGGCTTAAACAGCAAAGAAATAAAGATAACTATAAAGTTGTGGTTGGTCGTGATGCGAGAATTTCTGGCGAAATGATTCAAAATTTGGTAATGAATACCTTAGTTGGACTTGGTATTCATGTTGTTGATATTGGTCTATCAACTACGCCTACAGTGGAAGTTGCTGTTCCTATAGAATTTGCAGACGGAGGAATTATATTAACTGCGAGTCATAACCCTAAGCAATGGAATGCATTAAAATTATTAAATTTTAAAGGGGAATTTTTAAATGCGAAAGAAGGACAGAACATACTTGATATTGCTGAATCGAAAGACATGTCGTTTTCGACTGTTAATACTTTAGGAAAAATCACCAAAAATGAGGCATATATTGATATTCATATAGATGAGGTCTTAAAGTTACCTTTAGTTGATGTGAAAGCTATTAAAAAGGCTGGATTTAAAATAGTTGTGGACGGTGTTAATTCATCAGGAGGCATCGCAGTACCTAAATTATTAGAGCGTTTAGGGGTACATACTGTGGAGCTTTACTGCACGCCTAATGGGCACTTCCCTCACAATCCAGAACCTCTAAAAGAACATTTGACGGATTTATCTAAACTTGTGATTCAAGAGCGGGCTGACTTCGGTATTGTAGTAGATCCAGATGTAGACCGACTTGCTTTTGTGTGTGAGAATGGAGATATGTTTGGAGAAGAATACACCTTAGTAGCTTGTGCTGATTATGTGTTGAGTAAAACTTCAGGCAACACTGTGAGTAATATGAGTTCAACGAGAGCATTAAGAGACATTACATTATCCCATGGACAGAATTATCAAGCTAGCGCTGTCGGTGAAGTTAATGTGGTAGAGTTAATGAAATTGAACAAGGCCATAATTGGAGGTGAGGGTAATGGTGGTATTATCTATCCTGAATTACACTATGGTCGTGACGCTCTCGTTGGCATTGCATTGTTTTTGAGCTTACTCGCCGAAAAAAATATGTCAGTAAGTTCCTTAAGAAATAGTTATCCGTCTTATTTTATGAGTAAAAATAAAATTCAACTCACACCAAATTTAGATGTTGATAGTATTCTAGATAAAATGAAGTATCGCTACGAAGATCAGCAAATAAACGATATTGATGGCGTTAAAATAGACTTTGAAGATTGTTGGGTGCACCTTCGTAAGAGTAATACTGAACCAATTATAAGGATTTATACCGAAGCATTTTCACAAAATGAAGCCAATAGTTTAGCTGAAAAAATAATTACTGAAATTCAACAGGAAGTTAAGGGATTATAGATTAAATGAAAATAAGTATCTTCTATCTTTGAGACCTCATTATCAATTAAAGGTGTCCTTTATTTGCTAATATGGTTTCATTTATCGATACTTAGTTGGTACAGCATCTTTATGTTTCCATCGTTTATGTGTCCATAAATAATATTCAGGAGCTTCATAAATTTGTTTTTCAAGCAGTCCCAGAAACGTATCCGTAATTTCATAATCTTTGAAACTGTGCGGATTCTCAGCGATTGTTTCAAAAGTTGTTTCGTAATAACCACGTTTGGTTTTTTTTACACTAAAAAAAACGACTGACATATCTAATTTTTTTGCTAACATTTCAGCCCCGGTGTGCACGGGTACCATTATTCCCATAAATTTCTCCCAATGATAAGCTTTGTTAATTTTAGGAGATTGGTCCGCATTAAAGCCATTAATGGTCAACTCCCCCAGTTTTTTTAAATTTTGGAGTGTTGGGATTGCTTCTTTTGTGGTAATTAAATAACCATTAAAACGTCCTCTGATACGCTTCACTAATTTGTCAAAATATTTATTTGAAAGACGTTTGTAGACAGCATAACATTTAAATTTCACATACCTGTCTAGAATGAATATCCACTCAAAATTAGCATAATGTCCACACATAAGGACAATACTTCTTTCTCCATCTTCATATTGTTTTAATTCATTAATATTGGTGAACTTATAACGCCTTTTCAAGTCAAATTCTGAAATGGTCATAAGCTTTATTGATTCAACCATGAGGTCACATAAATGATGATAAAACTTTTTAGAAATTACAGTAATATCATGTTGGGTTTTATTCGGAAAAACAAGGTTAAGGTTTGCATTGACAACTTTCCTTCTGTAGCCTACTAAGTGAAACATGAATAAGTATAAAAAATCAGACACCATATAAAGTAAACGAAACGGAAGAAGTGATATCATCCATAATATCGGATATATTAAAATATAGGCGACAAGTTGCATGGTGAAAGTTTAAATTTGTTGTTGCAAATATATATTATATTTGGTTTTTAACGTTTAAACAATATTAGCAATTTGAATATAGTTACAGTTTTTTTAATAGGAATGAATATTCTTGTGTCGTTCAAAGGGTTCAATGATTTTTTGTTTTTTGAGAAATATAAATTTAACATAGGGGGTATTAAAAAAGGTGAACAAACCAGATTCTTAATTTCAGGATTTTTACACGTTGATCAAGCTCATTTATTTTTCAATTTATTTACCTTATATTTTTTCGCTGATGTTGTAATTTATTTTTTAGGACCGTTAAACTTTTTAATTATTTATTTTGGAAGCCTTATCGCGGGTAATCTGGTTTCTTTTTACTTTCACAAAAACCAAAATAATTATAGCGCTGTGGGCGCAAGTGGTGCCATTACAGGAGTTTTGTATTCAGCAATTCTATTAAATCCTGATATGGAACTTTTTGTTATGTTTATTCCAATTCCAATCCCAGCCTATCTTTTTGGTATTGGATATTTATTGTATTCACTTTATGGTATGAAGAAAAATATTGGTAATATTGGTCATGATGCTCATTTTGGGGGCGCTATAGGGGGTTACGTATTAACGTTGACTCTAGCATCTTGGGTGTTTCATGAAAATTTAATGATGGTGCTTTTACTAGCACTTCCAATTGTGTTGTTATTCATTCTTAACAGAACAAACTATCTCAGTTAATTAATCTAAGAGCTCAGAAATTTTGTTTTCCAATGCTTTTCCTCGTAGTTTTTTTGCTAAAATAATTCCATCTTCATTTAAGACAAAGGTTGCAGGGATGGAGCTGATATTGTAAAGTTCTGCTACGGGATCTCGAAAATACATTAAACTCGATACTTGATGCCAAGTTAAATTATCATTTTCAATAGCTTTTACCCATTGTTGTTTTGGATTGGATTGATTATTTCTGCCATCAAGAGAAACACCAATAATTTCTAATCCTTTGTCATGGTATTTCTGATAAATGCTCACGAGGTTTGGATTTTCTCTTCGACACGGGCCACACCAAGCAGCCCAAAAGTCTATGATAGTGACTTTACCTTTTACCTCATCTAACGACAACATTTTGCCATTGGGGTCAAGTGACTTAAAATTAGGCGCTCTTCTTCCAATGCTGATAGATTCTTCACGTTCTTTTAGGGCTACAAAAGAATTTATTTTTTGTCCAATGAATTTATTTGCAGCATTTTTGTTAATCACTTTTTTAAGTCCAATAAGATTTTTTCTGAATTTTTCAGTGTTTTGGTTAGTTCCGATTAATTGTGTTTCTAAAATGAGTAGGGAAACATCCAAATCAGTATTGTTATCAATAAATTCATGTGGATAGTCTGTTAGTTTTTTTCTAGCTTTATCGTACTCAATATTTTTATTGTTCAGTTTGATAGTGTCAAAATTTGATTTTGCATCTTTTCGTTCTGATCGTAAATTTACGACTACGTCATTTAGTTTTCTAAAATTTTTCTTGTAGATATTAAAAGAATTATTGTTTTTAGTTCCTTCAACTTTTGACAATTGTAAACTATCCTTATATAGGCTTATATTGGTTTCACCTGGTTCTAAAACAAATGCTAAACTACCTTTAATACTATTTACACTTAGGATACGTATGGCAGCATTGTTAACTTTTCCATTAAAACTAAATTCTTCATTAACAACCATTGCGGTGTCAATGTTAATTTCTTGCCTTCTATTGTCTATGATTTTAATGTAGGCCCTGATTCCATTTAATACACCCGGAGCAGAAACATTTATTTGATATGTGTTTGGAGGTAATTGCTTTTCCTTTTCACAAGAAAAAGAAAAAATAATTATGAGTACAAGTAAAAGATATTTTTTCATGGAGTCACGTATTTAAAATAGTCAACTGACTTTCGTATAATTTTTCGCTAAGATAGGAGTAAATCTCATTTTATGCAGTTTTTTTTTCACTACTAATTACGATTACTTACGATTCAAATTTTCATTTTACTTATTTTTGTTGAAAATATTTCTAAATGTTTGATGACAAATCTATCATAGCTTTGGCAAGTCCACCAGGATCTGGTGCAATATCTTTAATTCGAATTTCAGGGAGTGATGCTATTGTGCTAGGTGATACGTGTTTTAAATCAATAAAAAATAAAAGGTTAGTTAATCAAAAAACACATACTATTCACCTCGGTCATATTATGGATGAAGATCGGGTTCTAGATGAAGTACTGGTATCTGTATTCAAAGGACCGCATTCGTATACTGGAGAAAATATTATTGAAATTTCATGTCATGGAAGTCCATTTATTCAGCAAGAAATCATACAATTATTTATAAGATCAGGTTGTCGCGTTGCGAGGCCTGGAGAGTTTACTTTACGCGCTTTTTTAAATGGTAAATTAGATCTGAGTCAAGCTGAAGCTGTTGCTGATTTAATAGCAAGTGATAATGAAGCGTCTCATCAAATTGCCATGCAACAAATGCGTGGTGGATTTAGTAATGAAATAAAATCTTTAAGAAAAGAATTATTAAATTTCGCATCATTAATTGAACTTGAATTAGACTTCGCCGAGGAGGATGTTGAATTTGCAAATAGGAAAGATTTTGAGAAGCTGATTACAAAAATTATTCATGTTTTAAAGCATTTAATTGATTCATTTGCTGTAGGTAATGTTATCAAAAATGGGATTCCTGTCGCGATAGTAGGTGAGCCTAATGTTGGAAAGTCAACGCTATTAAATGAATTGTTAAATGAGGATAAAGCCATTGTAAGTGAGGTAGCCGGAACTACACGAGATGCCATTGAAGACGAAATCACCATCAAAGGTGTTAATTTTAGATTTATTGATACCGCTGGGATAAGAGAAACAAACGATGTCGTCGAAAATATTGGTATTTCTAGAACGTATGAAAAAATAGATACGTCTCAGGTTGTTATTTATTTATTTGATGCCCATAAACATATTGGAGATTTTACTAAAATGACATTGGAGATTGAAAAAATTAAAAACAAAAACCCACTGAGACCACTTTTAATTATTGCTAATAAAGTTGATAAGTTAACCACTTTACAAAAAGAAAATTTAATTAAAACCATAAATGATGTAACATTACTCTCTGCAAAAACAGGATTGGGTGTGGATCATTTAAAAGATGCTCTGCTTGAATGTGTCAATCTTGGCATTTTAAGAAACAACGAAACTATCGTGACAAATTCAAGACATTACGATGCTTTACTAAAAGCCTTGAATGAAATTCAAAAAGTTCAATTAGGTATCGATGACAATTTATCAGGTGATTTGCTGGCAATTGATATTCGCCAAGCACTTTATCATTTTGGAGAAATAACAGGAGAAATTTCATCTGATGACTTATTAGGAAATATCTTTGCAAACTTTTGTATTGGAAAGTAACTACTACAAAACAAACATTCAGAAAACATACTAAAAACAAATAAGTAAATTTATTAAACCAAACTATTTATAAAAATGATAAATTCAATCATTCTTCTTGTTCTTTTATTTCCTACAGTTCTATAGTGTCAAAATTTTAAATAACAAGGTAAAGGTGCTTTAATAAAAGTTGTTACAGGCAATTAGAAAAATCAATTAAGTCGAAACTCACCAAACGTATCGGTGTTTTAATTAGTTTTGTGGTGATAGCCATTTATATATATTTTTCTTAAATAGATTAGAAGTAAACTTATTCCACTTGTATAGGTAGAAATTTACTTTTTACCTAGGTTGTTGTGATGATATGTTTAATTTGTAATGGTGGTTTTTAGTTTTTGTATTGGGGTCATTCTTTCTTGTTGTGTGCATTTTAAAAGTTTGTATCTTTAACTTTTAATTAAAATAGATTTATGTTATCAGTTACTAAATACTGCTTATTCACTTGTCTTCTTGTAGGTAACATGTTTGCTCAAGAGTTACCTCCAATAGACGTTTTTTATCCGGATGAATACGGTGGAGAAAATCAAAATTGGTCCATTTCTCAATCTGCTGATAAATATATTTATGTTGCCAACGATAAGGGGTTGTTAGAATTTAATGGGGCAAAATGGCAATTATATCCATCACCAAACAACACGATTATGCGTTCGGTGAGAGTAATCAACGATAAAATTTACACTGGTTGTTACATGGAATTTGGTTTTTGGGAGAGCGATAATTTTGGACAATTAAAATATAATTCCATTTCACAAAAATTAACCAAACCGTTGATCGAGGATGAACAATTCTGGAATATTTTGGATTTTGATGGCTGGGTATTGTTTCAATCACTCAATCGAATTTACATCTATAATGTCAAGGAAGATAATTTTAAGATTATTGAATCTGAATCTAGAATAACCAACATGTTTAATGTCGATGAAACAATTTATTTTCAAAAATTAAATGATGGTATATACAAAATAGAGCGAGGTGCTGAAGAGAAGGTTTTTCAGAGTAATATAATCAATGATAAAATTTTAATAAACATCTTTAAAAAGGAGAATTATCTATTATTACAAACCCAAGAACATGGTTTTTTTGTGTGGAAATCTGACAAGCTTTCTAAATGGAATATTCCTGCGGCTAAAACACTAAAAGATTTAAGTGTTTACAGCAGTATACAACTATCAGATGGGGGATTTGTTTTAGGAACTATTTCACAAGGAATTATTAATTTGTCTGAGAATGGGCGTATAAAATATTCAATAAGTAAGCGCAAAGGACTTTCAAATAACACCGTACTATCACTTTTTGAGGATGTAGACAATAATATATGGTTAGGTCTTGATAATGGTATTAATTGCATCAATATGAATTCTCCGTATAAAATATTTAATGATGACAATGGGACTATCGGCACAGTGTATACGTCTGTTGCTTATGAGGGGAATTTATATTTAGGAACGAATCAGGGACTATTTTTTAAACAATTAAACTCCAACAATAGTTTTAAATTTATCGAAGGGACACAAGGTCAAGTTTGGAATTTAATTGTTATTGACGACGTGCTATTTTGTGGGCATAACATAGGTACCTTAATTGTTAAAGGCGACGAGTTTAAAATCGTTGAAATGAGCGACGGGACATGGAATATCAGTAAAGTACCGAATCAAAAAAATTTACTCATACAAGGAAAGTATAATGGTCTAAATATTCTTGAGAAAGTAAATGATAAATGGCAATTAAGGAATAAAATTGACGGCTTTAAAAATGCTTCACGGTTTGTTGAATGGTACAAGGATACGGAATATTTTATAAATCATGAATATAAAGGCGTGTTCAGAGTGACTTTAAATTCAGAATTCACAAGCGTGACTAACGTCGTAAAAGAAGTCACTGCGAAAAATGGTATTCATTCTAGCCTCATTAATTACAACGGTAACTTGCTTTACGGCAATCAAGAAGGCGTTTACAGATATAATTCTGAAAAAGAATATTTCAGTAAGGACTCTGTATTTAGTACTCTTTATAATTCCCAGAATTACATATCAGGAAAACTAATTAAAGATGGTGTATCCAACAATCTGATTGGATTTAATAATAGTAGCATTAATTATTTTTCACCCGGTAAATTAAGTGATATTCCTAACTTGGAAAGAATTCCTCTTCCAAACACATTACGTATGAGTAAGACAGGTTATGAAAATATATCACGCATAGGTGATAATAAATATCTGTTTGGCACTTCTGAAGGGTATATTTTAATTGATTTGAATAAATTCAAGACAAAAAAATATGAAGTAAGTATTACCAGTGTTTCAAAAGAAATTCTAAATAATCCAAAAGTTTTGGTAGAGTTGGTTGATGACAATGTATTTGAAACAAATGAAAATAATATTGGTTTCTCTTTTGCTGTTGCAGAATTTGATAAATACCAAGAAGTTGAATATCAGTATCAATTAAAAGGCATATATGATAATTGGAGTAATTGGTCTGCCAAATCTAACGAATTATTCAAAAACTTATCATTTGGAGAATATGATTTTAACGTAAGAGCTCGAATTAATGGAGATGAAACTGTCAATACAGCATCTTTCAGGTTTACAATAGCAAGACCTTGGTATTTAACAAAAGGAATGATTTCGTTATATATTTTAGCAGCACTTTTATTTTCTTTTGTCGTACATAGTTTTTATAAGCGCTATTACAGACGACAACGTGAAAAATTATTGGAAAAAGCAAAAAATGAATTAGAGCTAAAAAAATTAGAAAATGAACAACAATTGATGAGCTTTAAAAATGAAAAGTTGAAAGATGATATAGAGAGTAAAAACAGGGAGTTGGCTTTGTCAACAATGAGTTTAATTAAAAAGAACGAGTTTTTAAACACCATCAAAAACGAATTAAAAGACTTTCAAGATAATAAAGATCTCAAATCAGTTGTAAAGATTATTGATAAAAACATAAACAATACAGATGATTGGAAATTATTTGAGGAAGCTTTTAATAATGCCGATAAAGATTTTTTAAAGAAAATAAAACAAAAACATGGGTCACTGACTTCCAATGATCTTCGTCTTTGTGCTTATCTTAGATTGAATCTATCCTCCAAGGAAATAGCTCCTTTGCTAAATATTTCTCCAAGAAGTGTAGAGGTTAAACGTTACCGTTTGCGTAAAAAAATGAATTTAGCCCACGAAACTAGCTTAACAAATTATATTTTAGAGTTGTAGGCATACAACATGTTAGTTTTTTAACCATACATTACCACAACATTTTGGTAGGTTTGGTTATATGAATGTCTTAAAGGGAAGTATTTACATTTGCGAAATCTTAAATTTTATGCATAATTTTTTTATAATTTGTGAATAAAAAGTTTTTTTCTTGATTTTGTATGATTTTTGTTGGGGTCAAAAACTTAAGATTTTCTTAACCTTTTACTAATTTTATGGAAATCAAAAATTAACAAATGAAAGGTTATATATCAACATTGTTGTTGCTGACGCTAGCTAGTTTATCTTATGCTCAAAGTATCAATGTCAAAGGTGTCATTCAAGATTCGGATTTAATGCCAATTCCTGGAGCCAATGTCATCGTTAAAAACACCAATACAGGTGCCATATCAGATTTTGATGGTAATTTTGTTATTAATAACGTATCAGCAGGAGCCACGTTATTATGTAGCTATATTGGTTTCGTTACACAAGAAATAGTGGTGACGAATGAGGATAGTTTAGTGATTACTTTATTACCTGATGTTGCACAATTGGACGAAGTTGTTGTTATCGGTTACGGAACACAAAGAAAAAAGGAAATTACGGGGGCAGTCAGCGTCGTATCAAATGAGACCATTGAAGAACTAAAGCCAGTGCGTGTAGAACAAGCATTGCAAGGTCAAGTAGCGGGTGTCAATATTACTTCAAGTTCTGGTTCACCCGGGGCTGCATCCAATATTCAAATACGGGGAATTTCAACAAACGGTGATAGTCGACCGCTTATACTAGTTGACGGTAATGTTATTGAAGATTTAAGTGTGATAAACCCCAATGATATCGAAAGCATCAATGTACTTAAAGACGCGACAGCAGGTATATATGGTGTACGAGCTGCCAATGGTGTTGTTTTAATAAAAACGAAAACTGGTAGAAAAGAAATGCCAACTACTATTGAATATAGTGCTTACGGAGGTTTTCAACAGACTACCCGAAAAATTCCAGTACTCAATGCGTCTGAATATGCCTTACTTGCTAATGAGGCATTTGCAGCAGGTGGTCAGAGTCTGCCATTCCCGAATATTTCAGGCTTAGGTGTAGGAACAGATTGGCAAGATGCGATATTTGAAGATGCTCCAATTTTTAATCATGCCATATCTCTGAAAGGTGGAGGTAAAAAATCAGGCTTTTCAGTAAGTAGCTCATTTTTGACTCAAGATGGTATTGTTGGAAGAAAAAAATCCAATTTCACTAGATTGACGAAGAGTTTAAATTACAGTCTGGATATATTAAAAAATTTAAAATTTAACACGGGGATTTTATTCACGGCAACAAACAAAAAGAACTTACCAGAAAATGCTTTGGGTTCAGTACTATTTAATGCTCTGAATATGGATCCAACGAAACCTATCGATGGTCGTGCTATCGGTTTAGGGGGCGAGGTAATTAACCCATTAAGTCAGATTGGTGCTACCTACAACAGAACTAAAGTGAGTAAAATAGGAGGTAATTTTGGATTATCATACAATTTCTTGGATCATTTTACTGTGCAATCTAATTTTCAATTTAATTATGCTGAGGTAAAGGGACATATTTTTAACCCAATAACCGATTTCGGTTTACAAGATAATACAGATACGGTGTTTGACAGAGAGGTCAACGAAGTCATTGAATCATTCAATTACTTTAGAGATTATACGTTTGATGCCTTTATTAAATATGAAAATACGTTTAATGAAAATCATAATTTAAACGTGATGCTGGGTACATCCGTATTCAAAACAACCGGTAAATTTACAGGAGACAGAGGATTTCAAATTATCGATAACAGTATTTCCAACGCTACCATTGAGTTAGCGTCTGATGTAGAGGATTTAAATCAGGTTTTAGGAAGAGATCCTACCTTCGACTCTAGGCTTCTTTCGTATTTCGCGAGAGTACAGTACAACTTTAAAGGTAAATATTTATTGTCAGCAGTCATGCGAAGAGATGGTTCTACTAAATTTGGACCAGAAAATAAATTTGGATATTTTCCTTCAGGTTCAATAGGTTGGATAGCTTCAGATGAAAGTTTTTTAAGTGATAGTAATACGATTGATTTTCTGAAGTTTAGAGCGTCATATGGTATTCTTGGTAATGATAGAATTAGAGATTTTGGTTACGTAGCGCTACTAAACGGTGAAGGAACTTATGTGTTAGATGGTCAGTTGATTTTCGGTACTGCTCAAGGGGCTGTCTCGAATCCAGAAATTCAGTGGGAGAAACAAAAAACGCTTGATATCGGAGTCGATATAAAGTTATTTGATAATGCAATTGATATAACGGCAGATTATTTTGAGAAACGCACAGAAGATTTATTAGTTGTCCCTCAGGTGTCAGGGTTGCTTGGTGTTTCGTCTCCAGGTTCTGGTGCACCGACGATTAATGCGGGGATCGTTGAAAATAAAGGTTTTGAGTTCGCAATTGGATTTTCAAAACAACTATCAGATAATTTTAAATTTGGTTTAAGATACAATGTCACAACCATTGAGAATGAAGTAATTTCTGTTAGCTCAGATGGTGCTTTTCTTACCGGAGGTGGTTTTGGAATAGGCCAAGATCCCCCATCTAGAATGGAGGCAGGTTTTCCGATAGGATATTTTAGAGGGTTTAAAACTGATGGTATTTTCCAAAACCAATCTGAAGTGGATGCCTATCCAACCATTAACGGCGCTGTTCAGGCAGGAGATTTAAGATTTGTTGATATAAATAACGACGGTGTTATTGATGATGATGACCGTACAGACATAGGAAATCCTTTACCATCAGCTACAATGGGTTTAAATTTATCGTTAGACTATAAAAATTTTGATTTTGTTGCCTATGCTTTTGCTTCTGTTGGTAATGAAATTGTTCGCAACTATGAAAGAAACCAAAGACTAACAAACAAAACGACCTATGCTTTAGATAGGTGGCGTGGTGAAGGTACTAGTAATACAACTCCGAGAGTCACAACAGGAGCTACATCAAATACTTTATTCTCGGACTACTATGTTGAGGATGGATCATTTGTTAGATTGCAAAATATTCAGTTAGGGTATACCTTTTCTGATGGGGCTTTCAACAACAAAAATATCGATAAGCTGAGACTTTATGTTTCAGCGAGTAATTTATTTACGTTAACCGAGTATCGTGGCTACGATCCAACAACTTCAAGTGGCGCACCAATTGGAGGAGGTATAGATCAAGGATTTTATCCAAATCCAAAAACGTTTCTGTTTGGTTTAAACTTAAAATTTTAAAAAATAGTTATGAAAAACTTTAAAATTAAATTATTTCTTATTTCATTAATAGTGGTCTGCTCTTGTAGTGATGATTTTGTTAATGTAGAATCAGAAGACGAAAACTCAGAAAATTTCTTTAATTCAGAGCAAGATTATCAGGATGCATTAATAGCCACATATGATGCTTTACAATGGACGTATTTAAACGTAATGTTGGGTGAAATAGCGTCAGATAATACCTTAGCAGGGGGAGAAAGTGCCACAGATGTTCCTGGTATTCAAGAAATAGATGATATGATTCATACTCCTGTTAATACACAACTTCGTGACATATGGGGTTTTATGTATGGAGGGATTAATCGTGCAAATTTTATAATTGAGTTTCAAGATAAAACGGAATTTGCTGATAAAAATGGGGTAATAGCACAAACACTCTTTCTAAGGTCTTATTATTATTTTGAACTAATCAAGTGGTTCGGTGATGTTCCATTTGTTGCTGACAAAAGAATTCAATTTGGTGATCAATTTGATATCGATCGTACACCAAAGGCTGAGATTTATGCCCAACTTGAGCAAGATCTTATTTTTGCAATAGACAATTTACCGACGGTTCAGGTTGAAACAGGTAGAGTTACCAAGGGAGCTGCTCAGGCTTTATTAGGTAAAATATATCTATATCAAGAAAAATTCACTGAATCTGCTTCGGTTTTAGAGTCATTAATTAGTAGTGCACCTTACAGTCTGTTATCAGACTACAGTACCCTGTTTGAGAACGATAATGAAAACAATGTTGAATCAGTTTTTGAAGTGCAATACACAGATTTAGAGGGTGCAGGATTTGGATGTTTACAATGTAGTGAAGGAAATGTAGCTGTTGGATTTAATGGAATAAGGAGTTACAATGGCCCTTTATTTGAGTCAGGTTTTAGTTTTAATGTGCCTGTTCAAGAAGTTGTTGATGAATTTGAAGATGGAGATTTGAGGCTAGAGACTGCTATTTTGGATATCGAAGCTTGGTCTAATGAAACAGGGGCTACCTATACTGAAGGAAACGAACATACAGGTTTTTATAATAGAAAGTACATATCTCGTCAAGGTGATACAAATATTGGAGATGCTAACCTAACCAATCCTAATAACTACAGGGCTATTAGGTTTGCTGATGTATTATTAATGGCTGCTGAAGCTTTAAATAGAGGTGGAATTGATGATGCAAGGGCTCAATTATATCTTAATCAAGTAAGAGAACGTGCTTTCGGAAACTCTGATAACAATGTTTTAGCGACAGGGAGTTCATTGACAAATGCTATTTATCACGAACGTCGTGTTGAATTAGTCGGAGAGGGACACCACTTCTTTGATTTAGTAAGAACTGGAAGAGCAGCGCAAGAAATTGATGGGTTCATACAAGGGCAGCACGAATTATTTCCAATTCCTGATATAGAAATTCAATTAGCTGGAAATAGATGGTGTCAGAACCCAGGATATACAACGACAGCAACATGCTCAAATTAATCATAAACACCAAGATCATGAAAAAAATAAAATACGTTTTAAGCATTAGTTTAATTCTAGTACTTTTTCAAAATTGTACAGAAGACAACAATGATTTAAGTTATGTTGCCGATGCTCCAGCGCCATCTAATTTGTCTTTAATATTTGATGTAACGGCAGACAACACAGGACTTGTGACCATAACGCCTAACGGTGAAGGGTCGCAAAGTTATGATATCTCTTATGGTGATGACTCCAATGAGGCGGTTACGCTAAGTCCTGGGGAAAGTACAGAACACATTTACAATGAAGGTGTTTACAATGTGTTGTTAACAGCCACTTCTGTAAATGGCCTTACAACAGAGTATTCAGAGTCACTTTCTGTCTCATATCAAGCACCTCAGAATTTACAAGTTTCAATAGAAAATGATGGTGCTGTATCTCGTGTTGTTCGTGTAACTGCTATTGCAGATTTTGGAATTTCCTATGAGGTCGATTTTGGTGAAGACGGAGAATCTTCCGTTTTGAGTGCTAATATTGGTGATGAAATAGTTTATGAATATGAAGATGCAGGATTCTATGATATTTCTGTTACGGCATTTAGTGCAGCCATTGCAACGACACAATATGTTGAAGAAAACTTTGAAGTTACTGAATTACAAGCACCGTCTATTCCTGCTCCATCTCCACAGCAACCTTCTTTCAATGTTATTTCAATTTACAGTGATGCCTACACACCAACAACGGTGTCAGAATTACCCACTGAATGGTCCGGGTCAGGTTTCAATGAGATTCAAGTAGAAGGCGACAATATAATTCAATATTTTGATCTTGACTTTACTGGGATAGTGACCGATTACGGTAATCCAACAGATTTAACAAGTATGGATTTTGTACATTTTGACTATTGGTCAAACGATGTTGAAGATTTTGGAATTAAAATTGTAAACACGAATTTAGGAGAGGAGGATATTGAGACTGTTGGTACGACGACACAAGGCGAGTGGGTGAGCGTTGATATTCCACTTGATGATTTCAATATGGATCGTTCAGCAGTTAGTCAAATTTTGTTTGATAATATTCCTGCTGGAACTATCACAGTGTTTATCGATAATCTTTATTTCTATGACGATGTTCCTCTAGCGCCAGTGGAAGCTGCTCCAGTGCCAACAAGCAACGCTGCAAATGTAATTTCTATTTACAGTGATAGCTATACGCAAACTACTGTTACTGAATTACCAACAGTATGGTCTGGCTCAGGTTTTGAGGAAATTCAAATTGAAGGGAATAATACCATTAAATATTTTGATCTCGATTTTACAGGTATTGTCACTGATTATGGTAATCCTGCTGATTTATCTGAAATGACTCATGTTCATTTTGATTATTGGACACCAGATGGTCAGGGTTTGGGAATTAAACTTGTGAATACAAACATAGGGCAACAAGACCAAGAGAGTGTTGGTATTGTTAGTAGAGGGCAATGGATAAGCGTTGATATACCATTGAATGATTTCGCTATAAATAGGTCCGCTGTAAGTCAAATTTTATTTGATAATATTCCTCCAGGAACTATCACAGTATTTATCGATAATTTATATTTCTATAATTAAAATATAATTGAAATGAAAAATTTAAAATATACAATTTACAGTCTTATTTTTATCAGTGCACTCGCAACGAGTTGCCAAGACGAAGACCAAGAATTTGGAGATATTTTGGCACCAACAAATCTTCAAGTTGTCGTTGATAAGGAAGGTGCAGATTCAGCAAATCCAAATGGTGATGGTAGTGGAAGAGTAAATTTTACTGCCACTGCAGATAATGCGACATCATTCCATTTTATAATCCAAGATATTACAAAATTAGCACAGGGAGGCCAAGTGACACACGATTTTACAACGTTAGGGGAGAACACCTATCAAGTTACTATCATTGCGTTCGGAACCGGTGGTTCTGCCTCAACCACAAGTATTGATGTTGATGTGTTATCATTATACGAGCCTCCGGCTGAGTTAGTTCAAATGCTGTATGGATCAGGTTCGAGAGTGTGGCGCGTTAAAGATGAAGCACCAAATCATTTTGGATTAGGCCCAGTTGGTGGAGATCCTTTTAGTTATTATGGAGCTAATCCTGGGGACAAGTCAGGTGTTGGCATGTATGATGATCGTTATATTTTTAATCAAGATGGGAGCTTTACTCATATTACGAATGCTTTTAATGATGATCCAACTATAGACACGAATGGTACAATTGTAGGTAGAGAAGTACTGATTAACGAATTAGTTGATGGTTCTGGTGGTTTTCCAAATGGTGCAGATATTGAAAACTATGACTTATCTGATTATGAAGGACAGCATACCGTAACAGCACCCTCAGGAGTTGAAACAATAACACTAACAGGCACAGGATTTATTGCGTATTATGTAGGTGGAAATCATACTTACGTCATTTTAAGTCGATCTGAAAACGAAATGGTTTTGAAAACAACGGACGGTAACAACGAATTTGATTGGGGCTTTACCTTAATCGCGGATGATTAAAAATTAATAATATTTAAATTAAAATGATATCAATGCGTACAAATATTTTAGGGATACTCAAAATATCCATGGCATCATTGTTTTTATTAGGTTGTTCAAGTGGCGGCTCAGATGACGAAACTGTTGATCCCATAAATAATGATGTTATTCCTACCAATTTAAGTTTGAGTATTAATCTTACCGGGAGTGATGCCTCTAACCCAAATGGAGACGGTACTGGTCAAGCTAATTTTCAAGTTTCGGCCTCGAATGCCGTCCGGTATGCTGTAAAAATAGACAACAACCCACTTATTGAATCCAATAGTGGTTCAATTTCTTACACGTTCAACGACGATGGTACAAATACCTATATTGTTAGTGCATTTGCTTACTCGAGTACGGATAATAGTATTAGTACATTCGAATCTGTAACTGTTTTTGTTGGTAATGAACCCGGCTATCAATTAGTGTGGTCTGATGAATTTGATGTAGCAGGTGCCCCAAATCCATCTTATTGGACCTATGATATTGGAGATGGTTGTTCCATAGGTATATGTGGCTGGGGAAATGGTGAAGAGCAATTTTACACAGACCGGTCCGATAATGTTATTGTTGAAGATGGGCTTTTAAAAATTATGTCAAAAAAGGAAAGTTTCTCAGGGTCCTCTTATACCTCGGCAAGAATTAAGACAAAAGGTCTATTTGATTTTAAATATGGAAAGGTTGAAATAAGAGCAAAATTGCCTGAAACTCAAGGGACATGGCCTGCGCTTTGGATGTTGGGGTCCAACATTGATGCTGTTTCATGGCCAACATGTGGTGAAATTGACATCATGGAGCAACGAGGCTGGGATAAAGATAATGTGCTAGGGACTTGCCACTGGTTAAATACAAATACAAATTCAAATGCTAGTTATGGTGAAGAAACGAATCTTCCAACCAGTACCACTGAATTCCATGTATATAAACTAGAATGGAGCGAATCGACGATTAAAATAGCTGTTGATGACTCCGAATATTATGAATTGGTATTCGATGCAACATTTCCATTTGATAAAGAATTCTTTTTATTATTTAACATCGCCGTCGGAGGAACACTTGGTGGGACTATCGATCCCTCTTTCACCTCAGACATGATGGAAATAGATTATGTAAGAGTCTATCAATAAGACATTGATTGTTAAGCTAAGGTTGTATTGTGTTCTACGTTACAACCTTTTTAATGAAATTAAAAATTATAAATGAATATAACAACCGAAGAGGAGCGTATCGTAAACGATGATGTATCTATAAGTCATATAAAAATTAATAAGAGCAATTATTACAAAATATGTAATAGTGATGCCATGCGTCCATTTTTTATGAGTGTGGTGAGTGATTCAAATCACTGGATGTTTATTTCAAGTAATGGGGGATTAACAGCAGGACGAAAAAATTCAGAATTTGCCTTGTTTCCATATTATACTGATGATAAAATTACGGAGTCCTCAGAGATTACTGGTAGTAAATCTCTTTTTCGTGTAATGCACAATCATAAAGTATATACGTGGGAACCTTTTTCTGAGCGTTTTGAAGGATTATTTAAAATAACCAGAAATCTTTACAAAAACGAATTTGGAAATAAATTAATGTTTGAGGAGATTAATCATGATCTTAATTTGACATATCGATACGAGTGGAGCTCCAGTAATAAATTTGGCTTTGTAAGAGAATCAACCCTAATTAATCATAATGAAATTGCTGTTGACATCAATATCTTGGATGGAATTCAAAACATTCTTCCTTACGGTGTTGGAAGTGATTTACAAAATCAAAGTAGTAATCTTGTTGATGCCTATAAGCGTAATGAACTTATTGAGAACTCAGGTTTAGGAATCTATGCTTTAAGTGCTATTATTGTTGATAAAGCTGAACCAAGTGAGGCGTTAAAGGCGAATACTGTTTGGTCTTCAGGACTAGATGATGTGACTTACCTATTATCCTCATCGCAATTGAAAACATTTAGAAAAGGAAAATCCATTATTCCCGAGTTTGATGTGAAGGCAGAAAAAGGTGCTTATTTTATCAATTCTACTTTGACATTGAGTTCAAATGAATCTAAACAGTGGATGATCGTCGCTAATGTGAATCAAAATCATTCACAAATTGTAAAATTATCTAAATCAATTGTCACGGATAGTAATTTGTGTGAAAAAGTTAGGTACGATGTCAAGGTTGGTACAGAGCGTTTAATAACCTTAAACGGTTCTGCTGATGGAGTGCAATTAAGTGGTGATAAATTCAGAGATTCAAGACATTTTTCTAATACGCTATTTAACATTATGCGTGGTGGTATTTTTGATAAAAATTATCAAATTGAAAAAAATGATTTCAAACAATATATAGGAAAAGCGAATAAAAAAGTAGCTCGAAATAATGAACAACTGTTAGAGGGATTAAACGAAACATTTACACTTTTTCATTTAAAAGATTTAGCGTCACAAACTAACGATCCTAACTTTCGACGATTATGTTTGGAATACATGCCATTAAGATTTAGTAGGCGCCATGGAGATCCGAGTAGACCATGGAATAAATTTTCGATAAATACAAGAAGCGAAATTGATGGTTCAAAAATATTGGACTATGAAGGTAACTGGCGAGACATATTTCAAAATTGGGAAGCCTTAGCACATTCCTATCCTGAATTTATAGAAAGCATGATTCATAAATTCTTAAATGCCACAACGTTCGATGGGTATAACCCTTATCGCGTTACTAAAGATGGGTTTGACTGGGAAACAATAGAACCAGATGATCCCTGGTCTTATATTGGGTATTGGGGTGACCATCAAATTATATACTTGTTAAAGTTCTTAGAGTTTATTGAGAAATTAAAACCTGGTAAATTAGAAAACTTTTTCACAAGTGATTTGTTTGTCTATGCGAATGTTCCTTACCGCATCAAGGATTATAAGAGTATCTTAAAAAACCCAAAAGACACGATTGATTTTGACGAACTTTTAGACCAGAAAATCAAGCAGGAGCGTTTAGATATTGGCGCAGACGGGGCATTATTGAGGGATGAAAATAGATTCATCGTTAAAGTGAATTTTATTGAGAAAATGCTTGCGACAACTTTAGCGAAAATGTCAAATTTTATTCCAGAGGCTGGTATATGGATGAATACGCAGCGGCCAGAGTGGAATGATGCGAATAATGCTTTGGTTGGGAATGGTGTCTCTATGGTGACACTTTACTATCTCAGACGCTTTTTAAATTTTTTCAAACTTATTTTTGAAAAAACTGATAATCAAGCATTTGAGGTGTCGAAAGAGCTTGTTTATTTTTACAAGAAAGTTTGCAATATTCTAGAGAGCAATGAAAATTTGTTATCTAAAGGATTTAATGATCAGGAACGCAAGGTTGTTTTAAATGATTTATTAAAGGCTGCTAGTGACTACCGAAATAAAATTTATAACAGTGCGTTTACGGGAAGAAAAGCTTCCATAACTCTCGATAGTTTAAAACATTTTACAGAATTAAGTATTAATTATTTAGAACATTCAATTAGAGCAAATCGACGTTCAGACAATTTATTTCATGCATATAATTTGATGACGGTAGATTCCGACACCATATCTATCTCTTATTTAAGTGAAATGTTAGAAGGTCAAGTCGCTGCACTGAGTTCGGGATATTTATCTCCAATTAAAGCATTAGAAATATTAGATGCCCTTAAAAGAAGTGCACTTTTTAGAGAAGATCAATACTCCTATTTGCTTTATCCAAACAAGGACTTATTAAAATTCATAAACAGGAATACCATTCCAAATAATTTAGTAGTATCATCACAATTATTACAACGACTTTTAGACGATAAAAATATCCAGGTTGTAAATAAAGATGTAAACAATGATGTTCATTTCAATGGAAATTTTAAAAACGCCGATGATTTAAAACTGGCATTGGACGAAATGTCTAATTCTAGTTACAAGAAGCTTATTAAATCTGAATATCACTTAATTCTTGAAATTTTTGAAGAAGTGTTTAATCACAAGTCGTTCACAGGTCGTTCTGGAACATTTTACGGATACGAGGGCTTAGGGTCCATCTATTGGCATATGGTGTCAAAATTATTATTGAGTGTTCAAGAAAATTGTCTGAAGGCAATAAATAATAACGTTGACGATAAAGTTATTGGAAGACTTCTGGATCATTATTATGAGATTCATGCCGGTATTGGGGTACATAAATCTCCAGAATTATATGGTGCTTTTCCTACAGATCCGTATTCTCACACTCCTGCAGGTAAGGGTGCCCAACAACCAGGAATGACAGGACAAGTCAAAGAAGATATTATAAATCGTTTTGGTGAACTTGGCGTGTCAGTATACAAAGGTCAAATTCAATTTTTTCCTTGTTTGTTAAGAAAAAGGGAGTTTTTGAAAGACAGCAGAATATTTCAGTATATCGACGTACACCAAAACAAAAAAGAAATTGAGTTACACGAAAATTCGTTAGGATTTACTTATTGTCAAGTTCCTATTATTTATACCATTGGAGACGTTAATAACATTGAAGTTCAATATAGCAACAGTAATGACCTAAAAATATTTAAAAATTTAATTATTGACACTGACGTGTCAAAGTCTATTTTTAGAAGAGAGGGTAGCATTGTGCAAATCAGTGTTACTATTAATCCTGATATTTTAAAGTAGCGAATGATACCTTGTAGAATAATTTATATCATTATAGTTGTAATATTCACAAGTGTTTCATGTGGGAATCATCAAAAACAACAACAAGTTATGCAATCTAAGAAACAAATGACAGCTAAAAATATTTTAGGGAACTCCGATTACTTAGCTATTTCTTATGGGGGGTACAGAGAAAATACAAGAGAGGTACAACCAACCATTAAAGAGTTAAAAGATGATATGAAGATTCTAGCAGCTATGGGCGTAGGAATTTTAAGAACATACAATGTTCATTTAAACCAAGCATCAAATATACTAGCGGCTATTAAAGAGTTAAAAAATGAAGACGCTAGTTTCGAAATGTATGTCATGTTGGGTGCTTGGATTGATTGTAAAAATGCATGGACCAATAGGGTTACAAATCATGAGTTAGAAAGTTCTCGCAATGCTGAAGAAATAGAACAAGCCGTTTCGCTTGCTCAAAAATACCCTGATATTGTGAAAATAATAGCAGTAGGTAATGAAGCGATGGTTCATTGGGCGACCACTTATTTTGTGCGTCCTCATGTCATTTTAAAATGGGTTAACTATTTACAAGACTTAAAAAAGTCAGGAGACCTTTCAAAAGACCTTTGGATAACGAGTTCTGATAATTTTGCAGCTTGGGGAGGCGGGGATCCCGTTTATCATACAAAGGATTTAGAGAAGTTAGTTAACGCGGTAGATTATATTTCTATGCACACTTATGCTTTTCATGACACTCATTATAATCCAACCTTTTGGAATAATGATTCGATAAATCGCTCAACAGATTTAGAAACCATTAAAGCAGCAATGACGAGAGCAAAGAACTACGCCATTTCGCAATATCAAGGTGTAAAATCTTATGTAGAAAGCTTGGGAGTTAAAAAACCAATTCATATTGGTGAATCTGGTTGGGCAACAGTATCTAATGGATACTACGGGCCTGAGGGGTCCATAGCAACTGATGAATTTAAAGCTGCTTTGTACTACAAATACATGCGTGAATGGACAAATGAAGAAGAATTAGCGTGTTTTTATTTTGAGGCATTCAATGAAATATGGAAAGATTATCAAAATCCGGAAGGTTCAGAAAATCATTTTGGACTCATCACAAGAGACGGTCAAGCGAAATATGCGTTATGGGAATTGGTTGATCAAAATAAGTTTCAAGGACTAACAAGAAACGGTAATCCAATAACAAAAACCTACGATGGGAATCTTGAGAGACTTTTAAATGCTGTGTCTGTGCCAGAAATTCAAATTATCAATAATTAAGCTTATGAAAAAGAAAGCCTTTTGTGTTTTACTTTTTTTAGGAATGTCTCTTTTTGGTTCTACTCAGGAACCCATCTTAGACAAAGTTACTGTGAACAAAAGGCAAATATTAGTAAATAATAAACCTTATATCATCAAAGGAATTTGTTACCACCCCGTCCCAATAGGTAAAAGTGAACGGAGTTTTGAAAGTATCGACAAGGACCTTGCATTAATGACGGAAGCTGGAGTGAATACAATTAGAGTATACAGCCCTATTGATGATTTAAGGGTGTTGAATAAAATTGATGCTGCAGGATTAAAGGTAATTATTGGTTTTGGATATAGTGATCCCAATGACCATTACAATATTCGTTCAGGAAATTACTTAAAATACATAAACACGTATAAAAATCACAATGCCATTTTAATGTGGGAATTAGGAAACGAATACAATTACCATCCCGAATGGTTTAATGGAGATTTAAAAAACTGGTACCATGCGTTAAATAATGCCGCTAAAGCCATTCATGATAATGATTTAACGCATCCTGTAACAACTGCACATGGTGATTTGCCTAGTAATGAAGCCTTATCGCTCAGTGCTAATATTGATGTTTGGGGGATGAATGTGTATCGTATGACACGACCAGAATCAATTTATCCTGAATGGAAAATTATAAGTGACAAGCCAATGTATTTTTCTGAGGGAGGAGCTGACAGTTACATGGCGGTTTCTGCTTTTGGATATCAGCAAGGTGAAAATCAAAAAGCACAAGCAGATGCTGTAAAAACAATCGTTGAAAACACATTTAATAGTGATGGTATATGTGCCGGAATAACCGTTTTTTCATTTACTGATGGTTGGTGGAAAGCAGGAAAAGCAGATGTTCAAGATATTGGTGGATGGGCTCCGGAAGGAAGCGGTGTTCCATTTGATAGAATTCCAAACGAAGAATATTGGGGCATAGTAGATATTAACCGAAACAAAAAAGAGGTATTCGATGTGTTAAAAGACCTGTATTTAAAACAATGATTTAAATGAGAACAACAATTTTATTGACATCACTTTTTTTAATAACAGTTTTAATGAGTTGTAAGAGTCAAACAAATAAGTTAGAAGTTGAAGTTTACGAAACTTCTGCATCAGGACATAAATTAACAAAACTGAATTCTTTTCCTGAATTTAATAACCAAGAGAAATCGTCAGTGATTATTTTTCCAGAAAACACCTTTCAAACAATTTCAGGGTTTGGAGGATCATTCACGGAAGCATCAGCGTATTTATTAAATCAATTAAGCCCTGCTCAACGTTCTAAAATCCTTCGAGCTTATTTTGCAGAAGAAGGGGCTCAATTTTCTCTAACAAGAACCCACATGAGCTCTTGTGATTTTTCACTAAGTAATTATACTTATGCCCCTGTTGAAAGTGATTTAGAATTAGATCACTTTTCAATTCAAGCAGACCGAGATGACTTGATTCCAATGATTAAAGATGCCATGGCTATCTCTAAAGAGGGTTTTAATATCATTTCTTCGCCTTGGACTGCGCCACCTTGGATGAAAGATAACAATGCTTTTGTTGGTGGGAAATTATTGCCAGAGTATTACTCTACATTTGCCCTGTTTTTTTCGAAATATCTGAAGGCATACAAATTAGAGGGTATAGATATTTGGGGAGTTACGCCTGTAAACGAGCCGCATGGTAATGGAAATAATTGGGAAAGTATGCATTTCTCACCAGAGGAGGAGACCGACTTTGTTCTAAATCATCTAGGGCCTCAACTTGAAAAAAATGGATTTGACCATGTCAATATTCTAGGGTATGATCAAAATCGTGCAGGACTAAAAGAATGGGTAGATGTGATGTTTCAAAATGAAGAATCGTCACGTTATTTCGCCGGAACGGCCATTCATTGGTATGAAAGTACTTACGATTATTTCCCTCAGGATTTGCAATATGCTCATGATAAAGCACCTAATAAGTACTTAATTGAAACAGAGGGCTGTGTAGATTCGGAAATCCCTAAATGGCAAGATGATGATTGGTACTGGAGTAAAGAAGCAACAGACTGGGGGTGGGACTGGGCTACTGAAAAAGACAAACATCTTCACCCTAAATATGCACCTGTAAACAGGTATGCCAGAGACATCATTGGGTGTCTAAATAACTGGGTAGATGGTTGGGTAGATTGGAATATGGTTTTAGACACTCAGGGAGGACCAAACTGGTTTAAAAACTGGTGCGTTGCTCCTGTAATTGTAGATATAGAGAAAGACGAGGTTTATTTTACGCCTCTTTATTATACGTTAGCACATTTCAGTAAATACATTAGACCTCAAGCTGAAATCATAGAGGTTAAAAAATCGGACAAAGATTTAATGGTTACTGCTGCTAAAAACCCCGACAATTCAATGGTTGTTATTGTTTTTAACGAGGGCGCAACACAAAAAAATATTGAATTGGAGCTTGATGGTAAATCTGTAGAAATTTCAGTAAGCGCGCAAGCAATTCAATCAATAGTAATAACGAACTAACGAACAAAAATTATGTCAGTATTAACTTCAAAAGTACCTATCGGTCAAAAAATCGCTTTTGGTTTTGGGATGTTTGCCAATCAAATGTTTCCAGCGATTTTAGGGATTTTTATGGTCGTTTTAGTCGAGGATTTAAATTTCTCAGGTTGGATGTGGTCATTAGTCTTTCTTTTTCCTAGAGTTTTTGATGCCATTACAGATCCAATTATGGGTTTTATTTCAGATAACACCAAATCTAAGTGGGGCCGTCGTCGCCAATATGTTCTTATTGGAGGTGTTCTTATGGGTATTGCCTATATTTTTATGTGGCAGCTGTATAAAGTGGATGGCGTTCAATATAATTTTTGGTATTTCTTCCTATGGTCTTTGGTGTTTTATTTGGGTCTTACAATTTTTAGTGTTCCCTACGTAGCAATGGGTTATGAGATGAGTGATGATTTTCATGAAAGAACTAACATCATGGCTATCGCGCAATGGATTGGTCAATGGGCTTGGGTTATCGCACCATTGTTTTGGATCATTATGTATGACGAAAATTGGTTCTCCTCTGCAGACGTTGCTGTTCGTGAATTAGCGATTTGGGTAGCAATACCTTGTGCTATTTGTGCAGCAGTACCCGCAATTTTCATTAAAAGCGAATCGACAGTTAATGAGGATTATGAACCTCTTAATTCAGCTAATATTGGTAATAGTTTAGTGAAAATATACGAAAGTTTTGTTGCAGCTTTTAAAATAAAAGAATTCAGAAAACTGTGTGGTGCCACATTTTTAATATTTAATGCTTTTAATACAGTCGCTGCCTTAACTTTTTTTGTGATTGTTTATAAGTTATTTGGTGGAGATGCAGGTGAAAGTGGTATTTGGGTATCTATGTTTGGTTGTTTGGGAGCTTTGGGAACCACATTCATTGTTATTCCAACGGTGGCATGGATGTCAAAAAAACTAGGAAAGAAAAAAGCGTTTATGTTAGCGCAATCAATTTCTTTAGTTGGATATATCATGCTTTATTTCTTATTCATACCAGGTAAACCATGGATGTATATCTTCGCTTTGCCTTTCTTTTCTTTCGGTATTGGAAGTTTATTTACCATAATGATGTCTATGACTGCTGATGTTATTGATATTGATGAAATGAACACAGGAAAACGCAGAGAAGGTATATTCGGTGCTATTTATTGGTGGATGGTAAAAGTAGGCTATGGTATTGCAGGAGCATTAAGTGGTGTTATTATTACTGTAGTTGGTTTTAATGCTGATCTTCCTGCAATGGATCAACAGTCTGCTGTTGACGGATTACATGCGTTCTTTTGTTTTTTTCCAATGGGAGGTACCATTCTAGCAATGCTAATTATGCGTAATTATGATATCACAGAGAAAAAAGCCAATGAAATTAGGATGGCACTCCAAAAACGAAAAAAAATTAAACTTTAAAAGAAATATATATAATGTCATTACGAGAAGAGAAATTATTATCAATAGCAAATGTTGATTTTGGTGATAAATCAACGAAGGGATTAAAAAAGACCTACAATACATTATTAAAGAATGGAATGCATGGTTTATGTTTTAGTCCTTACATGGATGGACAGGAACCTGGAGATGTTTTGTCTGAAGCTCAAATTAGAAGACGTATAGAAATTATTAAGCCATATACGAAGTGGATTCGTTCTTTTTCATGTACTGAAGGGAATGAGTTGATACCAATGATAGCTAAAGAATATGGTTTACAAACATTTGTAGGAGCATGGTTAGGTGATGACCCTGAAACTAACGAAAATGAGATGGCTGGATTAATTAAACTATCAAATGAAGGATATGTTGACTTGGCAGCTGTTGGGAATGAAGTCTTGTACCGCGGAGATTTAACAGAGGAAGAATTATTGAATTTTATTCGTAAAGCCAAAAAGGAAATTAAAGGGGTTCCTATTGGTTACGTAGATGCTTATTATGAATTTGCAGATAGGCCAGCGATTACTGATATCTGTGATGTTATTTATGCTAATTGTTATCCTTTTTGGGAAGGTTGTAGCCAAGAATATTCATTACTTTATATGAAAGACATGTATCACAGAGCCAAGCGAGCAGGTAATGGTAAAAGAGTAATTATCTCAGAAACTGGATGGCCAAATAAAGGATCGAGTTTGGAGGGTGCCTTTCCATCTGAGGAAAATGCACTTAAATATTTTATCAATGCTCAAAAGTGGTCTAAAGAAGAGCATATTGAAATGTTTTATTTTTCATCATTTGATGAAGCATGGAAGGTCGGTTCCGAGGGGGATGTTGGAGCTTATTGGGGTATTTGGGATAAAAATGAAAAACTTAAGTATTGAGAAATTTTTGATACATTACATGAAAATTGACTCTATGAAAGCTTACACTTCTTATTTATGTTTTTTGATAGTGTTTTTAATTACTTCTTGCGAGAAACCTGTACGAGATTTAAATCCTGAATCTTTGGAAGGTGGTTTTCAGTTATTGGACGCCAAGACTACAGGGATTGATTTTGATAATTCAATTAAGGAATCTACAATTTTCAATCACTTTTATTACAGTCAAATTTATGTTGGTTCAGGAGTGGCAATTGGTGATATTAACAATGATGGCTTATCAGATGTGTTTTTTGGAGGCAATCAGGTTAACGATGGTTTGTATTTAAATAAGGGAGATTTAAATTTTGAAGATATTTCACAACAATCTGGTATCGGAAATAATGAGGGTTGGACTTGGGGGGTCACGATGGCTGACGTAAATAGCGATGGATTTCTTGATATTTATGTATCCCGCAATGGGATGTCTTTTGACATGGCTGATCGACGTAATAAATTATATATAAATAACCAAGACTTAACCTTTACAGAATCAGCTATCGCTTACGGATTAGCTGATGCAGGTTTTTCTACTCAGGCAGTGTTTTTTGATATGGATAACGACGGTGATTTAGACATGTACCAGGTCAATCAATTACCCGATAAGAAATTATTATTGGTTAATAAAATTCCTAAAGAACAATTCAAATATTTGAGAGATAAACTATACAGAAACGATAATGGTAAATTCATTGATGTTACACGATCTTCAGGTATATCTAACAATGTTTCTTATGGCTTGAGCGTCAGTGCATCCGATTTCAATAATGATGGGTGGATGGATTTATATGTGGCCAATGATTATGCAGAACCCGATTTTATGTATTACAACAACGGGGATGGTACGTTTACCAATGTCATAAATGAGAATTTAAAGCATATTACTCAGTTGAGTATGGGGTCAGATACCGGTGATGTAAACAATGATGGCTTAGTAGATTTGATTACAACCGATATGACCCCAGAAGATCATTACAGATCTAAAACAAATATGGCTTCAATGAGTTCAGAAGCTTTTAAAGAATTAGTTGATTCAGGAGCTCACCGCCAATATATGGCAAATTCTCTCCAAATTAATACAGGAAAAGGAACCTTTTTTGATGTAGCTAATATGGCTGGTATTGCCAGTACTGACTGGAGTTGGGCAAGTTTACTTGTTGATTTAGACAACGATGGATATAAAGATATCGTGATATCAAATGGTATAAAAAAGGATGTTGATAATAATGATTTTAGAAATACTTTAATTGATCTTGATTCAGATACATCAGTTCAAGAATTGTTTGAGTTAAGTCAAAAAGCACCTTCAGTACCTATTTCAAATTATGCCTTTCGTAATAACGGGAATCTTGAATTTGAAAAAGTATCAAAACCATGGGGTTTTGATACGCCGAGTTTTTCTAGTGGTATGGCTTATGGAGATTTGGATAATGATGGAGATTTAGATTTAGTTTTGAACAACATGGAAGCGAAAGCTTTTGTTTATGAAAATAAAGCGACTGGTAATTTTTTAAAAATTAATTTGCAAGGTCCTGAAAACAATAAGTATGGCATTGGTGTAAAAGCAAAAATTTATTACGGTGACAATCTTCAAGTATCAGAACATATTTTAACAAAAGGATTCATTTCATCAGTAGAGCCAGGATTGTTTTTTGGTTTAGGTAAGGAGACAATGATTGATAGGGTTGAAGTATTTTGGCCCGAGGGGAAGCAAAACATCTTAACTAATGTTCAGGCAAATCAATTTCTTACAATTAAACATAAAGAAGCATCAGAGGTATTGACTAAAGAGAGTAGTGAATTACCTCTATTAAAACAAATTAACAATTCTGATTTAGACATCAACTATGTACATCAAGAAAATGATTTCGATGAATATAAAGATGAGATTTTATTACCACATAATATATCACAAAATGGGCCTTTTTCTACAATAGCTGATGTTAATGGAGATGGATTTGAAGACCTGTTCATTGGTGGTGCCTTGAATCAAGCAGGAGTGTTATATTTTCAAATGAGTGACGGAAAATTTCAGAAAGCTTATTCACAACCTTGGGAAAATGATAAAAAATCTGAAGATTTACAAGCACTATTTTTTGATGTAGATAATGATGGTGACATGGATTTATATGTGACTAGTGGTGGTACTGAAAATAAACGAGGAAGTTATTTACTGAAAGACCGCCTATACATCAACGACGGTGATGGTTCTTTTGTGAAAGACACTAAGGCGTTACCAAACATATATGAGAACACACAAGTTGTAAAAGCCTCTGACATTGATGATGATGGTGATTTAGATTTATTTGTGGGTGTACGTTCCGTGCCGGGCAAGTATGCCTATCCAGGAACTAGTTATTTATTAATAAATAACAAAGGAGTTTTTAATCAAGCTAATTATCGTATTGCTCCGGACCTTACTAATTTAGGGATGGTTACAGATGCCACTTTTACTGATATTGACAAGGATGGAGATGATGACTTATTGGTGGTGGGAGAGTGGATGACAGTGACATTACTGTTAAATAATGGCGGTATTTTTGAAAATAGATCTAAAGAATATGGGTTATCTGATACTCGAGGAATCTGGTGGTCTGTAACTGCCACTGATCTAGATAATGATGGTGATGACGATTATGTATTAGGAAACCTTGGTAGAAATAATAAATTTAAGGCATCCAAAGAGCATCCTTTTAAAGTGTACGTTAATGATTTCGATGAAAATGGAACAAATGATATTGTACTTTCTAAATTTTATAAAGATGATTATGTGCCGGTGCGGGGTAGAGAGTGTACAAGCCAACAGATGCCTTATGTTGCAGAAAAATTTGAAGATTTTCACAGTTTTGCTTCATCTACATTAATGGATATTTTACCACAGGATAAAGTTGAGAGTGCCGTAGTGTATGAGATTTCTAGTTTTGAAAGTATTATTTTGATTAACGACAAAGGGCAATTGAAAAGAAAAGTATTACCGAATCAATTACAAGTGTCACCAATTAAATCTATTTATATCGGTGACGTAAACGAAGATGGCTTTAAGGATATTTTCACGGTTGGCAATCATTATGGCGTGGAGGTTGAAACAGTGCGCTATGATGCAGGCGTTGGAGGGGTGTTGTTAGGAGATGGTAAAAATGGCTTTGAATATGTATCTCCTCTAGAAAGTGGTTTTTATGTTCCTTTAGATAGTCGTGAAATAAAATTACTTAATAGTGCAAGGGGACAAAATTTGTATTTGGTTTTAAATAATAATGATACACCGTTATTGTTTAAAAAAAATATGAAGTAGCCTAAATGTATAGTTGTATAGTTTATGAATATGACTTTTTTTTATGTTAAAACATTGGTTTTAAGATATATATTTCTTTTTGTAAAAAAAATAGTTTACGGACTATACTATAATGTATAGTTTTTGTATAGGTGTATTTAACATAGAAATCGGTTAAAATAATGCATCTTTGTATAATTCGAATATTTAATTAAACTAAAAAATATGAAAAAAATTACTTTATTAACCTTTCTATTCAGTGCCATGTTTGCTTTTTCTCAAACATACACCGCCACGGAAGATTTTACAGGTTTGACTACAGTTGAATTTCAAAATGACAATGGAAGTACAAACTCAACCGTTGAAAATGCATCCTTGTCAGGATCAAACGCTGTTGCTTCAGATGGAGATTACGGTCAAATTATCACACAAGCTGCGTCTCAACCGTGGCAAGCAGGTTACTTAGTATTGCAAGACAATTACATGGATTTGACAACAACTCGGACCATTGAAGTTGATGTTTATTCAGATACTGCGACGTTTATCCTAGCAAAGGCAGTTGGTGCTGTTGGTGGAGGTGCAGATGGAGCAACGGACGCCTCTCACCCAGGTAATGGTTGGGCGACGCTAGAATTTGATTTTGATGTGCCGAAAGATGGAGGTGCCGCATCTGCATCACAATTTGAGAAATTATTTTTCTTTCCGTTATGGAATGGTACAGGCTTTGATGGTTCAGAAAACAATAGTGCAGTTACAACAACGGCCTACGATAATGTTAAATATACTGCTGGTGATAGTACTGACACATGTAGTAATGGTATTTTAGATGGAGATGAAACAGATATCGATTGCGGTGGTTCGTGTGCAACCTGTCCTGATCCGGTTGTCATTGAATTGGATGGTTCTGAAGTCTGGGAGTCTTATATAAATGTTTTTGATTTAGCAGATGGTTACCAATTTGGCTTTGCTCCCTCAGGTCCAGAATCATTAAAAACAGAAGTAGTACCAGATGGCGTGAATTTCTTTCCAAATTTTGATGTTTGGGATGCAAATGATGCCACACCGGGTGATGGTGAGTTTGATTCTCAATGGAATTCAACATGGTTCAGTTCACCAGGAATACCTTCTAAAAAGGTTGAAGCTAATTTATATATAACTGATAATGCTTTAATAGGGAGTGATATAACTTTTAACGGAAAAATTCCGTCTAACTCACTTTTAGGTACTTACGAAGTAAGAGTCTTTATTAAAACACTTAATGGCGGTTTTGCTGATACTGGAGCATCTGATGTAAAGATATTGACTGCTTCTGAGACAGGAGATTTTTCTCTAAGTGTAACTAGAGAAGAATCTTTAGGAGCTACATTTATTCAGTATGGTTTTGCTGTATATGGTGAAATTGCAGATCCAAATACTGAATTTATTCTTGGAAATGTGAAGTTTTCTAGCGAAACTCTAGGTGTTGCGAATAATGAATTAAATGTATTTAAAATCTATCCAAATCCAACCTTAGGTGATTGGACAGTGAAAGCTCAAAATACGATTCAAGCGATTCAGGTATTTGATATTCTTGGAAAAGAAGTTTTTGCTTCTAGACCAAACAACACTGAAGCTATTATTAGTACAGATGCATTAAGAACAGGTGTTTATTTTGCGAAAGTAACATCGAATAATGTTGAAAAAACAGTTAAACTTATCAAGCAGTAAACTGCTGTAAGTTTTAAATTTTAAATTGGGTCATGTTGTTTGTTTTAGATGAATATGGCCCTTTTTTGTACTTATAATTTAAATATTGTTTTAAGAATAACTGAATTTTAATAAACCTAGTTATAACAAGAGTTATCATGAATATCCAGTCACTAAAAAAGAATCATTGTATTCTAATTTTATTGTTGTGCTTTTTTGCTCATTCAGGTGCACAAACAACATCTGTTGGAAGTGGTGGTTACACCAATAACTTTCCCGGGACCGATGTTGCAGGAAGAAATGGGTTTCCTTCAGGATCACCGCAATTAAGTGGAAATGCTATTGGCAAACCAGTTCCTACAAATGACTGGTGGTCAAGTCTTATTAAAGAAAACCATGCGAGTAATTTGTTTAATTATCCAATGACGATGAAAACAACCCCTGGGGGGTTGATTGTGACCTATATTCCATGGGGAGTTATCGGTGATTCTTCACCAATTCAAGTGGGACTTACTGGTCTTAATGCTGCCCAAGCAACAGCATCGGATTATTCAGATTGGACGGTTTCAATGAATTGGAATGATGGTTCTCATGACTTAACAGCCACGGCGGGAATCGGTATGCCTTTTGTTTACTTTGAAAAAGGCGCTGCCAATGAGGTAGCTATTACCATTAATTCGGGTACTGTCACCATTAATGACGAAATCATAATTATTGAGAATGCGAGTGCAAACGCAGATTTTATTGTTTATGCGCCCGTTGGAAGTTCTTGGTCTCAAAATGGGACAACCTTCACATCTTCTTTAAATGGTGAAAATTATTGGTCTATGGCCATGTTGCCATTAGACAATACAAGCGTTACCACATTAGCAAACGAATATCAAAAATATGCTTATGTATTTCCTTCCAATACCGAGGTGTCATGGGCATACAGTGAGAGCGATTCCAAGGTTCTTTCTACGTTTGTAGTTGACACTGACGTAAAAGATGGTTCTCAAACTAATACTGAGATGTTATTAGGTTTATTACCACATCAATGGGATAATCTTTCATCAGCATCTTCCACTCCAAATGAATATAGCTACAATGGTGTTCGTGGAGAAATAAAGACCCTTAAAGGGAACGCTTTTGAAGTAGAAAACACTTTCAAAGGTATTCTACCAACATTACCATATGTCGCAAATTACAGTGATGGTTTTTCACCCTCAGATTTAAACGAAAAAATTTCTTTAATAGAAAATGATGAGTTAGCATCATGGACTGATTCTTATAACGAAGGTCAGATGATGAATCGAATGATTCAGACAGCGAGAATTGCAGACCAAACAGGTGATTTAGAAGCGCGAGATAACATGGTCGCAACGATAAAAAATCGTCTTGAGGATTGGTTACATTACCAGTCGGGTGAAGTTGCTTTTTTATTTTATTACGATGCCACTTGGTCCTCTTTATTGGGATATCCGTCAGGTCATGGACAGGACAATAACATCAATGACCATCATTTTCATTGGGGTTATTTTATTCATGCTGCTGCATTTATGGAACAATTTGAGCCAGGATGGGTCGATGAGTGGGGAGCCATGATTAATTTATTAATTCGGGATGCTGCATCTTTTGATAGAAATGATGACCAATTTCCATTTTTAAGAAATTTTAGCCCTTATGCTGGCCATAGTTGGGCAAATGGTTTTGCAACATTTCCACAAGGAAATGATCAAGAATCTACATCCGAGAGCATGCAGTTTGCCTCCTCTTTAATACATTGGGGTTCTATTATAGAAGATACTACTATTAGAGATTTAGGCATTTATATCTACACGACAGAACAATCTGCCGTTGAAGAATACTGGTTCGATATCCAAGATCGTAATTTTCAGGCTTCAACTGCTCCCTTTTCACAAGAATATAGTGTTGTTTCGAGGGTTTGGGGGAATTCGTTTGATAATGGAACATTCTTTACATCTGATATTGCTGCATCATATGGAATAGAATTATATCCCATGCATGCTGGATCTTTATATCTTGGTCATCATCAAGATTATGCACAGTCCTTGTGGTCAGAGATGGCTTCAAATACTGGTATTTTATCCAATGAAGTTAATCCAAATTTGTGGCATGATACTTATTGGAAATATTTAGCACTTACTGATGCCCCAGCGGCTATAGAACTCTATAACTCTTTTCCAGACAGAAATTTAAAATTTGGTATTTCAGATGCGCAAACGTATCACTGGTTACATGCAATGAATGCGCTTGGTCCTGTTGATGCGTCTATTACTTCTAATTATCCAATTGCGGCGGCATTTAGTAATAATGGAGACATGACCTATGTGGCTCATAATTATTCAGATAATACAATTCAAGTGTCTTTTTCAGACAATTTTGTCTTAGAAGTTCCAGCAAATTCCATGGCAACTAGTAAGGATAGTGATGCTTCAGGTGTCATATCATCAGATTTTTATCAAGCATATCCCGATGGGAGTGTCAATTTAACTGTCATAACTGATGGGACTAATATTTCAAAGGTTCAATTTTTTGATGGAACTGAGTATCTTGGAGAAGATATCTCTGAGCCATATGAATTTCGCCCCCTAAACTTAGATTTGGGGACGCATGGTATGTATGCTAAAGTGTATCAAAATGATAGCTTTAACGTTACCAATATTATTGATATTCAAGTTGGAGAACAAGTTCCTTATTTAGGAATACCTTTCGATGTTCCAGGTATTGTTGAGGCGGGACTTTATGATAGTTATGAAGGAGGGATTGGACAAAACATCTCCTACTTAGACTTGAGTATTGGTAATGCAAGTGATTTTAGAATTACAGAAAATGTCGACGCAGGAACACATCCAATCGAAGGGGCTATTGTTGGGTACATAGCTGCAGGAGAATGGATAGAATATACCATAGATGTTGCAACGGCAGGAGTGTATGATTTATCGCTTCGATATGCCTCGGGAAATAGTAATGGAGGAGGTCCTTTTTATTTTGAGATAGATGGGAATAAAATTAGTCAAGATATTGTTGTTACCACTACTAGTGATTGGGATTCATGGTCTACAAAAACAGCTACAAATATCGAGCTAAACAAAGGATTACATGTACTAAGATTAGTGATAACGAATGGAGAGTTTAATATCGGGAAAATGACATTTTCTTACAATGCGCCACTTACTTACATGCCACCGTTTGCAGATGCTGGAGATAATGTTTCAGTAATTTTGCCGCAAACTACAGCTTCACTTGATGGTTCTCTAAGCACCGATGAAGACACGGCTGTATTAACATATTTTTGGGAACAACTGTATGGACCATCAACAGTTGTCTTTTCTGATAATTCAACTGCGATGCCTGAGATATCTAATTTAGAGGCAGGTGTTTATAAAATTAAATTAACGGTCTCAGATGACGCACATTCTTCATCAAGTGATATGTTGGTAATTGTGTCTGAAAATGGCAATACAAATCCATCAATCTCAATAACCTCACCATCGGATAATAGTAACTTTGATCAAGGTACAAGTATTTCCATTGAAGCAGTTGCGAGTGATATTGATGGTACGATTAGTAAAGTTGAGTTTTATGACGGAACAACATTAATTGGAGAGGATGTTAGTGCACCCTTCAGCTTCTCATGGACAGACGCTACAATTGGATTACACGATTTAACTGCAAAAGCTATTGATAATGAAGGCGGTGAGAGCACATCCTCTGCCATAAATATCACGGTGAATGAGTTGTTTTCATGTATCGAGACAGGTACAGCAGCACAACAAGGTTCTTTCTCTGTTGGGTATAAAAGCACTTTTGAAACGGTTGGTACCGATGTAACTATTACTTTTGAGTTATTGGATACAGACAAGTTTGGAGTAGTAGCGTATTTGTGGCAAGAATCTCCATTTTCAGAAGCACCAATGGATCAAGTTTCAGGTAATATTTTTTCTAAAACACTGGGAGGTCAAACACCTGGAGCTACCATTAGTTATGCATGTAAATTTGCATTTTCTGGAGGTTTAGCAGTCACACAGTATGTCAGCTATGTCGTGGGCTCAGATTGCAGTGGTAGTTCAGATTCTGAAGCGCCAACTAGTTTTACGGCGAATATTGGTGCTATTTTAGCAAGTTCTGTTGAATTACTGTTGGAGGCTACTGATGATTCTGGCACCATCGTTTATGACATAAGTTATGACAATGGTTCCGAAACTGTAACAGGCTCTTCAGGTAATGAAACTTCAATTTCAATCACAGCTTTAGCTCCAGAAACAAATTATACGTTTGAGGTGACTGCATTAGATTTGGCAGGAAACATCAATTCAGAAAGTCCAATTACGTTAAATGCAACGACTGGAGTTGACGCAAGTACAAGTTGCTCTGGCTCAGCATCTGAGGCACAACAAGGGTCTTTTGATGTTGGATATAATTATGATTTTCAAACATCTGGCAATGCCATAACATTCACTTTTGAATTACTTGATGACAAAGATGGTGTCGTAGCGTATTTGTGGGAAGAAAGTCCCTTTACAGAAACACCCATGGATAATGTGACTGGTAAAACGTTTTCAAAAACATTAAGTGGTTTCACTCCGGGCGAGCTAGTGAGTTTTGGCTGTAAATTTGCTTTTGCTGGTGGCTTAGCAGTCACAAAATATTTCACGTATGAAGTGGGAGATAATTGTTCTTTAGGAGTGGTTGATTTTGAATTAGAAAATGAATTTAAAGTTCATCCTAATCCTTCAATAGATATTTGGAATATTACGGGAACGACCATTCCAATAAAACAAATTATTGTTTATGACTTAATCGGTAAAGAGGTTTTTACTTCACAACCTAATGAATTGCATACTGTTATAAATGGTCAAAATTTCAGTTCAGGAATTTACTTTGCTAATTTGGTGACTTCTCAAGGTCGCTTGGTGGTTAAGTTAATTAAGGATTAATACGGTCGGTTAAATGTTAACAAAAGAGTGTGCTGTGATGACAGTACACTCTTTTTTGTTTACTTTTGTTTTATGGTCACACTTCGACATCTTGCTGAACAACTCAATGTATCTGTATCTACCGTTTCTAAAGCGCTAAGCAATAGTGAGGAAATTAGTAAGGATACCATTGAACGTGTTAAAGCACTTGCAGATGAGCTTAATTACCAACCAAATCGCGTTGCATTAAGTTTGAAAAATAATGAAACTAGAACGATTGGTGTTATTGTTCCAAACATATTGAATCGATTTTTTGCAAAATCGTTGTTCGGTATTGAGCAAGCCGCTGCAGAAATGGGGTATAGCATCATTACTTGTATGTCAAATGAGCTATTTGATAAAGAATGTGATAGTATTTCACTTTTATCAAATGGCAGTGTAGATGGTTTTATTGTGGCTGTGTCTGAAGAAACCCTTGTCAATAAGAAAAGCCAGCATCTTCAGCAACTCATTGATAAAAAGATTCCTTTGGTGATGTTTGATCGAAATTTGAATGATATTACCTGTGATAAGGTAGTTATTGATGATTACAAAACTACCTTTGATTTAGCAAATATGTTTATTAATCAAGGAAGAGAATGTATTGCTTTTATGAGTACTATTGATGATTTGAATGTTGGAATATTAAGAAGTACAGGGTACGAGCAAGCTATTTCGGCACATGGTCAACAAACTCCTATTAAATTGTCAATCAAAAAGGGTCTTGATTATCAAGAACAAATTAAAGAGTTTCTTCAAGAATACCCAAAAATTGATGTTATTATAGCGGCTGATAATATTTCAGGGACTACTGCGGTCAATGTAGCATCAAGCTTAAATTATAAAATACCAAAAAATCTCAGCATTATTGGGTTTGCAGATGAGGTTGTTTCTAATCTTTCTGTCCCTAAATTATCCTACATTAATCAAAATGCAGTGAATATTGGAAGCAGTGCTTTAAGGTTAATTGTTGAAAAATTGAAAAATAAACATCTTGAAAAACCGCACTTAAAAATAAAGATTCCGGTTGATATTGTTCATAAAGGAACAACTTAAATAACATCATTCTTTGTAAATACTTAAACTAGCCTTGTAACCAGTTCGAATAAGCCATTTGTTTGAGGCGAGTAGAGAACCTTCTTCATCGTATACTTTTAGTTGCGCTGTGTTAGGACTTGAGGCGCCTTCATTGAGTGCAATAAAATTGAGAGAATTGTAGCCAGGTACTAAATCAACATCAATGACAAAATAATCACCTTTTAAAATGATGTTTGGATGAATGACGACCTTGTTTAGCATGAGCTTTATCCTGTCACCATCAACATATTCATGATCTCTGCACTTGATTATAATGAATTTTGAAGTTGTACTTAAGCTACCTAAGTTAAAGTCTTTATTAAATTTAGACAAGTCTTTCTGATCTTCGCCAAATTTCTGTGTGATTGTCCACGTGGGCTGTACTAAGTCACTTTTTTGAACCATGCGGACTCCTGATTTCTTTTTAAATACATCACGAATTTGTGTGAAATTAATCATTGGACGTATATTCTTATTTGTAAGCCCTTTTATCGGTGATAATGTTAATTGTGCATCAGCAGGTGCTTCAGCGGTTTTGTCAATAGCTTCAATTCTTAGACCACCCTTACTAACGTCATTTTGAGCCCACAAGGAGTGCGTGTTGAGAGACAATATAAATAAAACACTTATGATGATAAATCTCATGGACGCATTAACTCTTATGTTGATGTCAAATATAAGCCTTTGGACCTTTGTGAAAAATCATTCGTTAACTATTAACGAAATTTTGTCTAAAATTTAATTTTATTTAACAAATTACTTTGATAGGCTACCTAAAGTTTTGATTTTAATAATGTTAAAATCTAACTCGTAGACACAATAAAAACTCATATCTTTATAGTGTTGATGAAAGCATTGTTAGATACTAAATTAGCAGACTTACAGAGCCAATTGGATGGTCAATTATACTTTGATTCTATTGTTAAAGCACTTTATGCCACCGATGCCTCTGTTTACAGAGAATTACCTACTGCTGTAGCCTTTCCCAAAAACAAGAAAGACATCCAATCACTAATAAAATTTGTTAGTGAGAATGGACTTTCTATCATTCCAAGAGCAGCAGGAACATCTCTTGCTGGTCAATGTGTTGGAGATGGAATCGTTGTTGATACCAAATATTTTAATCAGATTTTAGAAATCAATGCTCAGGAACAGTGGGTCAGGGTGCAACCGGGTGTTGTTCGAGATGAATTAAATCTTCTTTTAAAGTCCTATGGATTATTTTTTGGACCAAATACATCCACTGCGAATAGGTGTATGATGGGCGGTATGGTGGGCAATAATTCCTCAGGCTCAACATCGATTGAGTATGGCACAACACGTGATCATGTCATAGAAATGACCGTCATTTTAAGCGACGGAAGTGAGGTGGTTTTTAATGCGAAATCTTCTAATGATTTTCATGAAAAGCATTGTGACACATCCTTAGAAGGTAAGTTATATCAACATATTCAAAGCGAATTATCGAACCCATCAGTAACGAGAGAAATTGATATCAATTTCCCTAAAAAAACAGTTACAAGAAGAAATACAGGTTATGCGATTGATGCGTTGTTAAATTCAAAGCTTTTTTCTGATAGCTCACAAGATTTTAATTTCTCTAAATTATTAACCGGTTCAGAAGGAACTTTGGCTTTTACGACTGAAATTAAACTAAATCTAGTACCATTGCCAAAGCCACATTTAGTTCTAATCGCAGCACATTTTCATTCAATAAATGAAAGTCTTCAAGCAGCGGTTCTTGCAATGAAAGACAGTCCATCAGCATGTGAGTTAATGGATAAAACGATCTTGGATTGCACAAAGGAGAATATTGAGCAACAATCCAATCGATTTTTTATTAAAGAGAATCCCGAGGCTATTTTAATTGTTGAAGTTAGGGCAAATTCCATTGAGGAAGCAGACATTTTTGCTGATAGAATAATAAACAAATTTAAGAAAGCCAAGTTGGGTTATGAGTATCCAAAAATCACAGGTAAAAAGACCGAACGTGTCTGGAATCTGCGCAAAGCTGGTCTTGGATTATTGGCTAATATTCCCGGAGATAAAAAAGCAGTGGCATGTATAGAAGACACTGCTGTCTCCATTGAAGATTTACCGGAGTACATTACAGCTTTTACATCTTTATTGTCAACATATGGTCAAAAAGCCGTGTACTATGCACATGCAGGTGCAGGAGAGATTCATTTAAGACCCATTCTTGATTTAAAAAAATCAGAGGATGTAAAACTTTTTAGAGAGATAAGTAGGGCCTCTGCTAAATTGGTTAAGCAATATCGCGGCTCTTTAAGTGGTGAACATGGTGATGGCAGAGTACGAGCCGAGTTTATTCCAATAGTTGTTGGGAACAAGAATTATGAATTATTTCACAGGATTAAAAAGATTTGGGATCCAAAAAATATTTTTAATCCAGGTAAAATTGTGAATGCAAAACAGATGGATGAAAATTTGAGATACACGCCAGATGTTGAGACGCCTGAAGTCCATACAATGTTTAATTTTGAGGAAACCGGTGGTATTCTCAGGACTGTTGAAAAATGTAATGGCTCCGGTGATTGTAGAAAATTAAACTTTTCTGGTGGCACCATGTGTCCTAGTTATAGAGCGACACTTGACGAAAAGGATAGTACCAGAGGTAGAGCAAATGTTTTACGTGACTTTTTAACCCAAAATACGAAAGCCAACCCATTTAATCATCCAGAAATTAAAGAAGCTATGGAGTTGTGTATTTCTTGTAAAGGCTGTAAGTCTGAATGTCCTTCGAATATAGATATGGCAACATTAAAAGCGGAATTTCAATTTCAATTTTATAAAAGTAATCGAAGACCCTTAAGAGATAGACTTATCGCAAGCAATGCACGCATAAATAGTGTTGTTTCAAAAATTCCACAGTTATACAATTTCTTTGCGCGTCAAAATTGGTTCAAAAAAGTTACAGGAATTTCAAAGAATCGTTCACTTCCAGAATTGCAAAAGCAAACTTTATACAAATGGTTTATAAATTATGAACAGCCCAAACATAACAGGAAAGTTTATTTGTTTTGCGATGAATACACAAATTATTACGATGTCCATATTGGTCAAAAAGCTGTACTGCTTTTAAATAATTTGGGATTTGAGGTTTTGGTGGTTCAACACAATGAAAGTGGCAGAGCCTACATATCAAAAGGATTTCTAAATAACGCTCGGGTACTAGCAAACGCAAATGTAGAACTATTTAATTCTTTGATAACAAAAGATGTCCCGTTAATTGGTATTGAGCCTTCAGCAATTTTAAGTTTCAGAGATGAATATCCTAATTTGGTAGATAAATCTTTAAAGTCAAACGCACTAGAATTAAGTAAGCATGTTTTTTTAATAGAAGAGTTTTTATACCATGAAATAACAGCAAATAACATTAAATTAGACGCTTTTAATACTGAGTCAAAGTCTTTGTTGCTTCATGGACACTGCCATCAAAAGGCATTATCATCAACTGATTTCACAAAAAAAATATTAGATTTCCCACAAAATTATAAAGTGACGGAAATACAGTCTGGTTGTTGCGGAATGGCGGGTTCGTTTGGTTATGAAGTAGAGCATTACCAGTTGAGTCAAAAAATTGCAAATCAAGTATTATTTCCCGAGTTAAAAAAAGCATCTTCAGAAATTATTGTTGTTGCAAATGGAACGAGTTGTAGACATCAAATTTATGATGGTACAGGTAAGTTAGCTAAACATCCAATTGAAGTTTTGTTTGATGCCTTAAAATGAAGTTTACTCTTTTAAACTTAATCGTAGGGCTTTTTTAAAAGATAAAATTGATAGTTCAACATCCTTTTTTGTAGTTGTCCAAGCACAAATACTAACACGAATGACTCGTTTGTTATTCCAAAGTGATTCACCCACCCAACACGTTCTTTCCTCTTGAATTATCGAAAGAACCCTACTTGTAAGATCATCATCATTGCACGTCACTAACACTTGATTAAAATGCACTTCATTTATGACTTCAAAACCTTCAATTTCATTGAAGGCATTTGAAAATTGTAGCGCTCTGTCGTGAAATAAATTAATAAGATCATTAATGCCAGTTTTTCCTAAATATTTGAGTGTTGCCCACAATTCAAAAATTCGTGCTCGACGTGACATTTCGGGCGTAAAATACATACCATCTCTAGCAGAACTTTTTATGATATAACCGGCGTCCATATGTAATGATGCAGCTAATGCTTCTTGGTCATTACATAGAATGATCCCACTATCATATGGTGTGTTTAGTGTTTTATGTGCATCGACAGCAAATGAATGTGCCATATTCATGCCATCTGTGAGATACTTGAACTTTTTCGTTGCTGCTGCCCAAAGCCCAAATGCACCATCAATATGCACCCATGCATTAACCTTACGTGCTTTTTCACAAATTAATTTGAAAGGATCAAATGCACCGCTGTTTACGTTTCCGGCCTGTAAAATTACGATTGTGCTGTTATCGAGACTCGGTAATAAATCTGGACGTATACGACCTTGATTATCAACATCTACCCATTCAATTTGATTTATGCCTAAACCTAGTAACGAAATAGTTTTGATAACAGTGGAATGCGCCTGCTTACTTGTTACAATTCGTATTGTTGGCGCATTTGACAATCCTTGTTTATTAATGTCCCATCCTTGGCGCTCAAGAAGTCTATAACGTGCAGCAGCTAAGCCACAAAAATTAGCCATTGATGTTCCACTTACAAATCCTGCAACTGTAGTTTTGGGGAGATGAAATATATCTTTTAACCAGGTTTCCACGATTGTTTCTAATCTTGAAGCTATTGGAGACATCGCATGTAAAGCAGAATTTTGATCCCAATAGGTTGTGAGATGTTTGGTCGCCATACCAACTGGCAATGAGGCGCCGGTAACAAACCCAAAGTAGCGACCATTTAGTGTATTTATTGTTCCCTGCGATCCCACTGTACTGAGTAATTCAATTATATCTTTTCCGTCATTTGAATCAATAGGCATGTGCTCATCAAAGACATCAAGATTTTCAATAGCCGAAATTAGTGGATAGACAACGCGCTCTTTTGCTGAATCTAAATAGGTTTGTACATGATTATGAGCATGTTGGAAAAATTCTTTATTGTTTAGTTCTTTAAACAGCTTTTGTTGAAATGACTCTGTATTCATCAGTTAGATATTAATAAGTACTCATTATAAATTTATTAAATTCACGACTGGCAGGATTGCATCCAATTAAAACAGTGATATGAGATTGTATGTTTTCGTGAAAAAAATTAATTGAAAATAATACATATTAAAATATTATTTATAAAATTTTCGATTTTTGTTGTAACATCTTTCTGTAAGATACGTCAGATACTGTAAACACAGATTGTTCACATGAGAGAAGATAGGCAACTTATCGTCATAACACATTTAAGTCAGTTAATAACACTGTTAGTGAGTGGTGGGAGCTTGATAATACCATTGATTATATGGTTTACAAATAAGGGAAAAGTCCATGATATGGATAGACATGGGAAAAACATTGTCAATTTTCAATTAAGCTTAATTGTTTATTCTGTTGTGTGCATACCCTTAATATTATTTTTAGGTATTGGATTAATAGGTTTAATAGCGTTAGGATTGGTGTCTATTGTGTTACCAATTATGAATGCCTTAAAGGCAAGTAATGGAGAGATTCCTGTATATCCACTGACAATCACATTTTTAAAGTAGGTGGGAAAACTAGTATGACACATAAATATGAAATCATGACATAAACGTGAGTTGGATGCATAAATTTCAGTTATTTTAAAATTATCTCATTGTTAAGTTAGTTAGTTAGTTAGTTAGTTAGTTGAGATAATAAAAAAGCTCACCGTAAGGTGAGCTTTTCTTTTCTGTGATAATATCATTAACTATTTAACATCACTGGCATAACAAGCATCGTCACTTTTTCCCCCTCGTCTAATCCATCAATGGGTGTTAAAATACCTGCACGATTTGGTAAGCTCATCTCAAGTTGAACGTCATTCGCATTTAAATTATTTAACATTTCAGTTAAAAAACGAGAATTAAAACCAATTTGCATGTCATCGCCTTGGTAATCGCAAGTCAAACGTTCTTCTGCCTTGTTACTGTAATCAATATCTTCAGCTGATATGTTTAATTCAGCACCCGCAATTTTTAATCGTATTTGGTGTGTTGTTTTATTTGAAAAAATAGAGACACGCTTAACCGAATTTAAAAATTGATTTCTGCTAATACTCAACTTATTTGGGTTTTCTTTAGGAATAACCGCTTCGTAATTTGGATATTTACCATCAATAAGTCTACAAATAAGAACAGAATTTTCAAAAGTAAATTTAGCATTAGAGTCATTATATTCAACCTTAACATCTTCTTCAGATCCTAATAAAATTCCTTTTAAAAGATTTAATGGCTTTTTAGGCATGATAAATTCTGCAGTTTCACTTGCTGCCACATCACTACGTGTGTATTTTACTAACTTGTGAGCATCAGTTGCAACAAAGGTTAGATTGTCAGTTGAAAATTGAAAAAAAACACCACTCATAACTGGACGAAGATCATCATTTCCAGCAGCAAAAATGGTTTTACTTATTGCAGTTGCCAAAACATCACCGCTGATCGTGGTTCTGCTCGGATTGTCCAGCTCTAATGCTTTTGGAAACTCATCTCCATTGGCATAAGCGAGTGCATATTTACCATGATTGGAACTTATTTCAATGGTGTTATTGTCCTCTACGATAAACGTTAAAGGTTGTTCAGGAAATGTTTTTAAAATATCTAAAAGCAATTTAGCTGGAATAGCAATATTTCCAGAACTATCACTTTCAACATCTAAGGTAGATGACATCGTTGTTTCTAAATCACTGGCAGATACAGTCAAAGTTGTATCCTGTAAGTTAAAAAGAAAATTATCCAAGATAGGCAAGGTGTTCGAGTTATTAATAACACCACCCAACACTTGTAATTGCTTAAGCAAATAGGTACTAGATACTATAAATTTCATTGGTATCGCTTTGGTTTATAATCAGTGTACAATTAATACAAATATATCTCTTACTAGTTAATAAAGGAAACAAACTTATTAACAAAAATTGAGATTAAATTTATCTAGGTTACAGCGAATTGTATGTGTTATTTTAAACAAGGACATTGTCAAATATTATTAAAATTAGTCATTGATGAAATTAACAGAAACGGTATCTCTCATGTTCAAACCCATTAATGTTGTAGCACTTCCAACCGTTGAACTGTTGCTCTTGTAGACAGCGATTTCAAGATAATTGGATGAATTAAAAACTACCAATCCTTTGCCTTCGTCAAATCGCTTATCTTCTGGTGAATTAAAGTCAACCACATCGCTGTATTTTGAAAAGACTGTTTTAAATTTATAATGTCTTGCAGAAATTTCAAATTCGCGACCTTTTTGTATGGCTTCAAAAAAACTCTGTTTAATGTTTGTGACGACGTTACCGTAATTGTCAATGTAGATCACATTTCCTATTATTTGGTTTTTATCATCATTTACAAAAGGGAGAATGTTTTTTATTGGTTTAATATCAGTAATTAATTTACCAATAATTTCGAGGGTACCACCTCTTGCAATGTGACATGCAACTTTTACAAATACATCTAAAACAGGAAAACTTGTAGGGAGTTTGTCATGAATATTTATTTCTACAATTTTTTCAGGAGCAATTTCTGAGCAAACCATACTCATAATACCATTATTTGCACAAATAAAATAGTGGTCATCCAATTTAATCGCTATGTGCTTGTTTTCTTTATTTATTTCAGAGTCAATACCTATGATATGTATGGTTCCTTTTGGAAAACTACTGTATGCGTTTTGAATAATATAAGCAGCCTCAGGAATATTGAATGGAGAAACAGAATGTGAGATATCAACGATTTTGACTTCAGGCATTTCACTATAAATAGCTCCTTTTATAGCACCGGCGAAATGGTCTTTTTCTCCAAAATCAGTGGTTAATGTAATTATTGGCATGACAAAAATATTGATATCTTTTTTTAACCGTATTGATGGTAATTTTTGTACTTTTATACCATACAAAACTAAGGAATACAAAAAGATTTTCCACATAAAATATTTAAGTATTTGAATGAATTAATTATCGAGCTTGAAGAGATAAGCCCAAAGGAATTTTTCGGTGCGCAAAATGCGAATATTGAATTATTAAAAAAGTACTTTCCAAAATTAAAAATTGTCGCAAGAGGGAATAAATTAAAAGTTTTTGGTGATGAAGAACTTTTAGAAGAATTTGATCGAAGACTGACAATGCTTATGACGCATTTCGGTAAATACAATAAGTTGGATGAAAATGTTATCGAGCGTGTTTTGACTAGCCAAAGTAGTGATGATTATCAAACATCCGAATTGAGTGGTCAAGTCTTAGTGCATGGTGTTGGAGGGAAATTAATAAAGGCTCAGACTGCCAATCAACGTAAATTGGTAGAGAGTATGCGTAAAAATGACATGGTGTTTGCAATAGGGCCAGCTGGAACAGGTAAAACTTACACGGGTGTTGCACTGGCTGTCATGGCCTTGAAAAATAAAGAAGTAAAGCGAATTATATTGACACGTCCAGCTGTTGAGGCAGGAGAGAATTTAGGCTTTCTACCTGGTGATTTGAAAGAGAAATTAGATCCCTACATGCAACCTTTATATGATGCTTTAAGGGATATGATTCCACATGAGAAGTTGGAAGGATACATTGAAAAGGGAGTGATACAAATAGCACCACTAGCTTTTATGAGAGGACGAACTTTAGACAACGCATTTGTGATTCTTGATGAGGGACAAAACACAACACATGCCCAGATGAAAATGTTTTTGACAAGAATGGGTAAAAATGCAAAATTTTTATTAACCGGAGATCCTGGTCAAATTGATTTACCACGTCGCACAATTTCAGGGTTAAAAGAAGCCTTGTTAATATTAAAAGATGTTCAAGGTGTTGGTATCATATTTCTTGACGACAAAGATGTTATTCGTCATAAATTAGTTAAAAAGGTCATTGCTGCCTACAAAAATATTGAAAATAGAGATTAGCCCATAGATGAGTCAAACAATTACGAGTACAAATTTTAGATTTCCAAATCTTAGAGGAGTTTACAAAGGGAAAGTTCGAGAAGTTTATAATATTCAGGACGAATTGTTAGTAATGATTGCTACAGACCGTCTCAGTGCTTTTGATGTCGTTATGCCTAAAGGAATCCCTTTTAAAGGGCAGATATTGAATCAGATTGCTACTAATATGATGAAAGCGACTGAAGATTTGGTGCCTAATTGGTTAGTGGCATCACCAGATCCAAATGTTGCTATCGGACACTTATGTGAACCATTCAAAGTCGAAATGGTTATCAGGGGATATTTGTCTGGACACGCAGCTCGAGAGTATAAATCAGGAAAACGCGAATTATGTGGCGTTAATATGCCTGAGGGGATGAAAGAAAACGATGCATTTCCAAATCCAATTATAACTCCTGCAACCAAAGCAGAAATGGGTGCTCACGATGAAGATATATCACGTGAGAATATTTTAAATAAAGCGATTGTTTCAGAGAAAGATTATACAATATTAGAAGATTATACACGGAAATTGTTTCAAAGGGGGTCTGATATTGCACAATCACGAGGCCTAATTTTGGTTGATACAAAATATGAATTTGGAAAAACTAAAGAAGGAAAAATTGTTTTGATTGATGAGATTCATACACCAGACTCTTCTCGTTATTTTTATTTAGAAGGATATCAAGAAAGACAGGACAATGGAGAGGTTCAAAAGCAGTTATCAAAAGAGTTTGTGAGACAGTGGTTAATTACTAACAACTTTCAAGGTTTAAAAGGACAAGTTGTTCCAATAATGACTGACGGGTATATAGAAACTGTTTCAAATCGTTACATTGAATTATACGAAAACATACTTGGGGAATCATTCATCAAAGCTGATGTTTCCAATATCGACAAGCGTATTGAAGCAAATGTTTTAAATTACTTTTCTAAATAACCGATATCCTTTCAGACTTAAAAATGACCTTCCTTTCATTTTATAATTAAGATACGCGGATTGATGGGATAAAGCCATTCAACGCCACGTTCAGTGATAATCGCATCATCCTCGAGGGGTACTCTTAATTTTTTACCATCCCACTCAGGAATTTTAGTATATGCAAATAACTCGATTGAAATGAGGTTGGTTGGTTTTAGCACATAATTTAATCGTATCGGATTAAAAAAAGCGATGGATGGCCCGATGCCATGTCCCCAATTTCCTACAGAATGACAACCAATAATTACGTCTGTTTTATCTAAGTCAGTTGAGGCATTAAATGCTTTCATTTTATTAAACCCTGCCTTCGTGAGAGCTTCATATATAGAAGTTTCAGCTTCTTGGGCTGTAACACCGGATTTAATAGAGTTTTTTATTATGGTCCTTACTTTGACACCTTTATTAAATGCATTTTGAATACTTTCGGGAACACGAGTTTCGTGTTCTTTGAGGACATAAGCCATACGCTTCATGTCTGTGTACATATTCATAAGGCCAACACCCCAATCAATCATTAGGAGGTCACCACGTTGAATAATTCTGTCAGAGGAAGTTGCTTCAACACCATTTGGTCCAGTAATATATACTGAGGGCATACCAAAAGACGACTCTAAGTTGTATTTAAATTGCTGCTCTTTCATCCACCAAGCTACATCTTCCAGAGTGGTAATTCCTGGTGTAATAATCTCATTTGAAAAAGCGCGTTCAGCAATTGTGTAGGATAAGTCTCCCGCTTCTCCATAGATAGCTATTTCACTAGCAACACGACGGGACCTAAAATCAGAAACTAATTTTTCAGCAGATACAAATCTTTTTTTTAACTCTGGCCCAAGTAATTCAACTAATTCTATATACGCAGTGTGCGTTAGACCATCTGCTCCTCCAAAGTTCTTAGACATATTTAAACCAATTGATTTTGGATTTCGAGTTTGAACAAACTCCAGAAGTTCTGCAGATGATCCAAAATAATCAAAAGCATTACTTTTTTCTAGTAAATAGCCGCCAATACCTAGGACAGCTCTTTCTATCCGATCACCACCGTTATCAGTAAAAATATAATAGCCAGTTGAGCTCACATAACCTTCTCCCATATCTGAATATAGTGGATCAAAATTACCTTCTCGATTCGTTATAATCCACATGTCAATGTTGTTTTCACGCATGACCTCAGGTAAAACCAAATCAAATTTATCATTCCTGACCTGATTCATTTTACGCCAACGTCTCATGGATTCTTGTCCAAAAGTATTCAAGCCAAAACATAAAAGGAGAAGTGAGACAACAGTTTTAAATCGTAAATTCATAAGTGATGCAATAAAAATTAGTGCATTAAAATTAGTTTATAAAATGTTATGAATCAAAATCAAAATGTCAAAGTCAAAAGAAATTATCAACATTTTAAAATGTTTCATTCTACTTTATTACTTTTAGTACTTTATTAAAAGATCTTATCTATGGATATACTCAACGAATTAACAGCGGCATTTTCAAGTGCAGTTTGGGGATTACCGTTATTAATTTTGCTTGTAGGTGGAGGACTTTACTTGCTAATTCAATCAAGATTTATTCCTTTTTTATTAATTATTCATGCTATCAAGGTGTTAAGAGGAAAGTATGATGATGAAAGCGATCCGGGTCATATAACTCACTTTCAAGCTCTAACTACAGCATTGTCTTCTACCATAGGTATGGGAAACATTGCTGGAGTTGCCGTAGCTATATCGATTGGTGGTCCAGGAGCAGTATTTTGGATGTGGATAAGCGCAGTTATAGGTATGTCTACGAAGTTTTTTACTTCCACACTTTCAATAATGTACAGAGGTAAAGATAGTGCAGGAGAGGTACAAGGAGGTCCTATGTACATCATAATGGAAGGATTGGGGACTGCTTGGAAGCCTCTCGCTGTCATGTTTAGTGTTTGTTGTATGATTGGAGCTTTACCAGTTTTTAATGTGAATCAACTAACTCAAGCAGTAAATGATATTTTATTGGTACCAAATAATATTGCTGTTGGTTTTAAATCAAATTTAATTATAGGAATTATTTTAGCTGTTATCACAGGAGTAGTAATTTTAGGAGGATTACAAAGAATTAGTAAAACAGCTTCCAAAATGGTGCCGGCGATGGTGTTGTTGTATTTTGTAGCGGTCCTGATCATCTTATGTGTTAATATGGAGGTTGTGCCTGATTATTTAACATTGATAATTACAGATGCTTTTGCAGCAGATTATTACCCAAAAGAAGATACCTTTTTGGGAGGTGTCGTTGGTGCACTTATATTACATGGTATTAAACGTGGAGCATTTTCAAATGAGGCTGGTTTGGGTACAGCACCTTTAGCTCATGGCGCTGCAAAGACGGATGAGCCCGTTCGTGAAGGTCTCGTAGCGATGTTAGGACCCGCCATAGACACATTGATTGTGTGTACGTTAACTGCTTTAGCAATTTTAGTGACAGGTGTATGGGAAACGACTGCTGATAATGGTGTGAGTTTAACGGCCTCCGCTTTTGGAGCTGCTATGCCAGGTTTTGGAAAATATTTACTTCTTGTATGCATTGCTGTTTTTAGTATTTCTTCGTTATTTTCATACTCATATTATGGAACAAAATGTATGTCTTTTTTAATTGGAGCAAATAAAAAACATTATTACAATTATTTTTATATTATCAGCATTCTCCTAGGCGCAACGACCTCATTAAGTGCCATGATAAATTTGATTGATGGAGTATTCGCGTTAATGGCGATACCCACTATGCTATCTACGATTATTTTAGCACCTAAAGTCATTCAGGAGCTAATTGCCTACAAGAAACGATTAAAAAAACCTGAAATATGACAAGTCAAGAGAAGGCAAAAGCTTATTGGAAAAAAAACATACAGTATGTTTTGATACTACTATTAGTTTGGTTTTTTGTGTCTTATGGAGCAGGGATTATTTTTAAAGACTTTTTAAATTCTTTTAAAATTGGAGGTTTCAAACTTGGGTTTTGGTTTGCACAACAAGGATCAATCTATGTTTTTGTGATTTTGATTTTTGTCTACATATTGTTGATGAATCGTTTAGATAAAAAGTATGGATTTGACGAATAGATACCTCATGTTTGAAACCTTAGATGTTCAATATTGGACCTATATTTTAGTTGGTCTGACATTTGCACTATACATTGGAATTGCTATTTGGTCAAGAGCTAGTTCGACAAAAGAATTTTATGTTGCCGGTGGTGGAGTGTCTCCTTGGGCAAATGGTATGGCCACAGCCGCAGACTGGATGAGTGCTGCTTCTTTTATTGGGATGGCTGGTATAATTTCGTTTTCAGGTTATGATGGTGCTGTTTACTTGATGGGATGGACAGGAGGCTATGTTCTTTTAGCACTGCTTTTGGCTCCATATTTAAGAAAATTTGGAAAGTTTACAGTCGCAGATTTTATTGGAGACCGTTATTATTCTAACACAGCCAGGATTGTAGCTGTATTTTGTGCTTTGCTAGTATCATTTACTTATGTTGCAGGACAGATGAGGGGTGTTGGTATCGTGTTCTCACGTTTTTTAGAAGTTGATATTAATACAGGAGTTATTATCGGCATGCTTATTGTCCTTTTTTATGCGGTTTTAGGGGGTATGAAAGGAATTACGTATACACAAGTAGCTCAATATTGTGTTCTCATTTTTGCTTTTATGGTACCAGCTATTTTTATTTCAATTCAAATGACGGGTAACCCGGTACCTCAACTCGGATTTGGAAGTGAATTAATTGATCAGCCTGGAACATTTTTATTGGATAAACTTGACGGGTTGAGTACTGATTTGGGATTTCATAAATATACAGAAGGTTCAAAATCATTAATTGATGTTTTCGCTATCACCTTGGCTTTGATGGTCGGAACAGCAGGTTTACCTCACGTGATCGTTCGTTTTTTCACAGTAAAACGAGTCAAAGATGCGCGAAAATCTGCAGGTATTGCACTGTTATTAATAGCTGTTTTATATACCACTGCACCTGCAGTAGCTGTATTTGCACGCACAAATTTGATTGAAACTGTGTCGAATCAACCGTATACAACAGTCCCTAATTGGTTTAAAAAATGGGAATCAACTGGTTTAATCACGTTTCAAGACAAAAATAATGATGGTTTAATACAATATAATGCCAATGAAATTGAAAATGAATTGGTAGTTGATAGAGATATTATGGTTTTGGCGAATCCTGAAATTGCTGAGTTACCAAATTGGGTTATCGCTTTAGTTGCAGCGGGTGGTTTAGCTGCAGCACTATCGACTGCAGCAGGTTTATTACTAGTTATTTCGTCATCAGTTTCACATGATTTGATAAAAAATGTATACTATCCAAATATTTCTGAAAAATTAGAGTTAATTATTGCGCGGATATCTGCTATCGGAGCTGTATGCGTTGCAGGATATTTTGGAATTAACCCACCCGACTTTGTGGCTGCGGTGGTAGCATTAGCGTTTGGTCTTGCAGCTGCCTCATTTTTTCCCGCCATCGTGCTAGGAATCTTTTACAAACGTATGAATAAAGAGGGAGCTGTGACAGGCATGCTCGTAGGTATTGTGTTAATGCTTTTTTATATCATGAAATTTAAGTTTGGTTTGATAGGTGGCGTGATCCCTGATAAATCACAATGGTGGTTTGGTATCTCTCCGGAAGGATTTGGTGCCGTGGCTATGTGTGTTAATTTTATTGTATCTATTGTTGTAATGAAATTTACCAAAGCACCACCTTTAGATGTTCAAGAAATTGTTGAAAATATAAGAATTCCTTTAGGAGCAAGTAAACCATCAAATCATTAATGTTATATTTTATTGTACAAACGTCATGAGTAACTATCATATTAAGCATCTTGAAGAATATTTTCAAGTTTACAGAAAGTCAATCGAGAATCCAGAAAGTTTTTGGGAAGAAATAGCAGAAGAGCATTTTATTTGGCGAAAAAAATGGAACAAGGTATTGGCATGGGATTTTTCTCAACCAAAAGTAACCTGGTTTGAAGGGGCACAATTAAATATTACCGAAAATTGTATTGACAGACATTTAGCGACTCGTGGCAATAAAACAGCGATCTTATTTGAGCCTAATAATCCAAATGAGCCTGCTGAGCACATCTCTTACAAACAATTGTATGATCGTGTCAATAAATTTGCGAATGTTTTAAAAGATGAGGGAATAAATAAAGGTGACCGTGTCTGTATATACCTACCTATGATTCCTGAACTCGCCATTGCCGTGTTGGCATGTGCGAGGATAGGAGCCATACATTCCGTCGTTTTTGCTGGTTTCTCATCTAATGCCCTAGCCACACGGATAAACGATTCTGATTGTAAAATGGTGATTACTAGTGATGGATCATTCCGAGGAGCAAAAATCATTGATTTAAAGAGTATTGTTGATGAGGCATTGGAAAGTTGTGACAGGGTTTCAACGGTCCTAGTTGTGAAAAGAACACAATGTGAAATACAATTAAAAGAAGCTCGTGATAAATGGTTACAGCCATTATTAGATATGGCCTCACCAGAGCGGATAGCAGAGGTCATGGATGCAGAAGACCCTTTATTTATTTTATATACATCAGGGTCAACAGGGATGCCAAAAGGTATGGTGCATACTGCAGCAGGCTATATGGTCTACACCGCATATTCTTTTAAAAATGCCTTTCAATATAGAGAAGATGATATTTATTGGTGTACAGCAGACATTGGATGGATAACTGGGCACAGTTATATCGTTTACGGTCCTTTGGCAAATGGTGCTACGACCGTAATGTTTGAAGGTGTGCCAAGTTATCCTGATTTTGGACGTTTTTGGCAAATTGTTCAAAAACACAAAGTTAACCAGTTTTATACTGCACCTACAGCAATACGAGCACTGGCGAAGCAAGGATTAGACATGGTGGAAAAATATGATTTGTCATCAATAAAGGTTTTAGGATCTGTTGGTGAGCCTATTAATGAAGAGGCTTGGCATTGGTATAATGATAATATTGGAAAGAAAAATGCTCCAATCATTGATTCTTGGTGGCAAACTGAGACAGGAGGCATCATGATATCGCCAATACCCTATGTAACACCGACAAAGCCAACTTATGCGACACTGCCATTCCCTGGTATTCAACCGTGTCTTATGGATGAAGATAACAATGAATTAATTGGAAACCGGGTAAATGGTCGTTTGTGTATTAAATTTCCTTGGCCGAGTATGGCAAGAACTATTTGGGGAAATCATCAGCGCTACAAAGAAACATATTTTTCATCTTTTCAAGATATGTATTTCACTGGAGACGGTGCTTTAAGAGATGAAGTCGGATATTACAGGATCACAGGACGTGTTGATGACGTTATCATCGTATCGGGTCATAACTTGGGTACTGCACCAATTGAAGATGCAGTTAATGAACATCCTGCAGTTGCTGAGTCTGCTATAGTTGGTTTTCCTCATGATGTAAAAGGAAATGCCTTGTATGGTTATGTAATTTTAAAAGATTCGGGTGAATCAAGAAATCAAATTAATCTACGAAAAGAAATAAATCAAATCATTACTGAACACATTGGACCTATTGCGAAACTGGATAAAATACAATTTACAGAAGGACTTCCTAAAACACGTTCTGGTAAAATAATGCGACGTATTTTACGTAAAATAGCACATAAAAAAACTACCGACCTTGGTGATACAAGTACGTTGTTAAATCCAGAAATTGTTGAGAGTATTATCAAAGGATCTGTTGATTTTTGAATCTAAATGGCTTTGATATGTGTTTAAAAATAAATTATTTGATTTTTATATTTTATCAGTAGAAAATGTAATTGTATGAAAAAAATTATAATAGTGCTTAGTGTTACATTGTTCACATCTTTCTCATATGCTCAAGATTCCTATAAATCAAGCACAGGATATGTCTATAAAGTTGGTGATATAATTCAATTAGGTGAGCCGATTGGTTATCATAATGGACTCAGAAAAAGTACATTTACAATTAAATGGAAAAGTGTTTTTTCTGACCAAAACAAAATTATTAGAGATATGAATTTAGTAAATATGAGGGCTAATATTTTAAAAATTGATACTAAAAATGAGGTTAAATTATATTTTGAAATTAATAATATCAAGTATTATTTATTGATTGAAAAAGCACTACGATTGGGTGAGTTGAAGTTCTCTGAAAGTCGTTAAATCTTTGGCATTTGTGTACTATTAATTTAATTCAGAGTGTTTATGAGTGTTGATGTGTGAATATTTATATCAGATTGAGATGAATTTAAAGCAGAGTAACAATAATTATTATTGAAAAATGAAATATTTAATAAATAAATATTTGATGCTATTAGGAATTGTATTGGTGTCTTGTAGTGGCAAAGATGACTCTCAAGACACATCAAATGACTGCTATGAAGCGATTTACGTAAATGAGATTTTACAAAGTGACGAAGAAGTTGTTTGTGGAGCCTGTCAAAATAAAAACTTTATAAACACTCCGAGTGATCCAAATTACAACCCGTTATTTCCAACATCAGCATCAATTATTGTTGAATGCTCCGGGGGTTAACCACGATAATATTTTTTGTCACGTAAAGAAACTTTAAATCTGACAAATACAGAAAGTCGTCATTTTTTGTATTTTTAAGAAACTAATTTTATTGATATGAAAAACAAACATGTATTCTCTGCTCTGCTAATCGTTTTTTCGATGTCCACCTCGATATTGGATGCACAAGATTTAATAATGGGATTTCCGGAGGAAGAGACTGATGCTCAAATAACCTTAGAAGCTAAATTTGATGCTTTATTAAATGCTGATAATTTAAATAGTTGGATGAAATATTTGACGGCACAACCTCACCATGTTGGTTCTCCTTATGATAAAAAGGTTGTTGATTTTGTGGCGGCTAAATTTAAAGAATGGGGGTACCAAGTACGTATTGAAAAATTTGATGTTTTATTTCCTACGCCAAAATTAAGATTGGTAGAAATGTTAGCACCAACAACATATAAAGCGTCGTTGACAGAGCCTCCTGTTAAAGGAGATCCTTATTCAGATCAAACTAAAGAGGCACTTCCTGGATATAATGCCTTTTCAGTTGATGGAGATGTGACTGCTGATTTGGTTTTTGTGAATTATGGGATTCCTGAAGATTATGTTGAATTAGAAAGACGTGGAATTTCAGTAGAAGGTAAAATAGTCATTGCAAAGTATGCAGGTTCATGGAGAGGTATAAAGCCAAAATTAGCTGCCGAAAAAGGAGCAATTGGTTGCCTCATTTATTCTGATCCCGAAGATGACGGATATTATCGAGGCGATGTATATCCAAAGGGACCTTTTAAAAACGAATACGGAATTCAGCGTGGCTCTGTAATGGACATGCCTATGGCTCCCGGAGACCCATTAACTCCCGGATATGGTGCTACTGACGATGCAGTAAGAATTGATATAAAAGAAGCGAATACATTAACCAAAATACCAGTTTTACCAATTTCTTATCATGACGCATTACCTTTACTCACAGCATTAGAAGGACCTGTGGTACCGAATAGTTGGAAGGGTGCTTTACCCATAACCTATCATATCGGTCCTGGACCTGCCAAAGTCCATTTAAAACTTGAATTCAATTGGGAATTGAAACCCGCATATGACGTTATTGCTACTATGAAAGGAAGCACATTACCTGATGAATGGGTGATTCGTGGAAACCATCATGATGCCTGGGTTCATGGTGCAAATGATCCGATAAGTGGGCTTGTTGCATTGATGGAAGAGGCGAGAGTTGTCGGTGATTTAGTGAAACAAGGACATCAACCCAAACGAACTATGATGTATTGCGCATGGGGAGCAGAGGAGCAAGGTTTATTAGGCTCAACTGAATGGGTGGAGACTCATGCAAAAGAGTTAAAGGAAAAAGTTGTCGCATACATTAATACAGATGGCACGGGTGCAGGTTTTTTAAATGCAGGAGGTTCTCATACCTTAGAAATGTTTTTTGATGAGATCAGTAAATCTGTGATGGATCCCGTAATGAATGTTTCTGTCTTTGAGCGTAGGAATGCGCTTGAGAAAGTGAAAAATAATACCTCTTGGGCTCATTATAAATTGGGAGCACTTGGTTCGGGATCTGATTATTCACCTTTTTTTCAGCATTTAGGTATTGCTTCTTTTAATATGGGTTTTGGTGGTGAAAGTTCTGGAGGTGAATACCATACCATGTATGATTCTTATCAACATTATAAGCGATTTAAGGATCCAAATTTTCAGTATGGTGTAACACTGGCGAAAGTTGCAGGGCGGACAAGTTTACGTTTGGCAAATGCCCATATTTTACCCTTTGAGTTTACTCATTTTACATCCGTTGTAAAAAAATATGCCAACGAAGTTATTAATTTAGCAGGCTCTCTCAGAGAGGATGCCAACAGGCATAACATGCTCATTAATAATGGAACTTACGCTTTAGCAAGTAATCCAAAGAATAATTTAAAAGTACCAGAAAAAAAAGCTTCCGTACCCTATTTTAATTTTGCACCCTTAGATAATGCGTTAATTATTTTGACGGCACAATCTGATAATTTTACCAAAACTGTAAATAATCGTTCCTTAAGCTATCATAGTCGTAGAAATTTGAACACGATTCTAAGGAACATGGAAAGAGCTTTAACAAGAGAACATGGTTTACCCAAGCGCCCATGGTATAAACACCATATTTATGCTCCCGGTTTTTACACGGGGTACGGCGTGAAAACACTTCCGGGAGTCAGAGAGGCTATTGAGCAAAGTGAGTTTGAACAAGTGCAGGCGCAAATTGATATATTGGCATCTGTTATCAATAAGTTCTCTTCAAAAATTAAAGAAGCAATTTCTCTTTTTGAGTGAGAATATCAAGTAATTGAGGGCATTATAATAACATTAATATAGTAGATGTTTTTTAGCCTTTAGATAATTTTAAACGCATAAAAATTAATAGGGAAAGTATACCGAACACAGAAAATCCAATGAACAATGGTAGTACTGAATTTGACACAAAACTTCCTATATAATTTGCAATAGGAACAGCCATTACTGTTGATATAAAGCCATTTATGGCTGCACCAATACCAGCGATATGGCCAAGCGGTTGCATTGCAAGAGATCGCAGGTTTCCAAATAAAAATCCAATTGCAAAAAATTGTAAAGCAAAAAAAGTAATGAGTATTTCTATACTAGGATTATCACGAGACCAAAAAAGTGCCACATATAACAATGAAATAAAACAAAAAGCTATTGTTCCTGCGTAAGCAATACGCCACATTCCAAATCGAATTACGTAACGACTGTTGAGAAATGTTGCAAGACCAACTGCGATAGCTAGGCTTGCGAAGATATAAGGAAATTTATCTGCTAGTTTGTATTGTACCTGAAAAATTTGTTGTGCTGTACTCAAATAAACCATGAATGAACCCATGATAAATCCAGATATCAAAGTGAATGCAACGGCATTTTTGTGTTTCCAGAACTCTTTGGTACCATCTAAAAAAAGACTGGGAGTAAATTTAATACGATTTGCATGTTCAAGTGTTTCCTCTTGTCTCTTCCAAAACCAAACTATTATGATGACTCCGAATAATAGATTGACATAAAATATGGATTTCCAATTATAATAATGTAATAAAAATTGACCAAGGCTCGGTGCAATTACTGGTACCAAAATGAATACCATCACTACAATTGATAAAATTTTTGCCATAAAATCACCACTGTAAGAATCTCTAATCATGGCAATGCTTAGAGTTCTTGGTGAAGCCAAGCCGATTCCTTGAAGTATTCTACCTGCAATCATAACTTCAAAACTGTTAGAGGATACACAAACAATAGTCGCAGCAACAAATATCAAAAACCCGATAAAAACAATGGGCTTTCTACCAAAACTATCCGATAAGGGCCCGAAAATAAGTTGACCAAATCCTAAACCAAGAAAAATCATGGTTATTAACATTTGATTGTCATTTGAATTAACAACACCCAAAGCGTTTCCTATATCTGGTAAGGCTGGTAATAAAGCGTCAATTGACAGGGCTACAATAGACATTAATGAAGCCATGAGGGCAACAAATTCAAACTCAAATGTCGGTTTGTTATGCATGCGGCAAAAGTAAACTATTTATTGTCTATTTTTAAAGAATTAAAACGAATAAGATTGTTATCTATATTTTATGAAACCAGCAACAATTAATGAATTAAAAAAGGAATTAGAGTTTCGTTCGCATACACAACTACTTGAATACTGCATGGCCATGGCTCGCTTTAAATTAGAGTCAAAAGAATTGTTATCGTATCTTGTTTTTGAGTCAGAAAATGAGACAGCTTATATTCTGAGTGTCAAATCCTTTATTGATATTAATTTTGAGGAAATTACTGCGACAAATTTTTATTTTATAAAGAAACGCATTCGTAAAATCTTAAGGCAAATTAAAAGGTTTATTCGTTATTCTAAAAAGAAAGAAACAGAAGCAGAATTACTCCTTTATTTTTGTAAAGTATTAATCACATTTGAACCCTCAATTTTAAAAAATAAAATGCTAACTAATATGTATCATAGGCAACTAGAATTAGCACTAAAAGCCATCTCTAAATTACATGAAGATTTGCAATTTGATTACAATGTGATGATTGAAGAACTGGAGGAACTTTACTAATATGTTTACGCTAAATCATAGTTCGAATTAAAAAATAGGTAATAACAATACACTTCGAATTACTCCCGGTTTAACCAAAAGAGTTTTTACAATATTTATAACTTATGTTTTGAAATGTGAAATGTCCTGATGTAATTTAATCGCTTTCTTTGAAAGTATAATGCCGATAATTAATGATATGAATGCCCCTATGGAAATCCCTGGTATAAAGTTGATGAATAAAAAGAAATCGTAGGCACCGTGAAATAAAATTGCTGACATTAGTCCTGTAAAGTTCCACATGATTCTGTTTTTAGAAAACTTTGCTTTACCCATAAAAAAGCCCATAATGATTCCAAAAGTAGCGTGGGCAGGAACAGCGCTAAAAGCTCTTACGAGGGCGACATCCATACCTCCTTGAAGGACATACATGACATTTTCAACAGCTGCAAAACCCATGGAAACCATAACCGCATAAACAATACCATCAAAGGGTTCATTAAACCATGTTTTAGGCTGTAAAAATCCCCAGACCATAACATATTTACTAAATTCTTCAATTAAGGCAACGGTAAAAAAGGCTTTTACAAATTGTTGCCAAATATTTGAGTTGTCGGGAGAAGGTAAAATATAATCAAAAATTAAGTAAAGTAATGTTGTTATTATGATAGAAACGATACCACCTAAAAGAAATGCGTAGGCAAGCATTCGTTTAGACTCTTTCTCATACAAATCCTTCACATAAATATAAATTATGATGGTTGCAACAGGAGCTAAGGCTGAAAGTAATAATATCATTATATTAAGTCATGTTTGGACTTGTACTTAATTTGGTCTAAAACAAATTGATAATGAGATTTGTTCTTAGAAACAAAGTGATCGCTCGAGTCAATCTTATCTATTAATTCTTGAAACACCTCAAAACTAATTTTTTTGACCGCTTGGACTTCATTTGTGTCTATTTTAAACTGTGTGATATCCGTTCTCAGTTCTGATATAAAAGTGTGATGAAACTCGTTATCTATAAGGTTCTTACCATAGTTTTGGAAGGACTCGGTAACGCTAATTTTAGATAAAGAATCTAATGTAATTGAAATTCCTAGTTCTTCGTTTACCTCTCTAACGGCGGCATCTTCAATACCTTCTCCAGCATCGACATGTCCTGCAACCGACACATCCCATAGTAGGGGATAAATTAGTTTTGTAGCGGAGCGCTGCGCCAAGACAATATGTCCACTATTTTGATAAAACCAAACGTGCACCGTGTTATGATAATACCCCTTTTTATGTATGGCATATTTTGATGCTGTTTTTCCAGTAGGAGTACCGTCTTTTGAAATGATATCTATAAATTCCTCCATGAGTATTCAATTCAAATAGGACTAACGCGATGTTTATTTTAGATTACTTAAAATATGAGAATGTATCACCATCTTTAATTCTAAGGAGTGTTTCGTATATCATTTTAATCACATTTTCTACATCCTCTCGATGAACCATTTCAACTGTTGTGTGCATGTAGCGAAGCGGTAATGAAATTAATGCTGAGGCAACTCCACCATTACTATATGCGAATGCGTCAGTGTCTGTTCCAGTCGCTCTTGATAATGCTGAGCGCTGGAAAGGAATTTTACTATTAGTGGCTGTTTCTGTTATTAAATCACGAAGCTTTTGCTGTACGGCAGGGGCATAAGCAATGACCGGTCCTTTTCCCATTTCTAGGTGCCCTTCCTTTTTCTTGTTAATCATTGGGGTAGTGGTGTCATGGGTGACATCTGTTACGATAGCAACATTCGGCTTGATGGTTTCGGTAATCATCTGTGCACCACGTAACCCAATTTCCTCTTGTACAGAATTAGTAATATACAAGCCAAACGGCAGGATTTTCTTATTTTCATGTAATAAACGTGCTACTTCAGCAATCATAAAACCACCCATTCTATTATCAAGCGCTCTACAAACAAATTTATCGTTGTTAAGAATATGAAATTCATCAGGGTAGGTGATAACACAACCAACATGAACTCCCATCTTTTCTGCCTCTGATTTGTCTTTTGCACCAATATCAATAAATATATTATCAGGTTTAGGAGGCTCCTCTTTTGTTCTCAATCTTGTGTGTATCGCAGGCCAACCAAATACCCCTTTAACAATACCTTTTTTGGTGTGAATATTTACAATTTTACTCGGGGCTATTTGATGGTCACTTCCACCATTTCGAATAACATAAATAAGGCCGTTGTCTGAAATATAATTGACATACCATGAGATTTCATCAGCATGACCTTCAATGACAACTTTATATTTTGCTTTTGGATTTATAATAGCAACAGCAGTTCCATAAGTATCGGTAATAAATTCGTCAACATAAGGTTCTAAATAATTCATCCATATTTTTTGTCCTTCCCATTCATAACCAGTTGGAGATGCATTATTTAAATAGGTTTGTAAAAAGTCCATAGACTTTTTATTTAGAATACTCTTTTTTGCCATCATGAAATATTTTGCTCTAAAATAACAATATTAATGTTATTTTAAGGTTAAAGCTAAGGTAAATTATTAATTTTGTATCGCTGTTTAATGAGCCTTGATATGCAAAAGATTGTAATTCTTTTTTTAATATACCCACTAGTCTTGCTCGGTCAGAAAAATGAAGTAAAGCAAGACACCATGACGTCAGGTTATATTAAAATTGCAGGTGATTCTATATTTCGGACCTCCATCGATTTGGATGAGGTTATGCTTCTACATAAATTAAAATTTGATAGTAACGAAGATAAACGTCGATATTTAATTCTCAAGAGAAAAACAGTGAAAGTTTATCATTACTCAACCTTAGCAGCAATACGATTGGATTCTTTAAAAACTAGGTTAAATCGCTATCAAAAAAAAAGTGACAAAAAACGCTACGCCAAGAAAATCCAACAATACATTGAAGGTGAATTTTCTGATGAATTAAAAAAATTAACACGTACTGAGGGCCAAATTTTGATTAAATTGATACACCGTCAAACTGGAATCACAACTTTTGATTTAATAAAAGAGTTACGAAATGGTTGGCGAGCTTTTTGGTTCAATAACACAGCTAGCTTATTTGACTTGTCATTAAAAAAAACATATGACCCGATGAGAATCAAAGAAGATTATCTCATTGAGGATATATTACAAAGAAATTTTCAAAACGGAGTGCTAGAGCGACGTAAAGATGCACTTGGTTTGGATTTTTTTGAACTTTCAAATAAATGGATGAATTTAACACCAAAACAACCTCCTTCTAGTGGCAGAGCAAACAAAATTTGAAGAATATCTAAACGCCATTTCGCACGGTGTCGGTGCAATTTTAGGTCTCATTGGTCTGGGGCTACTGATTACTTACGATACGAGTAAAACAACTTGGAGTTTATTTAGTGTTGTTGTTTACGGATTATCTATTATTATATTATTTACAGCTTCAACTTTATATCATGCGGTAAGTAACCCCAAACACAAGCACTATTATCGTATCGTTGATCATATCAGTATTTATTTATTGATTGCGGGAACTTATACGCCCATTTTGCTGATCACCTTAGAAGATAGTATTGGATGGATGTTGTTTTGTTTCATGTGGAGTTTAGCGCTGATTGGTATGATATTAAAATTATTTTTTACGGGTCGTTTTGAGATATTTTCAATGTTATTGTATTTAATTATGGGATGGATGATAGTATTTGACTTTACAGCTTTATCTGAAGCTGTTCCAAGCGAAGCCATTTTATGGCTCTTTGCAGGGGGGCTATTTTACACCGTCGGAATTATTTTTTATGCTATACATCGTATCCCTTACAACCATGTCATTTGGCATTTTTTTGTTTTAGCAGGCGCCATATCACATTTTATTATGATTTTGTTTTTCATCATTTAACATATTGCATTGTAGTTAGATTTAGTACATTAATATCTGTAAAAAAAATAGTTGTCTCTAATTACTTATCTTTAATAATCTAAATGAAGTATCCCAATCACCGCGCTATCGGATAACTATAATTAGCAGTTGATTAAATCAAACTTATTATTTGTCTCTAAAACGTTGACACCGTTACATAGATTTTTAATTGACTTACAGGAACTTATGAACATCCGAGGGATAATGTTACACTGAAATAAAATCTTTATAAGTGTCATAGAAATTTTCAAAAGCATCCATCGTCTCATTGAAAAAAATCATTGTATGTTGCCAGGACTCTTTATTATGTATGGAAACTTTGTCATCGATAAGAACGTAAACTCGAGATATTTCTTTTCCATTATCAAGAGCATATGATTCTGCAAATATTGCATTTGGAAGGTATTCATTGATTAAAATTTCTTGCAGGGATTGTAGTTTCCTCCAATACTTTATTCGATTTTCAGTCGTGCCTTCTATATCTAAAGTCACCATAGCAGATTTGGTGTCAAAATGAAATTTGAAAGCTAGCCCTTTAAGTTTGGTTTGATAAAGAATCCATTTTCTTGGGAATGATTTTCCAAAACTTATCCAGAAAGTTTCACGCAATATCCTAGAATTTTCTTTGCTAAACATTAAACGAAATAGGCAACAGCTACGGCAACAACAATAGCTAGTATTTTATTTAAATTAAAGCTATGTCCGTCACTGCTTTCAAATAAAATAGTTGTTGAAATATGCAAAAACACACCAATGACTATGGCGTTTATATATACTAAGTACGTTGAGTCGACTAACATATTATTTGCAATAATAGTACCGATGGGAGTCATCATGGCAAATAAAATTAAAAATGATAAAATTTGTATTCTTTTAAAATCTGATTGTACTAAATACATCGTGATTAAAATGGCAATTGGAATTTTGTGTATGATTACACCATAGACCATGTCATTATGTTGATTGATTGGAAATCCTTCAAGAAAGGCATGAAGACACAAGCTTAAAAATAATACCCATGGAAATTTTTTACTGTTTTTATGAATGTGAACATGGCCATGTTCAGCACCTTTGGAGAAAAACTCTAGAATGATTTGTATGAGAATTCCTGACATAATGAACAAGCCAGTTCGCTTAGCCTCTAGGTGTTGATATACTTCTGGAAGTAACTCAAATATCGTAATTGATAGTAAAAAGGCGCCACTGAATGCTAGCAGTAACTTGATGCCTTTGGATTTCTCTTGTTTGGTAAAATAAACAAAAACATAACCAATTAAAACAGCATAGATTGGGAAAAGGTATTTATTCATAATTACATAAATATCATTATTAATCGTTCACTATTTTGCTTGTTAAATGTATTTAGTTGATAATCACCAAAAACATCCAATAAGGTCAGTTCAGCTTGCTCGAACATAGTTTTAAAATCGTTTAAACTAAACGCTTTTACGCGTTCATAAAAATTGAAATCTTGACCCTTGAAATTAAAAGCAATATCTTTAACAATATAGCCATTTTTGACAGAACGTTTCAGATAAAAATCAATACCATTAACTGTTTTTATGTCGTCTTGCTTAAGACTGTTTTTAACAACATCGATATTCATAAAATCAATAACCCCGATACCGTTAGGTTTTAAATTTGCTTTAATCGCTTTAATTGTATTTAAGTTATCTTCATCACAATCAAAGTAACCAAAGCTAGTAAATAAATTAAACACAGTATCAAACTGTTTAAAATAAGGTTTGCTCATATCATGAACATCAAAACAAAGACGTCCATTTTCTTTTTGTTTGGCTTCACTGATACTTTGCTTTGATAAATCCAGTCCTGTCACATCGTAACCAATACTATTTAAGTATAAAGAATGTCTTCCTTTTCCACATGCGAGATCTAAAATTGTTGAATTTTGTGAAATATTTAAATAATAAGTTAGAGCATCCATGAATGACTGAGCTTCTTTATCATCACGGTCCTTGTATAGAATGTGGTAGAAAGGTGTGTCAAACCACGAAGAATACCAATGTTTCATGTCTTTTGTCATACAATCTCGAGTGTCAAGGCAAAAATACTTTATTTTTGCTTTTTATTAAACATGGAAATATCATTAAAAAGGATTTATTTACAACAACCGATGTAAATAGTTGAAATAATTGCATCATCGGATACTCAATATTTATGGAAAATTTTAAAATGGTTGCAAAGACCTTGTTTGGTTTTGAAGATTTATTAGCAAAAGAGCTCACAAATTTAGGTGCGCGTGATGTTAACAAAGGTATTCGAATGGTGAGTTTTTCTGGAGATAAAGGTTTTATGTATAAGGCCAATCTTGCACTCAGGACAGCGATTAAAATATTAAAGCCAATTTCTAGCTTTCAAGTAGCAAGTGAGCAAGAGCTTTACCAGCATATTTATAACATGCCATGGGAAGAGCATCTTTCTGAAAATGGTTCATTGGCAATTAACGCTACTGTACACTCATTACGCTTTAAACATTCACAATACATTGCCTTAAAAACAAAAGATGCTATTGTTGATCGTTTTAGAGATCAAAAGGGAGTACGTCCAAATATTGATTTACGTTTTCCTGATTTGAAAATTAATATTCATATTGATAAAAATCATTGTACGGTTTCTCTTGATAGTTCTGGTGAATCCTTACATCGACGTGGCTATAAAACAGCGACTAATATCGCACCAATTAATGAGGTTTTGGCTGCAGGGTTAATAATGTTATCTGGATGGGACGGTCAATCCGATTTTAGGGACCCAATGTGTGGTAGTGGTACCATATTAATTGAGGCAGCTATGATTGCTTGTAATATTCCTCCAAATTTAATGCGAAAAGAATTTGCATTTGAGCGTTGGCAAGATTGGGATGTTGAATTATTTGAAAAAATAGAATCTTCTTTATTGTCAAAAACAAGGGATTTTCACTTTAAAATATCAGGTTTTGATAAATCACCTTCAGCTGTCAGAAAGGCCTTAGATAATGTAAAAAATGCACATTTAGAGGAGTTTATTAGCGTAAATCATGAGGATTTTTTTAAGACTAAAAAAGGGGAGGAGACACCACTTCATATGGTCTTCAATCCACCGTATGGAGAACGTCTTGAACAATTAGATGTTGTCTCATTTTATGCTGATATAGGAAGTACATTAAAACATGGTTATCCGGGAACCAATGCGTGGTTTATTACATCCAACTTGGAAGGTTTAAAGAGCGTTGGTTTGAAGCCTTCTCGAAAAATTAAATTATTTAATGCAAAACTTGAAGCTCGCTTAGTTAATTATAAAATGTACGAGGGAAGTAAAAAAAAGAGATATTTAAATTGAAAAATTTAAGTTTTATCGCTGGCTCTAGTTAATTATATTTTGTTAACTCATCAATTACTTTTTGTACGCCAGTGGTGGCCTTTTCAGATATAATTGTTACGTGTTTATTGAGAGCCATTATTGGTTTTGGGTCGATATAAAAGATGTCTTTTTCTGGTGGGACGTACTGCACTAAACTCGCGGCAGGATAGACCTGTAAGGAAGTGCCGATGATGAGCAATGAATCTGCTGATTTGCAAATTTCAATAGCCTGTGATATCAGTGGGACTGGTTCACCAAACCAGACAATGTGTGGCCTGAGTTGGGAGCCTTTTTCACACAAATCTCCCAAACTTAAGTCATGTTTCCAATTGTAAATGTGTGAGTCATCAACAGTACTCCGAACTTTGAGCAATTCACCATGTAGATGAAGTATATTTTTGCTTCCAGCTCTTTCATGTAAGTCATCGACATTTTGTGTGATGATGGTAACTTTATGGGTTTTTTCTAGAGCTGAAAGTGCATGATGTGCGCTGTTTGGATTTACTTGCAATAATTGCTTTCGCCGTTGATTATAAAATTCCAATACCAGTTCAGGATTTTTTGAAAATCCTTCAGCGGTAGCGACTTCCATGATGTCATGACCTTCCCATAAGCCATTGGCGTCTCTAAAAGTTTTTAGACCACTTTCTGCACTCATACCTGCTCCTGTAAGTACTACAACATGTTTCATAGTGACAAATTACTATTTTATTTATCTTTGATATAAATGATTGATGAAAAATTAGTTACTTATCTCGAATCGTACCTTACAAAGCATCGTGTAATGCGATTCAATGAAGTTTTAAAAAATAGAACAAAGCATTTTACAGTGGCTACTGAAGATGTTTATCAACTTCATAATACCAGTGCCGTAATGCGTACTTGTGATGTCTTTGGGATACAAGAGTTGCATGTTATAGAGGAGCTAAATGTTAAACGAATTGACCGTGAAATTGCTATGGGTGCTCAAAAGTGGGTAGATTTAATGCGCCATAATTCAACAAAACAAGCGATTGAATCTATAAAGAAACAAGGATATCAAATTGTCGCAACAACGCCACACATTCATGAATGTTCGTTAAATAGTTTTGATATTTCTAAGAAGTCTTGCTTCTTTTTTGGAAGAGAAACAGAGGGGTTATCCGATGAGGTTTTGGAACATGCAGATCAATTTTTAACCATTCCTATGGTTGGTTTTACTGAAAGTTTAAATATTTCAGTGTCTGCTGCCATTATTTTACAAGAGGTTACCCAGCAATTAAGAGCTTCTAAAATAGATTGGCAATTATCAAGTAATGATATTTTAGAAAAACGCTTTGATTGGTGTAAAAAGACCATAAAAAGTGTAGATGCTATCTTGGAGCGATACAATACTGAGTTATTGTGATAACTAAAGCCGTTTGCGACCTCTACTGAGGACTTTGTATTCCTCATAACATTCACTTAAAGCATCTAGTATTTGAAGATCGTTAGCTGTTCTGACAAAGTCCTTTGAATAATTACATTCGGTAATTAATAAGTCTAAATCAACACGATCAACTTGTAATAAGGCTGTTAGCATTTGGCGATCAAAACGTGCAGACAAAATATTTCGTATTTCGTCATCTTTTTTCATTTTTCTCAACTTATGCATTTCATTGGGACGCTTACCGAACATTTTGTACAAGAAGTCGGCTGGATTAAATATGGCTCCAAGAACTCTTGTAATAGCTCCTGATGAACGCGGTTTGGATTCATAACCGGTATTCAATCCAGAAATACTATATCTAAAGTTTTGCTGGTAAGGGACCTGTTGAATATCTAGTTCAGCATAACCTGTAAGTTTCATTTGGTTGACAACAACTTCTTCTAAAGCTAGTGCTAGTTCAGTCATTTCTATGGTAGCAGAAGTTGCAAAATTAATCCAATCATTTGTGACCCTTACCTTGATCGATTTATATCCTAAATATGAGAGATGTAGTGTGTCATTTACATTGACTCTAATCGTGAACTCACCTTTTTGATTAGTTGCTGTTCCAATGACTTTATTAAGATTGACAATATTGACACTTTCTAAGGGATTGACTGTACCCGCTTCGATGATTTTGCCACGAACTGTGCGCTCATTTTGAGCACTTATTTGCAGAGTAAGTAATACGGTAATAATTAGGAGTATTCGATTCATTCACATAAACTAACGCCTAAAAATACTAAACAAAATGAATTATTCATGATTTGGGCTTTAACTTTGACTTAAAATTAACAAGACTTATAATTAACGTCTAGAGCGCCTAGGCCTAGAGGACACAAAATCAGTAGACGTGTCTTTATTTTTAGAACGTCTTTGCTTTGACGCTTTCTTTGTAGACCTACCTTTTTGGTGCTGCTCATCACTTTTATTACTGTTAGAGCGCCTATGACTGGTTTTTTTAGATTCAAATTCGTGGTGCTCTCTATTTGTGCGTCTGTCACTTCGTCTGCTTTCAGATCGTCTTCCACTTCTTTTATTACCACCTCGTTTTTTACTTTTACCACCGCCACGGTTATTACTCACTTCAACATTTACAAAACGTCCGTCGTGTTTAAAATCTGTAAAAAATGCAAGAACCTTTTCTTCAAGAGAGGTCTCAGTGTTAAAAAAAGAAAAACTTTCTTTACAATCAACTTTAAAGACATCGTCTCGCTCTAATTGCAGGTTTTCTTTTAAAAAGTCTTTTAATCGTGCCCAATCAAAACCATCCTTGCGTCCAACATTAATGAAATAGCGTGTGTCATTAGAGTTCCTATCATTGTTTCTAGAACCACTATCAGATTCTGAAATATTTAAATTTTTTGTTTTTTGATAATAATTAAAAAACCGAGAAAACTCAACCGAGAAAAACTTTTTTATTAATTCGTCTTTTGAGGTCTCTTCAAATAAGTCATTAATACTCACGAGGTATTTGTCAATTTCATGATTGACTTCTGTGTGGTGTATTTTATTAGCAAGAGACATTAATTGCACCTCACAAATTTCCATCCCGTCAGGTATTTCTTTTTTCTCAAACTTCTTTTTTATGATACGCTCAATATTTTTAATTTTGCGCACCTCACTTTTTGAGACGATAACCATTGAAATACCTGTTTTACCCGCACGTCCTGTCCTTCCAGATCGGTGTGTGTAGATTTCTGGTTCGTCGGGTAATTGGTAATTTATAACATGTGTAATGTCATCAACATCTATGCCTCGTGCGGCAACGTCTGTCGCAACAAGCATTTGAATTTGTTTGTTCCTAAATGATTTCATAACGAGATCACGCTGATTTTGACTTAAATCTCCGTGTAAAGCCCCTGCACTGTAACCATCCTCTATCAAATGTTCAGCTACTTTCTGCGTATCACGCTTAGTTCGACAAAAAATAACAGAAAAGATGTCAGGATTGGCATCGGATAAACGTTTTAGAGCCTGATAGCGATCTCTTGAATTTACTAAATAATACTCATGAGATACTTGATTAGTACTTTCATTTTTATTTCCAACAGTAATTTCAATGGGGTCAGCCATGAACTCTTTTGCAATACTCGCGACTTCTTTTGGCATGGTTGCTGAAAACAGCCAAGTATTCTTTTCTAAAGGGGTATGTGAGAGGATATCGGTAATATCTTCATGAAAGCCCATGTTAAGCATTTCGTCAGCCTCATCCAATACAGAATATTCAATTTTTGAGATGTCAACCAAGCGTCTACTTATCATGTCTTTCATTCTACCTGGTGTAGCCACAATAATTTGTGCTCCACGCTTGACATCTCTGGCTTGATCTGTGATACTTGCACCACCATAAATAGCCACGACGTTCAAACCTTTACAATGCTTTCCGTACTGTTTTATTTCGTTGGTAATCTGTAAGCATAATTCACGAGTAGGAGAGAGTATTAAACCTTGAGTCGTTCTACTTTCAATATTGATTTTTTGAAGCATTGGGAAACCAAATGCTGCTGTTTTTCCAGTTCCTGTTTGGGCTAAGGCAACCAGGTCAGTATCTTCCTGTAAAAGAATTGGAATTGCTTTGTTTTGCACTTCACTGGGTTTAATAAATCCCATGTCTGAAATGGCTTGTAAAAGGTCTTTATTTAGACCTAATTCTTGGAATGTGTTCATTTTATGTAATTAAGTATTCGATTATAATCGCAGTGTTACCATAAAAGCGTATCGACATACATTACCTTAAACTTTATATAACACATCCTCACTCTGAGGTACAGAAACTCTTGACTTAGCGAGTTTCGAAGTGCAAAGATAGCTATTTATTTAAGATACTTGTGTTTAAAAACGAAACCAGTGCTTTAATAGCTTTTCCCCTGTGTCCAATGCTATTCTTTAGATTTAAATCCATTTCTGCAAAAGTTTTATTAAAATTTAAGGGTTTAAAAATAGGATCGTAACCAAAACCGTAATTTCCATTTTTTTTTAAAGTAATCGTTCCTTGGCAGATTCCAGTAAATTGGTATTGATATTGATCGATATTTAAAGCAATAACCGTTTTAAATTGAGCATTTCGATTTGTTTGGTCCTTTAGATTGTTGAGTAATAACTGCATATTGTCTTCAGAATTGCGATGTATTCCAGCATATCTTGCAGAAAGCACCCCTGGTTGATTGTTAAGACTAATAACTTCTAAGCCAGTGTCATCTGCAAAACAATCATAGCCATAGTGTGATTTAATATAATTGGCCTTTTGTTGAGCATTCCCTTCTATGGTTTCTTGTGTTTCTGGAATGTCTTCAAAGCATCCGATGTCTGAGAGACTCAGTAGCTTTATCCCATTTGGAATTAAAGATTGGACCTCTCTCAATTTATTGGCATTATTTGTGGCAAAGACCAGACGCATGGTACCTTAATTTCGAACAAGTTTTTTTGTGATACGCGTTTTTTTATTACTCATTTGAACAAGATAAATACCTTTTCCTAATCGGGAAATATCAATGGTGTTATCATTAGAAGATATATCTTTAGAAAGTATTTTTTTACCCAGAATATCGTAAATAATAATAGCAATATCTACTTGACTATTGAATTGTAAACTGTTTGACGCGTTGGGATTCGGATAAAATTTCATGTTGACTGCTGTCTCACTTTGCAATGATAATGTTTGCGCATGACTTCCTAGATTATCACAATTATTAGTCGGAAAAGATTCCCATTCTGAAGGGGTGTAAATTATGTTTCCGGCGGAGACGTTCCCATTACGCACAAGTGTTTTGTCCTTTGCATAGTCACTGTCATTACCTAGAGTTCCTAAAATATCTATGAGTACATTATCTTTAAACAATCCAATGGCATCATTCCCATTAAAGCTTGTAATAGCATTATTTAAATCATCAACTTCCGATGTACACAAGGTATTACTTCCCTGTGAAATCACATAAACATCGCCACTGATAATCTGCGCATTTGAATTAAAGTTATAAACTGCTCCCCAACTTTCACTGCCGTTAGTACTTAATTTTAAGCTATACGCACTTAGTAAGACTGTATTACCAGTAAAATTGGCAATTTCTAAAACTTTATTAACTCCGCTTCCTTCAATATATTCTGAAAAAAAAATATCAATGCCTCCACTACTACCATCATCAGTGGTTGTGTCACAGGCTTGATTGCTAGCTCCAGATTCATTGCCACTCGCATCTTTTGCCTTGACAGTGAAACAATAATTAGTGTCAGCTGTCAGTCCTTGAACAGTAAATGAATTAGTGTTAATTGAACTATTGTAACTACCATCAACATAAACATCATATGCTAGAACCCCAACATTATCTGTTGAGATATCCCAATTTAAATCGATGGTATTATCTGTTGTATTTGAGGTTGTTAAATTTGTCGGGTTCGATGGTGCTTCAGTGTCTGGTTGAGGATTCCAAATAAGATTTACATATTCAGGATGATCTACAAATGGATTAGCATTACCCTGGTAATTATAGGCTGCATCGTTTCTTGCACGTTCTCTATCATCAACAGGGTCTATGGTATTGTGCCATTCCAAAAGTAGGTCAACAGCCCAATTTTCTAAAGCCTGATTAGGGGTGCCATTGAACATTTCAAAACTTGTATAGGCGGCTACTGTGGTTTCGTATCTAGTTACAAAATAAAGAATCGCTCTTGCAATATCTCCTTTAAACTCATCGATAGGTTCAAATACCTGACCACCATATCCGGTAACACTACTCGAACCTCGTTTTGAGCCATTTTGAGATGTCCAATTTGCAGATCCAACGGTTCCAAAAGGTAAACTTCCACGTTGCCCATTAACAAAACCATCACTAGGTATCACATGATGAATATCATTTTGCATTGGAGAAGCACTTCCAAAAGAGGATTGGGGAATGATGTGTTCTCGATTGTAGCAATCATTTTCTGAACTGTAATTTCCACACTGTCTTGAAAAGTGATTGTACTCATAAGCGTCAGAACCATTTGGATTCTCAGTGTAAAATAAGAGCACAGTGTTATCATTTTCATAACCATTCTCTACTCTATTATCTGAATGGGTAGATTCATAACCACTATACAAGGCTCCGTAACCTCGATCAGTATCTCCGTTCGTAAGAATATTATACAATTGTGATTTTAAAGTGTATCCCGATAATCCATTGGCACTATCGTAGTAATTTGATGGAACCTGTGAAAAGGATACTGTTGTGAAAATGATAAAAAATAAAGTAAAGATATGTTTCATATAATGTACTATTTTCGTTCTAAAAGGGCCATATAAAAACCGTCAAATCCTGATTTGTGTGCTAACAAACTTTGGTCTTTTACAAAGTTAAACTCTTTTCCTTCAGTAGATGCTAAGAATTTTTTTATTTGATGTTGATTTTCAGATGGTAATATTGAACAAGTTGCATAAACGAGTTTACCGCCTTCTTTTACAATTTTTGAGTACCGCTTAAGTAAATCTCCTTGGACATCTCGAATACGGTCCAAAAACTCCGGTTCGAGTTTCCATTTGGCATCTGGATTACGTCGTAAAACACCAAAACCTGAACATGGGGCATCAATTAACACACGATCAGCTTTATTGTGAAGTTTTTTAATAGGTTTTGTTGAATCAATAACCTTCAAAGTAACATTGTGTACGCCATTTCTTCTTGCGCGAATTTTAAGTTTTTTTAATTTACTTTCATAAATATCCATCGCCGTAAGTTGACCTGTATTGTTCATAAGTGCTGCTAAGTGTAATGTTTTCCCACCGGCTCCTGCACAGGTATCAACAACTTTCATCCCAGGTTTTACATCAAGAAATTCTGCTACTAATTGTGATGAGGCATCTTGAACTTCAAACCATCCATTTTTAAAGGCGTCTGTTTTAAAGACATTTGCTCTTTCTTTAAGTTTTAAAGCAAAAGGATAATTTGATAACATCTCGGTTTCAATATCTTCTGATTGCAATTTTAATTGCAAATCTTTTTTATTAGTTTTTAGTGAGTTTACTCTAAGAATGACCGAAGCTTGTTCGTTTTGTTTTGAAATTTCTTTTGCCCACATTAGCTCTCCTAACTCTTGACATCCCACCTCATCCATCCAGTCTGGGATAGATTCTTTAAATCTTCTATCTTTTGATAATTCATCAAAACGACCTTTTATTTTCCGAGTAGGGGTGTTTTCAAAATATTTCCAATCTGGTAAGTTGATACCTTTTAGAGTAGCCCAAACAGCAAACATTCGCCATAAGTTGTCACGATCATAGGGCTCTTTTACGTCGGCAATTTTAGCATAGAGTCGTTTCCAACGCACGATGTCATAGGTCGTTTCAGCGATAAAAGCACGATCTCGACTACCCCATCGTTTATCTCTTTTAAGCAGCTTCTGAATCACTTTGTCAGCATATTCTTTTTCATTAAATATCTGCCTTAAACCATCGATGGTCGCAAAGCATAAATTCTTATGTAATCGCATGTTCCTGTATTAAGATTGCAAATGTAAGTTTTTATGGGGAATTAAATTTTTTTTTTACGATTTGTCCTGGAGTCTGTCCCAAGCTTGAAAGTAATATGAGTATTTTACAAGATCATTATAAAAACGACGAAGACATTATGTTAGTGTCGCATACGGTAATGCCATGGATTGATGATGTCAATCAATTAAATTCGTACGGTCTTGATCATGATATAGACAAGGATAAATGGCACCTTCTAACGGGAAATAAGAATGAATTGTACGATTTAGCAAGATTTGGATATTTTGCTGACGGAAATTTTCTCAAAACACAAAGTGAGAACGATTTTATTCACACAGAAAACTTCGTACTGGTTGACAAGCTAGGGTATATCAGAGGCGTGTATAACGGAACTATTCCTCTTGATATCAAGAGACTTATTCGACATATTACACGATTGAAAAAGTCTTCGTGAATGTATTTGGGATTCTTTAAATAAAACAACGTTTTTTCTAAGTATCTTTTTTATTTTTAGAAAAAATTATTTATGAAATACGTCACACTTTTTGTTTTTTGTTATCTTTTTTTTTCTTGTAAAGCTGAAAAAAAACAAACGTCCAGTATTTTTACATCCGTAGTTATAGAGCCCGTGTTACAAGATTCATTATTGAGTATTAGAGCAATAGACATTTTAGATGATAAAAGTTTAGCTTTTGCAGCTAATAACAACAGTTATGGCTTGATGAATCCTATTACGAAAGAGTGGAAGATCTCCAAAAAAAAATTAGATTCCCTAGAGCTTAATTTTAGAGCAGTTGCACATACTAAAAAAGATTTTTTAATGTTAAGTGTTGGAACTCCAGCATTCATGTTTAAAACAACGAATAATGGGATGAAAGTATGCTACAAAGAAATTCATCCCAAAGTGTTTTATGACTCCATGCTTTTTTGGAATGATTTAGAGGGTATCGCAGTTGGTGATCCCACGGGCGATTGTATGAGTATTATTATAACAAGAGATGGCGGTGATTCATGGAACAAATTGTCCTGTGATGTGTTGCCAGAAACAGCTAATGGTGAAGCTGCATTCGCTGCGAGTAATTCCAATATATCTATCGTTGGTAATGATACATGGATTGCAACAGGGGGACAACAAAGCCGTATTTTTCATTCACCTGATAAAGGGATTTCTTGGAATGCTTATGAAACTCCGATACTTAAAGGAGCTGAAACAACTGGGATATATTCTATTGATTTTTATAACGATTCACTAGGATTTGCTATAGGTGGAGATTACACAAAACCTGACGATATGTCTGCTAATAAAATGTATACAAGTGATGGTGGGAAAACCTGGAAACTTATCGGTGTTAATAAAGAACCAGGGTATCGAAGTTGCGTGCAATATGTCCCTTACGGAGAAGGACAAGAACTAGTTGCAGTTGGATTTAAGGGTGTTGATTATTCAAAAGATGGAGGGCGAAATTGGACACACTTAAGCGACCAAAGCTTCTACACGTTACGTTTTTTAAACAACAATGTGGCTTATGCTGCAGGAAGAGGCATTGTTGCCATGCTTACTTTTGAGTAATAAAAATAAACGTGATCTCTCAAGGGCGATTTTTTTCACGACGTTTTTTCAATTCTTGAAGCATTTTACGCTTAAAATCGTGCTCTGCTTTAATCAGTTGCATGATTTTACCTGAAGATATATAAGGTTTTAGGTTGTTAACTAAGGCCTTTTTTAGTTCAAGCTGTTGTGCTTCAGCTTTTAAAAAGGAGCTAATAAATTTATCAGCGATATCATCTTTTAGTCTTACTTTTAGTCTTGTCAAATCTTCATCATTTTTTTTATTTTGACGTAGTTCCAATCGTTGTTTTATTCTAATAGCATCAAAAGCTTTCGTATGTTTATTGTAAATGGGCCAAAAGTTTTGGGCTTCGACTGATGTAAGATTTAATTGATTGGTTATGAATGCAACTTTCATGGCATTTAATTCTTCAAATCGATCATCTTGTTTGTTGTTTGGCTGTGCTATTAAATTGCAACCAATAAAAATAAAAAATAATAATAGTATTCGTTTCATAGTTATTCAATTAAAAAATCTTCAATAGTTAAATCTTCAATAATATAATTATCTATAGTTTCGTCCAAAAATTGATAATTGTAAAATTCAATGCTGTTTATTTCTGAAGTATCCCATATCATAGCCAACTCCGATGTGTCAAAATCGTTGATAGAGATAAATGTTTCTACTAATTCAGTCTCTATGTTGTCAAGCGATAAATTGTTAGTTGGCATCAAGATAGCTACAAGAATTAGAAGTGCTGCAGCTATTCCTGATACATACAGAGCAGTGTTCATTGAAAATAAAGGAATAGATTTGATAGACGTTTCCTCATTTTGAATAGCTTTGTATGACTTTTCTTCAAGAGTTGAGAAATAATTCTTTGGTACTTTAAAACCGGGATTATTTACGTCGTCTAGGCACTGTTGCAGAGATATTTTTTTTGATACAACATCTTCTAAGTTCACAAAGTAATTTTTTGGAACTATGTAACCAGGTGTTTTAACTTGTTTTAATTTGTTTTTCATTTTCTATTAAGACTTCATAAATAAAAAAAAGTTTAATTGTTTATCAAATGTTGTTCAATTTTTTTGACAGCGATATGATAAGATGCTTTAAGTGCTCCTTCGCTGGTTTCTAAAATATCAGAGATATCTTTGTACTTAATGTTATCAAAGTACCTCATATTGAATACTAGTCGTTGCTTTTGAGGAAGTGTTGCGATAGCCTGTTGTAGTTTTAATTGAATGTCATTTCCTTCAAAATAAATATCTGAAGTCAAATTATTGATAGCAAAATCATTTGCAACTTCATTTAGTCTGTGTTGTTGATGTTTGCTGTTTCTTTTAAGAAACGATAAGGCTTCATTTGTAGCTATGCGATACATCCACGAATATAGTTTACTATTACCTTTAAAAGAGGCTATGTTTTTATAAATTTTAATGAAAGTATCTTGAAGGACATCATCTGTATCTTCATGGGATATTATAATTTTACGAATGTGCCAGTACAAACGTTTTTTATAAAGACTTATTAATTCTTTAAAAGCAGCTTCACGGGAATCTTTTCTTTGCAATCTAACAATGAGTTGTTTCTCTTCTTTCAAAAACACATTCTTTTGATTATTAGATAAAGATATGTTCTAAAAGTTTAATCTAAATTATTTAATTTTTAACAACAACAGTTAAGTAGCTGATAAATAGTATTTTAACGTCATTTTAATCGATTAAATGCAAAAAAATACGATAAAAAGCACATTTTTTTTGGTGAATTGAATAATTATATTTAATTTTACCAAACCTTAACCTACTAAAAGTTATCATGTCCCCAAATGTGATAACGACAAGAAAAGGATGCTTCCAAATTGCATCCTTTTCTTATTTTCTTATGTTTATTCAAAACTTATTGAAATGATTGCATTGCAATCAACTTATCGTAAACACCTTTATTTTTCAATAACTTTTGGTGTTGACCTTGCTCAATAATAACTCCTTTTTGCATGACTATAATATCATCAGCATTTTGTATAGTTGATAATCTGTGGGCAATAATGATGGAAGTTCTATTTTTCATCATGTTTTCCAACGCTACCTGAACTAAGCGTTCACTTTCGGTATCTAGAGCTGATGTTGCCTCATCAAGAATCATGATTGGAGGATTTTTTAAAACTGCTCTAGCAATACTTAAGCGCTGTTTTTGTCCTCCAGATAATTTGTTTCCTGAATCTCCAATATTGGTTTGAATTCCTTGCGGTAAGTCTTTTACAAATTCCCAAGCGTTTGCAACTTTTAGTGCCTCTATAACTTGATTCTCTGTTGCATCTTCATCACCAAGAAGAATATTATTTTTGATGGTGTCGTTAAACAAAATTGAATCTTGCGTCACCAGGCCCATTAGGTGCCTTAAAGAATGTTTGGTAATATCTCTTATGTCTATGTCATCAATAGTGATACTGCCTGAACTTACATCGTAAAAACGTGTAACAAGATTTGCGATTGTACTTTTACCGCTGCCTGACTGGCCAACTAAAGCTACCGTTTTACCTTTTTTGATATTGATAGTAACGTTATTAAGCACTATGTCGTCGTCATATTGAAACGAAACATTATTTATTGCAATTCCTTCAGTAAAATTTTCTTTAATCAGGGCATTTGGTTTGTCTTGTAGAGTAGAGGAAACATTTAAAATTTCTAGGACACGTTCTGCTGCAGCATTACCTTTTTTTACTTTGTAACTTGCTTTGCTAATAGCTTTGGCAGGTGTGAGTATGTTGTAAGCAAGTCCCATGTAAACCAGAAATAATCCAGGATCTAAGGATTTTTCATTTAAAACCATTTGACCACCATACCATAACAAAACAGCAATAACTGTTATGCCTAAAAACTCACTAGTTGGACCAGCTAAATTTTGTCTATTTAATAGAGAATTAGAAAACTTATAAAACCTATTTGTTGATTGATAAAATTTATTTCCAAAAATGGACTCTCCATTAAAACCTTTGATAACTTTTAGACCAGATAATGTTTCGTCTACGATGGATAAAAATAAACCTTGCTCCTTTTGAACTTTATTTGATTTTCTCTTTAATGATTTTCCAACAAGAGAAATTAAAAAACCTGATATAGGAATAAAAATAAAGACGAATACCGTTAATTTAGCACTGATTACAAACATTGCAGCAATCGTAAATAAAATCATCAGCGGCTCTCTAATAATCAACTCTAAAATAGACAAGAATGAGTGTTGGATTTCTAAAACATCTGTTGAAATTCTTGACATGGTATCACCTTTTCGTTTTTCTGAATAAAAAGATATAGGAAGTGTAATGATTTTATTGTACAGCTCATTCCTGATGTCTTTGAGAACACCGTTTCGTAAAAACGTTATCACATACATTGCTAAGTAGTTAAATATGTTTTTTAATAAAAAGGTGCTAACTACTAACATTACCATAAAAATAAGGACATCCTCGTTACCTGTAGCTTTTTGTTGCGTTACGAAGTAATTGAGGTAATTTTCTCCATATAATTTAACATCACCTATACCAGTGTATTTTGGTGCAATTAAAACAGGTTTTGTGTCACCAAACAATACCTTAAGCATTGGAAACAAGGAAATCATTGATAAGGTCCCAAACAGGGCATAAAAAAAATTCGAAATAATATTTAGAATGGCGTAAATTTTATACGGCTTGGCAAATCGTATTATTTGCTTAAAATAATTCATTAACTAATTTTGAGTTCCTGTATAATGGCGTCAATTTTACTTTCCAATAATTGCTCCGTTTTTTCAAAAGCAGCCACATTGTCTAAATTTGTGTTTACACTAATATAGAACTTTATTTTTGGCTCAGTACCACTTGGTCTTAATGCAATTTTACTTCCATCTTCCGTGTGATAAATTAAGACATTAGATTTTGGAACGTTAATTTGTCTTTCTTCTTTTGAAAGCATGTTTTTTTTTGTTGATAAAAAATAATCCTCAACATTGATGACCTTAGAGCCATTAATGCTGGTCCAGGGATTTTTTCGCGCATCAATCATGATTTGTTTGATTTCTTGGGCACCACTAATACCTTTTTTAGTCATCGATATGAGTCTTTCTTTATACAAGCCATGTTTTACATACAAATCTATCAACTCTTCGTAGATGGTTTTATTTTGAGATTTTGCTTGTGCAGCAATTTCGCAGGCAAGAAGGGTAGAGGTCACTGCATCTTTATCTCTTACAAAATCACCAACCATAAATCCAAAACTTTCTTCACCTCCTCCAATAAAATCAAGATGTGGAAAATCTTCTATCATTTTGGCAATCCATTTGAAACCAGTGAGACCAATTTTACACTCTACGTTATAAGATTTTGTTAAGACAGACATCATTGGTGTCGATACGATAGTTGATCCCACAAATTGCTTTCCATCAATTTTTTTTGAATTTTCCCACTGTTTCAATAAAAAGTTGGTCATCAAGATCATGGTTTGATTTCCGTTGAGGATTTCTAACTTATTATTGAGATTTCGCACAGCAATACCAAGACGGTCACAGTCTGGATCTGTACCAATAACAATATCTCCATCAATAGATGTGGCCAAATCAATGGCTAGTTTTAAAGCTTCTGGCTCCTCAGGATTAGGTGAGACTACCGTTGGAAAGTTCCCATCTGGTTCTCGTTGTTCTTCAACGATATTTACATTAGTATAGCCAGCACGATTTAAAGTTTCTGGTATTGACATAATGGATGTTCCATGTAGAGAGGTAAAAACAATATTAAGATTTTCTTTAGCCGAAATAGGAGTGTTAAAACTTCCATTTTTAATAGCATTATTGATAAAAATATTATCCATTTCAGAACCAATAAGTTCAATTAATTCTGAATTTTCGGTAAACTTAATTTCAGAATAATCAAGCGAGTTAATTTCTGAAATAATTTCTGCGTCCTGTGGCGGCACTAGCTGACCACCATCTTGCCAGTATACTTTGTAACCGTTATATTCTGGAGGATTGTGTGAAGCAGTAAGTACAATACCGCAATGACATTCTAAATGTTTTAGTGTAAATGATAACTCAGGAGTGGGCCTTAGACTTTCAAATAGATAAACAAGTATGTCGTTGGCAGAGAACACATTGGCCACGAGTTTACCAAAGACGTCGCTGTTGTGACGACAATCATAAGCAATAGCGACTTTTATTTGTTGATTGGGAAATGATTGTTTTAAATAGTTACTTAAACCTTGAGTGTTTTTTCCTAACGTATATTTATTAATTCTATTGGTTCCGACCCCCATAACACCGCGCATACCACCTGTGCCAAATTCTAAATTTTTATAAAAACTATCCTCTAAAATTTTTGGACTGTCTTGAATAAGTTGCTTTATTGTGTTTTGAGTATCCTTGTCAAAAGTTGGTGTTAACCAACCATTAGCATTTTTCAATACGTCAGTTTTGATGTATTCCATGTAGTTAGATTAGGTGCAAAATTAATAAATTCACAGTAGGTGTAATGCTATTAAAAGATTTATTTTTCATCTAATATTTAGATATTTACCCTGTCTTTTATCTTGTAGTGTTGTTTGTCTTTCCGAGACCTTAAAATCATTTCACCTAAGAAACCAGCAACAAAAAATTGACTACCCAAAATCATGGTGGTTAGTGAAATGTAAAATTCTGGTCGTTGTGTTATAAGTCTTCCAAATGGGTTGAAGAAAACTTTATCAATGCCCAAATACAGAGCAAAAATAAATCCAATAATCAGCATGGAAGCACCAATAGAGCCAAAAAAATGCATGGGTCTTTTTCCGAACTTAGAGACAAACCAAATAGTAATTAAATCTAAGAATCCATTTATAAACCGTTCCATACCAAATTTAGTTTTTCCGTATTTTCGCGCCTGATGTTTAACAATTGTCTCTCCTATATTATTAAATCCTTCATTTTTTACTAAAACAGGGATGTAGCGATGCATTTCCCCATTGACATTTATAGTTTTTACCACAACATTTTTGTAGGCCTTTAAGCCACAATTAAAATCGTGCAAATTGACACCAGATGTTTTTCTTGCAGCCCAATTAAAAAGTTTTGAAGGGATGTTTTTGGTAAGAACTGAATCAAAACGCTTCTTTTTCCAGCCAGAAACTAAATCGAAATCATCTTTTTCGATCATATCAAACAATTTTGGAATTTCATCTGGATTGTCTTGTAAATCTGCATCCATCGTAATGACAACTTTTCCCTTTGCCATTTCAAAACCAGCATGCAAAGCTTGTGATTTTCCATAGTTTTTGGAAAAGCGAATTCCTTTTACTGACGGGTCTTTTTGTGACAATAAATAAATTATTTGCCATGAATCATCAGAACTTCCATCATCAATAAAAATGATTTCATAGGACAAATGATTGGATTGCATAACTGAAGCAATCCAATCATGTAATTCTTTAAGAGAGCCATTTTCATCTAACAGTGGAATAACGACTGAAATATCCATCTAGTAGTTGCAATTAAATGACGTGAAATAGTGAGTTATTATTCATCAGGATTTGATTTTTTCATAATAGCTCCAACAATGAGTCCGATGACTGCTTGAAAAAGTGATCCAAAAACTAAGGATTGTGCCGTGCTTCCTAAACTAAATTGATCAGTTTTTTCCATCTCTTCAACAGATGCTGCAATCACATCTACGGGAGCATTAAAGCCTTTCATGGTATTAATTGTGGCTTCAATAGTTATCTTTTTTATCTCTTCAGCAGCATCTGGATCAATAAAAGAGAACAAAATAAAACTAAAAATTGAACTTATGACCACACCTAAAACAGTAGTAATAAAGTATGCGCTAAAGGCGTCTTTAAACGAAATAAATCCATTGAGTCCTTGTTTAACTTTAGAAGTTGCGAATATTCCGACTCCAATAATAAGGGCAATCATTCCCAAACCTAAGTACATATTGGCCATTAAGTTGAGGTTTATTGCATAGATGGCAACGGTGATTAATATTAAAAAAACTCCTAAATATGAGCCAAAATTTAAAGCAATTGATTTAATAGATTTTTCCATGTTTGTATAATTTAATTTATGGTTGTTAGTAGTCAAATATACTAAAACGTTACATTTAAATTTGGCTAGTAATTCTTCTTTTTAAAAATTAATACAAAAACATTGTAGTTTTGTAAAAATATTTTAAATTTGCATTTCGAAAAAACAAGGTTTAAAACAGTTCGCGATGAAAAAAGATATACACCCTGATAATTATAGACTAGTAGCGTTTAAAGACATGTCAAATGACGACGTATTTTTAACAAAATCAACAGCTGACACTTCAGAATCAATTGATGTTGATGGTGTTGAATATCCATTAGTTAAAATGGAAATATCAAGAACATCTCATCCATATTATACTGGGAAATCAAAGCTAGTGGATACCGCTGGTCGTATTGATAAGTTTAAAAACAAATACGCAAAATTTAAGAAATAATTTTTAGTAAATATATTTTCAAAAAGCCTTTCAACTAATGAAAGGCTTTTTTATTTTTACCAAAATACCCTTTTATGAATTTTATTCTTTTTGATGGAGCTTTCCGTAACAATTTGTTGCCATTTACTTACACGAGACCTGTCGCAGATATACGGTTTGGTATCCTTACCATTAGAGAAAAATGGGAAATTGTTTTAGGGACAACAACCACAACTGTAACAGAGGATTATTTATCAGATAAATATCCCATGGTAGAAATGCCCAATAATATCATGATTAATGCTTCCTTTTGTCCTAATGATTCCCTAATAAATTTAATTAATAAACTTGAGCCTAATCAAGCAATTTTTTCAGGAGAAAATATTTTGGCATTTTATGTCATGGAATCTCAAGAAGTCGTCAATTTTGATGATTTTGATATCATTGACTTTGCTTTAGAGACCCTTTACATTGAGCACACCTGGGATATATTTTCAAAAAACGAAGAGGCAATTCAACAAGATTTTGAATTGTTAACGAAAGGTAAACAGTCTGAAAAAATATCAAATACCGTAAATGTTATCAACCCAAAATCAGTATTTGTTGAAAAAGGAGCTCAAATTGAATATGCAACCTTAAATGCTTCATCTGGTCCAATTTACATAGGAAAAGATGCTATAATCATGGAAGGAAGTTTAGTTCGTGGCCCTTTGGCTTTGTGTGAAAAAGCAGTTTTGAAAATGGGAGCAAAGATTTATGGACCAACCACCATAGGACCACATTGTAAAGTTGGTGGCGAACTAACTAATACAGTCTTATTTGGGTATTCTAATAAAGGGCACGATGGGTTTTTAGGGAATTCTGTGATTGGGGAGTGGTGTAATATAGGAGCTGATTCCAATAACTCAAATCTTAAAAATAATTATGCTGAGGTTAAATTATGGGATTATAATTTAGAAGGATTTTCTAAAACTGGTCTTCAGTTTTGTGGTTTGATGATGGGAGATCATAGTAAATGTGGTATTAATACCATGTTTAATACAGGAACGGTGGTAGGTGTGAGCGCAAATATTTTTGGTAGTGGATTTCCTAGGAATTTTATTCCAAGTTTTTCTTGGGGAGGACACACAGGTTTTAAAACTTACCTTACTAAGAAAGCTTTTGAGGTTTCAAAAATTGTCATGGCACGAAGACATGTGAGATTTACAGAGGTAGATGCGTCAATTCTAGAACATGTTTTTAATATTACCAATAAATTCAGAAGACATTAGTAACGGTCACTTGGCTTTATTCGTCTTACAGAAAACTATAATAAATGTGGTTATGATTTTTAAGTCGTAAATTTGCATTTTGCTTAATTAACACAATGGATCAAAGAAAAAAGGTTGGATTTTACACCTTAGGTTGCAAGCTTAATTTTTCAGAAACATCAACAATTTCAAGGGATTTTGTTGAGGAAGGTTTTGAGCGTGTTGAATTTTCTGAGTATGCAGACATTTACGTGATAAACACTTGTTCAGTGACAGACAATGCTGACAGAAAATTTAAGACTATTGTAAAACAGGCTCAAAAATCAAACCCACATGCTTTTGTAGCAGCCATTGGTTGCTATGCCCAATTAAAACCTCAAGAATTGGCAGATATTCATGGTGTAGATTTAGTATTGGGAGCTACTGAAAAATTTAAAATCACTGATTACATAAATGATTTATCTAAAAATGATTTTGGAGAAGTACATTCTTGTGAAATTCAAGATGCTGATTTTTATGTAGGGAGTTATTCGATTGGTGATAGAACACGTGCTTTTTTAAAGGTTCAAGATGGGTGCGATTATAAATGTACTTATTGTACGATACCTTTGGCAAGAGGCATTTCAAGAAGTGATAAATTAGATAATGTTCTAAAAAATGCCAATGATATAGCAATGAAAGGGATTAAGGAAATTGTCCTGACGGGTGTTAATATTGGTGATTATGGGAAAGGAGAATTTGGAAATAAAAAGCATGAGCACACCTTTTTTGATCTCGTAAAAGCACTGGATGATGTTGTCGGGGTAGAGAGGTTGCGTATTTCATCTATTGAACCTAATCTTCTTGGTGATGATGTCATTGATTTTGTTGCTCAAAGTAAATCGTTTGTACCACATTTTCATATTCCGTTGCAAAGTGGTTCTAATGACATTTTAAAGTTGATGAGACGTCGGTATTTGAAAGAGTTATATGTTGAACGAATTATGAGAATTAAAACAAAGATGCCACATGCTTGTATCGGAGTTGATGTCATCGTGGGCTTCCCTGGAGAAACAGAAGAGCGTTTTTTAGAAACTTATAATTTTTTAGCAAATCTAGATATTTCGTATTTGCACGTGTTTACATACTCAGAACGTGACAATACTGTTGCATCTACATTATCTGACATAGTTCCGAAAAATATCAGAGCAAAGCGTAGCAAAATGCTTAGAAGTTTGTCGGTGAAAAAACGCAGAGCGTTTTATGAAAGTCAATTAAATACCGTGAGAAATGTGTTATTTGAAGCTGAAAATAAGCAAGGCTATATTCAAGGGTTTTCAGATAATTATGTAAAAATAAAAGTTCCATGGAATCCCGCGTTAGTGAACACGATCCACAGTATGAAACTATCAGAGATTGGTGAGGACGGTGTTGTACGAGTTGCCTAAGATATTAGATGCGAATACCAACGGGTAACATACTCTTATAGCGTCTGTTTCTTCTAATGAATTTTGCAATTTCAGGACTAGTTGGAACCACACTAATGTTGCGCTCTTGAATATTTCTCATAACCAATTTGAGAAATTCCTCCGTAAATGAAGTGTCACTAATATTATCTGGAACAATAAGTTTGGTTAAAAAAATTTTCCGGTCTTGAAGTGAATATTCAATTTTAGCAAGTTGACCCTCAACTTTCAATTCAAATTGACGTAAAAAATCATTGTCAATTAATTCTACTGCATCTATCATAATAATCTGTTTTATACAACGGGAGTAAATCTATTTTACATAGATTTGTTTTGCAAATTTACAAAAAATAATTGTGACTTTTTGGAGTAAGTTACATCATGGGTTCTTATGGATTTGAATTATACACATGTTTATCTAATGCCTGGAATGGCTGCGAATTCTTCAATTTTTGAATACATTCAATTACCACCAAATAAATTTGAAATACATTTATTGGAATGGATACCACCCATAGACAACGAAACATTGTCATCATATGCACAACGAATGTCTTTAAAAATCACACATGACAACTCAGTCTTGATTGGTGTATCGTTTGGTGGTGTTTTGGTTCAAGAAATGAGCTTATTTCGAGAGATTAAAAAAATAATCATCATTTCATCAATAAAGTCTAAAAGTGAACTGCCAAAAAAAATGTACGTTGCAAGACGTTTAAAACTTTACAAATTTTTACCAACGCAACTTGTGGCTCATTTTAATAAATTATCTGCATTTAATTTTGGTCAAATGGTTAAAAAACGGTTGGCTCTTTATCAAAAATATTTATCCATAAATGATAAAAGGTATTTAGATTGGGCCATATTTAATATGGTTTGTTGGGATCGTAATGAGACATTACCCAATATCGTGCATATTCACGGCAATAAAGACACGGTGTTTCCTATTCAGAACATCTCAAATTGTATCGTCGTTGAGGGTGGAACACATATCATGATTTTAAATAAATACAAATGGTTGAATAAGCATTTACCACAATTGATTATGTCGTAAAAAATTATTTCTTTTTACAGATTTTACTTAATTTTAAATAAAAATATCTGGATGATAATAAACATAAAAAAAACACTCATAGCATTTGGTGTTTTAAGCATAGCACTCTCATTTATTTTTGCAGTTCAAGACGCTCCAAGTGATGAGAATTTAGAAAAAAAAATTATTAATGATTACAATGTCTATGCATTAAATGTTCCAGCAAATTTAAATTTTGCAGGAGAAATGATGCCTTTAAATGACCCTGATATTTTAGAACGTATGGATCGTGAACTGCTTGTAAACACTTATTGGCAGTCTAACGCATTACTCATGTTCAAAAGAGCTAATAAATATTTTCCCGTGATAGAACCTATTTTGGAGAAATATAACGTTCCAGATGATTTTAAATTTTTAGCAGTAATCGAAAGTGGTTTAGTCAATGTAGTATCCCCAGCAGGTGCAAAAGGTGTGTGGCAAATAATGCCATCTACCGGTCGAGAAAATGGACTTGAAATAAATCAGAACGTTGACGAACGCTACAATTTAGAAAAATCAACAGAAGTTGCTTGTAAATATTTATTAGATGCAAAAGAGCGATTTGGTTCCTGGACACTGGCTGCTGCATCGTATAATGCTGGGAAAAATGGTATCGCGCGGCGATTAAAAAGTCAAAACGTTTCAGATTATTATGATTTATTGCTAAATGAAGAAACAGGGCGCTATATATTTCGAATCGTTGCGTTAAAAGAAATATTAAACCATCCAGATAAATATGGCTTTAATTATAGACACAAAGATCTTTATAAGCCAATTCCAACATATAAGGTAGCTTTGGACACCGCTGTTTCAGATTTTGTAAAATTTTCTCAACAATTTGGTATTAACTACAAAATTTTAAAACTGCACAATCCATGGTTGAGGGAGTCACATCTCAATAATAAATCACGAAAAGAATATTCAATTAAAATTCCAAAAGAAGGTTTTTACAGTACGCCGTAGACAGGAAATTCTTAATTGATAAAAAAATACTGATTAGTCGTGCATTTTTTATTGGCATTATCGTCTACTTCTTCTCCCTTGCCTCGCTGATGTTGGACTGCCGTAATGTTGATTTGGTATAGAGGCCTTTTTCATTTGCTGTTTCATCATTTTTATTTGATCACTTAACATACCTCTTTTATCAAGTTTCTGTGCCTCAGATAATAACGTATTAGCTTCTTGTTTTCTGCGCTTTGAAAAAGCGATACCTGCTAAATTTAATTTTGCCATAGCAAGATCATGATCCATTGATAAACCAAACGAAATCGCATTTTTAAAATATTTTTCAGCTTCATTCATATTTGTTTGTGATACCATAATGCCATTTAAATAATTGTAATAGCCTTGTTGTTTTTTTGTGAGTGTCGTTGCAGGGTTTTTTATTTTATCTAACCATTTTTTGGCACCATCAAAATCTTGTTTACGTAATTTTAGAAATGATAGCAAGATGAATTCATTTTTAAAATAAAGAAAAATAAAAATTGACGAAAGTAACGTGAACATGATACCGTTTCCTACATTTCCTTCTGTAAACTCGTAAACAGCATAAGAAAGAACCAACAGAGCACAAATTAATTTTATGTTTTTATTGAACATATTGAACATTTAAATTTTAAGAGGCAAAGGTAGTAAAAACAATTAAAAATAATTTTAATTTTAGGTTTGCGAAAGTAAAAACTCTTTGTATATTTGCACGCAGTTTTGGGCTTTGGTCCATACATCAATGATTATAAGTGTTTAAAAATAATATACAATGCCAAAAAGAACGTTTCAGCCATCAAAGAGAAAGAGAAAAAACAAGCATGGTTTTAGAGAAAGAATGGCTTCCGCTAATGGTAGAAAAGTGTTAGCACGAAGAAGAGCTAAAGGAAGAAAGAAAATATCGGTATCTTCCGAAATAAGTCACAAAAAATAATGATTAACAATTGTTAATATTTTAAAGGTGTTACTATACGTAATGCCTTTTTTTATATCCAATCGTTAACTATTTTTGAAAAATTTTACATTTAAATTGAATACAAAGAAATGCCAAAAAGAGAAGATTTAACATCTATTTTAATTATTGGTTCTGGTCCTATAGTTATAGGTCAGGCTTGTGAGTTTGATTATTCAGGATCTCAATCGTTAAGGTCCTTGCGAGAAGACGGAATTGAAACTATTTTAATCAATTCAAACCCTGCCACGATTATGACAGACCCTTCTATGGCAGATCATGTTTACTTATTACCCTTGACAACTAAATCCATTGTAAAAATATTAAATGAACATCCTAATATAGATGCAGTTTTACCAACAATGGGAGGTCAAACTGCTCTAAATTTGTGTATCGAAGCCGATGAAAAAGGTATTTGGGATGATTTCAACGTGTCCCTTATCGGTGTTGATATTAACGCTATAAATATTACAGAGGATCGTGAGCAATTTAGAGGATTGATGAATAAAATAGGTGTCAAAATGGCTCCTCAGGCTACGGCGACCTCTTTTTTACAAGGAAAAGAAATTGCTCAAGAATTCGGTTTTCCACTTTGCATACGTGCCTCTTACACGTTAGGTGGGGCTGGAGCAGCTATTGTTTATGATGAAAAGGATTTTGACAAGTTACTTAGAACAGGTTTAGAAATTTCTCCAATACATGAGGTGATGATTGACAAAGCCATGATGGGTTGGAAAGAGTATGAATTAGAATTACTTCGAGACAAAAATGATAATGTTGTTATCATATGTTCAATTGAAAACATGGACCCTATGGGAATTCATACGGGAGATTCTATAACAGTGGCTCCAGCAATGACACTATCTGACAACACGTATCAGATAATGCGTGATATGGCGATCAAAATGATGAGAAGTATTGGTGATTTTGAAGGGGGATGTAATGTTCAATTTGCAGTTTCACCTGATGACAAAGAGGACATTATTGCAATTGAAATCAATCCTCGTGTGTCGCGATCTTCTGCACTAGCCAGTAAAGCCACAGGTTACCCCATCGCTAAGGTGGCGACAAAACTAGCTATTGGCTACACATTAGACGAGTTAGATAATCAAATAACAAAATCAACATCAGCATTATTTGAACCAACATTGGATTATGTTATTGTTAAAATACCACGATGGAATTTTGATAAATTTGAAGGATCAGACCGTACCCTAGGTTTGCAAATGAAGGCTGTCGGGGAGGTGATGGGTATAGGAAGATCATTTCAAGAAGCACTACATAAAGCAACACAATCTTTAGAGATTAAACGAAACGGATTGGGAGCTGATGGAAAAGGATACACGGAGTATAACCAAATTATAGAAAAACTAACAAATGCGTCATGGGACCGTGTTTTTGTTATTTATGACGCGATTGCCATTGGAATACCATTAAGTCAAATTTATGATATCACAAAAATTGATATGTGGTATTTAAGACAATATGAAGAACTATTTCACTTAGATAAAGAAATATCAAAATATTCTATTGACACTTTAGATAGAGAGTTGTTGTTAGAAGCGAAGCAAAAAGGTTATGGAGACCGTCAAATCGCTCACATGCTAGGATGCCTTGAAAGTCAAGTGTTTAAAAAGCGAGTTGATGAAAATATTCAGCGAGTTTATAAATTAGTTGATACGTGTGCTGCTGAATTTAAGGCCAAAACACCTTATTACTATTCAACATTTGAAAATGCGGTGGAGACAGCCTCAGGGGATACTTATGTTCACAATGAAAGTATTGTTTCTGATAAAAAGAAAATTGTTGTTTTGGGCTCTGGACCTAACAGAATAGGTCAGGGAATTGAATTTGATTATTGTTGTGTTCACGGTGTTTTAGCTGCTGCTGAATGCGGTTATGAAACTATCATGATTAATTGTAACCCAGAAACTGTATCAACAGATTTTGATACTGCAGATAAATTATATTTCGAACCTGTGTTTTGGGAACACATATATGATATTATTCGACATGAAAAACCAGAGGGAGTTATTGTGCAGCTTGGTGGTCAAACAGCCTTAAAACTAGCTGAAAAGTTAACTAAATATGGAGTGAAAATCATAGGGACTAGTTACGAAGCTCTTGATTTAGCTGAGGATAGAGGGAGTTTCTCAAGTTTATTGAAGGCCAATAGCATACCATATCCGGAGTTTGGCATTGCAGAGAATGCAGATGAAGCTTTAGCACTAGCTGATCAATTGGATTTTCCAATTTTAGTGAGACCGTCATATGTGTTAGGGGGACAGGGTATGAAAATTGTAATTAATAAAAATGATTTGGTTGAGCATGTTGTCGATTTATTACGTAAAATACCAAATAACAAGTTGTTATTGGATCATTATTTAGATGGTGCTATTGAAGCTGAGGCAGATGCTATTTGTGATGCGGACGGGAATGTCTATATCATTGGTATCATGGAGCATATTGAGCCTTGTGGTGTTCATTCGGGTGATTCAAACGCGACATTACCAGCCTTTAATTTAGGAGACCTGGTAATGCAACAAATTATCGATCATACGCATACTATCGCTAGAGCTTTGAATACCGTTGGCTTAATTAATATTCAATTTGCGATTAAAGATGAGGTAGTTTATATCATTGAGGCCAACCCAAGAGCTTCCAGAACTGTCCCATTCATAGCCAAGGCCTATAAAGAACCTTACGTAAATTATGCCACTAAAGTGATGCTAGGAGAAAAAAAAGTAACTGATTTTGATTTTAATCCTCAACTAGAGGGTTATGCAATTAAACAACCTGTATTTTCCTTTAATAAATTTCCAAATGTAGACAAAACATTGGGTCCCGAAATGAAAAGTACCGGAGAAAGCATATTATTTATTGACAGTTTGAAAGATGATGATTTTTATGACTTATACTCTAAAAGAAAAATGTATTTGAGTAAATAAAATATGTAGTTTAACAGAACTTTAATTAAAAGATTATAAAAATCACTATTTTTGTAGTAAAAAGAAAACACTATGAAAATAAAATTACTTACTTTAATTTTTTTTATAACAATTAATTATAGTTTCTCTCAGACAGAAACAATAACAATACCAGATTGGGGATTTTTTTCTGTTCCCGCAACTGATCCACAATATAATGGCAAATTTGATACAGATATTACCATTGAAATTGGCGATACAGTCACATGGGAATGGCAACTTGGTGGTGCACACAATGTCAAAAGTGTTTCAGGACAGGCTGTAGAGACATTTGGTTCGCCTGATCGCCTCGGGGAGACTAACTCTACGTATACAAATCCGTATTCATACTCTCACACGTTTACGGTACTCGGTGTTAATGATTTTATTTGCACACCACATGCTAGTTTGATGTATGGTACTATTACTGTAGTTGCTGAAGGCGCTCTAAGTTTAAATAACGTTAGTAAAGCGGACTTTTCAATATACCCAAATCCAAGTGTGTCTGAATTAAATATCACTATGAATCAAGCTGACAGCAAAACAAATGTGACTGTTTACAATATATTAGGTAAGCAAATTTTGTCGCAACAATTGACTGGTTTTACTTCTAAAATTAATATCTCTCAGTGGAACGTTGGCGTCTATTTGGTAAAGGTGACTAACGATAGTGGAACCCAAACAAAACGCTTTGTAAAGCAATAGTTGTAAAATAATAAGAGAATTTATAAACCACCATAATGTCTTGGTGGTTTTTTTTATCCCTCTTCAGAGCGTTTAATGATAATTTCAGGTAAGGATTTTTTTGCTTTAGCGCCTAATTTTTTTAATTTTTCGACACTGGTAATGAGGTTACCTCTGCCTTCTACTAGTTTATTCATTGCGGCAGAGTAGTCTGTCTTTGCAGCATCTATTTTTTTTCCGACTCCTGTTAAATCTGAAACTAATCCTTCAAATTTATCATAAAGAGCACCAGCTTGACGTGCAATTTCAATGGCATTTCGTTGTTGCTTTTCATTATTCCACATAGTGTCTACGGTTCTCAATGTAGCTAACAGTGTTGCAGGTGTCACGATCACTATATTTTTTTCAAAGGCTTTATTGTATATTGAATTGTCTTCATTGATGGCAATGGCGAATGCGGGTTCGATTGGTATAAAAAGTAAGACAAAATCTGGAGATTGTATGTCATATAAATCTTCGTATTTTTTTTCAGAGAGCTGGTCAACATGCTTTCTAATAGAATTGATATGTGCTTTTAAAAAAGCTGGCCTTTCATCCTCTTCTGCATTGACATAGCGTTCGTAGTCGGTTAGGGAAACCTTGCTATCAATAATCATACGCTTGTTATCAGGTAAATGCAAGACGACATCGGGCAATACTCGTGTACCATCAGGTAAATTAAAACTTTGCTGAACGAAATACTCACGGTCTTTTTCTAACCCTGATTTTTCTAACACACGCTCTAAAACTAACTCACCCCAATTTCCTTGCATTTTACTATCTCCTTTAAGAGCTTTCGTTAGGTTGGTAGCCTCTTTAGTCATTTGTTGATTAAGGTCTTTTAAACCTTTCAATTGTTCTTCCAGAGCCGAATGCATTTTAACACTCCTTATTTGAGTGTCCTCAACTTTTTTCTCAAAGAGTTGTATTTTATCTTGAAGGGGATTCAAAATTTGCTTGATGTTTTCCTTGTTTTGTAGTGTGAATTTTTCAGATTTTTCATCTAAAATCTTTGTTGCGAGTATTTCGAAATCTTTTCGTAGTTGTTCTTGTCGTTTCTCTAATTCAGCTTCGCGTGTTAAGTTGATTTTTTCAAGGTTGATACATTCAATATTTTTAGCAATCAATTCTTGATTTATACGATTCTTGTCATTCCTTAACTCATTTTGCTCGATATCTGTTTTCTCGATTTGTCTGTTTAAATCATCAATGATGTTGGTCATTTGATTTTCTCGTTCAATTTGAGCACCTTGAGTACTTTTTTGACTTAATTTCGTAAACAAGCTTCCTAGATAAGCTCCAAGTGCTCCTGAAGCACAAATCGTTACTATTAAAAAAAGATTATCACTCATGTAAAAAGATGTTTATCAAAGGTAATTATTTTTTTACTCTAAAATTCTTTGTTTTATTGTCAAAAACAATCATGTCATCAGGGAAAAGGTTTTCAAACGTGCCTTTTTCTATGAGTGCCCTTGGTGACCCAGAAATCACTTCATGTTCAGTCATAACAATCATTTTATCACAAAGTTGAATTGCTAAATCAATTTCGTGAGACGAAAACAAGATCGTTTTCCCTGTATCTTTTACTAGGTTCTGCAATAATTTTAAAGCAGATACTTTGTGATACATATCTAAATGCGTTGTTGGTTCATCTAATATGATTAAATCTGTATCTTGCGCCAACGCTCTAGCTATCATGACTTTTTGTAATTGCCCATCGCTGAGTTCAAAGCATTTTTTGTGTTTTAAATTTTCAATGTTCGTTTGACTCATGGCAGTATTAATCATTGCATGATCTATTTTATGTAGATTTCCTAACCAATTTGTGTAAGGATGTCTACCTAGTGCTATGATCTCAAAAACAGATAGATTTTTTGTAACAATACGTTCCGTCAGAACTACACTCATGACCTTTGCTACTTCTATATTTGTAAATGCTTGAAGGTGTTTTCCGTTTAAAAAAATAGTCCCTGACAAAGCATTTTGCACACCTGTTAACGTTCTTAATAGGGTCGATTTTCCAATACCATTAACACCGACAAGGCCAACAAGTTCTCCTTGTTTAAGTTCAAAATTAATGTTAGATGCTATTATTGTTTTTGATGCATGAGTTTTGTAGCCTACAAAGAGGTTATCAGCGTTTAGAACAACATGTTGATTTATCAAACTCATTAAAAGACCATTTTACGTTTTCTTAACAAGAGCCAAATGACAACAGGCGCACCAAATAATGAAGTAATAGCATTTATTGGAAGCGTATAATCACTTGAAGGAAGTTGGGATATTGAATCGCAAATAAGCATCACAATACTACCAATTATAAAAACTGATGGTAATAAAATTTTATGATTTGATGTGTTAAAAATTTGTCTAGCAATATGAGGAACTGCCAATCCAATAAAAGCTATTGGGCCTGCAAATGCTGTTACAGATCCTGCCAAAAGACAGGTTGCTATAATGATGATAAAGCGACTTTTTTTAACATTCAACCCTAGACTTTTTGCATAGTTTTCTCCAAGAAGTAGCGTATTTAGATTTTTCATTGACATCATGCTTAAAACAATACCAACAGCATAAATACTAAAAAAAATAACAACTTCGTACCAAGTCAAATTGCCTAGATTTCCAAAGCCCCAGAAGACGTATTGTTGTATTAGCTCAGCTGAACTAAAATATGACAAAACACTTACTAGAGCCGCTGTGATACTACCAAACATGAGTCCAATAATTAAAATGGCCATGGTATCTCTTATTTTTGCTGCAACAATCATGACTGCTAACAGTACAATAAAACTTCCCAAGCTGGCAGCAATTACAATACTCCATTTAGAAATAAAAACAGTGGCTAGAAATCCTCCCATGAGGCTTGATCCTAAAATAACAATAGCAACTCCCAAACTTGCACCAGAACTAATTCCTAGAACAAAAGGTCCTGCCAACGGGTTTCTGAATAAGGTTTGCATAAGAAGTCCTGATATTCCTAAGCCTGAACCTGCCAGAACAGCTGTGAACGCTTTTGGAAGCCTGTAGTGTTGGATAATGTAGTTTTCTTGATGTCCAATAATAGTTAAAAAAATCTCTTTCAATGAGATTGATACAGAGCCTAAACCAATATTGACAAAAAAGGACACACATAAAAGAACTATTAAAAGGATGGTTATCGATTTATATGTTGATTTTTTATATAGCAAATTATTGAAGAGGTTTAAAAAAATAAGTATTGTATTCCTGTAATAGCGTGGGGTGACTAATTTTAATGATGTCTTTAAGTACTAGATCTGGTCTTGCAGTTCCAAGTTCATAGTAGAGAACTCCTCCAGTTGCCCCTTTGGTATTAGCAAACGAATAAATAGATTTATTTTTAAAGGCATTAAATTGTGAGTAATGAGTTGATGCCAACATGAGTTCTTCATAGCTATTGTAATAAGACGGGCTAAACCACAAGGAAGCATTTTGTGCTTTCTCAAAAATAGATTCAAAATTCAAAGCGAGACTTCCTTTACCTTTGGTATCACCCCACAAATAATTCACATTTGCATCTTTTAATATTTGAGCCTCAGGACTTGTTCCTTGAGGTAAATACCAAACATTGTTGTGCATTGCACCACATAAAACTTTAGGTCGTTTTTTGACGTTTTGAGCTAAGGTTTTCGCAGCCATATAATTGGTTTCAATGATATCAAAAATTGAATCAGCCTCTTTTTTTTTATCGTATAAGATACCAAAAAATTTAATCCATTCTGCTTTACCAAGGGGCGATGCCTCAACCCAATCTCCATTGTATAGAACTGAAGTCCCAGAGTTATTAATGGTTTCTAAGGCTTTATTTTGGTTGCCAATACCGTAACCTACAAGAATGTCCGGTTTTAAATCAAGAACAATTTCTGTGTTGATTGTTTCATTGTTTCCCAATTCTCGTACTTCTCCATTATCAATCCGTAACCTTGTTTTTTCTGAAGACACATATTGTGTTCCCGGAAAACCAATCAAGGTGTTTTCCGTACCGAGAAGTTCAAGTGCAGGAATATGTGTTGTTGAGGTTACAATAATTTTTTCAACGGGAATCTCGATGATACCATCATAATCAAAAACTGGTAATAATTTATTGATGGTGTCAAATTTATGCTTAATCAAGTAGTGATAATTCTTTTGAGAATTAGGCCACGGACTATAAATTTCCAAGACATCCCACCCGTCATAATTGTTTAGGGAGAAACCTGTTGCGTAACTGTTTTCAGCAGATTTGACATTTGTTGAGTCAAAAATCGTATCTGATTTGTTGTTTTCAATACAAGAAAATAACAGCAATGATAAAAGGAAGAGTGTTGAAAATTTCAATGTGATTGTTTTTTCAAAAATAATATTATTTAATGTTTTGACTGTAAGATTAAACAAAATGTTTAATTTAGTTTTGAATTTAGGTTTTGTTCTTGATTTCAGAACAAATTAAAAGGGAATTTGGTGAGAATCCAAAACTGTTCCCGCAACTGTATACTACAAGCTTTTTGTGCACTTCATGTCACTGGATAACCCGGGAAGACTCATAAAAAGACGTTAGTCAGGAGACCTGCCATCTTCATCAATAAATGTGAATTTTCGGGATAAAGATTCACGTAAAGTAATTCGTGTTGTTCACGGTCAATACATCTTAATTATGAAAGCGAGAGACTATCTTGTCAAAGTACTTTGTTGTGCTTACTGTTCCATGGGTACTGCACAAGTTTTGTTTGATTCCATAAATAATCAATTGTTAGAAGAGGTTGTAATTACCGATTCAAGATTTAATTTGAAGCGAGAGAATTCAGGTAAAATTATTACTGTAATTACACAACAAGATTTGAATAATCAAAAGGGAATGACCGTAGCCGATATTATTAATACTGTCGTTGGATTTGAAATTAATGGATCAAAAAGTAACAGTGGTCAGAATCTTAGTTATTTTGTTCGAGGCGGTAGAAATCGACAGGTTTTAATTTTAATAGATGGTATCGCTATGACCGATGCTTCTCAAATCTCGAATGATTACGATTTGAGATTGCTTAATATTGAACAGGTTGAACGCATCGAAATATTAAAAGGAGCCTCTAGTACTCTGTATGGCTCAGGTGCTGCAACAGCCACGATTAATATAAAATTAAAAACACCTAGTGATAGACGATTTTCGTTACATCTAAATAGTACTATGGGCTCTAATCGAACAACGGAGGACAAGAATTATGATGTTCATGATTTCAGAAATCATGTCTCTTTAACAGGGACATTAGACAATTTTCAATATTTAATTAGTTTTGGAAACCAATATGCAGACGGGTTTTCAGCGGTAACTTCCGGCAAGGAGCCTGATGTTTTTAATGCCTATAATGGTATGTTTAAAATTGGTTATAACCTTTCTGATAACATCAAACTCACTGTGTTTGGAAGTCAAGATAAATTTAAGGCCGATTTTGATGATGGATTTAATAAAAAAGATGCAGACAATCGTCTTATTTCATTTCAAAATCGTATAGGATTTTCTTCTATTTTTAAATATAACAAGGGTAGTATTACTGTGAATTCTGCTGTAAATGAGACAAAACGACATGTGCAATCTAGCTTTCCAACACGCTTTGAATCTAATAATTTTTTTATCGATATTTTTAACCGTTACCAAATTGACGATGCCTTTTATACAGTTGCTGGTGTTCAAATACAGTCGAGTAGTATGAATAATGATTTTATTCCTTTTGGCAGTACAGAATTTCAAGAAAACATTAACAGTGATACATCAAATTTTCAATTATTTGATTCATATGTGAATACAGTGTTTCAGTCTCAATTTGGTTTGAATATTAACCTAGGTATACGATTAAATACACATAGCGACTATGGAACTCACCTTGTTTATAACTTTAATCCTTCTATTAAAAAAGACATAAACTTTGGGTATATAAAAGTACTTGGTAGTGTTAGCTCTGCTTATATAACTCCTTCTTTGTATCAATTATACGACCCTACTTATGGGAATGTAACATTGTTACCTGAACAAAATTCAACGACTGAATTAGGGGTGGAGCTGGGAATACAATCTAGAGGGATTTTGAGTTTCGTTTATTTTAAACGTACTGAAACTAATTTCATTGATTTTATGGATTTAGGAGACTATGTATTTCAATACACAAATGTTTCTAATGAATTTGTAACGAAGGGTTTTGAATTTGTAGGCAATTATAAGTTCTCGAACAAGTTAAGAGCAGATTTGAATGCTACCTTTGTTGATTTGAAAAATCAAGTAAGTTTGAGAATTCCAAAGTTTAAACTAAATGGTTCCCTTAGCTATCAAATGACAAAAAGCAGTTTTGTAAGTGTGAGTTATCAATACAATGATACAAGAAATGACAGCATTTATAATAGTGAGACATTTGCAAATGATAATATCCGTTTAAAGAGTTATCATTTGTTAAACTTATATTTTAGTCACAAAATAAATAAGGATAAAATTACATTGTTTGGTAAACTGTACAATGCTATTAACGAAGATTATCAGGAGATTTTTGGTTATTCAACACGAGGGCGCAATGTTCACTTTGGTTTTTACGTAACCTTGTAATATAAATTTGTTGCTGTTACTTTTTGAAGGACAATTTATTTATAAGCTCTTCCGGAATTTTTTTATCAATAATCATCTCATTTAAAAAAGGCTCAAAGCTATTGCTAGTGGTAAATGGTATGACGACCTCATTGGGATAAATAGGATTATTAGACATTGAAATTTCTGATAATGCACGTGCTAATAACGGTTCATTTTCATTTCCTAAAATTCCATAATTTTGAGGATTTTCGGATATAACAATATCAGGATTTAATCCTTCACTATAATCTGTAAATCCAACTGTATTGGCAAGTTTTAGAACTAGTGGTTGCATTGCATAGGTGTGATTAGGATTCGCTCCGTTACGTTGAAAATTTTCTGAGTCGTACAAAGTGATTGATCCTTGATATTTACCTTCTGTGGTTGTTCCTATGTGTATTACATCTATGTAGGGGTTTAATGTGTTAATCAGTAGTTCACTTGCAGAGGCTGAATCGCCTGTCGTCAAAATATAAACTTCATTTAAAGATAAGCTATTGATAGGGTTGTTATTAAGCGTATTCGTGAATCTATTGATTAAATTTTCAGGATTTTGATTAAAAAAAGCAGTTTGAATGTCTGAATTCCATTGCTCAGTACTGTGAATTTCACCAGTAAATTGCCCTGTTATTAGGGAGGCTAATAAAATGGAAGTATTTACCGAACCACCGGGATTATACCGTAGGTCTAAAACTAAATGTTGCACATTATTTGATTTAAAATCCGCAAAAACTGCGTTTAATTGGTTATTGTATTCTGATACAAACCCGTTATACATGAGGTAGGCGACATTTTCTCCTTCAATTGTTAATATATCAGTTTTATAAATTGGATCTTCACAAAATGACGCTTTTGTGAGTGAGATTGTTTCCGACTCTTGAATGATGGTGTCATCATTTGTTTCCGTAGTTTCATTATCATCATATGAAGCTAGATTAATAGTGTAGCTGTCAGAACTGAATAACTCGTTGATATTATTGTTGTTTAAAGACGTACCATCGACACCATAAAATAATTGACCTCTTTCTAAACCTGCTGCATCTGCATTACTTCCTGGTAGTACCAGTCTCACTACGCCAAAAATGTCTGTATTGCTTCCTGGAACTAAATAAAAGTTTATTTCATAACCAGAACGCACTGTACACCCCTCCAATAATTGTTCGAAGGCAATGTAATCATCCAATATTCTACTGTATTTATCAACTGTTTGGGGTTGGTATTTCAAACTTTGAAATAATTCCTCTGGTCCCGAAAAAAGATTCAGATAGTCAGCAAATTGTTCATTTGAAGAAAAACGATCGTTAGCTAAATCAGAAATTTCATCCTTGTATAAATACCAAAAATTTAATCCTTTCCATACAAAGTCACTAATTTCACTCGCAAACGCCCCATTGTCATCTCGATCCTCAAAACAGCTGTAGGAGGTAGAAACTAGCAAAAGGATTAAAAAAAAAGGGATAACAGATTTCTTCATAACAGAGGATTCATAATTAAGCTTAAAGTTAAGATTTTATTGTAAAATATTGATTATTTTATGTTGTCTGTAACAAAATATTAACTGTATCGTCTAAAAAGTATAAAGCGATAAAATAACTAACTTTTAAAATTTAATATGACACAAGTTGAGTTTTTAAAGATGGTTGAGCCATTTAAAGATAAAGTGTTTCGATTAGCAAAACGATTGCTTGTGTCTCGCGAAGAAGCGGAAGATGCCACTCAAGAAATATTAATCAAACTGTGGAATAATAAAAATCAAATTGAGCAATACAGAAATATTGAAGCATTTTCTATGACCATGACCAAAAACTTATGTTTTGATAAACTTAAATCTAAGCATTCGCAAAATTTAAAGATTATTCATAATAATTACAAAGACAACCATATAACTTTACAAAATGAAATTGAGTTGAAAAACAGTGTTGATTGGGTTGCAAAATTAATGGAAGATTTACCTGATCAACAAAAAATTGTGATGCAGTTAAGAGATATAGAACAATATGAGTTTAAAGAGATATCAAAAATGTTAAATATTAAAGAAGCAACAATTCGTGTTTCGTTGTCAAGAGCGAGAAAAACATTACGAAGTAAATTAATTAAAATCCAGTCCTATGGTGTTGGTTAGAATCGAAAAATTATTAAATAAATATGAAAATGGACAAACAACTCTCGATGAAGAAGTTGAGTTGCGAGATTACTTTTCCCAATCGGTAATAGCGTCACAATTTGAAGTTTATCGCCCTTTATTTAACTATTTTGAGGTGACTTGTAAGGAGAAATCAACAGCCGACATAAGCTTACAAACTAATAGTTATCATCATACTTACAAATGGTTAGCTACAGCAGCAATGATTGTAATAGCAGTTACTATTTTTACCAAAACAGCCATGTCAAGTTCATTGAATTTTAATGAGTTGACAGAAGATCAATTAATAGTATTTAATCAAACTAGAAAAGCGATGGACTTGCTAGCAAATAATATTAACAAAGGTTCAGAGGGTTTTAATGCTTTAACTTTAATGTCAAAATCCTTAAACAAAGGGGCGGAGAACATCTTCTTACTTGAATCTTTTACAGAAACAAAAAATAAAATTTTTAAAATTAATAATTAAAACAAATACATTATGAAAAAGATACAAATATCACTTATTCTAGTAATGATAACTACCATGTCATTCGGGCAAAACCTATTTACTGATTTTGAAAACATGGATGGTGTCACGTCCATTGTGGTTAATAATAAAATGTTTAGTATGCTTTCGAGTATCGAAATCAATTCTAGTGATGCAGATGAGCAACAATTCTGGGATATGATAAAAAACATTACGAGTTTAAAAGTTTTAACTACTGGCGATGTGGGGATAGCAAACGATATGACAAAACGCGTTAAGCAGTACTTAAATAAATCTAACCTTGATGAGCTAATGCGAATAAAAGACGGTGATCAAATGGTCAGCATGTATATTCGAGAGGGAAAAGATGAATTTCACGTAACAGAGTTGTTAATGTTTGTCAATGGACTTAAAGAAATAACCTCGGACCAAAATATCTCTATCAATGGTGAAAAACGTGATATTGAAACTGTGATTTTATTTCTAAATGGTGATATTGATTTAAGACAAATCTCAACACTTTCAGAAAAAATGGATGTACCCGGAGTAAAACATTTTAAAAAAGCAGGGCAGTAAAGGCAAGTAATATATTTTTTCAGTTATATGAAATTTTCTTCCATCAAGTATTTATTTTTAGTGATATCCATTTTTTCATTGGGTCTGAGCTGTAAGTTTGATCAAACACTGCAGGAGTATTTTGTGCTTAATCAAGAAGCTTCTAATTTTGTTGTTTATGATATTCCAATGAGCTTGGTGTCTTCGAATAATATCAATTTTACCGGTGATCAAAAAGAAGCTTTTGAGTCCATAGAAAAATTAAATATCCTTGGATATCGTTTAGAAGAGAATAATTTAAATCAATTCGAGATTGAATTACAAAACATTCATGAAATTTTAAATAAAGAGCCTTTCGAAGAGTTACTTAGAGCAGGTAACAATAACGATGGAAAAATTATATTAAAGTACTTAGGGAATAATGATGCCATCGATGAACTCATTATTTTTGGGAGAATTAATACAAAAGGTTTTATAATAATTAGGGTTTTGGGTGAAAATATGAATCCAAATAAAGTTTTAACCCTTGGAAATCTTATTAATCAACTAGATTTTGGACAAGTTCCTGTAAATGAGGTCATGGAGTTTTTTTAACTACAACTTTCGCGTTTTTAAAGAATATCAAGATAGATTTGCATCATTATGAATGTCATCATGGTCTTCTTTAGCTTTAATAAAAATGATATAAAGGACAAGAACTAAAAACCCAACGAACAGAAATGTCTTCGAAAGAAAATGATTAAGAATGTCAAGTAGCCCTCCAATAAAAAAAAAGATAACAAGAATCGATGAAGCTAGTAAGATAATTCGATCTTTCATTAAATACCTGTGTAATTACTTGGAGTAATTTGTTTTAATTCAAATTTAATGGTGTCAGAAACATCCAAAGAGTCAATAAATTTAGCAATTGATACTTGGTTAATAATATCATTGGTACGTGTCAATCCTTTAAGTGCCTCGTATGGATTTTTGAAACCCTCCCGTCTTAAAATTGTTTGAATTGCCTCTGCAACTACAGCCCAATTCTTTTCTAAATCTTCAGCAAATTTATCTTCGTTAATTAATAATTTATTCAATCCTTTCAAGGTAGATTTAAAGCCAATTAGTGTGTGGGCAAAAGGCACACCAATATTGCGTAAAACAGTGCTGTCTGTTAGATCTCTCTGCAGTCTTGAAATTGGTAATTTTCCCGATAAATACGCAAACATGGCATTTGCAATACCTAAATTACCTTCACTATTCTCAAAATCGATGGGATTCACCTTGTGAGGCATTGCACTACTGCCAACTTCTCCCTTTTTTATTTTTTGCTTAAAATACTCCATGGATACATATGTCCAAACATCTTTATTTAAATCAACTATGATGGTATTGATTCTTTTTAGACAATCAAAAAGTGCTGCCATATTATCGTAATGCTCAATTTGTGTCGTTGGAAAGGAATGCTTTAAACCCAATGTTTTTTCTACAAAAGTTGCACCAAAGTTTTCCCAATTAATTTGAGGGTAAGCAACATGATGTGCATTAAAATTACCAGTTGCACCACCAAATTTTGCCGCATTGGGAATCTGTTTTAAAGTATTGAATTGTTCTTCTAGTCTTACAACGAAGACATTAATTTCTTTTCCGAGTCTCGTCGGTGAGGCAGGTTGACCATGAGTTCTTGCTAACATTGGAATATGATTCCATGTTTCAGATAGCTTCTTTAGCGTGTTAAATAGATTTTCATATTCAGGATTATATACTTCTGATAAAGCTTCTTTGATGCTCAAAGGCACTGCTGTATTATTAATGTCTTGAGACGTTAAACCAAAATGAATAAATTCTTTATATGTCGATAAGTTTAATACATCAAATTTTTCTTTTAGGAAGTATTCAACAGCCTTGACATCATGATTAGTGATGTTTTCTATGACTTTTATGGCTTTGGCATCATCACTTGAGAAATTTTGATAAATAGATCGTAAATCGTTAAAAAAAGAATTGTCAAAATTTTTAAGTTGAGGGAGTGGTATTTCACACAAGGAAATAAAATATTCAACCTCGACCAAAACACGATACTTTATGAGGGCCTCCTCTGAAAAATATCGCGATAATGCGCTGGTTTTATTTCTGTAACGACCGTCAACAGGTGAAATAGCATTAAGTTCTGAAATATCCATTTTAAATCTTTTAGAAGAAACAAATATAATTTATTTAGACAAAAGCGAGACGATTGATTGTGAAGTTTTGACTAATTGTTTAAAACTAACAGAGTTTTTAGCTCGGAGAATTTTTAAAAGCTGAAATGATATTAAATTTTTATTTGTTCCATGATAATTTTCTTATTTTTAAGGGAGAAATTTATAAAATGAAAAATGTCAAAATTATAGCCATAGTAGTATTGGTTTTTATTATTGCTCAATTATTTAGTCCGAAAAAAAATAGTGGTGATATCGAGACTGTAGATTTTTTTTTAAACGAGACAGATCCACCTGAAGATGTTCAAGTAATTTTAAAAAACACTTGTTTTGATTGTCATAGTGACCATACAGTATATCCTTGGTATAACACTATTACACCACTTAATTTTTGGATATCGGAGCATATTAATGAAGGTAAAAAACATTTCAATATGTCCCAATCTCAATGGTCAACAGCTTCTTTAAAAAAGAAAGATCATAAGTTTGATGAGTTAATCGAAATGATTGATACTAAAGAAATGCCTCTGAAATCATACACGTGGACCCATACAGAAGCAAATTTAACTGACTTACAGCGTCAAAAAATAAAAGCATGGGCTCAAAAAGTTAGAGAGTCTTATGCTGCCATGACGTTAACTACCAATTAAATGAAAAAACTTTTGATCATTGGTTTTGTATGGCCAGAACCAAAAAGTTCTGCTGCAGGTGTTAGAATGATGCAACTTATAGATTTTTTTTTATCTGAGGGGTATCAAATCACTTTTGCAAGTTCATCATTAAAAGGAGATAAGTCTTTGAACCTTGCGTCTAAAGGTATTCAAGAAAGAAGAATAGAATTAAATAATTCTAGTTTTGATTTGTTTATTTCTAAATTAAATCCAACTGTTGTTTTATTTGATCGTTTTATGATGGAGGAACAGTTTGGTTGGAGAGTTGCTCAACAATGCCCTAACGCGCTAAAAATACTTGATACAGAGGATTTGCATTGTTTAAGAAAAGCACGTGAAGAGGCTTTTAAAGACACTGCCTTGTTAAATCGAGATTATTTGTTTGGAAAAATCGCTAAACGTGAAATTGCAAGTATTTATCGTTCTGATCTAAGCTTAATTATTTCAGAGGCTGAAATGGTTCTTTTAAAAACTTCTTTTGAAGTACCTGAAGCTTTATTGTGTTACTTGCCATTACTAATCAAAAACTTAACTCCTAATGACATTTCCAACCTTCCTTCATTCACAGAACGGAAACATCTTATCACCATTGGTAATTTTTTGCACGCCCCAAATTTAGATTCAGTTATCTATTTAAAAAATAATATTTGGCCGAAGCTTGGAGCGAAATTAAAGAATGTTGAACTTCATGTTTTTGGGGCTTATGCGAATGATCGTGCAAAACAACTTGAAAGTAAGGACAACAACTTTTTTATTCAAGGATTTACACCAGATGTTGATAAGGTCATGCAAAATGCTAAAATATGTCTAGCTCCTTTGCGATTTGGAGCGGGATTAAAAGGTAAGTTTTTTGATGCTATGAAAAATGGCACGCCTTTTATCACAACGTCTATTGGAGCTGAAGGGATATTAGATTTAAAACAAACTTATAACTTTGTTACTGATGATATTAGTGGTATGATTGATTATGTAGTGCAATTGTATAACTCTGAAGAATTATGGGCTTCACAGCAGTCTTTGGGTTTTAATATTTTATCAAAAAAGTTTAATAAAAGCATTCATTTAGCAAAATTATCAGATAAATTGAATCAAATAATTGCGTCCATGCACGAGCATCGTTTATCAAATTTCACTGGGTTAATGCTTCAGCACCACGCGATGCAAAGTACAATGTACATGTCACGATGGATTGAAGAAAAAAATAAATAACAACAATGAAATATTTGTATCATATTGGATGCCTTTTTGTCTTAATGATTAGTTGTCAAGACAATAAAAATATTAACACATTATTGCCCGATCCTCTTCAAGCAGGGTGGAAAGGTGAGAAAGTTTGTGAGGTTCTAGAGGATAATGCCAAAATCCGAGTGCTTAAATGTTCATTTGCGCCCAGTGTAGGACATGAACAGCATCAACATGTACCACATTTTGGGTACACTCTGGCGGGAAGTGAATTTGAGATTACTGAAAATAATAGATCTAGACAGGTGGAGGTTCCTACAGGAACATATTTTGCAAAAGATGAAACAACAACACATCACATTGTAAATATTGGAAACAGAAGTGCACAATTTTTGATTATTGAGTACAAGTAGTTTAAAAACAAGTTGATGAAATTATGTTCGTAGCCCTTGCGCAATCTAAGAAGTAATGTCGTCCCTGATTTATTTTTTTTAATGATGCTCACTTACTTTTTATATCTTTAAAGAAACAACAAACAATCATGATTAACTTCGAAACACCCTTAGATGCTTTTTTGTATTGGGAGAGGAAGATTCCAAACAAGCTTTTTTTAAAACAACCCGTTAATGGTGGTTACGTGACTTACACCTATGCCGAAGCGGGTGTTGAAGTTAGAAAAATTGCACATGCAATCACATCTCATAAGTTGCCTAAACATAGTCACGTTGCATTATTGTCTAAAAATTGTGCTCATTGGATTTTAGCAGATTTGGCAATTATGATTTCAGGCTTTGTGTCGATTCCAATTTACCCGACCCTCAACAGTGTCTCGATAAATCAAATATTAATTCACAGTGAATCAAAACTTATTATCGTTGGAAAATTAGATGATTATGAAAATCAAAAAGAGGGTATTACAGAAATTCCTCGGATCAGTGTAGCTTTATATGGACAATCTGATGGTCAATTGTGGGAGGATATTATTAAAGATACTAACAGTATAGATTACGATCATAAACAACTAGCTAATGATTTGCATACGATTATATACACCTCAGGTACTACGGGCGTTCCCAAGGGAGTTATGCATTCATCAGGAAATCTAATGGTAAGTGCTCGAACTTTGACAAAATTGTTTAATTTACCTCCAAATTTAAAGTTGTTCTCGTATTTACCTTTAGCACATGTTGCTGAAAGGGTTATGATTAATGCGGGTGTTGTACTTGGGGGCACTATCTCATTTACAGAATCACTTGAAACTTTCAGTAAAGATTTAGAACAAACACAACCTCACTTGTTTTTTGCAGTTCCAAGAATTTGGACCAAGTTCAGAGAGAAAATATTGGAATCAATTCCACAAAAAAAATTAAATCTACTTCTTGCAATTCCCATTTTAAAAGACATCGTTAAAAATAAATTAAAACAAAAATTAGGCCTAAAAGAGGCTATGTTTGTTGTGTCGGCAGCAGCTCCAATATCAGCAAGTTTAATTTCATGGTATCGTAAAATTGGAATTACTATTTTCCAAGGTTATGGTATGACAGAAGATTGCTGCGTTTCTCACTTTAACACAAATGAGCACGATAAAATAGGCACCGTCGGTAAAACATTGTACAATGTTCAGGTTAAATTGTCAGCTGAAGGTGAAATATGTGTTAAAAATAATTGTTTGATGAAGGGTTATTTTAAAGAACCTGAAATTACAGCTTCTGTATTTGATCAAGAGGGGTATTTAAAAACCGGTGATATTGGTGAGTTTGATCATGACGGCTTTTTAACCATCACAGGTCGTGTAAAAGATCAATTTAAAACAGATAAAGGGAAATACATATCACCTTCTCACATTGAATTAATGATGTCGAAAAACACGAACATTGAACAAATATGTATTGTTGGTACCGGAATTCCCCAACCAATCGCTTTAATTACATTGAGTGTGTCAGGTGACACAAAAGACAAAGAAGTATTAATATCAAGTTTAGAAGACAGTATTAAATTGGTTAATAGAGGCCTTGAAAAACATGAAAAAATTGAAAAAGTGGTTGTTATGAAAGAGGATTGGAATGTTGCGAATGGATTGACCACGCCAACAATGAAAGTTAAGCGTACTCATATTGAAAAGATACATAAAGCGTATTATAAATCGTGGTTTGATATGAATGAAAGTGTAATTTTTGAATAAATGAAATTATTGTGTTTAGGAGATAGCTTGACTGAGGGGTACGACATTGATATTTCAAAAGGATGGCCAAATTTAATTCATTTGACGTATCATATTGACGTTGTTAACTGTGGAATTTCAGGAGACACAACATTTGGAATGTTATCTCGTTGTGAAAAATTATTGCATGAACATGAGCCAACACATCTTTTGATACTTGGCGGTACGAATGATTTGTGGTTTGGCTTAAAAGATGAACTCATAATGTCCAATATTTATGCAATGGTAGCTCAAGCACGTCACTGTGAAATTCTACCTTTCGTTGGTGTGCTAACACCTTCTTTTAATTTAAATCAGAAGAATATGGTTCACGAAAATTATTCTGAGTGCATTAGAGGCTTTAGAAATAATTTAATAGGTTTTTGTGTCGATAGGGAGTTGTCATACATAGACTTTTCTATCGGTATGCAATCAAATCATTTTCTAGAGGATGGACTGCATCCCAATGAATCTGGACAACTCGTGATGCTGAAAAACACAACGAAGATGATGTCTAAGGAAATTTAGTTTCTATGATATTAGTCATTTGAGTTAAGCATAGTCCTGGTTAATTTTGGTATAAATTTTAAATTTTCCAATATGACTATTAATATCCAGTATGTGCATATGGCTACAAGTGACACGATGAATTCGTATGTTACCAAGAAATTAAATAAACTTCATAAAAAGTATGATTGTATCATTGGAGCTATTGTTCATTTTGAATTAGAACAGAATGCTGATGTTAGGGGTAAAATTTGTAAAATGGAGTTAAGTATGCCTGGACCTAGGTTGTTCGCTTCTTCCAATGAGGAACGTTACGAGGATGCTGTTAAGTATGCAATTAAAGATTTAACCAAACAGTTAAAAAAAAGAAAAGGCCTATTTAAAACGCATTAGAATTTAACTTTTTTTGATATGAAATTTCTAGTCTTTAGGAATTTGAAAATCTCATTTATGGTGATAAGGTTCATTTTTTAAAATAGTAAAGCTTCTGTATAATTGTTCAATGATGAATAATCTCACCATTTGGTGTGAAAATGTCATTTTTGATAAGGACACTTTACCTTTTGCCACTCGACGAAGGTTTTCTGAAAAGCCATAAGGACCACCAATAACAAAAACCAAGTTTTTAATACCTGAGTTCATATGTTTTTGTAGATAAGTTGAAAATCCTACCGAATCGAAATGCGTTCCGTGTTCATCAAGCAAAATCATAATGTCTGAGCTTTTAAGTTTTGATAAAATCAAATCACCCTCTTTTTCTTTTTGCTGCGATTCTGTTAATTTTTTTGATTTTTTTAAATCTGGAATTGTATCGAAACTGAATTTTATGTAATGATTTAGTCGCTTTGTATAGTCGTTTATCAGAATTTGCAACTGTTTACTATCTGTTTTTCCAATGCTGATTAACTTAATTTTCATGTCTTTAAATGTCGCTCCTAATGTGATGAATTTAATTTTTTTTTTTGATCAATGAAGATATTTAAAAATAAATCAATTTTTTAGTAAATGATTGAAGAAATGTCTGAAATTAATAACAAGGCGACATTTAATAATTATCATAATAAAAAGTCTGATTACTTTATAAATTTGTGATACCAATAAGTATTTTAACTTAAATTAGCAGTTATGATATCTCAACTGGAATTTGATAAAGAAATTGATCTAATTATCGCGAATGCTATACGCGAGGATATTGGTGACGGTGATCATACCTCGCTCGCATGCATACCTAAAACAGCACATGGAAAAGCAAAGTTGATGGTAAAGGAGGCCGGAATTATTGCTGGTGTTAATTTCGCTAAACATGTTTTTAACTATGTTGATAGTTCATTGTCCATCAATATTATTATTAATGAAGGAGTATTTGTAAATGAGGGAGACATCGTGTTTTATGTTGAGGGAGCATCACAATCTATATTGAGAGCAGAACGCCTCGTTTTAAATGGAATGCAAAGAATGAGTGCCATCGCAACAAAAACAAACGTCTTTGTCAATCTTTTACATGGCACAAAAACAAAAATATTAGATACTCGAAAAACAACACCTGGTATCAGAGCTCTTGAAAAATGGGCTGTTAGTATTGGTGGAGGTGAAAATCATAGATTTGGATTGTTTGACATGATAATGCTTAAAGATAATCACATTGATTTTTGCGGGAGCATTACAAAGGCAATTATCAATACGCAACAGTATTTGAAAAATACTAACAAAGATTTAAAAATTATTGTTGAGGCAAGAAGCTTAGGTGAGATTGAAGAAATTTTACGTTGCGAAGGAGTCTTTAGGATTTTAATTGACAATTTTAGTGTAACAGACACTGTAAAGGCAGTAAAAATGATAGGAAATAAATGTCTTACAGAGTCTTCTGGAAATATTGATGAAACAACAGTGAGAAAGTACGCTGAATGTGGTGTGAATTATATTTCCTCGGGAGCATTGACCCATTCTGTACACAATATGGATTTAAGTTTGAAAGCTATCTAAATGAGTAGACAAGTTGAAGATAAATTGATTAAGATGCCTATTATTAAAGAGGTTGTCAAATTTTTAAAGTCTATTCGATTGCCAGGTTTTGAGGGGTTATCTATTTATGATCTCTCCGAAATGTACATTAAAGGAATTATACTTGGAACCCTTAATATTCGTGCAAGTGCCATTTCATTTAGTTTTTTTATGGCTTTATTCCCTTTTTTACTATTTATTTTAATTTTAATTCCACACATTCCAGTGACTGGTTTTGAGAACGATTTTTTATTGTTTTTAGAGTCTTTTTTACCTCCAACTACGACAGATTTTTTTTTAAAAAATATTTTTGAAAATATAAGTGGTGGGAGTGTTATTTCTTCAGTTTTTGTTCTTTCAATTTTATTAATGACAAATGGCGTAAACGCTGTTTTTTCAGGATTTAAAAACTCATATCATAAACAATTGAATCGCAATATATTCAAACAATATATCTACGCTTTAGGTGTTGCAGTAATACTTGCGCTTTTGTTAATTTTCACTGTAATTGTATTAACAGCTTTTCAAGTATCTGTTATTCATCCATTATTTGAAAATTTAGAAAGTCAAGGAATAACAGAGTCAAATACCGAATTATTTTGGGTTATTTTTTCAAAATATTTTTTTTCGCTAGCCATGTTGTATCTTGGAACTTCTTTACTCTACTATTTTGGCACGGTAGATAGAAAGATTTCTAAATTTTTTTCAGCAGGAGCGCTCTTTACAACAATTCTGATAATCGTAAGTTCTTATTTATTTGGCTTGTACATCGAAAATTTTGGGCAATACAATAAATTGTATGGATCTATTGGCGCATTATTGGTGTTAATGTTTTATTTGTGGCTTAATGCTAATATATTATTGCTTGGCTTTGAACTGAATGTGACTCTGAGAACATTAAAGAGAGCACATCAAAAAGTAACCAAATAAATGATGTATTTCACAGATGTCATTTTACCTATACCTTTAGAGAAGCTCTTCACTTATGCCATTACAGAAGCTGAGTCTTCGTTCCTAATACCTGGGATGCGTGTTGCAGTTCCTTTCGGAAAACAAAAAATATATACAGCAATAGTTCATAAAGTTCATCAAAATGCACCACATGCATATACGGCAAAATCTATCCATCAAATTTTGGACAAAGCTCCTGTAGTAACCTTAAATCAATTGAAGTTATGGAGTTGGATTTCTAAATACTACCTATCAACGTTAGGAGAGGTGCTAAGAGCCGCTATGCCAAGTTCATTTTTACTTGAAAGTGAAACAATTATATCACTAAATAAACAAAAGATTTTTGATACTCATAATTTAAAAGATGATGAATTTTTAATTTATGAGGCTTTATCACATCAAAGTGTCCTCAAAATTAAGGAAGTCAATGATATTTTAGATAAAAAGAATTGTTTACCAACTGTAAAGAAACTTCTTGATAACCAAATTATTAGCTTGAAGGAGGAATTGTATGAGCGCTATCAGCCAAAAAGAATCAGATATGTGCGATTAAATGAGACATATCATTCCGGTAAAAATTGCGAAGATCTATTAAATTCATTACACAAACGCGCTACAAAACAAAGAGATGTTATCATGACTTATTTCATGATAATTTCAATGTCAAATGCTCCTGTGAAGGTGTCAGAATTAAAACTAAAAAGCAAAGCCACATCGTCCCATATAAAATCATTAATTAATAAAAATATTTTTCAAGAGTATTTTTTGGATGTCGATCGGGTTTCATTTGCAAATACTCAAGTAGAACCGTCAAAAAAATTGAATAAAAGTCAAACCAATGCATTAAACAACTTAATTACGTCGTTTAAAAATCACAATGTGACCTTATTGAAGGGAGTAACTTCTTCCGGTAAAACCGAGGTTTATGTGAAACTCATTGAAGCATCTTTAAAAAATAATCAACAAATACTTTATTTAGTTCCTGAAATAGCTCTCACCTCACAACTTGTAAATCGTTTGAAGCACTATTTTGGAAATCAAATTGCCGTGTATCATTCGAGGTATACTGGCAGTGAACGTATCGAAGTTTGGAACCAAGTTTTAAAAAACTCAGAGAAAGCGAAAGTGGTTTTAGGTGCGCGTTCTTCTGTTTTTTTACCGTTTAGTAATTTGGGCCTCGTTATTATTGATGAGGAACACGAGTCTTCATACAAGCAATTTGATCCTTCACCACGTTACCATGCACGAGATGTAGCGATAGTTTTAGCATCGTTGTTCAAAGCAAAAACCATTTTAGGAACTGCCACCCCCAGTATTGAAAGTTATTACAATGCTACAGTTGCAAAAAAATATGGGTTTGTTGAAATGAATGTGCGTTATAACAACGTTTTAGCGCCTGAAATACAATTAGTTGACCTTAAGGATAAGTATAAGCGTAAACGAATGACAGGGCATTTTAGCGATTCCCTGTTAGAGGAAATTAAGAATACTATAGATGGTTCTCAGCAAGTAATTTTATTTCAAAATAGGCGTGGTTTTTCACCAATTGTGGAATGTGAAACTTGCGGTCACTCGTCTCAATGTCCAAATTGTGATGTTAGTTTAACATTTCACCGATTTAAAAATGAGTTGCGATGTCATTATTGTGGTTACAACATGATAATGCAAAAATCTTGTCAAGCTTGTGGTAGTGCTTCACTTAACAAAAAAGGATTTGGGACAGAACAAATACAAGAGGAAATTTCATCACTACTTCCAGATGTAAAGGTTTCTCGAATGGATTTAGATACCACGAGAGGAAAACATGGACATGAAAAGATTATAACAGCTTTTGAAAATAATGAAATAGATATTTTGGTAGGAACTCAAATGCTTACAAAAGGATTAGATTTTAGAAATGTCGGTCTTGTCGGAATTATGAATGCAGACAATCTACTCAATTTTCCTGATTTTAGAGCTCACGAAAGAAGCTTTCAATTAATGCACCAAGTAGCTGGTAGGGCAGGTAGAACGTCAAATCAGGGTAAGGTTCTAATTCAAACGTACAATCCTTTTCATAAAATCTTGCAACAAGTGTCAATGAATGACTACGAGGCCATGTTTCATGAACAATTTATTGAGCGACAGAATTACAAATACCCTCCTGTTTACAGAATCATAAAAATAACGATTAAACATAAAGATTATCAAAAAGTTAATTTAGGAGCTGAGTGGTTGGCAACTTCATTACGACAGTTATTTAATCCATATGTATTAGGTCCGGAATTCCCACCTGTTTCGAGAATACGTAATCAATACCACAAAAATATTCTATTGAAAATACCAGAGAAACAGTCTTTAAACAAAACAAAAGAAGCTATTCTTAAAATAAAAAATAGCTTCTTGAGTATTAAAAGTTTTCGTCCTATTCGAGTTTTAATAAATGTAGACAACTACTAAAACTAGATATTGTTTAGGGCATCAACAAGTAGTGTTTTTTTGTTTCTACTTAAGGGGATTTCGTACGACCCTACTTCAACATTTTTGCTATTGAAGCGATCTATTTTATCAAGATTTACTATGTAAGATTTATGAATTCTTAAAAATTTACCTTCAGGTAGTTCAGCTTCGAAAGCTTTCATAGTCGATAGAACAACAAGACTGTTTTCTTCCGTCACTAGTTTTACATAATCACCAAGCGCTTCTATCCATTTAATATCTTTTATATAGACTTTTCGCTTTTTAAGGTTACTTTTTACAAAAATATGTTCACCATCTGTTTCTTGAAAGTCAAGGGTCAACTTATGTTGTTCCATCGCTTTTTCTACAGCGGTATTAAATCGTTCTCTTGTTATCGGTTTTTGCAAGTAGTCTGTAGCATCATAGTTGAAAGCTTTGAATGCATATTCCGTTTTACCTGTTACAAAAATAATTTGGGGTTTATTATTTAGTACGTCAAGTAATTCGAAACCATTTAATACTGGCATTTCGATATCAAGAAAAATTAAATCGACCTTATGGGTATTCAGGCCATTTTTGGTTTCTAGAGCACTACTGTATTCTGCAATCAAATTAAGTGAGGAATGATTCTCTATTAATTTGACTATAGATAAGCGCTGGATTGCAGAATCGTCTACAACAACACAATTTAAAGTCATAACATTATCGTTTTTAGGTTAAGATATCGACAATAGTACAAAAAATTCGGACAAAAACCAAAAAACATCGTTAAAGTGTTGATTTTAACATAATATTAACAAATACAGAATTTAAAGACTTAACCTGTAAAAATGTTGTCTAAAAGATTTATAATACATATTTTTGCAGCCATTTTAACAAATAAATCAAATTTATGAATCATTATGAAACTGTTTTCATCTTAAATCCCGTTTTATCTGAAGATCAGATAAAGGAAACAGTAAAGAAATACGAAGATCTTCTTGTTTCTAAAGGTGCTAAGATGATATCAAAAGAAGATTGGGGCTTGAAAAAATTAGCTTATCCAATCCAAAACAAAAAAAGTGGTTTTTACCATTTATTCGAGTTTACCATTGACGGTGAACACATTAACCCATTAGAGGTTGAATTTAGACGTGATGAGCGTTTTATGCGTTATTTAACGGTCAAACTAGACAAGCATGCTGTGTCATGGGCTGAGCGAAGAAGAGTTAAACTAAAAGAAAAAGCGTAATTATGTCAAGTATAGAACAACAAGCTAAAGGAAAAAAAGATGGTGAAATTAGATATCTAACACCATTAAACATTGAAACAAACAAGAAGAAAAAGTATTGTATGTTTCAAAAAACAGGTATTAAATACGTTGATTACAAAGACTCTGACTTTTTAATGCGTTTTATTAATGAACAAGGCAAATTATTGCCAAGACGTTTAACAGGAACATCATTAAAATATCAAAGAAAAGTCGCTGTCGCAGTAAAGAGAGCTCGCCATTTAGCCCTCATGCCTTACGTTACAGATTTATACAAATAAAAATATTATAACATGGAACTTATTTTAAAACAAGACGTCGAAGGACTAGGATTTAAGGACGACATTGTAACAGTTAAGAACGGTTATGGTAGAAATTATTTAATTCCAAATGGGAACGCTGTATTAGCAACCTCATCAGCAAAAAAAGTGCTTGCTGAAAATTTAAAGCAACGTGCTTTTAAAGAACAAAAGATTGTTGATGATGCTAATAAGGTGGCCGATGCGATAAAAGCATTAGAGATAAAAATTGCGTCAAAGGTAGGAACAGGAGACAAGTTGTTTGGATCTGTAAACAATATTGATGTATCTGAAGCCCTTTCAAAAGAAGGCCAGGATATTGATAAGAAATTTATCACAGTGATAGGTGGTAATGTTAAACGTTTAGGAAAATACAACGCAGTAGTCAGATTACACAGAGAGGTGACAATAGATTTGCCTTTTGAAGTTATTCCTCAACCATAATCAAACAATGTCAATTTACAATATAAACCGTTTAGATTATTCTAAACGGTTTTTTTAATTTTGCGATTATGATTCGGTTTTTCATATTATTGTCACTTTCTTTAATTCTCACCTGTAAAAATAAACCAAGTGAAACTCTTAAAGATACTCAACAGGGTGCTTTTTCAGAAAGTTTATTAAAAAAGTTTAGGTACACTGAAAACAATGATGCTGCAATCATTAGCGTTCACCGTGGTGGTTCAAAACTAATTGGCTATCCCGAAAATTGTTTAGAGACATTAAAGTATGTTAATGATAGTATTTCAGCAATTTTTGAAATTGATGTTTCAAAAACTAGTGATGATGTTTTGGTATTAATGCATGATAAAACTCTTGAAAGAACTACTACAGGAATCAATGCTCTAATAGATTATTCATTTCAAGAGCTACAAGGACTTAATCTTGTTGATGATTTTGGTAATGAAACCAATTTTAAAATTCCAAAATTTGTTGACGTTTTGCGATGGGCAGTGGATAATGAGGTCATTCTTACTGTAGACACGAAGCGTGGTGTTGATATTACTAAAATAATTGCGATGATAGAGCAAGAAAAGGCTGTAGGTGTTGCAATTATAATTACCTACAATGTTGCACAAGCCTTACAAGTTTTTGAATTAAACCCTAATTTGTTGTTATCAGTATCTGCAAGAAACTTGGAGGAATTAAATCGATTGATGGATTCGGATATTCCAACACAAAATATGCTTGCATTTACGGGTACACGTTTATCTCCTATTTTATTCTATGAGAAATTACATGAGCTTGGCGTTAAAATTATTTTGGGAACTCTAGGGAATTTAGATAAAATGGCAGCTGCAAAAGGAGATAGTTTATATATGAATTGGCGTAAAATGGGTGTAGATGTCATCGCTACAGACAGACCTTTCGAAGCAGCGAGAGTTCTGAGTTATTCTGAGCATCATCAAATAGAATCACTCTATTAATTATTATTATGAAGTACACACGATTAACAAAAGAGCAATTTGAGGAAATGCAACAAGAATTTATTAATTTTTTAGCATCTCAGTCTATTACTGCTGACGAATGGCAGACGATAAAAACTAATACACCTGATGTAGCTGATCAAGAGTTGGATGTTTTTAGTGATTTAGTTTGGGAAGGTGTTTTGAACAATGTAATTTATCTAGAAAACATTTCACAAAAGCACATGTATTTATTTTATTTTGAAGAAAAAAGAATCCACTTAATTGGAGTGAAAATTATATCTGATAGCATGAATTTAATGACTCAAGAAGGCTTTTCGTGGCTGCGTGAGAATTTAATGAATGACTCAGTGGAAATTTTTGAGTCGAAAAAAGATTATTCTAAGGATAAACAAATGGATAAGTTTACGCTCATACAGCAAGGTGCCGCAATAACAAAAGGAGAATTATATAAGTATTTTGATAAACTAGTTAGTTAGGTTTACAAAAAAGTAAGATATTTGTGATATAACTAGGGAAATGGCAAAGACACCAAGTATTCCAAAAGGGACTAGAGACTTTAATCCACAAGAGGTAGCAAAACGTAATTATATAAGAAATACCATTACGTCAAGCTTTCAGCATTTTGGATTTCAACCTATAGAAACACCAAGTTTTGAAAACTACGATACCTTAATGGGAAAATATGGTGATGAGGGAGATCGGTTAATTTTTAAAATATTAAATTCTGGTGATTATTTGAGTAAAGTTGATTCAGCTCTTTATGAATCGAAAAATTCTAATTTTTTAACTTCTAAAATTGCTGACAAGGCGTTAAGATATGACTTGACTGTGCCGTTTGCTCGTTATGTGGTTCAGCATCAAAATGACATAAGTTTTCCATTTAAACGATATCAAGTACAGCCCGTATGGCGAGCAGATAGACCACAAAAAGGACGTTTTCGTGAATTTTACCAGTGTGATGCTGATGTTGTAGGCTCTAAAAGTTTACTACAAGAGGTTGAATTTATTCAATTATATGATGATGTTTTTGATAAATTGGGATTAAAACATGTTACAGTAAATATCAACAACAGAAAAATCTTATCGGGTATAGCCCAAGTTATTGGTGCCCAAGAAAAATTAATAGATTTTACAGTAGCACTTGACAAATTAGATAAAATAGGTGAGGAGAAAGTAAAGCAAGAAATGCTAAACAAAGGCATAGATCAAAAAGGTATTGATAAATTGCAGCCCTTGTTTGAATTGCAAGGTTCCTTTGATGCTCAAATTGACAATCTCAAAATAATGCTTGCAAGTTCTGAGGAAGGACTTGAAGGTATTAAAGAGCTCAGTTTTATTTATTCTGTAATTAATTCTATTGGCTTAAAGTCCATATCTCTGCGATTAAACTTGACGCTGGCACGTGGTTTAAATTACTACACTGGTGCAATTTTTGAAGTGTCCCCGCCGCCCAGTGTTACCATTGGTTCCATTGGGGGTGGAGGTAGGTATGATGACCTCACAGGTATTTTTGGACTGAAAAATGTTAGTGGTGTTGGTATTAGCTTTGGTTTGGATAGAATTTATTTAGTTTTAGAGGAATTGAACTTATTTCCTAAAACTGTTTCAAATAATACTGATGTATTATTTATCAATTTTGGTGACAAAGAAGCACTATTTGCTTTGAAGACAATCAATATGTTGAGACAGAAAGGTTTTAATGTTGAATTATATCCTGATAAGGTTAAAATGAAAAAGCAAATGACCTATGCAAACAAAAGAAATATCCCTTTTGTGGTTTTGATTGGTGACGAGGAACTGAAAACAGAAACTTTTGCTCTAAAAAAGATGATTTCCGGAGAGCAAACTAAATGTAATTTCTCTGAAATGATTGATCTTATTAAGAAATAAATCTCTCTACTTTACGATTATTTTTTTAGAAGCTATTCCACTTGAAGTGTTTAATTTAATGATGTAAGCACCTGAACTTAATTCATTTAGTCTTATTTCTTGATAATTTTGATTTGAAACAATTTTAATATTTTGAATCGATTGACCTAAAAGATTCATCACTTGTAAAGCATTAATGTCTTTGTATAATGGATTTACAATGACAATACTTTTTATATTATTTGAGTAATAAACATCAACATTATCAGTAAGGACTTTATTGGTAATGTTTAATGTATTTTGATTACTAAATGTAATTTCAAAACGTTCTAAATATTCTCCAGCTGGCAGAAAGATATCATAATTTTGTTCAGATAAGTTGTGATAAATATTTAATATTTTATCGTGAAGATATACACTTGTTTCTTCAGGGGCATTCGTCAATGCATCCAAAACAAAACTATTTAGACCGTCAGAGTCAGTGTAAACACCAATGGGGAGAATCGTTTGGTTATCAATGAGGTCAGTCCCTTGTATCGCAAATCTTTGGTCATTAATTAACCAAAACATATCATCTAACTGTGTTTCCTGCATCATCCCATCGTACCCCCAATCAATACCAGTAGAAGCATTACTATCTTCTGTAACGAGTAATTGTCTTCTGATCGTGTTAGTTGAGTTAAACCCAATTCTTATTTTTAGTCGAGTATCTTCTGAGGTTGTTACATTATTTGCTTGATTGTTCGCGTTAGGTGTGATTTCTGAATCACTGAATTCATCATTCATTTCTACAAATGTTGAATTTCCACTACTTTCTTTATGAAATATTCTTTGACCGTTATTAAAGTTAATAGTACCTCCATCTTCATCCCCCAAGACAAAAAAACCTTGGCTAACAGGAATATAGTTGCCTGGTAATTTAATTGGTGTTCCGCCGGTACCTACCTCTGGATGATTTGATCCTTCTGTGGCAGCAGTTGTGGCCCCAGATAAATTTAGCAAATGGTATCCACCCTGATATTCTCTAAGCACATGTGAACCACCTCCCCAATGTTCCCAAAAATACAAGGTTCCTGTAATAGATGCGCTATTATCATTGATAAACTCGTAAGCATTTATTGCAGAAGGATAGGGGTTTCCAATTAAATAATTTTTACCCGCTCCAATCGTAATATCCACATCACCATTGTTAGGTTTACCACTAAACACATAGTTTTGTTCTTCAGTAATGGCACCAGACCCGGGGCCTTTCATGGTAAAGCCTTCACCAGTGTTTATAGTTCCATTACTTTTTACATGTTGCCAAGCGTCGTAATCACCCTCATCACCATTTACAAATTTCCACATCCAGTAATCAGCTAGTGTAATGGGGGTTCCTGAAGAACCATTATAGCTACTAGATGTAAAGTTAATATCTAAATCTTCATCTTTCAAAACATCTGAAATGCTATAATTGTGATTAGTAACTCCTGAGTCTGTCGTTCCAACTGGAGATGACCAATAATTGTAGGTGTAGGTATCCGCTGTTCCTTGTTGATCTCTTTCTAATTTTCCTGAAGCACCAACAACTAAGTCACTATCAATGGTTTGTATTAATTGTGATTCTCCCTCCAAATCAATATCACCATCTAATTCAAGATAATGACTCACAATTAATCCATTTCCTGTTTGGGCACCATTGTCACCATTTACCGTTAACTTTTTGTTATTATTAATAATTAATCCTAATACTGTTCGATTATTATCTTTGTATAGCGGAATTAGACTGGAATTTGTATTATCTAAGGTTACATCATGATTTATTTGAACAATATTGTAATCCATGGTCAACTTATCACTATCGTTTGGTTCATCTTCATATAAATAGGAAACAACGCCGGGTAAATATTGAACATCTCCATTTTCCCATGTGGCTGAATCATCCCAGTTTCCAGTACCTCCAGATGTCGTTTTGTAGGGAAGTGGTGCAGTTTGTTCATCAAGATTACTGTAATTAATCATGGATGCATCATTGCCACTATTTGACTCATCTTTGATACTTCCAAATACCAAGGTACTCATGGGGTAGTAACCGATTAAATTATTCCATGGGATGTCATCAATATCATTTTTGGTGGTCTCAGATGGCAGAATTTTACCATCAACATTTAAAGATATGTTTTGCTCAATTTCCTGATTCATGATATACTGAATTTGATTCGCAGATAATGGTACGTCCCATACGCGAACTTCGTCAATGCTCCCACGCATTTTTTGCTGTCTATTTATGTGATGAGCAGCACCAATTATAAAATGAGAATCTGAAGGCATCGTCATTGGAGATAACGGAACTCCTTTATCTGCTAAATAATCATCACTGTCGTAGACAGGAATTCCATCAATATACAATACAGCCTCATTTTCACTAAAATCATATGTCGCAGCAACATGATGCCATTCATTTTCTGGAATACTCTCCTTAGTTTGTAAAATACTATTAGCAGTATCTGAAGGATTTCTCCATACCATTCTAAATTTATTAGATTGGTTTATTCTAAAAGCATAACCATGGGTATAAGTATCTCCACCAGGAAGGTTTTCATTAAAATAATTTCTTTTAGAGACAATATCAAATTTATTTTGCCCTATGTCACGTTTAATCCATGCACTAATCGTAAAATCTGAGTTGTCTAAATCATTAACATTACCAGCATCTAGATAAGTATCTGTACTTCCAGTATTGTTAAAATAGGCTGACCGGCCATTGTTGAGCGATACCTGAGAGGTAGAACCAAATGTAATGTATTTGGTGCCCTCAAAATAAAATTCTGTTTCTAGTTCTGAACCAACATTATCCATTGTTACAGAAGTAACATTGGTACTAAAGTTAGCATCATCTGATACCACCATCACATATATTGGTCCACCAGTATTCGTGGATGACACCATAGATTCCGGGATAGAAAGTTTAACAGTAGGAACAGAATCTTTTATGACAATTTTCCATTTTTGAGATATCGGTGTAACACTTGAAATACTGCTAGCCCCACTACCAAAATCTTTTGTAATTGGTGAATCTGGAGTAGTGCCTCCGTTATTGTTACCCCACATTAAAAATGTTTTATCTGCAAAAAACTCACTCGTATTTTGGGTGTTTGTGGTTTCTATGGTTTTAATACCTATTGTTAAATCGTCATTCGTATTAATCGATTTTGATTGCTTTTGTTCAAGTTCAGAGGTGTCATCCCTACCAATTCCAGTAACGTTATAATTGAATGCATCATCAGTAGCATTGCCAGTATCTACATCCCAAATCACCGTACCATCTGAATCTATGTAATCCAAAGAAGAGCCATTGACTCCGAGAGTAATTCCATATTTGACAGCTAGATATGATTCAATTTTTTGTCGTTCTGATTGAGATATTTTGTGATTATAAATAATAAGTTCAGAAATGTCTCCTTGCCATCGTGTCGTAGGGTCAGAAGGTGTTGAGCCAATATTTGCATCCATTGTTCCCGAGAGTGTGTTTGCATTTGTGTTTGATGCTGGTAAACTTTGCAGGACACCATTAATGAAAAGTCTGCTTTTTTTGTTTTCTAGGTGCCTGTAATTCACTAAATAAGGAATTCCACTTGACACATTTGTAATATTATTCGTGACTATTCCCGAAGAAGTTCCAGTGCTGTCTGTGTACCGTCCTTCGAGAGTGTTGCTATTTAACTGTTTCATCTCAATAGAACCATTGGTGCCATTGTCGAGATGTAATAAACTCTTTGTGGAGTTGTTACTCCCATCGGTGATAGCAAAAACTGTCATGACACTATTCGCCACTATTGAAGATTTTAATTCATGATTAGAACCATCGAAATTTATAATTGGATTAAAATTAATGCCACCTTGATAATACGTTGGTCTTTTGCTATTAGTTATTTGAATAGCATGATTAGCATTAACAGTGTTGTCCAGCCATCTTTTTACGTCATCACTGTCTTCGGCTGAGTCAGAAATATCTTCTTCGACACCGTAATTTGCTTTTAACCATAATTTTAAATCAGTATTGATACCACCAGGCGATTGTGTATGACCAAATGATAAATAAAAAAAGAGTATGACAAATTTGCCATAATTTCTGCGCAGTTGAAAAGTTTTCATTTGTTAAGTTTTTGTTTGGGACTAACTTAAAGAGCCAATATTAGTAAAATATTCTATAAAGAGCAAAAAAAATCGATGAAATGCATTATTTTATAAATGTACAATGGTTTAGTTCGTTTAAACACTAGTGCCTACTGGTTGTCTAACATTAAAAGTTAAATAATCGACTAAAAGCTTTTATCTTCGACAAAATACATTATATTTGACTGAAATTTAATTTTAATAGTAACCTAATTTATCCCAGGAAATGAGACGAACTATTATTTATATGTCCTTGCTTTTCATATTGTTAAGCAAGAGATCCCAAGCCCAATCTCCTAATATTATTGTTATTATTGCTGATGATATGGGATGGAATCAAGTAAGTAGTGATAAAACAACTTCGATCAACGGAACTAGCTATCCAAGTGACTTTTTTGAAACTCCTAACATTGACAATTTGGCGTCAGAGGGAATTGCCTTCCCAAATGCTTATGTTAATGGTGCAAATTGTGCGCCAACCAGAGCGGCAATCTTAAGTGGACAATATGCCGCTAGGGATCACAATAATATTTTTACGGTGGATATTGGGGGTGATGGGTTAAATAGAGGAAATACTGCTGCTAACTCAACTCTTATCGGTCCTGAAATGGGAATAAATTCAAATAATTTAGATGAAATTCCCAGTTCGGCAATTACCATTGCAGAGACACTAAAGGCTGCTGAATATACAACTGCTCATTTTGGAAAGTATCATGTTGGTGAATACGAAAATGAAGACTCATTTAACAATGCCCCCAAAGATCAAGGATTTGATTTCAATTATGGAGGAGGAACAGATGGAGGTCCTGGTTCGGGAGGATATTTTGCTACTAGTGCGTCTCCGTATACGTTTAATGATAATGTTGGACTTGAATTAGACGTCTTTGCAGATCCTTATTCCGAAGTAGAGTCAATGGAATTATCAATTGATCATGACAATTATCCTTTAACTGGAACACCAAAGCATGTAACTGATGCACTGGTTGAAGCAGCATTTGATTTTATGGATAACCATAGTAGTGATCCTTTTTTTATGCATTTTAGTAATTACGCCATACACGGTCCTTTTAATCCACAGGATGCACGTGTAGATTTACGAGCAAAATATAATGACAAAGAAACCAATACCACCATCAGTATTTATAACCATGATTCTAAACCAGGCCAAGCAGCTTTGGCCGAAGGTATGGACCAAGCTATTGGTAGATTAGTGCAGTACCTTAAAGATACCGATGATCCGAGACGACCAGGGCATAAGTTGTCAGAAAACACGCTTGTTTACTTTATCTCAGATAATGGAGACGCAATTAAACGAAGTGTAAATTTTCAAGAACAATCGCCTTTAAAAGGAATGAAAGGGGAGTACTACGAAGGAGGAATACGTAATGTTACTTTTGTGTGGTCTGAGGCATCTTGGTTGGCAAATAAAGGTACTGTAAATGAAACACCTATCATTGCATTTGACATTTATCCTACCTTAGCTGAGGCGGCAAATACATCTTTACCCGAAAATTATGATATTGATGGTCAAAGTCAATGGCAAATGTTAACCACAGGAGCATTAATGACACGAGAGAGTTTATTCTGGCACCATCCTGGATATCTTATTGATTCAAAAAGGGATTCGAGACCTGTTACGGTAGTGAGAAAAGGAGCTTATAAGCTCATGCATTTTTATGAAACTAGTGAGTATGAATTGTACGATTTATCATCAGATTTAAATGAAGCGACCAATCTACTACCAACCAATAATCAAGACATTATAAATTTAGCTAATGACTTGATTGCAGATATGAGAGGTCATTTGATAGAGACATCTGCTCCAATGCCAACCTATAGAAATGGAGGTGGTTCTGTTCCATATCCAAATTTTCTAGTTAAGACTTCCAGTTGTGTTGCTATTGATAGTCCAACTGCTTTTTGGGATTTTGATACAGGAAATAATACAAATGACACCACAGGCAATGATAATAATTCTGTTTCTTCAACTGTAGATGTAAAATACAGTACGACTGATTTCAAGGAAGGAGATCGATCAATAGTTTTTGATGGCGCCACTAGTATAGAATATTCAAATGCTGAGGAATCATTTTTAAGAGGTGAAATTTCTGAACGAAGCGTTTCTGTATGGATCAAACCGAGTAATCTTATTGGAGTGCAAAATATTTTTGATGAGGGAGGCACCTCCAAAGGTATTGCACTCAGGTTAAATAATAATAATTTGGAACTTGTTGTCAGGTCTAGTACTGCTACTTTTGTTGAGTTAGACACGGTATTTCCAAGTGATGACGAGTGGCATCATATCGCTTTTATTTATGATGGAAGAAATACAAGTAACCAAAATGTAACCTTGTATCTCGATGGGGTGTCAGTAGCTTCAATTACAAATTCCATTCCTGAGCTTATTGGAAATCACAGTGGTAGTGGTATTGGCGGTAGAATAGGAGGAGGAGATAGTTTTGGAAACACAGAAAATAATTTCTTTAAAGGAAAAATGGATGCATTTGCTGTGTATGATAATGTGCTATCCGGTTCAGCTATTGAAAATGCTGTTCAAACATTTTATTATGATGCAGATGAAGATGGATATGCGAGTTCAAAAGTGTTAAGTTGTTCAAATCCTGGTCCAGGATTCAATTTAACAGAGTTGTCATTAGGTGATTGTGATGATAGTTCTAATCAAATTTACCCCAATGCAATAGAGTTGCCTGATGGCCTTGATAATGACTGTGATGGTCTAGTAGATGAAGAAATAGTATATGAATTTAATGACAGTTGGTCTCCTGTCGACGTGAACGGTTTTCAAACAGATGCCTCGATTATCATAACCTCGGGTGATGCCATAATTAATCAAAACACGTCATCTAATTCTATCACAATAAACCCAGGTTCGAGCTTAACACTGGATGCAGGAATTAATATCACCACAAAAGAAGCAGCACTTGGCTTAACTTTAGAATCAACCTCGAGCACGTATTCAAGTTTATTTATAGAAGGTAGAGTTTCTGGTAATATTTTTTATAAACGCTATGTAAATGCGTACACTGATGACGGTGTTAGTAATGATAATGATTTGGTGTCTGCACCACTGACAGGCCAAACCTTTGGTGATTTTGCTGTGGCCAATTCCAATCTTTTTGAAAACCCAAGTGCTCCCACTGAAAAAGCTTTTGCCCCTTTTGATAAGGCATCTG